>Ga0187849_1000002_pt1 | contig 385740 bp, 336 predicted proteins | sample June2016WEW_4_10_2_FD_132412 | JGI IMG/M metagenome (GOLD analysis project Ga0187849, IMG submission 132412) | Peatland microbial communities from SPRUCE experiment site at the Marcell Experimental Forest, Minnesota, USA - June2016WEW_4_100 | ecosystem: Environmental > Terrestrial > Soil >... | reverse complement strand
CGGGTACCGGCCGCAGTTTTATTTTCGGACGACGGACGTGACCGGGGACGTGAAGCTGCCGGCGGGAGTGGAGATGGTGATGCCGGGAGACAATATTTCGGCGGAGATCAGCTTGATCACGCCAGTGGCGCTGGAGAAGGGGCTGCGGTTCGCCATCCGCGAGGGTGGCCACACCGTCGGCGCCGGCGCCGTCACCGACATCATCGAGTAATCGAATGCACAACGGAGAAAAAATTCGCATCCGCTTGAAGGCTTACGACCACCGGATTCTCGACCAGTCGACGCGCGAAATCGTCGAGACCGCGAAACGCACCGGCGCCGAAGTGGCCGGGCCGATACCGCTGCCCACGACGATCAACCGCTGGACGGTACTGCGTTCGCCGCACGTGGACAAGAAATCGCGTGAGCAGTTCGAGATGCGCACGCACAAGCGGCTGATCGACATTCTCGAGCCCACGCCGGATACGGTGGACGCTCTGATGAAGCTCGATCTTCCGCCGGGCGTGGATGTGGAGATCAAGGCCTTCGGGCGGGAGCACGCCACCAAGTAATCGAGGACCGTGAGGAAAGGTCGAATGGCTGTCAACGGAATTATCGGGATCAAGCTGGGGATGACCCAGGTGTTTGCCGACGATGGCACGCTCGTGCCGTGCACCGTGCTGCAGGCGGGCCCGTGCGTGGTGGTCGAGCGGCGGACGAAGAATCGGGACGGCTACGATGCGGTGCAGTTGGGGCTGGTGGAGTTCGTCAAGCCGCAGCGCGTCAATAAGGCCATGACCGGCCATTACAAGAAGGCCGGCGTGGCGCCGATGCGCGTGCTGCGCGAGGTGCGGATTGAGGAGTCGGCCGACGAAACCAAAGTCGGCGACCGCGTGCTGGTGGATCGCTTCACCCCGGGTGAAATCGTGGACGTGACCGGCGTAAGCAAGGGCAAAGGGTTCGCCGGCGGCGTGAAGCGCTGGCATTACCGGGGGGGCGACGCAACGCACGGTTCGATGTTCCACCGCGCGCCCGGAGGCATCGGCGGGAGCTCGTTTCCGTCGCGCGTTTGGAAAAATCAGCATTTCCCCGGCCATCTTGGACATGCGCGGGTCACGACGAAGAACCTGAAAGTTGTCAAAGTGGACGCGGACGAGAATCTGCTGCTCGTGCGCGGCTCGGTGCCGGGGCCCAGCGGGTCGTACATGATGATTCACAAGGCGAAGCCAGCCAAGTAAACGGATTCGAGGAAGAACAGCGATGCCGGTTGTGGACGTGGTGAATCTGGAAGGCAAGAAGGTGGGTCAGGTGGATCTGGCCGACAGCGTCTTCGCGGCCAAGGTGAATCCTCATTTGCTGCACGAGGCCACGCGCTGGCACCTGGCCTCCGCGCGCGCCGGAACCCACAAGACCAAGGGCCGCAGTGAGGTTTCCGGCTCGGGCCGCAAGCTCTGGCGGCAGAAGGGCACTGGCCGCGCGCGTGTCGGCTCGGTGCGTTCGCCGATTTGGCGCAAGGGCGGCACCGTGCATGGCCCGCAGCCCCGCGATTACGGCTACCGCTTGCCGCGTAAGGTGCTTCTCGGCGCGCTGCGCTCAGCGCTTTCGGCGAAGCTGGCCGAGGAAAAGCTCACCGTTGTGGACGCGTGGACGCTCGAATCGCACAAGACCAAGACGCTGCGCCAAGCGTTGAGCAAGCTCGATGGCCAGACCAAGACGCTTTTACTCGTCGAAATGGGAGCGAACCGCAATCTCGAGCTGGCCAGCCGCAATCTCGAGGGAGTCAAGCTGGTCGAGCCGAAGGCGCTTGCGCCATACGATCTGTTGCGGCATGACCGGCTGATCGTTTCGAAGGACGCAGCGACCAGGCTAGGCAACTCGCTGAATCCGGAGAAGCCTGCGGTCCCTGCGCAGCTCGTCGAGACCATTGCTCCGGCTCCCGCGGCGCCAAAGGCGGAAAAGCTTCCGGCGAAGAAGGCCGCCAAGCCTGCCGGGGCGGCCAAAGCCAAGGCGAAGAAGCCGGCCAAGTCATCGAAGGCCAAGGACTAAGCTATGTTGAAGAGCGCCTATCACATCATTCGCCGGCCGATCATCACCGAGAAGGGTCTCGGAGTGAAAGAGACGCAGCACACGGTCGTTTTCGAGGTCGCGGCCGCAGCCACGAAGACCGAGATCAAAGAGGCGGTACAGCGAATCTTCAAGGTGAAGGTCGAAGGTGTGCGCACCGCAATCTTCCACGGGAAGTTGCGCCGCCGCGGCCGGTATGAAGGGCACCGTCGGGACTGGAAGAAAGCGTACGTGAAACTCGCAGCGGGCGAGAAGATGATCGAGTACGCCGAGAACCTGTAAGGAGTTTTCCCGCGTGCGAAACACCGCGCGCGGGCTGCTGGAAGGCAAGAGGCGACCATGGGACTGAAGAGCTTTAATCCGTACACGGCCTCGAGACGGTTCATCACCGTCCTCGACAAGAGTGAAATCACCAAGGACCGCCCGGAAAAGTCGCTCCTCGAACCAAAGAAGCGCTCGGGCGGGAGGAACAGCCACGGCGAAATCAGCATGTGGCATCGCGGCGGCGGGCACAAGCAGCAGTACCGTGCCGTAGATTTCCGCCGGGACAAGAACAAAATTCCGGCCAAGGTCGCGGCCATTGAATACGATCCGAACCGCTCGGCGCTGCTGGCGCTCCTGCACTACGCCGATGGTGAGAAGCGCTACATCCTGCATCCTGTGGGACTCGAAGTCGGCATGACCGTGCAGACCGGCGAGGGCGCAGATATTCTTCCGGGTAACGCGATGCCCATAAGGTTCATCCCGCCCGGAACGATGGTGCACAACCTGGAACTCCAGCCAGGCCGTGGCGGGCAGGTGGTTCGCTCGGCGGGCGGCTCCGCGCAGTTGCTCAGCAAGGAAGGCGAAGTGGCGCTGGTGAAACTGCCCTCGGGCGAGGTTCGAAAGTTCTCGGTGGCCTGCATGGCCACGGTCGGCCAGGTCGGCAACCTGGACCACGAGAATGAGACCTTCGGCAAGGCGGGGCGAACGCGCTGGCGCGGGATTCGTCCAACGGTTCGCGGCGTGGCGATGAATCCGGTGGATCATCCGCACGGCGGCGGCGAGGGCCGCGTGAAGGGCAACCACCCGCAGACGCCCTGGGGCACTTCGACGCTTGGAAAGAAGACCCGGCACAAACGGCGGAGCGACCGGCAGATCGTGGAACGGCGCAAGAAGGGGTAGTGGGGAAATCGCGAAAGCGAGAGTGAACCCATGACAGCGACAAGAACAACTCGGACGGTCCCGCGGCGCGCGTCGCACGCGGCAAAACGCATCACCGCGCAGCGCGTGGCGGCACGGCCTACGGCGAAGGCGGTCGCGGCCGCGCCGGAGATGGTGCTGTACCGGCTGTGCAAACCGGGCTGGGCCGTGATTGTGGAGAGGTCGGCGAACGCGCAAGGCACGCGGTTTGTCTGCCCGTTTTGCCCGCTTTCCCACCGCGTGCCTGGACCGGTGCGGGGTTTCAAGAAGCTGCGGCGCGCGCAGTGGAGCAGGCTGCGCCGCGTGGAGGAGTAAGGACGCAATGCCACGTTCGCTCAAGAAGGGGCCGTTTGTGGATGGCCACCTGAAAGACAAGATCGAGGCGCTGAATGCGCACAACGAGAAGAAGGTCGTGAAGACCTGGTCGCGGCGCTCCACGATCGTGCCGGACATGATCGGGCACACGATCGCGGTGCACAACGGGAAGAAGTTCATCCCGGTGTACGTAACCGAGCAAATGGTGGGGCACAAGTTCGGGGAATTCGCGCCGACTCGCACGTTCAAAGGACACGCGGTGAAGGCGGCGCTTGAGAAGGCGGCGGGTTTGGTTCCGGGGGGGGGCGCGGCCCCGGCGGCGGGCGCAACCCCGACGGGAGGCGGCGCGGCAGCACCACCGGCGCCGAAGGCATAGAGTCATGGCGGAGATCCAGACAACGACATCGGCAATTGCGGCGCGCGCGGTGGCGAAGCACGTGCGGCTGTCGCCGCAGAAGGTACGGCTGGTGGTGGATCTGATCCGCGGGCAGCGCGCCGAAGATGCGCTGCAGATTCTGCGCTACACACAGAAGCGCGCCGCGCGGCACATCGAAAAACTGCTCCGTAGCGCTATTTCCAATGCCGAGCGCAAAGCCGAAGACGCCAGCGCCCCGCTCGATGTGGACCAGTTGTACGTTTCGGAATGCTTCGTGAACGAAGGGCCGCGCTGGAAGCGGATGCGTCCGGCGCCGATGGGGCGCGGGTTCCGCTACCAGAAGCGCACGAGCCACATTCATGTGGCCGTGGCCGAGCACCACGTTGCGGCTCAGGAACGCGTGGCTGCCGCCGCCGCCGAAGCGCAGGCGCAGAAGGGCGTCCGCGGGAAACTCCGCCAGGCACGCAAGGCCCTCGTCGGCAAACCAGCGCCGAAGAAGGGCAAGAAGAGGTAGGAGGCCGACTTTGGGTCAAAAGACGCACCCGTACGGATTCCGGCTGGGCTACAACAAGCCGTGGAAGTCACGCTGGTACGCCGACCGCGACTACGCCAACCTGCTGCATGAGGACGTCAAGCTGCGGCGCGAGTTGAAGGAAAGGCTCAAGGCCGCCGGAGTCAGCTCGATCGACATTGAACGCGCCGCGAACAAACTGCTGGTGCGCATTTACACCGCGCGGCCGGGAATCATCATCGGGCGCAAGGGCGCCGAGATCGACAAGCTGAAGAACGAAGTGCAGAAGCGCACGCGGCGCGAAGTGCACATCGACATCCAGGAAGTGCATCGTCCGGAACTGGACGCCCAACTCGTTTCCGAATCGATTGCGCTCCAGCTCGAAAAGCGCGTGGCCTTCCGCCGAGCGATGCGCAAGGCGGTGGACTCAGCGCTGCGCTTCGGGTGCAAGGGAATCAAGGTGCGCGTGGCGGGCCGGCTGAACGGCGCCGAAATCGCGCGTAAAGAGTGGTACCTGCAGGGGCGGCTGCCGCTGCAGACCTTGCGCGCGGACATCGATTTCGGGTTTGCGCAGGCCTACACGACCTACGGCGTGATCGGCGTGAAATGCTGGATTTATCAGGGCGAGAACATCCCGAGGCGCGGCGGTCAGGAGCAGGCCGCCACGGTTTGAGGCGCGCAAACGAGGATACGGGTAAGCAACTATGTTGATGCCGAAAAAAGTGAAGTACCGCAAGCAGCAGCGCGGGCGCCGCAGGGGTAAGGCGTGGCGCGGCGGCAAGCTCTCCTTCGGCGAGTACGGCCTGAAGGCGCTCGAACCGGCCTGGATCACCGACCGGCAGATCGAAGCCTGCCGCGTGGCGATCACGCGGTTCATCAAGCGCGGCGGCAAGCTCTGGATCCGGGTCTTTCCGGACAAGCCGTTTACCAAGAAGCCGGCGGAAACCCGCATGGGCAAAGGCAAGGGCGCGCCGGAGCGCTGGGTGGCGGTGGTCAAGCCGGGCCGGGTGATGTTCGAGATGGCCGGCGTGGACGAAACGACGGCGCATGAAGCGCTGGACCTCGCCGCGCGCAAGCTGCCCATCGGCACGAAATTCGTCACCCGCGCGGGAGGACTGTAAAGATGCCGCGGCGCATTGAAAAACTACGCGATGCGGATCCGAAGGAGCTCGAGGTGCAGCAGAAGGAACTGGCCGAGCAGATCTTTCGGCTGCGGTTCCAGCTTTCCACCGGCCAGGCTGAGGCGGTGAAGCGTCTGCGCGAGGCAAAGAAGGACTTGGCGCGGATCAAGACGCTGTTGCGGGAGCGGGAGCTGAGGAAATCGTGATGACCACCGAGACACAAGCAACGGCGCCGGCGCGGCACGCGCGGCAAGAGCTGGTCGGGAAAGTGACCAGCGCGCGGATGGAGAAGACGATTGTGGTCGAGGTGACGCGCCTGAGGCAGCACGGGAAGTACCGCCGTGTGGTACGCATCTCGAAGAAGTTTTACGCGCACGACGAGCAGCGCGAGGCGCGGCCGGGCGATACGGTGCGCATCGTCGGGACCAGGCCGCTCTCGAAGCTGAAGCGCTGGCGGCTCAAGGAAGTACTGGCGCGCAGCACGTCGGCGGAATGAAGCGGGACAGGGGAGCCGAGCAATGATTCAGATGCGGACTTGGCTGACGGTGGCCGACAATTCCGGCGCCCGGCGCCTGATGTGCATCCTGCCGGTGGGCGGCGACGCGGGACTGAAGGCCGGCCTGGGAGACATTGTGACGGCCTCGGTGAAGGAAGCGACGCCCGAGAGCCCCATCAAAAAAGGAAACGTCGTGCGCGCGGTGATCGTGCGGATGCGGAAAGAGCAGCGGCGGAGGGACGGAACCTACATCCGCTTCGACGACAACGCCGCGGTCCTCATCAACGACGCCGGCGAGCCGGTGGGGACGCGCGTTTTCGGTCCGGTGGCGCGAGAGCTGCGCGACAAGAAATTTTCGAAAATCATTTCGCTGGCGCCGGAGGTCTGGTAGGCGATGGAACACGAGCGGGCAGAGCGCTTCCATGCGAGCATTCGTCGCGGCGACCAGGTCAAGGTGATGGCCGGGCGCGACCGCGGCAAGACGGGCCGCGTGCTCTCGATTAACCCGTCGAAGAATACTGTTGTCGTCGAGCACGCCAACATCGTCAAGCGGCATACGCGGCCGAACCCGGGGAAGAATATCAAGGGCGGGATCGTCGAAAAAGAAGGGCCGATGTCGGTTTCGAACGTGATGTTGCTGTGCCCTTCGTGCCACAAGCACGCCCGGGTGGCTCATGTGGCGCTGCCCGACGGCACCAAGGTGCGCTCGTGCCGCCGCTGCGGCGCGACGCTCGATACCTGAGCGGGAAGGAAGAGGACGAGGCGACTGGAAACATGATCAGCCGATTGCAAGATCGTTACCGGAAAGAAACCGTGCCGGCGCTCATGAAGCGCTTCGGCTGGAAGAACCCCATGGCGGTGCCGAAGCTCAAGAAGATCACCGTGAATATCGGGCTCGGCGAAGCCAGCCAGAACATCAAGCTGCTCGATGCCGCCACCGTCGAGCTCGGGCAGATCACCGGGCAGAAGGCCATGATCACGCGGGCGAAGAAGTCCATTGCGAATTTCAAGATCCGCAAGGGCATGCCGATCGGCTGCTGCGTCACGCTGCGCGGCGACCGCATGTTCGAGTTTCTCGACCGGCTGTGCAACGTGGTGCTGCCGCGCGTCCGGGATTTCAAGGGGTTGCCGGCCAGCGCCTTCGACGGCCGGGGCAACTACACCCTCGGGCTGAAGGATCAGCTCGTGTTTCCGGAGATCGACTACACCCGCGTGGACAAGATCAAAGGCATGAACATCACGCTGACGACCACGGCGAATAACGACGAAGAAGGCCGGGAGTTGTTGAAGCTTCTCGGCATGCCGCTGCGGAGCTAAGGGAGGAAGGGAACAGGATGGCGCGTACCTGCAAGTTTGCGAAGATGCAGAAGAAGCCGAAATTCAAGTGCCGCGTGCGGAACCGCTGCCGAACCTGCGGCCGCGCCCGCGGCTACATCCGCAAGTTCCAGATGTGCCGCATCTGTTTCCGCGGCATGGCGCTGCGCGGCGAGATTCCCGGCGTGGTGAAGGCGAGCTGGTAGGATTGGTTTCCCGGACCCTGGAAGGTTCGGTGAGAAGAGCAAGGAGCAAGATCAGGAAGGTTTTTGAAACGACAAGCGTGGAGAAATAATGCAGACCGACCCGATTGCCGATTTTCTGACGCGTATCCGCAACGCCACGCAGGCCAAGCACCAGCGCGTGGACGTGCCCGCGTCGAAGCTCAAGACCGAGATCGCGCGCATTCTGAAGGAAGAAGGCTACATCGCCACCTACAAGCTGGTGGATGAGAACAAGGCGCGGAAGACGCTGCGCGTCTTCCTGAAATACACGCCCGACCGCCGGAGCGTGATCACCGGACTGCGGCGCATTTCACGGCCGGGCAGCCGCGCCTACGTCGGCTCAACCGATATCAAGTCCGTCGTCGGCGGCTTGGGAATCAGCATCCTGACGACGCCGCGGGGACTGATGAGCGGCCGGGCGGCCCGCAGGGCGCGTCTCGGCGGCGAATTGCTCTGCGAGGTCTGGTAAGGAGATTTCGAGGACGAAACGATGTCACGGATTGGACGCAAACCCATACCGCTCCCTGCGACCGTGAAAGTGGCGCTCGCGCCGGGCCGCGTCGATGTGCAAGGCCCAAAGGGCAAGCTCAGTATCCCGCTGCCCGCGGGAATCAAGATGGAGCAGAAGGACGGCGCGCTCCTCGCCACGCGCGAGACCGAGGAGCATCGGGCGTTGCACGGTCTGGCGCGGGCGCTTGTCGCCAACGCCGTGCGCGGGGTCACCGAAGGCTTCAAGAAGGATCTCGATATCGTCGGCGTCGGTTATCGCGCCGAGGCGAAAGGAAAGATGGTGCAGTTCAGCTTGGGCTATTCGCATCCGATCCAGTTCCCCATCCCGGAGGGCATTCAGATCGCGATTGAGAAGCAGACGCATCTCACCGTGAGCGGCGCGGATAAGGGGCTCGTCGGCCAGGTGGCCGCCAACATGCGCGCGCTGCGCCCGCCGGACCCGTACAAGCAGAAAGGCGTGCGGATCTCCGGCGAGAGACTGAAGAAGAAGGCCGGCAAAGCCGGAGCGAAGGCCGGAGCACCGGCATAAGGAGAAGCGATGGCGACGGTTCGCGTCCAAAAACTCTCGCGGAACGAACACCGGCAGCGGGTTCACGCCCGCGTGCGTACTCGCGTGGAAGGCACGCCAGAGCGGCCGCGGCTGTGCGTGTACCGCTCGTTGGGCCACATTTACGTCCAAGTGGTGGACGACCGCACCGGCAAGACGCTGGTTTCCGCGAGTTCGCTCGATAAGGAAGTGAAGAAACTGACCAAGGGCGGGGGAAATGTCGCTGCGGCGAAAGTGGTCGGCAAGGCGGTGGCGGAACGCGCGCTTGCCGCGAAGATTCAGCAAGTGGTTTTTGACCGCGGGGGATACAAGTACCACGGACGCGTAAAGGCGCTCGCCGACGCGGCGCGGGAAGCGGGGTTAAAGTTCTAGCCTATGTCGAAGCAACTACTGAGAGAGAATTTTTCGGTGCGCAGGCCGGTCGACGTCAATCTGGCGGAGCTGAAAGATGATGTGGTGGCCATCAACCGGGTCACCAAAGTGGTGAAGGGAGGCAAGAACCTGAGTTTCTCGGCGCTGGTCGTGGTCGGAGACCAGTCGGGCCATGCCGGTTTCGGTATGGGCAAGGCCCGGGAAGTGCCCATGGCCATCAAGAAGGGCATCGAGCAGGCGAAGAAGAACCTGATCAAGCTTAATTTGAAAGGCACTACCATCCCTCACCAAGTCATGGGTTACTACGGCTCGGCGCAGGTTTTGCTCAAACCGGCTTCGGAAGGGACGGGAGTGATCGCCGGTGGGCCGGTACGCAAAGTGATGCAGGTGGCGGGGATTCACAACGTGTTGACCAAGTCCATCGGCACGTCGAACCCGCACAACGTCGTGAAGGCCACCTTTGCGGCGCTGCTCAGCCTGAAGGATGCCGGGCAAGTGGCCGAAAGCCGTTCGAAGCAGGTGGAAGATCTCGGCGGCGGCAAGCACGCCGCGTCAGGAACGCGAAATGGCAACTAGGAAGAAATCACCGGGAAGCGCCAAGGCTGCGAAGGGCCACGTGAAGGTCAAGTGGGTGCGCAGCGCGATCGGCTGCACCGAGGACATGCGCGCGACGATCCGCGGGCTAGGCCTGCGGCGCATGCAGCAGGTGGTCGAGCGGCAGGATACGCCGGCCGTGCGCGGAATGATCCTCAAGGTGCGGCACCTGGTGGAAGTGGTGGAGTAGGGGGCAAGAGATGGCCATCAACCTGTCGAACTTGAAGCCGCCCAAGGGCTCGCGCCACCGCAAGGTGCGCGTCGGCCGTGGCATTGGCTCAAAGCTCGGGAAGACGGCTGGCGCGGGCAATAAAGGGCAGCAGTCGCGCACCGGCTATTCGCGACGGCCGGGCTTTGAAGGCGGCCAGATGCCGCTGCACCGGCGGATTCCCAAGCGCGGGTTTCACAACCCTTTCGGCCGCTCGATGTCGATCGTGAATGTGGGCCAGCTCAACGCCTTTTCGGCCGGGGAGACGGTCACGCCGGACGCATTGCTGGAGCAAGGGCTCGTGCGGCGCCCGGGCGATCTGGTGAAAGTCTTGGGTGATGGCGAGCTGAAGGCGAAGCTGACCGTGCACGCGCATGCCTTCAGCGAATCGGCTAAGCAGAAGATCGCGGCGGCCGGCGGGAGCGCGGAAATCATTTCTCAGGCGAAGTCATGAACCGGTTTTTCCAGGCATTTGCGAATCTCTTCCGCATCGTGGACCTGCGGAATCGGCTGCTCTTCACGCTGGCTCTGCTGGCGGTTTACCGCGTTGGGGCGCACATTCCCACGCCGGGAATCAATACCCAGCTCCTCCAGCAGCTCTTTGAGCAGAACAAGGGTTCGGTCCTCGGCCTGATCGACCTTTTCAGCGGCGGCAATTTCCGCCGGCTGACGATCTTCGCGCTGGGCATCATGCCGTACATCACCGCGTCGATCATCCTGCAGCTCATGACCGTCGTGTTCCCTTACCTCGAGCGCCTGCAAAAGGAAGGGGAGCTGGGCCGGCGGAAGATCACGCAGTACACGCGCTACCTGACGGTGGCACTGAGTTTGATCCAATCGTTTACGATCGCCACGGCGCTGCAGCGGCAGACCATGAGCAACCAGTCCATGGTGTACCGGCCAGGCTGGGGATTCACGCTGATGACCATGCTGACGCTGACCACCGGCACGGCATTCATCATGTGGCTTGGCGAACAGATCAGTGACCGTGGCGTCGGTAACGGAATGTCTCTGATCATTTTTGTCGGCATCGTCGTGGGGTTGCCGCGCGCCGTGGCCGAACTCTATGACGTGGCGAGAACATCTCGCTGGGGCAACCTGACGGGGCTCGGGCTGATCCTCCTCATCGCGCTTATGCTGGTGGTGGTCGCTTTCATCGTCTTGGTCGAAGGCGGACAGCGAAGAATCCCGGTGCAGTATGCCAAGCGCGTTGTGGGGCGGCGCGTGTTTGGCGGGCAGATGGCTTACCTGCCGTTGCGGGTCAATTCAGGCGGCGTGATTCCGCCGATCTTCGCCAGCTCGCTGCTGTCGTTTCCAGCGACGATCGCCTTGTTCTTCGCGTCCAGGAGCCTGTTCCTCAAGAGTTTCAGCCAAAACTTCCGCATCGGCGACGTCTATTACACGCTGGCTTACATCACTTTGATCATCGGGTTCGCGTTTTTCTATGTGGGCATCGTTTTCAATCCGACCGAGCTCGCGGACAACATGCGGAAGAACGGCGGGTTCATTCCGGGTATTCGGCCGGGGCGAAATACCTCGGAGCACATCAGCCGCATCCTGAAGAGGCTGACGTTTGCGGGAGGATTGTACCTGGCGCTGGTGTGCGTGCTGCCCGAGTGGATGATTGCCGGCATCCACTTGCACCATCTGCCCGGGTTCCTAGGCACATGGTTTGACGCGCATTTTCCCCGGTTCATCCTGGAAGGTTTGCAGGTGAACTTCTACTTTGGCGGAACCTCGCTGCTGATCGTGGTCGGAGTCGCCATGGACACGGCGCAGCAGCTCGAGGCGCAACTCGTGATGCGCAACTACGAAGGGTTCGGACGGAAGGGCCGCATGCGGGGGCGAAGGTAATTGGGGATGACCGTTCCTGGCGCCGCCCAAACGCTCGACTGCGCGGTGATTTTCATCGGGCCGCCGGGCGCGGGGAAAGGCACCCAGGCGAAAGGCGTGGCCGCGTCGTACAAGGTGCCGCATCTTTCGACCGGCGACATGTTCCGCGAGCACGTGAGCAAGGGAACGCCGCTCGGAGAACAGGCCAAGCCGATCATGGCGCGCGGGGAATTGGTGCCGGACGCGATTGTGCTCGGGATGGTTGCGGAAAGGATTGCCCGGCCCGATTGCGCGCACGGATTCGTTTTGGACGGGTTTCCTCGGACGCGGCCGCAGGCGGAAAAGCTCGAGGAGCTGATCGAGCAGCGCGGGTTCGGCCGGCCCATCGTGATCCACATCGCCGTGGACGCGGGGCTCTTGCTGAAGCGCTTGACGGGCCGGCGGACGTGCAAGGTCGGCGGCGAGATTTACAACGTGTATGAGCGGCCGCCGAAGATCCCGGGCCGGTGCGATCGCGACGGCGGCGAGCTGGTGCACAGGGCGGACGATCGCGAAGAAGTCGTCGGGCCGCGGCTCCAGGCCTACGAGCGGCAGACGGCGCCGGTGGTGGAGTATTACCGGGGCTTGGGTTTGCTGAAGGATATTGATGGCGCGAAGACCGTGGAACAGGTGACGGAGCAGATTCTCGAGGTTTTGCGCCAGGCGCATTGACGATGGCGATTCAGCTGCGTGGCAAAGTCGAACTCGAAAAGATGCACCGTGCGGGGTTGATCGTCTGGGACGTTCTGAATGCGTTGCGCGGATTTGTGAGGCCCGGCTTGACCACGATGGATCTGGAGGAGTTTGCCGTGGGTCGCATCGCGGGGGGGCCGGGGCGCCCGGCGTTCAAGGGATATCGAGGCTACCCTTGCGTGCTGTGCACCTCGGTGAACCAGGAGATCGTGCACGGGATTCCTTCGGCGAAGCGGAAGCTGAACGAAGGAGACATCGTCTCGCTGGATTTCGGCATGGAGGTGGACGGGTACTACGGCGATTCGGCGGTGACGGTGCCCGTCGGAGAGATCCGGCCGGAGCTGCAGAAGCTGCTGGACGTCACGCGGGACTCGCTCGACCGGGCCATCGACAAGATGCGCCAGGGAAATCGCCTGGGCGACGTCGGCCACGCGGTGCAGAGCTGGGTCGAGCAGAATGGCTATTCGGTGGTCCGGGAGTTTGTCGGACACGGCATCGGAACGAAGATGCATGACGAACCGAGCCTGCCGAATTACGGCGATCCCGGACGCGGGGCGCGGCTGCAAGAGGGCATGGTCATTGCGGTCGAGCCCATGGTGAACGCGGGCGGCGCCGGGATTCAGATGCTCGACGAGTGGACGGCGGCCACGGCGGACGGCAGCCCGTCGGCTCACTTCGAGCACACCGTCGCGGTCACGCCGGACGGTCCTTGGATTTTGACGCGGCCGAAAGACGTAACCGGCCCGTCGTGGTAGCAACGGGAAGCGTATGGCAAAACGGATCGGCGACGACAAAAAAAAGCCGGACTCGAGCAATCCGAAAGAGGATGCCATCGAGGTGATGGCCACGGTGATCGAGCCGCTGCCGAATGCGATGTTTCGCGTCGAGCTCGAGAACAAGCATCAGGTGCTGGCGCACATCTCCGGAAAGATGCGGAAAAACTTCATCCGTATCCTGGCGGGGGACAAGGTGGCCGTCGAGCTTTCGCCGTACGACCTGACGCGCGGCCGGATCGTGTACCGCTACAAGTAGGCGGCGCAAGGAGAAGCGGGATGAAAGTGCGCTCATCAGTGAAAAAGATTTGTGACAAGTGCAAGGTGATTCACCGGCGCGGCGTGGTTCGGGTCATCTGCCCCAACCCGAAACACAAGCAGCGCCAGGGATAAGGAGATAGGGAGCACTCATGGCACGCATTGCCGGTGTTGACTTGCCGCCGCAGAAGCGGCTGTGGATCGGGCTCACGGCCATTTATGGGATCGGCCAGGAGCGCGCAAAAGACCTCTGCGCGAAGTCCCACGTGGATCATACGAAGAAGATCGGCGACCTGACCGAAGACGAGATCAACCACATTCGCCAGGCCATCGAATCGGAAGGCCGCGTGGAAGGCGATCTCCGCAAGGAGATCCAGATGAACATTCGCCGGCTGATCGAAATCCAGTGCTACCGCGGTGTTCGCCACCGGCGCAACCTGCCGGTACGCGGGCAACGCACGCACACCAACGCCCGCACGCGTAAGGGTCCGCGGCGCGGCGCGGTGGCGGCGAAGAAGAAGACGGTCGGGAAGAAGGGCTAATCCAGAGGCCGGCGGAAGGCCGCCGGGTGCAAGAACGAAACGGAGCGTATTGTGGCCAAAGAGCAACAGGCAGCGCCGGAAGCAGCAGCTCCGGGGAAGCCGTCGAAGCGCAAGAAAGAGTTCAAGAAGAAGCGCGAGCGCCGCGCGGTTCCGCATGGCGTCGTGAACATTCAGGCGACGTTCAACAATACGATTGTGACCATCTGCGACCCCGACGGCCGCGCGATGTGCTGGTCGTCGGCGGGTGCGATCGGCTTCAAGGGCTCGCGCAAGGGCACGCCGTATGCAGCGCAGCAGGCCTCGCTCGCGGCTGCCAACGTCGCGCGCGACCAGTATTCGGTGAAGTCGGTCGAGGTCCGCGTCAAGGGGCCGGGTTCGGGACGCGAATCGGCGGTCCGCGCGCTCTCTGCGGCGGGACTGCACATCGTCAGCATCCGCGACGTGACCCCGATCCCGCACAACGGTTGCCGGCCGCCCAAGCGCCGCCGCGTGTGATGTGCTGAGCGAGTTTCGAGGAAGGAGAAAAGCAGTTGGCAAGACATAGAGATGCGGTCTGCCGCCTGTGCCGCCGGGAAGGGCAGAAGCTGTTTCTGAAGGGACTGCGGTGTTTTACGGAGAAGTGCGCCATTGAAAAGCGCAATTTCGTTCCGGGGCAGCATGGACAGGCTCGGAGGCCCAAGGTTGCGGGCTACGGCCTGCAATTGCGCGAGAAGCAGAAGGTGAAGCGCACCTACGGTTTGCTCGAGAGGCAGTTCCGCACGTATTTCGAGAAAGCGGTGCGGGCCAAGGGGCCGACGGGCGAGAACCTGATCATCATGCTCGAACGGCGTCTGGACAATGCCGTTTGGCGGGCCGGATTTGCGTCCTCACGGTCGCAGGCACGGCAGCTCGTCTTGCACGGGCATGTGGGCGTAAGCGGGCGGAAAGTGAATATTCCGTCTTATCTCGTGAACGTGGGCGACGAGATCACGCTGAAGGATAAGATGCACCAGAACGCCATGGTGCTCGAAGCGCGCAACGTCGCCCAGAGCCAGAATGCGGTGCCCTGGCTGGATAGCGACCGCGAGCATTTCAAGGCGCGCGTCGTGGCCCTGCCGAAGCGCGAAGACGTGCAGACACCGCCGATCAACGAACAGCTCATCGTCGAGCTGTACTCGAAGTAGTCGCAGGCATCAAGGCCCCCAGTTTTCGGGTCCGGCCCCGGCCGGACAGGAGGAAGCAAAACGATGTGGAAGGGTTTTCAGAAGCCAAAGCGGTTGGCAGCGGAGCTGGAGTCACTTACCGAGAAGTATGGGAAGTTTTCGGCGCAGCCGTTTGAGCGAGGCTGGGGAACCACGGTCGGAAATGCCCTGCGGCGCTCCCTCCTGAGCTCGATTGAGGGCGCGGCGATCACCGCGGTGAAGATCGAAGGCGTGCTTCACGAGTTCTCTTCGATCCCCGGCATCGTGGAAGACGCCACCGACATCATCCTGAACCTGAAGCAGGTCCCCATCAAGCTCAATAGCGACCTGGCGAAGACCATCTACGTGAACGTGGAGAACCCGGGCGTGGTCACTTCCGCGATGATCGAAGAGGACGCCGACTTCGCGGTTCTCGACAAGACCGTGTACATCGCCACGGTGAGCGAAGGCGGGAAGCTGCAGCTCGAGATGCGCGTGAAGAACGGCCGGGGCTATGTCTCCGCCGATCGCAATTACGACGAGGACCTGCCCATCGGGTACATCCCGGTGGACTCAGTGCACTCGCCGGTGCGCAAGGTCAATTATGCGGTGGAAGCTGCGCGGCTCGGCCAGATGACCGATTACGAGAAGCTGATGCTCGAGGTGTGGACCAACGGCGCGCTCACCCCGCAGGACGCCATCGGCCTGGCGGCGAAGCTCGTCAAGGATCACATGAGCATCTTCATCAATTTCGAGGAGCAGCCGGAGCTCACCGAAGCTCCCGTCGAGACCACCAACGACCCGCGGCTCGAGCACCTGGACCGTTCGGTCGAGGAGTTGGAACTCTCGGTCCGCTCCTACAACTGCCTGAAAAACGCGAATATCCAGAGCATCCGCGAGCTCGTCCAGAAGAGCGAGAATGAGATGCTGAAGACCAAGAACTTCGGCCGCAAGTCGCTTAACGAGATCAAGGAAATTCTGCAGAAGATGGGGCTGGGCCTGGGCATGAAGTTCGATGAACACGGACGGATTATCTGGCCGCCGCTCCCGAGCCAGACGGCCCCGCCGACTCCGGAGGAGACCGTGGGCTTCTAAGGCCCACCGCCAGAGATCATGCGACACCTTAAGGCTCATTCCAAACTCGGGCGCAATCCGGCTCACCGCCGGGCCACACTGCGCAATCTCGTGACGAACCTGCTGATCCGGGAGCGCATCACTACGACGCTTACCCGCGCCAAGGCCGCGCGGCCGCTCGCCGAGCGCATGATTACGTTCGGCAAGCGCGACACCCTGCAATCGCGGCGGCAGGCGGCGGCCTTTTTGATGACCCCGGAGGCGACGCGGAAGCTTTTCAGCGAGATCGCTCCGCGTTTTGCGGACCGCGCCGGAGGGTACACGCGCATCGTCGCCGCAGGCTTCCGCGTTGGCGATGGCGCCAAAGTGGCCATCCTCGAGCTCCTCGGCTCCAAGCTCAAAAAGAAGGAAAAGAAAGAGAAAGCAAAGAAGGAAGCCCCCGCCGAGACGGAAGCCAAACCTAGCGAAAGCTAGCCCGGGAAAAACTCACTCGCATTTCTGATTTGGAAACGAAAAAGCCCGCTCCGATCCTCGGAGTGGGCTTTTCACTTTAGCTCAGGCTGTCCGGCCTGAGAGTGTGCAGCTTCCGCGGCGGGAATCTATTCGGTTGTCTCCAAACAAAAAAGGGAGGGCGGCGAACCGCCCTCCCTTCCGTAACTGCGGCCGCCCGCCGATACGGGCGGGTCTGTTAAGAGTCTGGCTAGAAGTTGATCTTAGCCGAGAGCTGGACCACCCGCGGCGAAGAGTCAAAGCCAAAGAAGGCGCCATACGGACTCGTCGGCGTAGGTGTCATGGCGCTGATTTGCCCGAAAGTGGTATCGCCGTGTGCCATGATAGGGTTCGGGATGAAAAAGTTCGGGTGGTTGAACACGTTGAACGCCTGAATGCCAACCCCGAATTTCAGGTTTTCATGGACGGAGAAATTCTTGAACAGGCTCATATCCACGTTGAAATAATGCGGCCCGCGGTACTGGTTGCGCTCTTGCACCGGGAACGTCGAGTACCCGACGAAGGCGTCGGCGCCGGAATCGATAAACCCGGCGGCGTTCAGACAGCCAGGGACAGTCGTGTCTTGAGTGCCAGTCGCGTTTCCGCGACCGCAGCTAGTCTGCCCCGCGACCCCACCAATCGGTTGCGCCATAATCGTTTCGCCGCCGTTCTTTAACGCTCCGGTCCAGTTGCCGTCAGTAACCGAGAACGGCAGCCCTGTACGCCAGTAAGCCTTCCCCGCGAATTGCCATCCATTCAACGCATGTCTGGCGAACGTACCGCTGACGTGGAATTCCGGATCGATGACGTAGTTGGCAGAAATGAGGTGACGAACGTCGTAATCCGAGTTGCCGTAGTTAGCGGCAATGCCGCTGGGGTTGAGCTGTGTCAAGATGGAATCATTAAAGCCGGACGTATTATAGGGGGAGACGCCGCCGTTGGAAACCTCGTCCAGGTTATGGCTGTAGGTGTAATTCAACTGGAAAAGTAACCAGCTCTTGTACCGCTCCTTGAACGAGAAGGTCACGCCGTTGTAATTGGAAATGGCGCCATTCTGCCACTCGGTGACGGCTCCATAGTTCGGCACAGGCGCGGTCAGAGGCAACTTGCCCTGAAAGAGTTGGTAGAGGACGTCGTCGCCTTCCGGGCAAGAGCCATCAGGGTTGGGACTGGTGCAAGTTTCATTCAAGGGGTCATAGGTGTTCAGCCATGGGTTCCCATACAGTAAACGGCTGCCGTGATTGCCGACATAGTTTACCGTCAGAGAGGACGAGGTGCCAAATGACTTCTGCACCTGGATATTCCACTCCTCCCACAGTGGCGCGTGGATCGTGCCGACGATGGAGGTGAAGGCAGGAGGCGAGAAAGTCACTCCCAGAGGCAGCAGCGCCGCCCTTATCTGGCTAAAAGTCTGCCCGTTCGCGAAACCCGTGCTGAAGGCATTCGCAGATGCCGCCCATGTAGCGGCCGAACCGGCCGCGGTCGTGTCAAAAGCTGGCGTTCCGCCTGTAGGCGAGACAGTAATACGCGTTGCAATCGGTGGATTGGCGAGCAAATCATCCACAACGGAAGCCGGAGGATTGTCATAGAAAATGCCAAAGCCGCCGCTGAGCACCAGGGACTTGCTGGATCGCGGGGCCCAGCTAAAACCAATGCGCGGCGCCCAATCGAGGAAATCCACGCCTGGGTATGCCTGGTGCTGGCCGGTCTTGATGTCCTGATTGTAGGGGATACTGCCCGCGTTCGTGCCCGCCGCGAAACTCGGCAGGCTGCCGAAGGGGCCGATGAAGTTCGCGAAGCAGTTCGTCTGGCAAACGGGGTTGGAATTGCGTTCGGCTCTGATTCCGAGAGTGAGCTTCAGATTCGACCTTACGCTCCACTCGTCCTGCGCGTAAAGGCCCAACCCCCACATAGCTATTGGGACATTACTCGCGAAGTTGTCGGCCTTGCGATAATACAAAAACAGTCCATCCGCGAATTCCTGCAGGCTTGTGGCCGCGACCCGTGGATTGTTGTAGAAGAAGTTGTGGTCGCTCACGTCGTACCGGCGGAAATTCTCTCCGAATTTGAAGCTGTGCTTCCCGCGAATCAACGTGAAATCATCAATGAACTGATACTGCGTGATGTTGCGTCCCTGCGGGAAGTCGTACTGCAAACCGAAGCCGGTGAAAGCGCTACTTCCACCAAAAGACATGGCGTAGGGGAACGTGCCGAGCGCCTTGGCCTCATCCTGCTGGAACTGTGCAACGTAATGGCTCGCCGTCGCCATAAACGAATTCGTTGATCGCGGCCCGAAAACGTGTGTCTCGTTGATCTGAGCGTCATAGGAGGGCTGCTTCGACAGGGCGTTAAAGTTGGTGTTGATCGGATCAAGGTAAGTAGGCTGGAGGCCTTTATCCAGCTTATAGCGGAAGTATAGGTTATCGTTCTTGCCGACCCTCTGGTCAACTCTGAAAGCCAGAATCCACTCCGTTCCGAGAAGGCCCGCACTGCCAGAAGCAGCCGCAAAGCAGGGCGTTCCGGGTGTCCAACTGACCTCCGCTGAAAATGAAAGCAGAAAGCAGGGGTCGGCGTCCGCGGGGTCGGTGTCGACGGTGCGCGGTACCGCCGCGCTCGCACCCGGAGAGCTCGCGTACAACTGGAACAATTTCTGGAAAGCCGCGGACTCGTTCGGCCGGAGCGCCGCAACGTTGCTGAGAACCGCAGCGGCAAAGGCCGGGGTCGGAATGGTATTGGAGAAGCTGTTGGGCAGAATGAAGCGCAGGCCTTCAGTGTCCACGAAAAAGAACGTACTGTCCTTGCGGATGGGGCCGCCGATTGAAGCCGCCCACTGGTTGTTGTTCGAGAATGCTCGGGGCGTATCAGAGTTCTTGAGCATCCAGTCGTTGGCATTCATGACGCTCCCATTCCACCAGTACTGCGCGTTGCCGTGGAACTGGTTTGATCCGGACTTCGTGATCATGGAAACCTGCGCGCCGGCGAGCTGGCCGTATTCCCCTGCATACGGGTTGGAGGTGACCGAGACTTCTGCGATTTCGTTCGAACCGAGCGTGAGGTTGGTGGCGCCCGTGTTGTTGATGTTGAAATACGGGTCCATATCGTTCTCGCCGTTGACCGTGAACAGGTTGGAGGTCGCCGGCAAGCCAAAGGAGGTGAAGTTGCCGTACCCGCCCATCGAGTTCATAACAGTGCCGGGCGATGACAGGGCGATGTTGGTGATGTCATTACCCGGGCTCGGCAGTTGCGCTATTTCGACCTGCAAGAATGTCGTGACGGGGCTGGCATTGGTGCTGACAATCGGCGGAGCGCCCGTCACTTCAATCGTTTGCACACTTGTCTTCACGGAGAGTGAAAAGTCTGCAGTCGTCTGCTGGCCGACATTCACCGTGACGCTCTGCTCCACCTTGGCAAAGCCCGTCACCTCGACGGTCACCACGTAACTGCCCGGTTTTAGCAGCGTGAACTGGTATGACCCAGCAGAATTCGTCGTAGTATTCAGCACGCCCCCCATGCCGACGTTTCTCGCCGCGACCGGTGCATTGGGTACGACCGCCCCCGACGGGTCCGTCACCGTTCCGGTAAGGCTGCCGGTTGTCAGAGTCTGCGCGGGCAGGCTGACGACAGCCACAAATAGCACTGTCAGCACCACTGCCAAAAGGTGCTTCCAGTTCGTAAACAACACCACCCAAGAAAGCTTTCGCATTTCGTCTTCTCCTCTGTTCCCCCGTCGAACTGTCAGGGAATCACCGGCTGAAAAAGCACTCCGCCCCAAATCCCAAAACAGGGCCCCAATTGTAGTCCCCAAAACGCGGGGATCAAGCCCAAAATGAAAATTCCGGACAGGAGGTCAATCGACGCAGGAACGCTTCCGTCAGAACCCCCTCGCTCCTCCGCACAAACCCCAAGACTGCCGAACAAGCCTAGGAGGTGCAAAGAGGCAATTCTCTTTCCAAAAGCGCGCGAGGGGGTAACAATTCGGATTCCTGTAATACCTTATGTTTGTATCACTTGGAACAGCGGTGTTACCCACCGCGATGGATCTGACGAGTCAAATACCAAAGTGCATATCGGGCTATGATATTAGGAATGGCTCTGCGTCTCTTGGGACTTTCGCGGCGAACCGCACGGAGAAGCGCGGGGCTTTGACCTGCCTGCCGGGCGTCGGTACCAGAACCCGCCGACGCCGTACGAAAGACAAAAGTATTGTCGAAGCGATTGTGCCTGAAGTACAAGGGCCCCGTACAGCGCCTCCTGGGGCGCTTGCGGCGGTCGGTGGGGTGGTACGGGCGGGGGGAGCGCGGGGCGTCTTGCTGTGACAGAGCGGTATGGTGTGCCGGCGAGGGGCAACTCTGCGGAGAACCGTGTCAAAAACGCGGGGGGATTGCGGGAGTGACCTCTTGTGCTGCCGGCGGTGTGGTTCCGAGCCGGGTCCACAGCCAATAGACAACCATGGCTCCGAGCGCGGCGGAGGAATCGAGCAGCGAATCCCAGGGGGAGGCCTCGCGGCTGGCGACAAAGGCCTGATGGACCTCGTCGAGCCCGGAATAACAGGCGGCGGTCACCAAGGCAATCAGCGCCCATTTCAAGTGCCAGCCGCGCTCTCGGCCGCGGAGCCCGCGGTACAGGAGTAGGGTGAAGATGAAGTACTCGACAACGTGCGCCGACTTGCGGATTGCGTGGTGGATTTCATTCATGGTGTGCGCGGAAATGCCGGGGTCGAGCCAGCGCAGAATGGGTTTGATCCAGCTCGCCGTGTGCGCGGCGGAGAAGTAGTCGGTGGACATCGTCCAGATGCAGGCGGCCCAGACAAGCGCGGGAGCCCATTGGCGAATCCAGCGGGTCGTGTTTCCTTTGATTCGATGAGGCAGAGGAGGCAAGGGATCATTCAACCCGGTAGTTCGGCGCCTCGCGAGTAATGATGACGTCGTGGACGTGGCTCTCCCGCAGGCCGGCCGAGGTGATGCGGACGAACCGGCTGCGCTCTTGTAATTCTTTTAGGTTGGCGACGCCGCAGTAGCCCATGCCGCTCTTCAGGCCGCCCACGAGTTGATCGACGAGCCCGCCGAGCGATCCCTTGTGGGGAACGCGTCCTTCCACGCCCTCCGGCACGGATTTTCCGCGCTCGGCGAATTCTTGGGCGTAGCGGTCCGCAGAACCGGCTTCCATGGCGCCCGTCGAGCCCATGCCGCGGTAGGACTTGAACGTGCGGCCTTGGAAAAGGATGGTTTCGCCGGGAGACTCTTCAGTGCCGGCGAAGAGGCTGCCGATCATCACCGAGGAAGCGCCGGCAGCGATGGCCTTGGTGATATCGCCGGAATATTTTACGCCGCCATCGGCGATGACGGGCACGCCGCTCCCCTGAGCGGCTCGAGAGGCTTCCATGACGGCGGTGATCTGCGGAACGCCGGCGCCGGTGACCACGCGCGTGGTGCAGATGGAGCCCGGGCCGATGCCGACCTTTAGGCCGTCGATGTCCAGGGCGATGAGGTCGCGCGCGCCTTCGTAGGTGCCCACATTCCCGGCAAGAACCTGCATCTCCGGGAGGCGTTTCTTGACCGCTTCGATGGCGGACATGACCCGGGCGGAGTGGCCGTGGGCCGTATCGATCGCCAGAACGTCAACCTTCGCGCGGGAAAGGTCGATGGCGCGCTCGAGGAAATCGCCGGTAGCGCCGATGGCCGCTCCCACACGGAGACGGCCTTGTTCGTCCTTCGCCGCGCGCGGAAACTCGAGTTTCTTCTGGATGTCTTTGACGGTGATGAGGCCCTTCAGGTTGTAGTCCTTGTCCACGACGAGCAGCTTCTCAATGCGGTGCTCCTGAAGTATCTTCTCGGCCTCTTCGAGCGTGGTGCCGACGGCCACGGTGACCAGATTCTCCTTGGTCATCACGCTGCTCACCGGCAGCGACAAGTTCTTTTCGAAGCGCAGGTCGCGGTTGGTCAGGATGCCGGTGAGGCGGCTGCCGCGCGTGACCGGGAGGCCCGAGATGCGGTACTTGTTCATGATCTCGAGCGCCTGGCGGATGGTGATGTCCGGCGAAATCGTGACCGGGTCCACAATCATGCCGCTCTCCGAGCGCTTCACCCGGTCCACTTCCTCGCACTGGCGCTCGACGGTCATGTTGCGGTGAATGATCCCCAGTCCGCCCTGGCGCGCAATGGCGATGGCTAGGCGCGATTCGGTGACCGTGTCCATCGCGGCGGAGATCAGCGGGATTTCGAGCGAGATCTTCTTTGTCAGGGAGGTGCGTGTATCCGCCTCGGTGGGCAGGACGGCCGACTTGCCCGGCAGGAGCAGAACGTCGTCGAACGTCAAACCTTCAGGGATGTTTCCGTCAATCATGCCATCCTCGCGCAGTCTTATATGCCGGCGCGGCTGGGCCCATAAAGCAATCCGGCCCAGCGGCTAGCCGCTGGGCCGAGATGGTGTCCCCTTGAAGCCGCGAGACATTCATAGTTAGGAACCCCATTCTAGTTGCGCGCGCTAGCAGGGTCAAGCACAGGGCATTCGAACCGCAGTGGAGAAGGATTCGAATGAGAAGCGTGGCGCATTCCGGTCGTTGACAGATGTTGCGAAGCGAGAACGTCCGCAGAATCAAGAGCCGCACGCGCAAGACCGGCGCGATGGGGCACGCTAAACCATTACTCTCGTCCCACCACTGGGCCACCCGCCCGGTACAACCTAACCTTTAGCGGTGGCGCTTCAAAGACACGCGCAACTCTTCTGCCACTTCCGGGTTTCAAATTATGTAGGGCGCTTCCCCAGGCTGAATTGCCGGGAAGCCTTCCGGCCCACTTCGGTTTAGAACACGAGTTCCGGGTCGGAAACAAGGTAAGACCATGCGCTATCTAAAGTATGTTGCATTGTTGGGGGTTTTGCTTCTTGCCGCAGGAAACGCGAAGGCGCAGGTGTCTTTCGGCGTCGGAGTAGGTCCCATGTACGGGGGCTATGGACCAGCGCCGGTCTGCGCCTATGGTTACTACGGCTACTATCCGTATGACTGCGCGCCGTATGGCTATTACGGCCCGAGCTACTTTGTAGGCGGTGTGTTTATCGGCGCCGGTCCCTGGTATCACGGCTACCACGGACGCGGCTTTTATGGCCGCCGCGGATACGGTTACTACCGTCCGGGCTACGGCTATAGGCCCGGATATGGCTACAGGCCGGGGTTCGGCTACCGGTCGGGGAATAGTTTCAGGGGCGCTTCCCCTCGCGGCTTCGTCGGAGGCGGCAACCGCAGCGGCTACGCACGTGGCGGTTTTCGCGGCAACAGCGGCGGCGGTTTCCGGAGCGGTGGTGGCGGCTTCCACAGCGGTGGCCACCGGTAACTGAATCTTAGGGGGGCGGAGCTTTAGCCCCGTCAAACGCAAGCTGGACGCAGGGAAAAGACCGTCCGTTCCCGCTGGCATCCGGCCACCCGCCGACACAACCGATAAACCCCACACGTAAACCCGACGTGTGGGGCACCCAACGCATCTCCGCACTTTACGTCCGGGCCACCCGCTCCGGCTGGCAGATCGTCGGTGAAGTCCTGTGGTGGATCGGTAAGCCAAAATGAACCCCTGAGGCAAGGCAGCCCGTCAACGGCAGGATCAAGATCTGTTCTCGGGTCCGTTCGGAAAAACACGCTTTCCGTCTTTCCGCTGCCTCGGCTACAATTAATCCTTGCAGCCCGAGTTTCACGCATAATTCCTGGAACCGGAGGTTCTCGAATGCCTGACCGTAATCTTCATCGGTCCGTTTTTATGGCAGCCCTGATACTCTGCTGCGCTTCCCTGGTCTGTGCGCAAACTCCTGGCGTAAAGCAGCCCGCCAGGGAGAAGATCAGGATCGGTTGGTCCATCGACGACATGCGACTCGAACGCTGGCAGACTGATTGCGATGCCTTTCAGCAACGCGCCAAAGCTCTGGGCGCTGAAGTCATCGTGGAAGATGCCGGAGGAGACCATGACAAACGGTTGCGGCAGACGCAGGAAGTCCTGGCCTCCGGTATTCAGGTCCTGGTCCTCGTCTCCAGCGATCCCAAAATAGAGGCTGAGATCGTGCCCGCCGCAAAAGCCAGGAATGTGCGCGTCATCACTTACGAAGGTTCTGTGGCAGGTGCCGAGGACCTCTACATTGTTACCGATTTTCGTATGATCGGCCGGCTGCAGGTATCCACCCTTACCGATCGCGCTCCCACCGGCAATTACGTCATACTCGGCGGCCCGGCCGAGGTATCCAGCGGCTTCCATGGCCCCCAACTCGAGGCACTGCAGCCGTTCCTCAAAGATGGTCGCATCAAGCTCGTTGCGGACCTCACAACTCCCGATTGGTCGGCGAGTGAGGCCTACATCAATATGACGCGTGTGCTTGAATCCAGCCATGACAAGATCACGGCTGTGATTGCGACGAACGACTCGATCGCCAGTGGCGCGATTCAGGCCCTTGAGGAGCACGGTCTTGCCGGCAAGGTGCTCGTTTCCGGGCAGGATGCCGATCTCTCCGCCATAGTCCGCGTTCTGATGGGTACACAGACCATGACCCTCTACAAGCCGATTGTGCTTCAGGCCCAGGCAGCAGCGGAAGCTGCCGTCAGCCTGGCCAGAGGAGAGCCGGTAAAGACGAACGGAGAATTCCGGTCCGAGACCATGCGTTTGCCTGTGCCTGCGATTTACTTTTATCCGGTGGTCGTGACTAAAGACAACGTCAAAGAAACCGTCATCAGGGATGGTTTTCTGAAGGTCGAAGAGATCAAACAAGGTCTGCCCAAAGAAAAGTGGAGTCTGATCGAATAACAGGAGAGTTCCGTCGGTAAGCGTAAACGTCTACGTCGCCACCAGCGAATCCAATGGGATCCTCACTGATGAACCTGCCGAGCGCCGGGTTGTAGTATCTGGCGCGGTAGAAGTAGAGGCCGGTGCCGGGCAGGATCACGCCGGTCAGGCGGTCCTCGTAATCCCAGGCGTAAGTCGTCGTGCCGTTCGTGTCCGCCTTGGTGAGCGTGTTGCCATTGTTGTCGTAAGTGAACGCCTCGTTGCTGAAGGACGTGAGTTCGTTCGAGGTGTTGTAAGAGTAGCTGGGAATGCCCAGCGACGTGAGCCGGTTGCCGACGTAATCATAGGAGTAGCTTTCGGTTGTGGTGCCGCCCTGGGCGACCTGGGTCAACTCGTAGATCGGGTCGTAGGCGTAGTTTGAGGTCACGCCGGCCAGCAGGTCGGCCTTACTGGTGCGATTGCCGGCGTTATCGACGGTGTAGTTGGCGCCGTCGAGGGTAGTATTCCCGAATTTATGCAAAACGCTTAGTAAACGTGACAAGTTGTCGTAGGCATACGTTGTGTTCACGCCGTTCGGGCGTGTGAGCGAAGTGCGCCGACTCAACGCGTCGTAGCCGAGGCCGAAGCTGCCGCTCGTAAACGCGACGGGCGGAGTGAGCGTCTGCAGGCGATTCAGCGTGTCGTACGCGTAGCTGGTCGAGCCGCTCTCTGGGTCGGTGAACCCGGTGCGGTTCGAGGCTACGTCGTAGCCGTAGCCGGTCGTGAACGTGCGGCTTGTCAGGAACGCGTAGCTCGTCGTGGTACCCGTCAACCGCCCCATGTTGTCGAACGTGAATTGGTAGGTGCCGGTGGGGTCGGTCACCTGGGTCAATCGCGAGTCGTTATCGTGGGTGTAATTCACCGCTGTGGAATCAGGATAAGCCTTCTGCGTCAGCCGGTTCAACTGGTCATAAATGTAGGTGATCGTCTGGCCCTTGCGATCGGTCTTGCCGGTCAAGTTGCCGATGGCGTCGTACGCGTAGGTTTCGTACAGCGAGGACGGAAACGTCGTCTGCGTCACGCGGCGGTCTGGCTGAACGATGCGAGAAGAAGGGAGAGCTATTCCATGCGGGTTGCGAGGACGCGGTTTCCGCGGATTTCCACTTCGACACCGAGGGGCGGGCGGATAACGGATCCCTGCGCAATAGCTCCACGCACAAAAGCGCCTCCGGGAATACTGGACATGCGCAGCGGGTCGAAGACGGTGCGGCTGCAAGGGTCGCCGACCATGGGATGCTTGGCGCGGAAACCGTAGTCGTCGCGCAGCTTGGCCAGATCGGTGATGTACTCGAGCTGGCATCGGCCGAAGGGCACCTGCTGCGCGAATGCCCAGTAAGACGATGACTGCTCCGCGGAACCGCCCGGCAAACGGATGATCAACGCAGGGACATTCTCGTTCGTCAACCGGTTCCGAAAGACAAATTCCTTCGAAGACCACGGGCGCGCCAGTTCCTCGGTGGTGGCGATATCCGGATGGGCCGAGGTGGATTCGGGTGGAGGCGGCTGGAGGTCGCTCGTCGGCGTGGGAACTACAATTTGCTGGGCTGGCTCGGGGGGAAGCGCATCGCCGGCGTGGGGCCGCATGAGCCACCGAACCGCGACCGCAGCCACGAGAAGCACGGCCACCACCGCGATCACTACCCCTGAGGCAGATCTCAGTTTGCGCAACAATCTCACACCGAGCGGCAGAGGAACATTCACGCCGGGGATTTGCGGCATGTCCGCCTTGAAGCGTTCGGAATGCGTAGGCTGGTCAGGCATGGTAGTCCTGTACCGGGGGCAGAACCCCACCCCAGGTCTAACGACAGTCAAGCACGATCGGGGGGCGGGTCCCTCCGGTGGCTAGATTGTAAGCCGGAGCACGGCAGGTGGCAATCCTTAGCTCCATACGATCCATATGATTGGTACCGGCGGTTGGTTACTCATAGGGTTACGTCCATAGCCTGGAGGCTTGTCCACAATCTTCGCTGACACTAATGTAGCCGGAGAGGTTTCTTAGCCTCCAACAGCCCGGCCGTGTCGATGAGCACCGACGCCAAGACTGCAGCGGCTCGGACGTTTGTCCGCAGCCTTAACATTCTGCTTAAGTTCGCGCGGCTGTACGAGTTTGGCCACACGCGCACGAAGGCTCAGTTCGAGACGACGTGGCGCGAGCTCAGCACGGCGCTTGAACAAAGCAAACAGAGCGGGCTACTTCTGGGCGCCTCGGGAAACCAAATCCTTGTTGATGGCGTGCCGCTCGGCGGCGGGGCAGCCGAGCGCGGCTTTGCCCAACTGCTCTCCGCCTCAGGGATCGCCAGCATCCATTTTGCCCCGCACCTGACCCAGGCGCAGTTCGCCAAGTTTGCCCGAGCCTTTCCCACGGGCAACGCCAAACCCTCCGCACTTGCCGAGCACCTCAAGACAGCGCTTGCGGGTGATACGAGCATCCGCGTTAATGAGATTCGTTACGTGGCCGAAGACTCGACGGTTGCAGGAGTCAAGATAGCTGCACAATTGACGAGCAAGCTTCTGGGCGGGACCCCGGATAGCGTTCGGGACATGCTGGAAGATCCCCAAAAGTTGCTGCAATTGATCTTGGCGGCAGAAGGGTCCCGAGTGGGCCCCGGTCGACCTGGTGCAACGGGTGGGGGCGGCGGTGCAGGGAGCGGCGGAGGCATTGGCCCGGGAGGCGGAGGATCCGGCGGCTCAGGCGGAGGCGGCGGAGGCATAGGTCTGGGAGGCGGAGGATCGGGCGGCCCAGGCGGAGGCGGCGGAGGGGCAGGTGGCGGTTGGGATCCGCCCGGCGCGTCCGGCGGAGGGTCTGGCACGACGAGTTATGGAGCTGGTACGGCAGGCAGCGGGGCCGCAGGGACTGCGGGTGTTCCTGGCACAGGTTCCGGAGGCGAGACGCCGGGCGGATCAGGTGGTTATGCGCGGAGCGTCGATCCCGTGCTGGTTGGGTCTGGCACACAGCCAGATGGCCCCGCCGCTCCAGGAGCCGTCCCCCCGGTGCGTCCGGGGCGCTGGCTGACAGCTTCGGCGATGCTGCGCAGCGTCATGAACGAGGCCGACGAGGGCAGGGGCACTTCACTGCCGCTCGGCGCTCCTCTGGGGAGTTCCTTGGGAAGCTCCTATGGACGTGGCTTCAACGTCGCTGAAGAGGATGTTCGCGCGATGCTGGGCTTGTTCGCGCAGCTGGGACGCGCGCGAAGAGATCCGGAAGCGAAGCTCGATCTCCCCACGTTTCAGTCACGTCTCTCCGCGCTGCCGGTAAGCGCCCAATACACGCTACAGCAGGCGCTTGCCGGGCTGGCGGTGCAGGCGCCCACGGAGGCGCCGGACAAGCCCCTGCTCCTCAAGCTGGCCGAGCACGTGGCCGTACGCTTTGCGCTCGATAGTTACGAGCGCGGAGAGGTGCGCGTCAATGCCGTGAAGCAATTGCTCGACCGGCTGAATCAGGAAATCGAAGGGCTGCGGAAAATCGTAGGCTCCCACGAAGATATCATGGCTGCGGCGGGGATCAAGGTGCAGTCCTACACCGAGCTACTCGATCAGCAGTTCTGGGAGCAGGTGCCTGAGGACAACAAGCGGCAAGTCCTCACATCACAGGATGCCTGGAGCGTTCCTCCACGGAACGTGCGCGCGTTTCTGGAAGAGATGCTGCGCCGCTCGGACCTGAAAATCGTGCATGAAATCCTCATCAACTATGTGTCCTGCATCACGCTCGAACAGGATGACGCGCGGCGGACAACCGCGATGGGATTGGCCGATCTGGCGGAACTGTACGCCATCGGGGACGGCGGCATCCTCATGGAGGCCATCCGGCGCGTCGGCAACCAGTTGGCGCGGGAGAAAGAGCCGGGTATCCAGACGCTGATCAGCGCCGCGTTTGTGCGCCTGAGCCAGGAAGCGGCGGCGCGGCGATACTACCCGGTGCTGCAGCAGTCGCTGGCTTCACTCGACGCCGTGGAGGCGCAGTGCCCGGGCACTACACAGAGTTTGCGGCCGCGCATCGGGGTGGAAGATCGCCTGCCGGAATTCATCGAAGATGCGCTCAGGGCGCATGAGCTCGGAGACGGGCTGCTCGACATTCTACAGCTTGTCCCGGGTCCGGCACTGAAGTACCTCACGACCCGATTTAGCCATTGTGGATTCCGCGAAGATTGCGAGCTGCTCTGCGAGATCACGTGTGGCCTCGGCGAAGAAGCGATCGCGCAGCTGGCGGCGACGCTTCAGTCCGCGCAACCTTCGGAGGCGGTGGAGACCGTCGGTTTGCTGAGCTTGTTGTCTCCGAAGACGCTGGAGAAGGCGCTGTCGCTCCGGCTGTCGCAGTGGTCGCGTCCGGTCCATGACCGTGTGGTGCGTCAACTGGCGGTGGTCGAGCACGAAGTCCGCGCGCGCCTGTTGCTAGCGATTTACGATACCCTGGACCCGCTCATTCATCCGCTCGCGCTGGATGAGATGGGAACGAGCGGAGACCCGCAGTGCATCCCGAAGCTGTTGAGCCTGGCCTCTTCTGAAAGCCTGAACAGTTACCACCGGTTAAAGGCCATTGAAGCCCTGGGTCGACTGCGCGCACAGCCCGCTACCGCGTTGTTGCAGCAGATCGTGGACGCGCGCCAGATGTGGCACTGGGTCTATCCGAGCGAGCTGCGGATTGCTGCGATGCAGGCGCTGCTCCGCATCGATCCGTCCCTTGGAACCCAGCGCCTGGAGATGAGCGGATTGGAGCGCAAGGAGCTGGTTTTCGAGCCGATCGATCCGGACGAAAACTCGACCTGCATCCGGCAGAGACGCTACGCGCGCCTAAAGCTTTCCCGGCCTCTCTCGGGTGCGACCACAAACCTTCGGGATAACTCGAAGATGACCATCCTCGAACTAGACCTCGGAGGCGGTCTGGCTTCCTGCGAGCGCCACTTGGCTCCGGGCAATCTCCTCGCGCTCAAGATTAGCCTGGGCATGCGCTCCGTACGCGCCCAGGTGTTCGTGCGTGGCGTTCGTCCACAAGCGATTGCTTTTGAGATTGTCGAGATGAATCTGGACGAGCGTTCGCGTCTCCGCAAGATGCTCCTCGAAGTCGGCGGATTGACGCCGCCCTCCGCGGTAGGGAACCGGAGCCGGCGGCGCTTGCGCGGCATGTTGGTGGGCAAGGGCTAGCCCAGCCCCCTCCCCCTCCCGAAGAAGGGATCTCTCCCCGTCATGCCCGACACTTCCACGCTGCTGTTTTGGTTACTGACGGTGAAACATGGGACTCTCGTACCATTGTGCCGGCCCCGCGCTGGCACTACGGTACTTTGGGGTGTGTCTACCGGGCAAGCTGGCGGCGCGAGATGAAGATGGACCCCAAGACGACAGCGGCGCGGGCCTTCGTGCGGAGCCTGAACATTCTGCTCAAGTTTGCCCGCCTGTACGGGTTTGACCACGCCCGGACGGCCGTGCAACTCGACACTGCCTGGCAGGAATTGGGCATGGCCCTCGGCCCCGGAACAGACGCCGGGCTCCTTCTGGGTGCGACAGGCTCCCAGTTGCTTCTCGACGGCGTGCCACTGGAGGGCGCTCCTTCGGAGCGGCAGTTCGCCCAATTGCTCTCCTCAGCCGGGTTAGCCAGCGTGCAATTCCTCCCCAGCATCACTCGGGATGTGCTGGAGCGCTTTGTGCGCGCCTTCCCGACCAGCAAGGCAAAACCTACGGAACTCGCTCAGCAATTGAAAGACGCTATGGCTGATACCCAAGGCGTGCACATCAACGAAATCTGCTTCGTGGCCACGGACTCGCGCTTGCGCGAAGCGCACATCGCCGCACAGCTTGCCGCCGGCGCGCTCGGTCAAGATTCGGGCCAATTCAAGCAATGGCTGAACGATCCGCAGAAGCTGCTGGAGTTGATTGCGGCGGCGCAGGGCACAAGACCAAGCGGTCCCGGAGGGGGAAGCGCGGGCGCTTCGACGGGACGCGGGTCAGGTTCGGGATCGGGTTCTTCACTATGGGGAGGAGGGAACCCCTCAGCAAAGGACGCGCCAGCTGCCGGACCTATCCGCGCAGAACCCACCGAAGATGACGTCTTGGGCATCCTGCGCACACTGACGAGTCTGGGACAAGGCGGCGGCGTCGGCTTGGGCGGCGTTGCTCCCGGGCCCTTCCAGGAACATGTCTCGAAGCTTCCCGACAGCGCCAGGAATATTCTCCAACAGGCTTTGGCGACTCTCGCGGCGCAAGCGCAGAAGAAGAAGCCCGACGAAACCGTGTTGATTCGCCTCGCGGAGCACCTGGCCATCCGCTTCGCGCTCGAGCGGTATGAGCGCGGCGAGATCAAGGTGAACGCGGTCCGGGAGCTCCTGGACCGCATGAGCAAGGAGATTGCAAACCTGAAGCAGGTTCTCGGAACCCACGAGGAGAAGATGGCCGAAGCCGGCCTCGCGGTCGAGAGCTATACGGACATTCTCGACCGGCAGTTTTGGGCGGCGGTCCCGGAGAAGAGCAAACGGTCCGTCCTGACCTCGCCGGAAGTTTGGTGCATCCCGCCGCGAAACGTGAGGCAGTATGTCGCGGAGCTCATCGAACACGGCGAGATGGGCCAGGCGTTTGAGATTCTCAAGAATTACGCCGCGTGCGCGGGCAACCAGGAACCCGATGCCCGGCGGAAGACCGCCGTCGGTCTTGCTGAGCTCGCCGAGCTTTACTCCAAGGTGGACGGGCAGCTCGTGGCGGAGGCCATCGGACAAATTGGCGCGCGTGTGAACACCGAGCGGGACGCGGAGCTGCAGGCGGTTGTGAATGCGGCCTTCGTCCGCCTGAGTCAGGAAGCCGCGGCGCACCGTTTCTTTCCGGCGATGAAACAGGCGCTGGACATCGTTTCCGCGGTAGAGATTCAGCGGCCTAATGTGGCCCGCAACCTGCGCCCGAAAATCGGAGTCGAAGAGCGGGTGCCGGAGTTTCTCGAGGAGGCGCTGCGAGCCAAGGAAGTGGCCGAGGGTCTGGCCGGCGTCTTGCGCATGGTTCCGCGTACGGCAGCCGAGCAATTGGCCGCGCGATTCAACCGCTGCTCCCTGCGTGAGGATTCTGAACGTGTTGCGGCGCTGGCGCAGGAGATCGGGACCGAAGCGATGACGTTCCTAAGCGATTCCTTGCGCGCCGGACCCCCTGCGGAAGCGGTGGAAACAGTCGGGCTGCTGAGCCGGCTCAGTCCGGAGATCGTGGAGACGATGCTGCCCGAAAGGATTCGCGAGTTCCCGCGCATGTCGCAGGACCGTGTTGTCCGCCTGGTGTCCGCATCCGGAGGCGCAGGACGCTGCCGGATCTTGCTGGCCATCCTCGAGGGCCTCGATTCGATGGTCAAGGCAATCGCGGTGGACGAAATTGGGATGACCGGCGATCGGGAAGCGCTCCGGCGGCTGATGTGCATCGCCGATGGCGATGTCGCGCTCGGGGGAGGACCTCACTTGCGCGTGAAGGCCGTCGAGGCGCTCGGCCGTCTGCGATGCCCCGAGGCGGTCAAGCTCCTGCGGCGGATCGCCGAAAGCAGGCAAATGTGGCGCTGGGTGAATCCGCAAGAGCTGCGGATCGCCGCGGCCCAGGCTCTCACGAAAGTCGATTCGGAGTGGCTCGCCGCGTTCTTGCCACACAGCGGGTTGGATGATGTGGATCTGGCTCTCACGCCGTTGGAAGCCGAACCGAATTGCCGTTGGGTGCGCCAGCGCCGATCTGTGCGCGTGAGGCTCCCCAAGACGCTATCGGCCGCAACCACGAACCTCAAGGAGATTTGCCGATTCGAAATCAAGACCGTGAGCCTGACGGGCGGCGTGGCCACGCTGGATCGCCATCTCCAGCCAGGCACCCAGGTGCAACTCAAGCTCGGCTCCGGCCTGAAAGGCGTCTCGGCCACAGTGCTCATGCGGGACTATCGCGCTCAGGATATGGCCTTCGAAATCGTGGACATGGGCCTCGATGACCGGGGCCGCCTGCGCCGGCTCCTGGCGGAGACTCTTTCGCGCACCGCAGATTTCCCGGAATCTTCCTCAGTCACCATGGTGTCGAATTGACCGGATGTTAGGATCGCTGCGTCCTGCTCAGCTTTGCACGTTCTTTGCCGTGCCGCATCCAACCAGATAGAATGATGGATTGAGTTGAGCCGCTCAGGCTTTCCGAGCGTGGGAAGGCCAGCCAACCGCGCCACGGGCTCGGGAACGATCCGAAAAGCATTTCCAGTGCTCCGCGGTCGAAGAAAGGATTCATGGAAGCTGCCCAACTGATTGACAGGGTGGTCGCGCGATTCATCGGCACCAAGCACGAGCGCGACGTTAAACGCTTGCAGCCGCTGGTGGCGGCCATCAACGCGCTCGAGCCGGAAATGCAGTCGCTCGCCGACGAGGACCTGCGCCTGCGTGTGGCCGAGTTGAAGGCGCAGGTGATGGCGCGGCTCGAGGATGCCGAGCCGGCTGAGTCCAGCTACAAGCAGAAGCTGGGCGAAGCGCTGGAACCGGCCCTGGTGCCGGCGTTTGCTCTGGTGCGGGAGGCTGGGCGGCGCTTTCTGAACATGCGTCACTTCGACGTGCAGCTCATCGGCGGAATCGTGCTGCACAAGGGCACCATCGCCGAGATGAAGACCGGCGAGGGAAAAACGCTGGTCGCCACGCTTCCGGCCGTCCTCAATGCCCTCGCCGGGCGTGGCGTGCACATCGTCACGGTGAACGATTACCTGGCTCGCCGCGACGCCGAGTGGATGAGCCCCATCTACCGCGCGCTGGGGCTCTCGGTGGGCGTGATCGTGCACGACCTCGACGATAGCCAGCGCCGTGCCGCTTACGGCGCCGACATCACCTACGGCACCAACAACGAATTCGGTTTCGACTACCTCCGCGACAATATGAAGTACGACCTGGCCGATTGCGTGCAGCGCGGCCATCAGTACTCCATCGTGGACGAGGTGGACTCGATCCTCATCGACGAGGCGCGCACGCCGCTGATCATTTCCGGTCCCACCGAGGAGTCCACCGACAAGTACTACAAGGTGGACAAGATCATTCCACGGCTGATTCAGGACATTGACTACACGCTCGATGAGAAACATCGCACCGCCACGCTCACCGAAGAAGGTGTGAGCAAGTGCGAGCGTCTGCTGGGCCTTGGCAATCTTTACGACCCGGCGCACATGGAGACCATTCACCATGTGTACCAGGCTTTGCGCGCGCACACCCTCTACAAGCGCGACGTGGATTACGTCGTGAAAGAAGGCGAAGTCGTCATCGTCGACGAATTCACCGGCCGGCAGATGCCCGGGCGCCGCTGGTCCGACGGCCTGCATCAGGCCATCGAAGCCAAGGAAGACGTGAAGATTGAGAAAGAAAACCAGACCCTGGCCACCATCACGTTCCAGAATTACTTCCGCATGTATAAGAAGCTCTCGGGCATGACCGGCACGGCGGATACCGAAGCGGCCGAATTCCAGAAGATCTATAACCTCGATGTCGTGGTGATCCCGACGAACCGCGTGCTCATCCGGCACGAGTTCCCCGATGTCGTTTATCGCACGGAGAGGGAGAAGTTCGACGCTGTAGTGAATGGGGTGCTGCAAGAAGATGGGCACCACGACGGCGGCATCCGCCAGCTCCACGAGAGCGGGCAGCCCGTGCTGGTCGGCTCGATTTCGATCGAGAAATCGGAGCGCATCGCCGAACTGCTGAAGAAGGCGGGGATTCCACATCAGGTGCTGAACGCCAAGCAGCACGAGCGCGAAGCGAAGGTCGTCGCGCAAGCCGGACGGAAGGGCGCCGTCACGGTTTCCACCAACATGGCCGGCCGAGGCACCGACATCCTGCTGGGCGGGAATCCCGAGAGCATGACCCGCGAGTATTTTCTGAAGAACAAGCTGGCCATCCCCTATGCTTCGGCGCCCGCGGTGATCCCGGCGAACGGAACGGGCCAAGGCGAAGCGGCGGCGCACCAGCCGGCAACCCAGATGGTGCTTTTCCAGCACGAGGGCCGCATCTTCCAGGTGCCGCTCGAACAATGGAAGCCGGTCTACGACCAGTTTGTGGAGCAGTGCCGCACGGAGCACGACGAAGTGGTCGCGCTCGGCGGGCTGCACATCCTCGGCACCGAACGCCACGAGGCGCGGCGCATTGACAACCAGTTGCGGGGGCGCGCCGGCCGCCAGGGCGACCCGGGTTCGTCGCGGTTCTTCCTTTCGCTCGAAGATGACCTGATGCGCATTTTCGGCGGAGAACGCGTGAAGGCGCTCATGTTCCGCCTGGGCATGACCGAGGGCGTGCCGATCGAATCCAAGATGATCTCCAAGCGCATCGAAAACGCGCAGAAGTCGGTCGAGGCCCAGAATTTCGACGCCCGCAAGCATTTGCTGGAATACGACGACGTGATGAACAAGCAGCGCGAGACCATCTACGGCATTCGCCGGTCCGCGCTCGAAGGAAAGGACCAGAGGGACTACATCCAGGGCATCTCGGAAGACGTCGCGCGCGAGTCGGTGCAGACCTACTGCCCCAGAGAGCAGCACCCCGATCAGTGGAATACCACGCAGTTGGCCGCCGAAGTGAACCGGCAGTTCGGGGTGGACACGAAGGCTGCCGGGATCGACACCTCCCACCTGAACCACGACCAGCTATCTGACGCGGTGGCCGAGGCGGTGCTCAAGCGGTATGACGAGAAGGAGAAGTTGTTCGGCGTTGAACTGATGCGCTGGCTCGAGCGGCGCATCATTCTCGACGTCGTGGATACCCAGTGGAAAGACCATCTCCTCTCGCTCGATCATCTAAAGGAAGGCATCGGCCTCCGCGGTTACGGCCAGAAAGACCCTTTGGTCGAGTTCAAGAAGGAAGCGTTCACGTTGTTCGAAGACATGATGACGCGGATTGACGATGAAACGATTCGCTACCTCTTTCACATCCGGCTGGCCGAAGGCGAGCAAAGCCCCGCGGAACGGCCGGAGATGGCTGCGGTTCCCGCTCGAGCGCGGCTCGATCCTGGGGCAGAGCACGCGGCGGCTGAGATGCCGCGGATTGCCGCAGCGCGCGAACTGGAGCGGCGCCAGCAGCGGCAGCAACGCAATCTGCAGTTCCAGACCGGCCCGGCACAGGCCGAGGCGCCCAAGCCCGTGCGTGCCGGCGCCAAGATCGGCCGCAACGATCCCTGCCCCTGTGGGTCTGGGAAAAAGTACAAGAAGTGTTGCGGGGCGAGCACGTGAGTCCCCGGAGCGGCGGCATTGCCCGCAGCGGCCCGGGTTGGGCGCGGGTCTGCATGGTCTCGGGGATTGGGCGGCACGGTTGAAAGATGGAAGGGCGTGGGGTCTGCGCCACAAAAGGGGAAAACCATGAGAAAGCCACTGGTGCTTGTGTGTGCGATGCTGGGCTTGGCGGCTGGAGCCGTGGCACAGGAGTCCGGCGGCACGGGGGCGCTCACCCTCACGTCGGCAGCGTCGCCTGATACGCCGGCGATGAGCGCGGCGCCTGCAGCGCCGGAGCCCAGCCCGATGTGGCGGTTTGGCTTACGCGAAGAAAAGAGCTGGCAGTTGAGCATGGGCTACACCTACGTGCGGTTCCGTTCCGCTCCGCTGACGACCAACCTGAACGGCGTGAACACGATGTTGGCGAAGTACTTCAGTGACTGGTTGGGAGTCGAGGGCGAGGTGACGGCGGCATTCGGTGGGGTGATTCCTGGAGGTAGGGCGAAGTACTTGTTTTACGGCGGGGGCCCGCGAATTGCTGCGCGGAATATGTGGCGGTTGGAGCCGTGGGTGCACGCGGTAGCAGGGGGTGTATACGTTCAGCCGCAGGTAGCCGGCGTTTCGCGATCCGGGTTCGGGCTTGAGGCGGGCGGTGGCGTGGACTTGCGGTGGCGTCCGCGTATGGCTATTCGCTTGGAGGGTGACTGGACCCGCTCGCGCGTCTACGGCGGTAACCAAAACAATTTTCAGGCCGTGACCGGATTGGTCTTCAACTTCTGAGCGCTTATCCGGCCCCGCGCCGTTCTTTCGCCGCGCGTTGCCGCTGGGGTAGGGCCGATGCAGCGGCAGGAGCAAAGGCGAACGCCCCTTCCGAACCGCGAGCGCGCCCAACTTCCATCAAATCTCATATTGTGGTAATAGAGGGGCGCGGTCCCCCTGCCAGGAGCCATGTTCGAAGCAGTTCTCGGACTGGCTCGAGGCGGGGGCAGGGAACAATTCAGGGCCGGCAAACGTATGCTAAGTAAGGACGGGATGCACCGGGTCCGGGGGAGATGAAGCGATGATTTGCTCGAACTGTCAGAGGGAGATAGCCGCGTCGTCAAACTATTGCTATTTCTGCGGGGCGAAGCAAATGCCTGCGTCGGCGGCAGCCCCTGCCCCAGCGCCGGGGAGCGCTCCACCTGTGAAGAGGCTGACGCGCTCTGTCACCGACCGCAGGATTGCGGGGGTTTGCGGCGGGCTGGCGGAATACTTTGACCTGGACGCGACGTTGATCCGTGTCGTGTGGTTGCTGCTCGTGCTGTGCGGCGGCACAGGCTTGCTGGCGTACATCATCATGTGGATCGTCGTGCCGCAGGCACCGGTGGGTATGCCGGCGCAGGCGGCGACACCGGCAACTCGCTGAAGGTCCAGAAGGAAGGATGGGAGGCGCCTTCGACCTGCCCAGGCGCTTTTCTAGTCAGGTTTCGCCAGAGCTTTCTCGGGCCCAGCAGGGGATGCCGCGCCGCGGTGCTCTCCAGGGCGGGCCTTGTTTCCGTGGTTCTCTCCGAATTATAATCCACAGTTTTCTGGAAGAGGCCGCCTGACACCCAGGGGCCCACGATGCAGCGAGGAATTCCGCGGAACCGCCCCTGCGGCACCTGTGTGATTTGCCGCGGCACCGCGTGAGAGAAAACCACGGAGGACTGTTCATGAAGCAAGTGAAGCGTATCGGCATTCTTACCGGCGGGGGCGATGTCCCGGGCCTCAATCCGGTGATCAAGAGCGTTGTCTTCAACGCCACGGAGATGGGCGCGCAGGTGATCGGCATCCGGCGCGGGTGGGAAGGGCTCACCCACATGCGGGCGGGCGCGGAACCAGACGCCGAGTATATTCGTCCGCTCGACCGCACCAATACGTACGGCATCGACCGCACCGGCGGCACGGTCTTGCATACCTCGCGGACGAACCCGAGGAAGATGAAGAAGTCGCGGCTGCCGGAGCACCTCTCGGAGGAGCGTGTCAAGCCGCTTCAAACGAGCGGGGACCAGTACAACCTGACGCCGATCGTCCTCGAGAATATCGCTGCGCTGGGCCTCGACTGCCTGATCGCCATCGGTGGCGACGATACGCTCAGTTACGCGCAGGTCCTTGAGGACGCCGGCGTGCCCATGATCGGGATCCCCAAGACGATGGATAACGACGTTCAGGGCACCGAGTACTGCATCGGCTTTTCCACTGCGATCACCCGGGCCAAAGAACTGATTACGCGCCAGCGGACGACGATCGGCTCGCACGAGCGCATCGGCGTATTCCGGATTTTCGGGCGCGATGCCGGGTTCACGGCACTCTACACGGCCTACGTCACTTCGGTCCGCTGCGTGATTCCGGAAGTGGAGTTCGATATCGACGCGCTCATCAAGCTCCTGCTGGAAGACAAGAAGAATAATCCCAGCCGGTACGCGCTGGTGATCGCCTCGGAAGGCGCGGTGTGGAAGGGAAGAACGGTCGAGGAATACGGGGATGCGGACGCCTTCGGTCACCGGAAAAAGGTGGACATCGGGCAAGCCCTCGGCGACGAGATCAAGCGGCGCGCCGGGGAAGAGACCATGGTCAGCGATCTCACGTACGACCTGCGGAGCGGCGAAGCCGACGCGCTCGATCAGATGGTAGCCATCACTTTTGCAAATGTGGCCATGGATCTGATTCGCAGCGGCATCCACGGCCGGCTGATCGCGGTGCAGGAAGGCAAGTACACGCATGCTCCCTTGCCCGATCCGAAGCTGGGGGCGCGCAGAATAGACATCGCGCGACTCTACAATGTCGAGCGGTACCGGCCTAAGTATTCCGACAAGCTCGGCATGCCTTTGTTGCTGAGCGCGATTCAGCCGTCGGCGTAGAGAACCGAAGGGCTCTCCTCCGGAGGGGGTCCGCAACACTTCGACTTTCTTGCTCCTTGAGGTGGGTCCTTACGCCGCCTACTTCTTGGGGCTGCGTGAGCCGCCGGACTTGTTTCCGAACAGCGGACGGTCCACGGAGAGGAGGCCGGCGCCGATGCTTGCCAGCAGCAAGCAAGCCGTGCACAGAATCAGCGTGGATTCGTACTCGCGCACGGCCAGGTAGCCCTTGAGCGAGACGATCATCCAGACCACGTAGCCCATGCGAATGGCCAGCAGAAGGGCTATGGCGCGGGTGAAGAGCCCCACAATCAGCAACGCTCCGCCAAATACCTCGAGCACGCCGAACAGGTAGCCGAGCGAGCCGATCAGGGCATGATCCGCAAAAAACTGGGAGACTTCGCCGGCGTGGCCCGATAGCCGGGGCCAGCCGTGGGAGATGAAGAATATGCCCAGGGCAACTCGGAAAAATAGGAGCGTGAGCGGCCTGAGTTTATCGAGATGATGCACGCGCCCTCCTCGGTACGAGCGCCGGCCGGGAGCAACCGGTCAGACAAAGTGGGGGCATTGTAACAGAAAGACGGTCAAGGGGCGGGTCCAGCCCGGCATTTCGTGTACAATCTCGGGTACGGCAGGCCAGCGGCACTCAGACAATCCCGTGACAGCGATCCGAACAATCGGCGTGGCGAACGGCGGCGGCGATGCACCCGGGCTGAACGCGGCTATCCGCGGCGTGGTGAAATCGGCTATCGGCCAGCACGGCTGGAATGTCCTGGGCGTCCGCAACGGCTTCGACGGCCTGATCTGGCCGGAGGGATGCGTCCCGCTGCCCTGGGATTCGGTAAGCGGAATCCTCCCGCGCGGCGGCACGATTCTCGGCACGACCAACCGCGGCAATCCGTTTTCCTACCGCCAAATTGAAAATGGCAAGGAAGTAGTCCGGGATTACTCCGGATTGTGTCTCGAGAACGCGCGCCGACTCGGTTTGGATGCGCTCGTCGTCATCGGCGGCGACGGCACGCTCAGTATCGCCCGCGATCTCGCCGCGCGCGGGTTGAACATCGTCGGAGTGCCGAAGACGATCGACAACGATCTGTCCGCGACCGAGACGACCTTCGGCTTCGACAGTGCGCTGCAAGTGGCGACCGAGGCTTTGGACCGGCTGCACACGACCGCGGAAAGCCATCACCGCGTGATGTTGCTCGAGGTGATGGGGCGGGAGGCGGGCTGGATCGCTTTACACGCGGGGATCGCCGGCGGCGCGGACGTGATCTTGATTCCCGAGATTCCCTTCCGGTTTGAGGCCGTTTGCGACGCGGTTCGCGCGCGCGAAGCAAGGGGAAAAGCATTCAGCCTTGTCATTGTGGCCGAGGGCGTAAAGCTGCCGGAGAAAGATCCGCAAGGTCGGCCGATTCCCCCGGCGGGGCCGGGAAGCATCGCGAACGCGATTGCTTGCGCTCTCGGTGAAATGCTACAGAAGGAGGTTCGCGTAACCGTGCTCGGGCACGTGCAGCGCGGCGGCTCGCCGACTCCTTTTGACCGGATTCTCGCCACGCGGTTCGGCGTGCATGCCACGGAGTTGATCGAGCGGCGGGCCTTCGGCCGGATGGTTTGTTTGAAGGCGGGACGAATTGGGTCGGTGCCGCTCGAGGAAGCGGTGGGCGCGAACAAACGTGTGGATCCAGATGGGGACTACATACGCGTGGCGCGTGCCACCGGTATCACGTTCGGAGACAGGCCGTGAAAAGACGACTCCTGGTCGCGGCGCCGCTGCTGGTCCTGGTGGCCCTGGTGGCATGGCTGGTCCGGCCGAAGCACGAGGTGATCGGACAAGCCTACGTGAACGAGCGTGCGGTGACGCTATGGAACAGCCGCGCGCAGGTGCGCCAGGCGGTCGGGACGGCGCACTTCGGAGACAAACTGGACATCTTGAGCCGGCGTGGCGAGCACGTGCGGGTGCGGGCCGTCTCAGGAACGACCGGCTGGGTGGACGAACGATTGCTCATGGAGCCGGGCCTGTGGCAGCAGAGCGCAAAGTTGTTGGCGCAATCGCGGGGGATGCCGGTACAGGCGCGCGGGCGGACGAAGGTGCTGACCAACGTTCGCATCGAGCCGGGGCGAACAGCGCCGCGGCTATACCAGTTCAATCGCGGGGCGGACATGGAGCTGCTCTCGCGGGCGGTGGCGGACTGGACGCAGAACGTGGACGAGAAAGAGTCCGGGAACGTGCCGGACGAAGTGAAGAAAGAGGACTGGTTCCTTGTGCGCGGCGTGGCGAACCGGGATCTCGCAGCAGACGTGCAGAATGCGCCCGAGGCTCCTGCGACGGACGCGGGCGATCAGAGCGTGCCGATCGCGGGTTGGGTAGTGGCGCGGTTTGTGGAGTTGGATCTGCCGGGCGCGGTCCGCGAGGGAGCCCTGTCGACGGGAATGCGTGTGCTCGCATGGTTTGAGCTGAATCGCGTGCTGGACGCTTCAGGAGAGAAGCCGCAGTATCTGGTCGCGGGAATGCGTGGACCCGAAGGGCAGCCGTGCGACTTCACGACGCTGCGCGTGTACACCTGGAGCAGGAAGCTCAGCCGCTACGAAACCGCGTTCATCGAGAACAACCTATGTGGGAAGCTGCCTGTCCGGGTAGGGAAATCGCCCGCGGGCGATCCTGAGTTTCGATTCGGCGAAATGGGGGCCTTGGGCACTGAGCGCGTGTACCGAATGCGGCAGACGATTGTCCGGCGCGTGCGGGAGGAAGGCGAGGGTAAGAGCCGGACGGCAGCCAGACTCCCTGTGAAGTAGAAGCCGCCGATCTCTGCACAGCCCGGCCTTCCATCCCGCGAAAATGCAATCCCTCGACCGGGTCGGATGAATCACATCGGCCCTCGATGGGGATGACGGAATGCACATCCAGGCACCCATCTCCACTCTCCTGATCGGCACGGTAGTGTTCTTGTGCGCTGCGTGCTCGCCGAATCCCAGAACCTCAGCGAATGTGGAGGCGCAAAGTGCGCCTCCGCCGCTGGAGTATGTGGGCGAGTGGGGCACGAAGGGGGACGGACCTGGTCAGCTCCGGTCGCCGGCGCGATTGGCTGTGGACGCAACAGGCAGCGTGTACATCGCAGATTCGGGCAGCGGGTACATCCACAAGTTCGGTGCGCAGGGCGAGCCGCGGCTGTCGTTTCAGGACGACCGGCGGGACACGAGGCCGGGCGCGGTGGCGGTGGACGCGAGCGGAGCGATCTACGCAGCCGACGGCGAGAGTGGCACTGTGTTTGTCTATCTGCCGGAGGGGAAGCGATTCAAAGCGATTCATTGTTGCCCCGCGAAGAAGGGAGCCACACTCGCCGTAGCAGTGGCTGAAGATGGGAAGATCTTTGTGGCGGACGGCGGGCCAATGGGAGTGCGAACGTACAGCGTGCGGGGCCGATTGCTGGGCACCTGGGGACAGCAGAGCAAAGGGCAGCAGGCGGCGGGCACAATCGGCCAAGCGGTTGACTTGGCGATTGGTCCCGACGGACTCGTGTACGTGGCTGACGCGACAGCGGCTGTGATTCACGTGTTTACGCGCGCCGGCAGATTTCAGAGGAACCTGCGTTTGCCGGACAGAATGGCGCCGGCCAGCCTTGCGGGGATTTCGGTGACGGATCGGTGGGTGTTTGCCGCGGACCCGGAGGGGCACGCCGTGCACATCTGGTCGGTCGGCGGAGAGCACCGGCTGCGCAGCGATCTGGACGGGAGGTTGGCCGGGAGCGCGGAGTCGCCGCAGGATGTGGCGGTGACACCGGACGGGGAGTTACTGGTGCTCGACCCGGCGGGCGGGAGAGTGCTGCACTTTCGGCTGCATCTCTGAGAAAACTGTCATCTTGTCTTGGTAGCGACCAGGGCGGGACGCCCTGCCCGCATTGGATTCGCGGGCATCGGGGGGGGCTGCCCCAATTTCCCTCCGCAGCACAACCCAACCAGAGAAGCTCCAGAGGCGTCTATGACACAGGCGACAGCAGACGCAGGGAATCCCTGGAATCTTCGTGTATCATATTGCGGTTCTGGAGACTACTGGAGGGTAAGCAATGCGTTTCCATTTCCGGCTAGGGGGAGCCGGGCGCCGGCGTGAGTCCGGCTGAAGGGAATGGAGGCAGGGACGGGACGGCATCACGATAGCCAGTCTTGCAGCCACCGAATGAACGAATGAGACCCAGAAGGTACCGGGCAAAGGCAGTCGTCACATTCACTCTGAGCGCCCTCGCCAGTATAGGGTGCGGCAAACCACAAGCGGGACCACCCCCTTCTCCGGCGGTGCCGGTCACCGTTGCCACGGTCGTGCAAAAGGCCGCGCCGGTGCTCTTGCGCACGATCGGCAACGTGGACGCGTATTCGACCGTTTCCGTTAAGGCGCAAGTGTCCGCCGAGCTGATGGAAGTGCGGTTCCGTGAGGGCCAGTTCGTTCGGAAGGGTGACTTGCTCTTTCTTCTGGACCGCCGGCCCTTCGATGCCGCGCTTCACCAGGCCGAGGCCACGCTGGCTCACGATCGCGCGCAGGCGGCCAACGCGCGGGTTGAAGCGCAGCGCTACGAGAAGCTCTGGCAGGGAGGCGTATCCCCGAAGGAGCAATTCGACCAGTACCGGACCGCTGCTGACGCGCTCGACGCTGCGGTGAAGGCCGACGACGCGGCGGTGGAGATGGCCAAACTCAACCTCGAGTACTGCTCCATCTATTCACCGATCGACGGCCAAACGAGCAACCTGATGGTCTATCCCGGAAACCTGGTGAAAGCCAACGACGTGCCGATTCTGGTCACCATCAATCAGATCCAGCCGATTTACGTGGAGTTCACCATCGCGGAGGCGAGTCTGGCGGATGTGCGCGCGGCCATGCGCGGGCGTCCACTCACCGTCGAAGTGAGAACCCAGGACAACCCCACCCAGCCGGAACGCGGCGTGCTGAACTTCATCAACAACCAAGTGGACACCACGACCGGCACAATCCACCTGAAAGCCACATTCTCCAACCAGGCGCGGCGGCTCTGGCCGGGACAATTCGTGGATGTGATGCTGCGCCTGGCCGAACAGCCGAATGCGATCGTGATCCCCGCGCAGGCGGTGCAGAGCGGGCAGGATGGCGCGTATGTCTTTGTCGTCCGGAAGGACGGCACGGTCGAGTCGCGGGCGGTGGTGGTGGCACGCTCGCTCGACGGTGAAAGCGTGATCGACAAGGGTCTCGCCTCGGGCGAACGGGTGGTCACCGACGGCCAACTGCGGCTGGTACCGGGCGCAAAAGTGGCCGTCAGGAGCGGCTCTTAAGACTTCGCCATGAACCTCGCGGCCATTTTTATTCGCCGTCCGATCATGACCACTCTGGTCATGTTCGCGATTCTCCTGTTTGGCGCGGCGGGGTACCACTTGCTGCCGGTCAGCGACTTGCCGAATGTGGATTTCCCGACGATCCTGGTGAATGCCAGCTTGCCCGGAGCGAACCCCGACACGATGGCCGCGTCTGTGGCCACCCCGCTCGAAAAGCAGTTTTCCACGATTGCAGGGCTTGACTCGATGAGTTCGACGAGCGCGCTCGGCGTGAGCAATATCACCCTGCAGTTTGTCCTGAGCCGCAACATTGACGCGGCCGGGCAGGACGTGGAAGCGGCGATCGCGCGCGCGGCGTCGCAACTCCCGCCGAACATGCCGACCCCGCCGACGTTCAATAAGGTGAACCCGGCTGACCAGCCGATCCTATATCTGGCGCTCAGCTCGCCGACGCTGCGGCTCTCCGACGTGGACGAATACGCCGAGACGCTGATGGCCCAGCGCATCTCGATGGTGGATGGCGTGGCGCAGGTGGGCGTCTACGGTTCGCAGAAGTACGCCGTGCGCATCCAGCTCGACCCGCAAAGCCTGGCCTATCGCCAGATCGGGATTGACGAGGTTTCTGCTGCGGTCCAGAACGCCAATGTGAACCTGCCGACGGGAACACTCTACGGCAGGCACCAGGCCTTCACCGTGCAGGCCAACGGGCAGTTGCTGCGCGCGCCGGCGTACGAGCCGCAGATTGTCGCTTACCGCAACGGCTCGCCGGTGCGCCTGAGCCAAATCGGCCGGGCCATCGACAGCGTGCAGAACGACAAGGTTGCGAGCTGGTATAGCGGCACGCGCGCCATCGTGCTGGCCATTCAGCGCCAGCCGGGAACGAACACGGTTGAAGTCGTGAATTCCATCCGCAAGCTGTTGCCCTCGTTCCGCGAGCGGATGCCGTCGTCGGTCAATCTGGACATTCTCTACGACCGGTCGCAGTCCATTCGGGCGTCGGTCAATGACGTGAAGTTTAGCCTGGTGCTGGCGATCTGTCTCGTCGTCCTCGTGATCTTTCTTTTTCTGCGGAATCTATCGGCCACGATCATTCCCTCGTTTGCCCTGCCGATGTCCATCATCGGCACGTTCGCGGTGATGTACGAGTTGGGCTACACGGTCGACAACCTTTCGCTGATGGCGCTGACGCTCTCGGTTGGCTTCGTCGTGGACGACGCCATCGTCATGCTCGAAAACATCGTGCGCCACATGGAGCTGGGGCAAGGAGTTGTGGAGGCGGCGTTCACCGGCTCGCGCGAGGTCGGCTTCACGATCCTCTCCATGACCCTGTCGCTGACAGCGGTGTTCTTGCCGGTGCTGTTGATGGGCGGGTTGTTGGGGCGCTTGTTGCACGAATTCGCGGTCGTCATCATGGCGGCGATCCTGGTATCGGGCTTTGTCTCGCTGACCCTGACGCCGATGCTGTGCAGCCGATTCCTGAAGCCGCCGAAACATGAGATCCGGCACGGGCGCGTGTACATGGGTCTGGAGCACCTGTTCGCGCGGATGCTGCGGGGATACGAGGTTTCCCTCCAATGGGCGCTGCGACATCGCCGGGCGGTGGTGCTGTTTTCGCTTGTGATTGTTGGGGCCACGCTGTGGCAGTTCACCGCGATGCACTACGGCTTCCTCCCGAGCGAGGACACCGGCCAGATCTTCGCCTTCACCGAGGCCGCGCAGGACGTTTCGTTTGAGGCGATGAGAGAGCACCAGAGGGAACTGAACCGGATCCTTGCGGCCGATCCGAACGTTATGAACTTCATGTCCAGCATCGGTGCGAGCGGTTCCAGCGCGACCCTGAACACCGGCCGTGCCTTCATCCGCATGAAACCGGCAAGTGAGCGACAGGTGGTCACGAGCGGCTGGTACCTCTGGCTCGAAGCCAAGTGCAACGGAGTGCCCGGCTTAGGCTGGCTCTTGCACAAGACCGCGCCGGCATTCTCCCATCGGATGAAAGTGGACGAGATCATTGATTCGTTCCGGGCGCGCCTGCGGACCATCACCGGCCTGAATGTGTACATGCAGAATCCTCCTCCGATTCGGATCGGAGGGCAACTTACGAAAAGCCAGTATCAGTTCGCGTTGCAGAGTCCGGACACGAAGGAGCTATACCAGGTAGCCCGCGATTTCCAAGAGCGTGTCCGCGAGGTGCCCGGCTTGAACGACGTGACCACGGACATGCTGATTAGCAGCCCCCAGGTCAATGTGGCCATCGATCGGGACAAGGCGGCGGCACTCGGCGTGAGCGCCGAACAGATTGAAGATGCCTTGTACACCGCTTACGGCTCCCGGCAGATCTCCACGATCTATACGCCCACCAATGAGTACTGGGTGATCATGGAACTCGAGCCGCAGTATCAGCTCGATCCTTCCGCCATAGCGATGCTTTATGTGCGCTCCAGCGGGGGGCAGCTCGTTCCGCTCAATACCGTGGCGCGGCTCGAGAACGGTGTCGGACCGTTGACCGTAAATCACATCGGCCAGCTTCCTGCCGTGACGGTCTCTTTCAACTTGAAGCCCGGCTTCTCTCTCGGCGATGCCGTGAACGAAGTTGGTCGGCTGGCGCACGAGTCGCTGCCCCAGTCGGTGAGCACGAGTTTTCAGGGTGCGGCGCAAGCGTTCCAATCGTCGCTCGCCGGTATGGGCCTGCTGCTCCTGCTGGCAATTCTCGTGATTTACATCGTTCTCGGAATCCTGTACGAGAGCTTCATCCATCCGCTGACGATTCTTTCCGGGCTGCCTTCGGCTGTCTTTGGCGCGCTGCTCACCCTGCAGCTCTTCCAGCTGGAGCTGAATATCTATGGTTTTGTGGGCATCATCATGCTCATCGGCATCGTAAAGAAAAACGCGATCATGATGATCGACTTCGCGCTGGTGCAGCAGCGCGTCCAGGGCAAGCCGGCGGCCGAGGCCGTCTTCGCCGGCGCGCTGATCCGCTTCCGCCCGATCATGATGACGACCATGGCCGCATTGATGGGTACACTGCCAATCGCCATCGGGATTGGAGCAGGCGCCGACGTGCGCCGGCCGCTTGGCCTGACCGTTGTTGGTGGACTGCTGTTCTCCCAGGTGGTGACTCTCTACCTTACGCCGGTGCTTTACATTTATATGGACTCCTTCCAGGCTCGGCTGTCCCGCGGCCGGCGTGCGGCTGGCGTGGAGATGCAGCCGGAGCCGGCCGGGCCGGGGACTTGAACGGACCGCTCGGTGGCACGCGCTGAGGACCGGTCGGCCTTCTGCATGAGACTGCACTGAAGAAGTGAGCGCAGCGAACAATGGAAATGTGGGAAGCGTAAGGATTGACAGGGACGGGATGACGGACTATGGATAGTGGGGCAAAAAGGCGCCGGGGGAAGAGGTTTAGCGCGGACGGGCGCAATCGGGACATCGCTGGAGCGTGCGGAGGGTACTGATGAATCCGTACCGATGCGGACTTGGACTGCGAATGCTCGAGCGCTGCGCTGAACACTTGCGCGTGTGGATGGACCCGGCGTAAATGCGCACACTACCGGATTACCTTCGAAGGGGAATGAAGCTGATCATCGTGGGGTGCAACCCCGGCGAGCATTCGGTCCGGGCGGGGCACTACTACGCCGGACGGGGAAACACGTTTTGGGAACTGCTCCACAAAGGCGGTGTGATCCCCGAGCCCATCGATTATCGGGACGACCGGCGGATCATCGAGTTTGGCGTGGGGCTTACGGATCTCGTGAAGCGCCCGACGAAGAGTGTCGGTGACCTGACGCGGGAGGACTTCGCGGAAGGGCGCGTCATGCTGTCGCAAAAGCTGGAAGAACTCGCGCCGCACGTCGTGGCGTTCCACGGCAAGCTGACCTACGAGAGATATTCCCAGCGGAAGTGCGCTCTGGGCCTGCAGAAGGAATCGCTGTACGGCGCGAGGATTTTCGTGCTCCCCTCAGCGAGCGGCGCGAACGCGACAGGCCGGAGGCAGAAGCTGGTGCATTTTCGGAAGCTCGGCGCGCTGCTGAAGAAGCTGGGCGCCTAGATCTAGCGTCGTCCCCAATTCCTCGATCGCGCCTGGAGTCATCTCCTCCCGCAAAAAACAGCAATCGATGGCAGCGGCAGTGGAATGGCTTGAAAAAAGCAAGGTACAATGCAGCGTGCCCCAGAGTACTGGAGACCTGTGTCTGTTCCCGACTGTGCTGTTGGCGCTTTTGTCGTGCGCTCCAGCCGCTTGGTCGCAAGCGGGTCCGGATAAAGGTGCCCACGAGCTTGAACTGTTCGCTGGCGGCGGCCCCGGCACCACCGGCGGTGTGTCAGGCACCGGCGTATGGAATGCCGGCGCGCGCTACGGCTGGGTTCTGACCGGGCCGCATGGCCCCGGCATCTTGCGCGGCCGCTTCGAGTATGCGCTGGACGCGGTGCCCGTGTTTGTGATCTTCCAACCTGGCGGCGTGGCCTACGGAGTCAGCTTCGATCCCTTCGCCTTGAAATGGAACTTCGACACGCGCGGCCGCGTCGCGCCCTATGCCGAGTTGAGCGGCGGCGTACTGTTCACGAACCGCCAGGTGCCAGCCGGAATTTCCAGAGTGAATTTCACTCCCAGTGCGGCCGGAGGGATCCAGTTTCTTCGCAGCCGGTTCAAGTGGAGCGTGGAAATCCGCTACATGCATATTTCCGATGCCGGCCTGACCACCCTGAATCCCGGCATCAACACGATCCAGGTGCGCCTCGGCTTTGGCCTATTCACCCACGGCCGGGAGAAGTCCGATCGTAGCAATTCGCCGTGAGCCGCCCATCGCCAGGAAACGAACGTAGCAAGTGAGCGTGCAAACCATCGCTGTGCTCGGCGCTAGGTCGTTGGGGAAGGGAATCGCGTGTGCCGCAGCATTGGGCGGATACCGGACAATCCTCGAAGACATGTCGGCGGCGACGCTCGATCGGGGACTGGCGTGGATTCGCGACTCGCTCGAGAAAGCCGTCGCCCGGGGGGAAATGACGCCGCGAGCGCGCGATGCGGCGCTCGGGCGAGTCTCGACGATGCGGACGGTGGAGGATGCTTGCCGCGAGGCCCACTTGGTGATCGAAGCGCTTCCGGAAGAAATGGAGCTGAAGATTGAGATCTTCACGCTGCTCGGCAAGTTCGCGAGACCCGGAGCGATCTTCGCGAGCACTGCGGAGTCGCTCTCGGTCACGGAGATGGCGTCGGTGACAGTTTGCGAGGACCGCTGTGTTGGCATGCGCTTCTCCGCGCCGCTGGCCGAAGCGAAACGGCTCGAGATTGTACGCGGGCGCGAAACCTCCGAGGAAACCGTCGCGGCCTGCCGCGAAGTGGGGCAGCGCATGGGGATGAATGTGGTGGTCGTACGTGAGTCGCCGGCCGGACGCCAAACTCCCAGTCGTTAACCAGGAAAGCAACGAAGACGTCCTTCCTCGCCGCAGGAATGACGTGTGTCTGCATAACGAGGCAAATCCGATTTGACGGAGACTCAGGAATTCCGTTAGCAGTCGGACTCTGCATAGCGCGGCGCCCGCCGCGCGGAACCGTTGGTAGATTTCTGGTACCATCGTCGCCATGACGAACCTTGCCGAAAGAATCGTCATTCGCCAGGGCGACCTGACCGAAATGGATACCGACGCTATTGTGAACGCGGCGAACAACGACCTGATTCTGGGAGGCGGAGTAGCAGGAGCGATCCGGCGAAAGGGCGGAGATGAGATTCAGAAGGAATGTAGCGCGATCGGTCAGGTGCCGGTCGGTTGGGCGGCGATCACGACCGGCGGAAAGCTGAAAGCGAAGCACGTAATTCACGCGGCGAGCATGCAGCTTGGCGGAAGGACGACGGCCGAGGCACTTCGGAGCTCGACGGCGCACGCTCTGCGAATTGCCGCGCAGAGAGAGTTGAAGACGATCGCGTTCCCGGCAGTCGGGACCGGCATCGCGGGGTTTCCACTGGATGACTGCGCGGAGATCATGCTGCGCGAGGTGCTGCGGCATCTCAACGGGCCGACCACGCTCGTAACCGTGTATTTCGTGCTCATTGACGGCGCGGCGCGCGACGTATTTGAGGCGGCCCGGCAAAAGCTCTTGAGCGAGGGCGCCGCTGCGGAGTGAGACCAGCGCGGAAGCCATAAGCGCACGGGGCGGGCGCTGCAGAAGTTCGCACCATGTGGCAAGTCCTCTTCGAATCGTCCCATCCGAATCCCCAACACAAGAATTGAGACGGACGTAATGCAGTCGCGCGCCCCGACGCCGCTTGCGGAGCTGCTTGCCGCCCGCATCCGCGCTTCCGGCCCCATGCCGTTTGCCGAGTACATGCGCGAGTGTCTTTACCATCCCGTCCACGGTTATTACGCCAAGGCGGAGGTGCGACGTTTTGCGGATTTCTACACCAGTGTGGACGTGCATCCGATCTTCGGCCGGCTGCTGGCGCGGCAGATCGCGGAGATGTGGGAGCGCCTGGAGCGGCCGGCAGGTTTTCAATTGATCGAAGCGGGGGCAGGAACGGGGAGGCTCGCAGCACAGGTGCTGGATCTTGCGAGGCGCGCTCTGCCGGATTTTTATCGGGCAGTTGAGTACGTCGCCGTGGAGCGGTCGGAGGCGCGGCGCCCGAGACTGAGGGCAGCTCTGGGCCCGCACGCCGCCGCGGGACACGCGAAGGTGGCCGCAGAAATGCCCCGGGAAATCGCCCTCGGCTGCGTACTGTCCAATGAGTTGCTGGACGCGCTGGCAGTGCATCGCGTGGTGATGGAAGCGGGAGTGCTGCGCGAGATTTGCGTGGGATGCGAGGACCGCGGGCTTGTGGAGGTCCGCGCGCCGCTCTCGACCTGCGCGATTTCGGAATACTTCGCCACGCAGGGAATTGTGCTGCGCGATGCACAGCAGGCCGAAGCCGGACTCGAGGCATGCGAATGGGTCGAGGAGATGGGCCGGCGGCTGCGGCGCGGGTTTGTGCTGACCATCGACTACGGGCACCAAGCGGCGGAGCTGTACGACGAGCGGCACATGCGCGGGACGCTGCTCGCTTACCGGCAGCACCGTGCCAGTGAGGAATATTGCGCGGCGCCGGGCGAGCAAGACTTGACGGCGCACGTGAACTTCACCGCGCTCGAGACCTGGGGGAAGCGCTCAGGGCTGGAGCGCTTGGGGCTGGTCTCGCAAGCGCAATTCCTGATGGCGCTCGGGCGCGCGAACGAATTCGCGGACTTGTACGAAGAAGGGCAAGGCGAATCGGAGAAGATTCGGGCACGGTTGATGCTCAAGACGCTGATTTTTCCCGAAGGGATGGGAGAGACATTCCGGGTGCTGATTCAAGGAAAAGATGTAGGGAGCGCCAAGCTGACCGGTCTGGAGTCATTCTGAGCGCATGGGTCCGAGGCCGCACGTCTGTCGTGAAGAATCATGGCCTCTTCTTCAGCGCGGGCATATCGGAAGAGGAGGCGGGAGCGGGAGCAGACGTGCTGGCCGGGGCGGCCGCCGGAGTTGACGATGAGGCTGCCGTGCCGCCTTCGGAGTATGGCTTGGCGATGAGGCGAGCGGCTTCCATCTGAGCCCCGCCGGTATCGTCGTTGGTTTGCTTGGCCTTGCTGTATTCGTTGACGGCGCGCTCGCGCGAACCGGTCAGGTCGAAAATCTTGCCCAGATAGATGTGAGCCCACACTTCAGTCCACTTCTCGCTGGGCTCGGGCACATCCTCGAGAGCTTGGCGGAAAGAGTTCGCCGCGGCCATGTAGTTCTTTTGATAGAAGAATGCCTCGCCCATGCGGAAATGGGCGAGCGCGCTGCTGCGGGTGATTTCCAGGGCGCCCTGGTATTGGGCGACGGCGTCGTAGTAACGGCCCTGCTCGGCGAGTTCTTCGCCGCGAGCGATCGTGGCGCGAGTCCGAAGCTGGGGGCTGCTCTTGAGGACGTAGTTATTGGGATCGATCCTGATGCCGCCGGGTTTGGGACGGCCGAACGTTTCGATGGAGAACGGGCTCTCGCTGCCGATGACTTCAACACTCTTGTATTCAGGATTGCCTTCCGTTTCCACTTTGATCTGGACGGGCATGCGAAAGACTTCGAGATCCTGCTTGATCTTGCCGACCACGCGGAAGCCTTTGGGAGTGCGTATGACGACGTAGTCCATCTTGAATTCAGGCACGCCGGTGGAATTGAGCCACTGCGCGAAGAAGGCGCGCAGGTTGAGCGGAGGAGAAGGGGGGCCAGAGGAAGCCGAAGACTTCAGCCGCGAGGGTGCCGAGGCAGGCGCGCGCGAGGGACCGGCCGGAGCGGGCGCGGCAACTGCTCTCTGTTCGGCGAGCTGTTCGAAGTCCTCGATGCGGGCAGACTTGCCCTGGTATTTCGCGTAGAAATCGCGGAGGAGAGACGCGAAGGCCGATTCGCCCAGGAGAGCGCGAAGCATACTGAAAACCATGGCCCCTTTGTTGAGCACAACGGAACGGTAGTCGCTCGTGAACGGCTGGAGCACCTTGGCCTGGCCAACCGGCGCAGCATCCTCATACATGAGAGCGCCGACGGCGAACTCGTCCACGGCTTTCGCGCCGCCTTCCTTGCCGGAGGTTTGCTCGGCGTACAGGGCTTGCGAGTATTGGGCCAAGCCATCGCTTACCCAGACGTCGGCGGGCGTGGCCGGCGTGACTTCGTTCCCCCACCACTGTGCGGCAACCAGACGGGAGAGCGCGCGGTCGCCGGCCCGGGGGTCCCACGCGCGCTGGCTGACCAGAAGCAGTCCCGGCGCGGCGAAATCACGAACGGTGCCGTCGGGCAGTTGAGCCAGAATCAAGTTGTGGTCGGGCAGCGGGCCGAACAAATCGGAGAAGACTGTCAAAGCGCGAGAAACGTCGGTGGCATAGTCGGCGATGGCCTTCGAGCCACCCCCAGGCGCATAGACCGGGAAGGTCTCGCCTTCCACTTGCTGTGGGTGGACCTGGAGATCTCCGGCGACGAAGGTGCCGACGGGGGCGGGCCGTTCGCAGGTGAAGGTATAGAGAAGGCGCCCCCCGGACTTGTTCCCGGGGGTCCGGCTGGGTTCGGACGCCTTGCCGGTGCCGACCACTGCGAAATCTTGCGGAACTTCGATTTTGAAGACAGCTGTGTAGCGGTTCATTGGATAGGCCGTAAGTGGAAACCAGCGCGCCGGGAGAAGCAGATAGGCGCCACTGCTATGAATGGCGGCGAGTGTAACGCCCTTGACGGGACTGTTCTCTTCGTTCGCCAGAGGGCCGGAGTACGAGAAAGTGAGCGTGACCAGGCCGCCGCGGACGACCGGCTCGGGAAGTGTTACCGTCACCAGGAGTGGGTTCGCGGAGTCGCGTTCAAATGGAACGGGCTTCCCGGCGGCGCTGGCGACCTGGGTGACCTTCAGGTTGGGATGCAGCTCAACCTGCACCATGCGAGAAGGCTCGGCGTTCCGTAGCTCAATTCTCGCAGTGGCCGTGAGACTCTGAGCGCTGGCATCGAGCGACGCCGAAACCTCGTAGTGTTCGGCGAGGAACGAGAACGACCGCGGGGCCTGCGCGCGCAGCGGAACCGCCGTGCAAGCAAGCAGAACCAAAGTGGCTTGCAACAATTGCAGAGAGTTCGTCTTGGGCAAGGTGAACACTTCCTGTCAGAGATAGGGACCGTCCAATAGGATACCAGAGTAGCCCCCTGGAGTTGCCAGCGGGTCTCGGGAGGAAGAGGGGTGCCGCTGCCCAGTTTGAGCGGCCTCGTTGGCCGGAACCGGCACGCGCCAGCGCAGGGCGCCTCCTTGACTGATTCGCAATGGCCCTGTAAATTAAAAAGCGGGCAGAGAATCTGACGCTTACTGGCTCTCTGGAACCAGCCGTCCTGTCCCCTGATTTGTCCCGGGCAACCTAGGGAAGCGCTGAGGTATCCGACCTTTAACGTGTTCACTGGAAGACGTTTGCGGGCAAGTGCTGACCATGCGGCAATCCTGAAAGGTGCGCTGCTGGCACTGTTGTCGGCATTGCTGACGGCGGGAGCCTCGGCGCAGAGTGTTCCTCCTTCAAGGCCGGGGCAAAATGCCCCGCCCGAGCGCATTACTCTGGACGGCAGCGAGCAGATGTTCGCCACCATGTGCGCGCTCCACGCGGCGGGCTTCGAGGCGGATGTGAGCGCAGCAGGGCTACACCCCTTGCGGGCGCGGCTCCGCGAAACCCTTCTCCAGCAGCACGGCCCTGCGGTCGATGCGCTGCGGACGTTCTACAAGCAGCATGAACTTTCCGATCCAGCCGCAACGCTCTCGCGGTACATCTGGTTTGCTTTGGTGACTGGACCGCCGCCGCTTTTCGACCCCGCGGTCCGGCACGAAGAACTGCCCCCGGAGGCGCTGGCGCTCGAGGGTTTCCGGGAAATCCTGGAAGATTACTACCGTGAGCAGAATATCGGACAGTTGTGGCGCGAGGCGCAGCCGGTCTACCAACAGGAAATCGCACGGCTGCACGATCCGGTTTCGCAAATATTGCTGGTGACGAGAGCGTATGTGCGGGAAATGACGAGTTTGGCCGACCCGCGGACGTTCTCGATCATTGTTGAGCCGATGGTGGGCCGCAAGACAAACGTGCGCAATTACGGCGATCATTATGCGATCGTCCTCAGCGGGATGGGCGAGTTCCCCGCCGACCTGATCAGGCACGCGTTCCTGCATTTTCTGTTGGATGCGATCCCCATGCGCTATTCCCACGTCATTGCTTCGAAACACCCGCTGCTGGACGTCGCGGCTCGGGCCCCACGGCTGCCGGTGGACTTGCGGGATGACTTCGCCGGATTCTTCAGCGAATGCCTGGTGCGAGCGGTCGAGATCCAATTGCGCCAGCTGGCGCCGAGCGAATTGGCCGCCATTCTGAACGAGGACGATGCTGACGGATACGTGCTGGTGAGGCCGCTTGTAGCCGTGCTGCCGAAGTACGAGAAGTCCGAGCCGTCGATGAAGGAGTATTTCCCGGATATGGTTCGGGCCATCGATACCGCAGCGGAGATGAAGCGGCTTCAGAACGTTCAGTTCGCGCTTGCGGATCGCGCTCCGGACGCTGGGGCGGAAGTCATCCGCGTGGAGAGGCGACCGCCGGCCACCATCCCCGACGATCCCGAGGCCCTTGCGGAACTGACCGAAGGCGAACGGCAGATCGCCGCAAAACATCCGCGCGAGGCCGAGCGGGCATTTCAAAAAGTGATCGCCAGATACCCGGAGCAGCCCCGCGCCAGGTACGGCCTGGCGCTGGTGGCGCTGCTTGACGGGGACGTGGCGCGCGCCCGGCAGATTCTGGGGCGGTTGGTCGGCGGAGAGAGCAAGGCCGCGAATGATCCGATGGTGCTGGCCATGGCTCACGTGTATCTGGGCCGGATAAGCGAGAATGAGGGGCATGTGGCGGAGGCGCTTGCAGAGTATCGAGCTGCGTCTGCCGTTGAAGGCGCGCCGGGCCAAGCGTTGGAGGCTGCGAAACGCGGGATCGAGAGCACGGAGAGCCGGTTGAAGCAGGCCAAGCCATGAGGCGGGAAGCGGGTCGAGCCAAACGGCCGCCCATCCCCGGTCAACGGAGCTCTCGGCGAACGGGCGGCCTTGGAATGGAAATGGGGCTGACGGAGACATTGAGGTGGCAAGGAGAGAATATGACCAGGACGAGAAAATCGATTTGGCGGGCGGCTCTGTTGTTCGGCGTGCTCGTGATCGCTGCAGGCGCCGCACTCGGGCAAACAGGTCAAGGACAATCGGGACAGCAATCTCCACAGCAGAGTCCTTCGAAGCCGGGAACGCAACAGCAACAGCCGCCTCTCTCACTGGAGAAACTGAACCCTCCCACTGCGCCGGTGGCCAATCCGGCGGAGGACGCTGCTTATCAGGCATTCGTGAAGGCGGCGAACGGGGCGGAAAAAATCCAAGCCGGTGAGGCGTTTCTGCAAAAGTATCCCCAGGGCCGGTACTGTCCGGCAGTCTATTCGACGTTGATGACGCAATATCTCATGAGCGGGCAGGTGGACAGGACAATCGATGCAGGAAAAAAGGCGATTGAACTGAATCCGAATGACATGGACGCGCTGGCAGTGATGGGACAAGTCTTGGCGCGGCAGCAGGCCGGCCCGGATGCGGCGAAGAATTTGGATGCCGCAGAGCAGTATTCGAAGAAAGCGCTCGAGCTAGTTCCCACTTCCGTCAAGCCCGCGGGCGCCTCCGATGAAGCTTTCAATCAAACGAAGACCCTTTTGCTGGCGATGGCCCACAGCGGCTTGGGATTGGTGTATCTGCGCCGGCAAAAGTTTCCAGATGCTGTCTCGGAGCTGCAGGCGGCGGTGAAAGACACCAAGGACCCCGACCCTGTGGACTACTACCTGCTCGGCCTCGCGGACGAGAAGACATCCCACTACGACGACGCGGTGGCGGCGTTCACGAAGTGCGCGGGAATCCCCGGACCCATTCAGGCCCGCTGCACGTCCATGATCGACCAAGCGAAGAAGTTGGGAACCACCGAGCTTAGCGCGCCGAAATAGGTTGCAGAGCAAGGGCTATGGCGGAACGGGGCGAAGAGCAGCTGGAGACCGTGCTTGCATACAAGTTTCGCCGCCCCGAGTTGCTTCGAATGGCGCTGACCCACCGCTCGGCCACCGCAGGTGCTGCCGGGCAGGTTTCCACTGACGACAACGAGCGCCTTGAGTTCCTGGGCGACGCCGTTCTGGGCCTGTTGGCGAGCGAGTACCTGCTGGAAGCTTACGCTGATTGGCAGGAGGGACATCTCTCCCGCTGCAGGGCCAGGCTGGTGAACGCGCATGCGCTCGCAGCGGCGGCGCGACGGTTGGGGCTCGGCGAATACCTCCACCTGGGGCGCGGCGAGGAAAAGACCGGAGGACGCGACAGGGTGGCGATGCTCGCCGACGCGTTCGAAGCGGTCGTGGGCGCGATGTATCTCGATGGCGGGATTGCTCCGGCGCGGCAATTTCTGAAGCGGCACGTTTTCGACTTGGCCGCAGAGGACGGAATGCTGCAATTGGCCTCATCGGACCACAAGTCCGGATTGCAGGAGTACCTCCAAGCCCAGGGAAAGCCTCCGGCTGAGTACCGGGTGATTGCGGAGACCGGGCCGGACCACAGGAAGACGTTCCTCGTGGAGGTGTGGAGTGAGGGGCATGCGCTTGCGGTCGGCGAAGGCTTGAGCAAGAAGGAAGCCGAACAAGCGGCCGCTCGACAGGCGCTCGATCGCTTCGGGGAAACGGGGGACAAGTAAAGCCCCATGGGCGGGAAAACGCAGCGCGAGGGAACCGATCGAGCGGAGACGACCCGCCGCCAAGGCACCACCCTGACCGAGTACCTGGAATCGCTCCTGGTGACCGTGATCCTGGCGCTCTTCGGCACGAGCTTCGTCGTGCAGGCCTTCAAGATTCCCTCACAATCAATGGAACGCACGTTGCTCGTGGGAGACCACCTCCTGGTGAACAAGTTCATTTTCGGCGGGCGCGGCGCCTGGTACGACAAACTGCTGCCCTACCGCGTCATCCACCGCGGCGACATCATCGTGTTCCGATTCCCCTATCAGGACCATCCCCACTATGTGAAGCGCGTCATTGGCCTTCCGGGTGACCGGGTCAAAATTGTGGACCAGCGGGTATTTGTGAACGACCAACTGTTGTCGGAGCCGTACGTCGTGCACGATCCGGGCGCGTCCTACGATATCTTCATGGACAATTTCCCGCCACCGAAGGGACATCTGCTTCCCCACAACCTCCAACCGGAGTGGGCCGACCAGTTGCAAAACCATGTGCGTGGCGACGACCTGGTCGTGCCCCCCGAGCACTATTTCGTGATGGGCGACAACCGGGACCGCAGCTGGGACAGCCGCTACTGGGGATTCGTTGACCGCAATGCCATCATGGGACGCCCGGTCTTGATCTATTGGTCGATCGAAGCCGACAGCTCGGATTATTCCGCCGATACCAGCCTCTGGAGCCGCCTGACGGGCATGGCCGACACTCTGGTCCACTTGCCGACTCGAACTCGTTGGAGCCGGATGTTTCACCTGGTACATTGAGCGCGTGGCCACTTCCGTTTTAGCCTCGCGTCTGCCAAACTCGCTCTCACCGATATGAGAAGTCTCAAGTGGCTGAAGTACGCAGCCTACCTGCTGCTGCTGGCGATTGCCGCAAGCTACGGAGTTTCGTTTGCCCTGCGGGCCGGACGCATCCATCGCTACTTGGTGAGGCGCCTCGAGACGACGTTCGGCCGGCCGGTTGAGGTGAGCCGATTCGGCTTCAGTCTCCTCGATGGGCCCAGGCTCGAAGCAAACTACATCACGATCGGCGAAGATCCCGTGTTCGGTTACGAATATTTCCTTCGGGCGGACCGGCTCACGGCGGGACCGCGGTGGGGCCAGTTGCTGCGCGGGCAATTCGAGTTCGGCACGCTTTCGTTCTCGCACCCCAGCCTGAACCTTGTCCGCAACACCGATGGGCGGTGGAACGTCGAGCGTTGGCTGCCGCCGCGGGCAGGACCGGAGGTCGCAGCGAGCCCACCCAAGCAGGGCCCGCCGCGCCGCGTGGAGTTCGATTCCGGGCGCATCAATTTCACCGCTGGCCTCGAGAAAAAGTCGTTTGCCTTCGTCAACGTGGATGGCAGTGCCGAACGGGAGAGCGGCGGCCGCTGGCGCCTCGACCTCAGGGCCGAACCCATGCGCGCCGGCGTGACCCTGCAGCAAGCCGGCGTGATCTGGGTGCAAGGTCGGATCGCCGGAACCTCAGCGCGGCTGCAGCCGGCGGAGATTGCTCTGCATTGGACCGAAGCATCGCTTGCGGACGTGCTGCGCCTGGCGCAGAAACGCGACTTCGGCGTGCGCGGGCAATTCGGGCTCGACCTTGCCGCCAAGAGCGTCTTGGATGCCGCGGCCGGCGCCCCGCGGTGGGAGTTTGCGCTGCGAGCGCGGGTTTCCAGAGTGCACCGCTGGGACCTGCCGGAGCGCCCCGATCATCCGGCGGTGAACCTCAGCGCGGACGCGACGTGGGACGCGGCGAATGGCCGGCTCAACCTGACCAGCATTGCCATCCAGGCGCCGGGATCGCACATTCGTGGAACGGTCATGGAGACGCCGGCCGCTTCCGGCCCAAGGATCGATTGGGAATCACCGGGAGTGAGCCTGGAGGACCTGCTGGCATGGTACAGGGCATTTCACCCGGGGATGGCAGAGGGGCTGCGCGTGGCGGGCTTTCTCAGCGGCTCTGTCACAACTGCGGGTTGGATGCCGCGCGTCGAAGACGGCGAATGGCGCTTTTCGGGCGGGACGTTGGCCGTGCCGGGAATCGCTCAGCCGGTGCGCATGAGCGCGGCGGAGGGAAGCGCCGAAAAGAACTCCGTGGAAATGGGACCGGTGGCGCTCATGTTTGCGCAGCCGCCGCAGCCTGCGGCGAGACCCGCGGCGGGTCGGCGCGGAACAGCGGCCGCCCCCGCCCCGGCGCGAACCAACGCCGCTGATTCCCTGGCCTTCGGCGCGGTCTACGATTTCTTGCCGCAGCTCGGGACCATCAGCGCCAAGGGCAGGACGGCCCGCGTCGAGGATTGGATGGCGTTAGCCGCAGCCTTCGGGCGGCCGGTCAACCGCCGATGGGAGCTCGCGGGGAACGCGGCCCTCGACCTTCAGTGGCAGACGCAATGGTCGGCAGGGACCGCGAAACTGCGGGGCAGTATCGAGTTCGATGGCGCGCGTTTCCAGGTGGCCGGGCTGAATTTCCCCGTGGCGCTGGGTAAGACGCGAATGGAATGGAATGACACGCAGAAGAAGATTCGCGCCGATTCGCTGGAAGCGCTCGGCGCGAAGTGGTCGGGCACGCTTTCGCGCGAGAGTCCTGCAGGCGGTACGGAAGGACCAGCGTGGGCGTTTGCGTTGCACGCGGATCATCTCAATGCCAGCGATCTTGATCGATGGATGGGACCGCGAGCGCGACCGAACTGGCTGGAGAGGCTCCTGCCGGGATTGCTCGGCAGCACGCCGGTGGCCAGCGTCGAGTCGAGCGCGGCCGCAAGCGCGCTGCTGCGCGATATTCGTGCAGAAGGCCAGCTCGCGGTTGACGAATTCTCGCTGGCGGGTATCAAGCTGAAAAAGCTTCGCGCGACGATGTCTCTCGGCGCGGCGCGCCTTTCGGCTGAAAAGGGGGAAGCGGAGGTCGCTGGCAGCGGCAGCGTCCGGGGAAATCTGGAGGCCCTGTTCGTACCGCGGCCGCGCTACGTGGCCATCTTGGGGTTCGAGCGCGTGAATCTGGAATCCCTGGCTGCGGACACTGCGCTGAAGAATCTCGTCGGCGGCATGGCCTCGGGCGAGCTGAATCTGAAGGCGCAAGGAATTGGGCGTGACGAGTTGCTCTCCTCGCTCGAAGGCCATGGAAAAGCCAAGCTGCGCAACGCGGAATTCCGCGCCCCGAACTTGGAGGCGGCGCTTGAGGGCGGCGCCAAGCAGGCTAGCCGGAGCAAGTGGCCGTCCGGGGAAGGAGAGTTTGCCATCGGCGGGCAGGAAGTGCGTCTTGAATCGCTCCGGCTAGACGACGGCGGGGGCAGAATCCGCGTGTGGGGCACGGTGAATTTCAAGCGAGTCGCAGATCTGCAGGTGCAAGCCCTCGGTCCGAAGGGCGCAAAACCGGGAAACGGAGGGCTGCTGCGGCTCTCGGGGACGCTGGAAGCGCTGAAGGTGGCGGTGCAGCCGGGACAGGTCCGAACGCCGGGCCGGCGCTAAGGCGGCGTCTTGAGGCCGTATATGAAGCTTACAATCTTTGGCATGCTTCTCGGCGCGGCGGCGATTTCGTTTGCCGCGGCAGGCGCGCGGAAAGAAGTGCTCCTCCCGTCATCCCAGGCGGGCGAATCGCCCCACTCTCGCGCCGTGTTGGTTCCGCGGTTGAATCCGGGGCAGACGCTTCGATACCAGCTTGATTTCCGCAGCCACTCGAAGGGATCGGTTTTGAGTGTGGTGGACGATCCTCAGGGCGCGCGCGAGCTTGATCTCTCGATCGGCGTGCTGATGCGCCTCGACGTTCTGCGCGTGACGCCCGCCGGGCTGCGCATTCGCTCCACCTACGAGCAGCTCGCTGCCAAGGCGCGCTCCGACACGCCCGACCCTGCGACGGAACAGATTGAAAAGAGCATGGCGCAGTTCCAGGGAAAATCGTTCGAGTTCACCCTGGACAAACAGGGGCGCGTGCGGGACCTGAGCGGGCTGGGCGAGCTCTTGCCGGGCCAGGATCAGGCCGTTCAGGAATGGTTGAAGACCATCGCCTCGGCGGAATCGCTGCCCGAGCGCGGAATCGCGCTGGGAGAGAGATGGGCTTCCGAGCAGGATGTCTACCTGCCTCTAGCGGGAGCGAAGTGGGTTCGGGAATTCACCTATCTGCGGAATGAGACGTGCCGGTCCGCGCCGAACGAGGCCGCCAGCGGCGAAACCTGCGCGGTGATCCTGACGCGCAGCCTCTTGACGCGGAAGGGCAACCCCAAAGACGCTACGCCCCCCGAATATAGCCAACAGGGATTGCGATCCTCGGGAACGGCGGAGGGCACCAGCGAAAACCTCAAGTACATTTCGCTCTCCACCGGACTCGTCGTGAGTATGACGCAGACCGCCGCGCAGAAGATGAACGTGACCGTTTCGCTGGCCGACGGAAGCAATGCAGTGAAGTACGATGCGGACGTGAAGACGGAGTCGCAATTGTCGCTGGTCTCCGAGTCGGCGGCGAAGCCCTAAGCCCGGGCGCTAGGCCATGCCGAGTCAGGGGCAGCCTGAACGCTGCGCTGACCGTATAATGAAAGATTCGGCGCTGGGGGATGGAGCCGCCGGAGCGCCGTCGCCCATCGCTGAGAGTATTTCATGGACTTCAAGCTCAACAGCCACTACCAACCGCGCGGGGACCAGCCCGAAGCCATCGAGCAGCTTGTCCGCGGGCTTCAGAACGGCGAGAAGCACCAGGTGCTCCTCGGTGTCACCGGCTCCGGCAAGACCTTCACCATGGCCAAGGTGATCGACCGGTTGAACCGTCCGGCATTGGTGCTGGCCCACAACAAGACTCTGGCGGCCCAGCTCTTCCACGAGTTCAAAGGCTTCTTCCCGCAGAATGCGGTCGAGTATTTTGTCAGCTATTACGATTACTACCAGCCGGAAGCCTACCTGCCCGCGAGCGACACCTACATCGAAAAGGAATCGACCATCAACGACGAGCTCGATAAGCTGCGGATGAGCGCGACGCGCTCGCTCTTTGAACGCCGCGACGTCGTGATTGTCGCCTCGGTATCCTGCATCTACGGCCTCGGATCGCCGGAAACGTACTACGGCATGTTGGTGATGATCGAAAAGGGGCAGCGCACCTCCCGCGAGGCGCTGCTGCGGCGGCTGGTGGATATCCAGTACGACCGCAGCGAAGACCTCCGGCGCGGATCTTTCCGCGTTCGCGGCGACACCATCGAGATTTATCCCACCTACGATGATTTCGCCTACCGCGTCGAGATGTGGGGCGACCAGATCGAAGTCCTCCGCCAAATCGATCCGTTGACCGGAGAAGTCCGCGCCGGAGCGGAAGACTTGCCTCGCCTGCCGGTCTATCCCAAGACGCACTACGTCTTGCCGGTGGCGCAGAAAGAGCGCGCCATCACCGGAATCTATGAAGAGCTCGAATGGTGGAAGAGGGAACTCGAGAAGCAGGGAAAGTACGTCGAGGCGCAGCGCGTGACTCAGCGGACCCACTTTGACATCGAGATGATGCGCACGATCGGCTATTGCCACGGCATCGAAAACTATTCGCGGCATCTTTCCGGGAGGCTGCCGGGCGAGGCGCCCCCGACGCTGCTCGATTACGTCCCGCAAGACTTCCTGATGTTCATCGACGAATCGCACCAGACGATGCCGCAACTGCACGGCATGTTTCACGGCGACCGTTCGCGCAAGCGGACGCTGGTGGATTATGGGTTTCGCCTGCCGTCGGCCATGGACAATCGCCCGCTCACCTTCGAGGAGTTCGAGCACCGCATGAACCAGGTGATGTACGTCTCGGCCACGCCGGGGCCGTACGAGCTGACCAAGTCGGGCGGGATCGTGGTCGAGCAGGTGATCCGGCCCACCGGCCTCGTGGATCCCCAGGTGGAAGTCCGCCCGGTGAAGGGCCAGGTGGACGATCTGCTGGAAGAGATCCGCCTGCGGGCGGAGCGCAAGGAGCGGGTGCTGGTCACTACGCTCACCAAGCGCATGGCGGAAGACTTGGCCGAGTACTTCACCGAGACCGGGGTGCGCTGCCGCTACCTGCATTCCGAAGTGGAAACCCTCGAACGCGTGAAAATCCTGCGCGATCTGCGCCGCGGTGAGTTCGACGTGCTCATCGGCATCAACTTATTGCGCGAAGGGCTCGACCTGCCGGAAGTCTCCCTCGTCGCGATTCTCGATGCGGATAAGGAAGGCTACCTCCGCAGCGCCACCGCGCTCGTGCAGACCATCGGGCGGTGCGCGCGTCACATCGAGGGCCGGGCCATCCTGTACGCCGATGTCCGCACCGGCTCGATGAACCTGGCCATCGAAGAGACCAACCGGCGGCGCGCCAAGCAGGTCGCTTACAACCTCGAGAACGGCATCACCCCTCAGTCCATCGTGAAGTCCGTGGATATGGAGCTGGCGGCGATCGTTGAGGCGGATTACGTCACCGTGCCCGCGGAAGACTCGGCTCTCGACGAGTTGGCGGCGGACGTAACAAGCGAGGCGCAATTGCTCGAAATCATCTCCCGGATGGAATCGCAGATGCGCGAGGCGGCGAAGAAGTTCGAGTTCGAGCGCGCCGCGCAATTGCGCGACCGCATTAAGGCCCTCAAGCAGCGCGACCTGGGCGTCGTCCCCGCCGCCTCTTCCGCGGCTCCGGCCAGTGAGTCATCTTGAGGGATAGGCCCACTTGCGCCAACCGCAACGTAGCGCCATCATGCGGTCCAGACGCGCATTAACAGGAAACTGAAGGCCCCAAACCAGATTGCCGCTGCTGCAGCTTACAACCGAGAATTAGAAGTTGACAGGCTTGGACGTTAGAGAGTAGATAGCGACAGCAAAAGCCCGATTCGCAGTCAGGCACGCAATCTCTCACGATAAAGGAATCAGATTCCCTGTGTCGTACAGAGATTCCAGAGGTCCAGATGCCGGAAGATAATGCTGCGTTTAGAACTCGAATTGACACCACTCTGACTGAAGTGAAAACGCACCTCTTATATCACAGGCTCATTGGATGGGGAGCCATCGGAGTTTTTGCCGTAATCTTTGCCGGTTTCTTGACTTGGTATCTGCCTAAGGAATTGAAGGGGACGGAAGACTCAGTCACTAAGAGTTTTCAAAACGAAATTGGTCCGATGAAGGCCCAATTGAAAGATTTGTCCGACAACCTCCAGAAGTTCATGTCGCTCCGCATCGGGGGGCTTATTCCAGACGTCGAGAAGGCAAAGAATATCTCATCCCAACAGTTGTCAACGAACTTCCGGCAGACGAGTCTGCTGATCGACGCCGCTCTGAAAAGCCAAATACCCGCCAATCCCGACTTACTGGCCACTTCGAGGATGAATCTAAGGTCCGTTTTGCAAAATGCGAAATTGTCATTGCCTGTGAGAAATGAAGGCATTTCCGCATTCGGTCACATCGATACTTACGTTGCATTCAGCAAGAATGCCTTGGGGAAAAACCCAATTGTCAGAGAAGTTCCGCAGGCGAAACCCACAAAGGCGATGTTTGTAGTTTCCATTCCAATGACCTTTGCCGAGTTCACAGCATGGGACCCTGCGCGCCAAGGTATAGAGTTTGTGAACCTCCTCCCGGACTTCAATGGTAATGTCGTGGTCTATGACGTCGACGTCGATGGGTTTAAACAGGACATTAGCAGAGTAAAGTGGCTTAATGTGACCTTCAGAAACTCAGTTATAGATTACAAGAATGGCCCGCTCAATCTAGAGAACGTGACCTTTCAAGGATGCAAATTCAACTTTGGAACGGACGATACGAGCAAAAAGGCGTTGGCCGCAATCAATAAGGCTCAGGGTAAGCCAGTTACTATTCTCTCTGAATTTCTTTGATGATCGGAATCTCGGGGCTGAGCCTACCAGTGGCCTTGACTGAAGCGTGCTGCACTGGCTCGGCCTTTATCAACTTGGTTAGGGCGGGTGGCCCGCACCCCATTTACTCTTTCCCCTTGACTGCATCTACCGATGAGAGGATACCACTGCTGCAAAACACCGCGACGCATAGAGACGGGGGTGCGCCATCCGTTCGCCGTCTATCCCTTCAGAAATGGGTACAAAAGCCGTTCGAAAAATGACAGCGGACGAGCGACAAAAAGGATTTCCCCTGCGACTACCTTGAAAAGGGTAGCGGAATTCTCAGACTTGGCTGTTGGCACGGGTCCCAGGATTCCTTTCCGAATCAGATCATCTGTGGAACCGAGTACTCCACAACCGCACTTCCAATGCGACCAATCCACACGAACCTGGGCTGAAAAGTGTACGGGCGGAGGTTCCGGAAGTCTAAAGTGCGCCTCGCCATTCACGTCGGTTTCGAGGCGTAAAGTAGCGTCGTACTTCGCCGGAGTCCTTTCGCCCTTCTCGTAGAGCAGAGAGACCGTGACGCTTTGCTTCTGCAGCGGATGTCCATTCGCTGCATTGATAACACGAACTGTTACTCCTTGAGCGAAGCAGGAAGGGCCAAGCAATAGCGGAAGAAACCAAACTAAGTACTGGGAACAGCGCGTTTCCATATCTTCTCCGATGGTCCGAGCCCCCTTTGCTCTCTCCTCTTGACTGCATCCACCGATGAGAGGATACCACTGTTGCAAAACACCGCGACGTACAGAGACGAGCGTGCCCCACGCGTCGGTTCTACACATGGGGGCGTCAAACGTCCTGCAAAAGCCCCTTTAGCCCTTAAAAATGATCCAGACGAGGAGTGCAAAAGAAGCGAACATCAAGATCTCGCATGTCCTGACTGCCAGGAGCCACCGGCTCTCCGGGTATAGTGCTCGATATTGTTTCTTGATCCGACTGCTCCACCCGAAGTATCCGACCCGCTGATCCTCGGGGAGTTTTTGGTTGATCTTGCCGATCATGACCAACGCCAGCATGTTCAAAATCACGGCAAAACCGCCACCTATCAGTCCAACCAATATGGCTCTAACGGGAACACCAAGCAGTTGCATAATTATCTCAAGAAACTAGCACACCCAATCGTCTGGTCCGAACGCGGCGCGCCCCGCCTGTCGCTCTGGTCCCGAATGATACCGTTGCACTGCCCTGGGCGATCTGCGTCAAGCTGCTGTCGTTGTCGTAGAAGTAATTCACCACGGTCTGGCCAGCGACCGTCATCGTTTGCCCGCAGCCTGCCAGATCGTACGCCCTTGTTGGAGAAGTTCATCGCGGCTGCGTGATATGCTGGCACGACGATGACGCGAGTGGTGGCGATTGTCGGTGCGGGGCGCGTTGGACGCGCTTTCGGTAAGCGATTGCGGGAGCTTGGCTGGCGCGTGGGCTCAGTGATCACGCAATCGGAAGCCACTTCTCGCGCGGCGGTGCGGGCCATCCGCGGCGGGCAGCCGCATGCTTCGCTGACGCGACAAGTGCTTGCGGCGGACTTGGTGCTGATCGCGGTCCCCGATCGGATGCTCGGCGAAGTAGCCACAGCGCTGGCGGGGATCGGCGGCGAGGAGTGGCGCGGCAAGATCGTGTTGCACACGAGCGGGGCCCTCGACTCGTCTCCCCTTGAGCCTCTCAAGCAACTCGGAGCGGCGACAGGCTCGTTGCATCCGCTGCAAACGTTCAGCGGAAGAAACGCGCCGTCGCTCGAGGGCGTGGTCTTTGCCGTGGAAGGCAGCCCCGCGGCGCTTCGCGCCGCCCGGCAAATCGCTCGTGCCCTGGGAGGAACCGCGGCGCAGGTCGACGGGCGGCAAAAGCCTGCCTATCACGCGGCAGGTGTGTTTGTCGCGGGCCACGCGCTGGCGCTGGTCGAGGCCGGGACGCGGATGCTGGTTTCGCTGGGGTTCTCGCGGCGACAAGCGGGCCGGGCATTGTTGCCGCTCGTTCGGCAGACGCTCCGGAATTTCGAGCTTTTGGGGGCAGGCGCGGCATGGACCGGCCCTCTGGCGCGCGGCGACTACGAAACCATCGCACTGCACTTGGCGGCGCTCGAGGAGTTTCCTCCCGAATACCGCCAGGCGTACGAGGCGTTGAGCCGGCTTGGCGCTCGAGTCCTCGCGCGGGAGCCGGAAAAGGCCTTGGCTGCCCTCGATGCCGTGTTTGCGAAGACGCCGGCGCCGCGTCTGCACAAGGGAGGAGAGAAGCATTGAGCGAACGGCAAATTCCGATCGAGAGCATGGCGCTCGACAACGGGTTGCGTGTGGTGATTTCGCCGGAGCGGTCGGCGCCGGTTGTCACCGTTGGCGTGTACTACAACATCGGCTTTCGTCTCGAGCCGCGCGGGAAAAGCGGGTTCGCCCATCTGTTCGAGCACATGATGTTTCAGGGCTCGGCGAACGCGCCGAAGATGGCCCACATCAAGTTGATCAATTCTTCCGGCGGCGTGCTGAACGGCTCCACCCACTACGACGTCACGAATTATTACCAGGCCGTGCCGTCGAACGCACTCGAGCGCGTGCTCTGGCTCGAAGCCGACCGCATGCGCGCCCTGAAGGTGGACGACGAGAACCTGCGCAACCAGCGCGATGTCGTCAAGGAAGAAGTCCGCGTCAACGTCCTTAACCAGCCGTATGGCGGATTTCCCTGGCTCGATTTGCCGCCGGTGGCCTACCGCAACTGGCCGAACGCCCACAACTTCTACGGCGACTTCGCCGATCTTGACGCCGCCACGCTCGCAGACGTGCAGGCTTTTTTTCGCATGTACTACGCGCCGAATAATGCCGTGCTGTTGATCCTCGGCGATGTCGAGCCGGCGCAAGGCTTCGCGCTGGCGAAAAGATATTTTGCGGATATTCCCGCGGGCGCGGCGCCGCGCTTCGCCGATTCGAGCGAGCAGGAGCAGACCGAGGAACGCCGCGGGACCGTCGAAGAGAAATTCGGAACGTTGCCGGCGGTCGCGATTGGATTTCATGCGCCGCGCCGCCGGACCGCGGACTGGCATGCCATGGCCTTGCTGGACCAGGCCCTGCACGGCGGCCGCGTGGGACGAATCTATCGGGAGTTGGTGCTCGAAAAGCAGATCGCGGTGGATGCCGAAGGCGGAATCCACTATCCCATGGGCGATATCTTCGATTACAACGGGCCGACCCAGATGGTGACGCGGCTCATGCACAAACCGGAATACACGGCCGGGCAGACGATTGCGGCTTTCGACGCGGTGATCGCCCAGGTGCAGGAGAAAGGCACCGGCGCGGAGGAACTCGAGCAAGTGAAAGTGAAATTCCGCTCGGATTATTTCTCGGCGCTGGAAGGCGGCCATGGCGGATACATGCCCAAGTACGGGCTGATGCATTTATTGGCGTGCTTCACGCTCTTCGACAATGAGCCGCAGCTTGTGAACACGATCCTGGAAGGTTTTCTTGAAGTGAAACCCGAAGACTTGCGCGGCGCAGCGCAGAAGTATCTGCTGCCGGCGCGGCGAGCGATCGTGGTGCGGCAACCGGTGCGCCGAAACAGGCAGGAGGCGGCCTGATGGCGACACTCTCCTCGAAGAGTCCACAGAGTCCGCCGGCCGGGCCCGCATCTTTCTCCAATGCCGCGCCACCGCTCGATCAAGAGCGGCCGGTTGTTTGGCCCGCACGGACGCGCACGAAGCTCGGCAACGGGCTCGAAGTCGTCCTGGTGGAGCATCACGCCATTCCGAAGTTCACGGGGGAGCTGTTTTTCCGCAGCGGAAATGCGGCCGTCGCTGAGCGCGCCACGGGACTCGCAACGATCACCGCCGCGGTAACGCGCACGGGCACCGCGCGCCGCGCGAGCCGCCAGATTGAAGAAGATTTGCGGCGCATGGGCGCCGATCTTTCGACCAGCGCGGGAGCGGACACAAGCGCGATCGCGTTTGCAGGCCTCGCGGAGTTTGCCGATGGATTGCTGGGTCTGGTGAGCGAGTTGGCGCGTGAAGCCTCGTTTCCCGAGGCGGAGTTCGAGCGCGAGCGGCGGCAATTGTTGGAGGAAGTGCGCATCGAGCGCACCACCCCTGGGTTTCTGGCCGGCGAACGCCTGCGCAAAGTACTCTTCGGCGCACATCCTTACGCGCAAGTGTCGCCGACGGAAGCGCAGGTGGCCGCGTACCGCCTCGAGGAGTTGGCGGAAACTTATCGCGCGGCGTACCGGCCGGGAAACGCCCTGCTGATTCTGCTGGGTGATTTTCGCGCCGCGGAAATGCTCGCCCGAATCGAGAGCATTTTCGGCAATTGGAGGGGAGAGAAGCCGGAAGCGCGCAGCACGGTGGCCCCCCCGGCGCTGCATGGGAGACGCGTCTACCTGGTGGACCTGCCGGGAGCGGTGCAGGCGCAGATACTGGTGGGGTGCCACTCCATCACGCGGAAGCACCCGGACTGGATCCGGCTGGGGTTGGCGAACGCGATCTACGGCGGGGCATTCAACTCGCGCCTGGTGATGAACATTCGCGAGGCGAAGGGTTACACGTACAGTCCTCGGAGCAGCGTGAGCGCGTTGCGCGAGCACGGATACTTCTCCATTCACGGGGCGGTACGGAACGACGTCGTGGCCGCAACGCTCGCGGAGATGTTCTACGAGCTCGACCGCATGCGCGCGCTGCCCGTGCCGGAAGACGAGCTGGCCGATGCGCGGAACTATTTGAGCGGCGTCTTCTCACTCGGACTCGCGACGCAGGACGGGCTGCTCGGCCAGTTGGCGACCGTCTATCTGAACGAGTTGCCCGAGGATTACCTGGAAAAGTATCGCGAACGAGTGCGCGCTCTCACCGCGGACGAAGTGCTGGCGGCGGCGAGGACGTATTTCGATTCCGCGAACGCGCAGGTCGTGGTTGTCGGCGAGCGGAAAGCGGTGGAGTCGCAAGCGGCGTTGTGGGGCGAGATGGAAGTGTTTGACGCGCAGGGGAACCGCGCGAGCTGAGAACAAGAGGCGGCGCGCCGATCGCGAGAATTGTTGTTGTGTTATGTACGTAGTATGGGCATAATCCTGTGCCCATGAACAAGCCCTCACCAGCAGTTCGCCTTCTCACAATCCTTTTGGTTTTGATTTTCTTCTCCTGCGCGTTCGCGAGCACGGGCAATAAGAATAAGAAGGTGCTCCTTTGGCGCGTCAACATCAATACTGCCTCGTCGGCTGAACTGCAGCGCGTGCCCGGGATCGGTCCGAAGACCGCGGAGAGAATCCTGGCCATGCGGCGCAGCGTTGGAAAATTCCACAGCGTGGATGATTTGCTAGCGGTACGTGGCCTCGGGGAGAAGCGGCTGGCGAAGATGAAGCCGTACCTGACGGTGGGCACGCCGCCACCGGCTGCGGCGCCACCACGGGGCGTTGCGCCATCACAGGGCGCCGTCCCACCGGCTGACGCGGGGAAGAAGCCGGCGCCCGCGGCGAGCAACTCCCCGGTGAAGAGTCCCGGAGCGGCAGCAAACAAACCATAGAACGTCCATCCGTCAGTTCAAGTTTTCCGAGTGAAGTCCTTGGCATCCAGCATCCTAAAGAAGTTGGTGTGAAAGTTTCGGCGATTCCAGGGGTAGAGGGACCTGATCGGCGATGGTGATGCCGAAACCCTCCAGGGCGACGACCTTGCGCGGATGATTGGTGAGGACGCGGATATCTTTGAGGCCGAGATCGATGAGGATCTGCGCGCCGATGCCGCTCTCCCGTTGGACCATGCGCTGCATAGCGAGATCGCGGTCCAGTTGGCCGCGCGCGTGAAGACGAATGCGGGGAAGCGCAGCCGGCGTCTCGACGGCGGTTTCGATGGTGAAGCCGCGGCCGGTGTGGTGCAGGTAGAGGAAAACGCCGCGGTCCTCGCGGGCAATGGCTTCCAACGATTTCGCCACAATCTGCCGGCAGTCGCAGACGGTGGAACCGAAGACGTCGCCGGCAAGGCAGTGCGAATGGACGCGGACCAGCGGCGGCTCGCTTCCCTCGAGGTTGCCGCGGACCAGAGCGATGTGCTGATCGCGGTCCACGTCGCTTGAATAAGCGATCATGCGGAATTCGCCGAAGTACGTGGGAAGCACCGCCTCGGCGATGCGCCGCACGTACCGTTCGTGTTGCATGCGGTAGCGGATGAGGTCGGCGACGGTGATGATCTTGAGGCCGTGCGCCCGGCAAAACTCGATGAGCTGCGGCACGCGGGACATCGTGCCGTCCTCGTTCATGATTTCGCAGATGACGCCGGCGGAAGCCATCCCGGCAATCCGCCCGAGGTCCACGGACGCCTCGGTCTGACCGGCGCGAACGAGAACGCCTCCCTTGCGGGCGCGAAGCGGGAAGACGTGGCCGGGGCGCGCGAGGTCGGAGGGCTTGGTCCTGGGATCGATGGCCGCAAGGATCGTGGTGGCGCGATCGGCGGCGCTGATCCCGGTGGTCGTGCCGAAGCGCGCGTCGATGGCTTCGCAGAAGGCGGTGCCGAGGGCCGAGGTGTTGATGGGAGACATCAGCGGGAGGTTGAGCTCGTCGCAACGCTCCTCGGTGAGCGCGAGGCAAATGAGGCCGCGGCCGTACTTCGCCATGAAGTTGATGGCGTCGGGCGTGACCTTTTCGGCGGCCATGGTGAGGTCGCCCTCGTTCTCGCGGTCTTCATCGTCCACGAGGACGATCATGCGGCCGGCGCGAATGTCTTCGACGGCGGCTTCGATGGTGGCGAAATTGGAGCGCGTGTCAGTCATGTTGTTGGAAATATAGCACTTTTGGCAGGGATGCCACAGAGGCACAGAGGCACGGAGATGAAGATGGGGAAGCAATGTTTGCACGTCTGAACGTAGGACGAAGAAAGGGTGTGAGGCAGAGCGAATTGGGAGTGGGAGCGATGGTGAAAAGCAGGGGGAGACACCCCCCTTTTCTCGTATGTGTTGATTCCAAAGGGTTTTAAGTCTAGACATTCTGTAAGTGTTGTATTCAAAGGGGTTAAAAGCCAAATTCTTGTAAGTGTTCATTCTAGAGAGGTTAGCGATGTTGCCCTTCGACCCGCTGCGCTCGCTCCCTTCCTGGAAAGCACTCTGGGCAGGCGGGATGCGCATCCTGGTCGGATGTGCAGGGCGGGCTGGGAAGGGGCGAGTCACGTCACATATTACCACAGACTAACTATAAAGTCAATGGGTAACTCGGGAAGCATTCGAACGGATTGTGGAAAAGCGAGGCGGCGAGCGGAGAGTGTCAAAAGCCCGGGGCGCAAGAACGGCGCCGTAGGGCAGTCGGCCCGCTCCAAACCTCCGACAGGCAAAGGACTTGGAGAAAGCAAAGTCACCAGAATCAAGCCAGGTCACCAATTGAGGTCCACAGCTAAGGTGGGCCGTAGGATTCAAGCTCATGCGTCGGAGTGTAAGTCCGTTCGGGTGTTGCAATCTATAGAACTTGTCTTTGCTCTTCTTCCGCGTTAGAGTCTGCTCCAACTTCGATGAAAGACACACTGGTAGGCTTTGCTATTCTCGCATTCATTGGGCTATGTATATGGTGGATGCTCCCCGACAGTTGGACAGACAAGATTAAGTATTCCGTAGAATATGACGTTGACATAAGCAAAGTGGAAAGGAAGGCTCCGCCTTCGGACTGCAATTTTTTCTATGCTCCCCTGGGCTTCAAGGGGTGCCACTACAAGAAAGATGTTTCTGCCTTCAATTCTGACTCTATGTTGGTTGGTGGGGACGATGCCCCTAAGTACAGCACAGATACCAACACACATAAACCAATCGTTTCTTACGATGATGGAAAAACGTGGAACTGGCTGCAAGAGAATGAACGAATAGACCTCAAGGCCAAGAAGGTCATAGTGGATTGGGTTAAAGAGACTGATTGACCTCACATCCAGGCACGAAAAAAGCCCCGGAGCTTTTCAGGGATCCGGGGCTTTGTTGTGTTCGGGCGGAATTGGGATTATCTGCAGTCCTTTCTTCTTAGACCAGTGCTTGAGCCGAGCCTTCACCTGGAATAATCCACAGAGTGTCCGAGTTGCCTTTCTGCGCGCCGTAGTTTACAGATGAGCCACGGAGGGCAAGCAATGCACAGCACCAATTCTGCGTTCAACACTCTTCTGGAACGTCTCAAGAATCTCAAGGGCAGGTGGGCGATTCCGGGATGGGTTATTTTCGGAATCCCAGTCGTCGGCCGTATTCTTAGCTGGCTCGGCCACGTTTCAACTATCAATTGGCTCTATACGCTGCTTCCAAAACACTGGAGGGCCGACATAAGCATGAGGGGAAACTCACTCGTTTGGATGTTCATTGCTTCATTACTCTGGCTTGCTATGGTCGCATTATGGCCGAAGAAAAGAACTAAATTGGTCGGCAATCAGACTGGCCCGGACATTTCGTTGGAATGGGATTGCAGAAAAGGATGGCCGAAATGGGACATAGTTCGATTGCGTAATATCGGCACGGAGAGTGCATTTAATGTTAGATTGAAGTTTTCATGGCCTGAATTGTCCTTTCCCGTTGACTTCGAGATTAACGTGATACATGCCCATCAAGAGATAGAGAGAGAGCCACAATTTGTAGAAAAATTAGAGCCCGACCGTATAAATGTTGGCCGTATGAAGAATGTTCTGCGTGATCGACGGTTTCAGGGCCATTTGCCATTGGAAGCGATAGTCGTGTTCTTCGATAAAGAGCGCACTGGCTTTGAGAGACCTTTTACTCTTGAAGCTGGACCTGGTGGTATATGGGGCGAGGAAATAAAAGTAACACCGGGAAAACGCAGAGAACTTTAGGCAGCATCTTGCACTTTGGCGGTTATGTCTTTGAATTCGAGATTGGGCGCTTGAATCATTTTGGTGAGCGTATCGCGGATCAGTGCTTGAGCCGAGCCTTCACCTGGAATAATCCACGATCAATATTTCCACAGAGTGTCCGACTTGCCTTTCTGCGCGCGGTAGTCTACAGATGAGCCACGGAGGGCATGCGCGTGAAGAAAGAGACTCGACGCATACGCTGCCATAAAGCCATCAAGATAGAAGGCCCTGTCGAATCTTCCGAAGGAATTCCAGAAGTTCCGTTGGAATCTTCCTGGCCGTTCTGTGAAACCTCCAACACCCTGTTATGGCCGGGTGGCACTCAATACATAGTGGTGCCAGCAGAGGTGTGATTTGTCTCGACAGGACCACAGGAACTACGATGCCTCGTTGGAAAAGTCACGCAACGAGGCCAAGTTCAAAGAACCTTCGATACGCAGAGAAAAACGAGACAGAGCACTGACACTTTTCCTTGCTCTTCTTGGTATCGGGCTTTCCTTCGTAGGCATACTGTGGGCTGCATCATGTTGGCTCATCTGCCTGTTTGCTCTGGCCGCTTGGATTGGCAATACCGAACGATTAAGAAACGTTCGCAGACCTTGGGTTCGCCTTATGCAAGTTTCGATAATCGTCGGTGTAGTAGCTGTCGGAGGATTTCCAGTATATCAACGGTGGCGAACAGAACAGGCCGTCGCAGTAGAAGGCGACCTCATAGGTGCTGGCCCAGCAGTTAACGATGGCAAGCAGCACGGATTCCCTATGCTCCAAGTAGGCGGAACTACCTGGGTGATGACACCAGATGGCGTCGCGGACATATTTCCGTTTTTCCGTGACTCGGGAGTAAGAATCGAGTGGGGGTATAAAGGCCCGCTCTTGACCACCCCAGTCAGAGACCGAAACGGCAATTTGTTAGCGGAAATCACAAGAAACCACTGGCGTATTTACCCACTATATTGCGCTGACAAGAACTATAGGAAAGACGCTTTGGAAATCAAGGACAGTGCGGGACATGTGGTATTGCAGGTGCGAATCTTGCCCGACAGGATTCGGTTGCAGGGTGAATGGTGGGACACACAAGGAAACGGAATTAGACTTCTAAGCCCGCCCAACCCAACACCCTCTGCGGGATCGATAGTGATTCCTCTGAACCGTCAGAATCAACATATCGAATCATTGATTCAGCCGATGTTTGAGTACCCGAGCAAGGACCATTGGCAAGAATTCGTACATTAAGCCGAGCCCACAGGGGCAGCAAGATGACAACGAAGAGAGAGATGCTGGGCTAAAGCCCAGCGCTACCCAGGCGATGCGGGGAGAGAACGTTGGAAGAAAGTGGCTAGCGGCCCCTCGGCTGCGCTCGGAACAAGCCCTTCGCGATAGCTCTCAGGGCAAGCAGGGCAAGCCGGGCAGGCGGCGATGCGGGGAGGGGAACGGTCTTGCCGCAGAACTCCGTGGGAGTTCGCCGAACGCCACCGCGAGGACGCCCCGATGGAAAGCATCGGGGTAAACGCCCACCGCGAAAGGCGGCTTCTACAGAAGCCGGAAAGAGGGAAGAGTGCCCGCCTGAAGGCGGCCTCTACAAAGGCAAAGGCCCTGAAACCCTTGACCCTCTCCAGCCCTGCGTCTTGACACACCAGGGCCCATTCTCTATCCTGCACGTCCTATGAACGATCAGAACAGACCGGACGAGATCCCTTATCAGACCTACCAGACGCTACTGGAAATGTGGTCGAAGGAAAACCCGATCAAGACCACCAAGCTACAAGTGCTCCTGGCAGTCAACGCATTACTCGTGTCCGCTGTGAACATATCGGGCGGCTTCACTGCAAGCAAGTGGTATGTGTACTTGGCGGGGGCCACTTTTAGCCTGGTCTGGATGTTTTCGATTGGCAGAACCGCATTGTTCCAGGACGTGTGGCAAATCAAGCTGGCAGATCTGCGGAAGCAGCACCTCGACGACCAGCGTTTTTCCATCCTTGAAACGGACGCAGAGCGAAAGCGGGCGAAACCGCTGTTACGGTTATTCGGCGCAATCCCGTCAAAATACTACCTTCTCTTCACGCCCTTGGCCTTAGCCCTCGCTTGGATCGCGATTCTGGCGTTCACACTCAGGTAGGGCAGCGGCTGGCAATACGGATCGCGGCTACTGAAGAAGCGCTGTATTGGTTTTGTCGCCCGACAGAAGACGTCGGGGGTAAACGCCACGTGTGAAAGGCGGCCGCTGCGTAAGGGCTTCAGGGCATGTAGCGCCCGCCTTCAGGCGGGCATCTTCGGTTTCTTCCAAGACGGCAGCCATTGATCCGAGGGGCGCGTCGTCACCGGCCAGGCACCAGTGAACGAACCCAGGAAGGGATATTCTTCCGGCTGCGCACAGAGGCCTTTGCGCACGGGATTCATCCAGATGTACCAGGCGACACCATCGGGGGATTCAGTGGGCCGCAGAATGTGGTCGTAGAATTTCTTTTGCCACAGGCGGTTGCCTGTCTTCTTCTCGAACTGAAACGCGGATTTCTGTTTGAGGCTCTTCAGGAAGCGAAGCAGGTCGCTGGCTGGCTCCATTCCTTCGACGAGCAGGTGCACATGGTCAGGCATGAGGCAGTAGGCGTGAACGGCGAAAGAATGCGCCGCAGACTCCTGACGAAGGAATTCGAGAAACCAGCTACAGGACACGAGGTATTTGAAGACCGGGCGACGCCTCCAACAGCAGAAAGTGACAAAGAACCAGCCACATCCGCGGTAACTTTGAGGGACCAAACGAACGTTCTTCCGCGTGAATTCCAATTGCGGGGCACCTCACTGCAGAAAGACTCGCTTACGGGCTGAAATGCTGCAAGAGGAAAGTCAAAGATGCCCGCCTAAAGGCGGCCTCTACATAGGCAAAGCCCAGCGGCCCAGCGAAGAGAGATTCCTCGTTCCGACAACGGCGTCGGGCCGCACACAGCGCGGAAGCCCAGCGCGAAAGGCGACCGTCACACGGGCGAAGGACGACAGAGAAAGGCCGGAAAAGGAAACGGCCCCCTAGGAAACACATTTGGTTTTTGAAGCGAGGTAGGACTACCTGAGCTACATGTGGCGGAGAGCGGGAAGAAGCGGGGAAGCAGAAACCCTCAGAAAACACATTTGGCTTTTGAGACGAGGTAGGACTACCTAAGCTACATGGGGCGGAGAGCGGGAAGAGGCGGGGACAGCCGCCCTGTCGCGTTCAGCAGATGGAAAAGGTTCGTCCCAGCCTCTCTATTTCGCTATCACTTCCTCTTCTATTGCTTCGCCTTTTCACGCACCTTGTCCGCAGCCAGGGAGCCATGCATCTGAACGACAACCCATTTCCCATTCCGCTTTTCGAGCACCCCCGTCCAACGGATGTCTCTGGCGCCCGTAGGTTTCCCGTCCCACTCCCCTAGATCGTCGAGCGTCGCCGAGTACCAAGCGACGTCGCCAGATCGAGAGATGTTGATTCGCAGGTCCCGAATTTCGGTCAATGTAGCTTTGAACCTCGGATCCATCCAGGTATCGAATAGTTTCACGTACTGGTTCCAGCCGGCAATGGTGATGTCAGAGTTGGTCCAGAAGATGAACAAGTCTTCGTCGTGGGCCATGGTGCTCTCTTGGAGCGCCCGATCTTTGGTCAAAGCCCAGCAGATTGAATCATGGATGACTTTGGCAACAGCGGCCTTCTCGGTCTTTTTGTCTGAGTTTGGGATCCGCGCCTCCATCCCACCAATCAGGAAAACGGATACTAGCAAGAACAGGACAATACTTTTAACGATCACTTTTCCTCCTCATCTCCCCCCTGCCCCTGGGCGACCAACTGTTCGTCTGTCACTTCGCCGCTGTCTTCGATAAACGCGTTATGCATATCCTCCGAGACCTTGCGCGCCCAAGCCTCACCAACTATACAGCAACACTCCGGCTCCCCTTGACTTCCAGAGGGCTACCAGGTGACTCCGCCGGAAGGAGGCGGCCAGGTTCCAAGCATCTGCCTCACGAGGACGACCTGCCCGGCATGATAGCTGGTGTGTGAGGCGATGGCCTGAAGCATTCCTAGTCGAGTGTGTTTTCCGCGCGTGGCGAGGAGGTCTGCCTCACGAGCCTGGCGGTCGAGCCTTTTCAGTCCACGTTGGAAACCGCGGACGGCGCGCCGCCATTCCTTCGGAGCTGTCGGGCCGGGGCTGCCGGGCCAGCCGCCGGACGCATGCTTGGGAATCGGGGGATTCTCCCCGTCAAGCCACTTCACTACCCAATCCTGCCAGTAGCTTATGTGGTTCAGCAGTTGGAAGATCGAGTGTGAAACGCCCTTGGGCCGGGCGCCGGCGGCCTTCCAATCCAGTCCCGCAAAAAGGTTCATGGTTGCCGCGTGAGCACCCTTTCCCGACAAGGCATTGCCGATTGTCATTTCGAGGATCTTGCGACTACCGCTCATGAATTCCTCCTTCTCTCGATTGGCTATCGAGTGTTCTTTGCGATGCCTATCTCCGGGCCCTGGCGCACCCGAAGGGGCGGGGCGGTTCGCGGGAACGCTTAGAGACCGACGTAGCGGATTAGATGATAGATGCTGATCCCGAGGATGGCCGCGCCGGGAATGGTGAGGACCCAGGCCCACACGATGTGGCGGGTCACGCCCCAGCGAACGGCGGTCAGGCGGCGGGAAGCGCCGACGCCGACGATGGCGCCGGTGATGGTGTGGGTGGTGCTGACGGGGATGCCAAAAGCGGCGGTACCGAGTAGTGTGAACGCGCCGGCTGTCTCGGCCGCAAAGCCACCGAAGGGATTGAGCTTGGTGATGCGCTGTCCCATGGTCTTGATGATGCGCCAGCCGCCGGCCATGGTGCCGCCGCCGATGGCTAGGTGACAGCAAATGATCACCCAGAAGGGAACTGAGTATTTGGGGAGAACGCCGCCCGACACAAGAGCCGCAGTGATGATGCCCATGCCTTTCTGCGCGTCGTTGCTGCCGTGGCCGAAACTGTAAGCGGCGGCGGAGACCAACTGCAGGCGGCGAAACCAGCGGTCCACCCGCTGCGGGCGCTGTCGGCGAACGATCCAACTCGTTACGACCGTCACGCAGATGGACATCACCATCCCCACCAGCGGCGACAAAAAGATGAAGGCTATCGGCAAGTACCAGCCACGAAAGATGATCGCTGCGATCCCGGCGTGGGCAAAGGCGGCGCCACCGTACCCACCCATGAGGGCGTGCGAAGAGCTGGTGGGAAGTCCAAGGACCAGGGTGATGAGATTCCACGTGATGGCGCCGAGGAGCCCTGCCAGCAGGACTTGTTGGGTCACCAGGTTGATATGAACCAAGCCCTTGCCGATGGTGGCGGCGACAGCCGTGCCGAAGGCGAAGGCGGCGAAGAAATTCCAGAAGGCAGCCCAGCCAACGGCCCAGAGCGGCTTCAGGACACGAGTGGAAACGACGGTGGCGATGGAGTTGGCGGCGTCGTGCCAGCCATTGGAAAACTCGAAGGCCAGGGTAAGAAAGATGGTGAGAGCGAGAAGATGGAAGCTGGTCACCGGCGCGCACCTCGGAGCCATACCTCGGCGGGGCGCCTTGGCGCGCCGCACGAGCCGGGAAGGGGGTTGGCATCAGGATTGATCAAGGGATCGATCAAGCGCTCTTCAGGATGACACCTTCGATGACGTTGGCGACGTCTTCGCACTTATCCACCGCGGTTTCGATGACCTCGAAGATCTCTTTCCACTTGATGATCTGTACGGAGTTCTTTTCTTCGTCGAAGAGCTGAGCGATGAGGGTGCGGCACAGCCGGTCGCTCTCATTCTCGAGGCGATTGATCTCGATGCAGTGTTCGAGGGCGCTGTCAGGTCTGCCAAGGGCATGCACCGCGGCAACGACCTCACCGGTGGCGGCGTGGAGTATGCGCGCGAGGTCCACCGTGCCGGGGCGAACCTTGTCAACGCGATAGAGGACGAAGCGGCCGGCGGCTGCGTCGATCAGGTCGAGCACGTCGTCAATCTCGGAACACAACTGGTGGATGTCTTCGCGATCGAAGGGAGTAATGAAGGTCTGGTTCAGTTTCCTGAATAGGTTATGAGTGATGTCGTCGCCCGCATGCTCGATCGCCTTGATGATCTGGGCCTGCTCCGGGACGCCGGTGTAATGCGAGAGCATGTCCACCAAAGCCTTCGCTCCGACCTGGATGTTTTCGGCTTGCTTCGCGAACATATCGAAGAAAGACTCCTCGCGCGGAAGCAGCCGCCGCAATAGGCCCGGCATAGTTGTGAAAATCTCCCCTGTTGAAAACGAGAGGGTGGCCGATGACTATACCCGAGGCGGGTGGATGTGGCAAGGACGGCCGTCACCAGGAGGAATGAAAAGGGCGCCCCGGTTTCCCGGGACGCCCTGGCACCGGTTAAGTGATTGTTTATGAGCAACTTACTCAGTACATGCCGCCCATGCCGCCGCCAGGCATGCCGGCGCCGGCCGCCTTCTTCTCGTCTTCCTTGATCTCGGCCACGAGTGCTTCGGTTGTGAGCATCAGGCCAGCGATGGAGGAAGCGTTCTGCAGGGCCAGACGGGTGACCTTGGCGGGGTCAATAACGCCCATCTTGACCATGTCGCCGTAATCGCCGGTTTCGGCGTTGAAGCCGTAATTATCTTGCTCGGCGTCGCGGATCTTGCCGACGACGATTGCGCCTTCCGCACCGGCGTTCAAGGCGATCTGCCGGGCCGGCTCTTCGAGAGCGCGCTTGACGATGCTCACGCCGATAGCCTCATCAGCGTCGAGCTTGAGCTTGTCGAGCGCGGGAATGCAGCGCACTAGGGCCACGCCTCCGCCCGGCACAATGCCTTCTTCGACCGCGGCGCGGGTGGCGTGCATGGCGTCTTCGACGCGAGCCTTCTTCTCCTTGAGTTCGGTTTCGGTGGCTGCGCCGACCTTGATGACGGCTACGCCGCCAACCAGCTTGGCCAGCCGTTCTTGGAGCTTTTCCTTGTCATAGTCGGAGGTGGTCTCCTCGACTTGGGCGCGGATCTGCTTGACGCGGCCCTCGATCTCGCCGGGCTTGCCGGAGCCCTCGACGATGGTGGTGTTGTCCTTGTCGATGGTGATCTTCTTGGCCCGGCCAAGGTCCTCGACCTTCACGTTCTCGAGCTTGATGCCGAGGTCCTCCGTGATGGCCTTGCCGCCCGTGAGGGTGGCAATGTCTTCGAGCATGGCCTTGCGGCGATCGCCGAAGCCCGGCGCCTTGACTGCCGCGCACTGCAGAGTGCCGCGGAGCTTGTTGACCACGAGGGTGGCGAGGGCTTCGCCTTCGACGTCTTCCGCGATGATCAGCAGCGGCTTGCCCATTTTGGCGATCTGCTCAAGCAAGGGCAGCAGATCCTTCATCGAGCTGATCTTCTTTTCGTGGATGAGGATGCGTACGTCCTCGAGCACGCTTTCCATGCGCTCGGGATCGGTGACGAAGTAAGGGGACAGGTAGCCGCGGTCGAACTGCATGCCTTCGACCACCTCGAGCGTAGTCTCCATGGTCTTCGATTCCTCCACGGTGATGACGCCGTCTTTGCCGACCTTCTTCATGGCCTCGGCGATGATCGAACCGATCTGCTTGTCGTTGTTGGCGCTGATGGTGCCGACCTGAGCGATCATGTCGCCCTTCACGTCCTTGTGCAGCTTCTCGATTTCCTTCACGGCGACTTCGACGGCCTTTTCAATGCCGCGCTTGAGCGCCATGGGGCTGGCGCCTGCGGCAACCGTGCGCACGCCTTCGCGGAAGATGGCCTGAGCCAGCACGGTGGCGGTGGTGGTGCCGTCGCCGGCGACATCCGAAGTCTTGGAGGCAACCTCGCGCACCATCTGCGCGCCCATGTTCTCGAGCGGATCCCTTAGCTCGATTTCCTTGGCCACGGTCACGCCGTCCTTAGTGATGATGGGCGCGCCGAACTTCTTCTCGATCACCGCGTTGCGGCCCTTGGGGCCGAGCGTGATCTTTACTGCGTCAGCGAGGACGTTCACGCCCCGAAGAATGGCCTGTCGCGAACCCTCACCGGTAACAATTTGCTTAGCCATAAGACCCTTTCCTCCTCAAATCGTTCTGAATTCGATTCTGCCGGGAACCGGCGGGCCCCCGAGAAGCGTTACTTCTTCGCGGCCTTGGCCGCGCCGCTCACCTTGGCAAGGATTTCATCCTCGCGAAGGATGAGGTATTCCTCGTCCTCGACCTTGATTTCCGACCCACTGTACTTGCCGAACAGGACGCGATCGCCTGCTTTCACGTCGAGCGGGACGCGTTGGCCCTTTTCGATCTTGCCTGCCCCGACGGCAATGACTTCGCCCTCCTGGGGCTTTTCCTTTGCGGTATCCGGGATGATGATGCCTCCGCGGACGCTTTCCTTCTCCTCGATCCGCCTGATGATCACGCGGTCGTGTAGTGGAGTGAGGTTGACAGCCATCGTGAGATCCCCTCCTAAAGGTTTGAACCGTAGGATAGGAGTGCCAAAGACTGATTAGCACTCCTCGTAACCGAGTGCTAATATAGCACGAAAACACAGCAAGTCAAGGGGTTAACTGACGTCCTGGAAGTGACTCCCCTCCACCGAAGGTAATCTAAGTCCTTTTGCATCAACATCGTATCTTGCTGCAAGGAAAACCATGCACTTGGCCATTGTCCTGCCTGAAGGCCGAGCGTACAATCTCGCGCAAATAGCCATATGCCCTCGCTCATCTACGTGCGGCTTGTCGGATTCACGGCCGGGACGCTGCTCTATCTATTCTGGCTGGTGGTGATCGCGGGGTTCCGGCGGCAGCGGAATCTTGAGCGGGTCTTCTTCTTCCTGGCGCTGGCGCTGTTCTTGTTTTACTCGGGTTCGCTCTTGGCAGTGAACGCGCAGATCTACTACACGCAGCCACCCGCGGCGCTAGTCACATTTGCGGTGACGCTGCTCAGTGCGGGACTGTGCTTCCTGCCGCCGCTGATCGTTCATTTGCACGCCGAATACGGGCTCACCCAGGGAATCGCACGCCACTCTCGAGCGGGGCGGCTATTGGCATGGGCGACGTACGCGCCGGTGATCTATTTTGGGTTGCGGGTTTATCCGTTGCTCGCGGGAGGCAAGAGCTTCGAGTTTCTGCAGCCGGGGAATGCGCTGGGGATGGGCTACGGAGCGTGGCTCGCGGCGGCGCTGCTCGCCGGCCTGATCTGGGAATGGCGGTTTGCGCAGCGAGCCGCCGGCAAGCCGGAGCGCCGCTTGCACGCCGCGCTGGTCGTCCTCTTCGCGCTGGCGGCAGCGCTGGCGGGGTATCTCTACATCCTCGGAGGCCCGCACGCTCCAGGCGCAGCAACGGGCCTGGCCACGGCGCTGATGCTCCTGGGGCTCGTGCCCGGAGGGCTGCTGGTCTATTTCGTCCTGCGGTTCAACTTCTTGCAGATCGGGCGCCAGAAGAACCTGGTGTACGCAGTCTCCGCTACGTTTCTGGCGCTGCTCTACTTGAGCGCCGTGCGACGAGCGGGGACTTGGCTCGAACCGATTCTGCCGCCGGAGGCGACGGCGGCGATCCTGCTGTTCGTTCTGGTGGTGTTCTTTGAACCGCTCCAGCGGTGGCTGGGTGCGAGGCTGCGGCAGACTCTGCACAAGGAGATGGATCGTCTCCAGCGGGTAACGGCGGAGATTCAGCAGGAGGCGCGGCAGGGAGACCTGCGGCGGCTCGCGGAGTTCATCGAGAGGCGGGTGAAGGAGGAATTCGATCTGGCGGGGGTGCAGTTGGAATTGCGCGGCGCGCTCGCGAGCGATACAGCCTCGGGGGATGGACGGAAGAGCGGAGAACAGGAGCGGCCGGCTTGGCCCTCCACACCAGCTTCTTTCGCTCTGCGCCAGGGGGAGGAACATCTCGGGACCCTGGGGGTGGTGCCACACGGCGCATCGCTTTCCGGCGAGGCGCGAGGCGCGCTCGAATTCTTATGCGAGCAGCTCCCGGCCATGATCGAGCTTTGTCGGCTGATCGAAAACAAGCTGAAGCTCGAACGCGAGCTCGCCGAGCGGGAACGGCTGGCCGTGGTGGGACAGATGGCCGCGAGCATCTCGCACAACCTGAAGAACCCGCTGGGAGCCATGAAGACGATCCTGCAAGTGCAACTCGAGAATCCGGATTTGCCAGAGGGGGTGCGGAGGGATTCCGAGTTGGTGCTCGGCGAAATGGAGCGGCTGAACCGAAAGCTGCAGCAACTGCTGGCGTACAGCCGGCCGGCCGTGCGTTCGGGAAACGCGGCGCCGCAGACGGATCTGCGGGCAGCGGCGGAGCAAGTGGCCGGTGTATTACGCCACGAAGCGGAGCGGCGGGGCTCCAGACTCGAGGTGGACGCGGGCCCTGGCGAAATGACGGTGCGCGCGAGCACCGAAGCCGTCAACGATGTGCTCACGAATCTGGTGGTGAACGCCATGGAAGCGCTCGAACGAGGAGGGGAAATCGTGCTGAGCGTGCGGAGCGAAGGCGGCCGGGCAGTCATGCAGGTGGAGGACGACGGTCCGGGGATACCGCTCGCGCTGCAGGAGAAGATTTTGCAGCCATTCTTTACAACCAAGCCACAAGGGACTGGGCTGGGGCTGGCGATCGTGTTGAGGCGCGTGAGCGAGTTGCGCGGAACATTGGAGTGCGAGAGCCCGGCGCGCGGCGAACGGGGCGCGCGATTTACCGTCAGAATACCGCTCGCGACAGGCGAGAACGGCGCCAAAGTTGCCACAGACGGTGTTTCCGGGGTGCGGGAGGAGCGATGAAGACAATTCTGATCGTGGATGACGAGCCGGCGGCGCGGTACGGGATGCGGCGCGCGCTTGAAACTCAGTACCGTGTCGCTGAAGCAGATTCGGCGGGCGCCGCGCGGGGCGCCGTAGAGCGGGAGCGGCCGGACCTCGTGTTACTGGACGTCGTGATGCCCGGAGAAGACGGCTTGAGCCTTCTGAAGTGGCTGCGCGAAGAAGGGCACGCGATGCCGGTGTTGATGGTGTCAGCGCTGGACACGGCGCGCACGGCGGTCGAGGCGCTGAAGCTGGGGGCGACGGACTATCTGGTGAAGGGCTTTGACATCGAAGAGCTGCGGAAGCGCGCCGCGAACCTCGTGAAGCTCTCGGACCTCGAGCGCGAAAACGAGGACCTGCGCCGGCGGCTGGCGACCGAGGGGCAGTTTGGGGAAATGCTGGGGCGGAGCGCGGCCATGCGGCGCGCGTTTGAGATGGCCGAACGCGTGGCGGGAACGGACTCCACCGTGCTGATCGTCGGGGAGAGCGGAACGGGCAAGGACCTACTCGCGCAGGAGATTCATCGAAGGTCGCGACGGAGCGCGCGGCCATTTGTAGCCGTGAACTGCGCCGCCCTGCCGGAAAACCTGATCGAATCGGAATTGTTCGGCTACGAGCGTGGCGCGTTCACCGGGGCGGCACAGCAGAAAAAGGGCAAATTCGAGCTGGCCAGCACGGGCACGCTGTTTCTCGACGAGATTGGCGACATGAATCCCGTGACCCAGGCGAAGGTCTTGCGCGCGCTCGAAAACCGGACGATCGAGCGGCTGGGCGGCACGCAGCCGATCGCCGTGGACGTGCGCGTGATCAGCGCGACGCATCGCGACCTGGCGGCGGAGATTCGCGCGGAGCGGTTTCGCGAGGATTTGTACTACCGACTGCGAGTGGTGACCATCGAGCTGCCACCGCTGCGCGCGCATAAGGAGGACATCGCGCTACTGGCGGCGGCGTTCCTCGATTTGCACGCCGAACGCATCGGGCGAAAGGCGCAGTTGAGCCGGGATGCGCTCCGGTCGCTCGAACGATACGATTGGCCGGGAAACGTTCGTGAACTCAAGAACGCGCTCGAGCGCAGCATGGTTCTGGCGCGCGGCGAGGAGATTGTCCCCGGCGATCTGCCCGAAGAAGTCGCGAGCGGGGAGTCGCCGATAAAGAAAGCGGAAGGCGCCGGCGAGGCGGGCATGGGAGAAACGGATTTTCGCGAGGGGAAGCGGAAGTTCGAGGTGGCGTTTCTGAAGCGGAAGCTCGAAGAGAACCGCTGGAACGTCTCGCGGACGGCGGCGGCTATCGGATTGCACCGGCAGAGCCTCCAGGAGAAGCTGAGGGAATTGGGAATCCAGCGGCCGGGAAAGTGAGCCGTCATCGATCTATCGAACAACAGGGGTGGCAGATTCTTGAGATTCCCCAAGGCGAATAAGCCGGGCGCGCCTAAGGACAGGAAATAGTAAGATCGTGCAGAGCGGGGCGAGACGATGAGCGAGACCTATATCGAATTCCAGCACGTCTCGAAGTCGTTCGATGAGCGCCTGGTGCTCGACGACGTGAGCTTCCGCGTCGAGCGTGGGGAAACGTGCGTGATCATGGGGCGCAGCGGCGTGGGGAAGTCGGTCGCGCTGAAGCACATCATGGGGTTCCTCAAGCCCGACGAAGGGCGCGTGATCGTGGCCGGTGAAGACATCACCGATTGGAATGAAGACCAGCTCGGCGATATACGGAGCAAGGTGACGATGGTGTTTCAGTCCGGCGCGCTGTTTGATTCGCTGACCGTGGCGGAAAACATCGCGTTTCCGATGGAAGTGCGCCACGGGCTAAGCGGGGAAGAAATTGACGAGCGCGTCGAGAAGCTGGCGGACATGCTCGAGGTGAACGATGTGCTGGACAAACTGCCGAGCGAACTCTCCACCGGAACCAAGCGAGCGGTCGCGATCGCCCGGGCGCTGGCGCAGGACCCCGAAGCCATCCTCTACGACGAACCGACGACGATGGTGGACCCGCTGATGGCGGCGCACATGGGCGACCTGATCCTGCGGCTCAAACAGAAGTTCCACAATACGTCGATCGTGGTGACGCACGACACGCATCTGGCGAAGAAGCTGGCGGACCGGCTCGTGTTTTTGCACGAGGGGCACGTGGAGTTTTTTGGGCCGTGGGAGGAATTCGAAAACACCAGCGATCCGTTTCTCCGCAATTTCCGCATGCAGGACGATCTGATTCCCGCGATGGACGTGATTCTGTGAGCCAGACGAACGGTTCATCCGACCCCATCCGTCAACTTCGGGAGGGAATGGGCTTTTGGGATGTGCTGCTGTTCAACATTGCGGCCGTCCTGGGCCCGCGCCGGAGTGCTGCGGCTGCGCATGCGGGGACGTCGTCGGTCAGCCTGTGGATACCGGCCGCGCTGCTCTTTTCGGTGCCCACCGCGTTTGTCGTCACCGAGCTAATGAAACCTTCCACTGGAAAGGAACTCAACCTCTCATGACAGACGCTGCTCCTACGGCAGTAACGCGCCCTGCTCCAAGCCCGCTTTACCGCTGGGTTGTCCTGATCTTCATCAGCCTGGCCATGTTCGGGAATTACTATGTGTACGACGCTCTCAGCCCGCTCGCGGATCTGCTGACAAAGCAGCTCGGTTTTACGGACTCGAACATCGGGCTTCTGCAGGGCATCTACAGCGTCCCGAACATTTTTACGGTCGTGATCGGGGGCATGGTGATCGACCGCATCGGCGGGAAGAAATCGACGTTTATTTTCGGGGCGCTGTGTTTCCTGGGAGCGGTGGTCACGGTGCTGAGCCCGCACCTGTGGTTGATGGCCACCGGGAGGCTGATTTTCGGCGTGGGAGCGGAATCGCTGATCATCGCCGTCACCACGCTGCTCGCCAAATGGTTTCGCGGCAAGGAGCTCAGCTTCGCATTTGGCGTGAACCTGACGATTGCGCGGCTCGGTTCGTTTGCCGCGCTCAACTCGCCTACGTGGGCGCGGGCGGCCTACGTGAATTGGCGCTACCCGTTTCTCATCGCCGTGGGCGTCTCGACGTGTTGCGTGCTCGGGGCCGTCATTTACTGGGGCATGGAGAACTACGCCGAAAGGCATTACGAATTGGGCGTGGGCGGCTCAACCGACAAAGTCGTCTTCAAGGATTTGTTCAAGTTCGGCGCTTCTTACTGGTACATCGTGGGGCTGTGCATTGTTTTTTACTCGGCTATTTTCCCGTTTCAGACTTTCGCCGTGAAATTCTTCATCGAAGCGCACGGAACAACGCGCGAGCTGGGCGGGTTTCTTTCGAGCATGTTGACGCTGTTCGCCATGGTCGCCACGCCGCTCTTCGGCCTGCTGGTGGACAAGGTCGGAAAGCGCGCGCTCTTCATGATGTTTGGTTCGCTGCTCCTCATTCCCGTGTACCTCATCATGGCTTATTCGAACGTCTCGCTCTATTTGCCGATGGCCATGATGGGCGTGGCGTTTTCGCTGATCCCGGCGGTGATGTGGCCATCGGTGGCCTACATTGTGGACGAGGCCAAGCTCGGCACCGCCTATGGTGTGATGACCATGATCCAGAACATCGGCCTCGCCGGCTTCAACTTCCTGATTGGGTGGGAAAACGACATTGGGGGCGCCGGTCCAGGCCGTCCTGCGGGCTACCACATGGGCATGTGGACCTTCTCGGTTCTTGGCCTGCTAGGGATGACGTTTGCTTTGCTTCTGCGCCACAGGGAAACTGGTCCGCACGGGCACGGGCTCGAGACGATTACCGCGAAGTCTTCGAGTTAGCGTTTCTCACCGCGGCCCGAGTATCGTCAAAATCCTTGCTCGGTCAACTGGCCAACCGTGAGGCGCGAGACGGCAGGCTGTTTGCGTCCTTCCAGAAGGCTTTCCACATATTTCGCGAGGATATCGCATTCGAGGTTCACTGCGTCGCCGGGAACGCGGTCGCGCAGATTCGTGTGCGTGTAGGTGAAGGGAATGATGGCGATCTCGGCGACGCTCTCGTGCCAGCCGGCGACGGTCAGGCTGATGCCGTCGATGGCGATGGAGCCTTTCATGGCGACGTAGCGGGCGATTTCTTCCGGCACGCGCACTCCCCACCACCAGTTTTCTCCCTCGGGTCTCAGATGAACGACGCGGCCGATCCCGTCCACGTGTCCTTGGACGAAATGGCCGCCGAATTCCTTGTTCGCGGTCAGCGGGCGCTCGAGATTGACGCAGGCGCCCGGCTTCAATTCTCCGAAGGATGTGCGGCGAATCGTCTCGCCGGAAAGATCGGCAGAAAAATGCTGGTCATCGCGCGCGACCACGGTCAGGCAGCAACCATTGACGGCAATGCTGTTCGCGATGGCCAGCGCGGGGGCCAGCTCCGGTGTGCGGATGGTCAAGCGGCCGCCCTCCGGATGAAGGTCGAGCGATTCGACGGTGCCGGTCTGCTCAATGATTCCGGTAAACATCGTGGAGGTATCCTTCGACGGCGAAGTCGGGGCCGAAACGGTGAAAGGTTACTCCGGAAAGCGGCGGAATCGAAAGTTTCTTTGCGCGGGCGAAAGGGAGATCGATGTTGGCGGCGAATTTTGGCGCGTAAAAGAGAACCAGCTTGTCCACAATGCCGGCGGCGAGAGCAGCGCCGTTCAGCGTGCTTCCGGCTTCCAGGAAAACGCTCAGGATGTCGCGCTGGCCGAGCTCGCGAAGCACTGCGCGAAGGCCGGGGCGCCCGCCGCGCGGGGCGACGCGAAGGACTTCCACCCCGGCACGTTCCAGGCGCCGCGTGCGGGGATGCTTGGCGGGAAGTGCGGTCACAACGAGAAGGTCGTTTTCGGCGGTCTTGACGAGGTTCGACCCCAGCGGCAGGCGCAAGCGGGAATCGAGGATGACGCGCAAGAGCCGCCTTCGGCGCGGGAGGCCGCTGCGATCGGTGAGGAGCGGGTCGTCGGCCAGGGCGGCGCCGATGCCGGTGAGAAGCGCGTCCGCGGCGTGACGCATGCGGTGGACCTCGGCGCGCGACTCCTCCGAAGTGATCCAGTCGAAACTGCTTCGCTGGCCGGATTTCTTGGCAGCCTGGGCCAGCGCGAGCTGGCCATCGAGTGTCAGCGCGGACTTGAGCGTGACGAACGGCTTTCCCGTGGTGATCCAGCAAGCGAAGGCTTCATTGAGCTTTTTCGCTTCGGCCTCGAGCGCTCCGACCTCGACGGCAATGCCGGCGGCGCGCAGCATCTCGAAGCCGCGCCCGGCGACGGCCGGGTTGGGATCCTTCATCGCGGCAACAACGCGGCGAATGCCCGCGGCGATGATGGCATCGGTGCAGGGACCGGTGCGGCCAGTGTGGCAGCAAGGTTCCAGAGTGACGTAGAGCGTGGAGCCGCGCGCGGAACTGCCGGCGGCGCGGATCGCGGCAATCTCGGCGTGGTCGCGGGCGTCATATTGATGGGAAGCTGCGCCGACGATGCTGCCGTCCACGACGAGGACGGCGCCGACCGCGGGATTCGGGCTCGCGAGGCCCACGCCCTGGCGAGCCAAGTCCAGGGCGCGCTGCATAAAGCGGGTGTCGTCGGAAGCGATGATTTCAGGCACAGGCGTCAGTCGAAAAGGGAATTGACAAACGTTTCGGCGTCGAAGGGCACGAGATCGCCGATCTTTTCGCCAATCCCGACGAAGCGGATGGGCAGGCCAAGTTCGCGGGCGATGGCGATGACGATGCCGCCCTTCGCGGTGCCATCGAGCTTGGTGAGGATGATGCCGGTGACGCCGACCGCGGAGGTGAATTCGCGCGCTTGGGCCAGGCCGTTCTGTCCGGTGGTGGCGTCGAGAACCAGGAAGACATCGTGCGGCGCGCCGGGAACGACCTTCGCCGCGGTGCGCTTCATTTTCTCCAGTTCGGCCATGAGGTTGGACTTCGTGTGCAGGCGTCCTGCCGTGTCCACAATGACGGCATCGGCCGACCGTGCGCGGCCCGCGACCACGGCATCGTAAACGACGGCGGCGGGATCGGCGCCGGGCCTCTGCTTGATGATCTCGACGGCATTGCGCTGTGCCCAGATCTCGAGCTGCTCGATGGCGGCGGCGCGAAACGTGTCGGCGGCGCACAAGATGATGCTGCGGCCGTCCTGGCGGAGGCGGTGGGCGAGCTTACCGATGCTGGTGGTCTTGCCGGAGCCGTTGACGCCGACGATGAACAAGACGCGAGGGCCGCTCCCATTCGGCGAAAGCGGAGCAGGGGCGGGCGTTGCGACGGCGCTCTCGGGCCCGGTCAGGATGCGGACGAGCTGAGCCTTGATTTCGGCCTTGAGCTCGGAGGCGTTCGAAAGGCTTTGGCGGCCGAGCTTCTCGCGCACGGCATCGAGAATCTCGCGTGTTGTGCGGACGCCGACATCTGCGGAGAGAAGCGCCGTCTCGAGCTCGGCGAGCAGGGCGGGGTCGATGCGGCGCTCGCCGCGGAAAATCTCCTCCACATGCGTGGAAAGAGCCGCGCGGGTCTTGCTGACCGACTCCTTGAGCCGGTCGAGGAGAGAAGGCTCCTGGTCTTCCTTTTTTCCGAAGAGAGAGAACATGGGGGCGTCGAGAGGAATTGTAGCAGAGGAATCGGAGGAGAACAGGGCAGGAAGAAGAACGGTCCCGGGCCGGGCCTAGACCGGGACTTCTACGGCCGTGATGCGCAGGGCGCCCGCTTGCACGGCGGCATCCAGTGCGTCAGTGATCGCGGGATCGAACTTGGTGCCGGCGAGCCGCTTGATTTGTTCGAGAGCGTATTCGAGTTCCATCGCGCTTTGGTAAGGCCGGTCGGTTGTCATGGCGTCGAGGGTGTCCGCGACGGCGATGATGCGGGCCATGACCGGAATCTGGTGGCCCTCCAGACCGTAGGGATAGCCGCGGCCGTCCATGTGCTCGTGATGAAGTTCTATGCCGGGGAGCATCTCCTTGAGCTGGGCGATCGGGCGCATGATGTTCGCGCCCTTGATGGGGTGCTGCTTCATGAGCGAGAACTCATCCGGCGTGAGGACGCCGGGCTTTTTCAGGACGCGGTCGTCAACGCCGATCTTGCCGACGTCGTGGAGCAGCGCGGAGATACGGAGCTTGTCCAGTTCCTCCGGGGAGAGGCCGAGCTCCTTGCCGATGAGCATGGAGTACTTGGCGACGCGGCCGGAGTGGCCCCGGGTGTAGGGGTCTTTCTCGTCGATAGCGGCGGCGAGCATGCGGATCGAGCCGATAAAGAGTTCGCGGTTTTCCTCGGCGGCCTGCTTGAGCCGCTCGATGTACTCCTCGATGTCGCCGGCCATCTTGTTGAACGTCTCGGCGAGTTCGCTGATTTCTGTGGCGCCGCGGACGGGAGTGCGCTGGTGGAATTCGCCGCGGCTGATCGCGCGGGTGGAAGCGGCAAGATCGCGGACAGGGCTGCTGATGCCGACGGCAAAGAAGTAGCCGAACACGATGGCTGTGATAATGACGACGACGACGAAGACGAGTGCCTGGCGGTTGAGTTCGTTGACGCCGGCATCTTGCCGGGCCTGATCCAGGCTGCGTTGGGCGATGATGGCCCAATTGGCTTCGGCCATGGTGCTGTAGGTGCCGATCATCTCGATGGGCTGGTTCTTTTCCGTGACCGTGAATCGCATGGTTTCGGTCGTGCGGAACTCCTGAGGCAAAGACCGGACCTGGGCGACAATCGGGGAACCCGAACTGAGGTCGGTGCCGGGAAAGACATCCCTTGTGTCGGGATGGGCGATCACGTGGCCGAGGTGATCCACGACGAAGACGGTGCGGCCACGGACGCTGGTTTCTTGCAGCCGATGCAGGATCGGATCGAGAGAAATGACGGCGGCGAGCATCCCGGTGAATTCCTCGCCCACTTTGAGAGGTACCGCCACGACGAACGCCGGACGATTGTCCGGCGCCAGAGCCAGCGGATTGCTGCGGAACTGGATGGACTGCACGCAGTTTACGAAGGCCCGCTGGAGCTCCCGGTTGACAAAGGGGTCCTGGCCAGGACGGAAGTTACCCTGAGAGGCCCCGGTGCCTTTCCCTGTCTTGCCAACGGCGGTGAGGTACAGGAAGGTGTTGGGATTGCTGGCAACGAAGTTCTCCAGCAGCCGGGTGACCTTGGGCTCGCTGGAAGGGTCTTCGACGTCCTGAATGAGACCGGTGAGGGCAAGAATCTGGCGCTCGCTGATGAGCTGGTCGGTGAGGTTCTTTTCAAACAGGCTGATTTCGCCGGCCAGGGAGCGGGTGAGCTCGGTCTGCTGGACGCGCTCGGTGTCCACGAGCTTTTCCTGGCTGAGCTGCAGGACCTGGCGATGATAAAGAGAAATCGGGAGGGCGCTAACGAGCAGCAGCGCGCCCAGGACGAGCCAGAGAATGCGGACGCGTCCCGAGCGCATCTGGGCCCAAAGGCTGGAAAAAGAAGGTGCCATGACTCTAGTCATTCTAGGCCCCCTGGGGCGCCGGGTGGATCTTGAAGCGACCTGCGGTGGCGGATTTGTAACTGGTACCGAGGCCGCCGGGGGAGGCTATTCGCGCTTGAGGGGGCGGTCCATGGTCTCGCGGATGGCTTCGAGGGCGGATTTCTCTTCGTTCAGTATCGCGAAGACCTGGCGGCTGATGGGCATCTCGACGCCGGCGGCGCGCGCGAGGTCGAAAAGCGCGGTGGCGGTGCCAACGCCTTCGGCGACCTGGCGCATCCCGGCAAGGATCTGGGGAAGACGCCGGCCGCGGCCGAGCTCGACCCCGACGAAGCGGTTGCGGCTGAGGGCGCCGGTGCAGGTCAGGACGAGATCGCCCAGCCCGGCGAGCCCGCTGAAAGTCTCGGGGCGTCCGCCAAGGGCCACGGCCAGCCGCGTCATTTCCGCCAGACCGCGGGTGATCAGCGCGGCGGTGGAGTTCTGGCCCAGACCCACGCCTTCGCAAGCGCCCGCGGCGATCGCAATCACGTTTTTCATTGCTCCGGCGAGTTCGACGCCAAGCGGGTCGGAATTCGTGTACAGCCGGAACGTTTTCCCCGCGCATTCCTTCTGCAGAGCGATGGCCAGCGCGGCGTCCTCAGCGGCGATCACCACGGCAGTGGGGTCGCCGCGAGCGGTTTCCAGGGCGAAGGACGGGCCTGAGAGAACGGAAAAGCGTGGTGAGAACTTCCCGGCGAGGACCTGAGAGAGCACTTCGCTCATGCGAGCGTGCGTGCTGGGCTCGAGTCCTTTTGTGGCGCTGACAAAAACCGTCTCCGGAACGAGCGACGGCAGGGCCTGAGTGTAAACGCTACGGGCGTTCGCCGCGGGCATGACGCCGAAGACGATCTGCGCGCCTTCCAGGACTTCGGGCATCGAGTTCGAGATCTCCACCCCGGCCGGAATGACGAAGCCGGGCAGATAGGTGTCGTTGGAGCGGCGCGCACGCATGGTCTTGGCCAGTGCCGGGTCGTGAACCCACAGCGAGAGACGATGGGCGGCGCTGCTCCGCGAGAGGACGATCGCCAGGGCTGTGCCCCAGCTGCCACCACCGAGAAGGGCGATCTTTGTCATGGATGGCGCCTCATTTGGAGCGGCGAAGAGTGAGCTGCGGCTCGGTACCGACGAGTAGCCGCTCGATGTTCCGGCGATGTTTCAGGATGATGAGGACGCTGGCAAGGCTGACGCCGAGGGAAACAACGAGTGGCGGCGCATGGGGCGGCGCCCAGAGCAGGTAGACGAGAAGTGGCATAGCGACGCCGGCAGCGATGGAGCCGAGCGATACGTAGCGCCAGAATGCCACGACAATGACCCAGAGAAGAATTGCCCAGACGGTTGCTTCCGGGCAGATGAAAAGAAAGACGCCGGCGCCGGTGGCCACACCTCGTCCGCCACGAAAGCCGAGCCAGACCGGGAACAAGTGCCCCAGGATCACCGCCATGCCGGACACCATGATCCAGACGATGCTGTCGTGGCTGAACCGAGCAGCCAGCCAGACACTCAGCATGCCTTTGCCCGCGTCGAGAAGCAGCGTGACGAGGCCTTCGCCAACACCCACAACGCGAGTTACGTTCGTGGCCCCGATATTGCCGCTGCCGGTTTCGCGGAGATCGTTGCGGCCGCGTAGCTTGGCGATGAGCAGTCCAAAGGGAATCGAGCCGAGAAGATAGGCGGCGATGGGGAGCCAGGCAAGCCCGAGTGAGCTCACAATCATCGGTTACTCACCTTGGGCCCGCAGCGGGGCAAAGGAAAACGTAGCCAGGCGAGTGTACTGGGCTCCGCCCGGCTTCAAACGGCTCTCCATGAGATGAAACTCGGAAGTGGTCGCGCTGCCGAATTCCTTGTCAAGGAGCGGGGCCACGGCTTCGAGAAGCTCGGGCGCGGGGCGCGGCTCGGGAAAACGCGCGAGCGTGAGATGCGGCGTGAATGGCCGCGACTCGCGCGGAATGCCGAGAGGCGCGAGGGCCGCTTCGATGGAGGCGGCCAGGGGAGCGAAGTTCTCACTCGCGTCCATGCCGGCCCAGAAGACGCGAGGGCGCCGGTCGTTGGGGAAGAAGCCGAGGCCGCGGAAGCGGATGCTCACCGCAGCGTCGAGCCGCATGGCGGAGAGTGCGCCACGGATGGGGTCGAGTTGGCCCGGCGGAACTTCCCCGATGAATTTGAGCGTCACGTGAATGTTTTCGGCGCGCACCCAACGAGCCGCAGGCGCCGCCGGGCGCAGCTTCGCGATCAGTTCAGCCAGCGCGCGGCGCACGTTTTCGGGAACCTCGAGCGCGACGAAGAGGCGCAAGATTTAGCCCCGCCCCGCGTTCGGATGGAGAAAATGGCGGCGCACCATGTCGAGAGCGATCTGCGAGGCCTGCCAGCGAATGCTCTCGCGGTCGCCCACGAAATGCAAGCCGCGTTCTTTGACGCCGCCGGGGTGGGCCAGCGCGATGTGCACGGTGCCGACGGGCTTTTCTTCCGAGCCGCCGCCGGGCCCGGCGATGCCGGTGATGCCGACGCCTAGCGAACTGCCAGCGCGGCGGCGAATGCCCTCGGCGAGGGTTCGGGCGACTTCGGCGCTGACGGCGCCTTTGGCCTGGATGATTTCGGCGGGGACATCAACCCAGGCCGACTTGAGCTCGTTGCTGTAGCAGACCACGCCGCCGAGAAAGTAGGAAGAGCTTCCGGCGATACTCGTGAGGCGCTGGGCGAGAAGGCCGCCAGTGCAGCTCTCGGCGACGGCGATGGTGGCGCCATTGAGAGTGAGGAGACGGGCGACGACTTCATCGAGAGTAATCGCTTCCGTGGCAAAGATGATCTCGCCGAGAGCAAGCTGAATACGCTCAACGATTTCGTTGAGCAGGGCCTCCGTCCGGTGGGCGTCGTCGGACCACGCGCGCAAATGGACCTGGATTTCCCCGGGCGAGGCGAGGATGGTGGTCTGGACTTCCGGATAGCGCGTGTAAATGGGATTGATCTGCTGCTCAATGTGGGATTCGCCCATGCCGGCAATCCGCAATTCGCGGTGGAAGAGGCGCACACCAGACACGCGGCGAGCGAGCCGCGGAGCTACCGCTTCGAGGAACAGGGGCTTCAGCTCGCGCGGCGGCCCGGGGAGAAGAACGACCACCCGGTCCCCATCTTCGATCCAGAGGCCAGGCGCAGTGCCCCGGGGATTGTCCAGAGGCGTGGCGCCTTCAGGGACCATGGCCTGACGAACGTTGACCGGGGGCATATCGCGGCCGGACTTGCGAAAACGCTGCTCGATGGCGCGGAGAATCGCGTCGTTTCGGATCAGCTTGCGGCCGAGCAATTCGGCGAGGGTCTCGCGGGTGAGGTCGTCCTGGGTCGGGCCCAGTCCGCCAGAGGAAATCACCAACTCCACGCGCTCAAGCGCCCCTCGGAACGCGTCGCGGAGCCCGCTGGCGTCGTCCCCCACGATGGTCTTGCGGAGGACGGGGATGCCGATGCGGTTCAGCTCATCGGTGAGGAAAAGCGAATTCGTATCCAGCCGGTCAGGCGTGAGCAGTTCGGACCCGACCGCGATGATCTCAGCTTTCATCGCGTACTTTTCTACTCGACCGCGAGGAAACGCGCAAGTGATCGTCGGCGTAGGGCGCTCCGATCGTGTTTAGTGCGAGGCCTGTCCCGTGAGAGCAAGGAGACTCAGCCGAAGAGAGGCAAGCCAGGAACGCCCCAGTCTACGGAGAAAATGGCGCCGCTCGTTGCCAAAATGCCGCGGCCGCTCGGCAGGAGGGCGAGGCCGACCAAGCCGCCTCCGCTCAGTGCGAGTTCGGCTTCGCCATCAGGGTTGATGCGGACGACTCCGCGCCGGCCGCCGAGCGAGCCGGTGACGTAGAGGTTCGAGTCGCGGTCGAACGCCAGCCCCTGCGGGCGGCCAAGTCCGCGGTAAAACGTGAGGACATCGCCACCCTGCGTGATGCGGTAGACGCAATCGAAGCTCGAGATGGTCGGACCAGTGACGTAAAGCTCGCCCGAGGGGTGAAATGCCAAATGATAGGCGGCGACGGAGGGTTCGAGGGTGGCAAAAACAAAAATCTCGCGTTCGGGGCTGATCTTGAAAATCGTGCCGCTGCGGTCACCCACGTAGAGATTGCCGTGCTTGTCAAAGGCCAGACCGGTGGCGACGCCCATGCCTTCGACCCATTGTTCGGCGCGGCCCTCCGGCGTGACGCGATGGATCGTGCCGTCGTGGCGGCAGGAGACGAAAAGGTTTCCCTCGCGGTCGAGCGCCAGCCCGGTGGGATTGATCAATGTAGTGACGAGCGGCTTCACTGTGTAGTTCGCGGTGACTTTGTAGAGTGAAACCGGGACGCGCTGGCCGCGCTGCCCGCTGAATGTCACGTAGATGTTTCCCTCGGGGTCTACCGCCGGGTTCGTGACCGGATGCAGATTGTCGGCCACCTGAACGCCCACGGCGATGGGGAACGGCCCGCTCTCCTGTTGCGCCGCGATCACGCGCACGCTTCCACCCGCGGCGCCTTCCGGGACGCGGGCGATGAGTCTGTCCTCGGTGCAGAGAAGCAGGTCGGCTTCAGCCTCGCCGAAGCGCACGCAAGGACGCGGTTGGGTGCGCGTCGAAAATCCAGTGCCATGGATCTGGACTTCGCCGCCGGGGATGGCGGCGGCCGGCGCAACGCGCTCGATACGCGGAACGCCATTCGTGCCCGGTGTGTGCGTTGGTGGCATTACAGGCCCAGGTATCTCGCGACCCACAATCCCAGCGCGGCGTAGATGGCGGCGATCCAGTCGTCCGCCATGATGCCCCAGCCGCCGGGCAAACCTTCCGCCTGCCGCGCTGGAAACGGCTTCCAGATATCAAACACCCGAAAAAGTATAAAACCCAACAGCAAGTATTTCCAGTTGAGCAGATGGAACACGAACAGCGTCCCGTAGCCGAGAAAGTCCGGGTTGTGCCGTGTCGCTGCGGAATAGAGCGTTGGGGCCAGTGCCAGGAAATAGGTCAGATGTTGGCCTGAGACCTCGTCAATCACCACGTATTGCGGGTCTCCGATTCCAGCGTAGGCGGCCACGCGCGATGCGCTCCAAACGCCTGCAGCTGCAACAACGACCAAGACGATCACTTGCGGTGCAAGAATCGGAATGGTCGGCGGTGGCTGATTTCGGAATCCAGGTACCAACCCGGAGTCCAAGAGCCGCATCAGGCGGTCACCTGACCAAAAGACCAGAGTTGCAAGCGACAGGCCGACAACCGAGCCGAACGTCCCCGGCGCTTTGGGAATGTAGCCCACGCCAAGCGCGGTGGCGATGGCCAGGGCGAATCGCGGCTTCTTGCGCGGCGGCGCGGACGATGGCGGCTCAGTGTTCGGTGTCATCGGGATTGGGAGGATCGGGCGTTTTCTCGAAGTCTTCGTCGAGAATCGGTTCCGAAACGACGTAGCGCTCGGCGGCCCAGTTGCCGAGATCGAGCAAGCGGCAGCGCTCGCTGCAGAAAGGGAAGTCGGCGTGAACGGCGGAATCCGTCGGCGTCTTGCAGATGGGGCAGTGATGTCTCACAAGCGGTACTCTACCCCAAAACGCGCAGGGGCGCGCCGGTCGAGATGCGCTGCACCGTCTCCGCGGGAAGCGGCTTGGCGGCGCGGGGTGCAGCACTCGGGATGATCTCCACGATGCGGCCGATGAGGTCGTAGTCGCCCGAATCGGCGATTTCGACGCGCGCGACATCCCCGGGCCGGGCAGCGATGCCGGGCGCAGGCTCGATATCGGTGAGAAAAAGCTTGCCGTCAATTTCGGGCGCCATGCCTTCTAGGCGCGCTTCCCAAACCAGCGGATTGTCCTTGGAAGGTCCCTCGACGATCGCCGTCTCGATGTTTCCGCGCCGCGCGCGTAGTTTTTTTCGGGAAATCTTCTGCTGGATGGCCATCAACTCATGGCGGCGATGAACGATGGCCTCGGCGTCCACCTTGCCGCCGATCGCGCGGCTCGCGGCATTCTCCACGTCGGAATACTCGAACACGCCGAGCCAATCGAATTCGGCGGCGCGGACGAACTCGCACAACTCGTCGAAGTCGGCAGCGGTCTCGCCGGGGAATCCGACGATGAACGACGTGCGGATGGAGACGCCGGAAATCGTGGCGCGCATTCTCTCGAGAAGCTTCAAGAAGGCGTCGCCGCTCGATCCGCGCTTCATCTTCGCCAGGACGCCGCGGCTCGCATGTTGCAGCGGCATGTCCACGTATTTGGCGAGGCGCGGGTGCGCGGCAATCGTTTCCAGCAGCTTCGGTGTGACCCGGTTCGGATAGCAGTAGAGAAAGCGAACCCAGAGGAGGTCTTCGATCCCGGCGAGGCGCTCGAGAAGAAGCGCGAGACCATCGCCAAGACCCAAGTCTTCGCCGTAAGACGTGGTGTCTTGGCCGATGAGCGTGATTTCGCGAACGCCCGCCCGCGCGAGCGATTCGGCCTCTCGCACCGCCGATTCGAAGCGGCGACAGCGGAAGTTGCCGCGAAGCTGCGGGATGATGCAGAAGCTGCACGGATGATCGCAGCCCTCCGCGATCTTGATGTACGCGGCGTGGCGGGGCGTGGCGAGAATGCGCGGCGTGAGGTCGTGATAGAGGAAAGCAGAAGGCTGGGCGGCCGGCGATCCGTCCGAGCGCAAGCTTCCCTGGACGGCATCGAGGATGCGTTCGACCTCGCCGGTGCCCACGACCGCATCCACTTCGGGAATTTGCTCCATGATCTGCGCGCGATAGCGTTCGACCAGGCATCCCGCAACGATGAGCTTTTTCGCCGAGCCGGTCTTCTTGTATTCGGCCATTTCGAGGATGGCCTCGACGGATTCCTTCTGCGCGGGCTCGATGAAACTGCAGGTGTTGACCACGAGAACGTCGGCGTCCACCGCGTCTGGCGTGAGTTCGTAGCCGCCGCGAGCCAGCAGGCCCATCATGACCTCGCTGTCCACGAGGTTCTTGGGGCAGCCGAGGCTGACGAAGCCAACTTTGGGATTACGGACGGGTGCGCTCATGTGAATGGGAAAACACAATTCTAGCATGGGGAGGATGATCGGACGGTGTTGGGTCAGCGGCGGCGAATGCTCGCGCGCACCTGCGCCAGCAGCCGCTGCATCGAGGCGGCGTCGCACGGCGCATCCCCGAAACGCGCGCTTTCGTACAGGCGCGTGAGTTCTCCGACGGGCGCGGCCACATCGGGAGCCGGCACGGCGGCGGCAAATTCCAGCGCGGTCTGGCTCGGACGCTTCCGCCAGCCGCTGCGGCTGAGCAGCGCGAGCATCTGCTGGTAAAGCAGCGTGGCGAGCTGCGGGTCGGGCGAGCCGGCAGGTGACGTGCGGAGCTTCCACCAGGTGACCAGCGGCAGAAAGAAGTGGCTGCCCAGGAGGATGAGCGCGATGCCCGCGGCGGCGAGAAGCGCGACGAAGGGCGCAAACCGCGCTTCGTAGATGCGCGATTGCAGCGATTTCAGCCGGTCGGTGATGCGCCGGTGGAGGGCATCGAGATAATGGCGCGTGCTGACGGTCCAGGTGCGCGAGGCTCCTTGCAGGCGCTGCCCGAGATTGACCTGGTGCGCGAAATCGTAGTTGATCACCCATTCGTCCCAATTGAGCGCGAACCAATCCCAGTAATCGCCGAAGCGGGAGTACCACGCGCGACCGGAATCGTTCGAGGGCGGCGTGGGATCGAAGGTCAGCCAACCGTAGCCGGGGAAATAGACTTCCACCCAACTGTGCGCGTCGCTTGCGCGGATGACGTAATCTCCGCCGAGCTCGTTGTACTCGCCGGGAAGGAAGCCGTTGACGTACCGCGCGGGAATGCGGAGCGAGCGGAGCATGACCGTCATGGCGGTGGCGAAGTACTCGCAATGGCCCGCGCGCCGCACAAACAGGAAATGGGCGAGCGGGTCGGCGCCGGGATCGTCGCTCAAGTTCAGCGTGTAGCCGTAGTGCGTCCGCAGGTAGGATTCCATCGCGGCCGCCTGGTCGTAAGGGGTCTTGGCCGAGGCTGTGATCTGCCGCGCGAGCGCCGGGATGCGGGGGTCGAGTTGAGGAAGCTGGAGGTAGGGGGAACGGATGGACTCGGGATAATCCGCCGAGGCCGCGCGCAACTCGGCGGGCGGTATTGCCGGGACAAACGACACCCCCTCGTAACGCAGCATGACGTAGTTGTGAGAGGGATTGAAGATCGAGGCGGCCTGATCTCTCACCAAATAGTTGCGGCTGATGGCAAGGCCGCCTGAAAAGCGTCCGCGCACGTCCGCGACGTTCGCCGGAACGAAAATTGCATCCGTGGCGATGGGCTCGAGCAGGACCGTGTATTTCAAGGGCCACGAGCGCCGCCTGACCGCGGGAGGAATGTCGGCGATCTTGATCCAGCCATCGTAGCCCGCAGGCAGCTCGACGGAATGCTGGCGCTCGCCCGTCCAGCGCTTGCCGTCGAACGTCGTGAGCGCAATGCCCCGCCAGCGCACGCGGTCGGAGCGCAAAGGGCCGTCCGTGCGGACGCGCATGACCAGGGCGCCGCTCATCTTGATCTCGCCGATCTGGCCGAGCTCGACGTTGTCGGTAAAGCCCGTCATCAGCGCTGGGCGCAGATTGAGGTAGCTGAAACGGCCGGCGGCGAAGCGCGGAATCACGAAGAAGAGCATGGTGCCGAGGAGAACCGAGCCAAAAGCGATGACCAGCGCGCTGGCAGCGAGGCCGCGATGCAGTCGCGTCGCCGCCGGGCCTTCATTCATCGCCGCCGGAACCACCGCGCCCCGCGCGCTTCGCCGCATCTCGGCGCCGATGAACGCCGCGACGCCGAAAGTGAGAAAGACGAAGAACATGGCCACAAACGTAGTGTCCACGGTGAGAACGGCGGTGGCCAGTAGCGCGGCGAACGCCAGCATGGCGAGGAAGAAGTAATCACGGTCGGTCGAGGCGCTGTACAGGCGGACGAGCAGCACAAAGAGCAGCAGATGGATGGAGCCGAGGAGCCCTGCGTACAGCATGGGGCTGGGGGCTCCGGTGGCGAGGCTTCGCGAGAAAAAGAGCACGTCAGCCGGGAAGATGGGGAGGTAGAGCAGGACAAGAATGGTAGCTAGCCGCGGGCTGAGTTCGGGAGGACGCTCCGAATCGCCGCGGCGGGGCCACCAGCGAAAGCCTTTGATGAGCACGGCAGCCGGCGCAACGATGGTGGTGACGAGATCGAGCTTGCCGGTGGAGACGACCGTGAGGACGCCGGTAAAAACCAGTAAATAGAGCGAGGCGCGGAAGAATCGTTCAGCGGGCGCTGCGCCAGCCGGAGACTCCGGCGATGTCGCTCGGGAAGCCATGCGAGAAGCGTAACACCACGGGCCGCGGCCCGCCCGGTTCCAGCAACGAATCAAGCAACGTCTTGCTCCACCCGGGCGGCAGCGGCCAGCTTGCGCGTGGCGTTCGATACCGGCAGGCGCGCCAAATCGTCGAGGCGGACGTGTCTCGAGCGCGGATGCCTGGGGAGCCGCGGCACACGGAAAAGATAGGGCGAAAGCGTGATTTCGCGGAACGTGACGGCGTGCCGCGCGGCGAGCAGCGGCGTGAGACGCAGGCGAGCCGATCTTGAAAGCCGGAGAAGACCGCGCAGATGAGAAGAAAGCTCGGCGCGGGTGTTTCGGCGGACCACCACGGCAGGGAAGTGCCACAGCCGGGAGAACAGCGGCGAAAGGTCGCCGGCGCTGCTCGGCTTCACAAGCAGGGTGCGGCCTGCAGGATCGAGGAGAATGGCAGCCGCGATTTCGATTCGGACCGGCGCGCGCTTCTTGCGCTTTCGAGGGATGACGGCGGTGAGGCGGAGGGCTCGCGCGCGGCAGTAGCGAGCCAGCGGACAGACGCCACAGTCAGGCTGGAGCGGAGTGCAGACCGTTGCGCCGAGCTCCATCATGGCTTGGTTCCAGTCGCCGGAAGTCCGCGGGGCGAGCAGCCGCTCGGCTTCGCCCTGAAGCTGCGCCCAGCGCGCCGGGGCGCGGAGATCGCCGCGAATGGTGCCAAGTCGAGCGAGGACCCGAGCGACGTTGCCGTCGAGGACCGCGAAGGGCTCGCCGTGAGCGATACTGAGAACAGCGGCGGCGGTGTAGCGCCCGATCCCCGGCAGCGAAAGCGCCTCCTCGAGCGTGGAAGGGAAGCGCCCGCCAAAACACGAGACGATCTTCTTCGCCGCCCGGTGCAGATTGCGCGCGCGGCTGTAATAGCCGAGTCCGGACCACAAACGCAAGACCTCGCCTTCGCGCGCGGCGGCCAGGGACCGTACGGTCGGAAAGCGCGCGAGAAAGCGCTCGTAATACGGGATCGCGGCAGCAACCCGCGTTTGCTGGAGCATGATCTCAGACAACCAGATGCGGTATGGGTCGCGCGTGCGCCGCCAGGGAAGGTCCCGCCGGTTTCTGCGGAACCACTGCAGAAGATGCTGGTGAAAAGACGCAAGGCGCCGACCGGCGATCATTCTGGGGTCATTGTCGCACACGGCGCGGCCCGACGCTCAGCCGCAGGGAGTGCCGTTCTATGAGTTCCTTTTGATAGACTACTTCGCAGCGCTCGTCATTTACGGGCTTGGCAGCCAGAATTGGGACTGGCTGTTCGGAACCTGCCACACCGTTGTCTACGGCACGATCGTTGTCCAGAAAACACATTGGCCAATGCTGAGCGTGGCGGGACTGATCCTGGCCCGGAAACTGGCCCACGGTGGTTTCCGAAGGCTGAAAGGCCACCGGAAGCCCACGGAGGCAACCGGCTCAACCACGGCCTGATGTGACCGAACAAGAATCGTTCCATGTTGCACGGCTGAGTCGTGCGTGGAAGAAAGGAGACGCTGTATGCCGTACCAATGTCCACGATGCGGAGAACCGGTCCACAGAGGTTATAGTGCCGGACCTGGGCTAGTGGAGGGCGCCAGTAGAGCCGGTTTGCTTGGCATTCTCTTTGGCATTTTCTTCAGTGCTGCATTCGGCGATTTCCAATGCAAGAAATGCGGCAAGATTGCGAAAAGCGAATTTCCGCCAGAAGCTCGGACGAAGATGAGGACCAAGATGATGGCAATGTTTCTTCTCATCCTCCTAGTAATTGGGGCGATTGCGTTAGCAATTGTTAGCGGCGTAGTTGCAATCGGCAGGTAGCAGGCAAGGGAGGCCGATGAACTCACCGTGTCACAGCGACGGCAAAAAGATGAAGTAAGAGGAGGTCCACAAGCTCGAGGGAATGTTGCCGCGTGCGTGACTCGTAAAGATGATCCGGTAAACCTCAGGGCCGGCGGCGAGTGATTCCAGGAGATTGGAGTCGCTCGAAGCCGCGACAGGCGCGATCGAAGCGAGGAAACGAAGGATTTCGAAAATGACTTCGCTGGCAGGGGCGAGCGGAGTCTCTATACCCGGGGCGCGGAACTGCAGCAGCGCGTCGGATTCATAAAAGTGCCAGGCCAAGCTCGCGCAGAGATCGACGGCGCGCTCGAATCTGTCCGTGCCTGCGTCCGGAGTCGCGCTTGCCGTTCCGGCGGGCAGGGAGGGGTCGAAAATGAGGAGGACGCGGCGCTCGTCTTCGCGAGCGAACTCGCGAACTTTGAGCGAGCCGGACCGCGCCGTGGCCTTCCAGTGGACGAACCGGGCGTCGTCGGAGGGCTGGTATTCGCGGAGGGAGTAGAGATCGTGTCCGCGGCCGCGCGCGTAGCTTTCCAGCTCGCCCGAGATGAGCGGCAGAATCTCGAAGAACTCCTCGGTCGGTTCGACCGAGGGATAAACGACGGCTTCGAGGGGCAATTTGACTCTGCGCGACTTCTGCAACAGGCCGAAGGGGAAGCGCGTGACGATACGGAAAGCGTCCTGACGATAGACGCCGCGCCGCGAGAAGACGATTTCCACTCTCTGCCGTGCGCTGTCGTGTCGTGGGAGATAGGGAAAGTAAACGGGTCGCGTGAGGATCGCGGACGAATCGGCCCGCTTGCTGCCCGTGGTCTTGCCCGCCGGCTGGCCTTCCACGCGCAGAGAGAATGACGGCAACGTCTGCTTCTCGTTGCTCAGCTCGATGAGGGCGAACACCGGACTGCCCGCGAAAATGTGTTCGGGCAGCTCGCACTCCATCTCGACGCCGGTGAGCACGACCGACGAAAGGATGCCGGACATCAGGATGGATGCGATCAGGCTCGAGAGAATGAGGAAGAGAAGGTTGTTGCCCGTGTTCAGCGCGGCGAGCGCGACCACGAAGATGCTGCCGATGTAGAGCCAGCCTCCGCGCATGAGTTTGTACTCGATGCGGTAGGCAAGCCAGCGCAGCGGCGTGCGCCGCGCGAGGATGGGAACCAGCGTGATCGCCACCCATGCCGCGACGCCGAGCGCGGTCAGGGCGGCGGCCGCCGCAAGGAAGATGTGGCCGGTTTCCGCCGCCACGCCGGAATAAAGAGCCAGGACCAGCGCCAGAGAGAGCGCGGCCATCGAGATGAAGAAGGCGCGCACTCCCGGGCGGTCCATCTGGACCCACCAGCGGGCGAGCGTGGACCCGGAGTTCACAAGGGGACGCGGACGGACTCGAGGATCTCGGCTAGGATGGCTTCCGCTTGCTGCGTCGGCTTCTTGGTGGACGCGTAGCGCGTGTTGACCACGACGCGATGAGCGAAGACGGGCAGCACCAGGCGCTTGAAATCGTCGGGAGTGCAGAAGTCGCGTCCTTCCAAGAACGCGCGCGCCTGCGCCGCACGCTGCAGCATGAGGGTGCCGCGAGGGCTGACGCCGAGATTGAGGCGGTCGGCCTCGCGCGTGCGCGTGGCGAGTTCCACGGCGTAATCGAGCAGACTCTCTTCGATGCGCACGCGGCGAGCAGCTTCCTGCATGGCCAGGACATCGGCCGTGTCGGCGACCGGCACGACCTGCGCCAGCGGGTCTTCCCCCGTGCGCTTGCGCAAAATTTCCTTTTCGCTCGCCGCCGCAGGATACCCCATGCGCACGCGTAGGAGGAAGCGATCGAGCTGGGACTCCGGCAGCGGGTAGGTGCCGTGATGCTCGACCGGGTTCTGCGTGGCCACCACCATGAACGGTTGCGGCAGCGGAATCGTGCGCGATTCGACCGTCACCTGAGCTTCATTCATGGCTTCGAGCAGCGCCGACTGGGTCTTCGGCGTGGTGCGGTTGATTTCGTCGGCCAGGACGATGTTCGCGAAAATCGGGCCGGGGCGGAAATCGAATTCCTGGCGCTCGGGATGGAAGACGCTGATGCCCAGAACGTCGCTCGGGAGCAGATCGGAGGTGAACTGGATGCGTTGGAAACTGCAGTGGAACGACCGCGCCAGCGCGTGCGCCAGCGTGGTCTTGCCGACGCCCGGAACGTCTTCAATGAGCAGGTGCCCGCGCGCGAGCAGCGTAATCAGCGCCAGTCGGATCGCCTCATCCTTGCCGGAGATAACCCGGGATATCGAGCGCTGGATCTGTCCGAGGATGCTTGCGGTGGCCGTGGGCATCGGTTGAAAACCAGTGTCGTTCATGTTAGAAACAATGGATTGCGGGCGATTAGCTCAGTTGGTTAGAGCGCTCCCCTCACACGGGAGAGGTCCAAGGTTCAAGTCCTTGATCGCCCACCATCTTCGCCCGGCACATCTGATTTTAGCGGAATTTCCCCGTGTCAACCGTCTCCGTCGCCATCGTGTTTCTATCGTTGCGCGTGCCGTTTGGCGGACCCCCTTCCGTAGGTTCGGCGTGGCGCCGGCCGGGTGTGCTACGATGCTCCGCTTATGCAAACGGGAATGATCGGGCTGCCGCAGGTGACAATCCGGTGAGGATTGTCATCCTGAGCGAGCTTGGTAAGCGAAGGATCTCAGCGTAAATGCAGACTGGTATTATCGGGTTGCCGCAGGTTGGCAAGACCACGCTCTTCCGCATTCTGACCAAGGCGCATCTCGATGCCAAGACCGCGGCCGCGACTCACGTCGGCGTCGCCAAAGTGCCCGAGCCGCGTATCGACCAGCTCGCCGCGCTCTACAAGCCGAAAAAAGTGACCTACGCCTCCGTCCAGTACGTCGACGTCGGCGGCATGCAGAAGGAGAACGCACGCGACGCCGCGGTGCTGGCGCCGTTGCGCGACGTGGATGCCCTCGCGCACGTCCTGCGCGTTTTTGAAGATCCGGCGGTGCCGCACGCCGGCGGCCCGATCGATCCGTTGCGCGATGCCACCAACCTCGAACTCGAGCTCATGCTCTCCGATCTCGACCAAATCGCGCGCCGCATCGAACGCATCGACAAAGACCTGAAGAAAAAGAAGGAGCCCGTCCTCGAACGTGAGCGCGCCGTGCTCGACCGTTGCCGCATCGCCATCGAAGCGGAGAAGCCCCTGCGCGAACTCGAGCTCACCGCCGACGAAAACAAACTGGTGACCGGTTTCAAGTTCCTGTCGCAGAGGCCGATGCTGTACGTCTTGAACCTCGGCGACGACGAAGCGGCGCAGCTCGATTCGGCGGTCGAACGGCATAAGCTCGCGCCGCTCACCACGCGCCCCAACACTGCGGTCGTGCCCATCTGCGGCCGGCTTGAGGCCGAACTCGCCGAAATGGACGGGCAGGAAGCCGCCGAACTGCTGGCGTCGTACGGCTTGGCGGAGCCGGGGCTCAACCGTCTGATCCACGCGACCTACGCGCTGATGGGGCTGATCTCGTTCTTCACCGGAGGCGAACCGGAGGTCCGCGCGTGGACGATCCGCAAGGGCGCCTCCGCGCTGAAGGCCGCCGGAGAGATTCACAGCGATATCGAGAAGGGATTCATCCGCGCGGAAATCGTGCGCTGTAGCGATTTGCTCGAGGCAGGAAGCCTCCCGGCGGCGCGCGAGAAGGGGAAGGTGCGGCTCGAGGGGAAGGAATACGTCGTGCAGGAAGGCGACGTGATTCTCTTCCGCCACAGCGGTTGAAAGAGGAGCGATGACTGACGCTCACAATTCGAGGGCCATGCTGGCGTTCCTGATGGGCCTGGCGGCGGCTTCAGCCAATGTCCTGGGCGGATATTTCGTCGTGCGCGGCGATTGGTCGCGCCGCTACCTGCAGTATTTCCTGGCGCTGGGCGCGGGATTCATGCTGGCCACTTCGCTCTTGGAAATGCTTCCCGAAGCCCTCCGGCTCGCGGGCGAAAAGGCGCTCTATCTCGCGCTGATCGGATTTTTCATCGTCCACTTTTTCGAGCACACCCTGGCGCCGCACTTTCATTTCGGTGAAGAGACGCACACCGTGGAGATGTTGCCCCAGCGCGCGAGCACGGCGGCGCTGCTGGGCCTTCTGATCCACACGTTTTTCGACGGCGTGGCCATCGCCGCCGGGTTTCTCGTTTCAAATTGGCTGGGCGCGGTGATCTTCGTCGCCGTATTCCTTCATAAGCTCCCCGAAGGATTCACGGTGGCGTCGTTGTTTCTCGCCAGCGGACATAGCCGCCGGCGGGCCCTTCTCGCAGCCGCGTTGTTGGGTGCGGCCACGCTCTTCGGTGTTTTGCTGACCAACGTCCTGCGCAGCCAGTTGACCTACGCGCTGCCACTCGCGGCGGGAGTGACGTTATACGTCGCCGCCTCCGACCTCATCCCTGAAGTGAATCGCGAGCGCGGCCCGGGGATGGCCGGGATGGTCCTTCTCGGCGCCGCCGTCCTCTTCCTCCTCCATCACTTCGCCCACATCTAGCAGTCGCCGTTGTGGCGGCCGCCCTTTAGACGGGCCTGTTTGTCTTCCGCCTTTTCTACTGCACCAGCACGTAGCTCACGAATGCCAGCCGCAGCCCGTCCGGCGACCACGACGGAACGTTCATCGTGCCCTGCCCGCCGAACAACTTCGTCAGCACGGTGATTTTCCGGTCGGCCAGCGACATCAATCGCAGCATCACGTCTTTGTTCCCCGGATGTCCCGTGACGCTCTTTTCGTACGAGAGAAACACGATCCACTTTCCGTCCGGCGATGGGTGCGGGAACCAGTTGTTGTACTCGTCGCTGGTCAATTGTTCTTGCTCGCTCCCATCGGCGCGCATGCGCCAAATCTGCATCGTGCCGGTGCGTTCCGAGTTGAAGTAGATGTATTGCCCGTCGGGAGAATAATCCGGCCCGTCGTCGAGCCCTTTCGCGGTCGTCAGGCGCGTCTCCTCGCCTCCCGCGGCCGGGATCGTGTAGACGTCGAAGTCGTCGTTCCGCTGCCCGACAAACGCGAGCGTCTTCCCGTCCGGCGACCAGCCGTGCCAGTAGGAAGGCGAAAGTTGCGTGATGCGCCGTGGTGCACCGCCGCCGATCGGCACGATGTAAACGATGGAATGGTGCTCTTCCTGCGATTGATCGCTGATCGCGAGCTGCGTGCCGTCCGGCGAAATCCCGTGGTCATTGTTGCAGCGGATCGCGAATCCGGTGTCGATCGTTTCCACCTCGCCGCCGCCCGCTGGAATACGCACGATTCGCCCCTCACGATTGAACAGCAGCGCCGCGCCGTCGCGCGTCCAGTTCGGTGCCTCGAAGTGCTCGCGAGCCACGTACACCACGCGTCTTTCGACGGCCGGAGACCCAACCTCAATCGTCTCCAGGCTGCTGTAGAGTGTCGGCTGAGCCGGCGTGCGGGCGCTCCCCGTCACCAGGTCCACATTCGAGAACACCGCCGTCGCGATCGCGTCCTTGTCGTGCGAGCACATGCCGATCCCCACGTAGAACTCGCCCCGCAGCGGCAGTCGTACCGACCCGCTGGCCACCTGCGGCTCCCCGTCCCCGCTCGCGAGCGACATGTAGTAATAGTCGCCCCGCTTCGTGATGCGCAGCCGCTTCGGCGCGGAGATATTCGATTGAATTTGCTGCGTCTCGGCGCCCTTTTCGTACCGCACTTGAAGAGATGTCAGTCCGTCGGCGTGCCGCGCCACGTCCACGTACGCCGAATCCGCGTCCAAGCTCTGCCGGATCATCAGCACCGCCTTGCGATGCTGGTGTCCTTCCTTGCCCACGATCTCGAGGTCTGCCGTCAGCTCCACGTCGCCCGAAACCTTCTTCCAGGCGTATTGGAACGCATCGGCCGCAAACCATATGTTCTCGCCGCTGCCGCTCAGCGTGTAACTCTGCTTCGACGCGTCGTATTCCGCGGAACCCTTGTGCAGCACGGTGCCGATGTCCCCGCTGCCCTCAAAGATCCCGATTCCCGCCGTGTTTTTCTGTGCCATGACGCTCCTCGGCGCCGCCCACGCAATCGCGGCGACGCAAGCCGTGACGATTACTACCCACAGGATTCCACGCCCCTTCATCAGTAAGCCCTCCACGCGCTTAGCATTGCACATTCGCTGCGCGAAGAGAACCTGCCGTGGCATCGCCCGTCGGCGACAGGGTCGAATTTCCCACTTTGCAATGGGCGTGCCAGATATTAAGATGAGGCAAATCCTAGGTCTGGATCAGCAATGGAAGAGGGAATTTTCGCCGGTAAGCTCCCGTCGCTTCGTAGCTTGACTCCGGGTTTCTTCAAGAGCAGGAGACCACCTATGCGATTTCTCCCCATCAGTCTGGCGGTGATGTTCGCTCTGTCACCCGTTTTGGCCCAGGAAAAGACCGGTGGCCCGACGGATGAGAAGGCGCAGAAGACTTATAAGGAAGCCTTCAAGTATTTGCACGAACGCATGACCGGAGCGGCTCTCGATGATTTCAAGAAAGCGGACAAGCAGGATGGCGGGCATTGCCTTGCCTGCCAGAAGCAGATGATCAAATACGGGGTCAAGCTCGGCGAGTGGAAGACCGCCGAACAAGCCGCGGAGGAAATGGTCGGGGAGGCTCAGGGCGAAAAAGGCATGGCCCTGGCACACTATCAATTTGCGGACGTGCTCCTGGCTGAAGGGCTGCAGAAGCACAAAGACGAATTGTTCGCCCGCGCTCACGAGGAGATCGGCAAAGCGCTCGCCGCTTATGCAGCGTTCCCCGACGCCCTGTACTTGGATGGGATGGCGCTTGCGCACCTGCGACAAGATGATGAGGCCAAAGCCAGGTTTGAACAGTATGTGAAGAGGATGCCCGCGGAAGATCCCGATCGCCAGCGCGCGCTGCGATACATCAGCCGTCCCGAACTTGCGCGGGCCAGGATGGCGCCGCCCTTCGCCGTGACCACGATCGATGGGCAGCGGATTTCCATGGACGATCTGCAGGGCAAGGTTGTCCTGGTCGACTTTTGGGCCACGTGGTGCGGACCGTGTCGCGAGGCGCTGCCGCATATTCGCGAGGTCGCAAGAAAGTTTCAGGGGGAGCCGCTGGTGATCCTCAGCGTGAGCCTTGATGATGATGAGCAGAAGTGGAAAGAGTTCGTTGCGAAAAACGAAATGACCTGGCCGCAATATCGCGATGGAGGCTTTGGCGGGCAAGTCGCGAAGCTGTTCGATGTGACCGCCATTCCGCACACCTTCACCATCGACGCGGACGGCGTCCTTCAGGAGGAACACATCGGCGACGCCTCGATCGAGGGCAAGCTCAAGAAACTCCTCGCCCGCGCGCGCGAATTGCAGTCAATGGGAATTTCCCCGAAGTGAGGCCGAGGCGAGGAACTGAGCTATTCTGCCCGAGCTATTGAGATTGTTCGGAAGGCTGCGTCCCAGTCGACCGGGCCACGCGGCGAAACGTGACCACTACCACGGCCGCCGATTCGGCGTTCGCCCCTCCCACCCTTCCCGGCACGAACCGCCACTGACGCACGGCGCTGAGCGCTACGGGAGCGAGCGATTCCAAATCGCGCAGGACTCGCACCGACTTGATCTCGCCTCGGTCGTCGACGCCGCAATATAAGATTACGCTGCCTTCTGCGGTGGTCATCGAGGCGGGTTCAGGTTCGACGGTAAGAATAGGCAGCGCCCCGCGCGTTGGCGCATTCGCCAAAGGCTCGTCATATTTGTGCGCCGGCTTGGCCCGAAGAGTCGCGAACGATTGCGGAAACTGGAACACGATCCCCACTCTTCCCTCAACCGCGTGTCCGTTCGAGCGCCCGGTGAGAAAGGTCCACGTGCGCACCGCAGCCACGGCTTTTTCAAGGAAAGGATTTTCCCCTTGCACAACTCTGATGTCCGCCAGCCTCCCCGTGCTGTCCACCAGAGCATCGAGCACAACCTCTCCTCCCAGGAGCGCTTGCGAAGGGTACGGCGCCCCAACCAGAGACAGCGGCGTGGGAACCGCAGATTCATTGCCCGTCTCGCGAGAAGCCTCCTCTGGCTCTGGAGTTCCCGTCGCCCTATGCCAGGAGATTCCCTCTTGCTGCAATAGCGCGATCGCGTAGTGAATCGGCACGGCCGCTCCCACGCCCGCCGCTGGTTGCTTCATGGCAGCTACAACAGGGAGCGCGCTGGATCGCACCCATCGCCCATCGATGAGACCAACCACGTTGTTCGTCTTGCCCAAAACGACCGGCGCGCCGCTCTCGCCCGGTATCACTTCATGACCGAACAGGAACACCTCCGTCTCGCTCCGCCCCTTCTCCAGTTGGCTGAATTCGTAGTCGAACACTTCGCCGGATGGCCGGTCCTCCAGGAACGTATCAAACGTTTGCGCGTCCCTCGGATGCGAGGGACGCAATGCCTCGGCGCGCACCGTCTGCGTTCGCAACGGCCTGTCGGTCGTCAATGGGAGGAATGCAACGCGGTAGTGCCCCTCGAACGGATTCACCGTCGCCCGCAGCACGGCCACATCGTGGTCCCGGTCCACGGCCACCACCGTGGCCGGAACCAATTGCGGCGGCGCCACTGCCGAGCGCAGCACGATGTAGGGCTGCGCGCCGTGAAGCTGGCTGAGCACGTGCGCCGCGGTGATCAGGTACCCCTCCTTGTTGATGAAAAATCCGTTTCCGTAGAAGAGGTAGCGATATCCTCTCCAGGAAGGAGATTGGTCCACTCGGTAGCCGATCGGGCATACCGCAGCGGATAACGCAGCATCGTCTGCGGACGTGTTCGGTGTCGCCGCCGCCCCGGAGCACCACAGGATGAGAGCGATGGCTGCTGACGAAAGAGCCGTAATCTTGCGCATCCGCTCTATTCTGAATCGCTTCGTTCACTTCCCGCAACAGCTTATCTGGAGAGAGGTATGTATAAAGCCTAGCGAGGACCGCTGCCCCATCGCCCCGATCTATTGGGGCTGTGACCGCCGCCCCATCGCCGTAGTCGCAAGCGATGAATCTCTCTTCGTCCGCCGGAAATCGTGGAGGCGGGGGGCGGAATATCACGGTTTACTGAAAACACGTAACTTATTAATTTTTCAATGCCGCTCAACACGCCAAAAACGATAGATTGGGCGAATTGGTGTACGTGCAGCGAATGTGGGAATCGGCGAGTCATAGTGTAATATCCCTTCTGCTGTCGACTTGAAGAATAGTGAATCCCGTGAAGAACTGGACCAATAGCTTTGAAGACATTCGAAACTTAAGGATGTTTGTCCACATCTGTCTTTCAGGCCTGCAAAATTCTTTGCATGCAACCCGCGTAGTCGATGTTTTGAGGGATAGCCAAAAAAGGCATGGTAGGCCAGAGCGATTTTCGTCCGACGAATACTACCGTGACGCGAAGAAACAGGCAGAGATGGAAGAGACATTCGGACGGCAGCAGAAATTGAGAGATTTCACCTACCTTTATGCCCTGGCCTCAATAAAACTCTGGAGCATTCTCGAAGCGGCGATTGACGACGTCGCCCTGGAATGTGTTCAAACCCCCAACCGATGTAGCGATGCAAAGTTGCTAGCGGGTTTGAAAGGACCACTCTTGGAGTTTCTTCAATCCTCTGCTGATGAGCGTGCAGAATTTCTGGCCGCTCAGTTGAAACAAGAAGTCAGGGCAAGCATGCAAAAAGGGATAGGACGATTCGAGGCAATCCTCGCGCCGCTGGGGTTGGAAGGTGCCGTTCCTGATGCGGTGCGACGAGCAATCTTCGAACTCTCAGAAGTAAGAAATGTGCTTGTGCATCGTCGTGGCTTTGCTGATAAGCGATTTGTTTCGAGTTGCCCCTGGTTTGGTGCCAGAGTAGGAGACGAATTGCTGGTGAAGGAACAGCAGTATGTCCGGTATGAGCTCGCCATCAGTTGTTACTTTCTCGAAATTGATTTGCGCTTTCGCCGTCGAGATGACCCGCCTGATTTTGACCCGGAGGTGAAGAGTGAAGTACTGAAGTTGAAGGACGAACTGCTGGAGCGCCTTGAAAACTCCGCTAGCAGTGACGATGACGCTTTGGCACTTGGCTAGGGCGGATGGCGCAGACGTAAAGTGGCGGGTGGCCGACTCAAATGGATTCGGGTGCCGCATCCTTCGTCGTCCTGCTGTAATATACCCACCACGGCAATGGACAGAGCTTGTATCCCAATTCTATCTGAGGTGCTGGGACTCTACTACACCACAGCAGAGTTCCTGGAGCTGGCTTCGATCTTCGAAGTGAGTTTTCCCGGCGAAGCTATTTGGAGGAACACGGACGTCAACTGGCTCGCGGCGGCGAGGCAACTCGTGGAGGGAATAGATCACGGGAACCACTACGCCATGCTCGACGCCATGCTCGTCGCGATTGAACAGCGTAACAAGACCGCCATCGCGGGAACCGATTGGGAAAGGCGAGACGCACACCAATGCGCAACGCCGATGATTGAGAGATTGCAGGCGGCACTCCAGGGCCCCGGGATCGCGAGGGAGATTGCAGTCCCTGAAGATAAACCTTTCACCGCAAAAGCTGAAGTGCGCGAATTCCTTGAAAATGCTAATACCGACGTATTCGTGGTCGATCCCTACGTCGGTGTTGGCACTCTCGGTTGCCTCAGGTCGGTGAATACGCCGATTCGCCTATTGACGGGCGCCCATCCCAATTCGATCGAAGACGGGTTTGAGGCGGCACTGCGAGATTTTCAGGCGGAGGGATTTACAATCGAGGTGCGGCGCCATGCCAAGCTCCACGACCGACACATACTCTTCAATGATCGATGTTGGCTCGTCGGTTCGTCGTTGAAGGACGCTGGCCGAAAAGCCTTTCATACCACTGAGATTATCGACTCCAAAGCTCAAGTAGTGGCGGCCCTTCAGACGAAATGGGTCGCGGCAACACCATACCCGTGAGATTCACCGGGTATCCAACCCTCGCGGAGTAGGGGTGGAGAAGTTGCTCGCCCCGACTAGCCACTCGGCACTGGCCACCGCAACTCGAATTCCTCGCCCAGTTCGAATTAACCATTGATAACCGTGCAGAACTATATTGACATCTAGTAAACTACGTGCTATCATGCCCCGTGAAAAGTCGCCCCTCACTCGCTAACTTACCTGGAATCAACACTTACGTAAAACGCCCCTGCAACCCCTCCAGAATCAACACATACAAAATCGTTGAACTTAAAACCCTTTGGAATCAACACTTACAGAAAAAGGCCGGTCTCCCCCCTCCTTTCCGTGCGCTCTGCACCTTCCCTCTCGCCGCAGCCCACAGCTCCGCCCCCAACTACTCTCGACTGACACCGCTTAGGCCTGCGAACCTCCCAACGTTCCAGCGTTCAACATGCCAACGGTTTCTGCTAAGTCCTTTAGAACGCACTCTTACGAAAAATGCGCCCATAACTCCTTTAGATCTCACTCTTACGAACTCATTAGACTTAAAGCAGGATTATGCACTTCATAAAAGATAGGTGATATGATGTCGTCTATAGCACCTTTTCTGGTCAACAAGTTAGGGCCGTTTGTCGAGCAGCCAAAAGGCAGGAAGAAGATCAGCATGACGTTGGTAGCTGCCCTTTCTGGTTTTGAGGGGATAGTCCTGTTTGGGGACACCGAGGAAACTGCGGCAGAGTACGCCAAGAAAACCATTGAGAAAGTAGCAGTGTATGATTTTCAAGACCACCCTTTTCGTTTCGCCATCGGCAACGCTACGAACGAAGGAAACTACGCCGATGCCCTTCAAAACGAAATCGCAGGCAGGCTACTCTCGTTCGACAAGTACGACCTGGGCGGAATCCACAGTGCGCTCACAAATGATCTGACACGATTCTATTCTCAACACATCTGGCCAAGGGCCGCAAATCAACCACAAACACAATACCTGCTTGTGCTTCAACCCCTGCCCAAGGGTGATCTGCAAATCATCTACATCTCAGAAACCGCTGTGAATTTCGTTGCGGTTCACTACAAAACGATTGGAGTCGGTAGCTACTTCGCGGATTACCTCTTTAATTTGGCCTTGTGCGGTGGAGACACCGACTCTCTGAATACGTTACTAACCGCATCCGTCTATGTTGCGCGGGAGGTCCGAGAGAACATTGCAGGCGTCGGACCGATACGGCAGATTGCCGTGTTCATGCGCAATGGTGAGTGGGATTACGTAACGCACGATGACATCCTGCAACTGGAGAAGAACATCGAGCCGATGCACGAAGCTCTGCGTAGGGCTTTTTACGTGGCTACTGACAGTTGGATTCAGGACGAAGATTCGCTCTCGGAGATGAACAACACCCTAGAGGGTATTCGGAATCGGCAAATCGAGTGGTACGGAAATTGGGAAGGGGGTCGAGCGCAAAGAAAAAGCTGCTTGCCCTTTGTAGCTAACCGACGTTCCTCGGGGAGTGTCCTATGAATTTGGTTGACGTTCACACGATGTTTCCGAGTGACATGAAGTGCCGGGAGTTGCTGGCACGCCTGCGATGGCCGGAAGGTCCGCGTTGTCCGCGCTGCAACGCCGATGTAGTCGAACTAGAAACGGATAAACAGCTTTTCTACTGCAAGGACTGTAACTACCAATTCTCTGTGACGGCAGGCACGGTGTTCAATGACTCTCACCTTTCCTTGGAGAAGTGGTTCACAGCGACATTCTTACTCTGTGAGGCGAAAAAGGGTATGTCGGCCTGCCAAATTCAGCGAACGCTGGGGATCGGCAGCTACAGAACGGCATGGTATCTCTGTCACCGCATCCGGGCCGCCATGAAAGAAGCCGAATCCATGCTCGACGGAACGGTTGAGATAGACGAAACCTACGTTGGCGGCAAAGCGCGGCGGCACATGCCACGTAAGGAAAAAGAAGTAGTCATTGGCATCCGCAAGCGCGGCGGGGAGTTGCGGCTAATCCACGTCAAGGCCGCGAACGCCAAAACCATACGGGAAGTCGTGGGCGAGAACCTCAGTGAAGATGTGGAAGTCATTATCACGGACGAATCGCCCATCTACCCGTTTGGGCTCAACGAAAAACAGAGAAAAGCCCACAAGACCATCTGCCACCAAAAAGAATACGTATCAGGACTCGTTCACACCAACACCGTCGAATCCGCGTTCAGTTTGCTCAAACGCGGCATCATGGGCACGTGGCACAACGTGAGCGCGAAGCATCTCCCGGCCTACTTGGATGAAATGATGTTCAGATTCAACCGCCGTCACAACCCCAATCTGTTTCTGGACACGCTGCGACACATGGTCACCGCCCCAACGCTGACTTTCAAACAGTTGACCGCAAAAAAAGTGGCTTGACGCAACTCTGCGTGGGTGCAAGGATTCCCCTATGACTTCCGAAGAACGCGACCTAATCATTGGAAGAACGGTCAGGCAGAACAAAGAAAACGAAGAGTTAATTGCCTGCTTGCAAAGCCAGTTCCGTCAGTTGGCCGAAGAGTATCAGCATCTTCAATGGGCGTTGAATAATGACCCGTTTCTTATCGGTTTTGCGGACGAACCGATACCCGCACTACGAGATGACAAATACCGCGTGTACGGGAAGGAGCTCTTTGATCTTCCAAAACTGCGGTCTCTTCTCGCGGACTACAAGGCTGCCATTCAGAAACAAGCAGCGTTGAACGAAGAACTGATAAAACTGGGCGTCAAAGAGCGACCAATCACCATAGAGATTTCGGAACCGCGTCGAGTGCGCAGAGTTTGATTTACATGGAAAAAGACAACCGCAGAAAACTCTTGAAGAAAGTCCCTACCAGAATACTTCTGGCCTCAATTAAGCGCGATATACGGCGCAATCTCAAACCGAATCCATCAGGCAAACCCAAAAAGAAGTGAAGTCGTGATCTTAAGCTCAAACTTTTGTGAAGTGCATAATCCTGCTTAAAGTGCCCTCGAATCACACTCTTACGAGAAAAGGCCGGCGTCCCCCCGTCCTTTCCCCAGGCGCCGCTCCCTCTCCGCCGCTACCGTTCCTACCCCGTCTCTGTGCTCGGGTGGCAATCCTCTTCACCCGCAACTTTCGGCCCCTCAGCGGGTTCGATACAATGTGGAGGTCATGGCCAGGTCGGACGTCCAACTGATGATGGACGTGAAGGCGGGCGATGCCCAGTCCTTCGAGCTACTGTTGCAGCGCTATCGGACTCCACTGGTCAACTTCCTATGCCGCATGGTTCGAGACCGGGCACAAGCGGAAGATTTGGCGCAGGAAGTATTCCTTCGCGTCTATCGCGCGCGAAAGGACTACGTGCCCAGCGCGAAGTTCACCACCTGGCTGTTCCGCATCGCCACGAACTTGGCCTTGAACGCGGTACGCGACGGCCGGCACCGCCAAATGGAAATCTCCATCGACGAGCCGATGACGGCGGACGCGGAAGATGGCACGGAGAGGATGCTTGATTTGGCGGACCGGCGTCCCGATATCGAGCAACATCTGGTCGAGGAGGCGCGGCGCGCGATGATTCGACGGGCCATCGACAAGCTTCCGGAGAAGCAACGCGTGGCGGTGCTCCTGCACAAGTATCAGGAGCTGGATTACAGCGAGATTGGAAAGATTCTCCAATGCTCGGAGAGCGCGCTCAAGTCGCTGCTGTTCCGGGCGTATGAAGCGCTGCGGGTGGAGCTTGCCCCGCTCGTCGCGCAATCCCAGGGGCAAGTGCAGAAGGGAAGGGTCCAATGAATTGCGCGCGGATGGAAAAGCGGCTGATTCCGTACCTGGACGGCCGGCTCAGCGCCCGCAAGCGGCGCGGCGTGGAAGAGCATCTCGCGGCTTGCGCGGCTTGCCGGCTGCGCGTGGACGAGTTTCGCGCGGTCGCCGGACTGCTCGGCGAGCTGCCGCAGATCGGACCTTCGGGCGCGTTTGACGCTCGCGTGAGGACGCGTGTTGCGGCCGAGCCGCGTCAGCAAGGCTGGTGGGCTTGGCTTATGCCTTCGCCGCGAGTGGCTTTTGCTGCGGCGCTACTGACGGTTCTGGTCGTATGGGTGGGTTCGCGCCCGACCGACCCGGACAACTATCCCTACCACCAGGCGCGAGCGGATGCCGCCGCGCAAAGCCAGGATGATGATTTCCAGATGATCAAGGACCTGCCGGTTCTTGAAGATTACGACGTGCTTGCGAATTTCGAGCCGCTCTCGAGCCTGCCGCAGCAACCGGAACAGCCTGTGGCGGAAAGCCCGCAGATGTAACGTGCGCGCGAGACTCCAATTCGGCGGCCTGATTCTGGCGCTGCTGCTGGCCGCGGCCGGATCTGCGGCTGCGGCCGCGCAGCGCCCGGCGATGCGAGAACAGCGGGTCGAGCGGCGTCAGGAGCGCGTCCAGCAATGGCAGCAGCAGAAGCCGGACCAGCGCCAACAGCAAAGACAAGAACAGCGGCAGCAGCAGCGCGCCGACCGGCCGCAAAGGACGGATAGGCCACAGAGCACGGACAGGCCGCAGAAGGTAGAACGCCCGCAAAGCACGGCTCGCCCGCAGAGAATCGACCGTCCGCAGACGACGCAGCCTGCGGGCAGGCCTGTGTACGGGTCTGGGCCGCGCGCTGACGTTAGGCCTGGAGCCTCCGCTGTTTCTCGGGAAAATCTTCCACCGCGTGTTCTGGATCGTTTGCAAAGCATGCCCCCGGCGGCGCGAGAACGTTTCTTGCAGAACGACGAGCGCTTCCGCGACATGTCTCCGCAACAGCGCCAACTGCTCCGCAACCACTTCCAGCAATGGAACCAGCTCACGCCCGCTCAGCGCGACCGCGTGCTCCACAACGCCGAAGTCTGGCAGCGATTGTCCCCCGAGCAGAGACTACACATTCGCAATGACGTGCTGCCGAGGTGGCAGGCTTTGCCGCCGGATCGCAGGCAGGCCATTCAGGGACGCTTGAACGTCTTGCAAAACATGCCCGAAGCTGCGCGCAATCAGCGGTTGAACAATCCGGAGTTCATGAAAGGTTTGCGCCCCGAAGATCAGTCCATGCTGCGCGACTTGAGCCGCCTCCATGTGAGCGGCTCCCCCGAACCGCCCCCGCAGTAACTGCGCAGGGCGGCGCCGTATTGGCCTGCGCGCCAGCGCCCCTCGGCGTTGACAAATCCTCTCTTCCCGCGTCATCGTGATGAATTCTCACGCGGCGCGTCGAACCACAGAGGGAGGATTCGCCAGGTCGTGTCCACTCGCTTTCGCGCTCTGCAGCACCGCAACTTCCAGCTCTTCTTCGGGGGACAGCTCGTCTCGCTCATCGGCACGTGGATGCAATCCACCGCGCAGCTCTGGCTGATCTACCGCATGACGCACTCGGCGTCGCTGCTCGGCCTCTTCGGCTTCGCCAACCAGATTCCCATCCTCCTGCTCGCTCCGCTGGGTGGCTACACGGGCGACCGCTATAGTCGCCACCGCGGCGTCATCTGGACGCAAACGTCGGCGATGATCCTGGCGTTTCTTCTGGCCGGGCTGACGCTTGCGCACGCCATCCGCGTGTGGGAGATCATCGCCATCGGGTTCCTGGCCGGCATCGTGAATGCATTTGATATACCCATCCGGCAGTCATTCATCGTGCAGATGGTGGGGAGGGAGCATCTGGCGAATGCCATCGCGCTCAATTCGTCCATCTTCAACGGTGCACGCATCGTGGGGCCGGCCATTGCGGGCTTTGCCATCGCCGCCGTTGGCGAAGGCTGGTGCTTCTTCGGGAACGGGATCAGTTTCCTGGCAGTGATTGGAGCGCTGTTGGCGATGCAGATCGCGCCGGTGGAGACTCGCCCGCCCGAAGGCTCGGTGCTGCGGAATTTCGTGCAGGGGTTCCGGTTCGCGGTGAACGACATGCCGATTCGTTCGGCGCTGATGCTGCTGAGCATGCTGAGCCTGTTGGGTCTTCAATACTCCGTGTTTCTGCCGATTTTCGGCAATGAGGTGGTGCACGGCGGTCAGCGAATCATTGTCCCTCTCATGAATTGGGCCAAGTCTTTCGCGGGTTCCGGGATCACCCTAGAGGCCGGCCCACTAAGGATGGGCCTTCTGATGAGTGCAGCAGGCGTGGGAGCGGTCGCCGGCGCGCTGCACTTCGCCGCGCGGACGACCTACAAAGGGCTCGCACGGTGGATCGCGGCGACATCCTCGACCGCTGCGTTGGCGCTGATCCTCTTCTCGCAATCGCGCATGTTCTGGCTGTCGGCGGTGGCGCTGCTCTTCGTGGGCTTCGCAGCGACGGTGCAGATGGCGGCGACCAACACGCTGGTGCAGCATCGCGTGCCGGACGCGCTGCGGGGGCGCGTGATGGCGGTGTACGCGACCGTGTTTATGGGCGTGCAGCCGCTCGGGTCGCTGCTCGCCGGCGGGGTGGCCAAGCGCATCGGGGCGCCGATTACGCTTTCCATTTTCGGCACCGCATGCTTTCTGGGGGCGATGCTCTTCATCATCCGCGTGCTTATGCCAATCGAGCAGCAAAGACGCGCAACGGAACGCGGGGTGGAATCTGTCCCGTGGTGGCCCTGGAGTTAGCTTCTCGCGCGCATTGCCGGCTCCCCGCCGGAGGCTGCCAGGAAATGCGGCCCAAAGGGGAGTAGCTTCGCAAGAGCAACTCCACTAGAACTAGTGGCGATTTTCGATTGTCCTTCGCCAGCAACATTTTCACAAGAAACCTTTAAAAATGCGCGGATTTCGCTTGACAAGAAGGATTTGCAGACTAATATCGTGGTCAAAAGTGGGGCTAAGTGGTAAGAATTGGGGCATGGTGGTGATGTAGGGCTAGCTGGTTCTGCTGACAGGCAGGTTCGCACATGCTACGGGGAAACTACCCGGCGACGGTCGATGAAAAGGGCAGGTTGAAGATCCCAGCTGCATTTCTGGATGCGCTGAAGGACCACGGCAACCAGTTCTACATTACCAGCACGTCAGGCGAATCTGCGGTGATTTACCCGATGCGAGTCTGGGCCGAGATCGAAGACAAGCTCGCCAAAGTTTCCTCGCATAACCGGGCGAAGAAAAAGTTCCTGGCCCGGGCGAATTACTTCGGTCAGGGCGTCGAGATGGACGGGCAGGGAAGAGTGCTGCTGCCGCCGGTTCTGCGGGAAGCGGCCCAGATGAAGGGCGAAGTGGACGTTCTAGGGAACCTGACGTATCTCGAGGTTTGGAACCACGCGCGGTTCCTCGAGAATCTGAAGAGCACTCCGTTTACGGAAGACGACGAGAAGGCTCTGGAAGGCCTGGGGATCTGAAAAGGCTGTGGCGGGGTGAACGCGCCGCTAGTGGTGAGCGAAGCCGAACCGCACAAGCCGGTTCTGTTGAGCGAGGTACTCGAATGGCTGCGAGTGAAAGCCGACGGAACTTACATCGACGCCACGCTGGGAGCTGGTGGGCACAGCCGCGCGATTGCCGAGCGTCTGACGACGGGCAGGCTGATTGGGCTGGACCGGGACGCGCGTGCCATCGAGTTGGCGCGCGAGCGGATGAGGAATCTGGGAGCGAAGGTGACTCTGGTCCGGACGGAGTTTTCGAAGATTGCGGAGGCCGCGCGAGAGCTGGGGCTTCCGCCGGTCGACGGGGTGCTGGCCGATTTGGGGGTATCCAGCATGCAGCTTGATGAGGCCAATCGCGGGTTTTCCTTTCGCGAGGCGGGGCCGCTCGATATGCGCATGGATGCGCAAGCCGAAGACGGGGCCGAAGAGATTGTGAATCGCTGGCCGGAGAAGGATCTGGCCGATGCGCTCTACCGGAACGCGGAAGAGCACGATTCCAGAAGAATCGCCAGGGCGATTGTGCGGGCGCGGCCGATCCGCGACACCGCGCACCTGGCAACGGTTGTGGCAGGGGCCCGGAAGCAATGGGGAAGGCAGAGGCTGCATCCCGCAACAAAAACGTTTCTGGCGCTGCGGATCGCGGTGAATCGAGAATTGGAGGAACTCGGGCAGTTACTCGCTCGGACCCCTGCTACGCTTTCTTTGGGAGGGCGCTGGGTGGTGATCAGTTACCACTCGTTGGAGGACCGGCTGGTGAAGCGAGCGTTCCAGGAAGAGGAACGCGCCGGTCGGATTCGGATCTTAACGCGGCACGTGGTTCGTCCGGCCGAGGCGGAAATTGCGGCGAACCCGCGAGCGCGGAGCGCGAAGCTGCGCGCAGCAGAAAAGGCGGCCTGAGCGTCATGGCAAGAAAACGGAAACGGGCGAAGACAACCGAATTTCATACGGTCAAGCGGATCGACAATTCCCGGCTCGTGCGGACGTTGGAGCCGTCTCGACTGCGAGAACTGGCGCGCTGGGTGGGCCTCGGAACACTGTGCCTGGGGTTCGTACTGCTTTATGGCTGGCAGCGCTTTCATTGCATCCAGTTGAATTACGAACTGGAAGACTTGAAATCGCAGCAAGCGCAGGCCTCTACGCTGAACTCAAAATTACGGCTGGAGATTGCGGGGCTGCGGAACCCGATGCGGATCGACCTGATTGCGCGGCGGCAGTTGAGGCTGACCGAGCCGGTGCCGGGCCAGATGGAAATCGTGAACGGTCCGAGCGGCGCCGAGGTGGCCTCGAATCGGTTGGGGCGCGCTCCGATCCCGTCCGGGCAGACCGGGGGCTCGCAGTAGGATGAGCTGTGAGGATTCCTTCCTCCTCCGCCCGGCCCACGGAAGAACCCGCGTTGGACGATCAGCCGGAGAGTTCGCCAACCTGACATGCCTACGGACCAAGCGCGCCGCCGTCGCCGTTTGCTGATTGTCGCCGCCTTGGCGGCAGTCTGGATGATGGGGGTCGCGGGGCGGCTGGCCTACCTACAACTCGTCTGTTATCGCGAATACCTGACGCGAGCGCAACGGCAGCAGCAGCACGTTGTGGAAGTGACGCCGAAGCGCGGGGCGATCTTCGACCGGAACCTCCATCCTTTGGCGATGAGTATCCCGGTGGATTCCTGCTTTGCGGTGCCGTCGGAGATCGCCGACCAGCCGCTGGCGGCTCGCCTGCTCTCGGGCGTGCTGGGGATTCCTCAAGACGCGATCGAAGAACGGCTGGCGTCTTCACGGTCTTTCGTGTGGGTGGAGCGAAAACTATCGCCGGAGAAAGTGGAGGCGATCGAGGCGCTCAACCTGAAGGGCATCTACTTTGAAAAAGAGAATCAGCGTTTCTATCCCAAGCGCGATCTGGCCGCACACGTTCTCGGGTACGTGGACATCGACGGGAAGGGGTTGGGAGGCATCGAATACGGGCTGGACGACAAAATCCGCGGGAAGCCCGGACGGATGCTGGTGCTGGAGGATGCGCGGCGCCGGTGGTTCCAACGCACCGATCAGGCGGGTGATGCCGGGGCGAGCGTCGTCCTGACGCTCGACGAGAAAATCCAGTACATCGCCGAAAAGGAACTGGCCGCGGCCATCGCGCGGACGCACGCGATTGCGGGCACCGCGATCGTCGAGAATCCCAACAACGGCGAGATCTACGCGATGGCAAACTGGCCTCGCTTCAACCCCAATGCCGCGGCGGACAGCCCGGCCGATGCGCGGATGGACCGCGCCATCAGCGCGCTCTACGAACCGGGATCCACGTTCAAGCTGATCACGCTGGCCGCAGCGTTTGAGGAGCACATCACGCGCCCGGACGAGGTCTTCGACTGCCAGAACGGCGCCGTGTACATCGCCGGGCATCGCATCCGCGACCACAAGCCGTTTGGGCTTCTGAACGTGGCGGGAATCCTGGCGCAATCGAGCGACGTTGGCGCGATCAAAGTGGCGCTGCGGCTGGGAGCGCCCAAGTTCTACGACTACATCCGCGGGTTCGGGTTTGGGGCGCCGACGGGCGTGGATCTGCCGGGAGAAAGCAAAGGCCTGGTGCGGCGGCTCGAGAACTGGACTCCGGTATCGGCGGGCTCGATTTCGATGGGTCAGGAGATTGGGGTGACGCCGATCCAGCTCATTGCCGCGGTTTCAGCCATCGCCAACGGAGGGTTGCTCTACCGGCCGCACGTGGTGAAGGACCTGCGGCGGGGCGAAAACGCTATGCCGTTCGACGGCGTCCCTGCGCAGTCAGATCCCCGCCGGGTGCTGCGGCCGGAGACGGCGGCGACAATGCGGCGGTTGATGGAGGGTGTTATTCTCGAGGGGACAGGCAAGCTGGCGCGCCTCGATGGGTGGACGGCGGCCGGTAAGACAGGGACGGCACAGAAGATCGATCCCGCTACAGGCCGGTACTCGCGAAGCCAGCTCATCGCTTCTTTCACCGGATTCGCACCTCTGAACGATCCCGCAGTGGCGATCCTCATCTCGCTGGACTCTCCCGTTGGACTGCACGAAGGCGGGCAAGTGGCAGCGCCTGAGTTCGAGCGAATTGCCGAGCAGGTGCTGGCGTACCTGGACGTGCCCCGGGACGTGCCGCTAACGCCTAGGCTCGAGAAGGCCGCTTGGCACGGCGGTACCGCGGATGCCGGAGCGGAGGAGCTGGAAGACTTCACGCCCAGGGATTTGGAGATCGAGGCGACACCCGACGAGAAAGAGCCGCCGGCCGAGGGCAGTCTGAAGAGCAGAAAGATTGCCGAGGCGCCGACCGAGACAGTAACGGATGGGGGCGAGATCCCGGTGCCGATGTTGACGGGGAAAACGATGAGGGAAGTGACCGCGGAGTGTTTGCGACTGGGAATCGAGCCAGTTCTGGTTGGCACGGGTGTTGCTACGGAGCAGGCGCCGGAGGCCGGCGCGAAGGTACACCGGGGAAACAGGATCACGGTGCGCTTCGGTCACTCGCCCGTGAACCATGGAAAGAACCGGGGTGGTTCGTGAGAGTGGGCACGGCGGCCAAATGTGTGAGCCGATGAAGCAGCAAAGCTTATCCGGACCAAGGACACCATGGGAACCACGGGACAATCAATCAGCCGGATTATGGATATGAAACTGGAAGACGTCCTCCAGGGCGTCGAGGTCATCGCGGGCTCCGGCGAAGCTCTGCCGGGGATCAGCCATATAGCCTGTCACACGCGGAAGGTGCGGTCGGGAACGCTGTTCTTCGCGTTGCGTGGAGCGAAGTCGGACGGAAACGAGTTTGTCGTCCCCGCGATCGAACGGGGCGCCGTGGCGATTGCGAGCGAAGCAGCCAGGCAAGAGAGTCTCCCCGCCGGCATCGCTTGGATCCAGGTAAGAGAAGGACGGAAGGCGCTGGCTACGGCTGCGGCGAATTTCTACGGCCACCCGGCGCAGGTGTTGCAGCTTGTCGCGGTGACGGGGACGAACGGCAAGACCACGGTGACGCACCTGGTGGATTCGATCGTCAAGGCCACCGGTGCGAAGACGGGCATGTTCGGCACGATTGCCTATCACACGCCGCAGGGCGACTATCCCGCTCCCAACACCACGCCGGAGTCGGTTGATTTGCAGGGATTTTTTGCGGAGATTCGCGATGCCGGCGGAAAGTACGCCGTGCTCGAAGCGAGTTCCCATTCGCTGGCGATGGACCGGCTGTGGGGCTGCCGGTTCGATGCGGCCGCGTTCACCAACCTGACGCGCGAGCACATGGATTTTCACAAAACCTTCGAAGATTACTTTGCCGCGAAGCGGCGGCTGTTCGAGGGCACGGGTGCGGGCCGGCCAGCCTGGGGCGTCGTGAATACGGACGATCCGTACGGAGTTCGGCTCGCCGGGATGGCCGGGAAGACGCTGACCTACGGGCTCGAGGGCGCGCCCGAGCTCACCACAAAGAAGTTCCAGCTTTCGTTCAAGGGATTGTCCTTCATAGCCCAGACACCCGCCGGGAGGATCACCATCGAATCTCCGCTGGTGGGACGGATCAATGTGTACAACATCCTGGCGGCAATCGGAGCGGCGCTGGCACTGGGGATTTCGACAGATGCAATTCAGGCAGGTGTCGCGGGGCTCAAGAGCGTGGCCGGGCGTTTTCAGCGAGTAGAGATGGGGCAGCCGTTTCTGGTGATCGTGGACTACGCGCATACCGACGATGCGCTGGAAAACCTGATCCGCACGGCGCGGGAGCTGAATCCAAAGGGACGAGTGATCGCGCTGTTCGGATGCGGCGGCGAAAAGGACCGGACGAAACGGCCGGTGATGGGCGAGGTGTCGGGGCGCCTGAGCGATCTGGTGGTGGTGACGAGCGACAATCCGAGAAGTGAAGACCCGCTGAAGATCATCAGCGACGTCGTTGTGGGTTTGCAGAAAGGGCAGGGGAAATACGTCATCGAGCCCGACAGAGAGAAAGCCATTGGTCTGGCGCTCGACGAAGCACGGGCCGGAGATATCGTATTGCTGGCGGGGAAAGGTCACGAGACCACGCAAGTGCTCCGCGAAGGAATCATCGAGTGGAGCGATGACGGACAGGCGCAACAAGCGTTGCGCCGGCGAGGGTTTGGCACCTAGCGCGCAGGAGTGAGGATGGCGCAGGGCCGCACGGACTGTAGGGAGCGATTCCGAAGGAGGGAAACCTAGAGACCGGTGAGACCCAAACCTTTCGTAGGGGATTTGCTTCAGATGTGCACTGCGGCGGCCAAGCGGCGCAGGGCGAGTTCTTCGAGGATGTTATGCGGTGGACGGTTGCAGAAGTGGCTGGCGCTGTGGGTGTTACGCTTCCCGCCGGGGTCGCCCCCGTGGCCCGGCTGGCCGGTGTCTCGATTGATTCTCGCACGATTGCTCCGGGAGAACTGTTTGTGGCTATCCACGGACCGCGTCACGATGGACACGATCACGTGGAGGAGGCGCTGGAACGAGGCGCGCCGGCAGCCCTCGTGGCGCGGGCGCAGGTGGGACGCTATACGGAGGCGGTACGGGGACGGTGCCTGGCCGTTGAAGACACGCTGGCGGCACTGCACCGGCTGGCACGGGCAGTGCGCGATCGGTGGGGGCGGCGGATCGCGGCTGTCACGGGCTCGGTGGGAAAGACCACCACGAAAGAGATTCTGGCGGCGCTTCTGGGCGCGCGGTTGCGCGTACTAAAATCGGAAGGCAACCTGAACAACGAGTACGGACTGCCGCTTATGCTGCTGCGGCTGGAGGAGACGCACGATGCGGCGGTGCTCGAAATGGGGATGTCGCGCGGCGGGGAACTTCGCCGGCTGGCCGCGGTGGCGAGGCCGAACGTCGGGGTGGTGACCCGTGTGGCGCCGGTGCACCTGGAGTTCTTCGAATCGGTGGATGAAATTGCGCTGGCGAAGCGTGAGTTGATCGAGAGCCTCGATGGAAAGGACTCGGTCGCGGTGCTGAATGCGGACGATCCTCGCGTGGCGGCGTTTGCGGCGCACGCCCCCGGGCGCGTGGTGACCTACGGATTCAGCGCGAGCGCCAGATTCCGCGCAGAGCACATCGCGGATCGGGGCGCGTTCGGATCAGAGTTCGATTTCATTGCTCTGGAAAGACGCGTACGGCTGGAGTTGGCGATTCCCGGCCGGCATGCGATTGCCAATGCGCTCGCGGCGCTGGCGGCGGCGAGCGTCTGGGGAGTGGGCGCGGCGGAAGCGCAGGGCGTGTTCCGCGAGCTGCGGCCGGCGAGCATGCGCGGGGAATTGTTGCGGTTTGAAGACGGCTCGGCACTGATCAATGACGCGTACAACTCGAACCCCGAGGCGCTGGCGGCGATGATCGAGCTGCTCGCCTCGACGCCGAGTTTCCAGCGGCGGATTCTGGCGGCCGGGGAGATGCTCGAGCTTGGGCCACGGTCGCCCGAACTGCATCGTGAAGCGGGAAGCAAGGCCGCAACGACGAAACGGATCGACTGGATCATCGGCGTGCAAGGGAACGCCGCGGAGATCATCGAAGGAGCGGTGGCAGCGGGGCATCCGCGGGCGCGCACCAAACTCTGCGCGAATTCCGACGAAGCGGCGAAGTTCGTTGCCGACCTTGTGGCGCCGGGCGACCTGGTGCTGGTGAAGGGATCACGAGGAGTGAAGATGGAACGGATCGTGGAGGCACTGTTGGCCCGCCTGGGCGGCCCCGGTGGAGCGCCCGCGGTTGCTCCGCGGGCGGAGGCGCGACACTGAGATGCTCTACTACCTTTTCTACGTGCTGCTGCGGCCCTACTTCAGCCCGCTGAACGTGTTCCGATACATCACCGTGCGCACGGCCTACGCCAGCCTGACGGCGTTGTTTCTGGCGATGGTGCTGGGACCGTGGGTGATCCGCAAGCTGCGGGAGCTGCAGATCGGGCAGTTCATCCGAAGCGAAGGGCCGCAGGCGCACCAGGCGAAGGCGGGCACGCCGACGATGGGCGGGGTGCTGATCGTGCTGGCGACGGTGGTGCCGACGCTGCTCTGGGCCGACCTGAAGAATGCGTTCGTGCTGCTGGCGTTGTTTTCGATGTGCGCGTTTGGAGCCATCGGATTCGCCGACGATTATTCCAAGGTCGTCAAACGACACAGCCTGGGAATGAGCGGCCGGACCAAGATCGCCTTTCAAGTGCTGGTGAGCGCGCTGGCCGGCACGGTCTTGCTGGCCCTCTCGACGCACCGGGAGTACTCGACCGAGCTGGTCTTTCCGTTTTTCAAGAGGATTCATCCGGATCTCGTGATTCACTCGTTGCTGGCGCATAGCTACCTGTGGCCGCTGGCGTTCGCGCCGTTTCTGCTGTTCGTAGCCGTGGTCGTGACGGGATCGTCGAATGCGGTGAACCTGACGGACGGGCTCGATGGGCTGGCGATCGGCTGCACGGTCGTCGCCGCGGGCGCGTTGACGGTGATCACCTATCTCAGCAGCAACTTCCGCTTCGCCACCTATCTCGAAATCCAGTACATCCCGCGCGTGGGCGAGCTCACCGTATTCTGCGGAGCGCTGGTCGGAGCTTCACTCGGGTTTCTCTGGTACAACGCGCATCCGGCGGACGTGTTCATGGGCGACGTGGGATCGCTGGCGCTCGGCGGAACACTCGGTGTGGTGGCGGTGATCATCAAGCAGGAGATCCTGCTGTTTTTCGTGGGCGGGCTCTTCGTGGTGGAAGCGCTTTCGGTAATGCTCCAGGTGGCCTCATTCAGGCTGACGGGGAAGCGGATCTTCCGCATGGCGCCGCTGCACCACCATTTCGAGTTGCTGGGATGGAGTGAGTCGAAGGTGATCGTGCGGTTCTGGATCGTGGCGTTGGTGTTTGCATTGTTCGCGCTGTCAACACTGAAACTGAGGTAGCGGTGAGTACTGGAATCGAGCTGGCCGGAAAGAGAGTGCTGGTCGTGGGTCTGGCGCGCACCGGAATTGCGACGGCGCTGTTCTGCGCGAGGCGCGGGGCGAGCGTGACCGCGACGGAGTCGCGCGCTGAGAGCGAAGTGGCCGAGGCAGCGACAAAACTGCGGGCGGCCGGATGCCGACTCGAGCTCGGCGGGCACCACGAGGAAACATTTGTCGAACAGGACCTCGTCATCGCGAGCCCGGGCGTACCCGCTGAGATGGCCTGCCTCGCTGCCGCGCGCGCGAAGGGCATCCCCGTGTGGAGCGAGATCGAGCTGGCCTCGAGGTTCCTGAAAGGGAAACTCATAGGCATCACCGGCTCGAACGGGAAGACGACAACCACTTCGCTCACGGCGCATATCCTCGAAACGGCGCGTTTTCCCACGATCCTCGCCGGCAACATCGGGACCCCAGTGATCGCCACGGTGGAGAGCACCAGCGACAAAAGTGTGACCGTGGCGGAGTTGAGCAGCTTCCAATTGGAGTCGATCGAGAAGTTCCGGCCCAATGTGGCGGTGTTTCTGAACCTGACGCCGGATCATCTCGACCGGCACCCGTCGCTGGAGGCCTACGCGCGGGCCAAGGGACGAATCTTCGAGAACCAAACCGAACAAGACGCGGCGGTGCTCAACGCCGATGATCCGGCGACAGCAGCCCTTGCGCCGTCGCGGCCGCAAGTGTTTTGGTTCAGCCGGGTGAAACACGTGGCGGAGGGGGCGTATCTCCGGGGCGATGAGATCGTGTTTCGGCGCGAAGGCGAAGAGACGGTGTTGCTGCGGCGCAGCGACATCGGGCTGCGAGGCGAACACAACGTCGAGAATGTGCTGGCGGCGGCAGCGACGACGTATCTCACCGGGGCGCAGGCTGCGGCGATCGCGGAGGGCGTGCGCAGCTTCGCGGGGGTCGAGCATCGGCTCGAGTTCGTGGCCGAGGTCGCGGGCGTGAGTTACTACAACGACTCGAAGGCCACAAACGTGGACGCGACTCTTAAGGCGCTGGATGCGTTTCCAGGGCGGCTGATTGTGATACTCGGCGGCAAGGACAAGGGCAGCGACTATACGGTGCTGCGGGATCCCCTGCGCGCGAAGGCCACCGTGGCGCTGTTGATCGGTGCGGCGGCGGAGAAGATCGAGAAGCAGATCGCGGGGAGCGTACCGGCGGTGCGCGCGGAAACGCTTGAGGGCGCGGTCGAGCTAGCGGCGAAGCAAGCGCACAGCGGCGACACGGTGCTCCTGGCGCCGGCCTGCGCCAGCTTCGACCAGTTTCAGAGCTACGAGCACCGGGGACGCGTTTTCAAACAGCTCGTGCAACAACTCGAACAGAAGGCAGCCGGCCGGAGCCGAAGCAGGGCAGGCAGCCCGGCCGGGAAGGGGTGACCAGGTGTCGCGAAGGCTCGATGTGGACCGGTGGCTGTTCGGCGCGACGGTAGCGCTGTGCTTCATCGGCACGGTGATGGTCTTCAGCGCGTCGGCAGTGACGGCGCGCGAACAGTTTGGCCACGCGTATGTATTCCTGCTGCGGCAGATCCTATGGCTGGTGCTGGGCTTGGCCGGCATGGTGTTGTTGATGAACGTGGATTATCACCGGCTGAGGGAGCCGGTGGTGGTGTTCACAGCGCTCTTCATCGTGCTGGTGCTTCTGGTGGCGGTGCTCTTCGTGGACAAGACACACGCGACGCACCGCTGGATTCCCCTTGGGCCGATGCACCTCCAGCCTTCGGAGATTGCGAAGCTTGCCGTGATTCTTTACCTGGCGTGGTTTCTCGAGCTGAAGAGACGAAAAATGGCGGCGATGGAGTTCAATACGAACGACCTGAAACAAACCGTTTTGCCGGCAGTGGCTCCGGTGGTCGTTATTATGGGGCTGGTGGTGATGCAGCCGGACCTGGGCACTCCGGTGGACATCCTGCTGATCGCCACCGCGATTCTCTTCGTGGCGGGCATTTCCTGGAAATGGATTGCGGCGGGGGCCGCGGCCGCGCTGCCGGCGATATACCTTCTGATCGCGCTGGTGTCCTACCGGCACGACCGCCTCATGAGCTTTCTGAGTCCGGAATCAGACCCGCAGGGGCACGGGTTCCAGCTTCTGCAGTCGCTCATCGCGGTGGGCTCAGGCGGGTTCAGCGGCGTCGGGTTCATGGAAAGCAAGCAGAAGCTTTTCTATTTGCCGGAGGCGCACACGGACTTCATCTATGCGGTTCTGTGCGAGGAAATGGGCTTCATCGGCGGCGCGGTCGTCTTGGGGCTCTTCGTCATCTATGGATGGCGAGGCATTCGCGCGGCGATGGCGGCGCCGGATGGTTTTGGGAGGCTGCTGGCGCTGGGCGTGACGGCGATGGTGCTCTCGCAGGCCCTGATTAACTTCGCAGTGGTGTTGGGGATGATGCCGACCAAGGGGATTCCGCTGCCGTTCATCAGTTACGGCGGCTCGAGCCTGCTGGCGATGCTGCTGGCAACGGGAGTGCTTATGAACATCAGCCAGCAGGCCACGGACTGAAGCATTGAAACTGCTCATCGCAGGCGGCGGCACGGGCGGGCACGTTTTCCCGGCGGTGGCCATCGCGAAAGAGTGGCTGGGCCGGGAAGCGGGGAGAGAAGTCGTCATGGTCGGGACCGAGCACGGTCTGGAGATGAAGCTGGTGCCGCAAGCGGGTCTGCCGCTGGAGACGATCCGCGTCGCGGGGCTGAAGGGGAAGGGCGGCCTGACACTGATGCGGAACCTGGCGATGTTGTTCCCTGCGATGTGGGACGCGGCGGGAATCCTGCGGCGGCATCGCGTGGCGGCGGCCTTTGGCGTGGGCGGCTACGCAGCGGGGCCGGTGCAACTCGCGGCGGCGCTGGGAGGGATCCCGACGGTGATTTTCGAGCCAAACGCGGAGGTGGGATTCACGAACCGCGTTTTAGCAAGGATTGCGACGCGGGTGGCGGCCTCGTATGAAGTGCAGGTTCGGCGATATGGGAGCAAAGCCGTGCTCACCGGCTGCCCGGTGCGGCCGGAGTTCTTCAGTTGCCCGGTGCGGCGGCCGGCGCCGCCCTACCGCATCCTGGTCACCGGCGGCAGCCAGGGCGCGTTGCCGATCAACCGTGCGGTGGTGGATGCAATGGACCGGCTGGCGGAGAAAAAAAACGCGCTGTCGATCGTTCACCAGACCGGCGAATGCGACTATAATGCTGTGCGTGTTGCGTACGCTCGGCGCGAGTTTGCGGCGGAGGTGGTGCCCTTCCTCACGGATATGGCAGGGCGCTTTGCCTGGGCGGACCTGATCATTTGCCGCGCAGGGGCGATCACTGCGGCCGAAGTGGCCGCGGCGGGACGCGCCGCCATCTTCATCCCCTTCGGGGCCGCTACCGACAGCCACCAAATGCGCAACGCGCAGGAAATGGCGCGCGCTGGTGCCGGGCGGGTGATTCCGCAGCCGGAGCTGACGGCCGAGCGTTTGACGAACGAAGTCTTTTCCCTCCTCAACCAGCCCGGGGAAATCGAAAAACTTGCCGAGGGCGCGCGGCGCTTGGCCCGGCCGCACGCCGCCCGCGACATCGTGAATCTGATTGAAGAGGTGGCGCGGCGATGATGGTTTCATTCCGCAATTTCAAGCGCATTCACCTGGTGGGGATCGGCGGCATCGGCATGAGCGGAATCGCCGAGGTCCTGCTGACGCTGGGGTATTCGGTTTCCGGTTCGGACGTGAGACCTTCGCCGATCACCGACCGCCTCATCGGGCTGGGCGCGACGATTTACGAGGGCCATCGCGCCGAACAAGTGGAAGGCGCACACGTCGTGGTGATCTCTTCGGCGGTCAAGCCGGACAATCCGGAGGTTGTGGAGGCGCACCAGCGGAAGATTCCGGTGATTCCGCGGGCGGAGATGCTGGCCGAGCTGATGAGGTTGAAGTACGGGGTAGCGGTGGCCGGCGCGCACGGGAAGACGACCACGACCTCGCTGGTGACCTCGATCCTCGCCGCGGCGCATCTCGATCCGACATTTGTGGTGGGCGGCCGCGTCAACCAGGCGGGCACGACGGCGCGGCTCGGGCGCGGCGACTACATGGTGGTAGAAGCGGATGAGAGCGACCGGTCGTTCCTCTTTCTCGCTCCGGTCATTGCGGTGGTGACGACGATTGACCGCGAGCACCTCGATCAGTACTCCTCGCTCGAAGAGATTCAAGACATCTTCGCGCAATTCGTGAACCGGGTGCCGTTCTACGGCGAGGTGATCCTCTGTCTCGATGAACCCAACGTGCAGGCCATCCTTCCTAAGGTGAAGCGCCCGATCATCACCTACGGAACGTCGAGCCAGGCGGACTTGGTCATCAGCGAGGTCGAACTCGAGGGTCTGAGCAGCGAGTTCCGGCTGACTTTTCGGGGAGAGGACCTGGGAAAATTTCGCTTACCGGCGCCGCCGGGGATTCACAACGTACGCAACGCCGCCGCGGCGGCTGCCGTGGGCCTATCGCTGAACATTCCCGGAGATCTCGTTCGAGAGGGCCTGGAGAAATTCTCCGGAGTGGGGCGGCGGTTCGACATCAAAGCGGGCGGGGCCGGCAGCGGTGCGATTACCGTGATCGACGATTACGGCCACCATCCCGCGGAGATTCGCGCGACGCTGGAAGCCGCGCGCGGCTGCAAATTCAATCGCCTTCTGGTGCTTTTCCAGCCGCACCGCTACACCCGGACCCAGCACCTGTGGGACGACTTCTGCCGGGCGTTCAACCAAGCCGACCTGCTCGTACTGACCGATATTTACCCGGCCAGCGAGACACCGATTGAAGGCATTTCCAGCGAGCGGCTGGCCACGGCCATCCGCGACGCGGGACACAAGAACGTGCTCTATTGCGCCACGATGCAGGAAGCCATCGCACGATTGCACCGGGAGGCGAAGCCGGGCGACGCCATCCTGACGATCGGCGCGGGAAGCGTGAGCCGGGCCGCCATCGAACTGGCGGCACTGTTGGGCGTAAAGGCGCCGGTGCGCGATGCGCATTAACGAGCCACAAGTCGTCGCGGCGCTGCCGGAATTGGGCGTGGAGCTTCGGCGCGGTGTGTCGCTCGCGGAGATGACTTCGCTGGGTATCGGCGGCACGACCGACCTGCTCCTGGCGCGCGACCGCCGGCGCCTGCCGGAGCTGCTGCGGCTGCTGGGCCAATACGGCATCGAACACCGGTTCCTTGGCGGGGGAACGAATCTGCTGGTGCGCGACGGCGAACTGCCCTGGGTGGCGCTGCAACTGGCGCGGCCGGAGAGCGAAGTACGCCTCGAAGGCAAATTCGCTTACGTGGACGCAGCGGCGGACCTTGGGCGCACGGTCACCTTCTGTGCCAAGAACGACCTCGGGGGAATGGAGGGTCTTATCGGCGTGCCCGGCACGATCGGCGGGGCTCTGCGGATGAACGCCGGGGCCTATGGGATGCAGATCGGGAGCTACGTCCGGGAAGTGGAGCTTTTCCGGGCGGCGACGGCGAGGCTGGAGACCTTGCGGGGCGGCGAGATTTCTTTCGAGTACCGGCACACTTCCTTTGCGCCTGGTGATATTATGCTCGCGGTGAGACTGGAGCTGCCCTCCAAACCCTACCGGGAAATCCTCCAAGGTATTCGTATCTGCAACGAAAAGCGCCGTTCGAGCCAGCCGCTCAATCAAAAAAGCGCGGGCTGCATCTTCAAGAATCCGCCGGGAGCATCGGCGGGGCGGATGATTGAAGAATTGCGATTGAAGGGCCACGCGGTGGGGGATGCGCGCGTGAGCGACCGCCACGCGAACTTCTTCATCAACATGGGGCGCGCCACCGCCGCGGACATGCTGGCGCTGATCGCCGAGGTGCGCGAACGCGTGCGCGTAGCGTACGGCTTCGAGCTCGAGAACGAGGTGATCCTCTGGCAAAACTGAAAATCGTCGAGCGGCCCGCGCCCGTGGAGCCGGAGGCCTACCAACCGGAGGTCCTCGCCGATGAGGAGCCGAAGTATCTTCGCCGGCAAAAGCCGATGGAGATCCGGCGAAAGACTTTCAGCAAGCACACGTGGCCGTTCCTCCGGAGGGTTTTCTTGAGCAGCGTCGCGGCCGTCTCGACGGGGTTCGTTCTGTATGAGGTGGTGCACTTTCTTGCCACGTCGCCGCAGGTGCTGCTGACGCATCCGGAGCAGATCGAGGTGACGGGGAACCGCTTTGTGTCGCGCGATGCCGTTGCGGCCGCGTTCCGCGGGGATCGCGGGCGAAGCGTGGTGCGCATTCCGATGGACGCGCGGCGGCAGGCGATCGAGCAGATTCCGTGGGTGGAGCAAGCCAGCGTGGAGCGCGTTCTGCCGAACCGCATTCGGGTCGAGCTGACGGAGCGGCGGCCGATCGCGTTCCTGCGGAACGGCGCCGAGTTGATGCTGGTTGACGCACAGGGCGTAATCCTCGAGCGCCCCGCGGAAGAGGTGTTCGCATTTCCCGTGGTCACCGGGCTTTCCGATGCGTTGCCGCAGGATGAGCGCAAGCGGCGGATGCAAGTTTATGACGAGTTCATGCGCGATCTGGAATCGGTGCGAGCAGGCGCGGGGAACCGCGTCAGCGAAGTGGATCTCGCCGACCCCAAGGATTTGCGCGCGGTGATGACCGGTCTGGGGAATGGCGACAGCAACGCGGTGGTCGTTCATTTCGGAGACGGCAACTTCACGGTGAAGTACCGGATGCTGGCGGAGAATTTCTCCGAATGGCAGGCAAAAACGGGCCGGGTCGAGTCCGTCGATCTGCGCTACCAGCGCCAAATCGTCGTGAATCCGGAAACGCCGGCGCCGGCGACGGCGAAGGCGGAGGCGGCGCCAGCAACTACCCCGGTACAACCGCGAACCCACGCGCAGGCGCCCGTTCGTAAGGCGGCCAAGCACGAGGCGCGGCCGGCAAGAAAGGATTCGAGGAAACATTAGTGTTTCGGAACCTGACCAAGGGGAGTTGAGGTTTGGGCAAAAAGGACCGCTACATCGTCGGGCTGGATATCGGCAGTTCCAAGACCTGCGCGCTGATCGCCGAGTGGGACGAACAGCAGCCTCGGTTTCTGTCGCTCGGGGCGGCGGAATCAAAAGGGCTGCGGCGCGGCATGATCGTCAACCTCGAGGCCACGGTGAGCTCGATTCGCCGCGCGATTGAGGAAGCGGAAGGAGCCGCGGGCGTGCCGGTGGAATCGGCGTTGCTGGGCGTGGCGGGAAGCCACGTGCGCGGCGTCAATAGCCGCGGCGGAATCTCTCTGGGGCAGCGAGCGCGGGACATCGAGCGCGAAGACGTGCGGCGGGCGATCGATGCGGCACGCAACATCTCGTTGCCGGAAGACCGCGAGGTGCTCCACGTCCTGCCGCTCGAGTTCCTGGTGGACGCGCAGGATGGGATTCGCGACCCGATCGGCCTGGTGGGACAGCGCCTCGAAGCCAACGTGCACATCGTGACGTCTTCTTCGGCCGCGACGCAAAACCTGGTGACCGCGGTGAACCGCGCCGGCATCCTCGTGAGCGACACCGTGCTCGAACCGCTGGCCTCGGCGGAAGCTTGCCTGACGCAGGATGAGCGCGAGATGGGTTGCTGCCTGATCGACCTCGGCGGCGGGAGCGCGGACCTGATCGTTTTCGGCGCGGGGGTGGTGCGGCACACCGCGGCCATCCCGGTGGGCGGCGACCATTTTACGAACGACTTGGCCGTGGGGCTGCGCACGCCGACGACGGAGGCGGATAAGATCAAGCGCGAACACGCCTGCGCCTGGCGGGAGCTGCTCCGCGAAGACGCCTCGTTCGAAATCGCCAGCGTGGGCGACCGTCCGCCGCGCACGGTCTTCTCGAGGATGCTGATGGAGATTCTCGAGCCGCGCGCGATGGAGCTGCTGGCGCTGGTACATGACGAACTGAAGCGCGCCGGGCTCGATGCGCAAATTCCCGCGGGATTCGTGCTGGCGGGAGGCGGGGCGCGGCTGAACGGATTCGTGGAGCTTGCCGAGCGCGAGTTCTCGCTCCCGGTGCGCGTGGCCGAGCCGCGCGGCCTCGGCGAAATGCCACCAGAGGTTTCTCAGCCCGAATATGCAACCGCGATCGGGCTCGTGCTCTACGGGGCCCGGGCGCGGCGTGTGTCAGCTCAGAGGCAAGGGAGTCTTGTAGCCAAACTGAAGGCGATGTTTGCCGGCGCGTCGTGACCAGCGGCGAAGCGTCGCGCGGCGAAACCTGATTTCCGGGGGGAATGTATGACGGCAAAAGATGGAGGCATTCGCATTTCATTGAGCGAGGAGTTGCAGCCGGCGAAGATCAAAGTGATCGGCGTCGGCGGCGGCGGCTGCAACGCGGTGAACCGGATGATCCGAGCCAAGGTGGAAGGCATCGAGTTCATCGCCGCGAACACCGACTTGCAGGCGCTCAAGCTCTCGCAAGCGCCGCTGAAGCTGCAGCTCGGCGCGAAACTGACCAAGGGGCTCGGCGCGGGCGCGAATCCCGAGGTCGGCCGCAAGGCCGCGCTCGAGGACACCGAGAAGATCATCGAAGCGCTCGAAGGCTCCGACATGATCTTCATTACCTCAGGGCTCGGAGGCGGGACCGGAAGCGGGGCGGCTCCCGTGGTGGCCTCGCTCGCTTCGGAGCTGGGCGCGCTGACCGTGGCGGTGGTCACCAAGCCGTTCGCGTTCGAAGGCAAGCGGCGCATGCTGCAGGCCGAGCAGGCGCTCTCGGAGCTCATCGGCAACGTGGACACCGTGATCGTCATCCCGAACGAGCGGTTGATGGACACGGTCGAGCGGGGCACGAGCTTCTTCGATGCGTTTCGCATCGCCGACGACATCCTGCGGCAGGCAGTGCAGGGCATCAGCGACATCATCACGGTGCCGGGAATCATCAACCGCGACTTCGCCGACGTGAGAGCCATCATGCACGGGCAGGGCTACGCGGTGATGGGTACGGCGGTGGCCACCGGATCGAACCGGGCGGTGGATGCAGCCAACCGAGCTATTTCGAGTCCGCTGCTCGAGGACAATTCCATCCAGGGCGCGCACGGGATCCTGATCAATATCTGCGGCAGCTCGAGCCTGACGCTGCACGAAGTCCATGAGGCCTCGTCGGTGATTCAGAAGGCGGCGCACGAAAATGCGAACATTATTTTCGGCGCCGTGCAGGACGACGCCATCAAGGACGCCGTGAAAATCACGGTCATCGCTGCGGGCTTCAAGGATGTGGCGCGGCATCAGGTGCAGCAGAAACCGTCCTACCTGCCGAAGACTTGGAAAGCGGCGCGGGAGACTCCCGTGTCCCAGCCGGCCGCTGCCGCCGCCGTGGCCGCAGCGGGAAGCGTCACTCACGACGTGCAGCGCAACTTCAACGACGTGCTGGAGCACGAGGCGCGCGGCGAGGACCTCGACGTGCCCACGTTCCTCCGGCGCCAGGCGCAAAAGGCCTAGCCGGCACAATCCGAATCGTTTCCCCACAGGGGCGCCGCGCCTTCGGCGGGCTGCATCCCTGCGCTCTTGCATCGGGCTTCCGGCGCTGGGACATTCAAGGCTCCGGAGCATCTGAACAGGAGTCGATCGGAGGATGGTTCCATGAGGCGCGTCACAGGGCTTGGCGGCATTTTCTTCAAGTCAGATAACCCCGAGAAACTGTATGCCTGGTACGAAGAGCACTTGGGCATCGAGCGGATTCCGGATGGCTCGAGCGCCGTGTTCGAATGGCGCGACGTTGCGGACGCGGAGAAAAAGGGAATGACCGTGTGGTCCCTGTTTCCGAGTGACACGAAATACTTCGAGCCGAGCCGCTCGCCCTTCATGATCAATTACCGCGTGGACGATCTGGACGGCTTGCTCGAAGTCCTCAAGAAAGAAGGAGTCGAAATCGACCCGCGCCGCGAAGATTACGACTACGGACGATTCGCCTGGATCACCGATCCGGAAGGCAACCGCATCGAGCTTTGGGAGCCGCCCAAAAACAAGTAGGCTACGAGAGTGGAGCGGCACCTTCGGGTCTGCCTGCTGACGGAGCAGGGCGGTTGAGTGATCCCTCCGAAGCCGACGGGGGAATATATCGCGAATCTTCAGCGTTGCCGGGGCGGCTCTGTGGGCGGACCGGGAGAGGCGTTCCGGTCCGGGCGTCGGAACTCGCGGCCCAATTGGGCAGAAGTGTCCCGGAGACGGCGGGCAAGGACGACCGCGAGCGACCGGTAAAAGCGCGAAGCTAGCCCTGGAAAGGCCTGGAAGAGGCTATCAAGTTCAGCGGTTGGTATGCGATCCACCTCAACCTCTTCTTCAGCTACGACGGAGGCCGTGGCATTGCCTTTCTCGAGGTAGGCCATGTCGCCGCAGATGTCCCCCGGGCCTAGCTTAGCCAGGGGTTTCTTCCCGCTGACAAGAGCGAGGACGACAAGAGCTGTACCTTTCCGGATGACGTAAACGGCCTCCCCTCGCGCGCCCTCCTCGATAATGCTTTGTCCGGGCGTGAAAATGAGCCGGACCGATCTGGCCGACATGAGAACCCAGTCATTAGCTGTCAGGTATTCAAGCCGGTTGTTCGGCATGCTCAATCCTCTCGCGGGGAAGTATACGCCCAAGCGGAGGCGCCTCAGCAGGGAACGGTTGACGCGCTGAGGTCACTTCTTTGGTCGGCTTTGCCCCCTTGTTTGGTGCGCGAGGGGCGCAAAGGAGTATTTTGACGGCAGGCGGCAGCCAGAGACCACACTCCGACTCGGCAGATTCGTGGCTCCAGCACCGCATCGTGTACTGTTCCCCCGCTTGGTGGGCATTTCCAGTGGCGCACGAATACTCAGGTGAGACGCAGCATGAAGTGTGAGCAGGTAGCGCGGCGACACTTAGACAATCCAGCAAGTGCGCTGCGCTTCTAGTGCATTCAATCTAAATCACTTGACGCGCGTGGTCCGTGGAGGTTTAATCCCTGCAGTTTTTGTCGTGGGCGCGAGGATTCCGGGGGCCAGGTTCAGTGAATGACTCCGCTGCTCGCCGTTCGTCTCCAGAATTCCCCGTGGCGGAGTTGACGACGTTTATGCGCCCGCGAGCCCCTTGCGTTGCGTCGGGGTAGTCAGCATCCTCCACGTGGGACCGGCGGTGGATTTGTCTGTTCCATCGGGGTGCCCTTGTGGTTTCCCGAGGAGAATGTGCCCATCACGCTCAAAGAAGTGGGTAACGGGGCCGGAATAATATTCGATTGCGAGGGAGTGGTTACTGGCCAGGACATGCTTCAGGCCAGCAAGCAACTCCTGTCATCCGAAGAGAAGCTCAAGGAGTGGTTGTTCGGTCTGATTGACCACACGAACGTGACATCCGCCGACTACACCACTGCCGACCTGCGGGCCTTAGCCGAGCTGGACAAGACGATTTCGCCAATCGCTCGAAAAGGCGCTGTCATCGCCATCGTGGCGCCCTCGGATGTCCAGTACGGGCTTTCGCGAATGTGGCAGGCGCTTGTCGAGGGCACCGTTTGGGAGACCATGGTTTGTAGATCCAGGGAAGACGCCCAATCCTGGATCAAGAGAAAGGTAAAAGACAACTTCGGAATCGATCTGATAATTGCGACGTGACTTCCACGGCGTTTCGCTGGCGTTCCTGCCCTCATCACAGCTCATCCAAACGGTAGGAGAACGGCCATAGGAGTCACTGCGGCTCGCTGCCCGGCCGGTGGGCTTGGCGGGTGTGAGCGGCGCAGGAGCCGCCGACACACTCTTCGGAGTTCCATCGATAGCGGTTGCGCGCGACCCAGGCATAGACGTGGCGAGCCACGAAGTGAATCCCCGGCGCTAGCAGCAGCCCCGCAATTAATTTCCACCCAGGCAGCGCGAGCCCGATCCGCGCCCAAGCGTCAGCGCCGGAATAGACACGGCCAGCGCGGTCCACCGCCTGCATCCAGCGCATCGCTTCTTCGCGGTCCACTGGAGGGAAGCGCGCGGGGGCGTCCGGTGCGTGCAGGTCAACCAGCTCAATGCGCCCACCGGGATCCATGCGGCGGAGGCGCGCCACGCTCGCTCGGCACAGGCCGCATTCGCCATCGTAAAGTACAGTCAGCTCGGGCACGACCTTGCCTTCCACGCGGACTGGCCCGCGGCCGCACAGGAACCCACAGCGGCAGGAGTTTTCACCGTTTCCATTCTAGTGCCGTTCCAACTTAGGCGGGAGAGAGCCTCAGTGCATGGGGAGGGAGTTGAAGAAACCGAGGGAGGCAAAGCCGAGCCCTGTGCCGAGGAGCGCGCCGACAAGCACATCGCTCAGGAAATGCATGCCCAGGACGATCCGCGAGATGGCGATGCTCGCGGCGATGAAATAGAGCGGCCATTCCAAGTTGGGATAATACGCGCTGACCACAAGAGCAGTAGAAAACGCAGTCATAGCGTGGCCCGAGGGAAACGAGAACTGATCGGGCGGAAGAATCTTCGACCAGCAGTGGGGCTCAAGCTGGCAAGGCCGCTTGCGGCGGCTCATTTTCTTGAGCGCGCGAAAGAGGAAGATCCCGGCAACGGCGGCGAGCGCAGCGGCCCCGACGGCTTCATATCGCGAAGATCCGCCGAAGAGCAGCAGGATCATCCCCAGCGAATACCAGAGCCAGCCATCGCCCAGGCGGGTCGCGGAGAGCATCCAGTAACGAATCCACCGGGGAGCACGCCAGCGGTTCAGCCTGCGCATCAACCGAAAATCGCGGCTTTCGATAAAGTCCAGGACCGTTCGTGCGCCAACCATGATTTCAGCTCACCGGGCCGGTGTCGTCTGAAACTGCCAGAGCATTCGCGGCGGTGCCCCGCTGCGCGCAAGCCGCGCCGCCCAGGTTTTCGTGAAAAGGAATTCGCTGGCCACGTGGCCGAAGGTCGCGAGCGGAACAAGTGCAGCGAGCGGCAGCAGGGCGAGTGTCCAAGGCGTCTCTCGAAGCAGTTCTCCGGTGATGCGCAGAGCGTCCGCGGTGAGTTTTCCATAGCTGCCGTGGCCGCCGCAGACGTGGCTGCGCCCTGCCCGAAGGCCGGCGAGAAACTCCCCGACGTCGCGCGCACCGGGCACGTCCATGAAGGCTCTGCCGGCACTCCAAACCGTGTGGGCATCGCTGCCGGCGACCGCGACTTTGCCAAGCTGCACGGCGAGGCGGCCCGCCTCGTCGTTTTGCCGGCGGAGCATCTGGCCGTTACGGGTTTCGATGGCCGGGATGTAGGACGCGAACCATTCAAAATCCGACGCTTCGCGTCGCCCAGTGAGGCTTGAAAACGCGTGATTCAGGGCGAAAAAGAGCCGGCGCTCGGTCAGGTACATGAGCAGGGAAACCAAGTCGGAGCGGCGGCGGGCAATTTCGGCGTGGTCGCGCTCGTCGATGCCATAGACGCCCAGGTGAATCTCGGTACCGCTCGGCATGGTGCAGGTCACTTCCTCGCTCAGGAAGAAATCCGGGAAATGGCGGAGCGCCTCGGCGCCGTCAATCGAATTGTGGTCGGTCAGGGTCACCAGCGTCATCCCGCGGCGCTTGAGCGTCTCATAGACCGCCAGGGGATCACTGTAACTCTCACGACAGAAATGCGTTATGAACGGGGTGTCGCACATCCCCGAAGCGTATGAGTGAACGTGGAGGTCGCAGCGCATGAACCATTAGTAGGGTAAGGGGATGAATGGGGTATGAACGGCTGTGGAAAACTCAGTGAGTGTTTTCATGGAACTCATTGAACACATGAGGGTTCCGCGAAACCAGGAACGGCACTTAAATTGCCTTCGCGGCCGGCCGCTGCTCCGTGGGAGAATATGGGCCAACATGCCGACAATCGACTTCGTGTTTCACGATGCAGGCGGTGGTCACCGCAACGCCGCCTTCGCACTGCGGGACGTCATCGCCAGCCAGCAGCGTCCCTGGAAGGTGGGGTTGGTTCAGCTCCAAGACGTCCTTGATCCGCTCGATCTTCTGCGCCGATTGACCGGGGTGCGCATCCAGGAGTGCTACAACAAGATACTGGAGAATGGGTGGACCCTCGGCACCACGGGGCTTTTGCGGGTCTTACAGGGCACGATTTGGCTCTATCACCGGCCCAGCGTGCGGCTGCTCGAGAAGTACTGGCGGGAGCATCCCGCCGACATGGTGGTGTCGATCATCCCGCATTTCAACCGCGCCTTGCGAGAAGCGTACGCACTCGCGGCGCCGGGAAGGCCTTTCGTCACGATTCTGACCGACATGGCCGATTTTCCGCCACGCTTCTGGATCGAGCGGCAGGAACAGTTTCTCATTTGCGGCACAGAACGCGCTGTCGAGCAGGCCCGCGCGTTCGGCCATGACGACGCGCACATCTTCCGCACTTCGGGGATGATCCTGAAGCCGGATTTTTACGCCGCAGCGAAATCCGGCCGGGAGACACGGAGGCGTGAACTCGGACTCGAAGCCGACCTGCCGACGGCGATCGTGTTGTTTGGGGGGCACGGCTCGAAGGTCATGCTGGAGATCGCCGAGCGTCTGGATTCGAGCGGGCGGAGATTGCAGGCGATCTTCATTTGCGGGCGAAACGAGCGTCTGGCGGCGCGTCTCCGAGCGCGGCACTGGCGGATTCCGGTGCACATCAAGGGATTTACCACGACAGTCTTCGATGACATGTGGGCGGCTGATTTCTTCATTGGTAAGCCGGGCCCGGGGAGCATTTCCGAAGCGCTGGCGATGGGGTTACCGGTGATCGTCGAGTGCAACGCCTGGACCATGCCGCAGGAACGTTACAACACGGAATGGGTCCGGGAGAAGCAGGTGGGAATCGTCCTGCGTTCTTTCCGTGGCCTGGAAGCGGCCTTGGCGGAGATGCTGCAACCGGAGCGATTCGCGCGCTTTCGTGCCCAGGTCGCAGCGCAGCGGAACCGGGCCGTGTTCGAGATTCCGGAGATCTTGGAGCAAATCCTGGAGCGGGCCAGCGCTCGCGAAGGGACGTCGACAAAGAGAGACGGTTGAAGCTGGGTCCTTCCCAAAGTGGGACAGGCGAGCACCAGATTGAACCGGCTGAAGCCGCGCACCGATCACGTTAGACGAATTCAATCCCGGACTCCGCACAAAACAGGGCAGTTGCCAGACGGACGGAACGTTGGGGAGTCTGGCCAAGTGCTTGCAAAGCATGTGGTCCGTGGGCGCACTCCAGTTGACGGTTTGCAGGGAAAGGCAAGCGGGGGGGAAGGGGCCCGCTGCCGATCCACGCAAAACGTTCCCACCTGCCTCTGAGAGGGAAGCTAGGATGGATGACCCCACGCCCCGGTGTGAAAACGACACCGGGAATGGAGTGCGCTCTTCGGGGCTCCCGGTCCCAAGCGGGAGCCCCATTTTTTTCCCGCCTGACAGTTAGTCTCGCGACCCGACGGCGAAGACCCGCCTGGGCAATTGCCCAAACCTTATCGAAGAAGATTCAGTTGACTCGGCGGACGACTGGGATTTTCGCCTGTCGAAGGACGTTCGTAACTTCAGTTTCCTTGAGCCGCGAGGCGTCGTATTCGAACGAGAGGCGTCGCAGCGCCTCATCCACGTGGAATCGACGCAGGCCGTAGGTGTTCGCAAACTCGCCGAGACGCCGAAGCTGATCCGGTCCGAGCGACTCCTGCAGTTCGTAGGTAATCTCGACGAGCGTCATGCGAAGAGTATAGCAGCGCCACAGTCCTTGGCCGACGACTGTTACCCCCGAGGAAGAGATTCATCTAAGATAACGGCATGCCAGAAGAAAAGATTCCCGGGCTAGGTCAGGACAACCCATTTCGCGTGATTTCGCCGGGTGCCGCAGCGAAGGATCCTGTTTGCGGGATGAGCGTCGCGCCCGAGCGGGCTGCGGCGCGGCTCGAGCACGAGGGCCGCACCTACTACTTCTGCAGCGCGCGATGCGCCGAGCGCTTTCGCGCCGAGCCGGGGAAGTTTCTTGCGGCACCGGGGGCGGCGAGGATGCAACCGGCGCCGACTGGGAACCTCGTGGGCATGGTCGGGATCGGAACGGCAATGCCCGCGCCGTCCGAGCGGCCTCGCAGTGGTGCGAAGGCAGAGCCTGCTGGCGCCGCGGACCTGCGCGAATACACCTGCCCAATGCATCCGGAAGTGGTGCGGAAAGGGCCGGGGAGCTGTCCCCGTTGCGGGATGGCGCTCGAGCCGCGGGAAGTTTCTCTCGAAGCTGAAGAGCGAGCCGATCCCGAGTGGCTTTCGATGACGCGGCGTTTTTGGGTGAGCGCAGTGCTGACACTGCCGGTCCTCGTCATCGCCATGTCCGGAGCGATGTTCGGGATGAGGGGGCAGATCCACGGCCCGGGGCGCACGGCGTGGCTGTGGGTGGAGCTGGGGCTGACGACGCCGGTCGTGTTGTGGGGCGGGTGGCCGTTTTTCGCACGGGCGTGGGCGTCGCTCATTCACCGCAGCCCGAACATGTTCACGCTGATTGCGGCTGGGACGGGAGCGGCGTACATCGAAAGCGTCGCAGCCACCGTCGCTCCGCAAGTTTTTCCGGCGTCGTTCCGCGGGACGCATGGCGAGGTGGCAGTGTATTTCGAGTCGGCGGCGGTGATTACGACGCTGGTGCTGCTCGGGCAAGTGCTGGAGCTGCGCGCGCGACGAAGCACCTCGGGCGCGATTCGCGCGCTGCTGGGACTTCAGCCAAAGACGGCCCGGCGAGTCGAGCAGGACGGCGCCGAACGAGACGTGCCGCTCGAGAACATCCAGCGCGGCGATACGCTTCGCGTCCGGCCGGGGGAGAAGATCCCTGTGGACGGGAGGGTGATGGACGGCGCGACCGCGGTGGATGAATCCATGTTGACGGGCGAACCACTGCCCGTCGAGAAGCGGCCGGGGAATCGCGTGACTGCCGGCACGGTGAATTCTACCGGCAGCTTCCTGATGCAGGCGGAGCGCGTGGGACGCGAGACGCTTCTGGCGCACATTGTGAAGATGGTCGGCGAGGCGCAGCGCAGCCGGGCGCCCATCCAGCGGCTGGCGGACGTTGTCGCGGCATACTTCGTGCCCGCCGTGGTGGGCGCCGCGGTGGTGGCGTTTGTGGGATGGTCGCTCTGGGGGCCGGAGCCGCGGCTGGCGCACGGGCTGTTGGCAGCGGTCTCCGTACTGATCATCGCCTGCCCATGCGCGCTGGGGCTGGCGACGCCGATGGCGGTGATGGTGGGCGTGGGGCGTGGGGCGACGGCGGGGGTACTAATCAAGGACGCGCAGGCGCTTGAGATTCTGGGAAAAGTGGACACGCTCGTCGTGGACAAGACCGGGACACTGACGGAAGGGAAACCGCGCGTGGCATCGGTCCAGGTTTTCGAGGGCGCCGGCATCGATGAGGCGGAGCTGCTGCGAATTGCGGCGAGCCTCGAGAGGCAGAGCGAACATCCGCTGGCGGGGGCAATTGTCGCGGCGGCGGAAGAAAGGAAGCTGACGCTCGAATCGGTCCAGGATTTCAAATCGGTGGCGGGGCAGGGAGTGCGTGGAAGAGTCGCCGGGCGGCGCGTGGCGCTCGGTACAAGCAGATTCCTTGCGAGCATCGGCGTGCCGCTGGGTACATCGCGCGGTGAAGCGCTCGCGGGCGAGCGATCGTCGGTTTCGAGCGTAAACATCGTGGTCGAAGGGCGCGCGGCAGGCGCGATTACATTGGCCGATCCGATCAAAGCCACGACGGCGGAGGCGGTCGCCCGGCTGCATCGAGACGGCGTGCGCATCGTGATGGCCACGGGCGATCGGAGAGAGAGCGCGCAGCGCGTGGCGCAAGAGCTCGGGATCGATGCAGTGGAAGCGGAGCTGCTGCCCGAACAGAAGATCGATCTGATCCGCCGGCTGAAGCAGCAAGGCCATATCGTGGCCATGGCGGGGGACGGAATCAACGACGCGCCGGCGCTGGCGGCGGCCGACGTGGGCATCGCCATGGGCACAGGCACCGACGTAGCCATGGAGAGCGCGGGCGTGACTTTGGTGCAGGGCGATTTGCGGAGCATCGCTCGCGCCCGGGAATTGAGCCGCGCGACGATGCGCAACATTCGCCAAAATTTGTTCTTCGCGTTTATCTATAACGCGATCGGGGTGCCGCTGGCAGCCGGAGTCTTCTATCCGCTCCTTGGATGGCTGCTGAGCCCGATGATTGCGAGCGCGGCGATGAGCTTCAGCTCGGTCTCGGTGATCGGCAACGCCCTCCGCCTGCGGAGAATAGCCCTCTAGCCGTTTGCGTCCCATTGTGAACGGGCTTGTAGCCTGAAGAGCCATTCTGCCGGGACGGTTTGGGACGCGCCCCGTCTAAGTACCCTAGATATGGAACATCTAGCGCTGTCGCGACGTATGACTAATTGACGGCTATATCTGTAGATCGGGGGCCCGACCATGCTGACAAACGGGAATGGAAAGAACGGCAAGAATGGCAAGAGGCGGAAGCGCCGGCTGATCTGGGGAGTGGCGATCGGCGTCTTGGTGCTTGCGGCCGGGTATGGAGTGACCGCAGCGTTGCGGCCGAACAACACCATTGATCCGTCCAAACTGGCGCGCGTCGAGCGGGGCGATTTGGCGCGCGTCGTGGTAGCCACCGGCAAAGTTCAGCCGATCACAAAGGTCGAGGTCAAGTCGAAAGCCAGCGGGATCGTGAAAAAACTTTATGTGGATTATGGCGAACGCGTGAAAGCAGGCCAGCTTCTCGCGGACCTCGACAAGGTGCAACTCGAGGCCAGCGTCCGGGAAGCGCGCGCGAACTTGCAGGCTGCCGAGGCCGCCCGGGAGAGCGCGGGCGCGACGCTCGAGCGCAACAAGGTGGATGCGGAGGGGCCCGACGTGCCGTTTCTCAAGCTGACCCAGGACCGGGCGGAGCAGATGTACAAAGACGGAGTGATGGCCAAGGCGGTGGTGGAGGATGCTGAAAAGAACTATCAGATGGCGTTGAACAAACAGATGAGCGCGGTGCGGAACATTGCCGTATCGCGGGCGGAGCTGGCCAAGGCGGAAGCGCAGGTCGCGCAGGCGCGCGCGGCGCTGGAGAACGCGGACGAAGATTTGAAGAACTCGACGATCGTGAGCCCGATTGACGGGCTGGTGCTCTCGCGGGACGTCGAGGTGGGCGATGCCGTGAGCTCGATCCTGGTGCTGGGCTCGCAGGCCACCCTGATCATGACGCTGGGTGACACGAACGAAGTGTACGTGCAGGGAAAAGTCGACGAGGCCGACATCGGCAAGGTGTACCTGAACCAGCCGGCGCGCATCGTGGTGGAATCCTTCAAGGACAAGAAATACGTGGGCAAGGTGACGAAGATCTCCCCGCTCGGAAAGGAAAAGGACAACGTCACGACGTTCGAGGTGCGCGTATCCATTTCCAATCCCTCGGGAGAGCTCAAGGCCAATATGAGCGCCAATGCGGAAATCGTGCTGGAAGAGAAGAAGAACGTGCTTATGGTTCCGGAAGCCTCGTTGATCTACGACAAGGACCGCAACGCCTCGATCGAGCTGCCCGATGCGAAGGGCGAAAAGGGCCGGCGGAAGATCAGCGTGAAATTGGGGATCTCCAACGGCGTCAAGACGGAGATTCTTGCGGGCTTGAATGAGAAGCAACAGGTCATTCTGCAGTAGCCGCGCCGCGTAACGGAGGCTGAGGCTCGTGTCATTCCGCGATCTACTGGCCGATACCATCGGGACGCTCTGGGCTCACAAGCGCCGGACGTTTCTGACGATGTTCGGGATCGCCTGGGGCGTCATTTCGATCACGCTGATGATGGCCGGGGGCGAAGGCATGCGCGTGGGGATCGACACTCAGAATCAAACCTTCGGCAAGGATGTGATGATCTTCTTCACCGGCCGCACGAGCATGCAGGCGGGTGGAATGCGCGCGGGGCGCGCTACGCAGTGGAAGGCCGGCGATTATCTCCAGGTGCGCAAGGAATCGCCCGCGTGCAAGTACGTGATGCCGGAGCTCGGCAACGAGCTGCAAACACGCAGCCTCTACAACAGCGGCACCATCAGCACCGTCGGCTCGCTGCCTCCGTTCGCCGAGATTCGCAGCGTGGACGTCCTCGACGGCCGCTTCTACAACGAGGAAGACAATGCCGAAGGACGGCGCGTGGCTTTCCTCGGCAGCGACGCGAAGAAACAGCTCTTCGCCGAGCGCTCCGCTGTCGGCGAGACCATCTGGCTCAACGGCGTACCCTACACCGTGATTGGCACGATGAAGCCCAAGGACCAGAATTCCAGCTACGACGGCTTCGACACCCGGAAAGTCTTCCTGCCATTCAATTCGATGCTTCGCGATTTTCCGAACAAGGCGCCCGCGGAACCCGACGATGTCGATCGGCTGCTGGTGGCGCCGTGGTCGCTGGCTACACATGTGGAGTGCGTTCGCCAGGTTCGGACGACCCTTGGACGTCTGCACAACTTCGATCCACGGGACGAAGAGGCGACGCCCGTGTGGGACACGATCAAAGGCGCGGAGGCGCGGCGGCTGATTTTCGACGGAATGGAAGTCTTCTTGGGTGCTGTGGGCGTCGCCACGCTGTTTCTCGGCGGGCTCAGCGTGATGAACGTGATGCTGGTTTCGGTGCGGGAGCGGACGCGCGAGATCGGGGTGCGCATGGCCCTCGGCGCGACGCGCCGGTCGATTCTACGGCAGTTTTTCCTTGAAACGGTGATCGTGGCATTGATCAGCGGAGGCACGGGGCTGGCCATCGCCTACGGGCTCTGTTGGCTCGTGGATCTGATACCGATGCCCCGGTTCTTTGCCGGGATGCTGACGAGCTGGAAGCTGGGCGTTTTGTCCATCGGGCTGCTCGGTGCGGTAGCCGTGCTTTCAGGCCTTTACCCGGCCAGCCGCGCCGCCGAAGTCGATCCGATCGAGGCGCTGCGCTTCGAGGCAGGAGGCTAGATGTTCAGCGAAGTCTTCAAGCAAGCCTGGGCATCGCTGGGAAGGAATCGCGTGCGGAGCCTCCTCACGATGCTGGGCATTATCTGGGGCATCGTTGCGGTGACGCTGCTGCTCAGCTACGGCGCGGGCTTCCGCAGCGTGCTGATGTACACGTTCGAGGTGTTTGGCAAGGGTGCGGTGACCTGCTGGCCCGGAACGACGAGCGAACAAGCGGGCGGCGAGCGCGCCGGGAAAATCGTGCGCTTCGAGCAGGAGGATGCCGACTGGGTGAAGGCGCAATCGCCGCTGGTGAAGCGCGTGACGCTCGAAACGGTTAGCTGGCTGGGCATCGCCTACGGCGAGCGTTTGTCGCAGACGGCCATCCGCGGCGTACATCCCGAATATGGCGAGATGCGCAACGAGGTCCCCATGGAGGGCCGCTGGATTTCGCCGGAAGACTTCGCCGAGCGCCGGCGCGTCGTGTTTATCGGCGCGCGGCTGCGCAAGAAACTGTTCAGCGGGCAGCCGGCGATCGGGGAGACGGTCAGGATCGGCGGCGTGCGCTTCACCGTCATCGGCTCGATGGACACGAAATTCGCCGACAGCAGCTATTTCACGAGCGACGACGAATCGGCGTTCATCCCCTACAGCGCGGCGGGCGATATGTGGGACGCCAAGTATGCCGCCGTCATGTTGTTTGAGCCGATCGCGCCCGTCTTCGAGGCGCAGGCCAAGGAGCAAGTGCGGGCCGCGGTGGCGAGCCGCCAGCGCTTTTCCGCGAACGACCAGCGGGCAATTCAGATGTTTGGGCGCGAAGAGTTCCGGCCGATCTACGAGGGCATCACCATCGGAACCGAGGCGATGATGTTTTTCATCGGCGCGCTGACGCTGGGAATCGGCGGGGTCGGGGTGATGAACATCATGCTGGTTTCGGTCGAGGAACGGACGCGGGAAATCGGCTTGCGGCGCGCGCTGGGCGCCCGGCGCAGCCACATCCGCTGGCAATTCCTGACGGAAGCGCTGGCGCTAACGCTGATCGCGGGGGCGATTGGAATCTTGCTTTCGGTGGCGATCACGTCAACCATCGGGACGCTGCCCTTCCTCGGCCCCGCCTACGAAGACGATTCCGGGAAGGTGGATATCCACCTGTTGATTTCTGCCACCACGCTTGTGCTGTCCACTTCGATTCTGGTTGTGGTCGGTGTCCTGAGCGGGCTGTTTCCCGCCATTCAGGCCTCGCGTCTCGATCCGGTCGAAGCCCTGCGGTACGAGTAGGATTGTTCTCACGCGGTCGATGGAGAGGAGCATGACCTGCCCCTTCTGCTTACAAAAAGCAGAACTGGCACGCGATTCGTTCAGTTGGAGTGTTTTCGCCGACCCTCACGAAGGTTTTTCAGTATGCTCAACAAGTCGCCGAACTCTGGGTAATGAAAATTCACGAAGACCCAATGTACGTCTTTGAGCATCAGCTCGGGCACGACGTTGGGTTTCTCGCTCTTCTTTCCAGACCAGATGCCATAGACCTCGACCCAGCACCTGTCACCTTTCGTTGTGATCTTCCCCGCTACATAGCGTTCACCGGGATCCTGGCTGTTGAGGTACGGATCGGAGTCTAGCCCCACGATTTCTCCAGGGACCTTGGCTTGCGCTGCGGAATCTTCTTTCAATTGCCGAAGAAGTTCGGGGCTGAACGCATGACTCTTGTATTTCAGCGCGAGGTCCGAAGTGTTTCCCGGGTTGTCTTTCAACGTCTTAGGGACGTACCAGTCATAGAAGCCCTGCACGAAATCTCGGCACGATTTTCGCATGTCCTGGGTGTTTTTCTCTTGTGCGTGGAGGAAGCAAGGTGTCGCTAGAAAGAAAACCAAACTCCAGCAGACAGTCGTTCTGGAGATTCTCATCGAATTACCCCTCTTAGCCGAAAACCGATCTTGACGGGAGTCTACACCTAGACTGTTTCTCTTTTCAGTAGCTTGCTAGCTCTGGCCGAGGAGGTGATCGAGGTAGGCGAGCATGTCCGGCGAATCCCACTGCTGCGGACCGATGATCTTGCGCGCAATGCGGCCGTGGCGGTCCACGATGTAGGTTTCCGGGTACATCGAGGTGCCGTACTCAAGCGGAATCTTCTTGGAAGGGTCGCGGAACGTGGGATAGGCGACCTTTTGGTCCTGCAGGAAGCGCTCGTAGGCGTCAGGATCTTCATCCACGCTGATCCCCAGGACCACTCCCCCGCGCGAGGCGATCCGCTGTTCGAGGCGATTGAGCAGGGGCGTCTCTTCAACGCAGGGCGGGCACCACGTCGCCCAGAAATTCACCACGACAACCTTGCCGTGCAGGTCGGCCAGCCGCATCTGCTTGCCGTCATGCTCGAAAGTGAACTGCGGCGCCGTTCGTCCGGCGATGCTGGCTTCCCCCTGGCGATAACTCGGCATCGCGAAGCCAATCAGAATCGTCAGGGCAGCGGCCAGAACCAGCCAGGGCAGCACTCTCCGAAGGAAGGTCATCGAATGCTATAATAACAGTTCCATCCGGGATGGCCGAGAGCAGTTCGAATATCCGCGTTCCATGAGCCAAGCAATTCACGTCAGCGCCGTGGTTCCTGCACGCAATGAGGAAGACGTCATTGTGGCGTGCATCGAATCGATCGCAACGCAACCGGAAATCGGCGAAATCATCGTCGTGAACGATCAGTCGAGCGACCGGACGCCGGAATTGCTGCGCGAGCTGGCGGGGCGCATCCCCAAGCTGCAGATCGTGGAAGCGGGTGCGTTGCCGTCCGGCTGGATTGGGAAGAACCACGCCGTGGCGGTCGGATCCGCGCGCGCCACGGGGCAATGGCTGTTGTTCGTCGATGCCGACGCGGTCCTTCAGCCGAATGCCGTGACGCAAGCGTTGCGGACGGCGGAGACGGCCGGTGCGGCGCTGGTGTCGTATTCTCCCGAACAAGTCACCGAGACCTGGTGGGAGAAAGCCCTCATTCCCTTCGTGTATGTGCGACTGACGCGGCGCTACCCTTTTGAAGCGGTGAGTGATCCGGCATCGCCGGCGGCCGCCGCGAATGGACAATTCCTACTGGTTCGCCGCGATGTCTACGATGCCGCCGGCGGGCACGAAGCCGGGGCCAGTGAAATGGTGGAAGACGTGGATTTGGCGCGGCGAGTCAAACAGGCTGGGTATCGGCTGCGATTCTCTCCCGGGAAGGGTGTGGTGCGCGTTCGCATGTACCGGAAGTTCTCCGTGATGTGGGAGGGTTGGACGAAGAACCTGTATCTATTGATGGGCGACTCGCGGCGGCTCGTATGGCGAGAGCTGCTCACGGCGGTGCCGTGGATCGCGATTATTCTGCTGGCGCTGGGCGTGCGTTATCCCTTTCTGGCGCTGCTCGGGCTGCTCCTTCTGGTGTGGCGGCACGCCGCCTACGCGGCCGCCTTGCGGCATAACCAGGCGCCCGTCTCGCGAATCCTTTACTACGTGCCGGCGATGTTGCTCTATGGCGCGGCGCTGGCGGCTTCGATGCGGAGGTACGCGAAGGGCCGCGTGGCGTGGAAGGGCCGCGAATATGTTGTCGGCGACGCCGCCCGCTGACTAGGAACGCAATGGTCTATCTGACGCGCAAAATCGAGTTTTCGGCATCGCACCTGTACCACAATCCGGCGTTCTCGGCCGAGGAGAACCGGCGCATCTTCGGAAAGTGCAACAATCCGCACGGCCACGGACACAATTACGTTCTGGAAGTGACCGTGGCAGGCGAACCGGACCCGGTGACGGGCATGGTGCTCGACCTCAAGGAACTCAAGGACATTCTTCAGAAGGAAATCATCGAGCGGATGGATCACCGGTTTTTGAACTACGAAGTGCCCGAGCTCGTCGGACAGATACCTACCTGCGAAAACATCGCCCGGGTGATCTGGGAGCTGCTCGAGCCAAGAATCACCCGAGGGCGGTTGCATCGCGTGCGGCTGTATGAAACGCCGGACCTGTTCGCGGACTGTTATCGGGACGGCGTGGAAGGCGCGGGGCAATGAAGATCGAGCTGACCCGCCGATACCGCTTTTCGGCTTCGCACCGGCTGCACAACCGGCATCTCGGCGAGGAAGAGAACCAGCGCATCTACGGCAAGTGCAACAATCCCTACGGGCACGGCCACAATTATGTTTTGGCGGTGAGTGTATCGGGTGCGGTAGATCCGGCGACCGGCATGATCGCGAATCTCGGCGAGCTCGATGTGTTTGTGGAGCGCGAGGTGTTGGAGGATTTCGACCACCGGAACATGAACGCAGACGTGGACGCCTTCCGCAAGAAGGTGCCGACCACGGAGAATCTCTGCACGGAGATTTATGCGAGACTCTCGAAATTTCCCGCAGCGAAACTCGAACGGGTACGCCTCGAAGAAACGGGGCTCAATAGTTTCGAGTACACTGGAGAGAGCGACGAAAGGAACATTCCGTGACCAAACCGACGGAAGAAATTCTGTTGCCCGAGGCGAGCAAGACTTCAGGGGAGAGTATCGCCGAGCTTGTCCGGCGGATGCTCTTGGCTTTGGGCGAGGACCCCGAGCGCGAGGGTTTGCGCCAAACGCCGGAGCGCTTTGAGAAAGCTTTGCGTTTCCTCACGAGCGGCTACCACCAGGACATCGACCGCGTTTTGAACGGGGCCACGTTCAGCGTTTGCTACGACGAAATGGTCGTGGTGAAGGACATCGAGGTCTTCAGCGTGTGCGAACACCACTTGCTGCCGTTTTTCGGCAAATGCCACGTGGCCTACCTGCCCAACCAGAAAGTGATCGGCCTGAGCAAGGTGGCGAGGGTGGTGAACATGTTTGCGCGGCGGCTGCAGCTCCAGGAGCGGCTCACTAGCCAGATCGCGAGAGCCCTCGACGAGAAGCTGAATCCTCAAGGGGTAGGCGTCATCATCGAGGCGCGGCACCTGTGCATGGTCATGCGCGGTGTGGAGAAGCAGCATTCGCAGGCGGTCACCAGCGCCATGCTCGGCGAATTCCGCCAAAACAAACAGACGCGCGACGAGTTCCTCTCCCTTATCCGCCAGCCCAAATCCTGATATTTTCGTGAACTTGACCATGCGAGTGTCCTCCGTGCGAACGATCATCTTGCTTGTAGCAGCACTCCTCACTCCGCTCGCGTTCGGCACGGGCACGGTCGCCGCCCAGTCGCCCAGCCCAGTTGAAACGATCACGGTTGACGCGACCGCTCCGTCGCATCCGTTCCCTCATTTCTGGGAGCAGATGTTCGGCTCGGGACGCGCCATCCTCGCGCTGCGCGAAAGCTACCGCAACGATTTGCGCGACACCAAGCGCGTTACCGCCTTCCAGTACGTCCGCTTTCACGCAATTTTCCACGACGAAGTCGGCCTGTACGACGAGGACAAGGATGGCCGGGCCGTCTTTGACTTTTCTTACGTGGACCAAATCTACGACGGCCTGCTGAAGAACGGCGTGCGCCCGTTCGTCGAGCTCAGCTTCATGCCGAAGAAGCTGAGTTCCGATCCGAACGCGCTGCACGCATTCTGGTACAAGCCGAATGTCGCGCCGCCAAAGGACTACGCCAAGTGGGACGCTATGATTGAGGCGTTTGCGCGGCATCTCATCGCCCGTTACGGCGAGGAAGAAGTTGGCAGTTGGTATTTCGAAGTGTGGAACGAACCCAATCTCGATTTTTGGGCCGGCGAGCCGAAGGAATCCACCTACTACGAGTTCTACGATCACACGGCGCGGGCGCTCAAGCGGGTCAGCCCTTGCCTTCGCGTCGGCGGTCCTGCCACCGCGCAGGCCGCCTGGGTGGACCGCTTCCTCGCGCACTGCCAAGAAAGTCATGTTCCCGTTGATTTCGCCTCGACTCACGTCTACGGCAACGATCGCTCGGAAGATATCTTCGGCACGCACGAGGTCATTCCTCGCACCAAAATGGTCTGCCGCGCCGTCGAGAAAGTTCACGAGCAGATCGCGGCTTCACCCTTTCCCCACCTTCCTCTCATCTGGACCGAATACAACGCCAGCTATAAGAGCGAGCCGCAGGTGATGGACACGGCGTTCATGGGGCCGTGGCTCGCCGACACGATCCGTCAGTGCGACGGCCTGACCGAAATGATGAGCTACTGGACTTTCTCCGACGTATTCGAGGAACAGGGCGTTGTGGAGCGTCCCTTCCATGGCGGCTTCGGGCTCCTTGCCGCCGGTGGCATTCCAAAGCCGGCGTTCAACGATTTCGCTCTGCTGCACCGCCTTGGCAATGTGCGCCTCAATGTGAATTCTGCCTCTGCATTGGTGACCCGCCGCGCGGACAGCTCGTTGGTAATTGCTGTCTGGAACCTGTTCCTGCCGGAGGAAGTCGGCGCGCCGAAGAGCCTGACTCTTTATTTCAAGGGCTTATCCGGTGAACGAACTGCACAGGTAAGAATAGTCGATGCCGGCCACGGGTCCCCGCTGCCGGCTTACGAAAAGATGGGTTCACCGCAGTTTCCGACGCGCGAACAGCAGAAGGCGCTTCGCAAAGCAGCCGCTCTGCCTCGGGCGCGGCAGCACGCCATCACCAACGATTCGTTGTCTCTAACGCTTCAGCCCCACGCTCTAGCCCTCATCGAAGTGCGGTAAGAGCGCGTGACTCTTGCTTTACACTCCGATTGGCGATGTGTTAATCTGAACTCAGGTCGAAGAGAAAAGAACAATACACGGGAAATGACGGAGAAGGGGACTTGAGCGAAGCCAAAGCGGTGTTGATCGAACAATTCCGGATGCATCTGAAGGATACGGGCTCCCCGGAAGTACAGATTGCTCTTCTCAGTGAACGAATCAACTACCTGACGACACATCTCAAGTCCCACGTTAAGGACCATGCATCGCGGCGCGGCCTGATCATGATGGTCAATAAGCGGCGCCGCCTGCTTGATTACCTCAACCGTCGTGACCCGGATCGGTATCGCGAGATTGTCGAACGGCTCAGTTTGCGGAAGTAGTCGCCGGGAGATTTGCCCGGCCGCCCAAAAAGTCGGAAGTGCAGGCGGAAACTGCTTTGCCGCGTGCGACCCAGCAGGCCGGTAATCGGGTCGCGTTTTTTTGTGGTTGTTCGGACCCCGCGTCACGCCGCTGTTCTTAACTCTTCCCCATAACGCGGAATTCGTTCGAGCCGAAGGACGCTCTTCGCTGTGGCGAACGAACAAAAGGAAGCAAACATGACAGAGAATTCTCATTTGCCCGTGCCGCACCAAGCCAGCGTGGAAGTGGGCGGCCGGACACTGACGTTGGAGACCGGCAAGATCGCCAGACAGGCCAACGGGGCTGTGCTGGCGCGGTATGGCGACACGGTCGTGCTGGTGACGGCCTGCATGTCGTCGGCAGCGAACGAGCGCGATTTTCTGCCGCTCACCGTTGACTATCGGGAATACACGTATTCCGCGGGGAAGATTCCCGGGGGATTTTTCAAGCGCGAAGGGCGCCCTTCGGAGCGGGAGATTCTGGTCTCGCGGCAGATCGACCGGCCGATGCGGCCGCTCTTTCCGGAAGCGTGGCGGAACGAAACGCAAATCGTGGCCATGGTGCTCTCCGCCGACAGCGAGAACGACCCCGACGTCATCGCGGTGACGGCGGCTTCGGCGGCGGCGTACTGCTCCGACCTGCCGTTTGAGAAGCCGATCGCAGCGGTGCGCGTGGGGCTGCTGAACGGCCAGCTCGTGGCCAACCCGACCGTGGCCGAGCAGAAGACGAGCCTGCTGAACATCGTCATTGCCGGAACCGAAGACGCCGTCGTGATGGTGGAATCCGGGGCCCTCGAGGTTTCCGAGGACGCGGTGGCGGACGCACTTGAATTCGGCCACACTCAGATCAAGCTCATCATCGCGGCGATCCGCGAACTGCACGCCAAGGTGAACCCGAAGAAGGTGACGGTCGAGCCGCTGCCGTTCGATGAGGCGCTCTGCCGCGATATCGAGAAGAAATACGGCGCGCGCCTGCACGAAGCGCTGGATACGGCGAAGTATCCCAAGAAGGAGAGCTATCACCTCGTCGACGCACTGAAGGACGAAATCCTCGAGACCATCCCCGAGGAAGAAGAAGAGAAGCGAGCGCTCGCAATGCGGGCATTCGAGCGCCTTCGCGAGAAGTACTTCCGCGACGATATTCTCGAGCGGCATCGCCGTCCCGACGCGCGCGCGTTCGACCAGGTCCGGCCCATCAGTTGCGAAGTGGGCCTGCTGCCGCGCGTGCACGGTTCGGCGCTATTCACCCGCGGCGAAACCCAGGCGCTCGCCACGATGACGCTGGGCACCAAGGAAGACATGCAGCGCCTCGATCTGCTCTTCGAGGAGGAGGCGTTCAAGCGCTTCATGCTGCATTACAACTTCCCGCCGTTCAGCGTGGGCGAAGTGAAGTTCCTGCGCGGGCCTGGGCGCCGCGAGATCGGCCACGGGGCGCTGGCGGAACGGGCGCTGGTGAATCTGATGCCACCCGAAGCGGACTTCCCCTACGCACTGCGGCTGGTGTCGGACATACTCGAATCGAACGGGTCCTCTTCGATGGCGACGGTCTGCGGCGCGTCGCTGGCGATGATGGACGGCGGCGTGCCGCTGCGCGCGCCCTGCGCCGGTATCGCCATGGGACTTGTGGTCGGAGAACGGGGCAAGTACGCCATCCTGACGGACATCGCCGGCGCCGAAGACCATTACGGTGACATGGATTTCAAGGTCGCCGGGACGCGTGAGGGCATCACCGCGCTCCAGATGGACATCAAGGTGACGGGCATCAGCATCGGGATGATGCGCGAGGCCCTCGCCCAGGCGAAGAAGGCGCGTCTGGAGATATTGGACATCATGGAGCAGACGCTGAGCAGCCCGCGGACGGCGATTTCCTCTTACGCGCCGCGGCTCTTTGCGCTGACGATCCCGACGGACAAGATCCGCGACCTGATCGGTCCGGGGGGCAAGAAGATCAAGTCCATCATCGAAGCGACCGGCGTGAAGATCGACGTTCACGACGACGGCAAGGTGCACGTCTTTGCCACGAACGGAGAGGCGGGCGACGCGGCGTTGCGGATGATCCAGGAAGTCACTGCCACGGCGGAGATTGGCAAGACCTATCTCGGCAAGGTTGTGCGGCTCGCGGACTTCGGCGCATTCGTCGAGCTATTCCCGGGAACCGACGGCTTGCTGCACATCAGTGAGATCTCCGAGCACCGCATTCGCGACGTCCGCGATGAGCTGAAGCTCGGCGATCAAGTGCTGGTGAAAGTGCTCTCGATCGAGGGGAACAAGATCCGGCTGTCACGCAAGGCCCTGATTCGCGAGCAGCGGGATAAACAAAAGCGCGAGGTCGGCGGCGCGGCGCAGTAAGCCCGGCCCAGCACATCTCGAAACGCAGAAACAGCCCGGCCCGTCAGCGTCCTGACGCCCGGGCTGTTTTGTATTTGGGCGAGGCGGTGGCCTGGCGCTGAGGGCGATGCACAGCATCGAGCACCCCCCAGAGCGCGTCAAGAGCTTCCTCGGCGGCGGCGACGGTGCGGTCCAGGCTGCCATAGCCGTCCGCGGCGAGCCAGTTGCGCCAGGCGGCGCGGTGGGCCTTGTCGGCTTCCTGGTGCACGGCGAAATAGGCGAGCCCTTCGGGCCGGGTGACGCCGTAAAATCGGCGCAGCCCCTCCAACTTCTCGGCGGCGGTCTCGGGCACCTGCGATTCGTAGGCGTACAGCACAGCAACAGCGTGGCAGGCCGGGCCTTCGGCACAGAAACGGCGGTAGGTTTCGACGAGTGTCTGAGTGGCGGGCAGCATCGGGGAGGAGGTTAGCGTTTCCTCCGGGACGCCAATGGCTGCGGCAAAATCCCGCCAAAGGCGCGGATGAGGCGCACGCGGGTCCGTTTCTTCAGCGAGATTTTGAAGAATGACGCTGCGAAGCGCGCCGTTCGTGCGAGCGGCGAGAGTCTTCAAGTAACCGGGGAAGGCATCCACGTGCCGGTAGTATTGCGTCGCGTAGAGCTGCAAACTGGCACGGGGGAGTTTGCCCGCTTGCCAATCCTGATAGAACGGGTGCTTCAGGAGATGCTTCTGGTCGATCCGAGCGTCAAGCCGTAAAAGAAGATCGTCGCCAAGCAGTGTCATGAACTCAATTCCCCCCCTGCAAGCCCGGACGCACGAGAGGATCGCGCGCAAAACACGGGCCGAGAATGAAGGGCTGCATTGTAACAGAGGCAAGGCCCAGCAGACACATGGATGCAGACGCTGTGGAAAAGTGCCCCATCTTTCTTGTAACTGCTGATTCTACAGGGGCTAGTGCTGCGCTACGTCATTTCAGCAAGCAGCGGACTAGCTGCTGACGCGGGTGATGCGGGCGCCGACGGAGCAGAGTTTTTCCTCGATGCGTTCGTAGCCGCGATCGATGTGGTACACGCGGTCGATGAGGGTTTCACCGTTCGCAATCAAACCAGCGAGGACGAGCGACGCGCTGGCGCGGAGATCGGAGGCGATCACACTCGTGCCGGTGAGGGGCGCCGGGCCGCGGACGATGGCGGAGCGTCCGTCGATGGTAATGTTGGCGCCCATGCGAGACATCTCGCTGGCGTGCAGGAACCGGTTTTCGAAGATCGTTTCGGTGACGACGGAAGTGCCTTCGGCCTGCGTGGCGAGCGTCATGTACTGTGCCTGCATGTCGGTGGCAAAGCCGGGATACTCCTGGGTGGTGACGTCGGCGGCCACAAGCTTCCCGGAGCCGCGGACGCGGAGGGTCTCCGGGCCGGTCTCTTCGACGATCACGCCCGCCTCGCGAAGCTTGGTGATGATGGAGCCCAGATGTTCGGGGGCGCAGCGGGCGAGGGTGAGCTCGCCGCCGGTGATCGCGCCGGCGACGAGAAAGGTGCCGGCTTCGATGCGGTCGGGAATAACAGTGTGTTCGGCGCCATGCAGGCGCTCGACGCCGCGCACGCGCAGGGTCGATGTCCCATCGCCTTCGATGTCCGCGCCCATCTTGCGCAACAGCACGGCAAGATCAGTCACTTCCGGCTCGCGGGCCGCGTTTTCGATCGACGTTTCGCCTTCGGCGAGGGCCGCGGCCATAAGGATGTTCTCCGTGCCGGTGACGGTGATCTTTTCGAACGAGATACACGCTCCCCTGAGGCGGCCGCGCTTCGGCCCCCGAGCTTCGATGTTGCCATGCGAGGTGGAGATTTCGGCACCCAGTTTTTCGAGTGCGGCAATGTGCAAATCCACCGGGCGCGCTCCGATGGCACAGCCTCCCGGCAACGACACCCGGGCGTAGCCGAGACGGGCAACGAGGGGACCGAGCGTCAGAACGGAGGCGCGCATGGTGCGGACCAACTCGTAGGGCGCTTCGGCGTCGCTCAGGGCTGCGGCCTGGATCGTGTAGTTAGTGCCGGGGAAATCGTCGGTAAAGACGCGCGCGGACATGTGGGTGAGGAGCTTGGCCATGGTGATGATGTCGCGGACGCGCGGAATGTTGTGGAGGACGATGGGCTCGGGAGAAAGGAGCGCGGCAGCCATCGCCGGAAGCGCGGAGTTTTTCGCGCCGCTGATGGTTACGGTGCCGCTGAGCGGCACGCCGCCACGAATCAGGAATTTGTCCACGCGTCCTTGCCTCCTAGGAAAATCATTCGCCGAACGCCCGGCGCAAATCGCCCCGCGCGCCGCGGAGCAGATTGCGAGCCTCTTTGACGCCGACGTTCTTCTTCAACATGACCAGTGCGACGCGGAGGTTGTGTCCCGACTGACGCAGGGCGTGTCTCGAGATGGACGGTGGCCGGCCGCTGGCTTCCGTCAGGATGCGCAAGCCGCGCGCGCGTAACTTCCGGTTCGTCAGCGCCACGTCAATCATCCAATTGTCATAAACGCGGCCAAGACGAATCATCGCCGCGGTGGAGAGCATATTGAGGACCATCTTCTGGACGGTGCCGGCCTTGAGCCGGGTCGAGCCGGCCAGTATTTCCGGCCCGGCATCGGGCCCAATGGAAATGTGCACGGCGCGAGCGAGCAGCGAGCGCGGATTCGAGGTGATGCCGACGGTCGTGGCCCGTTTGCGCCGCGCCTGGCGCAGCGCGCCAAGAACGTAGGGGGTGCCGCCGCTTGCCGTAATGCCCACGACAACGTCGCGCGAGGAGAGCTTTTTCCGGGCGAGGTCACGCGCACCCTGAGCGGCGGAATCTTCGTCGCCTTCCGCGGCGTCCGTTAGCGCGCGGCGGCCTCCGGCAATGATCGCCTGGACGAGCCGCGGGGATATGCCGAACGTCGGAGGGCATTCGGCGGCGTCGAGAACGGCAAGGCGCCCGCTGGTGCCTGCGCCGACATAGAAAAGACGCCCGCCGTTCTTCAAGGCCTGGACGATTGCATCTACCGCGCGCGCAATTGGGCGAATCTCGCGCCGGACCGCGGGCACAACTCGCGCATCTTCGCGGTTCATCGCTTGGAGAATGGCGCGCGTGGAGAGGCGGTCGAGGCCGAGCGAACGCGCGTTGCGCCGTTCGGTGACGCGCGTTTTTCGGGGAGGAACAGGCACCGTCGCATTATACTCGCGCTCAAATCGAGGGCGGTATATCGTCCCTCCTCGTCGGATTGCTAGGAATCATCCGCGACACACACTCTCGCATCCTGCTAGGGCTTGGGAGCGGCGGGAGGAGCCAAGCCCAGGGCCTGGATGACGGCATCGTGCACGGCGGGGCGCACTTCTTGAATCTTGTGATTTTCGCGCGTGGGATTGACGCGATTGGTGAGCAGAATGACGAAAAGCTGCTTGTCCGGGTCGATCCAGATGGATGTGCCGGTGAAGCCGAGATGGCCGAAGCTGTGAAGCGAAAAGAAATGTCCGCTCGAGGAGTTCTCCGTAGGCACGGCCCATCCGAGGGCGCGCAAATTGCCGGAAATGGCTTGCGGGGCGGCGAATTCCGCGATTGTGCCGCGGCGGAGAATCCGATGGTGCGCGTAAATCCCGCCGTCGAGAAGCATCTGGCAAAAGGCGGCGAGATCGCCCGCAGTGCCGAAAAGCCCCGCGTGGCCGGCGACGCCTCCCATGACATAAGCATTCTCGTCGTGAACCTCCCCGCGAACGAGGCGCTTGCGAAGAGATTTGTCATCCTCGGTGGGCGCGATGCGGGAGAGAAGCTTCTTGGGGGGAAGAAACATGGCGTCCGACATGCCGAGCGGGCGGAAAATCTGCTCGGCGGCCAGGATGTTGAGCGGCTTTCCGGTCAGGCGCTCGACGATTTCGGCGAGAAGAATGACGCCGAGATCGGAATACGCTTCCTTCGACCCCGGCTGCGTTTCCAGCGGCTCGGCGAAGATTTTTTCCAGGACTTCGCGCTTGCTCTTACACGTCAGGAAATAATCGCGGTGCGGCGGAAGACCCGAGGTATGCGTCAGAAGCTGCCGCACGGTGACTTGGTGGCGCCACTCGGGCTGCGGTCCCTTGGCCCACTCCGGCAGATAACGGTCGATGGGAGCGTCAAGCTGGAGGCCGGCTCCGGCGCGAGTTTCGGTGAGTCGCGCGGTGAGGGTCGTGGTGACGATGACCTTGGTGAGAGATGCCAGATCGTAGATCGTGTCGGGCGCGACGGGAGCGGCTCCGCGATCGTAACTGAGCTTGCCAAACACATGCACGGCGAGTTTGCCGCGGTAGCCGACGGCGAGCACGCCGCCGGGAAACGCGGCGTCGCGCACGGCGCGCTCCATGACGTCGTAGGCGGGAGCGAGACGAGCGGCGGCGGCTGAATCCATCATCGCAAGCTTCATCGGATGGGCGGCGAGCGCGATGCCGTCACCGGCTTTCAGATTTGCGCCAGGAATGCTCACGGGCAGGCGGCCGCGGACCGGAATCTGGCCGAAGAGGGCGCGCACCGCGGAGACTTGCGCGACCTCGGAGATGCCGAAGACCGAAAGCCAGGTCTTCGCCCCCGGGAACTGCTCGATGAGGTACGGGCTGCCCAGTCCGACAAAAACGACGGGCTTGCCGGAAGCGAGAACCTGGCGCGCCAGGGCGGCTTGGTCTTCGGGCAGAGCCACGCTGCCCTTGCGATCGGTGACGCGGACGGACAGGGCCACGATGATGAAATCGTAGCGGTTGAGCGGCGGCAGCTTCACGGCGGCAGCTTTGACGAATTGCGTGTCGGTGCGGACGACGTCCAGCGAATCCACACGCCAGCGCAACTCGCGCTCGAGGTCTTCGGCGGGATAGGGCTCAAGGTCGCCGGAAATGGCGAGTAGGAGCGCGGTGGAGGGCCGGGTGGCATCGAGCGGGAGGAGGTGCGCATCGTCGCGGAGAAGGGTGACGCCGCGGTCGCTGATGTCCTGCGCTTTGGCGGCCCACTCGGGACGGGCGAAATGAGAGTTGAGGTCATTCAGATTGACGAGGCGGTTCTTATCGAGGCCGAGGCGAGCCTTCGCCTCGAGGATGCGACGGACCGATTGATCGAGGCGCGCGCGAGAAAGGCGGCCCGAGGCCACTGCATCCTGGAGTGCGGCAAAAGCAGCGTCGGGAACCGGCGGCATGAGGAGAACGTCGGAGCCGGCAAGGACGGCACGGACAGCGGCTTCGCCGGGCGGATAACGGAGGGTTACGCCACCCATGTCCAGGGCGTCAGTGACCACGATCCCGTCGAACCCCATCTCCTTGCGCAGGAGGCCGGTGAGGATCTTTTCGGAAAGAGTCGCGGGGACGTTCGGATCGAGCTCCAGCGCGGGAACGGCGAGATGCCCGGTCATGATCGAGCTTACGCCCGCGGCGATGGCGGCGCGAAACGGCACGAGTTCGACTGAATCGAGGCGCGCGCGGTCGGCACTGACCACGGGAAGATCGAGGTGAGAATCGCCGGACGTGTTGCCGTGGCCGGGGAAATGTTTTGCGGTCGAGAGCCCGCCGGCTTCTTCAACGCCGCGGACGTAGGCGGAGACGTAGTCCGCGACGCGAGCAGGGTCCTCGCCGAAGGAACGCGTGTTGATGATCGGATTGGCGGGATTGCTGTTCACGTCAGCGTCCGGCGCGTAAACCCAATGGATGCCAACCGCGCGCGCCTCGAGCGCCGTGATGCGTCCCATTTCATACGCGTCTTGCGGACTGCCGGCTGCCGCGAGCGCCATGGCAGTTGGAAACGACGTGCCTTCATCAAGTCGCATCGCGGTGCCGCGCTCGAAGTCCGCACCGATGAGCAGCGGCACCCGGGCGCGCGCCTGAAGCTGATTGGCCAGCACGGCGGTCGGATAGGCCTGACTCTTCACGGGGCCGAGAGGCGAGCCCTGAGTCACGATGATGAAGCCGCCGGCGTGGAGCTTTTCGACCGCGGAAAGCAGAGTTCGATAGTCGTCGCTATCCGTGGGTGTCAACACGCCGTAGAGAGTGGGGAAAAGGAGTTGACCGATTTTTTCGTCCACGGATAGTTTGCGGAGCGTGGTCTCGACCCAACGCCGGGCAGCCGGAGGAAGGCGCTTGGCCGGAGCGGCGCGGCGAGGAGACGATTTTGCCGGAGGAGTGGGCTTGTCTTGCGCGCGGGGCTTGATCGGCATGAAGAAAAAAACAGCAAGCAGCAGGAGCCATGAGGCGCGATGGTTCGTCAAGTTCGCCCTCTCAGGTTGACGCCCGCATGCCGAAACTGTATATAGCACACAGGGTCTGGCCTCACCACGAAAACCTGCGCGTGGAGTTCCAGCCTACCACCGAATGTGCCTGAAACCGTCACTTTGGAGCTGTTTTCTTGAGCGGTTGCTGAGAGTGCGCCCGGCTGTGTTGCTGGCTGGCGGGGCGTGTCTCTGCGCATTGGCACCGCCGATGGTGGCAGCGAGGGGAGTGCGCCGCGCTGTGCGCGCCGGCATGGACGTTCTCGAGGAGCAGCACTACGCGGCGTTGCGCGGCAAACGCATCGGGCTCATCACGAACCAAACGGGCGTGGACCGCGATGGGCGAACCGACGTCGAATTGTTGGCGCGGGCGCCGGGGGTGACCCTGGTCACGCTGTTTAGCCCGGAGCATGGGCTCGTCGGGGGCGCCGACGCGCGGGTGGGTTCTTCGAGCGATTCCGCGACGGGCCTGCCGGTTTACAGCCTCTACGGCGACACGCTGCGTCCTACCGAGGCGATGCTGCAGGGCATTGACGCGCTCGTCTTCGACATCCAGGACGCGGGCGTGCGGTTTTACACCTACATCACCACGATGGCGTACTGCATGGAAGAGGCCGCCAAACGGCACATCCCGTTTTTCGTGCTCGACCGGCCGAACCCGCTGGGAGGGGAGATCCTCGAGGGTCCGATGTTGGATGCCGACCGGCTCGGTTTCACCGGCTATTTTCCGATGCCGGTCCGCTACGGGATGACCATCGGCGAACTCGCGCAGATGTTCAACGAAGAAGACCACATCGGCTGTGATCTCCACGTGATCGCCATGAAAGGTTGGAAGCGCAGCTACTTCTATCAGGACACGGGCCTGCGATGGATTCCGCCTTCGCCGAATCTGCGCACACTCAATGGCGCGGTGCTCTATCCTGGGTTGGAGATTTTGCAGAACGCGGGGGTTTCTGTGGGGCGCGGCACGGAAGCGCCATTTGAGGAGATCGGCGCGCCGTGGATTGAAGCAGAAACGCTGGCGCGCGAAGTGGCGCGCCGGAATCTTCCCGGTGTGCGCGTGAAGCCGGCCCAATTCATTCCGATCACGGGACCCCATGCCGGGAAGGTGTGCCGCGGCGTGGTTTTCCGGGTCACCAACCGCCGCGCGGTGCGTTCGATGCAGAACGGGCTCGAAATCGCGCTGGTACTGAAAAAGCTCTATCCGCAACAGTTCGATGCCGCGAAGCTTCTCCTCCTGCTCGGCAACGCTGCTGCGATCAGCCGCATCGAGGAAGGGAAAAGCGCGGGGGAAATCGTGGCCGGATGGGACCGCGATCTGAAGACATTTCAGCAGACGCGGGGCAAGTATCTCCTGTACCGCTAACGCCCGTGAGAACGACAAATTCCATTCCCCGGATGGGTCTCAAGACAGCTGGCCAAGAGTACTATTGACGCCAACGTTCGAATATAGGATTCCTATATTCGATATGACGAAGCGCATCCCATCAAGAATTGCCCGCGGCAGTGCCGAGCTGGCCATCCTGGCGCTGCTCGCGGAAGAACCGCTCTACGGATTTGAAATCGCGAAACAGATCGAAGCGAAAAGCCAGGGAGCACTGCGCTTCAATCTGGCGTCGCTTTATCCGATGCTCTACGAGCTTGAAAAGCGCGGCTGGGTGAGAGGCCGTTGGGAGGCCAATCGGGCGGGACGCGATCGCCGCTACTACTGCTTGACGTCCGCGGGCAAGAGAAAGCTCGTGCCGCTCCGGCGCGAGTGGCGGTTCTTTTTCCAGGCGCTGGACCGCTTGGCGGGGGTGGCCCGTGCGTGATTGGGTTGCTTTGGTCCGTGAGGGGTTAGGCAATCTGGATCTTTCTCCGGCTCAACAAGAAGAGACCGTAGCCGAACTGGCCGGTCACCTTGAGGATGTTTACATCGAGTTACGCGCGAAAGGGCACAGCGAGTCCGAAGCCGTCGACCGCGCACTCAACGAGGTATCTGACTGGGGCAAATTGGCCGGAGAGATTCGCGGCGCAAGGCGCGAGGAGGGAAACATGAACAGCCGAACGAGAAGTTTCTGGCTGCCTGGGCTGGTCAGTCTGACGGGGTCCATGGGATTGCTGATGGTTCTGCAACGACTGAATCTGCAACCTTATGTCAGTTGGTATCGGGCGGAAGTCGCGCTGACTTTTTACCTTCCCTGGCTGATTGCACAGCCGGTATTTGGAGCCATTGGCGCGTATTTGTCCGGCCGTTCGGGAAGCTCGCGCTCGATACGACTCGCAGCGGGCCTGTTTCCTGCAATCGCCATGCTTGGATTGTTCTGTGTGACTTTGTTAGCGGGCGTCTTCGTCGAGAGAAACGCGTTCATCTGGCACCACCTCGCGTATCTGGCGCTCACAACGGGCGTCTGGGTTGTAACACCCGGAATCGGCCTGCTGCTGGGTACACTGCCGTTCTTGAAGACGCCGAAGGCGCTCCTGTCTCAGCCCATGGTCGAGAACTGATCCTTGCCACCTCTGGACCGCCAGAAACGGTAGAAGACTAGCCCCGAGAGAATCAACGCAAGCCCAATCGAAGAGCGCACCGGGCGGGCGAGCCACAGACTGACGGTTAACGCCAGCGCGCCGGCGACAAAAAGCCCGGGAACCCACGGATAGCCCCAGCAGCGATAGGGCCGCGGCAGGTCGGGAGCGGTCCGGCGCAGACGGAACATGGCCACGACCGCGAGGCCGTAGAAGATCCAACCCGCAAAAATGAAGAGTGAGGTCAGCTCCTCAAACGTGCCGCTGAGAGCCATGAGGCTTGCCAGCACGCACTGGAAGATCAGAGCGCGTCCCGGTGTGCGGTATTTCTCGTGGACCCCGCGAGCGACGCGGAAGAACAGGCCGTCGCGCGCCATCGCGTAGGGTACGCGCGCGCCGCTCAGGACCGACGAGTTCATCGAGCCGAGCGCCGCGATGACCATGGCCAGCGTGATCCAGTCGGCAGCGCCGCGGCCGCTGATGCGCGCGACCACGTCGGAAGCAATATGCCGCGAGGCGGCCACTTCGCCGAACGACAAAATGCGTAGGCACGCGACGCTGAATAAAAGATAAATCGCCGCGACGAAGGCGACCGCACCGACGAGCGCGCGGGGGATGTTCCGCTGCGGCTCAGCGACTTCGGAGCCCACGAGGTTCAGGTCCTCCCACCCGTCATAAGCCCAGAGTGCCGCGGCCAAAGCCGCCAGGAACGCGGTGAAGGTGCCTACGCCGAACGCCGCGGGCCAAAGGGGCTGAAACGTGGCCGTGTGTGCGGCGGGGGCTCCGAGGGCGAGCGCGATAATGGCAAGCACCGAAGCGACTTTCAGCGCGGTCAGAAACACCTGCACGGCGCCACCGAGGCGCACGCCAAGATAGTTGACGCCCGTCATGGCCATGAGCCAGAGCACGGCAAGCGGCTGAGCCCAGGTGAAGACAAAATCGTAGGGTTTGACGAGCGTCACCCCGAAGGGAGCGGAAAGGTGCAGCGTGAAGATCGGCGCTCCCACCGCGGGAATGAGAAAACCGAGGAAGCGCATCAGCCCCGCGGCGATGGAAGCGGCCGAGGCGGGCCGTCCAACGATGGAATGCATCCAGCCAAAAAGGAAGCCCCAGACGGGGCCGAAGCCGCGGCGCAGGTAGGCATATTCGCCGCCGGCTTCGGGAATTGCGGCACCGAGCTCAGCGTAAGCGAGGGCGCCGAAGAGCGAGAGAACCGCGCCAACGACCCACGCGGCAAAGACCACCGCGACGGTCCGGCCTTCGCGAGCCATTTCTGCGGGCTTGAGAAAAATGCCGGTGCCGATCATCGTGCCGACGACGATGGCCAGGGAGCCCCACTTGCCCAGACCACGGATGAGATCGATCTTTTTCCCGTTCATTGGCGTGTGGAGGACCCTTGATGGGCGCCGCTTCGCGGCGAGTTCGCCAGCCGGCTCAGCAGGGCGCCGACGAGTACCGTCACGCTTGAGCCGATGAGCACGTACCAGGTAAAAGCCACGCGCGTGAAACCATACACCAGAAGAACCACAGTGAGCCCGGCAAACATTCCGGCAAGCGCGCCGCGCGCGGTCGACCGGCGGTCAATTGTGCCGAGAAGAAACAGGCCGAGAAGTGCGCCGAACGGGAGGGAAGCAATCGTCAGGCCGGCTTCGAGGACGGGGCCCCACTTGAACAGTCCGAAGACAAGCAGTACGGCGCCCCAGGCGAGAGTGGCGCGCCGCGAGCGTGCCAGGAAACGCGCCGGCCCCGATCCCATCGGGGCAGGCTCGAGCGAGCGGCCTCGACGTGGTCCGTCGGGGCCGCGGAGGCGCTCGAAGTCCAGTACGCTCGAGGCCGCCAGGGAATTGAGCGAGCCACTGGCGTTGGACATGGCCACGGCGAAGAGGGCCGCGAGGACCAGTCCTGCGAGTCCATGCGGCATCTCGCGCACGATGAACAAAGGAAAGATGCGGTCTGCCGGCTCTCCGGGGGCAAGCAAAGGCGTGTGTTGAGCGAAGACGAACAGCATCACGCCGATCAGGAGAAACAGTGTGAATTGGACGAGTACGATGCCGCCGCTCACGAGCAGGGCCAGCCTGCTGTCGCGTTGCGAGCGCGCAGCCAAGAGCCGTTGGACGATGGTCTGGTCGGTGCCGTGGCTTGCCATGGTGAGGAATGCACCGCCGATGAGGCCCGACCAGAGCGTGTATTTCGTGAAAAAGCTGAGCGTGAGGTCGAAGACCTGAAGCTTGTGGCCGGAGACGGTGGCGACCTGCGCAACCTCCGTCCACCCGCCCGGAATGCGGTGCAGCAAGAGAAAAAAGGCGGCGAGGGAGCCGGTGAAGTAGAGGATGAGCTGGATCACGTCGGTCCAGATGACGGCGCGCATCCCGCCCTCAAACGTGTAAATGAGCGTCAACACAATGACCAGAAACACGGCTGGGCGCTCGGAAGTGCCGAGAACCACGCTCACGACGAGGGCGATGGCCGCGACGCGCACGCCTTCGGCGAGGGCGCGCGTGATCAGAAATGTCGAAGCGGCCACGGCGCGCATCCGCTCGCCAAAGCGCTTCTCGATGAGCTGGTAGGCGGTGAAGTATTCCCCGCGAAAGTAGCCCGGCAGGAGAATGAGCACGATCAGGACGCGCCCCAGCAGATAGCCGAGAACGAGCTGCAGAAAGGCGAGATTGCCCGCGTAGGCGAGCGCGGGCGTGCCGATGATGGTCAGCGTCGAGGTTTCGGTGGCGACAATCGAGAACGCCAAGGCCCACCAGGGAGCCGTGCGGCCGCCGAGGAAATAGTCGCGGATGTCGCGCTGGCCACGGCGAAAGCGCAAGCCAAAGAAGGTGATCCCGGCAAGGTAAGCAAGTACGATGGCGAGATCAAGAAGGCTAATGCGCATGGTATGTGGCGCGCGGCCTGGAAGCGGCGCGCCTGAAGACCGCGCGATGATAGTGAGCGGCGAATCGGGGCGTCAAGTCCTGTGGCCTGGCTCGGAGCCCCAGAGGGATTGTTGCGCAGATGAGGACGGGGCAGCGCCGCCGTTGGCGTTCTGCCTTATGCTAGGTCCATAGCGATCTATCTCGGCTTTGGCGGCGGCGCCAAGACAGGCTGCGTCCCGCTCGACGAAACGCGAGCGGAGCGTGCCCTGGAGACTGAGCGCCTCGCCGGCGGGCGAGACTGAGACCCGAGCATGGCGCAAGAACCGCGGACCCTTGAACCTCTCGTCAAGCAGGCGCAGACGGCGCCAGCCGAGCAGATTCTCGTGCTTCTGCACGATGCGCGAGAGGAGACACTGCTCGCGCTTCTCGATCATCCCGCCTTCGACGAGACGCATCTCTGCTTGCTGCTCGAGCGCAAAGAGCTTTCCGAGAGGATTCTCGAGGAGATTGCGCGGCGCAAGTCGTTCCTGAAGAGCTATCGGGTAAAACGGGCGCTTGTGACGCATCCGCATGCGCCGCGCCTGACCGGTATGCGGCTCCTGCGCGACCTCTACATGCTCGATCTGGTGCAGATCAGCATGCAGCCCTCGGTTCACGGGGAACTTCGGCGTCAAGCGGAAGAGCTGCTCATCAGCCGTCTTCCGCAGGTCGCGCTGGGACAGAAGATCATGCTGGCGCGCCGCGGGCCGGCGCGCGTCGCGGGAGCGCTGTTGGCCGAAGGCCATCCGCAGGTCCTGCCGGCCGTCCTCGACAATCCTTTTCTCACCGAAGCACAAGTTCTCAAGGTCATGGCGCGGGAACGGCTGGCGGGCGGAATCATTCCCGCGATTGCGCGGCATCGCAAGTGGTCACAGCTCGAACGGGTGCGCATGGCATTGGTGCGCCATCCGGCAACGCCACTTTCGATCGTGCTGGCATTCCTGCCCATGATCCCGGTGCCGAACCTGAAGGAGTTGGCCGCCGTTGGTTCGCTCTCCGAAAGCTTGCGCGGCTATCTCCGCCGGGAAGTGGAACGGAGACTATCGGGGGGCGCACCAAAGAACAAACTGCCGTAATGGCTGAAACAAGAACGAAGGTCATCTCGTATATTTCTTTAATGGGAACGGAGCTGTAACGAAGGGTGCAGGATCGCTTGACTACGCCGGCGCGGATTCCTAGCATCGCCAGAGGCGCAGGACTCATCTGACTAGGAGGGACGTCTGGACCAGCCCGGACACAAACAGGAGCAACCGCGGCGGTACGAGCGCCGCCGTGCCCCCAGGTTTGTCTGCGGCGCGGATCTGGAGATGGAATGGGGCTCGGCCGTGCTCCGCGGGCGCGTACGCGACGTCAGTTCGAGCGGAATGTTCATCGAGCTGCCCGATCCGCTCTGGGTAGGCGCGGAGTTCGCCGCCCGGATCGTCCTGAAGGAGAAGGAGCCGGTGCAGCTGGATTGTTCGGTGAAGCGCGTGGAGCCGGAACGTGGCATGGGGGTGACCGTGGTGCCGCCGGAGGAGGAGAGCCGGGCGCGTTTCAGTCTGTTCTTGCGAGAACTGGCCGGGGGCACGGGATGATCCGTTGCCTCGAGTGTGGCAGCGAAAAGACCGCCGATCAATGTCCCCATTGCGGGCTGACCTCCGCCGCCGCGGAGGTGCTCTTCCGCCGAAGACTGGGGCGCCGCATGGCGTGGTTTCTTTCGGGCTCGATCGTTTTTCTCATCGTGAGCCAGGTTTTCCCCCCGCTCGATCTCGATGGCATGCTGATCTTCTTTGGCTTGGTCTTCTTCTTTTCGCTCGGCCTGGGATTCCTTCTCAACCAGCGGGCCAAGCGGCGCGGCGATCTCGAGGCTGTCAAACGGATTTATTTCGGGTTCGCGCCGCTGCCCTGGGTCTTCGCGGTGCTTCTCTTCGCGAATGGGAAGTTGGACCACACGCCGCCGGAAACCCATCCTGCCGTGGTGGTCGGGAAGTTCCAGATGCCCGGGTTCATGCGCTGGACGCGGCGCCTGGCCGTGCGTTCCTGGCGAGAGGACCGCAGGATCGAGCGCGTTTCGGTGGGCCAGTTCGATTTCGACCGCTTTGGGCCCGGCGACGAGATCGTCGTCCAGGTCCAGCGGGGAGCTTTGGGGATTCCGTGGGTGTACGGCGTTTATCGTGAATAGACTGGGGGGACCTCACCGTCCCTGAGCGCCACTTAGTAGAAGGGACGCAGATCCGGTTTTTGCGGCAATTGGATTTCGAGGATGCTGCCGTTCGCCCCGAATTTGAAACGGATCCGGCGCATCGGGCCCACGCTGCGGGCATCCCAGCCGGAGATGGCAACCGGTGTGGAAGGCCGATCGGCTTCCGACCATTCGAAGGCATCGCCTTTGGGCTTTAGCTTCTGAGGATCGATGTCGTACACGACCTGCTCGCGCAGATCGAGAAAAAGATAGCGGCGCCAGAGCTTGACCAGGATCCAGGCGTCGTGCTTTTCAGCGCGGTAGGCGTTCCAGGTCTTGGGCGCCTTTCCATCGAGCGTCAGGATCGCTAGGTCGAGCGGCTTCCAGGTAATCGTGCTTGGCGCGGCAGTCAGAAGCGCCGTCCCGGCAATCAGCAAGAATAGGACAAGCAATCCGGCGATTCGCTTGACGTTGCGATCTCTCGCGGTTTCCAGCATCGGATCATCCCCTGCGGACGGCGTCGCGGCAGGAGCCGGCCTCTCCAGCCGCAGTGTACGCTGAGGCGTCCAGGGCCGCAAATTCGTCCCGGCGCTCGCCGCCGGCCTGGCGTGTGTCTATAATGAAGCGAATGAGGCTCTACAACTTGGGCATGATGATTGGTGGCACTCTGGGCCGTGTGTATCGCCGCTGCGGGATGCTTTCACAGGCGATTGCTTACAACATGTTTCTGTCTTTCTTCCCCACGCTGCTGATCGCCGTAGCTTTTGCCACGAGCCAGGCCGGGAGCAAGACAGGCTTGCTCGATCTGATCGAACACCTCACCGCGTATGTGCCTCCCAGCAGCCGCCAACTCGTGGCCGACTACATCACGCGAAGGGCGCCTCATGTTTGGCGCTGGACACTGTTCGGGTTGAGCGTCACGCTGGTGGCCGGCTCGCAGGTGATGAAGCTCATCATGGAGGGCATCCGCCGGATCTATGGCGACCGTCAAGGCTTCTCTTATCTTCGGCGCCAGCTTCGAGGTTTGTTGCTCCTCTGCATCACGATCGCACCGCTTCTCGTTGCAGCCATTCTCAGCGTATTCGGGCGGCCCTTGCGGCGCTGGCTGCTGCGGGAGTGGGGATCCCCGCTCCCGCTCCGCGGCCTGTGGAACGTCTTCTTCGTCGCGGCGGCGATGGTACTCGCGATGGCGGCACTCACGGTGATCTACCGGCTGGCGCGTCCCGCCGCGCGCTCGTGGCGTGCGGTCTTGCCGGGAGCGGTGGTCGCCACGCTTCTATGGTGGGCCGTAAACGCGCTGTTCGGCTTCTACGTCAGACGAATTCAGTACGGCGCGGTTTACGGGGGAGTCGCTGCGGTCGTCGGCCTGCTCGTGTGGATGTACATCTCGGCGGTAGTGGTGTTCGTCGGGGCGGCCTGGAACGCAGAATTGGCTGACGCACCCGAGCGGGGCTGAGGAGACGCCCGTGGCCGAGTTGCGAGTTGAATGTTACGCCGGGCACCGCGCCGATCAGCGGCCGGTGCGCTTCTCTATCTTAGAGCGCACCTTCGAGGTGCTGGAAGTCGAAGACCAGTGGTATTCGCCCGAGGCCATCTACTTCCGCGTGCTCGCCGATGATGGCAATCGCTACGTCCTGAGGCATCAGGAAACGCAGGACATTTGGACGTTAGAAGCATTTCGAGCGCAGCGGACCTAGCTCTATCCTGTGGGCATTCAGTGGCTTACGAGGCTCGAATTCTTCGGGCTGGTATTGTCTTCGGCTCTCGAGCAAATTCCAAGGCCTGTCCCGCAAATGGCGCAAGAGGCGATCTCCGTACGGGCGCAGCAGGTTGGGCTTCTACAGCAACGGAATCCCGCACAAGAAAGCGCCGGCAAGCCGCCGCACTCCAAAAGAGAAAACGCCATCCGGACAATCCGGATGGCGTTTCCTGCGAGCTTGGGAAAGATCAATCAATCCGCAGCGACCCGCGCCGGCGCGTCCGGTGTTTGCCCCGAGCGGATGCGCATGTTGAAGAACGACCGGTAGACGAAGGTAATCGACACGGCGAAGAACAATGCCGCCAGTAAATGAGTCCGCAGGCCGCCGGTCTTCGCCGTCATCGCCACCGCCAGCTCCACCGCCAGCAAGCCGAACAGGGTGGTGAACTTGATGACCGGGTTCATGGCCACGGAGGAAGTGTCCTTGAAAGGATCGCCGACCGTATCGCCGATGACCGTCGCGGCATGAAGTTCGGTGCCCTTCTGCTTGAGCTCGACCTCGACGATCTTCTTGGCGTTATCCCACGCGGCTCCCGCGTTGGCCATGAAGATGGCCTGAAAGAGCCCGAAAATGGCAATCGCGATGAGGTAGCCGATAAAGAAGAACGGCTCGACGAAAGCGAATGCCAGCGTGGCGAAGAAGACGGCGATGAAGATGTTCAACATACCTTTCTGCGCGTACTGCGTGCAGATCTCGACGACCTTCTTGCTATCGGCGACGGATGCCTTCTCCGTGCTTTCCAGTTTGATGTGCCGCTTGATGAACTCGACCGCGCGGTACGCGCCGGTGGAAACGGCTTGGGTCGAAGCGCCGGTGAACCAGTAGATCATGGCTCCACCGGTGATCATGCCGAGGAAAAACGGCGCGTGCAGGAGTGAAAGCTTGTCGACGTTGGACGTGAGGCCGTTCGTGAGCGCCATGATGATCGAGAAGATCATCGTCGTAGCGCCCACGACGGCGGTGCCGATCAGGACCGGCTTCGCGGTGGCCTTGAAGGTGTTGCCCGCGCCATCATTGGCTTCCAGAAGGTCCTTGGCCCGGCTGAAGTTCACGTCGATGTTGTAGTCCTTCTTCAGCTCCTGTTGGATGTTGGGAATCTGCTCGATCATAGAGAGTTCAAAGATCGACTGAGCGTTATCGGTGACCGGGCCGTAGGAATCCACCGCGATGGTCACCGGACCCATGCCCAGGAAGCCGAAGGCCACGAGGCCAAAGGCAAACACGGGCGCGGCTAGCATGAGGTTTCCGAGGCCCATCCCCTGCATGAAGTAGCTGATGGACATGAGCAGGACCATCGCCAGCCCCAAGTAGTAGGCAGAAAAATTGCCGGCCACGAATCCGGACAAGATGCCCAGCGAGGCGCCACCCTCCTGGGCCGAGGTCACAACTTCCCTTACATGCCGCGACTCGGTCGAAGTGAACACTTTCACCAGTTCGGGGATGAGCGCGCCGGCCAGCGTGCCGCAGGAGATGATGGTTGCGAGCTTCCACCACTGCGAGGGGTCGCCGCCCAGGCGCGCGATGATCAGGGAAGAGGTCACATAGGTCAGCCCAATGGAGACGAACGAGGTGATCCACACCAGCGAAGTGAGCGGGGCCTCGAAATTCATCTGATCCGCCTTCCCGAACCGGGCCTTGGAGACGGCGGCGTTGATGAAGTAAGACGCCGCGCTCGAGACCAGCATGATGATGCGCATCACGAAGATCCACACCAGCAATTGCACCTGCACGGTGGGATTCTTGACGCCCAGCAGGATGAACGTGATCAGGGCGACGCCGGTCACGCCGTAGGTCTCGAAGCCGTCTGCGGTCGGCCCCACGGAGTCGCCGGCGTTGTCGCCGGTGCAGTCCGCGATCACGCCCGGGTTGCGCGCATCGTCTTCCTTGATCTTGAAGACGATCTTCATCAGGTCGGAGCCGATGTCCGCGATCTTCGTGAAGATGCCGCCCGCAATGCGGAGCGCCGCGGCGCCGAGCGATTCGCCGATGGCGAATCCGATGAAGCACGCCCCCGCGTAGTCGCGCGGAACGTAGAGGAGAATGATGAGCATCATCAGCAGCTCGACGCTGATCAGCATCATGCCGATGCTCATTCCGGACTCCAGTGGAATGTGATTGATGGGGTATGGTTTGCCGCGCAATCCGGCGAAGGCCGTCCGCGAGTTGGCAAACGTGTTCACCCGGATGCCAAACCAGGCCACGCCGTAACTCCCGCCGATTCCGACCAGGCTGAACAGCAGGATGATCGGAAGCGTGACGGCGATCGGCTTACCCTGTACGGGAGCCAGCACGCCGAAGTAAAGCACGATCACGACGGCGATGAAGACCCACAAGAGGAGAAGAAACTTGCCCTGGGTGATCAGGTAGGTCTTGCAGGTCTCATAGATCAGCTCGGACATCTCGCGCATCGAGCGGTGCACCGGCAGGTTCTTCAGCCGCATATAGATGACCAAGCCGAAAAGCAGACCGAAGATGCAGAACGCAAGGCCGATCGTCAGCAGCTTGTGGCCGTTCAGACCCAAGAACTGGACCTGCGATAGGTCGGGAAGCTTCAGGTTGGCTTCGCCGCCCGCGGCTTCCTCGGCCGGCGTGGCCATTGCAGAGGCCGCGCTCACGAGGAGCAGGGCTGCCGCCGCGGTGCCTGTCTTCGCGAGGCGCCGCACCAGAGCAAATGCATTTGCGAACCACGATTGCATGAGAAAACCTCCAAGGAGGAATCAATGTCGGGGCCAATCACGGTATTGCCGCTTCTAACGGGCACACAATTCCGCCCGGATATCTCTTCTTCAAGCGTCAAGGATGTGCCTTGCCGGAGTTTTCAAAGTGCTCCAACTTCGAGACTTACAGGAGTACTGCGCTAGGCCGCGCCCGTCAAAGTTACCCGGCCGCTTCGCAAGAGGGGAGACCCCTGTGCCCACACGACCACTGCAGGGCCCATTTTTATAGCATGTTGTGAAGTGCCGGTCAAACATTCGCCAGACCTGGCTTGCCAATTCAGCCACCCAGGAAGGACACGGGAGACGTCACTCCACGTCTTTCGCCATAGGGGCACGGATCGAGGCGAAAAACGTCACTTCTGAGAAGAAGAGGCAGTGTGCACGAAGAAGGCCGAGGAGATTTCCTGGAGGCGCGCGCGCAGTACATCGCCGGCCTGGGCGAACACCTGGGCGCAAGTCTCGCGGAGCTTTTCTTCGGCGGAGAGCGCGATGTTGTCGAGAACCTCGCGGGATTGGTGATCGAGCGAGGTGACGGCGGCGAGCATCCAGGAGTTGGATACGTTTTCGAGACGTTGCCGGTACTGCTCCACCGATTCGTCGCCAAGCCGGCCGTAGAGGTCGCGGAGGCGAGCCTGATGAGCCTCGGTCATCGAGCGCCAGGACTCCAGCAGCGGGCCGAAACTGGCTTCAATCTGTTTGTGAACTTCGGCGACACCGGATTCGACGGCGGCGGTGATGCCGGACTGAAATTGGGTTTCAGCGCCATGCCTCTCTGAAGCGAGGCGGGCGCGGAGCGCTTCGACATCCCCGGAGGCCTCCGCTCGTGCGGCCTCCAGTGACTTGCGGAGGAATCCCTCGAAACCGTCGAGCTCTTGACGGGCATTGCGCTGGATCTCGTCAGTGAAAGCGGCGGTGGTGGTCTCCGCGGCCTCGGTAAAGAGCGCGTGGGCTCGTTCGAAGGCGTCCTTGACTACCTCGTCGATCTGGCCTTGGGCATGATCGACGAAGTTGCGGCTGTGATTATCGAGCTCAGAGGCGAAGACCGCGGAAATCTCTCCGGCCTTTTCGCGGAGCGAGCCGCCGGCCTGCTCCAGGCCCTTTTCGAGTGCGTTCTGCATCTGCATCTGCAGCTTCTTTTCGTACCACTCGGCGGACTTGTAGAGCGACTCGACCGTGGTGTGCTGGATGTCAGTGGCGCGGGCGTCGAGATCGCTCAGGCTGCGCGCGACGAGATCCTTCGCGCGGCCTTCGGCCTCCTTTTCGACGGCGTCGTGAGCTTCGCGGACGCGGGCGAGGGAGGCGGAGATGAATTCTTCGGCAGCGTCGCGGAGGCGTGCACGCTGGGCTTCGAGAACGGAAGCGGATTCCGCGCCAGCGCGCTCGAGCGACGCGGCAAGTTCCTCGGCGCGGGCCAGGTGCGGCGCGAGGGCCGCCGCTAGCTTCTCTTGGGCGCCGGCGACGTTGGCTTGCCCGGCCACGTCAAGGGCCTGCTCGACGTGCGTGGAGAAGTCCTTGAGGAGAGCCTCGGAGCGCCGGCGGAGTTCCACGGTTTGGGTTTCGAGGAGGCCGCTGAACTGAAAGTCGATCTCCCGCAGAGCGTCCTGGCGCAGGCCCTCCAGCCGCGTCGAGAGCTGTTCGAGACGCTGTGCGGCCTGAGCCGCTTCGGCGGAGATGGATTCGGCGCGAACCCTTTCGGCGGCGAGCGCGGCGGGCAATTGGGAAAGCGAATCCAGGGTCTCACGCGCGGATGAGAGGGAGGCTGTAAAGGAGGCGGCGCGCGAGGAAATCTCGGCGTCAAGTTGAGAGAGAGAGTCCTTGCGGCAAGCTTCGATTTCTTGAGCAGCGCACTGCGCGGCCGCGGCGACGGCGGATTCCATGGATTGTTGGAGGCGGCCCGACGCCGATTCGAGATCGCTCTGCAAACGGCGGTGCCAAGCGGCATCGGCGGCCGCGAGTGAGGAAGTGATCTGCTGACGAACCTCGGCAGCGGCGGCAAGCATGGCCTCGCGCTGCGAAGAAGAAGCTTCGGCCATGTGGCTCCGCGTGATCTGCTCCCACTCCTGGCGGGAAGATTCGGCACGCGCAGGAAGCTCCTGCTCAAAGCCCTGCAAGCGCGATTCGAGGCGCTCGGCGCTCTCCTCGGCCTTGAGGCGAAGCTCATCGAGGTGTCGTCCGGTGTCGGCGAACTGCGTCGAGGCGGCTTCGGCAAGTTGTGAAGCCATCTCGCGAGTGAGCTCTTCCGTCTGTGAAGTGAGCCAGCGGGGAAGCTCCTCGCGAAGGGCGGCCGCAGCGGCCTCCTTAGCTTCGCGGATCCTCGAGGCAGCCTCTTGCGCGGCGCGATCGAGAGAGGACGAGACCGCGCTCTCAATCTCATGGCGGGCAGCTGCGATTTGGGCCTGCACACTAGCCAAGGCTGGCTTCGCCTCCGCGGCGACGGCTTCCATAGCGGCTTCATGCGCCGCGGATTGAATCTGCTGCCTGGCTTCAGCCATGAGACGTGCCACCTGCCGGCCGAGCTGTAGAGAAGCATCCGTGTGCGTCGCTGGCGGCACAACGTGCAGATTGTTCGAGACGATTTGGGGCTCCTGGTCTTCAAACGCAGCAAGCAAAGGAGTCGTGAATTCAGGGGTGTTGGGCAAGGTTTCCGCCGCGCCTGGCTGCGACTCGGGGAAGGGGAACCAGTCTTCAGGCGGAAACGCAATGCCCCAGATGTTGCCGGGGATTTCGAGCTCGACCGCCACTTGGAAGAGTTGGCGAACTGTGCGGGGACGCTGAATCCAAATGATCTTTCCCCGAACGGTTCTGGGAGGGCGGTCGGGTTCCGGATTGGGAATTTCCAAATTGACCCACATGTTCTTGAGGACGTAGTGCTTTGACTGGAAGCGGCAACCGTGGCAATTGATGATGAGCGTGGAAGTGCGCTCCTGGAAAGGCCTTCCCAGCGCGTCGATGCCGGTGACCTGAAGCGGAACAGCCTGAACGATGCGCGTGGTACGGCGCTTCTTCAGCTCGGCCTGCTCGTTGGCTCCCTTGGGTACGAACATGTCCGAGTTTTCTGGGGCATCCATGGGTCCAATTCCGAAAACTCTCCAATCCATGTTCACTAGACGCTACGCTGCCAGGCTGTGCGATTCACACGGAAGTGCCAGAGTTCTTTGGCGGTCCGCGAGTCTCGTGCGAAGAGACGTACGAACTCCGAAGAAACGCATCCGTACTTCACCAGGTAGTGCGCCAAGCCGGGCAAAGCGCATCTCCTCTGCGGGGAACAATTGCTGCGGGGACGGGGGAACTCTACAACGATTCCGAAGAAAAAACCAGAGAGGCAGAGGCGGCCAAATGTCATCTAAGGAGACGCGTTTCGCGAGGCTCTGAGATTCGGCGCTCATCGGCTGGGACGAATTTCGCCCACCGAGTTTCATCCCTTCTGCTACCATCAAGGACACCATTTGTAGGAAGAACGCACGGTTCGAAGGAGGAGTGACCCGCTGATGACTGCCTCTGGTGTTGCCGGTCCAGGTACAGCCGTGCGCCACAACTGGAGCTTCAACGAAGCGGCTGAGATCTACCGCCTGTCCATTCCGGAACTGGTCTTCCGCGCCCAACAGGTGCATCGCGAATACCAGCCGGCCGGGCTCGTCCAGACTTGCCAGTTGCTCTCGATCAAAACGGGCGGCTGTCCGGAGGACTGCGCTTATTGTCCTCAGAGCGCGCACTACCCGGCCGATGTTGAGCGGCAGAACCTCCTGGATCCGCAGCAGGTGATCAGCGTGGCGCGGGAAGCCGCGGCGCGCGGCGTCACACGGTTCTGCATGGGGGCGGCTTGGCGTGATGTTCCCGGCGGCAAGGAATTTGAACGAGTGCTCGAGATGGTGCGCGGAGTCTCGGCCCTCGGCGTGGAGGTCTGTTGCACATTGGGCATGCTTACCGAGGAGCAGGCCTTCCAGCTCAAGCAGGCCGGGCTTCACGCGTACAACCACAACCTGGACACATCGCGCGAATTCTACGGCTCGATCGTCACCACGCGCACCTACGACGACCGCTTGCGCACCATCGCGGCCGTTCGCAAGGCGGGCATCACCGTCTGCTGCGGCGGGATTCTGGGCATGGGCGAGAGCCGGGACGACCGCATCGCGCTGCTGTGCGAGTTGGCGGGACTCGATCCGCATCCGGAGAGCGTGCCGATCAACATGCTTGTGCGCGTTCCGGGCACGCCCCTGGCCTCGCAGCCGCCGCTCGATCCGCTCGAGATGGTTCGGGCCATCGCCACAGCGCGAATCCTGATGCCGGCGTCGATGGTGCGGCTCGCCGCAGGACGCAAGCAGATGTCGCCCGAAGCCGCGGCGTTATGTATGCTCGCCGGCGCCAACTCGATCTTTATCGGTGAGAAGCTGCTGACCACTTCGAACCCGGCAATTGATGATGACGAAGCTCTCCTTTGCAGCCTGGGACTGCGGCCGCTTGAACCTCATGCCGTCTGAAGGACGCTCACTGCTCCTGGCGGAGCTCGATAGGGAACTGGCTGACCTGGCGCGGCGCGACCGCCTGCGTTCGCTCGCGTGCGTTCCCGGCGTGAATCTCTGCTCCAACGACTACCTGGGCCTCTCCGAAAGCCCCGAATTGAAGCGTGCGCTGATCGCCGGCATCGAGCGCAGCAAGCGCGTCAGTGCAACGGGCTCGCGCCTGCTCTCCGGCCAGGCGCCCGAGTGGAATGAACTCGAGGAAGAGTTCGCCCGCTTCGCCGGGACGGAGGCGGCGCTGTTCTTTTCCAGCGGATATGCCGCAAATATCGGGCTCCTGTCAGCGGTGATGCGGCGGGATGATGTCGTGTTTTCCGATGAGCTGAATCATGCGAGCTTGATCGATGGCATCCGCCTTTCCTCCGCGCGCCGCGTCGTCTTTTCCCACGGTGACCTGGATGCTCTTGAGCGGGCGCTGGAGAAATACCGCCTCAAGCATTGCCGGAAACTCATCGTCACCGAGAGCGTCTTCAGCATGGATGGCGACCGCGCGCCCATAACGGGGATGCTGGAGCTTGCTGACCGTTATGGCGCCGAGCTGGTCGTGGACGAAGCGCACGCGACCGGCGTTCACGGCCCAGCGGGGCGCGGGCTGGTCGCCGCCCTGGGTGCCGAACGCAGGGTCTTCGCCGTCGTGCACACCTGCGGCAAGGCGCTCGCGTCTGCCGGGGCGTTTGTTTGCGGGGCCGCCTCGCTTCGAGCCTACCTCATCAATCGGGCGCGCACGTTTATTTTCAGCACCGCACTTCCGCCGTATCTCTCGTACCAGGTCCGCGCCGCTCTTGAGCTCGCGCGCGGGATGGACCTCGAGCGCTCCACGCTTCTCGAGAACGCATCGAAGTTCGCAGCGGCGCTGCGCGACGCTGGGTTCGACGTTCGAGCGACGTCCTCCCAGATCGTGCCCGTCGTTTTAGGCGAAGATGCCGCGGCGCTGTGTGTGTCCGAAGAGCTGATCCGCGCGGGCTTCGCGGTGCGTGCGATCCGTCCGCCCACTGTGCCCGAGGGGCAGTCACGGCTACGGCTTTCGCTGACGTGCCGTGTTGGCGCCGAGGACCTCGACCGGCTGCGCGCCGTCCTGGTGGCGACGCGCGTCGCGATGCGCCCCTCGGCGGCAGCGAGGACCGCATGAGCCGACGGTTTTTCGTCACCGGCACGGACACCGGCATCGGCAAGACGGTGCTGTCGGCGATGCTGTGCGCGGCGTTCGACGCCATATACTGGAAGCCGATTCAGACGGGCGCGCTCGAGGGCACTGACCGCCAGATGGTCATGCGTCTGGCGGGCATCGGAGAAGACCGGACGCTGCCTGAAGTTTATAGCTTCGTGCCTTCCGTCTCGCCACACTTGGCGGCGCTCTGGGCCGGCACAAAAATCGAGATGAACCAATTCCGCATCCCCTCGGGGCTTGGAGAAGAACCGCTGATTGTCGAGGGTGCCGGCGGCGTGCTCGTGCCGGTGAACGACCATGAGTTCATGCTGGATGTGATTGCCAAACTCAAGTTGCCGGCGATTCTGGCGGCGCGCAACTCGCTGGGTACGATCAACCACACGTTGCTCTCCCTCGCGGCGCTGCATTCCGCGGAGGTCCCGGTGAAGGGCGTGGTCATGATCGGTGAACCGAACAAGGATAATCGAGAAACCATCGAGCGCTACGGCCACGCCAAGGTGATCGGTGAAATTCCGCCGCTCCCCCTTCTGGGGCGCACCACTCTCGTGCAGGTCTTCGAGAGCAACTTCGACCGCTCCGCCTTTTCCGGATGAACTCCGCGCTCCGCATCTGGCACCCGTTCTCTCAGGCTGCGTTCGACCCGCCGCCATTGCGAGTCGCGCGCGCCGAAGGCGCCTACCTCTATCTCGAAGACGGCGGGCGCATTCTCGACGGCATCTCCTCCTGGTGGGTGAATATCCACGGCCACAGTCATCCGCAGATTGCGGCGGCCGTCGCCGCACAGGCACACAAGCTCGAGCACGTGATTTTTGCCGGGTTCACGCACGAGTCCGCGGAAATGCTGGCGGCGAAGCTGCGGCCCTGGGTGCCCGCAGCGTTGACCCACCTGTTTTTCTCGGACGACGGTTCCACCGCCGTCGAGGTAGCCATCAAGCTGGTGGTGCAGCACGGGTTCAACCGCGGCTGCGCGGAGAAATGCGAGATTATTGCGCTCGAACACGGCTACCACGGCGACACCGTGGGCGCGATGTCAGCGAGCGATAATTCAGTTTTCAATGAGGCGTTCGGCGCGATGCGCTTTCCGGTGCGCCGCGCGCATTCGGCATACTGCTATCGCTGCCCCGTGGGTTTGTCGCGGGCCACGTGCCACATCGAATGCGCGCAGCGGCTCGAGCAGCTTCTCGAGGAGCGGCACGACCGCATCGCCGCCGTGCTCGTCGAGCCGCTCTTGCAGGGCGCTGGTGGGATGATCGTGCACCCCGAGGAGTTTCTCCGCAAGGTGCGGGAGCTGTGCACGCGGTTCGGCGTGTTTCTCATCGCGGATGAAGTTCTCAGCGGCTTCGGCCGCACCGGCGGGATGTTTGCCTGCGAACGCGCCGGCGTCGTGCCCGACCTGATGTGCCTGTCGAAAGGCTTGACTGGCGGCTTCCTGCCCATGGGTGCGACCCTTTGCACCGATGCGGTGGAGTCTGCTTTCCGCAGTGCCGACCGCCGGCACACTTTTTTTCACGGTCATTCCTATACCGGCAACCCGCTGGCCTGTGCCGCCGCTTGCGCGAGCCTCGAGATTTTCGAGACCGAGCCGGTTTTTGACCGCATCGCCGCCATCGAGAAGATCCATGGGGAGCGGCTTGCCGCGCTGCGCGCCAGCGAGCACGTGGGCGATGTTCGCCACATCGGCTCGGTGGGCGCGCTCGAGCTGCGGGTTGAGGACGCAGGCTATCTCTCCGGCATCAGGCCGCGGCTCTATCAGTTCTTTCTCGATCGGGGCGTTCTGCTGCGGCCATTGGGCAATGTCGTGTACGTCCTTCCGCCCTACGTCATCTCTGGGCAGGAATTGCACCGTATCTATGACGTGATCGGAGAGGCCATCGGCGCCGTGCTCGGAGCGCCGAAGAAATCCTTGGGAGGGGCAGGTAAAGCCCAGACATGACATTTCAAGCGATTCGCAACTGGGTTCTGGCTGTTGTGGGCGGCCTCGGAGGTGGCGGCCTTTTCCTGATTTCCTTTCTTGATTCTTCGGTGCTGACCTTCCCGGTGATCAACGATCTCTTGCTCATACGCCTTTCCTTCCAGAATCCGCGGCACATGCCCTATTACGCGCTCATGGCCACGCTCGGTTCGGTGGCCGGCTGCCTGCTCCTGTTCTTTATCGCGCGCAAGGGTGGCCATGCCTTTTACCATCGCCGGGCAGGAACCCATGCTCACCGGGTGCGCGCCTGGATCGAACGCAATAGTTTCTTGAGCGTGCTGGTCGCCGCGCTGCTTCCCCCGCCGGCGCCGTTCAAAGTCGTCGTCGTTGCCGCAGGCGTCTTTGAAGTGCCGCTGCGCACGTTCACGTTGGCGCTCACGCTCGCTCGCCTGGTGCGCTATTTCACGATCGGGTTTCTGGCTGTCCGTTACGGCGAAGGGGCGGCGCGTTACCTCGGCCGGCACAGACTCACTTTCGCCGCCGGTGTTTTGGCCTTCGCTTTCGTGAGCTATTTGGTCAGCAAACTCTTAATGCGCCACACCCCGAGCGCTGAATCCTCCTAGACGTGGACGCGGCAGCGAAACTCGCCGAAACCGGCGAAAGCATTCGAGATGGGTACCGGTGGACGCTCTGCCGGGGCTGAAATTCATCCCGACTAATCTGCGGGGAGCCGGTTGCGGCTGCAGCGTCGCGACTTATGGAGCGTGCCGCGGCGGGGAGGCCAGCGGCGCTGCTGCCTTCGCTTTGGCCACGACGGCAATCTTCTCGAGATGTGCTACTCCCCTGACGACGACTAGCTCAGCGCGAATCTGGTCACCCGGGCCGAGTCCTTCGAGCTCGCGCGGATCGGCCACGTCATAGGGCATGGTCATTGCGGACATGAAGCCTGGAATATCCCCGTGGTTCACGACGAGAGAATGGTGCAGCACGTCCACCGCGACCACCTCGCCCTGAAGCTGGAACCGCTTCGCTTCTTCGGTTGGCTGTGACCGGCCGCAGCCCGCCAGCGACAGGACCGCCAGCCAAAGGACGATCGGCGGGAATAGGAGGGCCCAGCGCGAACGCGATGAGTTCCCTGTTTTCCAAACGATTCTCATGGCTTTCCTCTCTTCAATAATGGAAACGATAGCGGATCTGAAGGTAGATTTCGCGCGGACTGAGAAAGTGCGTGCCACCGAACGTCAGACTGTTGTCGAGCAGCAAGCGGCGATTGGCCACGTTCAATCCGCTTACGGAAATGGAGATGCTTTCTCCAAACGACTTGCCCAGCGAGAGGTCGAAGGTTGTGTGCCCGGGCAGGTGATCGGGTCCGCCGGGCAGGGCATTGCCATCGGTGAAGCCTGAGCCGTAGTACACATCTGTGGAGGCGTAGCTACGCCAGGGAAGGTTTACAGTTCCACCGAGATGAAGGGTGTTGCGCTGGTCATGATCGAGGAGGAAGAAGTCGCTGGGTGGTGAAAAATCGGTGAGCCCGCCGTTGATGCCGCCCCGGCCTTGAGCAATCTGATTTGAATAAGTCAGGTAGAGCTGTGCGCGATGCGCGATTCGCGGTGAATGCAGGGTGAGTTCCCAGCCGCGAATCAGCGCGCCGTCAATCGTCAGCGGGAAGAATACGTTCGAGTTTCCGACGCTATTGTGGTCGAAGTAATTTGTGGCGCGAGTGCGGAACGTGTCGGCGTCCAGCGTCCAACCCTTCCAGGGGATGGTCACACCGAACTGAGACTCTTCGTCGCGTTCCCCGTGGAGGGGGATGAAGCCGAGATTCTGGCCAGTGACAAACTGAAGCAGGGGGCCCGACGCGGTGACGAGCGGAGGCGCCTGGTAGAAGTGGCCGTAGAAGCCTCGAAACGTCCAATGCAGCTTGGGAATCCGCAGCGCGGCGCCAACGCGGGGGCTTGTATTGTTCTCGACCAGGTTGCCGGAAAAATGCGTTTGCCTCACGCCGCCATTCAGGGCAAGCCAGGGTGCGATCGTGTATTGTTCTTCGGCGAAAAGAGCTTCCAAACTTCCGGAGATCTTCTCCAGGTCCTGAATGTTCGGATTGCTCAGGTCATTGAAAATCAGCCCGAGAAGCTGGTTGTCACGCTGGCCGAAGCCGTAAAAACCGATCCGCGCGTTGTGCTTTCCGGTGACGATCCCAAGCGTCGCTTGACCGCCCGCATAGCCGGAGGCATGGTCATCATTCGTGCTGATGGGCAAATCGTTTGGGTTGCCGTCATAATGCGCGCGATTGTGGTGGTAGAAGGGCGAGATGGTCAGGAGCATCCCCGGCTTGAAGTTTCGCACCCATGAAAAGTCGACAAAGGCGTCGTTCTCGATATCCGCGTCTCGGAGGCCGTTGCTGGTTGGATCGCCCAGGTCATAGGGGATTTGGTAGAAGTCGCGGCGCACGGACGCGACCAAACGAAGCTGGTCTTGCGGATCGGCGTTGAAGATTAGCGTTCCGAAGCCACCGAAACCATTGTCGCGGTCGTGGACGACGGCGGACACGGGTGTCTGCAGGCCGAGGTCGCTGCGGTTCCCATTCACGCTGGCGTAATAGGCGAAGCGTTCTGTATGGCTGCCAAAGTTGATCTGGTCATTCGTCTGAAAGAAGTTCCCGGCACTGACGACGAGCTCGGCGAGATGGTCACGCTCAAATCCGGTGCGCGGGACCACGTTGAAGACGCCGTAGGTACGGTCACCGTAATCGGCGGCGTAGCTACCGCGCTGCACTTCGACGTAATCGATATCCTTCGGGTCGATTTGCGGGCCGACGTTACTTGCGATGTTCGTGTTCGGAATGGGGATGCCATCGACGAGCCAGCTCACCTGATGCCCTCCTCGGACATGGAGCTGGTCGTGGGTATAGTAGGCTCCGGGAACGTAATCCGTAATCATGGCGAGGCTGTTGCTCCGATCGGCACCGGGCGTTTCGGCAATCTGTTTCCGGTCCACGACCGCCACCGGTGTGGCCGATTCCGGAACAACGGGATTCACTTCTTCAGACACCTGGACCGATTGCGAAACCGAGGCGAGCTTGAGCTCAAAATGCAGGACGGGCGCACTCCCGGCCAGCACGGTGACGACTTGCGTGGCCGTCTGGAATGACGCCTGCGAGACGGTGACGGAGTACGCTCCGACTGGTACGACGTCAAAGCGGAATTCGCCATCCTGGCCGGTCTGCATTTTCTGTTGGTACGCCGAGTTCCGCGCTTTCAAGACGACCGACACGCCCGCAATCGGTCTATGTTGCGGATCGTGAACGATGCCGCGGACTACACCCAAGATTCCAGCGTGCAGGAACGGTGCGAGACACAACAAGAGAACAGACAAACGGAATACACGCATACATTTCCCCCCAGCTGGAATCATGCGCAAGATGCGCTCAGGCCCGCCCATGGCGAGCCACGGAGCCCTTCGGCAAAGAAGGGCAGTGCAATCAGCGGAAAGCGACTCGGGGAGGCGGTGGGAAAGGGACGGGAGAGAACTGTTCGGCGCCAAATACGGCTTGGATGACCAGGGCGGCGATGGGCACCCGGAACAAAGCGGCCGAGACGGGCGGAGGAACGTAGGGATATGAAGCGACAACCTGCCGGTCCTGCTGGTCGCAGCTCCGCATCGTGCAGGAATGTTGCGGATCTGCGGGGCCGGCGCAGTGGGCCGCCCGGGTGTTGCGCGGCAAAGAATGGTGGTGCGAGGGAGCGGGGCAGCAGCACTTACCGCAGCAGGCGGGCGCATCTGAGACCTGCGCGGCGGAGAGTCCGAAAGCGTAGGGGAACGCCAGCGCGATGAGGCAAGTCAGGGCGCGTACACAAATACAACAACGGGCGCGTGCTGCGGGGCACAGCCTCACGGCAAAAATGATAACCCAGATGCGCAATAAAATGAATGAGGGGAAGGGGAAGGAGAAGGACGGACCGCCGAAGGGTGGCATTGCGCAAATGACTTGACTTTAGCAGTAGCCGCCCGTTATATGAAGCGGCATGCCACAAACCTATCTCGTTTTCGACTTTGGAACGAACGAGGACGCCGTCCAGCAGGCGCGCCACAAACTGGGAGCGTGGAAACAAGCGTTTCGCCTGGACAAGAAGCTGCTGTTCAAGTTCGAGCGCACGGTGACGCAGGAGAAACCGGCAACGCCGGTGAAGCCCGAGGCGCCCGCCGCCGCGAAAAAAACGAAAGGCGTAAAGAACGCGAAGGACCCGGAAAAAACCAAGCCGGAGGAGCAGACCGAAGCGGGAGGAAGCGTGCGGCTGCTCGTGCGCGTGGATTTTTCGGACCACGAGCGGCTGTCATACCACCGCTGGGTGGAGCGCATTCCGAAAGAGGAACCATTTGCAGCGGCGGCGCCGAAGAGCATTGCGCAAGGCGAGGGGCAGTTCGCAGAGACCAAGGAGTTGTTTGAAAGGTTGGACTAGAGCCAGGGAAGCTGGAACGACCCTCACCCTTGTCCCAGGCAACACTTGGGACAAAAAGGGTGAGCTACAGGATATAATGCAGGTGGCCTCATTCGCGTATGCCTAAATCCCTTTCCCGAGGGCTATCCTCATGGCGGTGCAGACGCGCGTCAGCGCAGGCAAGGTTGACGCCACGCAGTACCACGGCCTGGATCGTGAATCTTTAGTCCGCATCTACCGCACGATGTACCTCTCTCGGCGGCTGGATGACCGGGAGATTCAGCTCAGACGACAGAACCGCAGCTACTTCCAGATCGCCAGTGCAGGCCACGAAGCCGTGACCGCGGCGATGGGTCTGCTGCTGCGTCCCGGCTGCGACTGGCTTTTCGCCCACTACCGCGACCGGGCGCTGTGCCTGATGATGGGTGTCACACCCTACAACATGCTTCTGCAGGCCGTGGGAGCGAAGGACGATCCAAGCTCGGGTGGACGGCAGATGCCGTCCCATTGGGGTGACCCGAAGCTGCATATCTTCAGCACGTCGTCGCCGACCGGGACGCAATACTTGCCGGCGGTGGGCGCGGCGGAGGCGAGTTTATACTACGCGCATTTTCCCAAAGCGTTGGAGCAGGCCCAGGCGGCGCCACTCGGCGAGACGATGACTCACTACGCGGATGGAATCGTGTACGTATCGAGCGGGGAAGGGTCCACCAGCGAGGGTGAATTCTGGGAGGCGGTGAACGCCGCATGCGCCAGGAAGCTGCCGGTGCTCTTCCTGATCGAGGACAACGGATTCGCGATATCGGTTCCCGTAGAGATTCAGACGCCGGGTGGGAGTATCTCCAAGCTGGTACGTGGCTTCCCCGGGTTGCACGTGGCGGAGTGCGATGGGACGGACCCGGTCGAGAGTTATGCAGTGTGCCGGACGGCGGTGGAATACTGCCGGAGGCGAGGCGGGCCGGCGCTGGTGCATGCGCACGTCACGCGGCCGTATTCGCATTCACTTTCCGACGACGACAAGCTGTACAAGACTGCCGCAGAGCGCGAGGCGGAAGCGCATCGCGATCCGATCCCGAAGTTCGGGCTCTTTCTGGTTCGAGAGGGGCTCATCGACGAGAAGGGGCTGGAGACGATTGAATCGGAGGTGGAGCGCGAGGTGCGCGAGGCCACCGACCGCGCGCTCGCGGCGGAGCAGCCGGCGAAGGACTCGATCCTGCTGCACGTGTACTCGGAGGCCATCGACCCGACATCGCGGAAGTTTGAAGCGGAGCCGCACCTGGCCGGCCCGATCAAGACAATGGTTGAGATGGTGTCCACAACGCTTGCCGACGAGATGGCGCGAGACGCGCGAATCGTGGTGTTCGGGCAGGACGTGGCCGACTGCAGCCGGGAGGAAAGTCTCAAGGAAGTGAAAGGGAAGGGTGGGGTCTTCAAGGCGACGACGGGATTGCAGAGGAAGTTTGGGCGGGACCGCGTGTTCAACGCGCCGATTGCCGAAGCGAACATCGTGGGACGGGCGCTGGGGATGGCGGCGCGCGGGATGAAGCCGGTGGCGGAGATTCAATTCTTCGATTACATCTGGCCGGCGATGATGCAGCTCAGGAATGAATTGGCATTGTTGCGGTGGAGATCCGCGGGAGCTTTCAAGTGCCCGGCGGTGATCCGGGTGGCGATCGGAGGGTACCTCACCGGGGGCGGGATTTATCACAGCCAGTGCAGCGAGGTGAACTTCACGCATATTCCGGGGCTGCGGGTAGTGATGCCTTCGACGGCGTTGGACTTGTGCGGGCTGCTGCGCACGGCGATCCGCTGCGACGATCCGGTGCTGTTCTTCGAACACAAACACCTGTACCGCCAGCCGTACAACCGGTCTGCCTATCCCGGGCCCGACTTCACCATCCCGTTCGGAAAGGCGCGGGTGGTGAAGGAAGGGAGTGATGTGACCATCGTGACCTACGGGGCGGTGGTCCATCTCGCGGAACTGGCCGCGACGCAGCTCGGACGGGAAGAGATCTCGGCGGAGGTCCTGGATTTGCGGACGCTCTCGCCGTATGACTGGGAAGCCGTCGCGCGCTCGGTGAAGAAGACGCACCGCGTGATCGTGGCGTACGAAGACGTGAAATCCTGGGGCTATGGGGCGGAGATTGCTGCGCGTGTGGCGGATGAGCTGTTCGACCAGCTCGATGCTCCGGTGAAGCGTGTCGCGGCCACGGATACCTTTTGCGCGTACAACCCCAAGCTCGAGGATGAAATTCTGCCGCAGACCGATGACATTGCAGCGACCGCGCGGGCGCTGGCCTCCTATTAGAAGTCATTCCATGTGCGTTTTGGAACCGAGGACGAGCTGAAGAGCGTGTTCGAGGACTGGATCGTACCTGCGTAGGGCCAACCCCCGGGCGAATCTCCACGCCGGTCTAGAATGCAACCCCTGAAAACGGAGCGGCACAAACCCTCCCGATGGCAATGGCGGCAATGGCTGCCTCTTCTACATGCTTCGCGGATGGGTGTGTTGACTTCGCCGACACGCGCTGCGTGTGAGTGTGGACAACGCGGGGCGTTGCTCGTTAGGGTTGATGGCAGTGAATGAGCGCGGGGTCAGCGCCTCCCGGGGGAAAGCTATGAGAAAGCCACTGGTGCTTGTGTGCGTGATGTTTGGTGTGACGGTTGGGGCCCTAGCACAGGATTCCGGCGGCCGGGCGACTCTCTTCCTGACGCCGACAGCGTCGCCCGAGGCGCCGATGAGAGCGGCGGTGCCGATGGCTGCCCTGTCGAACCGCGCGACTCCCGGATCTCCCTCCGCGGCGCTTCCGCCCGCAGCGCCGGAGCCCGCTCCCCTGTGGCGGATGGGCTTCCGCGAGAACAATAGCTGGCAATTGAGCATGGGTTACGCTTACGTGCGGTTCCGCTCGCCGCAAGTCGACGTCGGCTTGCACGGCGTGAACACAATGCTCGCGAAGTACTTCAATGAGTGGTTCGGGCTGGAAGGTGAAGTCACGGCTGCGTTCGGCCCATTGATTCCTGGAGGCGGCCGCACGAAGTATGCGTTCTACGGAGGCGGCCCGCGAATCGCGGCGCGGAACTCGTGGCGCATCGAGCCGTGGATCCATGCCGTAGCGGGCGGCACCTACGTTGAGCCGCAGGTGGCTGGCGGCCCGCGGTCCGGCTTTGCGGTCGAGGCCGGCGGCGGCGTGGACTGGCGTTTGCGCCCGCCACTCGCTATTCGCCTGGAAGGTGACTGGACGCACACCCGCGTCTACGGCGGAAGCCAGAACAATTTTCAGGTCGTGACCGGTCTGGTCGTTAACTTCTGACCGCGCGTCCAACCCCGCCGCTCTTCTCTTGCGCCGCGGATGCGGAGTTGAGCCATACGGTTCTGCCCACACGCCAGGTGCGCAGGCCGACCCCCATGAGGGAGCGTTGACCATCTGCCTTGTCGCGGTAAAACACAGCGTCTATGATGGATGTTTCCGTACCGAGATGTGTGCAGGAACAGTGCGAGAAGGAGAGCTATGGCTTCAGGCACGACGCAGATTCCGGAGAAAATGCCGATCCCGGGCGTGAAGAACCTCGTCGCGGTGGCCAGCGGCAAGGGTGGAGTCGGGAAGACAACCGTCGCCGTGAATCTGGCGCTGGCTCTTTTGCGCCTCGGGCACACGGTGGGCCTGCTCGATGCGGATGTGTACGGCCCCAACGTGCCGCTCATGCTCGGCACCGATGAAACTCCGCGCGCGGTGGGCGACCGCCGCATCCTGCCCGTCAATGCCATGGGAGTGAGGCTGATCTCGATGGGCCTGCTGAATCCGGGCGACCGGCCGATGATCTGGCGCGGGCCGATGCTGCATAGCGTCATCCAACAGTTTCTGCGTAGCGTCGAATGGGGCGAGCTCGACTATCTCATCGTGGACTTGCCGCCCGGGACCGGAGACGTGCAGCTGACTCTGATCCAGACGGTGCCGGTCACCGGAGCCGTCATTGTGACCACACCCTCGGTCGTGGCACTGGCGGATGTGCGCAAGGCCATCGAGATGTTTCGCCAGGTGAACGTCGAAGTGCTCGGCGTGATCGAAAACATGAGCACACTCGCCTGCCCGCACTGCGGCAAGCCGATTGACGTTTTCGGCCATGGCGATGGCGCCCGCACCGCGAAGGAATACGGCGTCCCCGTCCTCGGCGAGATCGAGATTGATCCGCGCATCCGCATCGGCGGCGACACGGGCAAGCCAGTGGCGGCAGCCGGGGAAAGCACTCCGGGGACGAAGAGCATCTTCGCCATGGCGCGGGCGGTCGTGTCCCGGCTCGAAGCGGTTAACGCCGCGGCCACGGGCCCGTCGATCCAGATTGACTGACATTTGAGTGGAGGACCGCCGGCGATGGCTGGCGAACCGGGTCCACTTCTCTGCGGAACTTCAAGTCGACCAATCACGTAATCTCTTGCGCGGAGGTTCCTTTGACTAACGCGGCAGCAGCACAGCGATCGGCGCGCGGCGACCGGAACGTCATCGGTGCGTTCTCGTTCGGCGTATTCGCACTACACATGCTGTTCAACGGCCGGTACGGCTATTTTGTGGACGAGCTCTACTACCTCGCTTGCAGCCACCATCTGGACTGGGGCTACGTGGACCAGCCGCCGTTGATCGCGGTGATTACCTGGCTTGAGCGCGTCACGCTGGGCGACTCCCTCCACGCCCTGCGTTTCCTGCCGGCGGTCGCCGCGGGTTTGACGGTGATGCTGGCAGGTCTAATCGCACGCGAACTTGGCGCGCGGCGCTACGCGGCCGCCCTGGCGTGCCTGACTGTGGGCATCGCACCGATCTACCTTGGTCTGGACAATCTGCTGACCATGAACGCCTTCGAGCCGGTGTTTTGGATGGGTTGCGCGCTGATTGGCATCAAGATCATCAAGGGCGGCAATCCGAAACTCTGGCTGCTGTTTGGGCTCCTGGCCGGCATCGGGCTCGAGAACAAACACTCCATGCTGTTCTTTGGCTTCGCGTTCTTCGTGGGACTGCTTCTCACGCCCGGACGACGCCAACTTCGGGAGCCGTGGATTTGGCTCGGCGGTGCGATCGCTTTCTTGATTTTCCTGCCGAATCTGCTCTGGGAGATTCACCGCCACTTTCCGACGATCGAGCTGCTGCGAAACGTGCAGCGCAGCGGCCGCAACGTCAGCCTGAGCTGGATCAGTTTCATTTTGCAGCAGGGCCTTCTACTGCATCCGCTCGCGGCGCCTCTCTGGCTCGCGGGCCTCTGGTATTACTTCCGCGACCCGGAAGGGAAACGGTTCCGCGTACTGGGGTGGACGTTTGTGATCATTCTTCTATGCCTTCTGGTGCTGAATGGGCGTGTCTATTACCTCGCGCCGGCGTATCCCATGCTTTTCGCCGCGGGCGCAATTGTGTTTCAGAACTGGGCCGAGCGCCATTCCTGGAATTGGCTGAAGCCTGCTTATGCAGCAGTCCTGCTTGCGACGGGCGCTCTGCTCGCTCCGATTGCGTACTTTCCCATTCTGACGCCGGAGCAGTACATCGCCTATGTGCGCGTCACGCACCTTCTAACGCCCGAGATCGAAACGCACAAGCTGGGTCCACTGCCGCAACTTTACGCCGATCAATTCGGCTGGAAAGAAATGGCGCAGGTTGTCGCGGACGCCTATTACAGGCTGCCGGCCGGTGAACGGAAAGATTGCGCGATCTTCAGTCAGAACTACGGCCAAGCCGGAGCCATAGACTTCTTCGGCGCCAAGATGGGTTTACCGAACGCCGTCAGCGGCCACCAGAATTACTTCTACTGGGGCCCTCGGGGATACACCGGCGAGTGCATGATCGTGATGGACGATAGACAGGAGAGGCTCTCCCGCTTGTTTGAAAGCGTGGAGAAGGTTGGCACGGTCTATCATCCCTACTCAATGCCGTACGAGCACTTCGACGTGTTTCTTTGCAGGCGGCCGCGGTTCGGCACGCTGCAAGAGGTCTGGCCCACGCTAAGGCGCTGGGGCTAGACGGGCCCGCTTGGGGCTGTCCTTTCTTGTCAGTGGCGAACGCGTGTGTTAGTTTGCATAGCTTGGGTGTGTGTTTTCCAGGCGGGGACGCGCGCTTCTTCTTGGCGGACGGTGCTCCGCGTATGTCCCGGCAAATCATGAGGATAGAATGATCCGAGGGTACTGCGGCAAACGCCCGCAAATCGCTGCGACAGCCTACATTGATCCCGCCGCGGTGATTATCGGCGACGTGGCGATCGGCGAGGATTCGAGCGTATGGCCCTGCGTGGTGGTGCGCGGCGACGTGAACTACATTCGCATCGGCGCGCGGACGAACGTCCAAGACGGGTCTATTCTGCACGTCATGCGCGAGACTCACCCGCTCGTGCTGGGCGACGACGTCACCGTCGGGCATTCGGTCACGCTCCACGGCTACACGATCGAGTCGCAATGCCTCATCGGCATGGGCTCGATCGTTCTCAACGGAGTGAGGATCGGCGCCGGCAGCATCGTCGCGGCGGGCACGCTGATCCGTGAGAACACGGAGATCCCGCCGGGGAGCCTCGTCGTCGGCAACCCTGGAGAGGTGAAAAGGGTGCTCACGGCCGTTGAACAAGAGACGATTGACCGTTACGCGCGGAATTACGTCGCGTATAAGAATATCTATCGCGAGGAGCCAGCCGAGTGAGCGAGGGCGTAAGCAAGACGCACGAAAAGGCGCGCAAATTCCAAGCCATTAAGGGCGTGCGTGATATTCAGCCGCCCGAGACGGAGCTGTGGAACCGCGTCGAGCAGACCGCCCGCGAGGTATTTGGGACGTACGGCTACGGCGAAATCCGCTTGCCAGTTTTCGAGCAGACCGAGCTGTTTGCCCGGTCGATCGGTGCAGATACGGATGTCGTTTCCAAAGAGATGTATTCGTTTCAGGATCGCGATGAAACTGGCGTGAGCCTGCGGCCGGAGGCAACGGCGAGTGTGTGCCGGGCGTACATCGAGCATGGGATGCAGACGCTGCCGCAGCCCGTGAAGCTGTACTACACGGGACCCATGTTCCGGCGGGAACGGCCGCAGAAGGGCCGCTACCGGCAGTTCTATCAGATTGGCGCAGAGGTGTTGGGCGGGAGCGATGCTCCGGCGGTGGACGCCGAAGTGATTGAAATGCTGATGGTGTTTTTCGCGAAAGTGGGATTGGATGGCGCGACGCTCTACGTCAATTCCATCGGCTGCAAAGACTGCCGGGCAAAGTACGTCGAGCTGCTGCGCGCGGAATTGCGAATAGTACAGGGAAGACTCGGCGCGGACAGCCAGCGGCGAATCGAGACGAATCCGTTGCGCGTCCTCGACTCAAAGCTCGAAAGCGAGCAATCCATCATCGAGAAGTTGCCGAGGATTGCTGAGCATTTGTGCCTAGAGTGCGCGAAGAACTACGCGGACGTGAAGCGCGAACTGGCGCTGCGGAAAATCGCGTATCAAGAGAACTGGCGCCTCGTCCGCGGGCTCGACTACTACATGCGCACGACGTTTGAGATTACCGCGCCGGGGCTGGGTTCGCAGAACGCCGTCTGCGGCGGCGGACGCTACGATGGACTGGTCGAGCTGCTCGGTGGGCCGCCGACGAAGGGCATCGGCTTCGCCATCGGCGAAGACCGGCTCATTCTTTCGCTCCAGGAAAGTGGCCAGGGGAAAGCGGAGCGGGGGCTTGACGTGTTCATCGCTTGGATGGGCGAAGCAGCCTATGCGACGGCCGTGCGCGCCGCGCGAACGCTGCGAAACGCAGGGGTGTCGGTCGAACTTCCCCCGGCCGCGCAGAAATTCGGCAAGGCTCTGGGTCAGGCCGATAAGCTCGGCGCGCGGTTTGCGCTCATCCTGGGCGAGGATGAAGTGGCCAGCGGGCAGTGGACCGTCAAAACTCTCGCGGATGGGACGCAGAAGAAAATGAGCCAGCAGGAGTTGCTCGCGGTGTTGGGGCGACGGTGAATGAGACTGAAGGGGGATTCTTCGCTCGGAATGACACAGCAGGGAAAAGGAAGGGAACGTGCTTGATTTCTTGGGCAATCTAAAGCGGACGCATTACTGCGGCGAGCTGCGCGCGGGCGATGAGGGTCGTGAAGTTGTCTTGATGGGGTGGGTCCATCGCTGGCGCGACCTGGGGAACCTGCTCTTTCTCGACCTGCGCGACCGCGCCGGAATCGTCCAGGTCGTTTTCAACAAGGAGACGCAGCCGGAAGCGCACGGGAAGGCGGAGCAGGCGCGGGCCGAGTACGTGGTCGCGGTCGAAGGCCACGTCGTCAAGAGGCAGAAGGCCAATCCGGAACTCGCGACCGGCGAAGTCGAGGTGGTCGCCACCCGTCTGCTCATTCTCAACACGGCCAAGACGCCGCCGTTCGGCATCGAGGAGGAGGTCAACGCCAGTGAAGAGACGCGTCTGCGTCACCGCTACCTCGATCTGCGGCGGCCGAAGCCGCACCGCAATCTGGCGCTGCGCCACAAGATTTTTCTGGAGATCCGTAAGACCATGGACGAGCTCGGCTTTATCGAAGTCGAGACGCCCGTGCTCACGCGTTCGACGCCCGAGGGCGCGCGCGATTATCTTGTTCCCAGCCGCATCCATCACGGGCAGTTCTACGCGCTGCCGCAGTCGCCGCAGATCTTCAAACAGATCCTGATGATCGCCGGTCTCGACCGCTACTTCCAAATCGTGAAGTGCTTCCGCGATGAAGACCTCCGCGCGGATCGCCAGCCGGAGTTCACCCAGCTCGACGTGGAGATGTCCTTCCCGCGGCAGGAAGATGTTTTTCACGTCATCGAGAAGGTGATGGTGCGCGCTTGCGCGGTGGCAGGCGTCAAGACCGCGGCGCCGTTTCCGCACATGTTGCATAAGGACGCGGTGCAACGCTACGGCAGCGACAAGCCCGATTTGCGCTTTGGCATGGAACTGCACGACGTGACGGAGTGTTTCCCCGCCGAGGCGCGCACGAAGCTGCAGATTGAAGGCGGCGTGTTCGGATTTGCCGCGCCGGGAGCGGCGGCGTTTTCGCGCAAGCAGCTCGATGAGATCTCGGAAAAGGCCAAATCACTGGGCGCACGCGGCGCGTACTTTGTGAAGGTGGCAGCCGAAGGAACAATGTCCACGGTAGAGAAACTCATCGGTGCGGAGAATGTCTGGAAACTGGCCGGGGAATGCGGCGCGAAGCCCGGCGACCTGGTCGTGGCCGTGTCGGCCAAGGAGCAGATCAGAGGCACCGAAGCCGCCGCGCTCATCGCCGGGCAGCTCCGGCTGCAGCTTGGCGAACAACTCGGCGTGATTGACAAAACCCACTTGAAATTCGTCTGGCTCACCGGCTTTCCGCTGTTCGAGTGGAGCGATACGGAGAAGAAGTGGGTGAGCGCGCAGCACCCGTTCACCGGCATCGTCGAGGAGGACCTCGACAAGCTGGAAATGGCGCCGTGGGAGGTGCGCTCGAAGGGCTACGACCTGGTGCTGAACGGCGTCGAGTTGGGCTCGGGCAGCATACGGATACATCGGCAGGATGTGCAGGAGCGCCTGTTCCGCGCGCTCGGTTTGAGTGAAGAACAGCTCCGGCAGCGGTTCGGTTTCTTTCTGGACGCGCTCACCTATGGGACGCCGCCTCACGGGGGCATTGCGCTCGGTCTCGATCGCATTGTGATGCTTCTTGCGGGCGAAAAGTCCATCCGCGAAGTCATCGCCTTCGCTAAGACCACCGCAGCGCAGGATTTGATGGCGGAGTCGCCGAGCGAAGTGGACACGTACCAACTGGATGAGCTGGGGATTGCGATTACGTCGAGGAACAAGGCAGCAAAATGATGTTCTGGGTCGCGGTTTTCTGTGTTGCGTTTTTGGCAGTGCTTGGAGTAATGCTCGCGTACACCGCTTTCGGCAGCTACAGACGGAGGTTGGATTGGCCCGATATCGCTGCCGTTGGGGGATCGTTGCTGGCTTTACTGGTTATTGTGTTCTTCTTCTTGTTCTTGGCCTGGCCCTTGGCGTTGCTCCCTTCGATCGGAGTGCTGGCCCTTTCGATGTGGGGAGTCGGCTTTCTAGTGAAGCGACCCAACAGGAAAAGCGATTGGAGATGAAGCTCGGACCTTCTGACGGAAGAACTCTTGGCGCCTCGATGGGATGGTTTGACACGAGCCCGCAACGGGCAGGGCAGGAATGAGCAGGATACGCATATTGACGGAGGCGGTGGCGAACAAAATCGCCGCGGGCGAGGTGGTCGAACGCCCCGCATCCGTCGTCAAGGAACTGCTCGAGAACGCGCTGGATGCGGGCGCGCGCAGCGTGCGCGTGGAAGTCGAAGCGGGCGGCAGGCGCCTTATCCGGGTGATCGATGACGGGCACGGGATGACGCACGACGACGCGTTGCTGGCCTTCGAGCGGCATTCCACGAGCAAACTGCGCACGGTGGACGACCTTCTCTCGATTTCGACGCTCGGCTTCCGCGGCGAAGCGCTGCCCTCGATTGCCGCGGTCTCGCGGCTGATCCTGGAAACGCGCAGCGAGGAAGAAGCGGAAGGCACGCGCATCGAGTTCGCCGGAGGAAAACTCCTCAGCGTGAAGCCCGCGGCAGCGCCGGTGGGCACCACGATCAGCGCCTCGGACCTCTTCTACTGTGTGCCTGCGCGAAGGAAATTTCTCAAATCGGACACCACCGAGCTCGGCCACATCGCTTCGCTCGTGACGCACTACGCGCTCGCCAACCCGGGCAGGCAATTCCTCCTGAAAACGCCCACGCAAGAAATTCTGAACTGCGCGCCGGTGGAACAGCTCGCCGACCGCGTCTATCAAGTTTTCGGACGCCAAGCGCTCGGCGAACTGGTCGAGATTCCGGAAATCAGGGCGGCCGTGCGCGCCGCCATCACCGAGCCCGAGCTCGAAGCAGGGGATGAAGCGAACGCGCTCGGGATCAGCGGTTTCACGTCGCGCCCCGAAGTGCAGCGGCCGAACCGCAACGGCATCTACGTTTTTGTGAACCGGCGTCTGGTGCGCGATCGTCTCCTGCTGCACGCGATTCACGAAGCGTATCGCAACGTCATGCCGCCCAACGTTTTTCCGGCCGTGCTGCTCTTTCTGGAAATTCCCTATCAGGAGGTGGACGTAAACGTCCACCCGGCAAAGATCGAGGTGCGCTTCCGCCATCCGCAGTTTGTTCATGACTTCACGCGCGACGCTATCCGCCAGGCGCTGACGCGCGTGCGGCCGATCGCGAGTTTCGCGGCGGCAAAGGCCGCGCCGCAAGCGTCTGCCGCGGGCATGGCCGCTGGTCCGGCGAACGGAGTGACCGGCGTGCCTCACGCCGTGATTCCGCCGTCCACTCCGCTCGAGGAGATTGCAGCGGCGGGTTCCGACGGCGGATTCGACCTCACGACGGCGCCGCTGCAGCCCCTGGCGCAGCGCTTCGCATTTGAGTCCGGCCTTCCGTCCGATGCGATGCTTCCAGCAGCGGCAATCACCGGCACTGGCGAAGGTTGGCGAGCGGAATTGCCCGGTGCGTCTGCCGACGCCCCGGCGACGCTTCCGCGCCCCGAAGAAATTGCCGATCTCAAGCCGCTAGGACAGGTCAGTTCGAGCTTCATCGTCGCCGTGAACGGCCAGGGATTGTGGATCATCGACCAGCATGTCGCGCACGAGCGCGTGCTCTTCGAGCAGCACTTGGCAGCGCGGCGCTTCGGACATGTGGAAGGGCAGCGCCTGTTGATGCCGATCGTCGTGGAGCTGGCGCCCCGCCAGATCGTCATCTTCGAGCGTATCGCTGAAGAGATGCGCGAAAACGGCTTCGAGGTCGAGCCCATGGGACCGCGCAGCGTAGCGATTCAGGCCGTTCCCGCGGGTATCGAGACCAGCGACGCGGAAAAGCTCGTCATCGAGATTCTCGATGGCATCGAGCGTGAGAACGCAGCGATCTCCATTGATACGCTGCAAGCGAAAATCGCCGCTTCGACCGCGTGCCATGCGGCCATCAAAGTGAACATGCCGCTCGATCGCACAAAAATGGAATGGCTGCTCGGCGAACTGGCCAAGACGGATTGTCCGATGAGCTGCCCTCACGGGCGGCCGGTGGTGCTGCGATATTCGGTGCGGGAAATTGAGAAGGCTTTCAAGCGCGTATAGTTCCGGGGAAGAGGGAGAGTGTGGATGGCGGACGGCAAGCGAACGGCGGTCGTGTTTGGCCTGGCGAACAAGAGAAGCATCGCCTGGGCCATCGCGCAGCGGCTGCAACAGGAGGGGTGGCAGCTCGCGATCGCTTACCAGAATGAAAGACTGGAGCTAGAAGCAAAGGAGCTCATCGCGGGGCTGGCCGGGGCTGAAGGATTTCGCTGCGACGTGAGCCACGACGATGAGATTGCGCGATTATTCGAGTGTCTGAAGGCGCGCTATGGCGTATTGCACGGGCTGGTGCACAGCGTGGCCTTCGCGCCCGCTGAAGATTTGAAGGGCGACTTTATCAACACCACGCGCGAAGGCTTTCGCATCGCGCACGACGTCAGCGTCTATTCGCTGGTGGCGCTGGCGCGAGCCGCGGCGCCGCTCATGGCCGAGGGCGGAAGCATCGTTACACTGACGTTCTACGGCTCGACGAAGGTCGTGCCGCATTACAACGTGATGGGCGTGGCCAAGGCGGGGCTCGAAGCGACCGTGCGGTATTTGGCCAACGACCTGGGCCCGAAGAACATCCGCGTGAACGCAATTTCCGCCGGGCCGATCAGGACGCTTGCCGCGCGAGGAGTCTCGGGGCTCGGAGAGATGCTCAAAGTCCATGCCGAGCGCGCCCCGCTCAAACGGAATACCGATCCGGGCGAAGTCGGCGCGACTGCGGCCTTTTTGCTTTCCGACGCCGGCTCGGGAATCACCGGCGACGTGATTTACGTGGATTGCGGTTACAACATCATGGGATTTTGACCGTCGCCAATGCCCGCGCGCCGAAATTCATGCGAAAACTGATCATTGCGATTGATGGGCCGGTGGGCTCGGGGAAGAGCACCGTGGCCCGCCGTGTGGCCGAATTGCTCGGCTACACCTATCTCGATAGCGGCGCCATGTACCGTGCGCTGGCTTGGAAGGCTCTCGAGTGCGGCACGCCGCTCGATGACGAGGCTCGGCTGGAAGCTTTGGCGCGAGCGACGGACATTCGTCTCGGGCCGCCGCCCGCTGAGGATGTGGCCGCCGGCTACACTTGCCGGGCAAGTGTGGACGGCAGAAACGTGACGGCTGCCATTCGCAGCGCGGAGGTTGGACAAGCTGCCTCCCGTTTGGCTGTTCTGGGGCGCGTGCGTGCTCCTCTCGTGGTTCAACAGCAGCGCGCCGGCGCCGAGGGCGGCGTCGTGATGGAGGGACGCGACATCGGCACCGTTGTCTTTCCCAACGCCGAACTGAAGATCTTCCTCGACGCTTCACTCGAAGTGCGCGCCGAGCGCCGTTGGAAGGAATACCAGTCGAAGGGCGACAAACGCGCGCTCGACGAGATCATCGAAGAAGTGCGCGGGCGCGACCGGCGGGACCGCGAGCGCACGGTCTCGCCGCTGGTTCGCGCCGCCGACGCAGTGTTCGTGGACGACACGGCTATGGAAGTGGAGGAAACCGCGCGAGCCATCGTGCTGCTTGCCCGAGAGCGCGAGAACCAATCCGCCGGGCCAACCGAGGGGGAACGAAAATGAAGTTGTCCGGATGGGCAATGTTGGGGCTCGGTTGGATCATCTTGCTGGTGCCGGGGAGGGCCATGGCTCAGGGAAGCGGTGCAACGAGCGAGACCCAAGCTGTCGAAGCACGGCGTTTTCGCGCCTATCTCGACGAAGACTGGCGGCGTTGGATGACGGAGTATCCGGAAATGGCGACGGCCGTGGGATTCCCCGGGCAAAACCGCCGCTGGAGAGACGATTCTTCCGCCGGCATCGACGAGCGGAAGCAGCATCTGCGCGAGAGCCTCGCGAAGCTCGAGACGTTCTCACGCGCAAGCCTGCCGGCGAGCGAACAACTGAACTTCGATCTCTACGCGGAACTGCTCGGTACGGCGGTGGAAGGCCTGCAATTCGACGACGACCCGCTTCCGTTTCGCGATGTCGTGCCACACAGCTTGGCGATGCCGGTCAACCAGATCGAAGGCATTCAGCAGGACGCGGAGCAAACGCTCGCCGTCATGCCGCGGCAGACGGTAACCGATTACGAAGACCTGCTCGCGCGCCTCGCAGCTCTGCCGGATGCGGTCGCGCAGCAGCAGGCCCTGCTCGAAGCGGGTCTCAAGCGGGGTAAGACGCCTCCCAAGATCACGCTCCGCGGCGTCCCAAAGCAGATTGATGATCTAGCTCCAGCCGATGCGCTCGCGAGCCCATTACTCCGAGCTTTCCGTGAATGGCCGAGGAGCATCCCGCAGGCGGAACGCGACCGGCTGACCGAGAAAGCGAAGACCATTTACGCGGTGAATGTTGGCCCGGCATTTCGCCGCCTCCGCGAATACCTCGCGCTGAGATACATTCCGGCGTGCCGCGAGACGATTGCCGCCGCCGCACTGCCCGATGGCCCGGCGGCCTACGTCTTCCACGTCCGCTGGCAGACGACCACGGACCTTACGCCATGGCAAATTCACGAGGTCGGCCTTGCGGAGGTGAAGCGCATCCGCGCGGAGATGGACAAGCTGATCGCCTCCACCGGATTCAAAGGCAGCTTCCAGCAGTTCACGGAATTTTTGCGGACCGATCCGCGGTTCTACTACACCGATGAGGAAGGCTTGGTGAACGGCTACCGCATTCTCGCAAAGCGCATCGATCCCGAGCTGCCGCGCCTTTTCGGGAAGCTGCCGCGACTGCCCTACGGCGTGGAGCCGGTGCCGGCGTTCAAAGCGCCGTCGCAGACCACCGCCTACTACGAGCCCGGCTCGCCGGAGGCAGGCCGCGCCGGGCACTACTTCGTGAATACGTACGACTTGAAGGCGCGGCCGAAATGGGAGATGGAGGCGCTCACGATGCACGAGGCCGTGCCCGGACACCACCTGCAAATTTCGCTGGCGCAGGAACTCGAGAACGCGCCGGAATTTCGCAAGCACGTCGGCTATTCCTCGTTTGTCGAAGGCTGGGCGCTGTACGCGGAAAGCCTGGGCGAGGAACTCGGTTTCTACAAGGATCCGTACGCGAAGTTCGGCCAGTTGACCTACGAGATGTGGCGCGCGGCGCGGCTGGTAGTGGACACCGGCATGCACTCGATGGGTTGGAGCCGCCAGCAGGCCATCGATTTCTTCCGCGAGAACACTGGGAAAACCGACCAGGACATCATCGTCGAAGTGGACCGGTACATTGTCTGGCCGGGCCAGGCGCTGGCTTACAAGGTGGGGCAGATGAGGATCCGCGAGCTGCGCCGCGAAGCCGAAACCAAACTCGGAACGCGATTCAACGTGCGCGCTTTTCACGATGCCGTTCTGGCCGAGGGTGCGCTGCCGCTCGGCGTTCTCGAAGCGCGTATCAAGATCTGGATTGAAGCGCAGAGAGTGCTGCCGGGCCACGCCGGCCTTTAGGAATCGTGAAGCAAGCCGTGTCCGTCCGAAACCAGGCGCCTGCTCGTTGACAACTACTTCAGGCGGGTGCTCCCCATCAGGTATTCGTCCACCGACTGTGCTGCTTTGCGGCCTTCCGAAATTGCCCACACGACCAAAGACTGCCCCCGGCGCATGTCGCCGGCCGCAAAGACGCCGGGAATAGAACTCATGTAATCCGCACCGGTGGCGATATTGCCGCGCTCATCGAGTTTCACGCCGAGCTGTTCGACCATGCCCTGCTTTACCGGGCCGGTGAAGCCCAAGGCGAGCAGAACAAGATCCGCATCGATCGTGAATTCGGTTCCCGGGACGGGCTCGAATTTGGGCGGGGGACCAACGCGAATGGCATGGAGCTGCTTTACGTTGCCGTCCTCATCGCCGGTGAAGCTCGCCGTCGCGACAGCCCAATCCCGCAGTCCACCTTCCTCGTGCGCGCTCTCGATCCGCAATTGTAGCGGCCACAACGGCCACGGCGTGCTCGGGGCGCGGTCTTGCGGCGGCATGGGCATGATCTCGAATTGGTGCACCGACCGCGCTTTTTGCCGATGACAAGTGCCCAGGCAATCTGCGCCGGTGTCGCCGCCGCCGATGATCACCACGCGCTTGCCGGTCGCGAGGATCGAGTCCGGCACCGTGTCTCCCGCGTTCCTTTTGTTCTGCTGCGGCAAAAACTCCATAGCGAAGTGGATACCCTTGAGTTCGCGCCCGGGCACTTTCAAATCGCGAGGGCTTTCCGAGCCTCCCGCCAACAGGACTACGTCAAACTCCTTGCGAAGGTCTTCCGCCGGCACGTTTCCGCCCACGTGGGCCCGTGTCTGGAAACGAACACCCTCGGCGGTCATCTGTTCGAGCCGCCGGTCGAGGACGTGCTTTTCCAGCTTGAAGTCCGGGATGCCGTAGCGGAGCAGGCCGCCGACGCGGTCCGCCTTTTCAAACACCGTCACTGCATGGCCTGCCCGATTCAATTGCTGTGCGGCCGCGAGGCCAGCAGGCCCCGAGCCCACCACCGCCACGCGCTTGACGGTGCGCGCCTCGGGCGGTTCGGGCTTGATCCACCCCTCCTGCCAGGCGCGCTCGACGATCGTCTTTTCGATCACCTTGATCGTGACCGGCGGCTCATTAATGCCCAGCACGCAGGCCGCTTCACACGGGGCTGGGCAAATGCGTCCGGTGAACTCCGGAAAGTTGTTCGTGGCATGCAGAATGCGAATCGCTTCCTTCCAATGATCGCGGTAAACCAGGTCGTTCCAGTCGGGAATGACGTTATTCACCGGGCAGCCCGTGTGGCAGAAAGGCACGCCGCAGTCCATGCAGCGCGCCGCTTGCGTGCACAGCTTCTCTTCCGGGAACGGCTGATAGACCTCGAAGTAATCGTTGACGCGTTCCGCGACGGGGCGCCGCGTAGGCATCTCCCGGGTGTATTCCTTGAAACCGGTGACTTTACCCATGGACCGCCTGCCGCGGCGTCAACGGCCCTGCCTGCGCGAGCAGCACACCCGCCGGAACCCGCGGAATGCCGAGAACACGCTTGTACTCGTGCGGAAACACTTTGATAAATTTCGGGAGTGTCGCCTCCCAATTTTGGAGAACCCACTTCGCCTGCGGGCTTCCGGTGTACTCGCTTTGGCGCGCAATCAACGTGTGCAGGGTTTCAATATCTTGCCTGTCTGCGACCGGCTCCAGGTCCACATCGCTCGGATTGCAGCGGATCGTGGCGAAGTCCCCGGCCTGGTCCAACACGAAAGCGATGCCGCCCGTCATCCCGGCGGCGAAGTTTCTGCCGGTCCGGCCCAGAACCACGACCAGTCCTTTGGTCATGTACTCGCACCCGTGGTCGCCGACGCCCTCCACGACCGCCGTGGCGCCGGAATTGCGCACGGCGAAGCGCTCGCCCGCCATGCCGTTGAAGTACGCCTCACCGCTCGTCGCCCCGTAGAGGCACACGTTCCCGATCAGGATGTTCTCTTCCGCCACGAATACGGACTCGCGCGGCGGATAGATGATCAGCTTGCCGCCGGAGAGCCCCTTGCCGACGTAGTCGTTTGCCTCTCCCTCAAGGGTGAGGGTCACACCCTTCGACAGGAACGCCCCGAAGCTTTGCCCGGCGCAGCCGGTGAGCTGAACGCGAATCGTGTCGTCCGGCAGGCCGGCAGACCCATACCGGCGGGCAATCTCGCCACTTAGCATGGTGCCCGCAGTGCGGTGGACGTTGCGGATAGCCAACTTAATGGAGACTGGCGTGCGATGCTCAAGCGCGTCCTCGGCGTGTTTGATCAGCTTGAGATCGAAGGCCCTTTCCAGTCCATGATCCTGCGCCTGCGTGCGGCGCCGCCCCACATGGCTCGGCATCGGCGGGTTGTACAACACCGAGGAGAGATCGATCCCCTTGGCCTTCCAGTGGGAGACGTCCTTGCGCTGAACCAGGCAATCCACCCGGCCAACCATCTCGTCCACTGTCCGAAACCCGAGCTCCGCCATGATTCTCCGCAGATCTTCGGCGACGAAGAAGAAGTAGTTCACCACGTGTTCCGGCTGGCCCTGGAACTTCTTGCGGAGATCGGGGTCCTGCGTCGCGACGCCCACGGGACAGGTGTTCAGATGGCACTTGCGCATCATGATGCAGCCCATCGAGATGAGTGGAGCAGTCGAAAACCCAAACTCTTCAGCCCCCAGCAGCGCGGCGACAGCGACGTCCCGGCCGGTTTGCAGTTTGCCGTCCACCTGGAGGCGCACGCGGCTGCGCAGATCGTTCATCACCAGGACCTGCTGAGTCTCCGAGAGCCCGAGCTCCCAGGGAATACCTGCATGCCGAATGGAGCTGATCGGTGAGGCGCCGGTCCCGCCATCGTATCCGCTAATGAGGATGACGTCGGCATGGGCCTTGGCCACGCCGGCCGCCACCGTGCCCACACCGACCTCAGCCACGAGCTTCACCGAAATCCGTGCCCGGGGATTGGCATTCTTGAGGTCGTAGATAAGCTGCGCCAAGTCCTCGATCGAATAGATGTCATGGTGAGGCGGCGGCGATATCAAGCCCACTCCGGGGATGGAGTGGCGCACGCGCGCGATGATCTCGTCCACTTTATGGCCCGGCAACTGGCCGCCTTCGCCGGGCTTGGCGCCCTGCGCGATCTTGATTTGCAGGTCGTCCGCGTTCACCAGGTAGTTGATGGTGACGCCAAAACGGGCCGAAGCCACTTGTTTGATGGCACTGCGGCGCAGATTGCCGTTCGGGTCGCGCTGGAAACGTTCTTCGTCTTCGCCGCCTTCGCCGGTGTTGGATTTTCCGCCGATGCGATTCATGGCGATGGCCAGCGTTTCGTGCGCTTCTTTGCTGATGGAGCCGAAGGACATCGCTCCGGTCGTGAAGCGCTTCACGATCTCGGAAGCGGGCTCGACTTGCTCCAGAGGAATCGGCGGTCCCAGCGGCTTGAAATCGACCATGCCGCGCAACATCTGGAGATCGCGGTTCTGCTGGTTGACGATCCCGGCGAACTCCTGAAAGGTCTCGAACTTCGACTGCCGCACGGCGTGTTGAAGCTTGCTCACGGTCAGCGGATTCAGCAGATGCCGCTCGCCGCGCACCCGGTATTGGTATTCGCCGCCGATGCGCAGTTCCGTGTCGGACTCGCTGGGCGTCTGCATGGCAAACTGGTGCTTCATGAGCGCTTCGCGCGCCAGCACCTCGATCCCCACGCCGTCGATCCGCGAGGCGGTGCCGGTAAAGTAGCGCTCGACGAGCGAGCGCTTCAGCCCGATGGCTTCAAAGATCTGAGCGCCCTGGTAACTCTGCAGGGTGGAAATCCCCATCTTGGAGAAAGTTTTCAAGAGCCCCTTGTCCGTTGCCTTCATGTAGCTCTTGAAAATCTTGTCCCAGGTGTATTCAGGCGGGAAGGCGCCATCCCGAAACATGTCCTCGAGCGTCTCGATCGCGAGGTAGGGGTTCACAGCGCTCGCGCCGTATCCCAGGAGCAACGCGAAGTGCATCACCTCGCGGGGTTCGCCGGACTCCACGATCAGGGCCACCTGATTGCGGGTCTCCTCGCGGATCAGATGGTTGTGCACCGCCGAGAGCGCCAGCAGGCTGGGGATCGGGGCATACTCTTTATCGACGCCGCGGTCGGAAAGAATCAGCAGCGTATAGCCGGATTTGATCGCCAGTGACGCGCGGCGGCAAAGTGCTTCGACCGACTCTTCCAGTTGCTCTTCGCCCCCGTCCACGGGAAACAGCATCGGCAGGGTGCTGGCCAGGAAGTCGCCCCAACTCACCCGGCGCAGCTTCTCCAGCCGCCAATTCGAGATAATCGGATGGCGCAGCTTCAGCGTGTGGCAGTTCTTGGCCTTCTCTTCGAGGATGTTGCCTTCGCTTCCGATGTAGGTGTTGAGCGACATCACCAAGTTCTCGCGGATCGAATCGATCGCGGGGTTGGTGACCTGGGCGAACATCTGCTTGAAGTAGTTGAACAGCAGTTGGGGCTGGTCGGATAGACAGGCGAGCGGCGTGTCAATGCCCATCGAACCGACCGGTTCTTCGCCCTTTATCGCCGCGGGCAGCAGGATGGTTTTCAGGTCCTCATCGGTGTAGCCGAAGGCGCGCTGGCGCATCAGGATGGTTTCGTGGTTGGTTGGCTGAACGCGCGGGGGATCGGGAAGGTGATCGAGCGTGATCTGGTTTTCTTTCAGCCACTCCGCATACGGCTGCCGCGCGGCCAGCTGCTCTTTGACTTCCTCGTCCGGGATCAAGCGCTTCTGTTCCGTATCCACCAGCAGGATGCGGCCCGGCGCAAGGCGCCCCTTCATACGCACGTCTCCAGGCTTGACCGGAAGAACGCCCGCTTCCGAAGCCATGATGACGTGGCCATCGGCTGTGACGAGGTACCGGCCGGGGCGCAGTCCGTTGCGGTCGAGCTTGGCGCCGATCACACGCCCGTCTGTGAAGGCGACGGCCGCCGGCCCATCCCACGGCTCCATCAATGAGGCGTGATACTCATAAAACGCTTTGACGTCTTCAGGCATGGTGGGATCGTGATCCCAGGCCTCGGGGATGACCATCGACATCACGTGCGGCAGGCTGCGGCCCGTCAGCGTCAGCATCTCCACCGCGTTATCGAGCATGGCGGAGTCGCTGCCGCCCGCGGTGATGATCGGCTGCAAGTTCTTGAGGTCCTCGCCGAACAGAGGAGTCGCCAGCACGGACTGCCGGGCGTACATCCAATTGATGTTCCCTCGCAGGGTGTTGATTTCACCGTTGTGGCAGAGGTAGCGGTACGGGTGGGCCAGTTGCCAGCTCGGGAACGTGTTGGTGGAGAAGCGCTGATGGACCAGGCACAACGCGCTCATCACCTCGGGATCCGACAATTCCTTGTAGAAGTGCGTGATCTGCGGCGCCAGCAGCAAGCCCTTGTAGACGATCGTCCGCGAGGAAAGAGAGGGAAGGTAGAAGAAGCCCTTCTCCCGCAAGTCCGTCTCTGCGGCCGCGGCCTCCGCACGCTTGCGCACCACATAAAGTTTGCGTTCGAGCGCGTCCTGGTCCATACCTGGCGCGCGCCGGATGAAAATCTGCTCGATATATGGTTGCGTGTTGCGTGCCAGCCGTCCGATCGTGTTGCCGTTGATCGGCGTGTCGCGCCACCCCAGCACCGCAAGACCCTCTTCCGCCGCGATCTTCTCCAGAAGGCCCTCGCAGAGGATCCGCTCGTGAGGATCAACCGGAAGGAAGACCATGCCCACGCCGTACTCGCCCGGCGGCGGCAAGGAAAAGCCCAGGCTCGCGCATTCCCGCTCGAAGAAGGAATGGGGAATCTGGATCAGAACGCCCGCGCCATCACCCGTCTCGGGATCGCAACCGCATGCGCCGCGGTGCGTGAGGTTGATGAGGATCTGGATGCCTTTCAGGACGATGTCGTGTGACTTCCGCCCCTCGATGTTTGCGACGAAGCCGATGCCGCAGCCGTCGTGCTCGTGCTGCGGGCGGTATAGTCCCTGCGCCAAAGGCATGCCTGGCAGTGAATATGTTTCCTTCATCTTTGTTTCCGGACGAGCCTGAACAACCCTATCGCTCTGGGAGGCCAGCTCCCATACACGCCGGCCTATTTCTCCGAGTCCGCTGAATCATAGCATTTTAGCGGCCAGCTCAGCCCATCGGCAACACCAATACTTCGATTCAGCGCATCAGGATTACGAATAGTTGGCGTCTTGCCGGCCTCCGAAGCCTATTCCCGGCCTTCTTCGATGGCGAATTTCACGAATGCGCTACCCCAAGCGAGGTGAGCCGCCCGCGAGTTTGGCGGCGGACACTCTGGGCCCTGGATGTGAGCGGAACAGGGGGGCGGTTAGCTGGGGCTCGACATCGAGGCCAGAAACTCGCCGTTGGTCTTGGTCTTCGAGAGGCGACCGAGCAGAAGCTCCATCGCTTCCACCGGAGAAAGCGGGTTGAGCACCTTGCGCAGCACCCACACGCGGTTCAGTTCGTCCGCGGGCAGCAGCAGCTCTTCCTTGCGCGTGCCGGAACGGTTGATGTCAATCGCCGGGAAAATGCGCTTGTCCACGAGGCGCCGGTCCAGGTTGATTTCCATGTTGCCCGTGCCCTTGAATTCTTCGAAGATCACGTCGTCCATGCGGCTGCCGGTATCGATCAGGGCCGTGGCGATGATCGTGAGCGAACCGCCTTCTTCGACGTTCCGCGCGGCTGCGAAGAACCGGCGCGGCCGTTGCAGCGCGTTGGCGTCAATACCGCCGGAGAGGACCTTGCCCGACGGCGGGGTAACCGCGTTGTAGGCCCGCGCGAGGCGCGTGATCGAGTCGAGCAGGATGACGACGTCGCGCTTGTGTTCGACCAGCCTCTTGGCCTTCTCGAGCACCATCTCCGCCACCTGAATGTGCCGCTGTGGCGGCTCATCGAACGTCGAGCTGATGACCTCGCCTTTCACCGTCCGCTGCATGTCGGTGACTTCTTCCGGCCGCTCGTCAATCAACAGGACGATCAGGGCGACTTCCGGATGGTTCGTGGTGACAGAATTCGCGATGGATTGCAGCATCATTGTCTTGCCGGTGCGGGGCGGCGCGACGATCAGCCCGCGCTGGCCCTTCCCGACGGGGCAAAGCAAGTCCAGCACCCGCCCGGTCAGGTTCTCCTTGGCAGTTTCCATCTTGAGGCGGCCCTGCGGGTACAGCGGCGTCAGGTTGTCGAAAAAGATTTTGTTTCGCGCAACCTCCGGGTCCTCGAAGTTGACTGCTTCTACCTTGATCAGCGCGAAATAGCGCTCGCCGTCTTTCGGCGGGCGGACTTGGCCCGAGACGGTATCGCCGGTGCGCAGATCGAATTTCCGGATCTGCGACGGCGAAACGTAGATGTCGTCCGGACCGGGCAGGTAGTTGTATTCCGGCGCGCGAAGGAAGCCGAAGCCGTCGGGCAGGCATTCCAATACGCCCTCGGAGAAGATGAGACCGTTCTTCTCCGTCTGCGCGCGGAGGATCTGAAAGATCAGCTCCTGCTTGCGCATGCCGCTGGCCCCAGGAATGTTCAATTCCTTGGCGATTTTCGCCAAGTCGGTGATGTTCTTCTCTTTCAGCTCTGCTAGGCTAATGCTCATCTGCTTCTATCCTTTTGCTCGTTGATGAACCTGAACTTCAGGCTTGGTCTGGAGTTGCGCCCGTTCGGAAGTTCGGACTGGGCAAGCTGCCAGGATGGGCAAACCCGAAAAACCGCCGTCAGCCGTCCTGCCAGCCGGACCCCCCGGGATTGTGCGCCGAACGGCTGATACTTCAGTTGGTCAGGCCTTTGTCCTCTTCGGCTTCGGCCTCGAATCCTGTCGCAACTTGAGGCACCGGCTCCTGCGCCACCGGTTCGATCAGCCGCTCAAGCGCGATCTGCAGCACCTCATCCATCGTCTCGACAAACCGGATGGTGATGCTGGAAAGAATCTCCTGCGGGATGTCCGCGAGGTCTTTCTCATTCTCCTTCGGAAGGACGACCACACACAAGCCCATTCGGTGGGCCGCCAGGAGTTTCTCCTTCACGCCGCCGATCGGCAGAACCTTGCCGCGAAGAGTGATTTCACCGGTCATGGCCAGGTCGCAGCGCACCGGGATCCTTGTCAGGGCGCTGGCGATGGACGTCGCGATGGTGATCCCGGCCGAGGGCCCGTCCTTCGGAATCGCTCCTTCGGGGACGTGCACGTGAATATCAATGTGCCGGTAAAAATCCCTGCGCAAGCCGAAGTTGGCTGAGCGCGAGCGCACGTAGCTCATTGCTGCTTGCGCCGATTCCTGCATCACGTCACCCAGTTTGCCGGTCAGCGTGAGCCGGCCCTTGCCTTCCATCAGCGTGGCCTCGGTCGCCAGGATCTGCCCGCCGACCTCCGTCCACGCGAGGCCCGTCGCCAAACCGATTTCGTTGTGTTTCTCGGCCCAGATCTCGCGGAATTTCATGACCCCGAGGAAATCGCCGGCGTTCGCCGCCGTGATCTCGACCTGCGCACTCTTGCCGTCCTTCACCACCTGCCGCGCGACCTTGCGGCTGATATTCTGGATTTCACGCTCGAGGTTCCGGACGCCGGCCTCGTGCGTGTAATGGCGGATGATGTGGATCAAGCCGCCGTCGGCAAACGTGAGGTTCTGTTCGGACAGCCCGCAGGCCTCGCGCGTCTTGCGAACCAGGAAGCGCTTGGCGATCTCCAGCTTTTCCTGCTCGGTGTAGCCCGGGAGGCGCAAGACTTCCATCCGGTCTTGCAGCGCCTGCGGAACCGTGTGCAGGACGTTGGCCGTGCAGATGAACATCACCTTCGAGAGATCGTATTCGACGTCCAGGTAGTGGTCCACGAACGAATGGTTCAGTTCCGGATCGAGCACTTCCATCAGTGCGGCCGACGGGTCTCCGCGGAAATCCATGGACATCTTGTCCACTTCGTCCAGGACAAACACCGGGTTCATCGTGCCCGCCTTTTTCATCATCTGGATGATCTGGCCGGGCAGGGCGCCGATGTAGGTGCGGCGATGGCCGCGGATCTCTGCTTCATCGCGAACGCCGCCGAGCGAAACTCGCACGAAGCGGCGCCCGGTGGCGTGACCGATGGACATGGCCAGCGAGGTCTTGCCCACGCCCGGCGGTCCCACAAAGCAGAGGATCGAGCCCTTGGGATTCTTGACGAGCTGACGCACCGCCAAAAACTCTAGGATGCGCTCCTTAATCTTCTCGAGCCCGTAGTGCTCTTCGTTGAGCGTTTTCTCGGCGAGCGCGATGTCCCGGATCTCTTTGGACTTCTTCTTCCAGGGCACGGCGAGCAGCCAGTCGACGTAATTGCGGCTTACCGTGGACTCGGCCGACATCGGCGGCATCAGCTCCAGCCGCTTCAGTTCCTGGATGGCCTTCTCGTGCACATCCTTGGGCATGCCGGCGGAGTCGAGTTTCTTCTTCAATTCATCGATTTCGCTCTTCTCACCCCGGCCAAGCTCCTTCTGAATGGCCTTGAGCTTTTCGTTCAGGTAATACTCTTTCTGGGCGCGCTCCATCTGGCGCTTGACGCGTGAGTTGATGTTCCGGTCCACGTTCAGCTTTTCCAGCTCGATTTCGAGGATCTCGCCCACGCGCCGCAGGCGCTCGGCCGCATCGGTGTTTTCGAGCAGCTCCTGCTTTTCCTCTACGGGGATCTGCAGATTCGCGGCGATGGTGTCGGAGAGCCGCGAAGGATCGTCCCCGCGGGCCGCCGCAACCATGGTGTCGTAGTTCATGGTTTGCGAGAGCTTCACGTACTGTTCGTAAAGCGACGTGATCTTCTGAACCGCCTGTTCGAGCTGCGGGCTCGGCTCGGCGCGGCTGGCCAGCACGCGCACGGTTGCCCGGAAGAATCCCTCCTCCACGGTGATCTGCACGCTCTTGGCGCGCTCCGCCCCTTCCACCAGCACCTTGATGTTGCCGTCCGGCATCTTCACGCTCTGCACGATATTGGCGAGCGTGCCGACCGGATAGATCTCTTCGGGCTTGGGGTCGTCCACCGAGGCGTCGTGCTGCGTGGCCAGGAAGATTTTCTTGTCGCCGGCGAGCGCCGCTTCCAGCGCGCGGACCGAGGCTTCACGCCCCACAAAGAAGGGCGTCATCTGCTGCGGGAAAATGACCATGTCCCGCACCGGCATCATCGGCACGCGCTTCAATTCCTGTTTTTCGCGGTTGAACATGGGCCTGGATCGTCCCCCGGAAACTCGCTTTCCTCAGCCCGCCTTCTCGAGCAGGCTCCAGTTGATCTCGTGCGTGCGGACCATGTCCGCCGTCACGACAAAGTCGCGAATCTTGCGTTGCATGGGCAAGTGGTACATCAGCTCGAGCATCAGGTCCTCGAGAATCATGCGCAAGCCGCGAGCCCCGACTTTTCTCTGAAGCGCCAGTTCGGCGACGGTTTCGATGGCCTCGTCTGTGAAGCGCAGCCGCACGTTCTCGAACTCGAACAAGCGCTGGTACTGCTTCAGCAGCGCGTTTTTCGGTTCGTTCAGAATGCGCACGAGCGCATCCTTGTCGAGGTCGTTCATCACGCCCACCACCGCCAGGCGCCCGACGAATTCAGGGATCAGCCCGTAGCGGATTAAATCCACCGGCTGAACCTGCTCGAGAAGCTCGACGTTGCGCTTCTGCGCCGTCATCGGGGCGCTGTCGGTATGGAATCCGAGCGAGCGGTGGCCCACGCGCTTCTCGATCGCCTTCTCCAACCCCACAAACGCTCCGCCGCAGATGAACAGGATGTTCGTCGTGTCCACCGGCGTGAATTCCTGGTGCGGATGCTTCCGCCCGCCCTGGGGCGGCACATTGGCGATCGTGCCTTCCAGAATCTTCAGCAAAGCCTGCTGGACGCCCTCGCCGGAAACGTCGCGGGTGATCGAAGGGTTCTCGTCTTTCTTGGAGATCTTGTCGATCTCGTCGATGTAGATGATCCCCTGCTGGGCCTTCTGCACATCGCCCTCGGCATTCTGCAGTAGCTTCAAGATGATGTTCTCCACGTCCTCGCCGACGTAGCCCGCCTCGGTCAGCGTCGTGGCGTCCACGATGGCGAACGGCACTTCCAGCATGCGCGATAGCGTCTGCGCGAGGAGCGTCTTGCCGGTGCCGGTCGGCCCGATGAGCAGGATGTTCGACTTCGTCAGCTCGATCTCGCCCGGCTGCTTGTTCAGGAAAATCCGCTTGTAATGGTTGTACACCGCCACCGCGAGCTTCTTTTTTGTGCGGTCCTGCCCGATGACGTAGCTGTCCAGGAAAGACTTGATCTCCGGCGGTCTCGGCAGCCGCCGCGCCGGGGCGGTGGCCTGCTCGCGCTTCTCGTCTTCGAGAATCGTCTGGCAGACGCCCACGCACTCGTTGCAGATGTACGCGCGCGGGTAGTCCGAAGGCGAGCTGATGAGCTTCTCGACCTGCTCCTGCGTCTTATGGCAGAAAGAGCAGCGCAACGGCTCGTCGCTGTTGAACTTTTTCACCTTGGCACGACCTCGTAAGAACGCCCCTGCGGGGAGGGAGCACCCGCTCAGCGTATTCTAGGTCGAATCCTCCCGTGTCTGGAAGCAGAACCCCAACTCGCTACTTACTTTTTGGAACAGGTCTAGCGATGCTTATAAATGATCTCGTCAATCAAGCCGTACTCTTTCGCCTGGTCCGCCGTCATGATGAAATCGCGCTCGACATCCTTTTCGATCTTCTCGATCGCTTGGCCGCTGTGCTTTGCGATCAGCGTGTTGATGTTGGAGCGCATGCGCAGAATCTCTTTCGCGTGAATGTCGATGTCGGTCGCTTGGCCGCCCAGCCCGGTAAGCCACGGCTGGTGAATCAGAATTCGTGCGTTCGGCAGCGAAAAGCGTTTCTTGGCGGCGCCGCCCGCGAGCAGCACCGCGGCGATCGAGGCCGCCTGTCCGATGCAAGTGGTCACCACGTCGGGCTTCACGAATTGCATCGTGTCGTAAATCGCCAGTCCGGCCGTAATCGAGCCGCCGGGCGAATTGATGTAGAGCTGGATGTCCTTTTCCGGATCCTCGGCCTGGAGGAAGAGCATCTGCGCGGTGGCCAGGTTGGCCACGTGATCGTCAATCGGGGTGCCGATAAAGATGATGTGCTCTTTGAGCAGCCGCGAATAAATGTCGTAGGCGCGTTCGCCCCGGCTGGTCTGCTCGACCACCATGGGGATGAGCGTCGTGGCGTAAGGGCCCGAGTCGTCTGAATGTTTCATCGGAAAAGTTAGATCGCCTTGGGGAGCGGAATTCGCCGGTTCACGACTTTGCCGCGGCGATGGAGCGAATCCGGGAATTCTTCAAGAGCCAATCCAGAGTCTTTTCACTCCGGAGCGTCGATTTCATCGTATCGAGCGCGCCTTGCTTTGTCAACCGAGCGCGCAGCGCTGCTACCGATTCGCCACTCGGCTCGGCCAGGTGGCCCAGCGCGTGGCTCACCTCTTCCTCGGTGACTTCGATGGATTCCGCGGTGCCGATGCGGTCGAGAAGCAGCTCCGCTTTGACGTCTTCGACGGCGCGCTCGCGCTGGCGCCGCCGCAGCGACACCCAGTCCACGTTCACCGCCCGCGGATCAACCCCTTGCGCCGCGAGCGACCGCACCACCCGCTCCAGCCGCGCATCCATCTGACGTTCGACCATTGCCTCCGGCACGGGAAACTCATGCGCGCGGACGATTTCGCCCAGGATTTTGTCCCGGCTGAGCTGCTTCTGATGCTCGTCTCGCGCCTCCTCGAGGTTCTTGCGTATTCGCGGGCGCAGTTCCTCGAGCGTGGCTGCGTCGCTCACGTCCTTGGCGAAGTCGTCGTTCAATTCGGGAAGCTTCTTCGTCTTGATCCCCAAAATCTCCACCGAGTAGTGGTAGGACTTCCCGGCCAGCTTGCCGTCCGGGTAATCAGCCGGATACGCGACGTCGAACTTCTTGTGTTCGCCTACCTGTGCCCCGCGCAGGTTCTCGTTGAACGCTTCGATGGTCTCTTCCGCGCCGATGTGGCACAGCACGTTGTTGGCTTGCAGCGAATCTCCGCCGCCGATTGGCGTGCCGATAAGCTTCGCCTGGACGTAGTCTCCGTTCTCCACCGCGCGCCCCTCGACGGGGGCAAACGCCGCCGCGCGCTCGCGCATCTCCTCAAGCGCCTTATCCACGTCGGCGTCGGTAATTGCGTGCGCTTCGACTTCAACTTCCAGGTCCTTGTACTGTTTCAGCTCGAATTCAGGCAACACTTCGAGGACGGCGCGGAACTTCAACGGGCCGTTTTCGGAGAAGTCCACATGCTCGACTTGGGGCTGCGTCACTGGCGTGAGCTTGTTCTCGGCCACGGCCTTCTCGATCCGCTCGGGGACGAGTGACTGCACCACCTCGCCCTTGATCTCGTCCGCGAACCGCCGCCGGATGAGTTGCACCGGCGCTTTGCCGGGGCGGAATCCTGGAACCCGCGCCACCCGCGCAAATTCCTTCGCCACGCGCTCGGTGGCCTTCTGCACTTCTTCCGCCGGAATCTCCAGCTCCAACTCGCGGCGGCACGTCTCTTCAGCCATTCCCGATCCTTTCTTCAGCCAGTGAGGAGGCCCGCCTGTCCGGCCGCGCCTGCAAGGCACTCCCTGGAAGTTGCGCACCCCGATGCCCAAGGGCGAACCAGCCGAGCTTTCGGGAGAAACCAGACAGGTGAGAACTCACCCACGAATCCTAAGACGCCAGTATAGGCGACGCGTGTCCCAGCGTCAATTCAGTCATGAGATAGGAGATAGGAGGATTTGAAAGTGTCCCCCCTGACCCACATATTGTTGTGGTCACGCAGGGGATCACAACTCTCTTTGCACAATTGTGGTGCAATGGGGGAGGGCCCGCCCATGCGCTAGCGGCGCGGTGTGATGCCGCGTTAATCAGGCACCGGTACCCCTGCGGCGACCACTTACGTTCGGAGACGCCGACCAGCCGCGCCGACGCAACCTAGGCCCATGGTTCCCAGGTGCCATATTCGCCTCGTCAGTACCCCGGTACAGTAGTCTCTCCACCCCCCTCTAGGTAGCATATCCCTATGCTCTACGAACGTGTCTGCTCGTCTTTCAGAGTCGTTTATTTGTCGGGAATTCTTGGGCTAGCCGTCGCAACAAGCTGCTTTGCGCAAGTGAAAGAGCCTCCCTTGGACATCTCGATGGATGCCGTCAGACGTGCGATCCACGAGTATGGTCGTGGACAGCACTCTGTGCCTTGTTCAGTTCCGTCCACAGTGTCCGCCGAGACGCCAGAGACCTACTATACTCAGATCAGCAGTTTGCTGGTTCAGGAGAACTTCTCCGAACTTGAGGCAATAGCTCAGAAGAATCGCGAAGAACGATGTCTACTTGCAGATGGCGGATGGAAAACTAACGGGTTCTTCAATGCTGTATCACACGCCCCGTTTTATGGCCAGTTGGAGGAATCTTACTATCAAAGCCAACTCGCCAGAATATACAGATGGATCGTTGCCTATCCGAATTCCGCCGCCGCCCGTCTAACGCTAGCACACGTTTACGTACACTACGCACAGTTCATCCGTGGTGATGGCTATGCCAACACAGTTTCTGACTCCCAGTGGGAGGGTTATCGTGCGCGGGTCTTGTTGGCCAAAGAGACCCTCTTAGCCGCCGCACGCCTCAAAGAACGGGATCGCTATTGGTACGAAGCTATGCAGATGGTCGCCTTTCATGATGGGTGGAATAAGAGCGACATGCGCGAGTTGCTCCGGCAAGCCCTGACTTTCGAGCCCGACTACTACCATTACTATCGCCAATATGCCGATTACCTCATGCCGCAGTGGTATGGCGAGCCTGGTGAAATTCAGGCGTTTGCGGAGGAAGTTTCTGCTCGCTTGCCCGAGCCCCAGAGTTCGATACTTTATTTCCGCGTTGTCAGTACTCTTGCTATCAATATCAAAGAGGAGAAGCAGGAGCTGCCTCGCGCGACATGGTCGAAACTCGACGAGGGCTACCACAACCTCCAACGGCTCTATGGCAAATCCAATTTGAATGCTAATCGTTTTGCGTTCATGGCCTACATATTCAATAACATATGCGCCGCGCATGACGCGTTCAACTCCGTGGCGAGTATGCAACCCGAGGTCTGGTATAGCGAACAGCTCTTCGAATCAGTGCGAGATTGGGCTAATTCTCCCTATGTAAGCTGCTGCTGCCCTGCGCAGCAACTACCTTCCCAAAAGCCCACGGTTCAACCCTAGTCGTCTCGACTCGCACTGTGTTGCGAATCCAGTTTAGGCTGCATTTCCGCCGCGTGTCACCCGCTCGTTTGTGGAAACCCCACCAGTTGGGCCAGTGTCGCCCCGTGTCTGGGATGCGGCGAGCGCTTTCAAATCCTCCTATCTCCTACCCCGTCAATTCAGTGAGCCTGCAGGGATTCGGGTCGGGTAGAATACACGGAACGGAGGGCGATCTTGAAGAACAGCGCGACGCTACTGATCGAGTGCCCGGACCAAAGGGGGATTGTCGCGGCCGTGGCCGACTTCGTTTTTCGGCACGAGGGGAACATCCTGCACGCCGACCAGCATCAAGCCGCCGAACTGGACCTGTTCTTGTGCCGAGTGGAATGGGATTTGGCCGGCTTCCGCATGGACCTCGGCGAGTTTCCGCGCTTGTTTGCTCCAATCGCCGAGAAATTCAAGATGAAGTGGCGGCTGGCCCTATCGAGCCACCGGCAGCGCGTGGCTATCTTCGTGTCCAAGTACGACCATTGCCTCGTTGATCTCCTTTACCGCCACCACTCGGGAGAACTCGCCTGCGAGATCCCTCTCATCATCAGCAATCACTCCGATGCCCAGCGCCACTCCGAGTTCTACCATGTCCCCTTCCACACAATTCCGGTCAGCAAGGACAACAAGACGGAAGCTGAGCGCGAGCAGCTCGACTTGCTCCGTAAGCACGATATCGAGCTGATCGTCCTCGCCCGCTACATGCAGATTCTTTCTCCGGATTTCATCCGCCGCTTTCCAGATCGCATCATCAATATTCATCACTCCTTTTTGCCGGCATTCATCGGAGGGAAGCCCCACCAGCAAGCCTTCGAGCGGGGAGTGAAATTGATCGGCGCGACGGCCCACTACGTTACGGAAGGGCTGGACGACGGCCCCATCATCGATCAGGACGTCGCGCGCATTTCACATCGCGACACGCTGGAGGACCTCGTCCAGAAGGGGAAGGACCTGGAGAAGGTCGTATTGTCCCGCGCAGTCCGCTGGCACATCGAGAATCGCGTCCTGCTCTTCGGGAAAAAGACAGTGGTCTTCGATTAGTGGTGGTTTGGACAGGACTGTCTGGAAAGATGTCCCTCGTCTCGGGCCAGTGAGGATCGCCGACCCTCGCTCGGAACAGCTTTTCCTTGCCGGACAGGCTGGTGCGGAAGGGGGGAGTTGAACCCCCACGGCCTTTCGGCCATAGGATCCTAAGTCCTACGCGTCTGCCAATTCCGCCACTTCCGCACACAGGTCAACCCATTGATTGTACGCTAACCGCGTGCAGCGGAACCCAGTTGTGCGCCCGCCCGGACTACTATTCTTTGTAGACCAACGCGCCGGCCACTGAGGCCACGAGGATCGCGACTAGGCCGGCGACGGTGCCGATGATTAGCAGCCGGCACGGGAACAAGCCCATCGCCCCGGTGGCGGCGGTTGACACTGCGCTGATCAAGACCCAGTAACCCAAGCCGATCAGGAGTGCCGTTTTGGGCCCTGGGCCGAGGCGCGGGCGGGCCAGCGCATAGATCCAGATTGCGCCAATCCCCAGGATGAAGTCGCACACAACGAAAACTGCCATGGCGCTCTTGGGCATTGGCCGTCCTAGAGCCTGCATCGCAGCCTCCCATTGGTGCTTAAGAACCATGCCGTTCACGACCCAATCGAAGATGTTGAGAATGACCCCGGCCAACAGCCCGCCGAGAAGCACGCGAACCCAATTGATTTTGCCCATCGTATCCTCCATAGGTGTATCCAAATCATTGAATTGCCCAGCTTGGATGGCTTGCGGCAGGGAGCCTACGAGGGTTCTCCATCCAAGTCAAGCGATGTGTTGGAGATAGAACACATGGCCGCGGCGGGTTTGGCCAGGCGCGCCTTCTCCTCGGCCGAACTCAACAGGATTGCGCCCAGGGGCCGGGTCTGTTACTCTTCGCGCCACCAACTCCATTCCACAAGGGAGGACGTCCATGGCTTTTTGCACGAAGTGTGGGGCCCAAACAACGGATGGAACTGCCTTCTGCCCGAAGTGCGGTGCGGTGATTGCCGCGAGCGGAAGTTCTCCTGCTCCGTCGAATCCAGGTCCGGCGCACAACCCGACATCCGGCCTTGCAGAGAATGTCGCCGGGTTGCTCTGCTACGTGCTCGGCTGGATCACTGGGATCATCTTCCTGATCATTGACAAGAGACCCTTTGTGAAATTTCATGCTGCTCAGTCCATCGTCGTCTTTGGCAGCCTGCATATCATTCGGATCATCCTGATGTACGCTTTCGGGGGCGGCTTTTTCTACGGAGGCTGGTCTTTGCCTTCCCTGGGCTTCGCTGGCATGGCCTTGGGTTTGATCAGCTTGCTGATGCTGGTCCTGTGGATCCTCCTGATGGTCAAAGCCTACCAGGGTGAGCGCTACAAACTGCCGCTCGCCGGGGACATCGCCGAGAGTCTGTTCGGCAAGAGCTGACTCAAAGCCAGGCGCGGGGCCCGGCCGCGAGCCGCATCTCATCCTGTTGCTCAGCCGATACTCGTCTGTCTGAAACGTCTTGCGGAAGGGTGCGCACCGCGTGTCCGCCCCGGCTTTCCTCTTGACATTATCCTGGCGGCCGTCCATCTTAGCTGGCTTTGCTTATGACGTCCGGGCTTGCCCGTATGCGCGGCGGCTGAACGCTTTTATGACTAAAGTCCGCCTTTGCTTCCACAACCACTGTTTCGACGGTGCCGCCTCGGCGGCGCTCTTCTACCGTTTCTACCGCGAGCGTATGCAGCCCAGCGCCGAATTCCACTTTAGCGGCATGACCCACCGCGCCGCGCAGCCATGGGCAGAAGACATCTTTGACGGCGATGAGAACGTCATCGTGGACTTCAAATACTCCAGCTCCCCGAAGGTCACCTGGTGGTTCGACCATCACCAGAGTGCCTTCCTCACCCCGGCCGATGCCGAGCACTTCCGCCACGACCGGACGGGGCACAAGTTCTACGATCCGGACTACAAGTCGTGCACCATGCTCCTCGCCACGGTCACGCGCGAGAAATTCGGCTTCGACACCGCTCCCCTCGCCGATTTAATCCACTGGGGAGACATCATTGACGGCGCCCAATACGCCACGCCGCAATCCGCCGTCGAGCTCGCCGAGCCTGCCACGCAGCTCGCCCTTGTCATTGAGGCCGCGCCCGAAGACACGCTCGTCGCCGGACTCATCCCCGAAATCGCCTACCGCCCGCTCGCCGAGATGGTGCGCCTGCCCGCGGTCGCCAAGCATCTCCAGCCGCTGCTTGCGAGGCACCGGCGCTCGATTGAGGTCTTGCGCGAAAGATGCAGGGCGTGCGACGGAGTCGTCTTCTTCGACGTAAGCGACCTCGACATGGAGGGCTACAACAAGTTCATCCCCTACCTGCTGCATCCCGAATGCAGCTACTCCGTCAGCGTTAGCGCGTCATCCGTGCGCACCAAGGTATCTCTGGGATCGAATCCGTGGAATCCCGCTCCCTTTGAGAAGAACCTTGCCTCGCTCGCCGAAAAATACGGTGGCGGAGGTCATCCGCGCGTCGCCGCCATTTCCTTCGAAGCTGGCGACTTGGCTCGTGCCCGCCGGGCGGCCGAAGAGATCATCGCCGCCCTCCGTTCGAAGTAGTTCCGCCTAAGCCGCACCTGGTTCCGTCAGAATGGTTGACTCTGCGCCCGTAAACACGCAAAATACTCGGGTTCTTGGTAGAGGAGCGGATGCCCAGATTAGCCGGGCGCGCGGTTCCAAGCAGCATTGGACGCTCGTGCAAAAGGGGTTGTTGCAGTATCATCCGCCGAAATCACCCCTGTGGCTGAACGCAGTGGTGATTGGGGGGCAGGTCTAAGGCCTGTCCACTGTCATCCGCATAACACGCGGGTGGAGCGCTATCGAGAAGCGAGGACCTCGGCTCCTGTTTCGAGGCTAATCCTTCTCCTGCCGCTTCATCCCTGAAAGGTTCAAGCAACTGGCCGTGCCACTGCAGGCAGAATTGTTCGAGCTGACGCGCGCGCTCGTCGACATCGAGTCGGTCACCAACAATGAGGAGCGGGTGGCCGGCTTCCTGATCGATCGCTTGGGCGCGCTCGCGTCCGCCACGGGGGGCGGGGTCGAGCGTATGGATGTCGCGCCCGGGCGCTTCAACGTCTTCGCCGCTTGGGGCAGCCCCACGGTCACGCTCTCGACGCACATGGATACGGTCCCGCCTCACCTGCCCGCGCGCGAAGACGCCGATCACATCTGGGGCCGCGGCGCTTGCGACGCCAAGGGCATCCTCGCCTCGATGATCATGGCCGTGAAGAAGCTTCTCGCCGAGGGTGCGCGCAATTTCGCGCTGCTCTTTCTTGTGGGTGAGGAACGCAATAGCGCCGGCGCTTGTGTCGCTGCCCAATCGCCCCGCGGCTCGCGCGTCCTCATCAATGGCGAGCCTACCGACAACCGCATCGCACTGGGCACCAAGGGCGCGCTGCGCTATGAAATCATCGCCAGCGGGCGCCTGGCCCATTCGGCTTATCCCGAGCTCGGCTGCTCGGCGATCGAGAAGCTTCTCGATGTGCTCCACGACATCCGGCGCATTCCGCTTCCGCGTGATCCTGTGTTAGGGCCCGCCACGCTCAATATCGGCACGATTTCCGGCGGCCGCGCGCCCAACGTTGTCGCCGACCACGCGCAAGCCGAAATCATGTTTCGCACCGTCGGCGATGCCGCCTCGTTGCGCGAAGCCGTGGCCTCTGCCAGCGCGGGCCGCGCCGAGGCCCGCGAGGTGCTTCATACGCCGGCAGTACGCCTCTCTTCGCTCGATGGTTACCCGACAACGGTGGTCTCCTACACAACCGACATTCCCATTCTCGGCGAGGCCTGGGGCAAACCGTTTCTGATCGGACCCGGCAGCATCCACGTCGCGCACACGGCGGAGGAGCGCATCGCCAAACGGGATTTGCTGGAGGCCGTCGAAATCTACGCAGCGATGGTGAAGCGGCTTCTGGCAACGGGCTGAGAGTATGGCTTCCACCAACTCATCTACGGCGCCCCGGGGACTGGCCATCGTTGGCTACGGCAAGATGGGCCATTTCCTCGAGCAGCTTGCGCCCGAACACGGCTTTGAAACGCGCCTGCGCCTCGACATTGACGATAATTCCCATGGCGAAGGCCTCACTCGCCGGAACTTTGAGGGCGTGGATGTGGCCGTCGAGTTTTCGACGCCGGCGGCTGCGCCTGGGAATGCACGGCGGCTCGCCGCGCTCGGCGTGAACACCGTAGTCGGCACGACGGGCTGGTTCGAGTATCTCCCCGCGCTCCGCGCTGCCGTGGAGCAGAGCGGCACGGGTCTCGTCTGGAGCGCCAACTTCTCCGTCGGCGTGAATCTCTTCCTCGAGATCGTCGGCCACGCCGCCTCGTTGTTCTCAAAGGAATCGGCCTACGGCGCATGGGGCTGGGAGATCCATCACGCCACCAAGAAAGACGCGCCCTCCGGCACGCTCCTCCGCTTGGTAGAGGAAATGAAGGAGAAGGGTTTCGACCGCGACATCAGCCTCGGCTCGAACCGGGCCGGCGCGCATCCCGGCACGCACGAGATCGGGTTTGATTCTTCGGCGGACACTATCACGCTCCGCCACGTCGCGCGAAGCCGCGAGGGCTTTGCTCGAGGGGCGCTTCGAGCCGCCGCTTGGCTGGTGGGGAAAAAAGGTTTTTTTGAATTCCGAGAGATTCTTCGCGAGCTCGACTGACGGGGAGTCGTGAGCCTGCGAGCGCGGGGATCTTCGCTGGAGAATTGGAAGGAGGAGGGGAAGATGTTTACGGGATGTGGAACGGCGATGGTTACTCCCTTTCGCCAGGACCAGTCGCTCGACGAGCCCGCCCTGCGCCGCTTGGTGCGCAGGCAGTTGGATGCCGGTGTGGATTTCCTCGTTCCCTGCGGTACCACCGGCGAGAGTCCCACGCTTACTCGCGCGGAGCAGTTGCGCGTCGTCGAGATCGCCATCGAAGAGGCTCGCGGCCGGGTTCCCGTGCTGGCCGGCGCGGGCGGCTACAATACCGCCGAGGTCATCGAGCTTGCCTCCGAGCTCAAAGCGCTCGGCGCCGACGGCATTCTTTCGGTCACCCCTTATTACAACAAGCCCACGCAGGAGGGCCTTTACCAGCACTACCGCGCTATCGCCGCCGCGGTCTCGCTCCCCGTCGTCTTGTACAGTGTGCAGGGCCGCACCGGCGTCAATCTCGAGCCCGCCACGGTCAAGCGTCTCGCAGAAATCGAGAATATCGTTGGCATCAAAGAAGCCTCGGGGAACATCGCACAGATGTCCGCAATCCTGAATATCGTGCCCGAACAGTTCGCAGTCCTTGCCGGCGACGATGCGGTCACGCTGCCCCTCGCAGCGCTCGGCGGGCGCGGCGTCATCTCCGTCGCGGCCAACGAAATCCCCGCTGAGATGACGCGTCTCGTCCGCCTGTGTCTGAAGAATGATTTCTCCGCGGCGCGGCAGTTGCATCGGCGCTTCCTGCCGTTGCTGGAAGTGAATTTCGCCGAGAGCAATCCGATTCCCGTCAAGGCGGCGATGGCTCTCATGGGACTTCTTGAGCCGGTCTGGCGCTTGCCGCTCGTGGCTCCGCGGCCGGAAACTTTCGCGCGAATTCGGGCCGTGCTCGAATCACTCGCGCTGATCGAAAGGCCTCACATTGCAGTCGCAAATTGAACGTTTATTCGACGATCCTCCGGCGCGTTACGCGGACGAGCATTTCGCCGTCTTTCAGCAGTTCAAGGACGCGCTGAACCGCGGAGAAATCCGCGCCGCTGAGCCGGACGCCTCCGCCAAGACCGGCTGGCGGGTCAACGTCTGGGTCAAGAAGGGCATCCTGCTCGGCTTCCGCATGGGCCATATCGTGGACATGTCGGTGGACCCGGCGCGCCAGCCCTTTTTCGATAAGTCCACCTATCCGGTGAAGTCCATTTCGCCCGCAAGCGGCGTGCGCATCGTTCCCGGCGGGTCGAGCATCCGCGATGCCTGCTACATCGGCCACGGGGTCACCTGCATGCCGCCGATGTTCATCAACGTGGGCGCCTACGTCGGCGACGGCACCATGATTGACTCGCACGCTTTGGTGGGGAGCTGCGCTCAAGTCGGGCAGAAGTGTCACGTTTCCGCGGGGGCGCAGCTTGGCGGCGTTCTCGAACCGGTCGGCGCGCTTCCTGTCATCATCGAAGATGGAGTCATGGTGGGCGGCAATTGCGGCGTTTACGAAGGGACTGTGGTCAAACAGCGCGCCGTCCTCGGCACCGGCACGATTCTGAATCGCTCCACCCCGGTCTACGATCTCGTCCGCGGCGTGGTGCACGCGGCGCGCGGCGACGATCCCCTCATCATTCCCGAACAGGCTGTCGTCGTTCCCGGCGCGCGCACCATTTCTGCGCCGGAAGGGCAGCAGTGGGGACTTTCGCTCTACGCCGCCGTCATCGTGAAGTACCGCGATGCCAAGACGGAGGCTCGCGTCCAGCTCGAAGACTTGCTGCGCTAAGTCTGAGCCTTCCCACTTCGCTCAATTCGACAATCTTTCGGCTTCTGTGTAAAATCTACTAGTTTTGTCCTGCCTGTGGGCCGCTAGCTCAATTGGTAGAGCAGCAGACTCTTAATCTGCGGGTTCCAGGTTCGATTCCTGGGCGGCTCACCACCTTCACTTCGACACTTCCGCCAAGAACGCGATTTGCCCCCGCACCGCGCAGTCACAGGCAAGCGCCTACGGTATGTTGCTCGCCACGAGCTCCCAGTTCTTTGTCTCGGAGAACATTTCTCCCGTACCGCTGACGAAAGCGCCATGCGCGAACCCGTCGCCCTGGAGCCGGTCCATCATCCACGCGGTCGGATAACCCAGGTAGCCGTAAACGCCGTTCACGCATGCGATCGGCACTGTCGAGCAGTCGGGTTGGCCCTGGACGTCATTGTGGTTGGGGCCGATCAGCGTTCCTTTGAGCTTGGCGACTCCGCCCGGCACTGCGTTGTAGTAAGCACCGATCGATTGCTCACCGGTGACGACGGGAAGTTGCGTCGGAGACGATATCAGGAGGTCCGTGGAACCGTCGATGAAAAACACCGAGCCGGACGTCAGATGCTGGGTGTCCACACAGTTGATTAGACTGCTGCACCACGTCTGCGCCGGAAGCTCTATCGGAATGACGCTCTTTATCGCGCCGCCCGATTTGATCAGCGCGTTGATGGCTCCGCTTGCTCCCTGGGAATGCCCCAAGGCGCCAATCTGGTTCACGTTGAGCTTGTGGAAGAAGATGCTCGCGGAGTTGCCGTTCGCATTGACCAAATAGTTTGCGCCGTCCAGGATGGTTTGCCCTGGGCCAGTGAACTTATCTTCCGTGGCGATCACCACGAAGCCCCAAGAGGCCATGTGTGTGAGCAAGTAGGCGTACTGGCTCGGCGCGGCAAAAGTCCCGTTTCCCCAGGTCAGGATGGGGTGCAGGAAGCCATTTGCCCCCAGGTTTGTCGGATAGTAGAGATCGAAGCTGTTTCCGGAAGAATCGCAGCACGCAGCCGCTTTTTTGACCGTGACGGCCCAAGGTCCCGCTGCGTAGTACTTCTTCTCAATCGTGCCCGTCGGAAGATTCGGCGGATTGCAGGATTCCATGAGGGGACTGGCCGCAAAGATGGCCACCGCAAACAAACGTCGATAGTGTTTTGCATTCATCGCTTTCTCCAAAACTGTCTAGATCAAAAGAGGGATGGCCGCGCAGCCCCGCCCAGGAGCGAAGTATTCATCTGGGCAACCGTGTGATCGCCCTCGTGTCCTCCCCAGGAAAAGAGCAGATACACCTGGGGAAAGCCCCCCGCACGCAGAGTCAACCCCGCCGAGTAGCTGTGGGCAAGATGCGCAAAGTTGATGTCGCCCCGCTCGAGCGCCACCTTCCCCTCGTCCAAGGAGCAGGTGAAACCCATCGGACCGTAAATCGAGTGCTCGAAGCTGGCCTGCAACAAGAAAACGTTCGGCGCGCGAAAGCGATAGTCCTGATAACTGCTGAGCGACGGATTGCCCATGATGTCGGAACCGCCCAGCGTCGGCTGAAAGTAGAAGGGCACCACGTGACCCGCCGGAGCGATGGACTCGGAAATCAACAGGCGCACCGCGATCGTTCCCTCGCGGTCCAATGAGATCCCGGGACACGCATGGTTGTCCACGTCCTTGGAACAATCATCGGGGCCGTTGTACGACTTCGGCTGTATTGTCCGTGTTTTCCTGTAAATCGGAAACTCATGCGATAGGTCGGCCGTGAACCGCCGGAACGAGAAGGCCGAGTCTCCCGGCGCAACAAATTGCTGGAAGAGCACGAAGTAATTGAGCTTCACATGATCGCCGTAACCCGGCTGCAAACGTATCCCCTCGCCGAACTGCACGAAGCCGGGCTGGCTCGTCAGGCCCGGAGCGCTGGCTTCGTTGTAAACCTGCTCGATTGACGGACTCGCCTGGCCGTCGCTCGCGCGAATCGCCACGAATCGCCCGTTCGCCTCGCCGTAGAGCGACGGATGCAGTTGCCTGAAAACCGGCCAACTCGTCTCGATGGGCCATTTCACTTCCGAGCCCACAATGATCTCGCGCATGCCGAAGAAAGACCGTCCGCTCACCGATGTCGAGGGGCCGAGGCCGAAGAAGCCGAGTTTGTTCAGCGAAATTGCTTGCGCGTACAGATTGAAGACAGGTCTCTCGAATTCGGTGGGCGTGGATTCCTGAGGGTGAGTCGGTCTTCCCGTTGTCGTCGTCTCTTTCTTCGACCCGGTGAAGATCGCTTTCATGTAGACACCCGCGCGCCAGGAACCGTTCATCGAAGCCACCGCGTCGGTGTCCCAACTCAGCCGCCAGGAGTCATTTGGGGTGTAGTGCTCGACAAACGCGAGGCCGGCGCCGAATCCATCCTGCGGAGCGATGCTGCCCACGGCGATATGCACGGGCTGGTCTGTGAAAAGCACTTCCGCGCAACTGAGAATGGATTTGAAACTGGAGCAGCTACCCTTCAGGCTTTCGCCTTCCTTGCGGAAGTCAGCTCCCACTCTGGATTCGTTCTGGGCCCGCGCCGTTCCGGCGATCGTGAAGAGCAGAAGAATGAAAAGAGAAATTCGCAGACGCACAGGGCCTCCCCTCAATTCCCGGCGCGCTTCGCGCCACGCGGATGCAGGATATCCGTCACTCTGTGGGCGTAGGCGCTCACCTCGCCCTCGGTTCTTATCTCGCTCAGGGGGATTGCCAAAACTTCGACCACCTCCGCCAAATGCTGAATCAGCGACTCGCGAAGATGCACGGCCTGGGCCTGCAAGAGCGTCCCGGCAGGTCGATTCTTATTGAACGCGCTGGCCGGGGGCCGGGGAATGCTGATGATGTTCGTTGTTCTGGCCATCTTGTGCGTCTCCTATTTGAAATGGAAATAAGGAATGTCATTGTCCGGCTGCATCTGGTCGGTCAGCAGGTCCAGAAACGTATCCGCAGCCTGTTCCCGCACCGTAGCATTGAGGAAATTTTGCGCGTCTTGAGCAGGCAGGGTGCTCGGATCGGTATCCCTCAAAATGAACTTCGTCACGGTCCTGGGAATCGAGGCGTGCTCGAATGTGCGTCCACCCGGCTCGTACGGCCCGGGTATGACCGTGCCTTTGCGAACCCAGGGCGACACCAGAATTGCCGGGACTCTGACACCCAAGCGGTCGAACTTGAACGACGCGCCGGTCCCCGTGTTTTGGGGCGACGCTTCGAAGCCGTCCGGTTTGCACGGCGGCGGCACCACGTGGTCGTAGATTCCCCCGTGCTCGTCGTAGGTAATCAGCAGCGCCGTGCTCTTCCAGAGATTCGGGTTGTCGAAGATCGCGTTGTACACCTGCGATATGAAGATCTCACCCGCCTGGATGTTGTGGTCGGGGTGTTGGTCCGAGGCTATTTCCGCTCCCCCGTCTCCGTCGTGGTCGCTGTAGTTCGGCTCGACGAAGCTGTAGTCCGGCAGGTTGCCGGACTGGCAGTCCGCCAGGAACTGATCGAATGTGGCGAAGATCTGCGATTGGCGCTTCAGCAGATTGACGATTTCGATCGTCGAGCTTGGCCCATCGTAGTAGTAGATCTTGGCCGTGCGCTTGGCCAGCAGCACGCGCTCGTAGATACTCAGGGGAGGCGCCTTCCAGTAGAAGATGTCCATCCCCACTTGCCCGAAGGAAGTGCCGTAGTGCGCGAAGGCCCGGTTGCAGACGGTCGGCCCGGGAATGGAGCAAAACCATCCATTGAACAAGGCGAATTGCGTAGCCAGCTTCGTCAGCACCGGCAGTTTTTCCGGCGTGAAGTAGTACATGATTTTTTGCGACTGCCCGACGTTTCGCTGCTGCTGGTAATAGCTCTTCACGAATCCCTGCATGTTGGCGACGCGGCCGTTGCCCTGCGTCCCGCCAAACAACTGGAGATCGACACCGGGGAAGTGATGATCGGGATCGGGATCGAGCTGGCCCTGGTAATCCGCCAGCGGCTGGACTTTCACCAGCGCGCCCGTCGTATCCGGATTGCTTTCGTTGCCGGTCAATCCGTCGATTCGGGCGTCCTGCGCCTTTAATGCTCCCAGCATGTGATCGAATGAGCGGTTCTCCATCATCAGTACGACGATGTGTTTCAGGTTGTCTAGTCCTGCGGACATAGCACCTCCCGGGCTAATCAGAAACTGCTTCCGCCCCGCCCAGTGCGCCTCTCTCCAGCACGGCGGGCGGTTAAGGGATACACTTCAACTCTTCTGTACGGCCGTTTTTTGCCGTACGTCAGTTCTCAGACTTCCCTGGGGGGTTGTGTACCAACGGCGTGAAACGTTTCGTCTTCCCCACACACTAAAGGATTAGACGACCGCGACAACGCGCGACGAACGATGAGCCGGACTCGCGAAAGTCCCCCTGGCGTTCGCAAGTGCCCGGCCGTGGGGCCAAGCGCCCCTAGTCTACCGTTGCCAGACATTACGTCAAGTGGCAATATGTAGAGCCGTTAGCGCTGCAGACGACCATCGGGGGATGGAAGTCTTTGGGGGGATTCCGTGTTTGGATCTCAGGTCATCGAAGTGGCCGTCGGCCTTGTTTTCATCTTTCTCCTGCTGAGCATCGCTTGTTCCGGAATTAAGGAAGGCGTCGCGTCTGCGTTTGGCATGCGCGCCAAGACCCTGGAAAACGCCATCCGCAACATGCTCGCGGACCCGGACAATACCATTACCTCCAGGCTGTTCCAAAATACGCTCATCGCCGGCACCGCTCAGACCGGAAACAAGCCCTCTTACATCTCCTCACGCAACTTCGCTCTGGCACTCTTTGATCTGCTCGCGCCCACGGATCCGACGCGGCCCAGGACACTCCAAGACCTTCGGAGCGGCATTGGCACTTTGCCGGATTATCGCCTGCGGACCACGCTTCTCGGCATGTTGGATTCCGCGCAAGGCGATGTGGACGCTGCGAGGCAAAAAGTCGAAAACTGGTACGACGACTCGATGGCCCGGGTCAGCGGTTGGTACAAGCGAAAAGCGCAGATCATCATTCTCGGCGCCGGGTTTGCCCTCTGTTGTCTTCTGAACTGCGACACGCTGATGATCGCGAGGGAGCTGTGGAGTGACCAAGCTCTGCGCACCGTCGTCATGAACAATGCAACCGCGGAAGCGGCGAAGGCCCAGCCCGACCAGAAGCCGTCCATTGCTCAGATCGAAGCAGTCGTCCGAAACGACAGTTCCAGCGCGCCGCCGCTCGGCTGGAAGCTCTCCACCTCCGATCACGCCGAGATGCGGGGAATCCCTGCTGGCTTGATCGGCTGGCTGAAGAAGATTCTCGGCGTCCTGATCAGCACGATGGCCGTGGCCATGGGAGCGCCATTCTGGTTTGACGCTCTGAACAAGATTGTCAATCTCCGCATGTCGGGTGATCCACCCAAGGCCTCGGCGCGCTGAGTCGGCTGCCGCGGGCGCTACGCGGACCGCAGTTCTGGGCCAAAGTACTTGTTTGACAAATCGCAGCAGGGGGGACTGCGGCGATGGTCGCGCACCAAAAGCAAGTTCCATCCGGGGAGAACGGACAGGACACGGCTGCTTGGCTTGGGAGTCCTCGGCCGAGCGTCAGGTTCGGATCGTTGTCGGCGCAATCCCTCGACGGAACCTACCGTCTTCCCGCTCCGAGATCTGCCGGGAGGCAATCATGTTCGCTTTGAAACATTGCGCCTATTCACCTTGGATATTGCTCTGCGTTCTGTGGGGATCTCCGGCTGCGTATACAGCCGCTCGCGCCCCCTGGTCCACTCAGGCCCAAGTGAACGCGCCTTTGCGCGAGCAAGCGCTGCGCGGTGCCCAACGTCCCATGAAGCTTGATGTGCGTCCGCTCGCACAGGCGCCGCGCGTTGGCGATAAGACTGCTGTGGAGGTCACCATGCTCGATGCTGCCAACCAGCCTGCGTCGTGGAATCGGCCGTGCCAAGTTGAAGTGACGGTAACCGGCCCTTCAGGCCATTCTCAAACTTACCCGGTGACTGTCGCTCCTCACCAGAGTTCCGTGCAGTTTACGTTTGACGCCAAGGAGCCGGGGCTGCATCGCTTGAAGGTGCGCGAGACGGACGGCACTCTTCTCTCCGGTGGCAACTCGGTCTTTGTCAGACCCGCCGGAAACACGCAGAAGAAAAAGACCATTAAACCAACCGCGTTTCGCTATCTGCTGCCGGTTCGCGGTCCGCACTTGCTGACCGTATCTGCGCGCCCGCAAGAGCAACTGGTGTCCTTCGCGACCCCGCCGGTCCCCGCGCAAGAACCCTCCGGAGCGCAAAGCGCCGCCGCGTCTTCCTCTCCGGCTCTCCTGCTCACGAACTCGAGCGGAAAAGACGAAATCCTGGCGGACGGCAAGGACTTTGCCCGCATTCAGGTCTACTACATGGACCCGCAGGGCGGCGCGGCGTCCTCGGACATCAGAGTTTGGCTCACTTGGTCGAACGGAACCTTGGATTCGCAGCCCCTGGTCATCAAGAAGGGGGCGATTGTCGCCGAGGCGCACTGGACCTCGCTCTCTCCTGTCGACGCCACGATCTCTCTCGTCTCCTCCGCGCCCAAGTATCCCGTCGATGGGAAAACAGATCTGACGGTATCGTTCGTCCCCGCGATCTACGGCATTGGAGTGCCGGGTTCAAGTCCTCTGAAGCTCTCGCTGATTGATTGCGAGCCTGTGTTCGCGCAATTCTTCGATGCCGAAGGGCGCGTCGTTCAAACCAACAAACTGCGCCAGGTCACCTTCATCAGTTCGAACCCCTCGTTGCACCTGGACCCGCCCTCGCAAGACGTACCGGCAAATGGTTACGCAGCCTCCACCTTTCTGGTGCCCACTTGGAGCGGGATGGCCAACCTGGATATCTGGACGCCCGGTTACGCCCACCAGACAATCGTCGTGCAAGTATCCATGTGGCTGGTCCTCCTGCTGTGTCTGTCTGGAGGAATCGTGGGCGGAATCGCGGCCTGGGACGCCCTCAAGGGAGCCATCGCCGGGAGGATTTTTGTGGGGATCCTCGGCGCGATCGTTCTCGTTTGGATCAGCGTATATGCCGTCCTGCCTAGAACGCACTCCATCATCGCGCACAACATGGTGAGTGTTTTTGTCCTTTCCATCATCGGAGGTTTCGGCGGAACCCGTGTGCTTGACTTCGCCGGAAAGAAATTCGGCTATTTCTAGTCTCGCCGAGGCACGGAGCTTGGGTCGTGCGAATCGCGGCGGCGGAAACTGAGGTGAATACGAGATGGCAAATTTTGACCTGTTCCTGCCATTACTGTTGAGATTTGAGGGCGGTTATGTGGATGATCCGGAAGATCCGGGCGGAGAAACGAACAAAGGCGTGACCATGGCGACCTTTCGCGAGTGGTCCCATCAGCTCCTGGGGATTGACCCAACTTCGGACAATCTGAAGAGTCTGACGGACGCACAAGCCGGCATCATCTACAAGGCGCGCTACTGGGATGGAATCCGGGGCGACGCCGTCGAGTTGCAGGACCTCGCCAACATTGTCTGCGACGGCTACGTGAATACCGGAACGAACGCCACGAAGTTACTGCAACGCGTAATGAACGGCATGGGCGCAAGCGTTGTGGAGGATGGCATGATCGGACTGGCTTCCATCCAAGCCCTCGCCGGACTTTCCCAAGTGGAAGTCTATCGTCAGTTCAAGCAAGGACGCATCCGTTATTATGAAAGCCTGGCGCAGAAGTATCCCAAGTTTTTGCACGGCTGGCTGAATCGAGTCAATTCCTTCCCCGATCTCTAGCAGGGTGCCGAAGCTTCTCAACTCCACGTGCCGGCAACGCTTCGCGCAGAAGCTTCTGTCCGCCCAGCCTTGCGGCTTTCCGAAGTTCGAGCCTGATTCGCGCTCCCTGCGCGGTCAAGTTCCCTAGGACAACGGAAAATCCCGGGCGCCGCCGGACGTGGCGACGTGTAGGATTCTCTGCCCTTGATCTTGTCGCAACTGGATTTCCGTGATGTTCAGCCAGAAGACCTTATGGGCTTGGGCCCCTTGGATGTTGCTGAGTGTGGGGAAGCCCCCGTCAGTTCCGGCCTCGAACGTCACCTGCTGTTTGAACTTGATGGAAGTCCCACTGAGCTCTGTCTGTATTTCCTGGGAATTGGACACGGTCACTTGGCTGCCGGCTTTTGTGATGCTTTGAGCCGCTGCGAGCAGGGCCGATAGCGGGCCGTCCGTGGCGATATTCGATGCCGCCAGCGCCTGCCGCAGCACGTCCCCTGAGACGGTGACGGTAGCGCCGAGATTGTTGAATATCTGCATGCCGATCGTCACGGGATCGGCCGCGCCTGCTTGCGCTTGAGCAATCACATTCTTCACGTCGTCCACAGTGAGCGCTGTGCTCAGGCTGGTTGGATCAAGGGCCGGGGCCTGGCCTGTTCCTGTTGATTGCGGATCGGTTGGCATTTTGTTCCCTCCTCATCAAGACGGTTGGTGTTCAGGTCCGCCCACGCCCGCAGAAACTTCAGTAGATTGGCTCGCCTGGATGCATCGCGGACCTGAGAATCCCCCGCGCGGGATTATACCCCTGTTGCGAATTAGTTGCAGGTCTTACATTCCCTGGATGGTGGCTGGTAGCCCTTCATCGGTGCACGCCCCCAAACCCGGTCAATCAAGGCCCTTGAAATCAATATCCTGACACTGAGCCTGAGCACTGGATGGGTAGGGAAGGCTCTCTGCCTCTGCGATCAGGCCAGTTGCGACAACGTTGCGATTGTTCCTTGAATTCTGCCCCAGCTTGTATATCATCTGAGCCGGGGGGATTCACTTCTACCACTACCAGGCCGTTGCTCGTGTCTCTCAGCCACACGGCTCAAGGTCGCGGAGTGGGGCTTTTACCGAACCGAAGGCTAATCTGGTCTTGGTCTCAGTGGCTGCAGCTTTCTGCCTTTTCCTGATTGTTTCCGTCGCTGTCGCCAACTGGTTCTGCCGCAGTTGCAGAGTGACCTTCGCTCCGGAACACACCTAGTCGAGGGGGGAAGCCGTATGGAACAGTTGACCACCGTCAATCACTACACTGCTTACAAGCCGAGGCCTTTTACCAGGGAAGAGCGGGACAAGGTGACGATTCTGTATGGCGGCCTCACCTGGAAGCACGAACGCCTGATCCAGGGCGCTATGCACAACATGAACTACAACGCCGAACCGCTCCCCAACATCGCCCGCGACGACCTGGACGCGGGCAAGGAATTGATTGATGTCGGCGCGTGCTGTCCAACCATTTTCACCACCGGAAGCTTGGTCAATTTCCTCAAGAAGGAAGTGGCCGTCCATGGCAAGCAAGATGTCTCCAATAAATACGTCTTTCTAACGGCCGGTGCGTGCGGGCCCTGCCGCTTCGGCCAGTATCACGAGTCCTATGCCATGGCGCTTGATGGATTGGGTCTCCGCGACTTCCGTCTTTTCCTCCTGGCCCAAGACGAGTTGGATCAGGGACCGAGCAACGGAGGCGGACTGGACATCAACCTGCCCCTGAGCCTCGGCTTGATCTGGGGCATCCTCTGCGGCGATCTGCTGATGGATTTGGAGTACATGACCCGCCCGTACGAGGTCGTTCCCGGTCAGACGGACAAGGTTCTCAAGGAGAGCATCGAGTACCTCTATACCGTGTTTCGCGACCGGCCCGATAAGGGCAAGAAGTACAAGACGCTCGCCTGGCATCTGATGAGCAACTACTTCACGCGCGCGCTCCGCGAGGTCCACAAGAAGTGGGCCGCGATCGAAGTCGACCACCTCCGCGTGAAGACCAAGGTGAAAGTCACCGGAGAATTCTGGCTACAGACTCACGAAGGCGATGGCAACTACAACATCAAGCGCTGGCTGGAGCAGGAGGAATCCGAAGTCGTTCCTCCCGTTGTTGCCGTGTGGCTGCATTACCTGATGCACCCGGCCATTCGCCCCCTCGAAAACCGGAAGAAAGTCATTAAGCACCCGCGTGCGCAAGCGCTGATCATGCAGACGGTCGAGCGCATCTTCCGCGGCACCTACAACCGTTTTCGCAAGGCCCTCGGCAATCTTCCCAACGAACTTCCGGACCAAGTCGAACTCAAAGAATTGGCGGAACCCTTCTATCACTTCGAGTTGCGGGGCGGGGAAGGGCACATGCTGATTGGCAAAGCGCTCCATGCCTATCACCACAAGAAAGCGCACATGATTTGCGAGCTTTCCCCCTACTCGTGCATGCCGAACACCATGTCCGTCGGGTCCATGGCGAATGTGGTCGGAAAATATCCGGACCTGCTGTATGCCCCCATCGAGGTGAAGGGTGATTCTGAAGTTCATGCCCTGTCTCGATGCCAAATGATCCTCACCGAGGCCAAGCGGCGAGCCCACGCGGAATTTCAACAGGTCATGGAGAAAACCGGGCTGACGCTCGAGTCGATTGAGAAGTACGAGCGGAAGCATCCCGAAGTGCGGCGCGCCTCCTATCGCGTGCCTCACCTCGGCTATGCCGGCACTGCCGCCAACTACGTCGCGCATCTGGCGCGTGATTGCGGCCTGGCGAGGGGGTAATCGCCTTCGCGTAACGCTTACAGCTCGAATACCAAACGGGGGCCAACCATCCATGGGGACCGATCGACTGGTTAGCATTCAGCCGCTTGCTGCAAATCCGATTGTTGCGAGAACCATCGCGCCGACTGGCGCACCGGTCGCGAGAAGCGGGGGCAAGGTCTGCGGGATCGACGTGGGCAGCACGACTTGCAAATACGTCCTCGCTTCTTCGGACGGCGCGTTGGTGGCGCAGGCGTACGAACGGCACAACACCAGGCAGGCCGAGAAAATTCTGGATTTCTTGACGCGTCTCGAGAGCGAACACGGCCTCTCCCCCGAGCGAGACCCTGTCTTCTTCACCGGATCGGGAGCCGGCCTCATCGCCCCTCTCGTTGGCGGAAAGATCGTCCAGGAAGTCGTCGCCGTCGCCGCCGCTGTCGAAAAACTTCACCCCTCCGTGCGCTTCGTCAGCGAAATCGGCGGCGAAGACATGAAAACGATCTTCTTCAATGGCAACGGCCAAAACAAAACGAAACAAGTGCTGATGCAGAGTGCCTGTTCCGGCGGCACCGGAACCTTCATCGAAAAAACCGCTCGAAAGCTGGAAATCTCCTCCGAGCAACTCGCGGAAATGCGCTACACCGGCTACACCTTACACAAGATCAGCAGCAAGTGCGGCATTTTTGCCGAGGCCGATGCCAACACCCTGCTGAAGGCCGGCGTGCCGGTGCCGGAGATTATCGCCTCCTTGTTTGAAGCGGTGGTTTATCAGAATCTTGCCACCCTAACCCGTGGAAACACGCCTCTTCCGGAAATCCTCTTGCTCGGCGGTCCCAATCTTTTCTTCAAGGGACTGCAGGAGGCCTGGCGCCACCATCTCGGCAAGGTTTGGAAAGAACGCAAGGTGGCCCTCTCGGATGGATCCGATCCAATGTCGCTGATTCGCGTTCCTGACGACGCCCTCTACTATGCAGCCCAAGGTTGCGTCGAGGTGGCTTTGCGGGAACAGCAATCGGTTGGCGTTTATCTCGGGTCGCAAAAACTCCGTTGGTGGATTGAAGAAGGCCAGTACGAAGAAAAGAAAAAGATCGGACGCGGCGGTCTCTGGAAGGATCCGGAAGAGCTGGAGTCCTTCAAGGCCCGCTACGCCGGAAAGAACGGCAACGGCAACGAAAAGAAGAACGGGCGCGGCAACGGAAATGGCAATGGGCATCACATCGCGCCGCTGCCGATGACTGCCGAATCCGGGAAGCTCGGTCCGGTTGTGGTCGGCTGCGATTTTGGCTCGACCACCGCGAAAGCCGTTTGTATGTCTCCGGACAAAGACCTTCTTTTCTCCTGCTACGCGCTCAGCAAAGGAAATCCCATCGAGGACGCCAAGGCGCTGTTCCGTCAGGTTCGTGAAGCCGTCGGCCAAGGCGAGATCCTCGGTTTGGCGATCACGGGTTACGGCAAGGATCTTCTGAAGGGGATCCTCGGCGCCGATTGTCCGGTCGTCGAAACCATTGCCCACGCCAGCGCCGGTTTGCACTTCTTCCCGGATGCGGACTGCATCTGCGACGTCGGAGGTGTCGACGTCAAGATCATGATCCTCAATAACGGAGCGGTCACAGACTTTCGCCTCAATTCTCAATGCTCCTCGGGCAATGGCGCCTTCCTCCAAGGTGTGGCGGAGCGCTTCAATATTCCCATGAGTGAAATGGCAGACGGCGCTTTCCGCGCGCAGGCCATGCCGCAACTTTCCATGGGCTGCGGCGTTTTCCTGCAGAGCGACATCGTCAATCAGCAACGCAAAGGCTGGCACGCGGAAGAAATTTTGGCGGGCCTCTGCGCCATTCTGCCCTTGAACGTTTGGATTTACGCGGGTGGCCTCAACAACCTTCAGCAAGTTGGCAGGAAATACATTTTGCAGGGTGGGACGCACAAAAACCTTGCGGTCGTGAAAACGCAGGTCGATTTCATCCTCTCGAAAATTCCCGAAGCCGAGGTGGTTGTCCACCCGTACTCCGGCGAGGCTGGCGCGATCGGGGCCGGCCTCGTTGCTTTGGATTGGTGGGAAAGGGGCGGACGAACGAATTTCCGCGGATTCGACGCCATTGAAAAACTCTCCTACAAGACGGCGACTTCGGTGGACACCGTCTGCCACTGGTGCCCCGTGACTTGCCAGCGCAGTTTTATCGACGTCGAGCTGCTGGGAGGGAAGGGGCGCGAGTGGAGCAAAGTTCCGCTGTCTGCGGGATGGGAACGCGTCATCGTCAATAATTCTTGCCCCAAGGGGCTGGTCGAAGATCTGAACGAAATGAAAGTCATTAAGGCCGAGATCGAGAAAACAAAAGGTGCCTATCCTAACGTTGCCGACTTGGTTCGCCAAGAAGCGTTCCGCCGCGCCGCGGTCTAAAGACCGTTCGCAAATCCGCGTCGGAATTCCGAAGGTGCTGAATGTTTGGACGACTCACCAGTTCTGGGTGGGTTTCCTGAAGGCCATCGGAATTGCCTCGGAGAATATCGTCTTCAGCTCCGATACGTCCGAAGAGCAGGGCCGTGAGTTCGGAAAGGGACGCGGCACCGTCGATTGCTGCTACCCCGTCAAATGTATCAGCGGCCACTACGGTGAATTGGTCTTCGGACAAAAGAAGAAGATCAACATTCTCCTGAGCCCCATGATTCACTCGCTGCCTTCCATCTTGCACGGTCATGTGGTGGACACCGTCACCTGCACCCGCGTGATGGCCGGGCCGGAAAATATCAAGGCCGGCTTTCTGAAAGAGCGGGATGTCTTCGGGGAGAATGGCATCACCTATGCCTCTCCATTCGTCAGCCTTGGCGATCGCCACATGGTCACCGGACAAATGTTTAGCGCGTTGAAAGATGTTTTCGATCTTGATCTCGAAGAAACGGAGCGCGCCGTTCAAGCGGGATTTAAAGCCCTCGACAAGTTCACCGAGAAAGCCCGCCGGCAGAGCCGCGAAATTCTCGAGTGGTGCGCTCGAAACGGGAAGCCCTGCATCCTCGTGCTTGCTCGTCCCTATCACATGGATACCGGCATCGGCCACGAAATCGAAGGCGAATTGCAGGCGCACGGGTACCCCATTTTGTGGCTGCAATACCTGCCAGGCGACCTAGACCTCATGAACTGGTTCTTCCAGCCGGATCTCCGCGCGGGACGCATCAAGACTCCGTTCGATATCAACGACGTCTGGACATCCTCTTACAGCAGCAACACCAACGAGATCATGTGGGGGGCCAAGCTCGCGGCGCGCTGCCCCTGGATCACCTGCGTGATTCGCCTCTCGAGTTATGAATGCGGGATGGATCAGCCGACCTACACGCCGACGCAAAAGATCGTCGAGGCTACGGGAACGCTCTTCTTCAAGTTTGGCGATCTGGATTCCACCAAGCCGGCGGGTAGCATCAAGATTCGCGTCGAAACCATCGTTCACTACATGGCGAAATATTCGCGGGAGATCATTCAGCGCAAGCTGGGCCTATTGTCGCCGAACTGCCCCCTGGCATTGCCGGAGGGCGAGCCGAGTGCATTGGCTTCATCTCCGTCCCCTGTGGCCGCGCCACCTGCGCCGCAAGAAGCCGTCGCGGATTTGCCCCCGTTTGGTTTTGATCCCGTGCCCTTGAAAAATGTGTAGCAGAAAGTGCCGCCCGGTTCGGTAGCGCGGTACATGTCGGCGATGCCCTTGTCCCAAGTCGCCGCGTCGATCAGGCCCAGCGCAAGCGCCTGTTCGCGCACTCCTTCCACCATGGCGATGAAGGTGTTTTTCGAAAAGCCTTCGACGAGCTCCGGCTTGCTGTCGTCCACATATACCATTCTTGGGCTCACGTGCACTTCGCCGAAACCGGCCTCCGTGAGCAACGGAAAAATGCGCCGGCCGATCAGCGCGTCGCCGCCCAGGCGCGCTTGAATCTCGATCAGGCACTGCACCGTGCGAGCGGCTTCCTGCGTCTGGGGATGGCAAAACCAGGAGCCGTGGTCGCCTTCGATGACCGTGATGGACCTGCCGGCGCGCAAAACCTGCCACAAACACCGAAGAGCCTTCAGCGGTTCGGACAGATGCTCGAGCATAAAGCAGACGAAAACGTGGTCGAAGCTCTGCTCTGCGAAGGGCAGATTGAACACGCTGGCCGCTCGGAAGGTGACGTTTCGGTGGCCGGCGGCCTGGACCCGCGCTTTGGCTCGTGCCAAGGAATCTGGCGAGACATCAACCGAGACGATCTGCGCCTCCGGGTTGCCGGCCGCCAGGAAAACGGTCTGGGCGCCGATCCCACAGCCGCATTCGAGGATGCGGCTGCCCGCCGGGTAGCGGGTGTCATGGTGCAGCAGCTCGCTCAGCGTCTTGGCCTGGTCGGCCAGTCGAGTTGCCTCTCGGCCAGAATATCCGTGGACGTAGCTTGAATCAGTCATTTTCAATCATTTTCACGGAACATCTCGCGCGAGCACGGTTCCCACATGTTCACCGATTGGGTCCGATTACTCAAGGGCGAGCCGCGGGACTATAGCGTGACTTGATGATCATCCACAGAAGACGCGCCAGCAGGAGCACGGCCAGGATGGCGGTGACGGTGAGCGGAGTGCGTACGCCGGGCTTGACCAACCACCAATAGTGGATGACGCCCGCGATGGCCGAGATGTAAATGACACGGTGCAAGAGCTGCCAGCGCTTGCCTCCGATTTTGCGCACAGCCCATGCCGTGGAAGTCAGCGCCAAGGGCACCATTAAAAGCCAGCCAAGCATTCCCGCAGTGATAAACCGGCGCTTATAGACGTCGGCAATCATGCTGTGCACGTCGAAGCTCGAGAACAACCAAATATATGTGGTCAGGTGCAGCGAGCCGTAGAAGAAGGCAAAGAGGCCCAGCATGCGGCGGAAGCGGATGAGCCAGGCGAAGTGGCCGCTCAACCGGCGCACCGGGCTCACCCCCAGCGTGACGAGGAGGAAGCGGAGCGTCCAGTCGCCGGTGGTGTGGGTGATGGTGGCGATCGGGTCGGGGCCAAGGTCGTTCGCGAAGCCATGAACCACGAGCCACGCGAGCGGGAGCATGCATGCGAGGAAGACGATAATTTTCAGCGCTAGAATGGCGCGCTTCGGCGGGGCAAACGTCGAACGCGGGGCCGCCGCAGGCAGGGTTCGCGCGTTCAGAAGTATTTCCTGAGGTCCATGCCGGAGTACAAACTGGCGACTTGATCGCCGTAGCCGTTGAACATCAGCGTCTTGCGCGTCTGCTTCCAGAACGACTCGCCGATGCGCCGCTCGGTCTTCTGGCTCCAGCGCGGATGATCCACGTCCGGGTTTACATTCGAGTAGAAGCCGTACTCGTGCGGCGCCTGTTCGTTCCACGTCGTGCGCGGCTGCTTCTCGACAAAAAGAACCTTCACGATGGACTTGGCCGATTTGAAACCGTATTTCCAAGGAAGGATGATGCGCACCGGCGCGCCGTCCTGATTGGGCAGCGTCTCGCCATACAACCCGAAGCACAGCAGCGCCAGCGGGTGCATGGCCTCGTCCATGCGCAGGCCTTCCGAGTACGGCCAGTCGAGCGCGGAATCGCTCATCCAGGGCATCTGCTTCGGGTCCGCCAGCGAGAGGAACTGCACGTACTTGGCTTTTCGAAGCGGTTCGCACTCCTTGATGAACTCGGAAAGCGAATAGCCGATCCACGGCATCACCATGCTCCAGCCCTCGACGCAGCGGTGGCGGTAAACGCGTTCCTCCTGCGGCTGCAGCTTCAGGAGCGTATCGATATCGAACGTCTTCGGCTTCTTCACCAAGCCCTCGACCGAAACCGCCCACGGGCGCGTCTGCAAGCGCCCCGCGTTGCGGGCCGGGTCGCCCTTTGCGGTGCCAAACTCGTAGAAGTTGTTGTAGGTGGTGATGTCCTTGTACGAAGTGAGAGTTTCGCCGGTGGTCGTGAGCGGGCTCTTCACCGTCTCGAGCTTTGTGCCGGCTTCCACCGTTTGCGCCGGAGAAATCAGATCGGCGATGCGGTTGGCGGCCAGGCCGACTGCTCCAAGGGCAGCAGCACCGGCGATGAACTTGCGACGGTCGACGTAGTCGGACTTCGGCGTAATTTCTGAAGGCGGAATATCGCTCGGCTTGCGGATCAGCATCGGCTCTTCCCCCCGGATTCGCCCGACGGAATGGCGCTTACCTCTACCATTGTAATACGCATTGGACGCGGCAAGGGATGAAAGGACCGTTTGCACGTTTGAACGTCCGCACGTTGGAAGAGCTGGTAGCGCGGAGTTTCGGTCTGTGAAACTCTGCGGCCATTCTCTGGGTTCCAGTGAATGTACTCCACTTTGTCGTTGTACTCTCTCACCGTCCGCAGCGCCCGGTCGAAGAATCGCCCCTGCAATAGCACGCCTCGTTGGCCGCGAGCTTTGTTGATGTGCCGGGTCGCCCTAATCTTAATGGACTCCATCACCCTTGAAATCGTGAGCGGAGCGCGCGGAAAGATGATGGCGTGCCAGTGATCCGGCAGGAAGACCCACGCGGTCATCAGAAAGCCATGTATCCTCCGCCGTTCCCGCATCACACCCGAGAAGCCGCAGAGTTTCAAAGACCGAAACTCTGCGCTACCCGCTCGGCGGCTAACGGCTCCGCCACTCACCGCAGCGATCAGAGAACGCGGCAGGCCTCTTCAAACTGCAGGCGGGGGTTGCGCGGGTAGAGTTTGGTCTTATCGCCGTAGCCGAGATTGCAGAGGAAGTTCACTTTCCATTTGCCGTCGGGAAAGAACTCGGCGTTGACCTTGGCGGCATCGAAGCCAGACATCGGTCCGCAATCGAGTCCCAGGGTGCGCGCGGCGAGGATGAAGTACGCGCCCTGAAGCGAACTATTCCGAAAAGCCGTCTCATGGCTCAGCGTTTCATTGCCGACAAAGAACGAGCGCATATCGACATGGGGAAAGAGCGTGGGGAGATGATTGTAGAACTCGGTGTCCCAGGCGACGATGGCAGTGACGGGAGCGGTGCGCGTCTTTTCGACGTTGCCGGGAGCCAGGGCAGGAAGGAGGCGAGCCTTGGATTCGGGGTTCGTCAGGAAGACGAATCGGGCGGGTGAGGAATTCGCGCTGGTGGGCCCGAGCCTGGCGAGTTCGTAGGCCTGTTTCAGGAGTTCGGCCGGCACGTTCACGGGAAGCCACGCTGAGTGAGTGCGCGCCTCGCGAAAGAGTTGGCTGAGCGCTTCGTTGGAAATAGCCCGCTGCTGTGCCGCCACGCCTTGCGTATCCGTCATTCTTCTTCCTCCCCGGCATCATTTCAGTGCCGATTCTTAGATGTAATGAGGGCTGGAAAAGTGCCACAGGCGAACCGGCGCGTGGGCCGCCCGCCGGCGTGGCCAAGCTAGAAGCACTCAAAGTGATTGACTCGCGCGGCGTGCAGAGGTCTAATCCGTCAGATTTTGGCTGCCCGCGCCAGGGTTTTGCGAGCGCCGTGGCGCAAGCGAAAGACACCCATGCCCATTCGAAGCACGGTCATTTTGATGGACAAAGTCCGGCGGCATTTCGAGTCGGAAGCGCGCCAGTTTGACCGGATCATTCGCAAGCTGATCCCGCATTACTCGGAGATGTTTCGGGCGCTGACCGCAGCAATCCCATTTGAGACCCGGGATGCGATCCGCGTGCTCGACCTGGGATGCGGCACCGGCGCCACGGCCACGCACATCTTGGAAAAATTCCCGCTCGCGCAGGTCACTTGCGTGGACTTCGCCGAGAAGATGGTCAAAGCGGCCCGCCACAAGTTGTCCCGCCATCGCAACGTGCAGTTTGTGGTGAAGGATTTCCGCGAGTTTGAGTGGACCACGACGTATCACGTGGTCGTATCTTCCCTGGCGCTGCACCACCTGGCCACCGATGCCGAGAAGATAGCCTTTTATCGCCGGGTCCATGCAGGACTGCAACTCGGCGGCTGTTTCTACATCGCCGATCTCGTCCTGGCCTCCAGCGCGCACTTGCAGGAGGCCTACCTGGCCAAGTGGAAAGGCTATATGCGGAGGACTTTGCCCGATGAAGAGATCGAGAAGAAGTGGCTTCCCAAGTATCGTGAGGAGGACCACCCCGCCGCGCTCTTCGACCAGTTGGAGTGGCTGAAAAAGATCGGGTTCAAGGCGGTCGATGTCCTCTGGAAATACTACAACTTCGCCGTCTATGGCGGCGTGAAGGCCGGCGTCTTCAATTAACCGCTTATCGGGTCGCCCCTGGCGAATCGCCGCCAAGAGACTGGAACGGCAAGGCTCGAAGAGCGGCAGTTTCCCATCGTCTATTTGCATCTATTTGTATTGGAGCCAAGGAGTTGCGCGGAGTACGCAAGCGCCTGCAAAGGCATGTTTGCGATGACTCCACACGCCGATTTCTCTCTGCACAAACGGGCAAAGTTCGCTATAATAATCGGCTGCGGGACTCCAGGAACTGAACTCCCACCCTCTCCTTCAGGTCCACCCAGCGAGGATTCATTTTTTCGTTGAAAACAAACCCGAGCCGCGGGACTGTATCAATGCGGCTGGGAGTTGCTGCTCCGCAAAAACTACGGAGGAGGGAGAATGCCGGTTCAAGCGGCCAAGCCGCCTTTGCCTTCCGACGACAAGCGGTGGCGCATCGTCAATGGCACGATGAGGCGATACGGCTACTCGCGTCACGCCCTGATCGAGACACTGCATACCGTGCAGCAATCATTCGGCTATCTGGATCTCATTTCCCTGAAATTCGTGGCTGCTTCGCTGCGGGTACCGCTTAGCCAAGCCTACGGCGTCGCCACGTTCTATCATTTCTTCAGCCTGAAGCCGCCGGGCCGCCACACCTGCGTGGTGTGCATGGGCACGGCCTGCTATATCAAGGGCGCGGAGCATTTGATCGCCAGCGCGGAAAAGACCCTTGGAGTCAGGACCGGCGAAACGACTCCGAATGGAGCGGCCTCGCTGCTCGTGGCGCGCTGCCTGGGCTCCTGCAGTCTCGCGCCGGTGGCGGTGTTTGACGGAGAAGTGGCCCCCCAAGCCACCTCCCCCCAGATACAGGAACGCCTGGAAAGGTGGTTGGCCAATGACGCTTGAAGAACTCGAACAGATAGCGGCAGAAGTGAAACAGGCGCGTGAGGAAGGCCACCACGACGTGAACGTTTGCCTCGCCGCCGGCTGCCTTTCTCTCCACAGTGATGTGTTGAAAGACGCGCTCGAAAAGGAAGCCAAGAGCGTGGGCGCGCCTTGCCGCGTGCGGGCCACCGGCTGCATGGGATTGTGCTCGGCGGGTCCGCTTGTCGTGGTCGAGCCGACCGGGCTCCTCTACCAGCACGTCCACCCGGATGACGCCGCCGATCTCATCAACAGCGTGGGCGGCGCGCCGCTACGGCGCTTGGAGTGTTCGCGCGAGCAGGCCTTCTTCAAGCGGCAAGACGGCATCGTGCTGGAAAATTCCGGCAAGCTGGATCCGGACAAAATCGAGGAATACATCGCGGCCGACGGCTACAAGGCTCTGGTCAGCGCCGTGACGGAGATGACGCCTGCCGGGGTCACTCATGTGGTCGCGCGCAGCGGACTGCGGGGCCGCGGCGGCGCCGGCTACCCGACCGGCCTGAAATGGGGCACGGTGGGCAAAGCGGTCGCCACCACGAAGTACGTCATCTGCAATGCCGACGAAGGCGACCCCGGCGCGTTCATGGACCGCAGCGTCCTCGAAAGCGATCCCCAGCGCGTGCTCGAGGGCATGACCATCGCCGCTTATGCGGTAGGTGCGAGCCGCGGCTATATCTACGTCCGCGCCGAATATCCCCTGGCGGTCAAGCGCCTCGGCACCGCCATCCGGGAAGCGCGGCGGCTGGGCTTTCTCGGGAACGATATTTGCGGCACCTCATTCAGCTTCGACATTGAGCTTCGCCTTGGAGCCGGAGCGTTCGTCTGTGGCGAGGAGACCGCGCTGATCGCCTCCATCGAGGGACGGCGGGGCTCGCCGCGTCCTCGTCCTCCCTACCCGGCGCAGGCCGGCCTCTGGGGCATGCCCACGCTCATCAACAACGTCGAAACCTTCGCCAACATTCCTGCAATTCTTCGCCATGGCAGCGATTGGTACGCGGCCAAGGGCACGCTCAAGAGCAAGGGCACCAAGGTGTTCGCCCTGACGGGACGCGTAAAGAACACCGGCCTCATCGAGGTCCCCATGGGCATGACCCTGCGCGAAATCATCTTCGACATCGGCGGCGGCATCCCCGACGGCCGTAAGTTCAAAGCGGTGCAGACCGGCGGGCCTTCCGGCGGATGCATCCCCGAACAATTCCTCGACATTCCGGTGGACTACGAATCGCTGAGCCAGGTCGGTTCGATCATGGGCTCCGGCGGAATGATCGTGATGGACGAGTCGTCCTGCATGGTCAACGTGGCCCGCTTCTTCATGGAATTTTGCATGACCGAGTCCTGCGGCAAGTGCATCCCTTGCCGCGCCGGGACCGCGCAGATGTACGAGCTGCTCAGCCGCATCTGCGACGGCCGGGCCACTCAGCGTGACCTCGACCTGCTGATCTCGCTGTGCGACATGGTGAAGGCCACCAGCCTCTGCGGCCTCGGTCAGACCGCTCCGAACCCCGTCCTCAGCACGCTGCGCTATTTCAAGGACGAATACATCGAACACATTGAATCGAAACGTTGCCCGGCAGGTGTCTGTCAATTTGCCTCGGCCGCGGAGGTGCACGCATGAATCCCGGTTCCGACGTCCGAACACTCACGATCGATGGCGTAGACGCCAGCGCCCGCGCCGACCAGACCATTCTCGATGCCGCGCGCGACGCCGGCGTTTCGATCCCCACGCTCTGCCACCTCGATGGCCTCGGCGATATGGGCGGCTGCCGCCTGTGCCTCGTGGAAGTAAAAGGCACGAACAAGCTGCTCCCTGCGTGTGTCACTCGCGTGGAAGAAGGCATGGAAGTCACCACCAAAACGGAGCGGCTGACGAAGTACCGGCGCATGATCCTGGAGCTGCTCTTTGCCGAGCGCAACCATATCTGCTCCATCTGCGTTTCCAACGGCGCTTGCGAATTGCAGAGCCTGGCCCAGTCCCAGGGGCTCACCCACGTGGACTTCCCCTACCGCTACCCGTCGCTGCCGGTGGACGCCAGCCACGAGCGGTTCGTGATGGACCACAATCGCTGCATCCTTTGCACGCGGTGCGTTCGCGTTTGCTCCGAAATCGAGGGCGCGCGCACTTGGGACGTGATGGGCCGCGGCGCTCAGGCCCGCGTGATTACCGACCTCAACCAGCCCTGGGGCACTTCAGAAACCTGCACGAGCTGCGGCAAGTGCGTTCAAGTCTGCCCCACGGGAGCGCTTTTCGAAAAAAGCAAGGCGGGCACGCACTTCGCGAAAGACCCGGATTTTCTCTCATATCTCAACCTGATGCGGGGTGGCGAGTAATGAGCAAAAGCAAGCTGGCCACGGTGTGGCTCGACGGCTGCTCCGGCTGTCATATGTCTTTTTTGGATCTCGACGAGCGCTTGCTCGATCTGGCCGAGAAGATCGACCTGGTGTACAGCCCCCTGGTGGATTTCAAGACCTTTCCCGAGGACGTGGACATCACGCTGGTGGAAGGCTCGGTGAGCAGCGACGAGGATGAAGAGAAGATCCGCGTGATTCGCGGGCGGACCAAGACGCTCGTTTCCCTGGGAGATTGCGCGGTGACCGGCAATGTGCCGGCGATGCGCAACGCCTTCTCCGTCGAGAGCGTGCTGAAGCGCGTGTATGAGGAGAACGTCGGGCCGCACCGGAAGGCTCCTTTCGAGGGCTTGCCGCGATTGCTTCCCCACGTTCGCCCCGTCCATGAACTCGTTCCCGTGGACGTGTTTGTGCCCGGCTGCCCGCCCTCGGCGGACACCATTTACCTCGTGCTGAGCGAACTGCTCGAAGGCCGCACGCCGGACATCGCCGGAGCCACCCGCTTCGGAGCCTAGGAGATCCACATGGGCCAGAAGATTGTGATTGACCCGGTCACACGGCTGGAAGGCCACGCCAAAATCACCCTGCAGACGGATGACAAGGGCGCGGTCCAGTCAGCCCAATTCCAGGTGACGCAATTGCGCGGCTTCGAGAAGTTCTGCGAAGGCCGCCCGTTCTACGAAATGCCGAACCTGATGGCGCGCATCTGCGGCATCTGCCCGGTGAGCCATTTGATCGCCTCGGCGAAGGCCTGCGACGCCATTCTCGCCGTGCGCATTCCGCCCACTGCGGCCAAGCTCCGGCGCGTCCTGAATCTGGCGCAGTTGATCCAGTCCCACGCGCTGAGTTTCTTTTATCTGTCCTCGCCCGACCTGCTTTTGGGCATGGATGCCGACCCTGCGAAACGCAATATTCTGGGAGTGGCGGCAGCGAATCCGGAGATGGGCCGCGGCGGCGTGCGTCTGCGGCAGTTCGGCCAGCACATCATCGAGCTGCTTGCCGGAAAGCGCATCCACCCCGGTTGGGCGGTGCCCGGCGGAGTAAGTGAGCCGCTCGCCGGCGAAAAGCGCGACGAGATTCTCGCCATGATTCCCGAAGCGCTCGCCACCACACGCAAAACCCTCGACTGGTTCAAGAGCAATCTCGAGAACTATCGAGACGAAATCCGCACCTTCGCGAATTTTCCTTCACTCTTCATGGCGCTGGTTTCCGATGACCAGGCCGCGTACTACGACGGGCGCCTGCGCTTCGTCGATGCCAAGGGAAAAATCATCGCGGACAAACTTGACCCGGCGCGCTACGCCGAGTACATCGAGGAAGCCGCCGAGCCGTTCACCTTCATGAAGTTCCCGTACTACAAGCCCATGGGATATCCCGGCGGCATTTACCGCGTCGGGCCGCTGGCGCGCCTGAATGTCGCCAGGCAGTGCGGCACGCCCCTGGCCGAGCAGGAATGGACCGAATTTCGCTCCCTCGATCGCGGCGCGGTGCTCAGCTCGTTCCATTATCACTACGCGCGTCTCATCGAAATCCTGCATGCCATCGAGCGCGTCCAGTTGCTCCTCGACGATCCCGGCATCCTCAATCACCAGGTCCGCGCGACCGCTTCGATCAACAGCTCCGAAGGCGTCGGTGTGGCCGAGGCGCCCCGAGGCACGCTGATCCATCACTACCGCGTGGACGAACAGGGACTCATCACCTGGGCCAACCTCATCATCGCCACCGGCCACAACAACCTCGCCATGAACCGCGGCATCCTGCAGGTGGCCAAGCATTACGTCAAGGCCAACAAACTGACCGAAGGCATGTTGAATCGCGTGGAAGCGGTCATCCGCACGTTCGATCCCTGCCTGAGCTGCTCCACGCACGCGCTCGGACAGATGCCGCTCCAAGTGCGGCTGGTGGCCCCCGACGGCTTGCTGCTCGACGAGGCGCGGCGAAACTGATGCCCCCCCGGCTTCTCGTTCTCGCCTGCGGCACTCTCCTGCGCGGCGATGACGGTGTGGGCTGGCGCATCGCCGAGGCCCTCGTGCAAACACCCTTCGCCGCCGAGATCGAGGTCCTCACCTCCCAGCAGTTGACGCCGGAATTGGCCGAATCTGTCAGCCGGGCCGAAGCTGTGGTTTTTGTGGACGCTTCCGGCGAGGAGCCGCCCGGTTCAATTTCCCTCAAGCCCGTGGCGCCCGCGCCTTCTGTCCCCGGCAGCCTGACCCACCACCTTGACCCTGCAACACTGCTCGCTACCGCGCAGATTCTCTACGGCCGCACTCCTCGACGCGCGCACGTGCTCACAGTCGGCGCTGGCTCCTTTGATTTGGGTGAAGAACTGTCCGAACCTGTCTGCCGCGCCATCCCTGACGCCGTCCGCATGATCGAAACCCTCCTCGCCACTTCCACGCGCCACTAGTGGACTGCTGAGAGAGTGCGGTCTGCGGTTCCAAGCGGAGGATCGATTCCTTTCGCAGGACTGGAGTCTAGGAACCCGCGTGTTTCTCCTTGGGTTCCCCGGTCGTCCTGACGGCCCTTCCCGCCTTCAACCTGATCCTGACCGCTGTGCTATCATCCGCTCGTGCGCCGCCGTCAAGCGCGCTTTTCTTCACGCTTCTGTGTTTGGGGCACACCTACAATGACCTGGCAAGCTTCGGCAGCAGCGCTGGCCGCTTTGCTGTTTCTGTTCGCAGTCCCGATGGGAGCGGCGGACGAACTCTCGAATCCTCCGGCAGTTGCGCCCGTCAACCCCCATGCGTCGCCCGAAGCTCGTGCCCTCCTGCGCTATCTCTATTCGATCTCGGGCCGGTACACGATCACGGGCCAGCACAACTATCCCAACCACATTGCCCGCTGGACCGATCGCGCCTACGACTTCACCGGCAAGTACCCGGGGCTGTACGGCGAGGATTTCGGCTTCTCCGCCGGCGACGACAAAGACTCCATCCTGGCCCGGCCGGCCATGATCAAGGAAATCGAGCGCCAGTACCGGAACGGCGCCGTTATCACTCTGACTTGGCACGCGGTTCGGCCGGCCGACGACGAACCGGTCACTTTCCGCGACAGCGTTCAAGGCCACCTCTCCGATTTCGAGTGGAACGAGCTGCTCACGCCCGGCACGCGACTCTACCAGCGGTGGTGCGCGCAGGTGGACGCCGCCGCCGCATCTCTGAACCAGCTCCAGGATGCCGGCGTGCCGGTCCTCTGGCAACCTTACCCCGAGCCGAACGGCAATAAGTTTTGGTGGGCAGGCCGGAAGGGAACCCGTGGCTCCGCAGCTCTTTACCGGCAGTTATTCGATCGGCTGGTCAATCATCACGGACTGCGCAACCTCATCTGGGTGTGGGACGCCGCGTCCCCGGGATTCGTGCCCGATGCGCCGGGACAGTACAGCGACTTTTTCCCGGGCTTGGCCTATGTGGATGCGCTGGCCGTCAATCTCGAAGATTTCAATCCTCGCTGGCGCAGCGATACATTCCTGGCCCTTGTGGGCGTGGGCAAGGTAATCGGCGTCGGGTTGACAGGCAGGATCCCCGACCCGTCGTTCTTCACGCAGCAAACCGGCTGGGCCTGGTTTCTGGTTTCTTCCGACGACGCGAGCGTTCCCGTGCCCGCGCGCTCCGAAGTGCTGTGCAGACTCTACGCGGATCCGCGTGTGCTCACGCGCGCTGCCGAAACCGGACCGCAGCCGAGCGCGGATTCCAAATTACGTCGAATCATCAGTTACGAAAGAGGAAGCCCATGCGAACGCTCCGACTTCTGACGCTTACTTGCCTGCTGCCGCTGGCCGCTTTCGCGCAGTCCCAGCCCCAAACTGCCGCGCCTCCAGTGGCGATCGATGTGGAAAACAATGTGCCCGTGAAAATGCGCGACGGCATTGTCCTGCGTGCCGACGTGTACCGCCCCGCTGACGACGGCAGGTACCCCGTACTGCTCACCCGTTCCCCTTATAACAAGGTGAACGAGAGCGGAACCTGCCGGAAGGCAGCCCAGCGCGGCTACGTCTGCATCGCGCAGGATGTCCGCGGGCGTTTCGCCTCGGATGGCGATTGGTACACCTTCAGGAACGAACCGAACGATGGATACGACACGGTCGAGTGGGCCGCGGCGCTTCCCAATTCCGATGGCCGGGTGGCCATGTTCGGCGGCTCCTACGTCGGAGCGACGCAATGGCTCGCCGCCGTGGCGCGCCCTCCGCACCTGGTCGCCATTCAGCCGACCGTCACCGCCTCGAACTACCATGACGGATGGGCTTACCAGGGCGGTGCGCTCGAGCAATGGTTTGACGAGTCATGGACCACGGGACTTGCCGCGGACACGCTTCGGCGCGCGGCGGAAAGCAGTAAGGTGAAGGATCTGGTGCCGACCTTGCCCCTGTCCAGTTATCCCGTGCTTCAGGTGAGCAAGCCAGCCGGGTTGGTGCCGTACTACTTCGATTGGCTGGCGCATCCCGATTACGACGCCTACTGGAAGCAGTGGTCCATCGAGGAACACTATTCCGGCATCGCCGTCGCCTCCTTCGGCATCGGCGGTTGGTACGACATTTTCATCCGTGGGACGCTGCGCAATTACGCCGGCATGCGCGCCCACGCCGCTACACCCTGGGCGCGAGAGCATCAGTACCTGTTGATCGGGCCGTGGTTTCACGGTCCTATGACCGGCCAGGCCGGAGAAGTCGATTTCGGCAGCGCCGGTGCTCTCGATCGAGACACCATGTTGAACTGGTACGACCAGCTCCTCAAAGGCGCGCCGCCGGGCAAGGTGCAGCAGAGGCCGGTCAAGATTTTCGTCATGGGCGTCAATCAGTGGCGCGAAGAAGACGATTGGCCCCTCGCGCGCGCCCGATCTACGCGTTACTACTTACACGGCGGCGGGCACGCGAATTCATCCTCGGGAGATGGCGCCCTCACCAGCTCTTCTCCCCGCAACGAGCCTGCCGACGCGTTCACCTACGATCCTGCGAACCCTGTGCCGACGCACGGCGGCAACCTCTGCTGCCCCAACGAGCAACTGCCTTCGGGCGCGTTTGACCAGCGTGAGGTCGAAAAGCGGAACGACGTGCTCGTCTATACGACCTTGGCCTTCGACAAGGACTTTGAAGTCACCGGACCGCTCGCGGCGGAGATCTATATCAGCTCATCGGCTCAAGACACTGACGTGACTGCAAAGCTTGTGGACGTCTGGCCGAATGGATTCGCGCAGAACCTCGCCGACAGCATTCAGCGGCTGCCCTATCGCGACTCCCCCGAGAAGCCGGAGCTGATACAACCGGGCACGATCTACAAAGTGACGATCGACCTCGGCGCTACCAGCAACGTCTTCCGCGCCGGCCATCGTCTGCGCATCGAGATTTCCAGCAGCAACTTCCCGCACTTCGACCGCAACCTCAATACCGCGGAAAGCCCCGAACAGGGCAGCAAGTTTGAGAAGGCGGAGAACCGCATCTATCACGATGCGGCGCATCCCTCGGCGATTGTCCTGCCGGTGATTCCGGCGCAGTGAGGATTGCCGACGAGGGATCTCTCACTCGAGCGAGGGAGCAGGCGCGCGAAACGCAAATTTCAAGAGCAGCGGCGTCAGCAGCGTGCTGGCAATAACGACGAAGACGATCATGCTGTACGAATTTGCGCTAAGGACCGACAATCCCAGACCGACTTGCGCCACGATCATGGCCACTTCGCCTCGCGGCGCCATCCCGATCCCGACTCGCACGGCGTTCCTCCAGCCGAGCCGCAGAACGCCGGCGCCGCAGCCGATCAGCTTGGTAACGATCGCCGCCGCGAGAATCACCAGCGCCAGGAGAAGGGCCGACCCCGAATGGAAGATGGTGAAACTGAAATGCAAGCCGATGCCGGCAAGGAAGAATGGCACCAGCAGTTCGCTAACCCCGCGAGTCAGGTCGCGCACGCGGTGGTCGGCGGTTTCTGAAAGAGCCATGCCCGCGAGAAAGGCTCCGACGATTGCCGCAATGCCGGCGTAAAGAGCAAGCACGGCAATGGCGAACAGCAGCACCAGCGAAAGGTGGAACTGCGCTTCCTCGGCGCGGACTTGCGATCGGAAGAGAGGGAGCAGGTGGCGCGCGGCTTTCGTTCCCCACAGCGCCACAACCACGGTGAAGGTGCTCGCCAGCAGGGCCATGATCGCGATGGTGAAGAAGCTGGCGCGCCCCTGAGCGATGCTGCTGACGACAGCGAGTGCGATCAGACCGAATACATCGTCAATCACAGCCGCGGCGAGGATGATGCGGCTCGCAACCTCCTGCAGCAAGCCGCGCGCCGCGAGTACCGAGGCGGTGATGCCCACGCTCGTGGCCATCAGCGCTGCACCTACGAAGCTCGCTTCTGCCTTCGTCGCGCCCCACGCGAGCAGGATGCCCCATCCGGCGAGGAAGGGCACGAGTTCACCGAGGCCCGCCACGAACGCTGCGGTGCCTCCCACGCGCACGAGATCGGACGCCTTCACCTCGAGTCCCACGCCGAACAGCAGAAAAAGCACTCCCAGGTCCGCCAGCGCCTTCAACGTGTCGCTTGGCGCGATCCAGCCCAGCACGCTTGGGCCGATCAGAACGCCCGCGAGAATTTCTCCTACGATGCCGGGCAAACTCAACCGCTCGAAAAGTTCGGCCATCAGCTTGGCCGAGCCAAACACGATCAGGATGATGAGCGGGAGCGGAAGCGCGGAGCCGTGCATGTTTTGGCGAACGCCGCTTCAGAAACGATCGGCGGCGTTTCCGGAGAGTATACCGAATCGGTGGTCAAACAAGTGAAGAACCGGAGCGCATCGCGGGACCCCTCAACTGTCAGGGGCGAGAGGATCCCGAACGCGCTCCGGCTCAGCTTACCGGGGTGGCCGGTAAATCCGATCCGCTAACGCTTTGGCCCGAAGAACGCGACGACTCCGAGCGTAGCGGTTGTTTGGTGTTTGGAAACGGCCAGCGCATCAAGTCGGTTGAAGAACGGCACGTCGGACCAGTCATAGCGGTATTCCGCTCGCGCCAGCAGTCCTTCGAGCATTTTGTACTCCACCGTGAACGTGCCTTCTTTGACGTGCTGAGGCGTTCCCGTGGAGAAGCCTTGGCGATCGGCAAACCATTCGATACGCGGCGTAATCGCCCACTTCGGGGTCACTTGGACGTGCAGCGCTCCGGCAACTCCGGTCCACACGCTCAACGGAAGCGAGAACCCACTGGTCGTCGCGCAGGTCGTGGTTTCTGCTCCCGTGGGGATAACGCACCTGTTTTGGCCATAGTCGTAGTTGATGTAGGCGCTCACCTTGCTCGTCGGCGTCAGCGTCAGAGTGGTGTCGAACAGGTGCCGCCAGCCCTTGTTCGTATTGGGGTTCTCCGGACCGGTATGGTAGTTCACTGCCCAGCCGAAGTACTTCGCCGTGTAGGCGCCCGTGAACATGACCGTTTTCCCGCTGTTGTTGTCTTCGACGTTGTTCCAGCCGTTCACCAGCATGAAGCCGCCGGTGAAGTGCTTGCCAACGGGAAAATTCACGCGCAGGCCGAAGTGGTAGTAGGGAATCGCCCAGGAAAACAGAAGCGAGCGCGAATAGTTCCAGTTATTGGGAGTTTCAATGACTTCGGCGCCGTCGCTGGTGACGAATTTGCCGAAGTCGATCTCCACTCCGTGGAGTCTCGCCGGCTTGAAGCTCGCGTAGGCCTGCTCGATATACCGGAAGATCTCCGGCTGCTTTTCGTTCTGCGAGATGATGTCGAACGCCCTGCCGAAGCCGAAGTCAACTTGGAAGCCGACCGGGTCCGGCGAGTGCGACGCCGACAATTTGAGCATGTTGAGGCTGAATGAGTTGGGTATCACGTTGAAGTTGTAGAGCTGATTGCCGCAACCAGCCGGAAAACTCGGATTGCAGCCCGTGCTGCCGGCGACGTTATGCGGATGATTGCCGTTGAACGTGTAGTAGACGTCCACGAGACCGCTGAAGTCGATCGGCCCGGCCGACCACGTCGGCGGCCCCGCGGGCGCTGGCGCTGGTGCCGGTGCCGGCGCGGGCTGCTGCGCCGGGGGATTCGCAGGGGCACTTTGCGCGGCTGGGGCGGAAGCCGTCGAAGACGTATCCTGCGCCGGTGCGTTCGCGTTTGTGCTCTGTGCCGCGGGCGTCGCAGCCGCCGTGGGTGGATCCTGTGCCGGGGAACTGGACTGTCCAAGGGCTGGCAACGCCAGTACCAACCCCAGCAGAAACGTGTGGACACACTTCGAGCTCATGCGCAATTCTTCTCCTCCTCCAGATTAGTTTTCCAGACAGCGGTCCCGAATATCTTTCGCGACTTCAATCTACGTGCGGCTGTTCTGGAATGCCAACGCATAATTCCGATTGCTGGAATGCAAAATTCTTAAGCGTTTCTGCTTACCCCGCGAGAGCGCTGCAGGAGACCGCATCCTATAGAGCAAGAGGCAGTTATGCGGCGCAAAGAACGAGCCTCCGTGGCTTCGAGGTTGCTACGGTAGAGCCAGGGGCCTCAGCGAGTCATGAACGATTCATAAGGAAGTTATAAAGATGGGGAGGGCCGGTCAGCGGTCAAGTAGCTCGCGAAGACGAGTGTAGCCGGCGCGACTGACCGGAAGCTGCGCGCCGCTGGTCAGGACGACGACGTGCGTGTCTTTTCCGTAGGGTTCAATCTTCGCGACGCGCTCCAGGTTCACAATGTAGGAGCGGTGGATGCGCGGAAAACGGCGGGGATCGAGCGATTTTTCGAGGCTGGAAATCGGCTGCTGCTTGAGATGCTTCTTGCCTTCGGAGCACAGAGCGACGTAATCGTCCTGCGCCTCGGCGTAATCAAGCTTGGCAATGGGGATGATGTGCACGCGCGTTCCATCTTTCACCACAACGCGCTCGGAATACTGCTCGGGCGGGCGCGCTTCGGCGGCCAGTTCGGCCGGAGGGGGCAGATGGCCTCCCAGCCGCTCTTTCACCCGGGCCAGAGCCGTTTCCAAACGATCGGCGCCGAAGGGTTTCAGCAAGTAGTCCACCGCGTGGGCCTCAAATGCGCGGAGGGCGTACTGATCGTAGGCGGTGACGAAGATGACGGCCATGTCGGTGCCGGTCAACTCCAGCACCTCGAAACCGTCGAGCTTGGGCATTTGCACGTCGAGGAAGAGCAGATCGGGCTTCTGCTGGGCGATGACCTTCACCGCTTCAAAACCGTTCGCGCATTCGGCGACGATCTCGATCTCCGCGTGTGCTTGCAGAAGTTCGCGGAGGACCTGGCGTGACAGTTCTTCATCGTCCACGACGACGGCGTGGATTTTTCTCTGGGTTTCGCGCCGTTCCGCTTCGAGTGTCACGCGGCACCATTCCTTTTTTCTTCGGGCCCTTTCACGGGGCCTTCCGCGGGGAGCAGCAGGTTCACGCGGAAGTCCTCTCCTTCCCGAGTCACGCTCATGCGCGCGCGATCCGCATAGCACGCGGCCAGGCGCTGGCGGACGTTTTCGAGCCCCAGACCGTTCCGGCGCGACGGCGGCGCCTCGGGATCAAAGCGGTTTTCGACCACGATGGCCACGTCATCTGCCTTACGTTTCACGGTGAGGCGGATCCATCCGCCTTCGGGCAAATGCGCGATGCCGTGCGCGACCGCGTTCTCGACGAGCGGCTGGAGAAGAAGCGGCGGCACCAGGCAGCCCACCGCGCCGGCATCGATCTCTTCCTGCATGTCCAGGCGCGCGCCGAAGCGCACTTTTTCCACCTGTAAGAAGCAGTGGATCAGGGCCAACTCCTCTTCCAGAGGAACCACCGTTTTCTGGCCGAGACCGAGCGTCCGCCGAAGGAAGTCGCCGAGCAGGATGCACATTTCGCGGGCGCGCGCGGGATCGGCGCTCGTGAGCGCGCTGATGGAATGCAGACAGTTGAAGATGAAATGCGGATTCACCTGCGCCTTGAGGGCGCGCAATTCGGCATCGCGGGCGTGGACACGAGCCTCGAGCGCGCGTTCTTCGGCTTGGCGCGAAGCCTCCGTGGCAATGAGCACGTGATGGAGCGCCACCGACAACAAATACAAGAAGACGCCCATGCCGAAAATCAGCCCGCTCGCGCGCGGAACCTTCGCCTCGATCCCAGCCAGCCCCGTCAGCCGCGATAGCCACGGGGCGGAAGCCCGCGCGATGAGAAGCCAGAGGCCACTTTCGATTGCTGCAGCGGCGAGGTAGGTAAGGCCGAGCCAGAATATACCGGGGCGCGGCTCGACCACGGCCCAGCGGCAGGCATACCAGGAGGACAGGCAGAAGAACGCATAGAGCAGGCATAGCGGCACGCCGAGCACGACGGCTTCGACCAGGCGAAACCCCGCGCCGATCACCAAGAGGTACACGACAAGGCCGGCGAGCGGGATCCACCCGAGCAAGTACAGCCCCAGCCGTCGCAGGTTTCCCAATATCGGATGCATTGAGGTCAGTTCTTAATGACGATTCCGCCCAACACCGCGATGCCTCTCACGACCAGCGTCTTGGGCTTACCTTCCGGTTTCTGTAATGGTCCGTGCGTCTCGTCAACGTAGCCCCCGAAAATGCTCGTGCCCCTCACCCTCACGTCCCAGGATTCCGGCACGCGTATTTCTCCACCTCCCATAAAGGCGTTGGCCTCAATTTCGGCTTCATCGGCTTCCAGATTGGCCTCCCTCAGATCGATCTGGAAGCCTCCGCAGAGGGCAAATAACCTGCCGCCCCGGAAGTTCTTTGCGTTGATGCGAAACTTGGCGCCACCGAAGACGGCCACGTGGTCAATATAGGAATCGGGTGAACTCGCTTCTCGTTTTCTTCCTTCAAAGGTCCACCAGATCATCACCACGCCGCCCAGAATCAGCACCATCGGCCAAAAGAGGGAGAACGGATCGTAGGGATTATGGAGCGCGTGAAGTTGGAACAGCACTCCCATGGCAAGGAGAACCCCACCCCAGAGGCGACGATGCTCGCCGCTCCCGCTGAAGATGCGCACGAGTCCCAGAATAATGAGGATGGAAGGCCAGAAGCGAAATACCTGCCTGGCCGGAACAATCCCTTCCAGGTCCAGGTAGAAGATCAGGCCCAGCGCGATCAGGAACAACCCGCCGAACAGGCGGGACCGATTGCCGGAGAATCCTTCACTCATGGCTTTCTCCTTTGACAATTCCTGCGCGACCTTTCCGGCGACCCCGCGATTCCTCGATCCACAGCAAGATTCCCGCCAGGATCAGGGCCGACGGCGCGAGCCAGAGTGCGCCACGCAACACGTAACCGGCCGATTGGACCGGCATCATGCGCCAAGCGGACACGGACACGACCCACAAGGGCCACAGCCCTTCCCACTGCAGGTGAGCATAACTCAATTCGCAGACCGCCAGTGCCATTGCTGTCAGAATCAGCGCTGCGGTCCAGTTTGTGTTTCGCATAGCCTCTTCTCCCATCGCCCTGAAGTTCTTACGGTTCATGCGCCAAAGGTAATCGGGCCGGGGGGCGATGTCTCGGGCAAATCGGCGAGCGGGGGCTTGCTGCCGGTGAATGGGGGGATAAGATGGACCAAGGAAAGGGGGCCACAGCGGCGGGGAATTGGCCGGAGCAAAGGTTCGAACCACGGGGAGGGGAGTCAAGTCCGGGAACTTTTTGAATTCCGGGGGGAATACATGATGGGCAAATGTCTCCGGTGCGCGGCGATTTCAGCGACTCGGCCGGGAACCCAAAGAAAGCGCCGGCCCGCGAACCCGCTGCAACCAATCGCGCCTGGGGAACGTCTTTTTATGGGGTGGAAGGAACGCGCATCCAGTGCAGTTCTCCCGGCCTGATCGGCATACCTCGAGGCGGCGTGCCCAGGCGGGATCACGGCTATTCAGGGCAGCACGCTTCCAGGATGGAATCAGCGAGTGAGATTACTCAAACAGGGAATCAGCGGTAGAGGATTGTTTCTGCTGATCGTGCTCTTGTGTTTTTCCACGTGCCGCGCTCAAGAAACAGCTCCTGCGGCGGCCGAAGCTGCTTCCGCGGGCGCACCCGTGCAGATTGCCGGTACCGTGAAGACAGCGGAAGGCGTGCCGGTTCCCGGGGCAACGGTGCGCGCGGTGGCGAGCGAGTCCGGCAAAACCTGGCTCACTTGGACTGACGACACGGGCAAATTCGAATTCGCCGAGCTTCCCGGAGGGCACTATCGCGTAGAGGTCGAGCAACTCGGTTTTGAAACGGTGAGCCGCGAGGCGGATTTCAGCTCGGCAAACGCGTCGCCCCTGGAGTTGATGATGCGCGTCGGTACGGGTGAGGCTTCTGCGGCGGCCGCAGCGAACGGGGGAGCGAAAACCCCAGCGAGCGCGCCTGGAGCGGCCGCGGGCCAGGGTGCGGGGAATGCCCAAGGCAATCATGGGCCACAGCAAGGCACGGGCGGCCGCGGACAAGGGCAGGGAGGTCCTGCAGTTCCAGCCGGGGTGGTAAACGCGATGCGGCAGGGAATGGGCGGATTTCAGCAGGTCGATGTCAACGGTGAAACCCCGCAGAACGGCCAGACTCAAGGCCAGAACCGGGGCAATGGCGCGACTGGCGAACTGGCCGTCTCGAACGTGCTGGGCGGAGGATTGGGCTCGGCAGCTTCTTCGGACGCATTCTTGATGAATGGAACCGTGGGGCGCGGCGCAACCGTCGGCGAGGGTGGGTTTTCCATGGGCGGTCCTGGGGGACCAGGGATGGGCGGGCCGGGCGGCGCGGGCGGCGGAGCTTTTCCAGGGCAGGGTGGCGGCGGACCGGGCGGTGGACCCGGCGGTCCAGGCGGGTTCGGCGGGCCCATGGGCGGCGGCGGGCCGCGTGGAGGTGGAGGAGGACAGCGGGGCGGAGGACCAAGAGGCGGCGGCCAAGGTCAAGGGGTCGGCGGACTCTGGGGCGCACAACGAATCATGCGCCAGCAGGTGAACCGTATTCGTTTCAGCATCTACGATACCCTCGACAACTCCGTTTGGGACGCGCGGCCTTACTCGCTGACGGAATCGAATCCCCCGAAAATCAATCATTACAACGAACGGTTCGGCGGAATGCTCGGCGGGCCACTCAGCATCCCTCACGTGTACGACGGGAAAGATAAGACGTTTTTCTTCCTCAACTACAACTTGAACCGGCAGAAGAGCCCGGTGGACTCGTTTGCGACCGTGCCGACGGTAGATGACAGGAACGGAAACTTCTGTCCGCGGAACGTCCAGTTGTTCAACTCCAGCGCCATCAATCCGGATGGCTGTTCGCTATCCAGCATCAATCCCGCGGCGCAGGCGCTACTGCAGTTTATTCCCGAGCCGAATGTGCCGGGGGCTGGGACGGTGCAAAACTATCACCTTCAAACGACCGTTCCGGTCGACAACGACGCCTTTAATATGCACGTGCTGCACACGATCAATTCGAAGCTCAACCTCAACGTGGGATACCACTTCAGCTCGACGCGGCAGGAAGGCATTCAGAACTTTCCCCTGCTGTTGAGCAACGTCTCCACTCGGGGACAGAGCGCCTCCCTTGGGCTGAACGACAACGTGTCCCCTAAGCTGCTGAACGCGATTCAGGTCAGTTGGAACCGTTCGCGGGCGTATACGCTCAATGGCTTCGCGTTTACCAACGATGTCGCCGGGAATGCGGGGATCAACGGAGTCTCGCCGGACGCGATCAACTTCGGCCTCCCACTGATCAACTTCACGAATTTCAACGACTGGGTCGATCCGGTGCCGTCGCTCGTGAGGAACCAGACCTGGCGCTTCATGGACAACATCACTTACACCCGGGGGAAGCATACCTATCAGGCGGGAGCGGAAGTGCGCCGGATCGAAAACAATAACGACGCCGATCCCACGCCGCGCGGGCAGTTTGTGTTCACGGGAAGAATGACCAGTCAGCTCGACAGCAGCGGAAACCCGGTGCAGGGCACGGGATTTGATTTCGCAGACTTCCTCCTGGGGCTGCCGGACACGACCTCAGTGCGCTTCGGCAGCTCGAGCGTCTATTTCCGTAACTGGGGCTTCGTCGGCTACGCGCAGGACGATTGGCACATGACCCCCAGGTTCACGCTGCAATATGGCGTGCGTTATGAAGCTTTCACTCCGCCCATCGAACTCGACAATCACATCGCCAATCTCGCGCTGAATGGCTCTCTCACCGCCGCGACCGTGGTTTGTCCCGTGGCGACCACGGGTTGCGCCGCCGCCCCGACCCGCTCGCTGATCAACGGGGACTACAACAATTGGGCGCCGCGGCTGGGATTCGCATGGCGGCCACGGCAGAAAACGCCGCTCGTAGTTCGCGCCAGCTACGGGATTTTCTATAACGAATCTATCTACAGCCAACTCGGCGCGGAAATGGCCAACCAGCCGCCCTGGGCGCAGTCCGGCACTCTCGTGAGTACGGCGCAGAATCAATTGACGCTTCAAAACGGATTGCCGACTTCCTTTCAATCTTCGGGTGTTGTGAACAACACCGCTGCGGTGAGTCCGAACTATCGGGTGGGCTACGCGCAGATCTGGAATTTTTCGCTCGAGTCGCAGTTCAAGCCCAATTGGGTGCTCACGCTGACCTATACCGGCACGAAGGGCACTGACCTCGACATGCTGCTTTCGCCCAACCGCAATCCTACGGGCGCGGCCCCGCCGATTCCCGGTGTGGGCGTTTTTAACTACGACATTTCGGGGGGATCTTCCATCTACCACGCCATGCAGGTGCTGCTGCAGCACCGCTTCGCGCACGGGCTGATGTTCCGCGGAGTCTATACATTTGGGAAATCCATCGATGACGCGAGTTCGATTGGCGGTGGGGCGCCTGTCGTCGTGCAGGACGAAAACAATATCGCCGCCGAGCGCGGGCTTTCTTCCTTCGACATTCGGCACCAGTTCACCGGATTTTGGGTTTACGAGCTGCCGTTCGGCGAACGCAAGGCCTGGTTGAAGCGCGGTGCGGGCGCGCGCCTGCTGGGCAACATGCGCGTGAACGGCGTGACCTCGATTCAGACGGGGACACCGTACACGGCGCGCGTCTTGGGCAACCAAGCCGGTTGCGGCGGGACGGGCGTGAGTTTCTCCGGACGCGCCGATCAGGTCGGCGATCCGAACCTGCCTGCGAGCGAACGCACGCCGCTCGATTGGTTCAACACCGCGGCATTCACGCTGCCGCCGTGCGGCCAGTTCGGCGACGCGGGGCGCAACACGATCGCCGGACCGGGGATGGTGAATGTGAATCTGGGTGTATCGCGATCGTTTCTGTTTGGCGAAGACGGGCGGCACCGGCTCGAGGCTCGCTGGGAAGTGCAGAACCTGTTCAATACGCCGAATTTCACCGGGCTCTCGACCGTGGTTGGTTCGCAAACCTACGGCCGTGTGGTCGGCGTGCGGGTGATGCGAACCATGGATATCAATCTGAGGTGGGCATGGTAATGCGCCACGGACTGGCATTTCTTCTCGCGGCTCTGTTGGCCACCGGATCGGCGCTGGCGCAGCAGGACTTACCTGCGCCGAATGTGCCCTTGCCGCCACCTCCGGTGCAGGCTCCCGTGCCAGCGCCGCCGGGCGCGGTCATCCGCGCCACGACGACGCTTATTTTGATCGACGCGGAGGTCACCGACAAGAGCGGCAAGCCGGTGAGGGACCTCACGCAGAGCGACTTCACCTTGTATGAGGACGGTAAAGAACAGAAGATCGCGCACTTCGATTACCAGGACATCGAGAAGATGGAAACGGCCGGCCCCGAGGAGCTGAAACCGGTCGTCGTATCGCTGGCCGGCGCCGCAGCTCCGGAGACCGTGCAGGACCGCATCCGTGATCGCAGGTTGATCGTGCTGTTCTTCGACCTCACGTCGCTCCAGCCGCCGGACTTGTTGCGCTCGCGGCAAGCGGCTCTTGACTTCGTGCACAAGCAGATGACGCCGGCAGACCTCGTCGGCGTGGTGGCGTTTGGAAATCAGATCAAACCGCTGGCGAATTTCACCAACGACAAAGCTGCCCTCGAAAGCGCCATCGCTCAACTCGCGCCCGGCATGGAGGGAAGCCTCGCGGACATGGCGCCCGCTCCCGCTTCGGACGGCTCCTTCGATTCGAGCGAGGATACGAGCGCGGCGTTTACCGCTGACGATACCGAGTTCAACATTTTCAATACGGACCGAAAACTCGCGGCGATGCAAGGGCTGGCCAACGTGTTGCGCGGCGTGCCCGGGAAAAAGGTCGTGCTGCAGTTCACCAGCGGAATCACGCAGACCGGAGAAGACAATCGCGCGCAACTCCGCGCCGCGACCCAAGCGGCGAACCGTGCCAACGTTTCGTTCTATACGGTGGATTCGCGCGGCCTGATGGCCGACATCGCTGGCGGAAACGCCAGCACGGGAGCCGGCGGCGGCACCGCGATGTTCAGCGGCGCGACGGTCTATCGCCAAGTGGGCGCGCGGCAGGATTCGCGCGACACCCTGGCGACGCTGGCATCGGACACGGGAGGAAAGGCGTTCTTTGACCTGGGCGATCTGGGGAAGGCGTTTGACCAAGTGCACCGCGATTTGTCCGGCTACTACTTGCTCGGCTACTACAGCACGAATCAAAAGATGGACGGGCGCTGGCGGCAGGTGCGTTTGAAGTGGAAGGTGCCGGGCGTTTCGGTGCGGTATCGCGACGGATACTACGCGCCGAAGGACTACGGCCACTTCACGGCGGAAGACCGCGAGCGCCAGATCGAAGAGGCCATGCAATCGGAATCGCCGCGGGTCGAGCTGCCTCTGGCTCTCGAAACTGCGGTGTTCCGCCTGGCAGGCAAAGAGGTGTTCGTCCCCATCGCGGCGAAGTTGCCTGCCAGCGCGCTGCAGTGGGCGCAGAAGAGCGGGCGGCGGGACGACGAGTTCGATTTCGCCGCGGAGGTGCGCGACGCCGCCAGCGGACGGCCACTGGGCGCGCTCCGCGACACCATCCAGGTGCATCTCGGCGAGGAAAAATTCCAGCAATTTCGCGGACAGGCGCTGCTCTATCAGGGCGGGTTTGTGCTCGAGCCGGGGAACTACAAGCTGAAGTTCCTGGCGCGGGAAAATGGCTCGGGACGCGTGGGCACCTTTGAAAAGCTGCTGGTGATCGCGCCGGCAAATTCCAAGCGATTGGAGTTAAGCACGGTATTGCTTTCGAGCCAGCTCGTGGCGGTGGGGAAATCTTCGGAGGTGCAGGTGAAGGGGCTCGGCATGGCGGTGAAGATGGATCATTCGCCCCTCGAGGTTTCCGGCGAGCGCATTGTGCCGAACGTGACCGGAGTGTTCAACGAGTCCCAGACGCTCTTTGTCTTCTTCCAAGCTTATCTGCCACCCGACGTTGACCCGGCAAATGCGCGCGCGGGGCTCGTGTTCTTTCGGGGCGGTGTGCGGGTGAGCGAGACGCCGCTGGTGCCGCCGGCCGAAGCGGACGGCAAGACGCATACGGCGAGTTTCCGCATCAGCCTGCCTGTCGAGAGGTTGTCCCCTGGACGCTACACGATCGAGACCGTTGTGGTCGGAACCGGCACGCAGCACGCGGCCTTCGCGCGCGCTTACATGGCGGTTCTGGCCGCGCCACAGCCTCCTGAGCAAACTCCCGCGGCGCCGGCGTCTCCCGCGACTACAAACAATCCTCCCTCGCAGCCCTGATCCGGCCGTGCGCGATCAAATCTGGAGATTGTGCAGGTAATCGTAACTGATGCGGATGCTCTCGAACGGGGAGTGCTCGCAGAAGTCCTGCTCGACGTAAGCTCGCTTCACGCCCGCCGCAGGTGCCGCGCGGAAAATACGCTTCCAATCGATGACCCCGCGGCCGACTTCGGTGAAGGCGTCGGCGCCGGCGTGGAAGTCCACGGTCGGCGTCCGCCCCGGCTTCATGTCCTTGAGGTGCAGCAGGGGGAAGCGGCCCGGATACTTCTCGAAGTACTCGACCACGTCCTTGCCGGCGCGCGCGAACCAATAGCAATCGGCTTCGATCTGCACGAGCTTGGGGTCGGTCCGGCGAAGAATTTCCTGATAGCCGTAGGTGTCGCCAAGAGGAGTGAACTCGAAATTGTGGGCATGGTAGGCGAACCCCAGGCCGGCGCGGTGGCAGGCATCGCCCACGTGGTTGAAGAGGTCGGCGGCGCGCTTGAAATCGTCCAAGGAGAGCTGCCGGACCGTATGCGTGACTTCCGCCTGAGTGTCGCGGGCCTGGAGATTGAAACCCTCAAGGTAGGTACAGGCCAGATACTCGCTGCCGAGAGTTTTTGCGCGGTCCAGCTTGGCATCCAGCTCAACGGTGAGCTCGGAGGAAGTGTAGTTCATGCTGGTGACGCGCAAGTTGGCAGCGGCGAGCGCCGCGCGCACGCGGGGGACTTCGTACCCCGTGAAGTTGTGCTCGACTTCGCGATAACCGACGTCGGCAACGGCGCGCAGCGTGCCTTCCATGTCCTTCTGCAATTCATCGCGGACGGTATAGAGCTGGAGGCCGATCGGCAGATCCAGCGGCTTGGCGTAGGCCTCCGCCAGCGAAAAGTGGGAGAGGGCCGCAACGCCCAAGCCCCAGGCGGCTTGCTGCAAGAACTTCCGGCGATCCATTGGCGCGTTCATTCGGCGCGGAAAAGTATACCTCGGAGAGAGAGGCTGGTGAAGGCAGGGTCCCCCGGGGTTCGGGCCGAAGGGCCTTTGGCTGCTTCCCCTGAAACGGACAGGCAGGCATTCTGGCACCGTCGCTCTTACGACTTCAATGTGTGGAGCAGCAAGAAAAGGATCGAGAAGCTCGAGTACATGCACCGGAATCCGGTAACCAGAAAGCTGGTGGAACATCCGAAGGATTGGCCGTGGAGCAGTTGGTCGTTCTATGGAAGGGGAGAAGCGGGGCTGATCCCGATCGATCCGGCCGGCGGATAAACACCTGGGAACAAGAAGACCGAAAAGCCCCACACGTAAACCCGACGCGTTGGGCACCCTCAAATTCATCTCTGCAGTTTACGCCCGGGCCACCCGCCAGCGGCCGAAGCGGTTGGAGTAGTAGCGCGCACCGAAGTCGTCGTTGCCGGTCTCGTCATCGCGCTCCTTACCCTCGAACTTGTATTTGTTCTGGGCGCAGGAATTGGTGACCGTGCGCTCGCCGCCGTAGGGGTAAAAGTCGGCGTCGTGACAAACCACTCCGGTGTTCGTCGTCACTACGCGGGAGCTGCCCAGCATGTCTTCGACATAATACTGCGCCGAGCCACCCACGGGCAGCATCGCGACCCTCTGCCCGCCGAAAAAGACGTACTCGGCCGTGGCCGCGCCCGAGGCGTCGCTTTCGGCGAGGAATGGCGTGCAACTTAAGGTCAGAGGGAAGGTGTCGGAGAATGTTGTCAAGAGGGGTTAATGCGCCAGGGGAGTATTAACCAATGCGGGACAAAATGGCGGGGCATTAGCTGTGAGGGCACCAAGGATTGCCGCCCGCGTGGGCCGCGGGCAGTTCCGCAGTATGGTTATTTTTAATAGTCAAACTAAGGAGCTTGGGGACGGGGCATCCATGAACAAACGACTCAACTTTCTGCTGTCCTTGATCACCGATGATAACGATTACCAGCTCGAGCAGGCCGCGGTTGGCCAGGAACTGGCCCGTCGAATCGGAATCAACCTCCAGATCGTCTATGCGGGCGGGGATTCGGTCACGCAGAGCCAGCAATTGCTGAAGGCCATCCAGGGGCCGCCGGCGGAACGGCCGGACGCAATTCTATTCGAACCGGCTGGCGGGACGGCTCTTCCCCAGGTGGCCACGGTGGCGGTCGCGGCGGGGATCGGCTGGGCCGTCTTGAACCGCGATGCCACCTACGTGAGCGATCTCCGGCGGACTTCAAAGGTCCCGGTGTTTTCCGTGAGCTCCGACCATCGGGAAATCGGCAGGATCCAGGGGAGGCAAATTGCTGCGCTGATGCCCGCAGGCGGCCTGGCTGTGTACATCCAGGGGCCGTCGGAAAGCTATGCCGCCCAGCTGCGATCCACCGGAATACAAGAGACCAAGCCGGCGACCGTGCATTTGACTTTGCTCAGAGGGCAATGGACCGAGCGAAGCGCCTATAAGACCGTTTGCTCTTGGCTGCGCTTGACCACTGCGCAGAAGGCGCGCGTTGACCTGGTGGCGGCCCAGAACGACGCCATGGCTCTCGGGGCGCGGAAAGGAATCGAAGAGCAAATCCCCGAAGGGGAACGCGACCGTTGGCTCCGGCTGCCCTTTATCGGCGTGGACGGGCTGCCCAAAACGGGTCAGAGCTGGGTCCGCACAGGCCTGCTCACCGCGACGGTCATCGTGCCCGCGAACTCAGTCCCGGCGATCGAGGCGATGGTTCAGGCGCTGCAGAAGGGCTTGCAGCCGCCCGAACGCAAGTACATGACGCCCAACTCATTCCCGGCCATAGAAGAGATCGTTTCCTCCAGGCTGGGTAGGGCAGCGCCGCCAAACACTCCCGAGCGCCGCTAGCCGCACACAAGATCCGCGCACCAAACTGAGAAACGGGCTTGCCCGCGACACGCGGGGATCCCTTCACCGCCACTCCGTGCTGTCGCGGAAGAGCTGTCCCGCAGCGGCCACATTCCTGGCGCGCTTGAGCGCGGCGGGCCGCGCGGCTCGTGTATACTGCGAAAGCTGGAGATCTTCCAGAATGTATCCCTTCATTCATCTCGGGCCGCTGTCGGTTCCGACTTTTGGATTGATGGTGGCGCTGGCTTTGCTGGCCGCCGCGTACGTGATGGAAGCGGACTTCCGGCGGCGCTGCATCGAGGCGGATACCTATCACATCGTCCTCGTGGGCGGCCTCGTCGCGCTCGTGGGAGCACGGCTCTACTCCGTTTTGGAAACACCACGGGAGTTTTTTGCGCGCCCGTGGTCGATGCTCTTCAGCCGGTACGGATTCACCTGGTTTGGGGCCTTTTTGGTGGGAGTGCCGACGCTTTTGATCATGGCGCGGAAGTATCGCGTGCCGCTGCTTGAATTCCTGGATGCATCTTCGCCGGCGGCGGCGGTAGGCTATGCCATCGGGCGCATCGGCTGCCTTCTCGCAGGCGACGGAGATTATGGCCAGCCGACCACGCTTCCCTGGGGAATGAGTTTTCCAGACGGGTTGGTGCCCACGATTGAACGCGTTCATCCGACGCCGATCTACGAGTTTCTCGCCTGGATGGCGATCGCCGCGATTCTTTGGCATCTGGGTGCCCAGGCTGGACGCGGGTCCAAGCTGAGGGGCGACGTGTTTTGCGGCTACATGATTTTGACTGGTGTGGCGCGGTTTCTGGTTGAGTTTATACGAATTAACCCGCGCGTGCTTTTCGGGCTGACCAACGCGCAGATCGTGAGCGTGGGCTGCGTGATCCTTGGCGCTGTCTTGCTTTGGCGGATCAAGAGCAGCCGCGGCGCGGGATAAGATTCCGTCTGTACATGAAGCCTGGAAGGGATGTCGGCCGATGAGTGAAACGTCGTCTCTCAACCGAATGGCCCCGAGAAGAAACGCCGTCGCCGGCGGTGCGCTGGCGCTCTTGGTCGTCCTTCTGGTTCTTTCTGTTGTTAACTGGGGCCGAGGCACCACGGCGGGTGCAGCCAACGCCCGGGCAACGATTTCCTACCCCCGCGAAATCGGCAGAATTACTTTTGCCGCTGCAGGGGACGTGATTCCTCATCAAGCCGTCGTGCGATCAGCGGCCGGTCAGAGCCAGTACGGAATGGACATTCAAGCATCGCGTCCTTCCGACACCAAAGAAAGCTCAAACGTTCCGACCCAAGCCGCTGCTGCGCCAACGGAAAATCATGGCGGATGGGATGCTTTGTTTGCTGCGGTGGCGGACGTCTTCCGTCAAGCCGATTTCGGCTTCGTCAATCTCGAGACTCCCGTGGCTCCGAACCACTCGCGGGGATCGAAACCGTTTCAATTCGATGCCTCCATTGCGTTGCTGCAATCCTTGAAGTTCAGCGGGATCAAGGTCGTGTCGTTCGCGAACAATCACATTTTCGATCAAGGCCACGCCGGGTTTTCAGAAACGCTCGATCATTTGCGCGAACACGAAATTCTATTTGTGGGGGCGGGGCCCACGGCGGAGGCGGCCTGGAGGCCGGTCATTCTGGAGAAGAACGGGATCAAAGTCGGCTGGCTGGGAATGACTCGGTGGCTGAATGGCAATCGCAATCCGGAAAAGGACGGGGACCCCCACGTGGCGTTTTTCCCGTACCCAGGGGAGTCTCTGGGCGCGCCGGGACTCGACGAAGCGGCGGTTCTGGAAGCCATCAAGGCGGCGCGCGCCCAATGCGATCTGCTGCTGATCTCGATCCATTGGGGGATGGAGTACGCCCCGGCGCCGCGCCCAGAGGATGTCGAACTGGCTCACAAGATGCTGGAGGCCGGCGCCAGCGCCGTGATCGGACACCATCCTCACGTGCTGCAGCCGGTGGAGACGTATTTGACGCAGGACCAGCGCAACACGGTCATCTTCTATTCGCTGGGGAACTTCCTCTCCAACCAGTCGCGGCTCTATGTGAACGGCCTGATGCCCGACAAGGACGGCGAGACGCGCGATTCGCTGATCGTGAAGTTCTCCGCGGTCAAGAAGGATTACGGGCCGGCGGGGGTGCGGGTGGAGCTGGGCGACGTGGGCATCCTGCCGGTCTGGACCGAGAACAACGGGCTGCTGGTGAGGAGCGGGCGAGCTAAAACGCCATTCATCAGGCCCATTCTGATGGACCGGGAAATTCCGCGGCTGCAGGCGAGAGCGGATGAACTAGGGAAGTTGGGCGCGGCAATGTCCGGCGAGCAGAAACAGGAACTAATGCAGGTCTCCCGCCAACTGGAACTGCTGAAGCATCGCCGAGAATTGCTGCTGGAGCGCACGGGAGACGATTTTTTGATTGCCCCGCCAGTTGCTCCGTAGAGAAATTCGATCGCCAAGCAGTCACCGCCAAGCCGTCACTATTGTTTGAAGATGGCGCCGTCCTTCATGACGAAGGAAACGTGCTTCAGCGTCTGGATGTTATCGAGCGGATTCTGAGGAACCGCGATGATGTCCGCGGCGAGTCCAGGCTTGAGCGCGCCGCGCTCCTTATCCACGCCGAGAAGGCGCGCCGCGTTGATGGTGAGAGCGCGAAGAATGTCCGCGGGAGGGACGCCGGCTTCCACCCAACTGTCAATTTCCGAAATCGCGAGCGTGCCGCGAGTCTCGTTGGGCAGGGCCAGGTCAACGTCAGTGCCGTACGCCATGGTGACACCGACGCGGTAGGCGCGGCGCAAGCGATCCACGAGGATTGCGTGCCACTCGGGGAGCCCGATTTCGCGCGTGAGATTCTCGGTCATTTCAGTGCCGACGAGCACGACGTTATTCTTCTTGGCGAGCTCGAGGTCGTCGTCGGTCATGGCGAAGCCGTGCTCGATGGAATCCACACCGGCTTCGGCGGCGTTGTGCGCTCCGGCGTGCGTCCAGCAATGCGCGGCGACTTTCAGGCCCGAAGCGTGGGCCTGGGCGACGATGTAGCGAATGTCGTCCACCGAATAGATGTAGTCCTGATCGTCCACGACGATCTTGATGAGTTTCGCGCCGAAATGAATGTTCTGGTGAATGGCCTTGAGCATTTCATCGCGGGTATCGGCGAAGAGGTACTCGGGCGTGGCGAGGTCTTTCTTCTCGGGCTGAAGATGAAACTGGCCGCCGTAGGGCGCGATGATGATGCCGGCATTGACGATGGTGGGCCCGGGCACCCATCCGCGCTCGATGGCGTGGCGCAGGTCGGTATCGGCATAGTTGCCGGCATTGCCGACGTCGCGCACGGTGGTGAAGCCCGCGGCAAGCATGTCGCGGGCGTTGGCGACGCCTTCGATGGCGCGGTAAGCGGTGGTGTCAAGCAGCGTCGTGAAGTAGTAGCTGCCGGCGTCGCGGCGCGGAATCACGGTCATGCACAGATGCGTGTGCGCGTCGAAGAGACCGGGCAGAACGGTGAAGTGCGAGAGATCCACGACCTTCGCGTCCGCAGGAATCGCTAGGCGGCCGCCGATTTCGCGGATGCGCGTGCCTTGGACGATGATCACTTGGTTTGAGGCGGTCTTGCCGGTTTCGGGATCGAGCACCTTGCCCGCTTTGATGGCGATGAGCGTCGCGGGAGCGGGGGAAGTTTCCTGGGCCTTGGCGGGCAGTCCGAAGCCGAGCATCAAGGCCGCAGCGAGAACGAGGCAGGCAGCTCTTATGCGGGCTGAATGGGAAAAGGCAAGAGAAAGGCGCTTGGCTAGAAAGGCGAATAAAGGAGTTAGCAAGAACCGTTGGCACGTTGAACGTTGAAAGGTTGAAACGTTGAAAGGCGCAAGGGAACACATTTGGCTTTTGAGACGAGGTAGTAGGGCCGCGCTCCTGTGGAAAAGTACCCCTCGGCTCGCTCCGCTCGCTCCCCTCGACTGCGCTCGGGACAGGCGGGATGTCGATCCTTCCCTGGATCGCCACCCCCCACCCCCCCACCTTTTTTCGGATCTGCGGATTCTAAAGGGTTTTAAGTCCAATGTTTCAGAACTGCGCATTCTAAAGGGGTTACAGGGGCGATTTTCGGATCTGCGCATTCTAAAGGAGTTATGACTCGGCGGCCCGCCTGCGCTGAAGCTACGGATGGCAGGCCCGCCCGCATTCTGAGAAAGGCCCAAGAGAACAGACTTGGTGTTTGAGACGGGGTAGCAGCCACTACGGATTCTAAAGGAGTTATGGCCCGGTGGCCCGCCTACGCTGAAGCTACGGAGGGCAGACTCGGCTGCAACAGAGCGCCGGCGCGCAGATCGACATGCAGGCAGAGACGACAGGGGATGCACTTGGTTCTTGGGGCGCTGGGGTTGGGCAAGCGGCCCTTCGACTCCGCTCAGGACAGGCGGCAGGGACATAATACCCTATAGTAACACACAAGTCCTTGTGTGTCAATCGTTTACTGATTCGAATAGCATTGCGGGAAGCGGAAGAAAACAGGGCAGTTCGACAGGGGCGAAAGCTAAAGGCCTCACGGTTTGTGAATCGTCAAGCATGTACGAACCGGCGGGTTTGTTAGCCTGCGGCAAAAACCTCGTGCCGCCCGCCGCTTCAAACCGCTGAAAGCAGAAGGGCGATCAGGGATTGCTAGCAAGTGGCACAATCAGATGCTTTTTGCTCATGACGAACCATTCATCATCAGGCTGCCAGTCCCACAGGGAGGATCAATGTGCGCCGGGGCCAGATAGTCGTTCACGTCGTTCTGCAACCGTCTCCTGAAGTGTGTCGGCGAATTTGTTGGATTGATCGAGGGTTCTTATTTTCGCTAGAGACTGCTCGGCTGTGTTCAGCGCAACATCGGCTATTGTGGGAAAGTCGCGAACATTTTTGTCGAATAGAGCGATCTCGACTTGCACTAGCAGTCCCAGGTTCGGCACAAGGTTGTGAGACAGGCTTATTTCTTTCTTTAGTATAGTTTCGCTGCCGACCAGATCATTGTTAGAGAAAGCGATTCTCGCCTTCGTATGCTCAACCAGTGCACGGTCGGTTGGTGTTCTGGCCTTTTCTATGAGATCGCCGGTCAACTCTTGAGCAGCCTCAGCTCTACCAATGTCTAGATACGCGGAGACCAGTGAGTTCGCCGCAATGAACAAATCCGAATTGAGTTCTATGGCTTTTTGAAAATGGAGGATAGCAAGCTCCGGTTTTCCCTGCTTGCTTCGAATTTGCCCTAAACGATGCTGCATGTGTCCGTTCAGTGGATCACGAGCTGCTGCCAGACGGGCGGACTCATATGCTGCTTCCAACTTATTCATGTCTTCGAGAATCCGCGATTCAAGATCGAGATCAAAGGGGTTTTCAGATTCCTGGGTCTTAACGCGTGCTAGAAAAACCAGTGCTTCCGGATTGCGGTTCATCCGATAAAGACATTCCGCAGCACTTCGCAACGAAGCTCGATGCTCTCGCCGTGAGATAATGCTCGCAAAGATCTCCAGCGCCTCGTCCAATCTGTTTTGGCGGAGATACCGCCAGCCTTTGGCATGGAGAGCGCTGACATCGGTGGGCCTCTCCTTTAACAATTCGGCTATCAGGCGATCAGCTTGCTCCCATTCCTCCTGCCTGATTCGCACGCGTATCCTGTAGAGTCTCATCTTCCAGTTCTTTGGGTCGCCTTCAAGCACATGCCCAATGTATTGATCGGCGAGAGCGTAGTTGCGCCGGTTGTACAGAATTATGGCGGCTTCCGCGAGCTCGCCGGAAAGATCGCGGCGAAGCGCCGCAGCGGCTCCAAAATCCCCAGCGATAGCGAGCAGTCTGAATGTGACGGGCAACAGCTCCGCGTATTCTGGCGAACCCATCTTCAACGTTGAGAGTTGCCTTCGGAGTGCAGCGGCCAGTTGACGCGCTTGCTTTTGATAGTCACTCCTGTGTAGCCGGTGCCAGAAAAGGTCCCTGAAGAGCGGATGACTGTCGATCTTAAGGTCCGCCGTAATGAGTCCGGCACGCGCGCATTGCTCAACCGCTTGCTGAAATTCTTCGTCGGAGAGCCCGCCTGCTAGTATTGATGCCGGAAGAGCAATCCCCGCGAGTGCCAGCGTTTCCATGAGTCGTTCCGCCGGTGCCCCCAATTTCAAGTCCTGCACCAGAAACCTAGCTAGGTCTCGCCTGAGTGAAACTAACTCTCGCGGATACTTCTCCAAGTAATCGGCGGAATGGTCTCCAAGCAACCCCGCGACCATTCGGGCGGCGACCGGATGACCGAACAATTTGGCAGCGATTCGCTTGCCATCCTCTGGTGGCAATTCCTTGCCGTAAATTGAAAAATGCCAGTTTCTGACCAAAACGGCGATGTGCTCGTCCTCCAAACCATTGATGTGCTGAAGATCAACCCAGCTGTGGGACGACATCTCAAGCTCGGGGCGCCTCGTAGAAGTAAGGAAGACCGGACGCTTCACGAACGACGGCAATTCTCTTATCACGTTGAGCAAGAAAGTCAGGGGAGCCTCTGGCTGCCCATCTTCATTCAACCAGTGCTGAACATTGGTAACAACCAGAAGGCGACCATCTTCTGCAAGAGTCTCAATTGCGAGTCGAATCTGGCGTTCGATCTCTTCATGCGACAACGACTCGGTCAGTCCTTCACCCCGTGCTTGGGCATTCAAAGCCAACGCAAGTTCCACCCAACCGGTCCCGGCCGTCACTCTGATGGTTACAGAATCAACACCTTCGAAAATGCGCTTCAGCGCCTCGCGGACGAGCGCGGATTTGCCGATTCCTATAAAGCCAAACAGCCAAACGGCAGAAACATCTTGATTGTCGACCGCATCTTCAAGTCTTTCTATATCGCGATGCCGATTCACGAAACCGGACCTTGCTGATCGGACAGGCGCATTGAGAAGCGGAGCCAGCTTTTCCACGATCTCTTTGGCCGGATCTCGTATCGTCGCGACGGAAAAGACGTGAAATGGCTGTAGGTAAAGCGGAAGAGGGGTGTTGTCTAGCGTGACTATCCGAAGCCTAATAGCACTCCGATTCAAAAGCTGAATGAAGGCCATGTTGATTTCAAGGCGCACCCATTCACTTTTTGCGGCCTCCGAACTCCAAAAGAGGACAAAATCCGTTGCCGAGGCAATTCCTTCAGTAATCTTTTCCAGGAAGGGGTCGCCCCATTCGATCTCGGCTCGATCAAGCCACGTCGACTGTTTCTGAAGGGCATTGTGCACCGCGATCACCACGGTTTTGTTGGCGGACGAATGACTGAGAAATGCTCGCATCGTTGTCTCCAAGAACCAATAAGAACCGAGACTGCTCCATCCAAACAGCTCACTTCGCTGGACCTTTTTGGAAGTAGGAGTCTATCGCAAATTGACCCACGGCGAATCCTAACCTACGTGAGATCTGTTCGCACCTCACCTGGCAAAATCATGTGATTTTGCCCCAACTCGGATTGGGAATCGCCGAACGCGCAAATTCAAACACTTACAGATATGGAAGCAATGGGGATTTTGCCCTCTATGCAACAAGAGCGGGCGGGCCAAGGCCCGCCCCTACAAAGACAAGAGGCAAGATGGCGGGATAAACCCGCCGCTACATGAAGAGGGATCACTCGTCCCTGCACTCGCTCGGGATGACATGGGGGCAAGGCCCGCCCTCTGAAGAGGGCGGGTACCCTTCGCAAAATCACTCAGGGCAAGCCCTTCGCGACATCACTCAGGGCAAGCAGGGGAGGCGGGAGGACGGAAACCGGAGAAAGACAAAATCCCTACGCGTAAGACCGACGCGTGGGGCACCCGCGAAGAAAGGCCGACCACCCCGTTTGGAGTTATAGCGGCCAAGCTGTGGAAACTTTTCTGCCAGCGTCTGCGTAGTTGTTGTCCAGGAGGAGAACCTATGCGAACACTTTTGCGAACAGTTCTGATCTGCCTTCTTGCGCCAGCCGCCGTCGCCTTGGCCCAGGATAATCCGCTCAGCGCGTACAATAAGACCGTCTACGGAGGGGTGAAGAGTATCCTGCTGCGCTCAGCGGAAAAAATGCCCGAGGAGAATTACAACTTTAAGCCCACGGACGCGGTCCGCAGCTACGGCCAGATCATTGGACACGTGGCCGACGCACAGTACCTGTTTTGTTCCATCGTGCTCGGCGAGAAAAACCCCGCCCCGAAGGTCGAGCAGACCAAAACCTCGAAAGCCGATCTAATCGCCGCACTCAAAGACGCCTTCGCCTACTGCGACAAGGCCTACGACGGAATGACCGACGCGTCCGGGACTCAAATGGTGAAGATGTTCGGAGGCGACACACCGAAACTAGGCGTGCTGACCGTCAACAGCATGCACACTGTCGAACACTACGGCAACCTGGTCACCTACATGCGGCTGAAGAACATCGTTCCTCCAACCAGCGAGCCGGCGGTCCAGCCGCAGCCGAAGAAATAACGTGCGTTTGATCGAGTACGCGAGGGAAAACCTTGACCCAGAAATAGAGAAGCTTAAGGAGAATGAAAGATGAAATCCCTTTGTTACATGCTTTCCGTCACTATTCTGATGTCGCTCTCCGCCGTGGCTTTCGGCCAGTCTGATGCGCAAAAGCCCCAGTCTGACGCGCAAAAGGCTTTCGACAAATTGAAGACTCTGGCGGGTTCCTGGGAAGCCACCATGGACGGCAAGCCCGTGCAAGTCTCGCTTCGCGTGACTTCCATGGGCAACGCGCTCATGCATGAGATGAAGCAAGCTGGAAGACCCGACGATCCGATCACCATGTTTCATCTGGACGGCGACCGCTTGCTCCTGAACCATTATTGTGACGCAGGAAATCAGCCTCGCATGGTCGCAACGGTTTCCCCCGACGGCAAGACCATCACTTTCAATTTTCTCGACGCCACCAACCTTCTGAGCTCGCAGGTGGGACACATGCAGCGCGTCGTCTTCAACCTCATCGACTCGGATCATCACACCGAAAACTGGGAGTTCAAGATGGCGGACGGCAAACTGATGGGTGGAGTACTCGACCTGAAGCGCACTAAATGAAACGTTTCTGCCGCCACACATGGCGACGAATCCGAGGAGGTGCAGTGGTCGATCAGATCGCTCGCTCGCGCCTCTCTCGTGAGGTTAGCCGGCCGCTCCGCTCGGGATGACACGGCGAGCACAGGCTGAAAGCCTGTGCTACACACCGGTGGTCAAGCGTAAGGCGCCGGCAATCCATGTTTCAGCCGGTGCATACGCATTTCGTCCTCGACATGAGTCTTTATGTGAAGGTCCGAGCGGGGCTTCGCGGTACAAAGCAGAACGAAGCCCGCTTCACGGTCCTGCTGGAAATAAGTCTCGGCATCGCCCGAATCGAACTCGCCGGGCTCCAGCAATTGCCCCGCACACGTCAGACAACGTCCCTGATGGCAGATTGCAGGGAGGGACACCCCGGCTGCCTGTGCCGCATCCCAAAGATGCTGATTTCTACCAGCAGATAGGGTTCGCACGCCGAGCGGGGTGCGGAGCGTCACTCGAAAAAAGTCCCGGGATCCTTCGTCGTTGCTCATGAGCGGCGTCTCGACGCAAGGTCAGCCGAAGGAAACCAGGTCTCACGGGTTGTAGAAGCCGCGATTCTTGCTGTAGGGGGCTTCTCCGGGCACGCCCCTGCGGAAGTGGCCCGAGGGGACCGATTTGCCGTCACGCTCGTGAGCCAGCAGCTCGATGAACCACGCCTCGTGCTCGATCTCTTCGTTGAGAATTCGAGCGGCCATGTCGTAGGTGCGCGGGTCTTTCCCGAGGGTCACGTCGCACACCGCGCTCCAGCTGCGGATCGCGCATCGCTCCGATTCAAGGAGCAAAGTGAGGATGTTGACCGCGGTAGGAGGATCGGGAAGCTTGGCCGCCGGACAACCCGCGAGGTCGTGGAAGGCTTTGAGGTCATTGGGCAATTGGCCGCCGAGCTCGTAGATCCGCGGCACAATCAGTTCCCAGTGGGCCCGGTCTTCGAGCCGCGCGTCTTCGCAGATTTCCTTGTAATCTTCGTGGCCGGCAAGGTTCATGCGAAGGATAGTGTAGTAGTAATAGGTGCTGGCAAATTCCGCTGCTGCGTTGGCGATCAACATCTTTATGAGTTTCTCGACGTCCACACCTCGGGCGCGAATCACTTCCACGCCCACTCGCTGAGTCACATCTCCGCGCTTCACCGAATCATTTGTAGGCATTTGAGTCCCCCCAGACTCCGAAACCAAGCGGATGCGATCGAAACGTCTATTCCGGAAGTTCCGATTTCAACTCTATCGCTGCGCAAAAAACCCTACACCTGCCGCTCTCGCGCGTCAAGTTTCGATAGACGCAGCCGGCGTCGAGTCGCATGGCGAGAAGAAACAGCCGCAGACCTCGAGCAACAGGTCTGCGCTACAAAGACGGGATGACGACCCTTCATCGGGGCGTCAGCATTTGGCGCAAAACGTACTGCAGGATGCCGCCGTGGCGATAGTAGGAGACTTCTTCGGGCGTATCGGCGCGGGCGATGGCGGTGAAGCGCCGCTCTTTCCCGCCGGTCGAGCGCGCGCGAACCGTGAGCGGCTTGCGCGGCTCGAGCAACGCGACGCCTTCGACGTCAAATACTTCCTGACCCATGATCCCGAGCGATTCGCGATTCTCTCCCGGCTGAAACTCGAGCGGAAGAACGCCCATGCCGATCAAGTTGCTGCGATGGATGCGCTCGAAGCTTTCCGCCAAGACGGCGCGGACGCCGAGCAGGAGAGTGCCTTTGGCGGCCCAATCGCGCGAGGAGCCCGAGCCGTATTCCTTTCCGGCGATCACCAGAAGAGGGACGCGCTCGGCCTTGTACTTCATCGCCGCGTCGTAGATGGTCATCTTTTCGCCGCGGGGCAAGTGGAGGGTCCAGCCGCCCTCGGTGCCGGGAGCGAGCTGGTTACGCAAGCGGATGTTGGCGAAGGTGCCGCGCATCATGACTTCGTGGTTGCCGCGGCGGGCGCCGTAGGAATTGAACTCGTGGGGCTTGACGCCGCGCTCGATGAGATATTTTCCGGCGGGCGAATCCGCGGGGATCGAGCCGGCGGGCGAGATGTGGTCGGTGGTGACGCTATCGCCGAGCAGGGCGAGGACGCGGGCGCCACGGACGTCGGCAAGAACGGGCGGCGTCTTGGGCATATTGTCGAAGTAGGGCGGCAAGCGAATGTAGGTTGAGGACGGGTCCCACTGATAGAGATCGCCCTCGGGAGTGGGCATGGCCTTCCAGCGGGCGTCGCCCTCGAAAACTTCGCCGTACTCCTTGCGGAACATTTCGGTGGAGACGGCTGCGCGGACCGTGCTCTCGACTTCCTGCGGCGTGGGCCAGATATCGCGGAGAAAAACGGGCTTTCCGGCGGAATCCGCGCCAAGAGGTTCCGTTGCGAGGTCCACATCCATACGACCGGCAAGGGCGTAAGCGACCACGAGCGGCGGCGAGGCCAGATAGTTGGCGCGGACCAGCGGATGGATGCGTCCTTCGAAATTGCGATTACCGGAGAGAACCGCGACGGCGACGAGATTATTTTCTTTGATGGCGGCGCCGATGGGTTCAGAGAGAGGGCCGCTATTGCCGATGCAGGTGGTGCATCCGTAGCCCACGAGATGAAAACGCAGCTTTTCGAGATAGGGCGTGAGGCCGGCCTTGTCCAGGTAATCGGTGACGACCTTGGAGCCGGGCGCGAGGCTGGTCTTCACCCAGGGCTTGGTCGCAAGGCCGCGCTCGACCGCTTTTTTCGCCAGCAGGCCGGCGCCGAGCATCAGCGAGGGATTGGAGGTGTTGGTGCAGCTCGTGATCGCGGCGATGACCACCGAGCCGCTCGAGAGATCGAAACGGTCGCCATTGTTTTGCACGCTGACGGCTTGGCGCGGCGCGCTCTCGATGGACTTGAGGAAAGACGCTTTGGCCTCACGCAGCAGGACGCGATCCTGCGGGCGCTTGGGGCCGGCGACGGTGGGCTCAACCTCGGCGAGGTTTAGCTCGAGCGTGTCGCTGAATGACGGATCGGGGGTGGCGTCGGTGCGGAAGAGGCCCTGCTCCTTTGTGTAGGCTTCGACCAGCGCGACTTGCTCGTCGGAGCGGCCGGTGAAGCGCAGATAGGCGAGCGTCTCACCGTCCACGGGGAAGAAACCCATCGTGGCGCCGTATTCGGGAGCCATGTTGGCGATGGTGGCGCGGTCGGGCAGCGTGAGGCTCGAGAGGCCGGTGCCGTAGAACTCGACGAACTTGCCGACCACGCCCTTCTGGCGAAGCATTTCCGTCACGGTGAGGACGAGATCGGTGGCGGTGGCTCCCGCGCGCAGGCGGCCGTGCAGCTTGAAGCCGACAACTTGCGGCACCAGCATCGAGAAGGGCTGGCCGAGCATGGCGGCCTCCGCTTCAATGCCCCCCACGCCCCAGCCGAAAACGCCCAGGCCGTTGATCATGGTCGTGTGCGAATCGGTGCCGACGAGCGAATCGGGATACGCGAGCGTCGTTCTGCCAGAAGGCACGGCGCAGACCACGCGCGCCAGGTATTCGAGGTTCACCTGATGGCAGATGCCCGTATCGGGCGGAACCACTTTGAAATTGCGAAACGCACGCTGGCCCCAGCGGAGGAAGGCGTAGCGCTCGACATTGCGCTGGAACTCGAGCTCGGCGTTCAGGCCGAAGGCATTGACGCTGCCGAAACTATCCACCTGGACCGAATGGTCGATCACCAGCTCGGCGGGAAAGAGCGGATTGATGCGGCGCGGATCGCCGCCCATGCGCTGGATGGCTTCGCGCATCGCGGCCAGGTCCACCACGGCGGGGACGCCGGTGAAGTCCTGCAGGAGCACGCGGGCCGGCATGAAGGCGATCTCTTTCTGCGCCACGCCGGGCTTCCAGGAAGCGAGCATGCGGATATCGTCGGCGCGGACGAAGCCGCCGTCTTCCTGGCGGAGAAGGTTTTCCAGAAGAATGCGGAGAGAGAACGGCAAGAGCTCCACGCGGCCGACGCCCTGTTTTTCGAGGGCTTCGAAGCGGTAGATTTCAAAGCTTTGCGCGCCCAGGCGGAGCGTGTCGCGGGCGCCAAAGGAATTCGCGGTGGCAGTGGGCATTCGAGGTCCTCTTCAGCGTTTCGCAGAACTCTCTATGATAGATGAAAAGATGCCGGGCCGGTTATGGACGTGACCGGGCCCGGGCAGCCGCGGCGGTCCGGTGTTCGTTTACAATGGAGCGGGGGAGTATTGCGTGGGAATCAAGCTCGTGCTGATTTCGACGTACGAGCTGGGGCGGCAGCCGTTTGGGCTGGCGTCGCCGGCGGCATGGCTGCGCGCGCGCGGGCATGAGGTGCGCTGCCTGGACTTGTCGCTAGAGCCGCTCGACGAGGCGGCAGTGAAAGCGGCGGATTTCGTTGCTTTTTACGTGCCGATGCATACGGCGACGCGGCTCGCGGCGCAACTGGTCGAGCCGGTGCGGCGGATGAACCCGCAGGCGCATCTTTGTTTCTATGGTCTTTACGCGCCGATGAATGTGGAGTATCTGCGCGGCTTGGGCGTGGGGACGATTCTGGGCGGCGAGTTTGAGGCCGGTTTAGCGCGTTTGGCGGAGGGGCTGAGCAACGGCGATGGCGCGGCAGCGGCGTTCCAGGCGGAGCCGATCGTTTCGCTCGAGCGGCTGAAATTTCAGGTGCCGGACCGCGCGGGCCTAGCGCCGCTCGAGAAGTACGCGCACCTGGTGATCCCCGGAGACGGCCACCGCGTGGTGGGTTCGACCGAGGCAAGCCGCGGATGCAAGCATCTTTGCCGGCACTGCCCGATCGTGCCCGTGTACCGGGGCGTGTTCCGCATCGTCAGCCGCGACGTGGTGCTCGAAGACATCCGGCAACAGGTTGCGGCGGGCGCGCAGCACATCACCTTCGGCGATCCGGACTTTTTCAACGGCATCCGGCACGCGCTCGAGATCGTCGCGGCGGTGCACCGCGAATTTCCGCTGGTGACGTACGACGTGACCATCAAGATCGAGCATCTCCGCAAGCACGAAGAGCACTTGCCCGCGCTGCGTGATACGGGATGCCTGTTCGTCACCAGCGCCGTTGAGTCGCTCGATGACGCAGTGCTGGATCGCCTCGAGAAAGGGCACACGCGCGAGGATTTTCTGCACGTGGCGAGGAAATTCCGCGAGCTGGGGATGATTTTGCACCCTACCTTCGTGCCCTTCACGCCGTGGACGACCATGGAGAGCTATCTCGACTTGCTGCGCGTGCTGCGCGAAGAGGCGCTGGTCGAGAATGCCGCGCCGGTGCAGCTTGGAATCCGGCTGCTGATCCCGGCGGGCTCGCGGCTGCTCGAGCTGGAAGAAGTGCGCCGATTGGTCGGGCCATTCAGCCGGGAAGCGCTGTTCTTCCCTTGGACGCACGCCGATCCGCGCATGGACGTGTTGAGCGAAGAGGTGCAGGGAATCGCGGCCGCGAGCGAGCAACTCAAGCTCTCGCGCAGCGCGAGTTTCGTGCGCATCTGGGAGGCGGCGCATCGGGCAGCGGGCCATCCCGCAATGGCCGAGGGACAGGCCGCGGAGGCCAATGCAGCGCCGGCGGCTGCGGTGCCCTTCATGAGCGAGCCTTGGTACTGCTGCGCCGAGCCCACGCGCGACCAATTCGTTTCCATCGCCTCGGTGAAAGAGCCGGCGCAGCCGGCGGTGAGTCGCGCCGAGGGATTCGTGTGAGGGCCATGGGAGTTCCAAGCAGATCGTGTCCCTTCCGGAGCAGAATCTACATGGTGGGCATAAACCGCTGCGTGGACGTGCCCGCCGGGGCCTGCGGAGACCTGGGAGAAGGAAGATACCCGGCGGTGCGAGGAATCGCGGGCGGACTGCCGGTGCGCGCGACGCTGGTGCCGCGCGGGAAGGGGAAGTACCGGCTCTTTCTCCACAGCCGCATTTGGAAGAGGCTCCGGGTGGACGACGGGGATTTCGTCGAGCTGTATTTGGAGAGCGATCCGGAATCGCGCGAGGTTGCGCCTCCGAAAGAGTTGCTCGCCGCGCTGGCGACCTATCGCGGCGCGCTCGCGGCATTCCAGAGCGCAACCGAAGGGCTTCGCCGTGAATTCGTGAATTGGGTGCAGAACGCGAAGAAACCGGAAACGCGCGAGCGGCGGCTTCGCATCGGGATTTCTCACTTGATCGAAAGGGCGCAGCGGATGCGTGAGCGGCTCGAGCGTCTTGCCGCCCCTTCTTCGAAGAGAAAGCGCGGCCACGCGAAATGACGGCGGAGCCGATGGCGGAAGGCAAACGGCTGCTGATTCTGGCGAGCAAGCTGGGCTACCAGACGAGGAGCTTTGCCGATGCTGCGCGCAAGCTCGGCGTACAAGTGTTCTTTGCGACCGACCGATGCGACCGGCTGGAAGATCCCTGGGGTGACTTGGCCATCCCCACGCACTTCGAAAAGCCGCAGGAAGCTGCGAGGGCGATCTTGGAAGCGCTGCCAGCCGTGACGGGCGGCTCCCTCTCTGCAGTGCTAGCCCTCGGGGATAAGCCGACGGTCGCTGCAGCGTACGTCGCGCGGGCCTTAGGTTTGGCGGGGAATCACCCGCTGGCAGTGGCGGCTTGCCGGAGCAAGCTGCGGCAAAGGGAAGTTCTACAGGCGGCGGGGCTGAGGGTGCCGTGTTTCCGCGCGTTTCCCTTGCATCCGACGCCCGATCCGGCGCTCGCCGGCATTGATTTCCCGTGCGTCGTGAAGCCACTGGGGCTTTCCGCGAGCCAGGGAGTGATCCGCGCGAACGACTGTGAAGAATTTCGCGCCGCGGTCGAGCGCATCGCCAGGCTCGTGGAATCGCCGGAACTCCAAGCGAGGCGCGAGGCGGGGCTCGACATTGTCCTGGTGGAAGGGTACATCCCGGGAAGGGAAGTGGCCGTGGAAGGCCTGCTCAACGAGGGCCGTCTGCGCGTGCTCGCGATTTGCGATAAACCCGACCCGCTGGAGGGTCCGTTTTTTGAGGAAACGATTTACGTGACGCCGTCGCGGCTCACGGAAGCGCAACAGCGCGAGATCGAGCGCGCCGCGGCGGACGCCGTGCGCGGGCTCGGACTCGAACATGGTCCGGTGCACGCCGAATTCCGCATCAACGAGGAGGGCGTCTGGCCGATCGAAGTGTCGGCAAGGCCGATTGGGGGACTTTGCTCGCGAGCGCTGCGGTTCGCTCCTGACGAGCTTGGCGAAAGAATCCTTCTTGAGGAGTTGTTGGTGCGCCACGCCCTGGGGATGTCGGGGGCGGACTGGCCGCGCGAGACGGACGCATCGGGCGTGATGATGATTCCGGTGCCTTGCAGCGGCGTGCTCCAAAAGGTGGAGGGAGAGGAGGCTGCGCTCGCAACGCCGGGAATCACCGAGCTGCACGTCACCGCCAGGCTGCAGGACGCGATTTCGGCCTGGCCAGAGGGGTCCAGTTATCTGGGGTTTCTATTTGCGCGTGGCAAGACGCCGGGCGAGGTCGAACGCGTCCTGCGCGATGCACATGCGAAACTGCGATTTGTGATCTCCCCGCAGCTACCGGTGGTGTACGCCGCGGCGAACCGAGCGCCTGGGCATTGACAGGAGTTCGTGCGCTGCCGGAGAAAACCTATCCCTTGGCTTTCGGCGCAACGTAGCCTTCCGGCAAGCGCGCGCCTTCGCCAAAAAAGAACTGCTCCATTTGCTCTTCCATGACTTTTTGCGAGTTTGGGTCCAGCGGGTTGAGCCGGTACTCGTTCATGATCATCTTGGAGTACTCGAGCCACATTTTCCAAGCATCCTTGGAGACGTTTTCGAAGATGCGCTTGCCGATCTCGCCCTTCCAGGGAAGCCGCTCGAGGCCGGGCATCTCCCGGCCAAACTTGACGCACTTCACCATGCGCGTTCCCGGCTTGATCGGTTCTTGGGCGGCTGGCGTCGGCCCGCCGCAACTGTCGTCGGCCATGAAGGTCCTCCAGAATCTCCGACTTGATTCTCTCACGACCTCGGACATCCGCGAAAGCCCGGAAGTCGCCTGGTGCCCACTGCTGGCCTCATCTACTGGGCTTGAGTCCGAGGGGACTTCGATGGCCGGACGGAGAACCCGCTGCTTTGCTGGCCGAATTCCGAGGTTGGCCGCAGCCGTTTTGAGGAGAGAGTCTGTCCGTTTCCAGATGTTGAGATTTGCAGGAACTGGCGGACCCGATTCTTCTGGGTCGCACCGAACCTGGCCGAGGCTGACCGTGTTGAAGCGTTTGACTCGGCGTTCAAGCTTACTCTTGCCGCAGGATGATGTTGGGATCGACCCTCGAGGCCCGTCGTGCCGGGAGATAAGCGCCCAGCGCGGCCATGGCCAGAAGAGCAAGTGTGACCAGCGCGACGAGAGGCCAATGGAACCCGTGGCCACCGACCAGGGCCGCCACCGGTTTGCCCGCCGCCAGGCTTAGCAGCAGACCGATCAGGACTCCGCTGCCGGCCAGCACCATGCCTTGTTTCAGCACCATGCGGACCACGACGCCCTGACCAGCTCCGACGGACATGCGGATTCCGATCTCGCGCTGCCGCAAGCTCACCGAATAGGTCATCAGCCCGTAGAGTCCGATCAAGGCCAGGGCCAGCCCAAGCACCGCAAGACCGGCGATGGACTGGATCAGCAGGCCGAATGTCCTGGTCACACGCACGTCGAAGAATTCTTCAATGGACCGAATGCCATAAATCGGCTGGCGCGAGTCCAGCCGTTTCACCATATCGCGCAGCGGCACGGTCACTCCGGCCGAAGGTCCTTCGGTCTGGAGCATCAGGGTCATCGCTTCGGTGGGGTTCTGGGCGAGCGGCAGGTAAAGGTATTCCATGGGCGATTCGATCGGGAATATGTAGGTACTCTGCTTCGCTACGCCGACAATCTCGGCGAACGGTCCGTCCGGGCCATCCAATCGGAGCCGTTTCCCGATCACGCTTTGATTTGGATAGTACTTGCGGGCGAACTGCTCATTGACGATCACTACGCGTCCGGAATTCTCCCGATCGGTCAACTGGAATTCGCGACCTTCAACCAGGGGCACGCCAAAGGTGGCGAAGTAGCCGTCGCTGACGACGTTCGAAAACACGCTGACCGCCTCGGTCCCGCTGGGTAACTGCACACCTTCCGGGATGACCCGGGTGGCACCGGATGTCGGAACCATGGGCATGGCATGTGACAGGGCTGCCGACTTCACGCCCGGGAGATTCCGCGCCTCGTCCTCCAAGCGCCGGAAGAATTCCTTGGTCTGCTCCGCCGAGTCCCGAGCCAGTTTGGGATCAAAACTGGCCGTGAGAAGGTGGTCCGTGCGGAAACCGGGAGAGGAGGAAATAATGATCCGCGCCCCGCGATAAGCCTGGGTTGCGAAGACCAGCAACACGAGCGAACCCGCCACCTGCGCAATCACCAGCGCATTCCTCCCCAGGAATCGCCGCCGCTTGTCGGGAGCGGCCCCTCCGCTCTTCAAAGCCGGAACCAGATCAGGCTTCGTGCTTTGGAGCGCCGGAGCCAATCCAAACAGGATGACGCTCGCCACTGAAACCGCGAGCGCGAACAGCAGCACCTCAAGGTTGAGTTTCACATCGATCACGACGGGAACGTCGACCGGGACGCGGATTTGTGAAAAGAGATTCGCGCCCGCTTGAGCCAGAAGGAGTCCCAGCCCTCCACCCAGGATCGCGATCACCAGGCTCTCCGTCAACAGTTGCCGGACCAGCCGGCCCCGTCCCGCGCCGATGGCCAGCCGCACGGCGATCTCGCGCGAACGGGCGGAGGCACGGCTCAGCATCAGGTTCATGACGTTGGCGCAGGCGATGAGCAGCACCACTGCGGCCAGTCCCGACATGAAAAGAACAAGCGTTGTGGCCGGCAAGATCATTTGGGATTGCCGGTAGGTCATAACCACCAACGAGCAGGTGCGGTTCGTCTTGGGATACGCCTGGGCGAGTTGCTGGCTGATAACCCTAGCCTCGGCCGCGGCCTGCCCGATACTGACCCCTGGCTTCAGTCGTCCCAGTACGAGCATCCCTCGAGATTCGCGCATTTCGAACTCATTCCGCGGCGACCCGCCTGCCAGCGCGGGCTGCATTGCCAGAGGGACGTACAGGTCGGCGCGGACCCACAGATTCGGCCCTTTGAACGATTTCGGTGCCACGCCAACCACAGTAAAGGGAAGGCCATTGAGAAGGATGCTCTTCCCGATGACGTCAGGAGCCGACGCAAACTCAGTTTCCCAGAGATCGTGGCCGAGGACGACCACCGCGTCACGCCCAGGTACTTTGTCCTCGTCGGGACGGAAGCTGCGCCCCAGTTCGGGATGCAGGTCCAGGACGCTGAAGAAATTGCCGCTCACCAGCGTCCCGAATTTCATCTGGGGCTGCGCCGCCTTATCGGGCGCGAAGCCAAACTGAAAGTATTGGAAGGCGGTCAAGCCGGCGAAGGAATTGCTTTCTTTCCGGAGATCATCGAAATCCGGGTAGGACACCCACGAGTAGTGGAAGATGTTTCCGAGGCTTTCGCCGCGCAATTGCGACTGCACGACCATGATTGCGGAAGGGTTAGGTACGGCCAGGCGTGGAAGCAGAAGATAATCCGCCAGACTGAAGATGGCCGCGTTGACCCCAATCCCCAAAGCGAGCGAAACGATAGCGACGATGGCGAATCCGGGATTGTGCCGCAGCGTGCGCAGGGCGTAGCGCAGGTCTTGAATCATGATTCCTGGTCCTCTTGCTCTTGATGACGGCACGTATAGTGCCAAGCCGCGTGGTCTGTATCTTACTGGAAATGCACAATCTGCCTAGGCGTAGCGAGGGCGATGGCTGTGTGGCTGTCCGCTTTCGGACAGAGACCTGTCCGGGACCGAGACTCCCTGGAAGGGTTAAGAACTCACTGCCCAGCTCAGATGCTCAGGGGCGGCAGGCCCTCGCGATTGCCTCAGCATTTTTGGGCCAACCGAGTTTCCGCCCGAGTCACGGCGCATTCGGAAGTAATCCACTTGTATGTGTAACGCGCTTCCCGGAGAACGGCCCACAACCGGGCGCCCAGCGCCTACAGCAGGGCCGCTGGGAATTGTGGGATGACGCCTTGCGCAGGATGAGCGAATCTGAGAGAAATGGGGCTCGCAGGTGGACAGGGGACATTCTCCAGGAGATCACTTGGCCCTTCCGTATCAGGTCGTGTCTGCGGGTCGCCTCGAACAGGCGTACGCGGCCGAGTTGAAGCGGCTGCGCGCGGAGAAGGCCGTCGAGCGGCTCTGGGCGAAAGACACGACCTTATGGCCCACGGATGAATCCCACGCAGAGTCGATCGAGAATCGGCTCGGATGGATCGGCCTCCCGGACCGGATGCGCCAGGAGGCGGCTGAAATTGAGGTCTTCACAGCGGAGGTCGAGGATGCCGGCCTACGAGACATCGTGTTGGTCGGCACGGGCGAATCTACCCTCGCGGCAGAAGTGTTCACTAAGACGTTTCCCGCTCCCGAGGGAAGGCGCTTATTCCTGCTGGACAGTACCGATCCGGACACGATTCGCACGCTCTCACGCGAACTCGAGTTGGAGCGCACTCTGTTTCTGGTGGCCAGCAAGTCTGGCAAGGCAATCGAGACCATCTCGCAGTTCCTGTATTTCCTGGACTTGGCTAAAACCGCCGGCATCGGCCCGCCGGGTCCGCATTTTGCGGGGATCACCGACGAGGGAACCTTTCTCAGCCGCCTCGGGCCGCCTTACGGCTTTCGCAGGATGTTCTTGGAGGCGCAGGACATCGGCGGGCGGTATTCCGCGCTCTCCTATTTTGGGCTCGTTCCTGCGGCGCTGTGGGGAGTATCGCTCGAGCCGGTGCTGGATCGCTCCATCGAGATGCGCGAGGCGTGCGGGCCGGACGCCAAGGGGCCGAATCCTGCGGGGGAGCTTGCCGCGTTGCTGGCCACGGCCGAGGTGCAGGGACACGACCGCTTGGTGCTTCTCGCGACGCCGAGCCTGGTTCCGCTCAGTCACTGGATCGAACAACTCGTCGCCGGAAGCCTGGGAAAAGAGAGAAGAGGAATCGTGCCGGTGGCGGGAGAAGTGCCGCTGACGCTCCCGGCGTACGAAGAGGGATGCATCGTGGCCGTGTTGCGGCAGCAGATCGAGGATGCGGCGGCCATCACGGACGCGGCCCGCGAACTGAACGCGCGCGGCGCGCCCGTCGTGGATATCAAACTCGCCAGCCCTCACGACTTGGGCGCAGAGTTCTTCAGATGGGAAGCGGCCGCGGCGCTGGCCGCAGCGATGCTGGGCGTCAACCCATTCGACGAGCCGGATGAGCAAGAGAGCAGGGAACGCACGTTGCGGATGCTCGATGAATTGGGTAAGAAGGGCGCCCTTCCTTCCGCAACCGTGCGGCTCAGCGAGGCGGGAATCAGCCTGTATGCCGAGGGCCGAACTCGCCAGGAGATCTCCACGCTCCGGCTGGCGGACGCGCTGCAGACGTTTTTCGAATTGCGGCGCAAAGAAGGTTACCTCGCGCTGCTGGCATTTATCGAGTGGAACGTGGAGAATTATCAAATGCTGGGGCGCATCCGCGCGAGGCTGACGGAAGCGCTGGGCATCCCGGTGCTGCTGGAATGCGGTCCGCGCTATCTGCATTCCCTCGGGCAGCTTCTCAAAGCAGGGCCGCCGACCGGGATGTATCTGATCATCACCGCGGCGCACCAGGAAGACGTCGCAGTGCCCGGCGCGCCATACTCCTTCGGGCAGTTGCTCATGGCCCAGGCGCTGGGTGACCTCGAGTCGCTGCAACGACGCGATAAGTTGGTGCTGCGGCTTCATTTGCAGGACGGCGCGGCGAAGGGGCTGGCGCATCTGGTTCCGGCGGTCGAACAAGCCGCGGTGAAGGTGCGCGCGAGGGGGTGAGGACCGGCGGACGCGGCAGCGCAAGGGGAGATTCGATGAACGGAGAAACGGCGACGTTGGAGATGACGGCGAATGCGGCATGGAGCCTTCCGGCCGAGCCCTGCGCGATCGTGCTGTTCGGTGCCTCGGGCGACCTGGCGCGAAGGAAGGTTGTGCCGGCGCTCTATAGCCTCGCCGCGCAAAACTCGCTTGCTCAGCGCTACACGCTGGTCGGTTTTGCCCGCACATCCATGACCGACGACGCGTTCCGCTCAGCTGTCGCCGAAGCGGCCAAGACGATTTCCGAAGTCAGCGCGATTGATGAGGCCAAGTGGCGTGAGTTCGTGGCGAACCTGCATTACGTGACCGGAGACTACAACGATCCGGAAGCCTACCGGAACTTGGGGAAACGGCTGGCAGAACTGGGCCGCGAGAAGGAGCTCGGGGATAACCGCCTCTTCTACCTGGCCACGCCGCCCGATGTCTATCCCCACATCGTGAAACAGCTCGGGCGAGCGGCGCTGGCGCGGCCGGTTTCGCCGCAGTCCTGGACGCGGATCATCATTGAAAAGCCGTTCGGCCGGGACCTGGCGTCGGCGCGTGAACTCAACCGCATCGTGCTGAGCGTATTCGAGGAATCGCAGGTCTACCGCATCGACCACTACCTGGGCAAAGACACGGTCCAGAATCTGCTGGTTCTGCGCTTCGGGAACGGCATCTTCGAGCCGCTGTGGAACCGCAATTACGTGGACCACGTGCAGATCACCGCGGCGGAGACCCTGGGGGTCGAACGCCGCGCCGCGTTTTATGAGAATACCGGCGCGCTGCGGGACATGATCCAGAGCCACATGCTGCAATTGACGTCGCTCGTCGCGCTCGAACCGCCCGCAGCCTTTGACGCGACCGCCGTGCGCAACGAAAAGATCAAGGTCCTGCAGTCCATCCGCCCGTTCAGCCTGAAAACGGTGAAGCAATCGGTGGTCCGCGCGCAGTACGGCCCCGGGCAGGTAGATGGCAAAGCGGTGCCCGGCTATCGCCAAGAACCCGGAGTGAAGCCCGATTCGTGCACGGAAACCTTCGTCGCCGCGAAACTAATGATCGATAACTGGCGCTGGGCCGACGTGCCGTTCTATCTGCGCACGGGCAAGCGCCTCGCCAACCGGTCGACCGAGATCCTCATCCAGTTCAAGCGGGCTCCGCACGTGGTCTTCCGCGGGCGAGAAACCGAGGCGAACCGCCTGGTTCTGAATATCCAGCCTGACGAAGGCATCTCGATCTCATTCGGCGCAAAGAAGCCCGGAACCGAAATGAATATCGGCACGGTAACCATGGATTTTTCCTACCGCGAAGGATTTGGCGGCGCCTTGCGTATCGCTTACGCGACGCTCCTGAACGACTGCCTGCGAGGGGATGCTACACTGTTCGATCGCGGCGATAGCGTCGAAGCAGCCTGGGCGCTGGTCGGCCCGATTTTGGACGCCTGGGGCGCCAGCAAGGCCGAAATCATTCCGAGCTATGCGGCGGGAAGCTGGGGCCCGCGCGAAGCCGCCCAAATTCTGGAGAGTGATGGAAGACACTGGGCCCAACCCTAGTTTTTTGCCCGAGGAAATACAGCCGGGCGTCATGGTATGCCCGGAGGCCGAAGAGGTGGCCCGCGCGGCGGCGCGGATGTTTGTCGAGTGGGCCTGGCAATCGATTGCGGCGGAGGGCGCGTTTTGTGTGGCGCTCTCCGGCGGATCCACCCCGCGCGTCATGCTCCAAGCACTAGCGGGCGAGACCTTCCGCAGCCAAGTGGACTGGGCGAAGGTGCAGCTCTTCTGGAGTGATGAGCGCTGCGTGCCGCCGGACGATCCTGAGAGCAACTATGGACTGGCGCGCAGGGAGCTGCTGATTCGCGTGCCCATTCCCGATGCGAACGTGCACCGCATGGAAGCGGAGCGTGAAGACCTGGGGCGCGTGGCTCAGGAGTACGAAGAGCTGCTGCGGCGGTACCTGGAGCACGATGCGCACGGCCTCCCGCGCTTCGACTTGATTTATCTCGGTATCGGCCTGGACGGGCATACAGCCTCGCTCTTCCCCGGCGCACGCGGGCTGCGCGCGACTTCACGCTGGGTGAGCACGCCGCTCGCGCCGGCGTCGGGAAAGCGGCGAATGACGCTGACGCTGCCGGTGCTCAACGCAGCGAAGCGGGTCCTGTTCCTCGTCGAGGGCTCGGCGAAAGCGGAGATTTTGCGGACCGTACTGGAAAGTAATGTTGAGCCACCGCTGCCGGCGCAACTCGTGGCGCCGGTTGACGGGCAACGGTGGTTTCTGCTGGACCAGGCGGCCGCGGCGCTGCTCTCGAGGCAGCCAATCGCCACCGATCCGAAGGAACCGGGATCGAGTGGACAGACGGAACATACAGGAGAGGAATGGTGATACTGGCAGGGGACATCGGCGGCACGAAATGCAATCTGGCGCTCTATCGGGAGAAGAGTGGGCAGCTTGAGCCCTTCCTGGAACGGAGGTTCGAGAGCAAGCAGTACGCTGGTTTTCACGTAATCGTCACGGAGTTCCTGCAACTGGCGGCGAGCCAGTGTTCGCCAGACCGGATTGCTGTGGCCGGCTTCGGCGTCGCGGGGCCGGTCGTGGAAAACCGGGTGAAGGTCACAAATCTTCCGTGGGTGCTGGATGGCGAGGCCCTCGCGGAAAAGACGGGCCTGCGGAGAGTGGTGCTTCTCAACGACTTCGCAGCGACGGCGAACAGCCTGGATCACTTGTCGGCGGAGGATTTCTGCGTGTTGAACAAGGGAGAGGTGGCGCCGGGCGGGGCGATGGCCCTGATCGGCGCGGGAACTGGATTGGGGCAAGTCAATCTTTTCTGGGATGGGGCGAAGTACCGCGTCGCGGGAGCGGAAGCGGGGCATGCAGACTTCTCGCCGCACGATGAGGAGCAACTCGATCTGCTGCGGTTCATCCTGAAGAAGGGCTTGCCGCCGAGCGCCGAAACCATCCTCTCCGGGCACGGCATCTTGTTGGTGCACGAGTTTCTCGATCCTGCCGCCCATCATCCCATTTTCGACGTTCCAGGCGCGGACCCGGCGCCGGAGATCTCCCGCTGCGGATTGGACGGGTCGTGTCCGGTGTGCGTTGAGACGCTCGATTTCTGGACCAAGATTTACGGTTCGGAGACCGGAAACCTGGCGCTTCGAGGACTGGCGACGGGCGGCGTGTATGTCGCGGGCGGGATTGCCCCGAAAATTCTCCCGAAGATGGCGGACGGGCGATTCCTGCGCGCGTTCCGCGATAAATCGAAAATGGAGGACCTGCTCGGGCGCGTTCCGCTCTCGATCGTGCTCAACGAGAAGGCGCCCTTGATCGGCGCGGGCTATCAGGCTCTCGATGAGTCACGCAGCCTGGCGCGGGCCGGTTGACCGGAAGGATCTGGCGCCGCCCCTGTAGGCCCATGAGCGGCGGTGGTAGGATGCCTGCGTGGAGCTCCCCTGGCCGAGACCCAATGAAGAATGGCGCGCGGTTTCGCGCGTCGCGCTCATCGGCTGGCTCGTCTTCTACGCGCTCTTCCTTCTTTATGCCGCGCTCGACCAGAGCAAGTTCCTGCTGATCGACAACGTCAACCTGATGATCCACGAGGCCGGGCATCTCCTGTTCAGTTGGCTCGGGTACACGGTGATGATTCTGGGCGGCACGCTGGGCGAGCTTCTCGCGCCGCTCCTGCTCGCGGTGTACTTTTGGTGGCAACGGCATACCACGGGTCTCGCTTTCTGCGCTTTCTGGTTCTTCGAAAACTTCCTCTACATCGGAAACTACATGGCGGACGCGCGCGCGCGGGCGCTTCCCCTGATCGGTTCGGGCGAGCATGATTGGGAAATCCTGTTCAACCAGTGGGGTCTGCTGGCGCGAGACACGACGATCGGCGGCGCGACCCGGGCGATCGGCTGGCTCGGCATGTTGGCGGTCGTGGCCTGGCTCGCCTGGCGCGGCCGGCCTGCCAGGAAGGGAACGTAGCGAGGGACCGCGGGGCTTCTCGCTTGCCGGCGTTGTCGCCCCAGGGGTATGCGGTATATCCTCCCCATGTGCCGCGCTCCACTTCACATGGCCGTTCTCCTACCACGGGACTCCTGCTCGGCCTGATCATCACCCTTGCGGCGGTGGTGGCCTACTCCTGGTACATCACGCGGCAAATCTCCGGTCTGAGGAAGCTGCAGAGCGATTTGGTCGATCGCAACCGGAAGGACTCCAACCAACTGCTGAGAATTCAGAACGACCTCAACTCCCTGGCGATCGCCATGCGCGACATGCTCGATGCCGATGAGCCCTATCCACTCACCGCTTGGACGGCTCAATTTGACCGCATCCGGGGCGACCTGGAAGATGCGATGCGCCTGGAGGAGAAGCTCGGGGTGGCCAACAGGACCCCGGAACAAAGCCAGTACCTGGGAAATTCGATGGCGCAGTTTTGGGACGCGGTGGGCAGGACCTTTGCGCTAGCCCGCGACGGCAAGAATCGGGAGGCGCGCGAGCAGATCCGGCTGTCGTTGCAGGCGCGGCAGGCGGCCCTGAGCAGCGCCGTCGCACGGCTGTTGGTGGCGAACAACGAAAGCGAAGAGCAGGCGGCGCAGCGCATCGGCATGATCTACGACGGCGTTCAGCGGCAAGTATATTGGTTCCTGACGGCCACGCTCACCGCCATCGTGCTCACCAGCCTGTATCTGATTTATTCGAACCGCCGGCTATTCGCCCGCCTGGAGACTCTCTCGCAACAGCGCAGCGAGCTTGCCCAGAAGCTGATATCGACGCAGGAATCCACGCTGCGGCACATCTCGCGCGAGCTGCACGACGAGTTCGGCCAAATCCTGACGGCCATGGGTTCCATGCTCGACCGCGCCGGCCATCACGCGCCCGAAGGATCCGCGCTGCGCGCCGAGATTCGCGAGGTCTGCGAGATTGCGCAGGGAACGCTGGACAGGGTTCGCGGCCTCTCGCAGGCGCTGCACCCGGCAATCTTGGACCAGGCCGGACTCGAAAGCACGCTCGCCTGGTATCTTCCCGCCCTGGAAAGGCAAACCGGCATGGTCATATCCTATGAAAAATCCGGAACATCGTTCCCCGTGGATGGCAACGCCTCGATCCACGTGTACCGCGTGTTGCAGGAAGCGCTCAATAACGTGGTACGGCATTCCGGAGCCAGCCGGGCCTGGGTGCGGATGCGATTTACGGACGACGCTCTGGAGTTGGAAGTCGAGGATCATGGCAAGGGCGTGGGGGCGCAGCCGTCGCGGCACGGGATTGGGGTGGTGGCCATGCGCGAACGCGCCGAGCTGCTCGGCGGGAGCCTCCAGTTCTTGCGGCCCGCGGAGGGCGGCACGCTGCTGCGGCTGAAGATTCCCAGGGAGAAAGCCGGGTCACATGCCGAATAAGCCGAATAGGCTGACGGTCTTGCTGGTGGACGATCACAGACTCGTGCGCCAGGGGTTCCGCCGGATGCTGGAGGATGATCCCGGTATTACCGTGGTGGGCGAGGCGAGCGACGGCGAAGAGGCCGTCCTCCTGGCCGGCAAGCTGCGCCCCGCAGTCATCGTGATGGACTGCGCGATGCCGGGCACGAGCGGCTTGGACGCTACGAGGCGGATCCTCGAATCCTCCCCGGACATCGCGATCCTCATGCTGAGCATGCATTCGGAGGACACTCTGGTTCGCCAGGCGCTGGAAGCCGGGGCACGAGGGTATGTCCTCAAGAATGCGGTGGACCTCGAACTCGCCGCGGCCATCCGTCGGGTGGCAGCCGGGGAGACCGTGCTCGATCCTCAAGTGTCCTCCCGCGAGGTCTTGAAGGGTGAGCGAGACAGCGGGCTCACCCAGCGCGAGCTCGAGATTCTGCAGTTGATCGTCAACGGGGGATCGAACAAAGAGATCGCCGCACGTCTGGAACTCAGCGTGAACACCGTGGCAGTCCACCGCGCGAATATCATGAATGCTCTCAGGATTCACAAGACGGCCGACTTGGTCGTCTATGCCATCCGCAACGGCCTGGTCAGCCTTCCGTGAACCGCCGTCTGTTTTTATCCCGGCTGCTCGGCGCGGGAATCACCGCTTCGGTTTTACCATCTGCCTTTGCGAGACCTTCCTCCCCGCTGGACTTCCGCTTCGTGGACGTCACCTCGCGCGCCGGCATTCAGTTTCGCCACAATAGCGGCGCTTTCGGCGGGAAGTATCTGCCCGAAACCATGGGCTCCGGTTGCGCGTTCCTCGACTATGACCGGGACGGCTGGCAGGATATCCTCCTCATCAACGGGATGGACTGGCCGGGGCACAAGCGCCAGCGCTCCACCCTGCACCTCTACCGCAACAACCGTAACGGCACGTTTACCGATGTCACACGCAGCGCCGGCCTGGATGTGGAGATGTACGGCATGGGCGTTGCCGTGGGCGATTACAACAACGATGGTTTCCCCGACATCCTGGTTACCTGCGTCGGGCAGAACCGGCTATTCCAAAACACGGGGAAGGGTACCTTCCTCGATGTGACGCGCAAGAGCGGTCTCGGCGCTAGGCAAGGCTTCGGCGCTTCGGCGCTCTGGTTCGACTACGACCGCGACGGTTTGCTCGATCTGTTCGTCACCAACTATGTGCGGTGGTCTCCGGAGCATGACGTTTTCTGCAGCCTGGACGGCAAACACAAGTCCTATTGCACGCCGGAAGCCTATCGGGGCGAAACGTGCTGGCTTTTTCATAACCGGGGCAACGGCACGTTTGAAGATGTCACGGCCACCAGCGGAATCTTCGACACGAGTTCGAAGTCGCTTGGTGTCGCGATGCTCGATTACGATCAGGACGGCTGGCCCGATCTCCTGGTCGCGAACGATACGCAGCCCAACAAACTCTACAAAAACCTGCGCGACGGTACCTTCAAGGATGTCGCCGTTGAAGCCGGACTGGCCTTCAGCACCGAGGGCAAGGCCCGAGCCGGCATGGGCGTGGATGCGGCAGACTTCGACAATTCCGGCAGGCCCGGCGTGGTCATCACCAATTTTGATAACGAGATGATCGGGCTATACCGTACTCCCTCGAAAGGCCAGTATTTGTATGATGACGTGGCCATGCGGGCCGGAGTCGGGATGGCGTCGCGGACGACCTTGGGATTCGGCTGCGCGTTTTTCGACGTGAACCTCGATGGGAATCTCGACTTAGTCGTTGCCAATGGCCACATCGACGAAACCGTGCGAAACATCCGCGGCAACGTGGGCTACGCCCAGCCCGCTCAGTTGTTCCTGAACAGCGCCAAGGGGGTTTTTCATGACGTCGCGTCAGAGGTCGGCGGCGGGTTCGACCGGCCGCGCGTCGGCCGCGGCTTGGCTTATGGCGACTTTGACCGCGATGGCGACCTCGACGTTCTCATGACCACGAACAACGGCCCGGCTGTCCTCTTTCGCAACGATCAGCTTGTGCGGAACCACAGCATTCGCTTTCACTTGGTCGGCGCCAAGTCGAACCGCGATGCCATCGGCACCTCCGTGCGAGTCTTCCAGAATGGCATTGTCCAGTCGCGTCTGGTAAAAGGCGGATCGAGTTACCTCTCACAATCAGAGCTTCCGGTCACATTTGGGCTGGGAAGGAGCGACAGAATCGAACGAGTGGTGCTCGATTGGCCAAGCGGCCGGACCGAAGAGTACAAAGACATCGAGGCCGGCAAGGCATTCGAATGCATTGAAACCAAAGGAATTACACCAATCTACAGCTTCTAATATCTTTGCATTATTGCGCTCAGGCACTGGTCGCGATTAGATGGTCCTAGTTCACCCCTGAGTTTCGGGAGCCGGATGATGCGCAGCCGAGCGGTCACCGGCTCCCCGATTTTTTGGCCTTACTTCCTGCCGTTGTCGAACCCCGTTCAGCGTGCGAGCGCGATCCCGGACAATCGAAGACTACTCACGTGAGGGTCTTTGTGGGGCGGGTGAGCTTCTCGGTTGCGAATCACAGGGGAGCGGAAGCGCCAGGACGGCGCCTCCGCCTCTAGTAGGCAATCGCTCAGGAGCGCCAAGTGCGCGGACGGAGTGTGTAAGAGCTGAGGACGCGCATGTAGTTGCCGCGCTCGAGCGCCCCGGGGTTCGGCACCGCGCGGTGACTCATGCTGCCGAGCATTTGTTTGACGGATTCGTACTCGTGCTCTTCCATCCAGTGGGAGAGTTCCTTGAGCACGCGCGTGGCGTGGCCGACGCCGTTTTCCAGCAGCGCCGAGGTCATCATGGCCGCGTCCGCTCCGGCCATAATCGACTTGAGAACGTCTTCGGAGCTGTGTACGCCTCCGGTAATCCCGAGACTCGCCTTGACGTGCCCGTAGATGATGGCGGTCCAGTGCAGGCGCAGGAGCAGCTCCTGGGGTTGGCTCAGTTGCAGCCGGGGCACGACCTCGAATGTTTCGATGTCGAAATCCGGCTGGTAGAAGCGGTTGAAAAGCACCAGCCCGTCAGCCTTGACTTTGTCCAGGCGCCTGGCCATGTGAAGAATGGCGCTGAAGAAGGGCGAGAGTTTTACGATCACGGGGACGTGCACGCTCGACTTGACCAGGCGGACGAGTTCGCAGAAGCCTTCCTCCACTTCCTGGCCGCTGCGGCCCTGGTCGGTCTCGACCGAATAGAGGTTCAGCTCGATGGCATCGGCTCCCGCTTGCTGCATCTCCTTCGCATAGCGAATCCAGCCGCCCGGCGTGCTTCCGTTCAGGCTGGCAATGACGGGGATGGCCACGCTGCGCTTGGCCCGCTGGATCAGCTCCAGGTAGCCCGCTGGTCCCGTGTTGTAGGTCAGCAGGTCGGGGAAGTAGGTGATGGCTTCGGGAAACTCATCCGTGCCTCGCGCGAGGTCCTGATCGAGCGCCTCGCTCTCGAGCGTCAGTTGTTCTTCGAAGAGGGAAGGAAGCACGACGGCCGCAACGCCCGCATCCTCCAAGCGGCGGAGATTGTCCACCGACTCCGTCAGCGGTGACGCGGACACAACCAGCGGGTTCTTCAGCTTGAGGCCGACGAAGTGGGTCGTGAGGTCAATCATTCGCCATCTCCTTCTCCGGAGCCGGTTTTGGCAACCGGCTGGGGCTGGACCTGGGCAGCACCCTCCTCGGGTTTTCCCTGGCCGGGCATGGCCGCGCGATTGGAATAAACGCGCCACTGCCGGTCGACGTCATCCTGGGCTTCAAGCAGGAGTTCCGCTGCGGCCTCCGGGTTGCTCCGAGCCAGCATGGTGTAACGCGCTTCCTGATAGGCGTATTGCTTGAGCGGGATGCTCGGCGCCCTCGAATCGAGCTGGAAGGGGTTCTTGCCCTCCAGGCGCAGCGCCGGATTGTAACGGATCAGCGGCCAGTAGCCGGAAAGAACCGCGGACTTCTGCTGGTTCAATCCGAATACCATGTCGTAGCCGTGCGCGATGCAATGGCTGTAGGCAATAATGAGCGAGGGTCCGTTGTGGGCCTCGGCTTCGAGGAAGGCTTTCAGGGTGTGCATGTCGCCGCCTCCCATCGCGACCCGCGCGACGTAGACGCTTCCATAGCTGATGGCCTCCATCGCCAGATCCTTCTTGCTGGTCTGCTTTCCGCCCATGGCGAACTTCGCCACCGCGCCGCGCGGAGTTGCCTTCGACATCTGGCCGCCGGTATTGGAATAGACTTCCGTGTCCAGCACCAACACGTTCACGTTCGCGCCGGAACCCAACACGTGGTCGAGCCCGCCGAATCCGATGTCGTAAGCCCACCCGTCGCCGCCGAGGATCCACACGCTCTTGCGTACCAGGTTATCGGCAATGGCGAGGAGGTCGCGCGCCTCGGCCGTCTTCAGCGGGCTCAGCCTGCGCTTCAGCTCGGCCACTCGCTCGCGTTGCGCGTTGATACCGCTCTCCTTCGTTTGATCGGCGCCCAAGAGACCCTTCGCCAATTCGTCGCCGAGCTGGCTGGAAAGCCGCTCGACCAGGAGGTGCGCATACTCGGCCTGATGGTTCACCGCCAAGCGCATCCCCATGCCGAATTCGGCGTTATCTTCGAAGAGCGAGTTCGACCACGCCGGTCCGCGGCCCTGTGTGTTCGCCGTGTAAGGTGTGGTCGGCAGATTCCCGCCGTAAATGGATGAGCACCCCGTGGCGTTGGCGATCAGCAGACGATCGCCGAAGAGTTGCGTCAGCAGCTTGATGTAGGGCGTCTCGCCGCACCCCGCGCACGCCCCGGAGAACTCGAACAGCGGATCGAGCAATTGCACGTCTTTCACCTGGCTGAGCGAGAGCCGCTCCCGTGAAAGCTCCGGCAATCCCAGGAAGAATTCCCAGTTCTTGCTCTCCGGCTGGCGCAGAGGCGCTTGCAGAGCCATGTTGATGGCCTTGTGTTTCACTTCGCTCTTGCTCTTCGCCGGGCAAATGTCGACGCAGAGCGCGCAGCCGGTGCAGTCCTCCGGCGCCACCTGCAGCGTGTACTTCAAGGTGTCGAGTTCCCGCCAGCGTGGCTTGGCCGACTTAAAAGTTGCGGGTGCGTTGGCGAGCGAACTGCTGTCGTAAACCTTCGCGCGGATCACCGCATGCGGGCACACCATGACGCACTTCCCGCACTGGATGCAGAGCACTTCGTCCCAGACGGGGATTTCCAGGGCGATGTTGCGCTTCTCCCATTGCGCCGTACCGGTGGGGAATGTGCCGTCTTTGGGCATGGCGCTGACCGGCAGTTCGTCGCCCTCTCCAGCGACGATCTTTCCAAGCACGGTGCGCACGAACTCCGGGGCGCGGTCTGACACCGGCGGCAGGACATCAAACACCGCCGTCGCCTTGGCAGGCACTTTCACTTCGTGCAGATGCGCCAGGGTCTGATCCACGGCGGCGTAGTTCTTTTGCAGAACGGCCTCGCCCCGCTTGCCGTAGGTCTGTTCGATGGCGTGTTTGATGGCGGCAATGGCTTCATCCCGGGGAAGGACGCCGCTGATGGCGAAGAAGCAGGTCTGCATGATGGTGTTGATGCGGCGGCCCATCCCGGTGTCTTTGGCCACCGAGTAACCGTCGATCACGTAGAACCGCAGTTTCTTGTCAATGATCTGCTGCTGGACCTTCTTGGGAAGATGATCCCAAACCTCTTCCGGCCCGAAGGGCGCGTTCAGCAAGAAGGTCGCTCCGGGCTCGGCGCGCGAGAGCACGTCCGTGCGTTCGAGGAAAGGATACTGGTGGCAACCGACGAAATTCGCCCTGTCGATCAGGTAGGAAGAACGGATGGGCTCCGGCCCAAAGCGCAGGTGCGAGACCGTGACTGAGCCGGCCTTCTTCGAGTCGTAGACAAAGTAGCCCTGCGCGTAGTTCGGCGTGTCCTGCCCGATGATCTTGATGGAGTTCTTGTTTGCGCCGACGGTGCCGTCCGAGCCGAGGCCGTAGAAGAGTGCCCGCACCGTCTTGGGACTCTCCGTCGAGAAGCTGGGGTCGTATTCGAGGCTGGTGTGAGTGACGTCATCCTTGATGCCCACCGTGAAATGATTCTGCGGCTGGCTCTTCTTCAGTTCATCGAGCACGGCCTTGACCATGGTCGGCGTGAATTCCTTGGAGGAAAGTCCGTACCGGCCGCCGATGACCTTTGCCGTCCGTCCCGCTTCCACGAGTGCGGTGACCACGTCCTGGTAGAGCGGCTCGCCGATACCGCCCGGCTCTTTCGTGCGATCGAGCACCGCGATGCTCTTAACGCTCTTCGGCAAGGCTCCAATGAACGCATCGATCGCGAACGGACGGAATAACCGTACCTTGAGCAGCCCGACCTTCTCGCCGCGGGCCGCCAACAATTCCACAGCCTCTTCCGCAGCTCCCACGCCCGATCCCATCAGCACGACGACGCGCTCGGCGTCCTGCGCTCCGAGATAGTCGAACAGGTGATAGCTTCGCCCGGTTTGCTTCGTGAAGCGGTCCATCACGTCTTGCACGATGGCCGGGCAGGCTCGGTAGTAAGGATTGATGGCCTCCCGCGCTTGGAAGAAAACGTCGGGGTTCTGCGCGGAGCCACGCAGGGCGGGCCGGTCGGGGCTCAGGGCTCGCTCCCGGTGCTGCCGCACGCAAGCGGCGTCCACCATGGCCCGCAGGTCATCATCGGAGAGCGGGAGAATCTTGTTTACTTCATGCGAGGTTCGGAAGCCGTCGAAGAAGTGCAGGAAGGGAATGCGTGATTCGAGCGTGGCGGCGTGCGCCACGCACGCGAGATCGTGGGCCTCTTGCACCGAGTTCGAAGCGAGGAGCGCGAAGCCAGTCTGCCGCGTCGCCATTGCGTCGCTGTGATCGCCGAAAATCGAAAGGGCGTGGGTGGCGAGCGTCCGCGCCGCCACATGGATCACCGCAGCCGTCAGCTCCCCGGCGATCTTGTACATATTGGGGATCATCAGCAGGAGGCCCTGAGACGCCGTGAACGTGGTTCCGAGCGAGCCTGCCTGGAGCGCACCGTGCAGCGCTCCAGCCGCGCCGCCCTCGCTCTGCATCTCCACCACTTGCGGCACCGCTCCCCAGATGTTCTTCTGTTTTTCCACCATCCATTGGTCAGCGAACTCGCCCATCGGCGAGGACGGCGTGATCGGGTAAATCGCAATCACCTCGCTCAGCCGATAGGCCACCGAAGCCGCGGCTTCGTTTCCATCGAGAATCACCATCTTCTGTGTCATTACGGTCTCCTGCGTTCAAATTGTCCGAATCTCGTTCGTAATCCGGGCCCGGCGGCTTCCGAGAGGGGTGGGAGGGCGGCCTGTCGATGGGACGCTTCCTTGGTTTCCAACCCGGCAGATTCTCCTGAAAGGGACGCGCATCCGAGGCTTTCGCCGGCATCCCTGCGGCAATCTGCCCAAACGCCATGTTCCAATTCGGGTTTTGCAATCAACAGCCGGCTCCACGGGGCCCTGTATCTTCTCCCAGACTGCAGCAAGGTGCAACCGCCTCGCGGGCCAGCCACTTGCCGGCCGGCAGATGTAAACTCGCCGGATTCCGGCCTTCGATAAGGTCCAACGCGAACCCCTTCCTGGAATCGTGTCCCCACTTGTAGGGTACAAGAGGCCGCACCCCAAGGCCTGTGACTTAAATCACAATTCGGTGTGATGTGCGTCACGGCTGGGTTCGCGGACTTCCTCAATCATTTCAGTGTAGGAGGCGGATCATGAAAGGGGGTGGCTCATGAAAATCATGGACGCCCGCACAAGGATCCAGCTCAAGAACATCCTTTTTGCCACCGATTTTTCTCCTGCTTCCACTGCCGCGTTGCCTGTTGCTGCCGAGATCGCGCGCCGCTACGGCGCAACGCTCTACACATTGCACGTGACGCCGGCCAGCACGTACGCCATGGCGCCGCCGGAAACTTGGTCGGCGCTCGCCGAGGCCGCGGTGACACAGACTCGCCAACAGATGACGCTTCTGCACAAGGACCTGCAAGGAGTGGAGTGCCAATCGCTGTTTGGGGACGGGGAGGTCTGGCCCGTCGTCGCAAAAGCCATCCAGGAGGAAAGGATCAACCTGGTGGTCGTCGGCACCAGGGGGCGCTCGGGGTTGGGAAGGGCAGTTCTCGGCTCGGAGGCCGAGCGGATTCTGCGGATGGCGCCGTGTCCTGTCCTGACGGTGGGTCCGCACTCACATGGCGAGACACACTCTAGTGGCGAGTTGATGGAAATCCTGTATGCTACTGACTTCGGGCCGGCGTCGGACGCCGGGGCGGCATACGCCCTATCACTGACGCAGGAGCATCTAGCGCGGCTGACGCTTCTGCACGTGGTCGAGCATCCCAGCAAGGGCGACTTGGTTCGATCAGGGCAGCTCAGCGCGCAGGCGCTCGATCGCCTGCGTGGATTGGCGCCTTCCGAGGCGGGGCTGTGGTGCGCGCCTCGATATGTGGTTGAGGAAGGCAAGCCCGCGGAGAAGATTCTCGAGGTGGCCGTGGCCCGGAAGGCTGACTTGATCGTCCTCGGCGTCCACCGGCCGGCAAGTCTTTCTGGCGCGGTCACGCATCTGCCGATGGCCACGGCCTACAAAGTGGTGGCGCACGCGACGTGTCCGGTGCTTACGGTGCGTGGCTAGAGCTGCCTACAGCTGGAATTCTGCATGGGCTCTGACGAGCGCGTGCGACGAATGGGGAGAGTTTCATGACCACAGTGACGACTACCAGTTCCTTTGATATCGCTCCGCGCCCGTCTCTCGACAGTTTCTTTTCTCCTCAGACGGTTGCGCTGGTCGGCGCCACCGACCGGGAGGGAAGCGTCGGGCGCACCGTTCTCCACAACCTTTTGCGCTCCCCGTTTACCGGCCAGATCTTTGCGGTGAACCCGAAGCGCACGGAGATCATGGGTGTGCGTTCCTATCCGGACCTGCGCGCCCTGCCGGGTCCGATGGACCTTGTGGTCGTGGTCACACCGGCAGGCAGCGTGCCCGCCGTGGTGCGCGAGTGCGTGGATGCGGGCGCGCGCTCGTGCATCGTGATCTCGGCCGGGTTCAAAGAACATGGAGCGCAGGGCGCGCAGCTCGAGCGTCAGATTCAGATGGAACTGCGCCGCGGCTCGATGCGCCTGGTCGGTCCCAACTGCCTCGGCATGATGAATCCGTGGATCGGTCTCGACGCCACGTTTGCCCAGGCGATGGCCCGCCCGGGGAACGTCGCCTTCCTGAGCCAGAGCGGAGCCCTGCTGACGGCTGTTCTCGACTGGAGCCTGCGCGAGCAGGTCGGTTTCAGCGGAATCGTTTCTACCGGGTCCATGCTCGACGTCGGCTGGGGCGATCTGATCTCCTTCTTCGGGGATGACCCGCAGACGCAAAGCATTCTGATGTACATGGAGTCGGTCGGGGACGCCCGCTCGTTCCTTTCGGCGGCGCGTGAAGTCGCGCTGAACAAGCCCATCATCGTGATCAAGGCCGGGCGGACCGCGGCGGCTTCGAAGGCCGCTTCTTCCCACACCGGGGCGCTCACCGGGAGCGACGAGGTCTTCGAGGCGGCGGTGCGGCGCTGTGGAGTGCTGCGGGTGCAGAACATTTCTGACCTCTTCTACATGGCGGAAGTCCTCGGGAAGCAGCCACGCCCGAATGGTCCCCACCTGACCGTCTTGACGAATGCTGGCGGTCCAGGCGTGCTGGCCACCGATGCGCTGATTGCCAATGGTGGTGAGTTGACTGCCCTCTCCGAAGAGACGATGAAATCCCTCGACAGCTTCCTCCCTGCGCCCTGGAGTCATGGGAACCCGGTCGACGTTCTCGGCGACGCGGACCCGGAGCGCTACGCGCACGCGCTGGAAGTGGCCATGGCCGATCCTTCGAGCGACGGCCTGCTTGTGATTCTCACGCCGCAGGGGATGACCGACCCCGCCAGCGTTGCAGACCGGCTGAAGATCTACGCCAAAGGCAGCGGCAAGCCGGTGCTGGCCAGTTGGATGGGTGCGGACGAAGTGGCCAAGGGAGAAGCGATTCTGAACGAGGCCGGCATTCCCACCTTCTCCTATCCCGACACCGCGGCGCGCGCGTTTGATTACATGTGGCGGTATTCCTACAATCTGCGCAGCCTGTATGAGATCCCGGCGATTGCGGATTCGCCGTTGGATGCCGAAGTGCGATCCCGCCAAGCCAATCAGCTTCTCGACCGCGTGCTCTCCCGGGGACGTACACTCCTCACCGAAGCGGAATCCAAAGAACTGCTCGCCATCTATGATATTCCCACGGTTCCGACGCGCGTGGCGCAGAGCGCAGACGAAGCGGCAAGGGTCGCGGGCGAATTGGGGTACCCGTCTGTCCTGAAGTTGTTTTCCGAAACCATTACCCACAAGACCGACGTGGGCGGCGTGAAACTGAATCTGGCCGACGCCTCCGCCGTCCGGCAAGCCTATCAAGCGATTGAATCCTCGGTCACCCAAAAGGCGGGAAAGAACGCGTTCCAGGGAGTCACGGTCCAGCCGATGGTGCGCCTGGAGGGTTACGAACTGATCTTGGGAAGCAGCGTGGACACGGTGTTCGGCCCGGTGATGTTGTTTGGTTCCGGGGGCCAGCTCGTGGAAGTGTATCGGGACCGCGCCCTGGCATTGCCCCCGTTGAACACGACTCTGGCGCAGCGAATGATGGAACAGACGCGGGTTTACAAGGCGCTGCTGGGCGTCCGGGGACGCGCCGCCGTGGATCTGGTCGCGCTCGAGAGGGTCTTGGTGCGGTTCAGTCAGATGATCGTGGAATTGCGGCGCGTTTCCGAAGTGGACATCAATCCGCTGGTGGCCTCGCCCAAAGGCATTATGGCGCTGGACGCACGCGTGGTCCTCGCTGACCCCAAGACCAAGGAGGAGGACCTTCCCCGGCCTGCCATCCGGCCATACCCGGCACAATATATTTCCCGTTGGCAGACGAAGAACGGCACGGATGTCCTCATTCGGCCCATCCGGCCTGAGGATGAACCTTTGATGGTGAAGTTCCACGGGACGCTTTCCGAACAGACCGTTTATTTGCGCTTCTTCCATATGGCCAACCTCAGCGCGCGCATTGCTCACGGGCGGCTTCTGCGGAAGTGCTACATTGACTACGATCGCGAGATGGCTTTGGTGGTGGAGCACGTCGGGCCCAGCGGCGAGCCCGCGATTATCGGCGTGGGCCGCTTGACGCGCATGCACGCTCCCCGGTCGGCGGAGATTGCCATCCTCATCACCGACGATTTCCAGCGCCAGGGACTCGGGGGCGAACTCATCCGGCGGCTGCTGGATATTGCGCGCATCGAGAAACTCGGCCGCATTGTGGCTCACATTCTCCCGGAGAATGCCGTCACGCGTGCCTTCTCCGACCGCTTCGGCTTCACCGTAGAACCCGCCGGGGACCAGAATCATCTGCGGGCGGTCAAGAACCTCGACTTGTAGCCGAACGGGCCCGACACCCGGCGCCCTCCTCGTGGCCATCCAGCCGAATGGTGTTCTATTCGTGTAGAGACAGTGTCTCCGCGCAGCCGGAGTGGCGCTACTCCACGTCTCCATGATCCAGGGTTGTCTCGGGAGGCCGGAAAATGAAACCCCGCCGGCCGGGGGGGAAGAAGGAGAACTGCCGGCCGGCGGGATACTGGAGGGACTCGAAGCCGCTGCTGGTTGCTATCGCTCTTTTCGAGCCGTCAACCTGATCCAGAGCGGCAATATCTTTGTGTGACCTCCTTCTACGTCACCCACAACAGAACCCCTGTATCCACTCAGGCTTTTTGCGCAGAGGCAGCCGGGGCCCCGCTGTCCGGCTGCCTCGTATGCGCCGCCTGCCCGAGCGCCCTCTCACGCTCGAGCTGCTGAATCGTCGTCACGAGCCAGCCGGTGAGGGCTTGCTCAGCCTCGCGTTGCGTGCCCCAGCGGTACAGGGCGTCCAGCGTCTCGCCCGCGGCGCTCAATGGAATCAGCCGGCAGGCGAACCTTTCATGACGAAACTCTTCCGGCACAAGCTGCATCAGCACGCATTCATGACAGGGCGCCGGATGAGCCTTGCTGTCATAGTTCATGCAGGTCGGCGAGTCCTCAAAGAAGAACTGCGGCCGCCAAGGCTCCCGCGGGGAACGTCCGTAACCGTTAGACTTCAGGTACTGGAGTTCGGACTTCAGAACCTCCAGTATGTCCCGGTCATCCCCCCGCACAACGCACCTCCAGGTGCAAAGCCAGTCTGGAACAGAGCCCGCGACTTCGCCGTGACCGTGGTCACCCTGTGATGTGACCCAAATCACAGCCCTTCGGCCTCGCCTCCGCAACACTAGGGGTGGTGCACCGGATGTCCAGACCGGCGGGGTGTGAAAGGAGGGTGGAACCGTGACGAACCGTTTCCGGTTGGTTGCTCCCTCAAGACGCCGTATAATGAAAGTCGTGGCGCGGGCACCAAACCCTTACGGCCTGGAAATCATTGAGAGTTGCTTGAATTGTCCTCACCGGGAGGAACGCCTCTTTTGCAACCTTTCCCAGGCCGCTGTGGAGCGGCTGGCCAACATCACTTCGCCCGCCTCCTATCCCAAGGGCGCCACGCTGTTCGTCGAAGGCCAGACGCCGCGTGGGGTGTTCATTGTCTGCGAAGGGCACGTCAAGCTCTCCACTTCCTCGTCCGATGGAAAGACGTTGATCTTGAGGATTGCCGAGCCGGGCGATGTTCTCGGATTGCCGGGGACGATTTCCGGGAAGCCTTACGAAGTCACCGCCGAGGTCCTTGACCCGGTGCAGGCCAATTTCATCGCCCGCCAGAGTTTCCTCACTTTTCTTCAGGAACACAGCGATGCTGCGGTCCGCGTGGCCGAGCAATTGAGCGAAACCTACCACTCCGCTTTCGCCGAGATGCGCACGATCGGCCTGTCCCATTCAGCCGAGGAGAAGTTCGCGCGGTTCCTCCTGGACTGGTCGTCCGATCACACGCGGGAAAGAGGCCCGGTCCGGCTGAAGCTCCCTCTGACCCACGAGGAAATCGCGCAAATGATCGGCGCCTCACGCGAGACGGTCACCCGACTCTTCGCCGAGTTGAAGAGGAGACGCATCCTCCAGGTGAAGGGCTCGACTCTCGTGATCACGGATCGCGGAGAGCTTGAAAAACTGGTGGGTTCATAGCACTATTCCTTCTGCCGGTCGGGCCCTGGGGATGCCCGGCCTTTCGTTTGTGACCTATGTCACATATAGGCATGACGCGGGTCACATACTTTGGTCTCCAAGGCATTGCACGATGCAAACGCATTGGGTCCCTGGGTCTCGACGTTGGGGGGGCGTTTTCACTTCTGGAGGGAGACACATGGAACATTGGGGGAGATCCCGTGCAACCCCGCTTTTTGCCGCCCTGGTTCTGACCGTTTCGCTGCTGTTCCTGTGTCAGGTCGCAAGATCGCAAACTCAGACTGCCGCGCCCGCGCCAGCGAAGCCGTCGAAGGATTCCGGGTACGTGGGTGCGGAGACCTGCAAGACGTGTCACGAAGAGATCTACAACGGCTGGGAGAAGAGCCCTCACTGGAAGCAGACATACAAAGAGGGCGGCATCGCGAAGCACGGCTGCGAGGATTGCCACGGTCCCGGTTCAGCTCACGTCGAGAGCGGTGGGGACATCACCAAGATTTTCGTCTTTAACGATCACTCGGCCAAGGAGATCAACGACCGCTGCCTCACCTGCCACGCGGGCGGTTCGCAGCACATGAATGCGATCAACTCGATTCACTCGGCCAGCGATGTGAGTTGCATCTCCTGCCACTCCCCGCACCACGCGGAGACGAATGAGTTCCTCCTGAAGAAATCGCAGCCCCAGCTTTGCTTCTCGTGCCATCTCCAGCAAAAAGCCCAGTTCGACATGCCGTTCCATCATCGGGTGAACGAAGGGCTGGTCCAGTGCACCGACTGTCACAATCCGCACGGCACAGTCAAGCCCAAGCAGGTGCAGACTTCCTCCACGCAGAATGCGGTCTGCTTCAAGTGTCACACGGACAAGCAGGGGCCTTTTGTGTTCGAGCATGCGCCCGTAAAGATCGATGGATGCCAGTCGTGCCACCTGACGCACGGTGGACCAAATCCCCACATGTTGAAACTGAGCAACGTCAACCTGCTCTGCCTGCAGTGCCACACGACTTCGTCCTTCAGCTCCGCGCCGGGAGCTCCTTCGTTCCACAACCAGGCGAGCTTTTTTCAGTCGTGCGTGCTGTGTCACTCGCAAATTCACGGCTCCAACTTCGATGCAACCTTCTTCAAATAGAAGGCGCCATAAACTCTTTTTCAATTATGGAGAAGGCAGGCAAGCCAAACAGACGGTAAGCCGGGAATGATATTTTTGAACGGGGGAGAGAAAAGCTATGAAAAACCGCCTGGGGGTTCACTCGATTCCTTCCGTCGTCTTTATCGTGGCGCTCTTCCTTTCGCCTGTTGCCCGCGCCCAAGACAACCCCGGAGAATCGAAAGGAATTAATTCGGGCGATTACAATATCCACTCGTCAATCGAATTCGGCTATCGACTGAGCGAAATCAACGGCAACATAAACACCTACAATACGTTCGAGAACCTCGGTTCCGGCCTCCGCCTCTTCGACTTTTCCCTGGACATGCGCTCTTTGAACCACCAGGGAATCTTCTTCGACAGCCTGAGTTTCAGCAACTTCGGATATGGCGGCGATCCAAACGACGTGACGCGCCTGCGCGTCGAAAAGAATAAATGGTACGACTTTCGCTCGCTATTCCGCCGCGACAAGAACTTTTGGGACTATAACCTGTGGGCCAACCCGTTGAACCCGGCCAGATTGAACCCGGCGGGGTCTTTGACGACCGGCTGCTACGTGGGTCCGCCTACGACGGCTTTCCCACAGGGCGCTCCGGCATTCTGCTCGAACCCTGCCGTGGCGCAAAGCAATTCACTTCACGCACTGGATCTTGTGCGCCGCATGCAGGACTACGATCTCACGCTGCTTCCGAATTCGGCGGTGCGATTCCGACTGGGGTATTCCCGTAACCGCGACGAGGGACCCGGTTCCTTCACCACGGATGCGGGGACGATATCGGCCTTCAATGAGATCTATAGCTACACGACGAATGCCTATCGCGCCGGAGTCGATTTCCGCGTCCTGCCCCGAACGACGCTTTCCTTTGACGAGTTCCTCAGTTACTACAAGCAGGACAACGTCATTGCCGATAACCCCGCTGTCAATCCGCAGAATTTCGGATTCGTCCTCGCAAACCCTTCGGGGCTGGGCACGCCGAACGGCACCCTCGTAGACCTGGGAAACATTTGGAGTACGCAAACACCCGCCGAGGCCCTCCCCTGCGCGACTCCGATCGTGGCCGGCACGGCCAACACCGCCACCCCCACGTGCAACGGATTCTTGTCCTATAGTCAGGTAGGCAATCCGCGGAACTTCATGCCCACGGAGCGATTCCGCTTCCAATCGAACTATTTCAAGAACTTCGAAATGTCCGGCTCGGCAGGTTACAGCTCAAGCGACTATGCATACTCTGACCTCTCAGAGGTCGTGAACAGTTGGACCTCCCGGACTGCGGCGCGTGGAAGTACGGCGGGAGGACCGGTAAAAAGCAAGCGTGTTTCGGTGAACGCGGATTGGTCCGGTGTGTATTCCATAAATGGCAAGCTCCGGATCCTCGATTTCTTCCGGTATGACAACTGGCGCACCCCGGGAATGTGGGCGCTCGACGAAACGAATATCTTTGGCACCGGCTATGCGGGTCTGGCCGGCTTGCAACAGAGTCAGGCAGTCTTCAACACGACCAATTGCCCTCCGGGCTCCAATGCGCTGACTTGCCCGCAGCACGCGGCAAACTCGGCCGCCGATGTGATCACCGGTCTGGCCTCATCGTTTCTGGGCCAGAACCTGAAATCAAACACTCTAGAGCTCCAATACGACTTCAACAGGCGCCTGGGCGCCCATATCGGCTACCTCTACACGAACCGAACCATCGCCCAGTTCAGCGATACGAACGACTCGGGGCTGATCTATTTCCCGGGTGGCACAACCGCGACGGCGGCGAATGATTACCTCGCCGCGCGCGGTAGTTGCGCCATGGTTGCTGGCGCTCTGCCCGCCGGGTGCACGCTCAATGCAGACGGGTCGGTGACTTTTGCCGCTCCTGCGGCGGCGAGCCCAACTCGCAGTCTCACAGCCATCAATGAGAATGCGTTGCTGCTGGGGGTCGTCGCGCGTCCCCTGAATGCCCTGCGCATCACCGCCGACCTGGAGTTCGGTTACAATGACGCCTCCTATGCGCGGATCGATCCCCGGGAAGTGCAGTCCTACAAGATCCATGCGAATTACAAACCGCACCCGTGGGCCACGCTCGATGGCGCGGTTGAGATTCATGAAAACCGCGACAACGTCTCGACAGTGGACGACCTGGAGCACGACCGCTCGTACAGCTTCGCCACGATATTGACGGCGAATCCGCGCCTGTCCGTCGACTTCGGATACAACTACTGGAACGTCTACAGCCAGTCGTTAATCTGTTTCGCGTACTCCACTTCCTCTGCAAACCCGGCGCCCCCGCCCGCCACTCTGCCTGTGTCCACGTTCCCGCCCGGTGCGCCGATGCTGCCGACGGGGCCGGCGTGCCCGATTACAGGTGCGTCGTCGCCCCTGGGAACGCTTTCGACATATGGCAGCACGGATCATTTCGCCCATGCCGCCGTGATGTGGAAACCCATGAAGCGGGTGACGGCGATGGCGGGTTATGGCGGCAGCTTTGTCCGCGGCAACACGATTTTCCTGAACCCTCTCACGCCTTCCGGCACACTTGATTTCAACTATCAAAGACCGTACGCGTCGATTGCCATCGATGTCTATCGAGGCCTCACCTACAAGGTGTCTTGGAATTATTACGGGTTCAACGAGGCGGGAAACGCGAACCCATTTGGACTTGCGGCGATTCAGTTGCCGGACTTTAACGGCAGCAATGCCACATTCTCGTTCCGGTATTCGTTTTGAGTTCAGGTGAGATGCGAGGAGGGGAATGTGTGCTATCTTTGGCCGGTTCCTTGGGGAGGACAGTGATGAATCAGAGAGTGTTTCGGGCGGGTTCTATCTTGCTATCGATGGTTTCCATTCTGTTTCTCTTTGCAGTGTCAGTCCGCGCGCAGGGCGATAAAGCGACTGTCTACAAGACGAAGTGCGCCATGTGCCACGGGCCCGATGGAAGCGCCAGTACGCCCATGGCCAAGTCCCTCAAGATCCGAGACTTTCGCTTGCCCGAAGTTCAAAAGCAGACCAATGCCGAGCTGACCCAGATCATTACGAAGGGCAAGGGGAAGATGCCCGCCTTTGAAAGCAAGGTGAGCAAAGAGCAGATCGAGCAGTTAGTAGCTTACGTTCGGGAGCTGGGCAAGAAGCACTGAGTTCCTGGCGGCATTCGCCAGCACAGCACGCCACTATGCAGATTCCGGAATCCCCCCGGGTGCAGCCGGAGCGGCGCCGCTTGGTGGAGATCTTATTGGGCGGCGGGCTCGTTGCCTCGGTTGCGTCTTTTCTCTACCCAGTCCTGCGCTATCTGGTTCCGCCTGCAGTCCCGGAGCTTGGCGGGGACGAGGTGGTGGCCGCGAAGGTCGGTGAGTTGAAGCTGAACGGCTCGAAAATCTTCCGTTTTGGCAATCGTCCCGGCATATTGATCCTGACAGCAGAAGGGGAATACCAGGCCCTGTCAGCCACCTGTACCCATCTAGGCTGCACGGTACAGTTCCGCAGCGACCTGCACGAAATCTGGTGCGCCTGCCACAACGGTCTTTACGACCTGAATGGACGCAACATCTCGGGCCCGCCTCCGCGTCCGCTGGAGGCCTTCCAAGTCCAGGTGCGCGGCGATGAAGTGGTCGTCCGCCGCAAGCGGGAGGCCTGAGGTGGGCCTGCTGATCCGCGCCCGCGACTGGCTCGATGAACGCTTTTCCTGGGCGGAACTGATTGCGCCGCTGCGCGAGAAGACGGTTCCCGTCCACCGGCTTTCCTATTGGTACTTCCTCGGCGGCATCACGCTCTTCCTTTTTATCGTCCAGGTGTGCACCGGGATCCTGCTGCTCCTTTACTACCGGCCGAGCGCCGACGGGGCGTTTGAAAGCGTGCAGTTCATCATGACGCGCGTGCAGTTTGGCTGGCTGGTGCGGTCCATTCATTCCTGGTCCGCCAACCTGATGATCTTCACCGCACTGGCGCACATGTTCAGCGTGCTGTTCTTGCGCTCCTACCGCAAGCCGCGAGAGCTGACCTGGGTCAGCGGCATGTTGCTGCTGTTTCTGGTGCTGGGCTTCGGCTTCAGCGGATACCTGCTGCCCTGGAACACGCTGGCGTTTTTTGCCACCAAAGTGGGGACGCAGATCGTCGGCCAAGTGCCGCTCGTGGGTCACTGGCTGATGATTTTTCTGCGCGGCGGCGAAGACGTGACCGGCGCCACGCTGACGCGCTTCTTCGGGTTCCACGTGGCTGTCCTGCCCGGACTGGCCACCCTGCTGATCGCGCTGCACCTTCTGTTGGTCCAGCGCCTCGGAATCAGTGTCCCGCCCAGAGTGGAAAGGCAGTGGCAGATACACCCCGAGCAGGCCCGTGAGATGAAATTCTTTCCCAGCTTTTTTCTGCGCGAACTGATGGCGTGGTATATCGCGCTGGGCGTGCTCGGCGCGCTGGCTGCCCTGTCACCCTGGGGACTCGGCGTGAAGGCCGATCCCTTTTCTCCGGCTCCGGCCGGGATCAAGCCGGAGTGGTATTTCCTGTTCATGTTCCAGACGCTGAAGTTGATCCCAGCCAGGCTGTGGTTCGTGGACGGAGAGGTTCTCGGCATCTTCGTCTTTGGCCTCGCGGGACTCATCTGGCTCCTGCTTCCGTTTTTCGATCATCTCGGTCAGGGACGCGGCCGGAGGCTGATCCTGGGCGGGGGCATTTTCGCGCTCGCCTATATGGCGGCGATGACCATCTATGGCTATGTGGCGAAATAGGCTGCTGAGCGGATTCCCGGGGCCATTCCTGGCGGTGTGGTTCCTCGCGGGAGTGGCCTATGGACAAGCGCCAAACACTTGCGTGGACTGCCACTCCGCTCTGGATCCGCCGTACCAGGTGACGCAGGAGCAGTTCTCCCACGATATCCACGCGCAAAAAGGATTGACCTGCGCCAGTTGCCACGGCGGCGACCCCAGCAAGGCCGACATGGACGCCATGAGCAAGGCCGCAGGGTTCCGTGGCAAGATCGAGCGGCAGCAGGTTCCGTCCCTGTGCGGCCGCTGCCATTCCGACGCCGCCTACATGCGCCAATTCAATCCCTCGCTGCGCACCGACCAGTACAGCCAATACCTGACCAGCGTTCATGGCAAACGGCTCGCCAAGGGAGACCAGAAGGTCGCCGTCTGCACCGATTGCCACGGCCTGCACGACATTCGTCCGCCCAGCGACACCCGGTCCGGGGTCCATCCTCTCAACGTCGCCCAGACCTGCGCCCGCTGCCATGCGGACGCGTCCTATATGAAGGGGTATTCCATTCCGACCGATCAGTTCGCCGACTACAGCGCCAGCGTGCACCATGAGGCACTGGCCGTGCGCGGCGATCTAAGCGCTCCGACCTGTTCCACCTGCCACGGTAATCACGGCGCCGCGCCCCCGGGAGTTGGCACCGTCCAGAATGTCTGCTCCACCTGCCACGTCTTTCAGGCGCAATTGTTTGAGTCCAGTCCGCACAAAGCGGCCTTTCAAGCCGCGTCGCTGCCGGGGTGCGTCGTGTGTCATGGCAATCATCGTGTGAGCCGCACCTCCGATGCGATGCTCGGCGCTGGCCCTCAGTCGGTCTGCCTCCAGTGTCACATCGAGGGCGATCCTGGCCACCAGGTGGCCGGCGAAATGCACCAGCGTTTGACTGCCCTGGAAGTCGCAATCACGAGTGGCGACCAATTGCTTGCCCGTGCGGAGTCCTCTGGCATGGAAGTCGGCCAGGCCCGCCTGGAGCAAGATCAAGCCCGGGACGCGTTGATCAAAGCTCGCGTGACGATTCACACGTCCCAGGTTGCTCGCGTGGACGAGGATGTCCAAGGCGGCCTGAAAATCGCCGCGAAGGCTTATCAGGGAGGACAGAACGCACTGGCTGAGCGCAACTATCGGCGCAAGGGGCTGGGATTGTCTTTGCTCACCATCGTCATTGTATTGATAGCCCTGTTCCTCATGATCCGGCAAATCGAGCGCAAGCCGAGTTGATCGTGCAGCCTGGCCGCTCGATATCGTGTAGCCAGGGGCTTGACCTGAAGGGTCGGCGAGAATTGCCAGGGTTGTTCCGTGAGGCGAACCGGGGCGGCAGTGACTGGTTTCTGCCGCAGATTTTTGGGTCAAATCCGGCTACACTATCCGTGCCGTATGCATTCCCAGGGGCGGTGTGGATTCACCCCGCACCGCGCCGACAATCCAATCTCGGAGGGAAACATGTTCAAGAGCTGGGCTGGAAAGCTGGCGATGAGCGCGCTGGCGGCAGCGACCCTTTGTTTGTTGAGCTTGCCGGCGCGTGCGCAGAGCGGAGGGGAAAAGACCTATAAGACGAAGTGCGCCATGTGCCACAGCCCCGACGGGAGCGGTAGTTCGCCGACCGGCAAGGCCCTCAAGGTGCGCCCGTTCTGCTCTGCTGAAGTGAAGAAAGAAACGGACGCGGAGTTGACCGAGATCATCGTCAAGGGCAAGAACAAGATGCCCTCCTACGACAAGAAGCTCACCGAAACCGAGGTCAAGGACGTCGTCGCCTACATCCGGGGCTTGTGCAAGTAGGCGGCAATCATGAAACCGGGCTCATGAATCTTCCGCCTCGCCGCGGTCCGCAGCTTGGCCCGTTGACAAATGGGGAAGGAAAGAAGGAGACCTACTGCTCCGTCCGATGAGTATTCGTGAGCCCGTGCGGGATTGGCTTCGTCTCCTCTATTACTTGGGGCAGAACGTAACTTCGCTTGTGGGTGCGGTGCTGACCACCAGCAGCGCGCTCACCATGATTGCCTTTTGGTTCTACGACGTTTTTCTTCCCGGGCCCCCGCATCCCTACATCGGCATCCTGATTTATCTCCTCCTGCCCGGCGTTTTCGTCTTCGGGCTCGCGCTGATGCCCATTGGAATCTGGTTACGCCGCCGGTCTTTGCTCGCGATCGACAGGCTGCCCACGATTTTCCCCGCCATCGATCTCCGCCAGCCGATGGTCCGGCACGGAATCTGGCTGGTATCGGCGGCGACTCTGCTGAATTTGGTGATCTTCGGCACCGCTTCCTATCGCGGCGTGAACTACATGGACTCGACGCAGTTCTGCGGCCAGACCTGCCACACGGTCATGCAGCCGGAATTTACCGCGTACCAGAATTCGCCGCACTCGCACGTGGCCTGCGTCGATTGCCACATCGGACCCGGAGCGTCCTGGTTTGTGCGCTCCAAACTCTCCGGAGTGCGCCAGATCATCGCGGTGACTTTTCACACTTACTCAAGGCCCATTCCTTCTCCGGTCAAGTATCTGCGTCCCGCGCGCGAGACCTGCGAGCAATGTCATTGGCCTCAGCGTTTTTCGAGCGACAAGTTCGAAGTGCTCACCAAGTTCAAGGACGACGAAAAGAACACGCGTCTGACCACCGTGCTGGTCGTGAAGATTGGGGGCCACGCCTGGCAAGGGGGGCTGGGCATCCACGGCCGGCATCTCGATCAAGGGTCGCGCATCCGTTACATCTCGAGCGACGCGCAACGCCAGGTGATCCCGGTGGTTGATTACACCGATGATTCGGGCAAGACCGTCGAGTACGTCTCGACCGACGTTGCGGTCACCAAGGAACAGCTTGCCGCGAGTGAACACCGCACGATGGATTGCGTGGATTGCCACAACCGGCCCACTCACGCCTTCGAATTGCCGGAAAACGCCGTGGACAAACGGATGGCGCAAGGGGCGATCAATCCCGAACTGCCATTTATCAAGAAGAAGGCAGTCGAGCTGCTCAAGGCTGATTACCCCGACCGCAGCACTGCCCGGCAGCGAATTGCGGGCGGACTCGAGGATTTCTACCGCACCAGCTATCCCCAGGTTTACCAGGCGCGCCGCGGCGTGATTCAGCAGTCAGGCCAAGAAATCACGGCGATTTACCTGCGCAACGTCTTCCCCACAATGCGTCTGGCCTGGGGCACACACCCCAACAACATCGGCCATACCGATTCCCTGGGCTGTTTCCGCTGCCACGATGGGAGCCACGTCAGCGCCGACGGCCGGATGATCACCAACGATTGCTCGGCGTGTCACAATCTACTGGCCATGGAAGAGGAAAACCCCAAGGTCCTTGCGGACCTCGGAATGAAGTAGAGGGCGCGGGGAGTCTCATGTTTCTGCCGGCAAATGTGCAGCGCGGCGTGCGACAACGAGCGTTCTTCGCGGGGCTGTTGGCGTGTTTTGTCTCGGCGCTCGTTCCCACGTTTTCCGCAGCCCAAAGCAGCAAGGCCCAGCCGCTCAAGCAGGATGAAACCTGCCTCGCCTGTCATGGCCAGCCGGGATTCAAGTCCGGCGCCGGCAAGAATATTTCCGTCGATCCCGCAAAGCACTCGGCGAGTGCGCACGGCAGCCTGGCTTGCCAGGACTGCCACACAACGATCAAGGACTATCCTCATCCGGCGAAGATTCCCCGCGTCGAGTGCGCCTCCTGCCATGCCGGCGAAGCAGCCGATTTGCCAAACAGCATTCACGCTGTACTCGGCGACCAACCTTGCCAATCGTGCCATGGCAACCCGCACGAAGTCCGGCCCGGGGCGCAAATCGCGCTAACGAAGTGCGCCGAATGCCACGCGCAAGAAGTGAAGGAATTCCAGGACAGCGTCCACGGACAAGCCGTCAAAGCGGGCGACCCGTTCGCTCCCATCTGTGCTTCCTGCCACGGCCCCGCGCACAAGATTCAGGCGTCGAGCGATCCTGCCTCGATGGTGGCCCGCAAGAATCTCGCCGATACCTGCGCCGCCTGCCACAGCAACAAGGATTTTCTAGCTCGCCACCACTTTCCGGTGGCGCACCCGGTGGAACAGTACAAGCAGAGCGTCCACGCGCGAGCCGTCGCGGCGGGAAAAGAGGCCGCCACCTGTTCGAGTTGCCACGGCAGCCATGCGATTTTTCCGGCCCGGGATTCGCGCGCGAAGATCAATCACTGGAACCTCGCCGCCACCTGCGGCCAGTGCCACGGCGAGATCGCCAAGACGTATCTCTCGAGCGTGCACGGGCAGGCCATGGAGGCCGGCGTGCGCGACGCTCCGGTCTGTTCGGATTGCCATGGCGAGCACCTGATCCTCGCGCCGGCCGAGCTGGGATCGCCCGTCAATCCCTCGCAGGTTTCCGCCGCCACCTGCGGCCGCTGCCACGGCGATCAGCAGCTCATGGAGCGATACAACATCCCGGCGGATCGCGTGCCTTCTTATGCCGATAGCTTTCACGGCCTGGCGATGCGCGAAGGCTCGCAGACCGTCGCCAATTGCGCCTCCTGCCACGGCGTGCACAACATCTTTCCGTCGAGCGACCCCCGCTCGACGGTCTATTCCGCCAATCTTGCTAACACCTGCGGCAAATGCCACTCGGGTGCGGGTACGCACTTCGCCATCGGCCCGGTCCACGTGCAGGTCACGGCCGGCCCCGCGCATCCCACGGTCAAGGTAATCCGCTTGCTCTACTGGTTTCTGATTCCGCTGGTCCTCGGGTTCATGATTCTGCACAACGTCGTGGATTTCGTAGCCAAACTCATCCGCCGCCGTCGCATGTTCGCGAAACCCCCGCAGATCGAGCGCATGGACCTCACCTTCCGCATCTTCCATTGGATCGTGATGCTCAGTTTTCCCATCCTGGTGATCACCGGCTTCGGCCTGCGGTATCCGGACCAGTGGTGGGCGCGCCCGATGGTCCTCATCGAATCGCACTACGCGTTCCGCGGCGCGCTGCATCGCGCGGCGGGGGTCCTGCTCCTCGTCGCCATGACCTATCACGTCGTCCACTTGGCGCTAAACCCGCGCGACCGCAAGTTTGTCCGCTACATGTTGTTGCGCTCCGGCGATCTCCGCGACATCTTTCATGTCGTCCGCTACAACCTCGGCTTCACCAAGGTGCGTCCGGAGTTCGGCAGGTTCAACTACGCGGAAAAAATCGAGTACTGGTCGTTCGTCTGGGGCACGATCATCATGAGCCTCTCGGGCTTCCTGCTCTGGTTCAATAGTTTTACGTTGCGGCATTTCCCCAAGTGGGCGCTCGACGCCGCCACCGCCGTCCACCTTTACGAAGCGGTGCTGGCCGCGCTCTCCATTTTGATCTGGCACTTCTACATGGTGATTTTCGACCCGGACATCTATCCAACCGACCTTGCTTGGCTCACCGGCAAAGTTCCCGTCGAGCACTACATCCACACGCGTCCCGCTTATGTGCAAGAGGAACTTGCAGACGAAGCCGCGCAGGCGCCGAAGGAAGACGGAAGCGCTCCGAAGCCGCCCGCCGCCCCGGCCTCAGGCCCAGCCGCGCCGGCGCCGGCTAAGAGTGAAGCTCCTCCTGCCGCGCCCTCACCCGAAGCGCCAAAGGACCGCGCCAGAGGTACGAGTCCCCCCGAGACACCTCCCGAGCACAAGTAGCGGCGACTTTAGGCTGCCGTGTGTGAAGTCGTACTGGCTGCCTGCTGTTCCTAGAGGCCAGCTTTACGTGGGCAGCTTCCTCTTTGTACTGGCCGCCCTTCGCGCCTCAGGAAGCCCAGCTTCACAATAGGCGGAAAAGTTCGACGCTTTGCCGATCGCGCCTTTAGGCGCGACGCAAAGCCAATCTACATTCCTCCACCTTGCCGCTTGCCCTGTTTGTCCCGAGTGATTCTCACGAGGGGAGCGTAGTCGAAGGGCGCGCCGCGGTTGGAGTCTATCCCGACTGTGCTCGTCGGGGCGTCCCGACTGCCTTTGTCGGGAAGCGCCATCTTTTCTCTCGCTGCGCGCGCTCCGCTTGCATTCTCGGCTGAATCCGCAATGCTCGTGCGACAATTGCCGGCACCGTTGCGAGACGCACTTGTCGCTGACGGAACCGGGTGACGTGCAGTTGACTCAACAGGACAGGTGACGTAACGCGCACCAAGCGGGAAATTGAGAACGATGCCACGATGCTCGGTCAATTCCCGGAATTCCACTTCGCTTAAGGCTGCTTTGTAAGTTGCCGGTGGTACTGCGAGATGCCTCTCGGAAGATCTCGAAGCTCCCCGATCGCTGTTGCGGAATTCCCTTATCTCTTTGCTGGAGAAGGACCGTTGCAGCAAATCTGCGCGTTCGCCTGCGAGGCCGCGCGCGGAGATTGGTGGTAAAGTATAGTCCGATTCAGATTCCCGTCGAAGTCATGATGATCACCATTTCCAAAGAGAACTATCTTAAGGCCATTGCAGAGGCTGAGGCGGAAGGCAAGACCGTGATCTCCGCGCTCCTTGCGCATTGGCTTTCCGTGACACCACCGGCGGTAACCGCCGCCCTAAAGCGACTGAGAAGAGACGGCCTGGTCACGATTGAGAACGGCCGTATTCGGCTGACTTCCGGAGGGCGGAAGGTCGCGGAGCGAACCATTCTTCGCCATCACCTGATCGAGCGCATGCTCTCCGAGATTTTCGGCATGGGATGGGTTGAAGTGCACGACGAAGCAGAGCGTCTCGAGCATGCCGTTTCTCCGGCATTTGAGAAGAAACTCGTCAAAATGCTGGGGCCTAGAGAAACCTGCCCTCACGGGAATGGTCTGGTTGTTATGAACCCCGAGCGACGGCGAAAAAAGGGTCAGCGCTTGCTCAGCGAAGCCGAGGCGGGCTCAAGATACCGAGTGTGCAGCGTATACGAAAGGGACCGCAAGCTGCTGGAATTCCTGCAAGAAAGAGGAATCCGTCCGGGCACTCGTCTGAAAGTCGAATCTCAGAACTACGATGGGACTGCCATTCTAGAGATTAAGAGAAAGCGCATCGCGCTGGGTTCTCCGGTGGCGGAGCGGATCTGGGTAGCACGAGAGCACGAACGGAACTTCCGTTAATCCCAGTTAATAAAATCTGGTACAATGCGGTTTATTGCGTGGGGATGCATCGGTATGTCCCGAGCACGGCGATGAAGAAGGTGCCGGGGAATCGAAGGGCACTGCGAGGGAACCGCTTATGGGCGTAGGACCTCTGTCCAGGGTGACGGCGCAAGTCGTCACCCAAGGGGACGTCGCGATCACCCACGAGGATGTCGATCGTGCGCATGACCGGGTGCGTGTGTCCGCGGCGCGCGCCCAGCGGGGCGTCTTTTCCGGGTTCCGTCTGCTGTGGCTGCTCGTCGGACCTGGAATTCTCGTCATGCTGGGAGAGAACGACGGCCCTAGTATGCTTTCCTACGCCGCGACGGGCGCACGGTTTGGAATTGGATTCTTCATACCCTTCGTTGTGCTCACCTTCTGCATGGCGGTCGTCGTACAAGAGATGACCATGCGTCTGGGTTCCGCCACTCATCGCGGTCACGCGGAATTGATCTTTGACCGCTTTGGGCCGTTTTGGGGCTGGTTCTCAATGATCGACCTGGGCATCGGCAATTTCCTGACGCTGATCACTGAGTTTATTGCCATCCGCGCAGGCCTGGGATTTTTTGGCGTGCCCGCGTGGGCTGCCGTCGTCAGTGCGCTCGTGTTCTTGTTCTTGGCCGTCATAACGCACCGTTATTGGACATGGGAACGAACCCTGCTCGCTATCGCCGTATTCAATCTCGTTTTCGTTCCTGTTGCCCTGCTCACATACCCGAATTGGCACTCTGTCGGTCGTGCGCTCATCACCTGGCAGCCGCTCCCTGGCGGTTTGAGCAAAGACACTCTGATCATCGTGCTGGCTGACATCGGCGCCACTGTGACCCCGTGGATGCTTTTCTTTCAACAGAGCGCAACGGTTGACAAGGGACTCACCAGAAAAGACATCCATCTTGGCCGCATCGATACGGTCGTAGGGGCTGCTTTGGCCGCGATAGCTGCGGTCGCAACGATGCTTGCAACAGCGCCCTTGTTCGCTCACCACATGACTGCCGAGAACTTTCAGGCAGCTGAATTCGCGCAAGCACTCCAGCCTTTGATCGGGCGATTCGGCGCGGTATTGTTCGCGCTCGGTATCGTGGAAGCCGGGATGGTTGCGTTAGTCACGATTTCCAGTTCCGCCGCCTATGCGTTCGGAGAGGTAGCGCGCAGGCCTCATAGCCTGAACCTGCCTATGGCGGAAGGCAAGGCTTTCTACTCTGTGTTGTTCCTCTGCGCGGCGGCCGCCGGAGCAATCGTCTTAATCCCTGGGCTTCCACTGGTATATGTGGTTCTGCTGGTCAACGTGGTCGCAGTGCTGGCGATGCCGCCCGCACTCGTGTTCCTCTTCATGCTCGCGAATGACCGGGAAGTCATGGGCGATCTTGTGAGTCCGAGGTGGGCGAACGTACTTGCTACGAGCGTAGTCGTTTTTCTGACACTTGCTGGCGTGCTCTTCGGCATCAGTGTGATTGCGCCGAACATCTTTGCGTTTCTAGGCGGGACGTAGGAGGACCGAAGGATGCCCTCAAAAGACAAAGGACACAGTGCGATCACCTCCTCCGATCAAGAACTGGTTCTGTCGTCGCTCGAGCCGGAACAACTCGCCGGGCTGAAGAAACATCTTATTCCCCGGCGCCACCTGAGGGGGCTTGAGAAGTTCGTCGTGTGGTCTCTTCGAATCTATCTGGTGTTCATGATGGCGGTCGTTCTATACCAGGTGTGGACCAGTCTGCATTAGAACGGGAAGGGAAGCCAGCCTGGGGAAGTTGCCGTCAGAATTCCCCGCCCATCCCCCAAAAGGCCTGTTGATAACTATACCGTTCATATTGCAGTATGGTAACTATAGTGCTACAATAGCTCGTGAAAAGTCGCTCCAACCGCGCCAACTCCTTCAGAACGCACTCTTACGAAAAAAGCGCCTGTAAGTCCCGTGGATCTCACTCTTACGAAATCATTGGACTTAAAATGCCCTCGAATCACACTCTTGCGAGAAGAGGGGGTGTCCCTCCACTTTCCCACATGACCCCAAGCGCTCCGCTGCGTCGCCCAAAGCCAACTACGTCCCCTGTCCTTTTTGTTTGGTCGTGGATCTGCGCGCTCGTGCATTGGCCTACCAAAGGAAGGGAATCAAACGGTAGCGGACGCGCTGGGTGTACGCGGCGTAGCCCGCGAGTTCACGCTTCAAGAATCGTTCCTCGACATGGATGCGCAGGACGAGCATTCCGACCGGGACGATTGCGAACAATGCAGCGGCGTAGGATTCCAGCCACAACGCCATGCCGACAGCGAGGGCGACGCAGCCCGAATACAGCGGATGCCGCACCACACCGTACACGCCGGTATCCACCACGATCTGTTGCCGTTCGGCTTGATGCTTCACGACCGGCGCGGCGAAAGCATTCTCGCGAAAGGCCAGGGAGACGATCAGCCAGCCCACAAGAAACAGAACCAGTCCCAACGACGAAACCACTCCTCCGGGCTGGCGCATCAGGTGGAAGTGAAATACGTCCAGCGGAATGAAAACAATCACGCCGTAGAGCGCAGCCACGTAAAAGACCACGACGATCTTGTCCGCGAGGGGCTGCCCCTTCTGGATGAGCGGTTTGAAGCGCTCGTTGAGGAGGTCCGGGCGGCTGGCGAAGACGCCAACCATCGTCGCGATCGAAACCGTGATGATCACCCCGAGGAACACCCAGGCGCGCCACCAACTCAACGTCCACGCGGGCAGAAAAAGGAAGCCGCCGAAGATGAGCAGCTCCATGACGAGGCCCGCGATCAATTTACGGACGAACATGCACGGCTAACGCTTGGCGACCCAGAGAAGCAGTCCGAAGATGACCACCGGGATCAGCGCCAGCAGGATGTAGAAAAGGATGCGGCGCAGTACCGGCGAGCGGCGCTGCTTCCAGTCGCGCAATTCGGGACGGTCGGCCACGCCGACCTTCTCGGGGTGCTCGAGGTCCATGGCCATCTCGTGGGCGTTGGCGTAACGGTTTCGCCGGTCGCGTTCGATGGCGCGATAGATGATTTCCTGAAGCTCGGGAGAAATATTGGGATCGAGTTCGCGCGGCGGAGTCGGATTGTTCAGCAGCCGATCGTTCATGATGGCGAAAGGACTCGGCCCTTTGAACGGCACCTCGCCGGTGAGCATTTCGTAGAGCATCACGCCCAGGGCGTAGATGTCGCTGCGTCCGTCGCCGCGCTTTCCCTTGACCTGCTCGGGAGAGATGTAATCGGGCGTGCCCATGGCTTGCGTCAGCTTCGCAAAGGTCAAACGGCGCGCGCCCGCCTTGCCCGCGATGCCGAAGTCGATGAGCTTGATGCGGTCCTGATCGTCGACCATGACGTTTTCGGGCTTGAGGTCGCGATGGACCACGCCGTGGCTGTGAATGTAGTCGAGCGCGGAGCAGATTCCCAGGGCGATGCGCACGGCGCGGTCCGGTGGAAGCTTCTTCTGATCGTTGAGGATCTTCCGCAACAGGCGTCCATCCACCCACTCCATCACCATGTAAACGCGGCCGCGGTCGTCGTCCTTGAAAACCTTCATGACGCCCGGGTGATCGAGCGTGCTGCCGATGTCTTCCTCGCGGCGGAAGCGGTCGAAGAAGAGCGGGTCGCCCTCCATCTCGGGGTGCGGGATCTTTATGGCCACGGACCGGCCGTTGCGTGTGTCCGTGCCGCGGTAGATCGAGGCCATGCCGCTGCGGGCGACAAGCTTCTCAATGCGGTAGTGGTCGAGTTGATCGCCGGAAAAGAGTGAAGTCATCCGCAGCGCGCGTCAGCGGCGAGGAACCGCGGGCGAATCATGGTTCAGCGAAGCTTGTACGGGCGCCCGCGGTACATGCCCACGCGTTCGACGCCTCGAACGCGGATTAGCTGGACGCTGATATTATCGTTGCCGTCCCACTCGTTGGCAAGCTCGACCAGACTTTGCGCGGCCATCTCTAAGTTCGAGGAGCGGCCGACGACGCTAGCCATTTCGGCCCCGCCCACCGAGCCGTGCAGGCCGTCGGAGCAGAGCAGCAGGATGTCGCCCGTGAGAATGAGGTGCTCGCTGGTCTCGGGCTTGACGAAGAGATTGCCGCCGAGCGAGCGGCTGAGCACGTGGCGCGTGTCCGTCTCCGCCGCTTCGCGTGAGGAAAGGATGCCCAGGCGGACGTGCTCGTTGGCGATGGTGTGATCGCGCGTGAGCTGCGAAGCGTGTCCCCGGCGAATCAAGTAGCAGCGCGAATCGCCGACGTGCGCGACGACCACGCGGTCGAAGCGCAAGATGCAGGCCACGAGCGTGGTGGCCATGGCGACTCCGCCGGGTCCCATTCCCATCCCGGCTTCGTACACCTTGTGATTGGCCGCTTGTACGAGGCGCGTTAGCTGCGCGGAGAGTTGCTCACCAGGGGGCGCCGCGCGAAAGCCGGCGAGCATGCTTTCCACCGCAGTCCGCGAGGCGATTTCGCCGCTTTCCTGGCCGCCCACGCCGTCCGCGAGGGCAAAAAGCCACCCGTGGCTGCGCCCCTTGGCCGGCGTCTCGGGAAGAACGCGCCCGAGATAGTCCTCGTTATGCTCGCGGACTTTTCCACAGTGGGTAAGCTCCGCGCATTCCACTTCCATCGTGGAACTTTGCGGCGGGCTGTGCCGGGCAGGAATGCTGGCCGTTCCTCCTCGATGCGCATTTTGATGCGTGCGGAACATGATAGGCCCCCGCGGAAAGCAGGGCGGGCTTGCGCCCGCCCTCCTTCACGTTACTCAGACAACCGTGTGTGTATAGCCCGGAGTACGCTTCTCTATGAAAGTAGTCCGTCCAGTACTCTTGCTGCTGCGGATGAAGTAGATTCCGCCGTAGATGGCCCATACGGCAGCCACACCCAGGGCCAGCAGCGGCTCCATTTTCGTTCCATACCCCATAAAGGGGCCGATGAGGTAGAAGGCCATGCAAGCCAGGTTCGCAAGCAGGCCGAACACGGGAATAAACAGGTGCTTCAGAAAGTTGAACTTCGGATGGCCGTGATAGCCGACGATGCAGACCACGCAGCTCAGGCCGTAGAGCAGAAACGTGCCGAAGTTCGAGGCCAGGGTCACCGTCAACAGTGTGTTCGGCATGGCCGCCTGCTTGTCGTGGCTGAGATAACCGAAGCTGGACCAGAAGCCATGCGGAAGCGCGGCGATGGCCGTGTCCGCCATGGCGCTGGCGTCGCCGGTCCAGAACAGCAGGGCGATACAGGCAAAGACGATGGAAACAATCGCCAGCGTCCAAATGGAACGGTGCGGGGTGAGGTTCTTGCCATGCAGCATGCCGAAGTGCTCGGGCACTTCCTGGTCCTTGCCCATGGCGTAAGTGACGCGCGCGCCGGTGTTCATGCAGGCGAGTGTGGTGCCGATCAGCGCCAGGAAGACGGTGAAGGCTTCGATGAACATGAAGGTGCGCCCGTGTCCCGGGCCGATGATGGCGTCGCCGACCATGATCATCATGTCTCCGATGGGCGCCGCTGAAGTCGAGGCGTAGCCCATCGGGTAGCCGCTACTTAAGAAGTAATTCGCGCAAAAATATTCGATGAGATAGCAGAAGGCTCCTTGAATCAAGAGTGAGGCAATCACCGCAATGGGGATATGGCGCTTGGGGTCCTTGGCTTCGCCGCCCAGCGACGTACACGATTCAAATCCGACGAGAATCAGGATGGCGACGGTTGCTTGGACGAAGACCCAGCCCCAGTTGTGCGCGCCGAGCACGGAACCCGCCGAGGGGTGAGAGACGAAGGCGCCGCTGCTGTCTTGATACGGATACGAGACGTGGAAGGGAACGTTGCTGCCAGCCGCATCTTTTAGCGGCTGTGGGATGCCGCTCGAATCGCGGATGATCGTCGTGGTTGTCTGGCCATTTGCGGTCGCCGAGGTGGTGGCAAACTCGTAGGGGTACGCCTCACCCGATGCGGCATCCCACTGCCAACCCACGCTTCCGGGCGGATGGTTCATGCGGTAGCCCAACGCCAACACGGAGAAGACGAGCAGGGCGCTGATCTGGATGATGTTGATGGCGATGCTCACGCCGGTGGAACCGACCACGCCACGATAGGCGATGTACGCCACGCCAAAGGCGAACAGGATCGCAACGAGGATCATGAACATTAGCCCGGGGTTCGCCGCGCTCATGAAATTCGGCCAGAGCGAACCAGTCACATAACCGATGAAAATGCCGGTGACGGCCACCATGACGCCTGGGTAAATCCAGTAGTAAAGGTGCGAGCCCCAGCCGACGATGAACTTCGCAAGGCGGGCGTATCTCCAAGCCTTTTCGTGGTTCAAGAAGGATTGCTCGGCGAAGAAGTAGGAGCTACCTGGCCCCGGGTAGAGCTTGGCCAGTTCCGCGTAGGAGACCGCGGTGGCCAGACAAAGCAAGAGCGCGACAAAGATGCCGAGCCACATCGCCGGCGAAGTCGTGCCCGTGGTTGCCTGGATGTAAAACGTAAGCCAGAGGAAGGCGCCGGGGGCGATCAGCGCCATGGCGTTCATCGTCAAACCGGTAAGGCCCAGGGTGGGTTTCAGCTCAGGTCCGGTATTCTCGGGCATCTACACTCCCTCCAGAAGTGGGATAGATTGCTAGGGCGTAGTGTTGCGTGGGAGAGGTCAGCAAGTACAACGCAAAATTTCCATCTCTTAGATAAACGTTTTGTATCACCGGCCGGGGGACAAACAGCGCGCTGGGCATGCTGAGTCGCTCGCTACATCGCACTGATTCAGAAAGGGATGAGGTATGGCCACGCACGGACGAGCCACAGGAGTTCCAGGACCAGACCCCGTGCGCGGCTGCGACGTCCACGCCTGTCGGCAGTTCTTGGTCGCCCGACCTAAGTCTTATTGTTGGGTGAACTCGTCGGTGTGCGTGACGAATTCGGGGTAGGCGCTGGAGCCGAGTTCGTACAAGTCGAGACCCTGGCGTTCTCCCTCAACAGGCACGCGCTGCGGCAAGAGTTTATTCAGCAGCCAGTTCAAGCCGAAGGTCAAAGGGAGAACAAATCCCAGCAGGGTAGCGACACCCACGAGTTGGGCGAGGAATTGTCCGGAATCGCCGGGGGCAGGCAAGGCCGGCGCGAGGCTCACATTTGCGACGGGCCCGGGAATCTGGGCGAAAATCCCGAGGGCGAGCAGACCCCAAATCCCCGCAAGCGCGTGGACCGATATCGATCCACCGGGGTCGTCAATGGACAAGTGCAGCTCGAGCCACTCGACTGTCAGCGCCACCAGCACACCGGCGAACAGGCCGATAACGACGGCCGCCGCCGGAGCCACGAACGGTGCAGAGGCGCTTGCCGCGACGAGGCCACCGACCCAGCCGTTAGCAGCGATCGAAACGTCCGGCCGGCCGAACCGCCAGCGAGTGGTTGCAGCGGCGGCGAGCCCGGCGGATCCCGCTCCCAATAGTGTATTGATGAGAACCAGCGGCAAGCGGGCCGGAGCGGCACCCGTGAAGAGGATGGCTCCGGCGCAATTGAGGCCGGTCCAGCCGACCAGGGCCAGCAGGCAACCGAGCGACACGTAGATGGCGTTGTGGCCGGGGATCACCGCAGGCATGCCTTCGGTCAGGTACTTGCCGTGCCGCGGTCCCAGAATCCAGACGATGGAGAGCGCCGTGAGTCCGCCGACGGTCTGAATGGTTCCGGCGCCGCCGGCATCGAGGAAACCGCGTCCCAGGCCATAGTTCACGCCCAATTGCGCGAGCCAGCCGCCGCCCCAAACCCAATGCGCGAATAAAGGAAAGGTCACTCCTGCAAGCAGTGCCGAGGAAGCGCATGCCGCACCGAGCCGCCAGCGGTCACTACCGCTGCCGAGAGGGATGAGCGCCGTCAATCCGACGCTGAATACCCCCAGGCATGCGGCCAGGGATGCGGACGAGCCGCCCCAGTCATGACCTCGAAGGAACAGGGGCTCTGCTGCAAGCCAGCTCCAGGTCTTGCCGCCTACGGTGAAGGAATGTGCGGGCCCGCCGATGAAACCCTGCCAAGCAAACCCGCAGACAAAGTACGCGCCCGCAGCTGCCGCGACAACGCAGAGCGAAGTCAGCATGGCATGAGCGGCGCTGCGCGACCGGCCCAGGCCCGTATTGATGAGCGACAGCCCGGCACCAGCGAGCGGCACGAGCAGAATCAGAAAGACGCACAGGGCAGTGCGGATTTCCTGCGAATTCCCAATGGCCGGAGGCGTCACTCTTTTTCCCCCCGCAGGATCAGATGGGCGCGCACTGCGAGCACCATGCCGAGTATCTCAACACCAACGCCTGCCGCGATGAACCCTGCCCGGACCGCTGCGCCGGGCAAGAGCACGATCGCGGTCAGAACGATCGCCCATCCCGCCAGGAGCAGTAGAAACCCGAGCAACTTCATGGTGAAGCTCCGATCCGTAGAGACACGCTTCCCCTTCGGAATTTTCTTGCCGCCTAAGATACCACAATCAATCCGCCCATTTCCGCGTTAACAACCACGACCAGGGCAACACTGCAATTTTGAAGGTTCAAACAAGGCGGCAGATGTCGTAGGCTACTGGGTCGCACCGGGGAAACAGTGCCGGACGCGGCCGGGTCAGCCACCGCGCGAACCTGGAAGTGTGAAACACTCAAGAAGGAGGCATTTTGGAGGCGGAGCGAGAACGGCGGCTGCGAGCCGCCCGGCGGCTGGTCATCAAGCTCGGCACGAACACGGTCACCGAGCCGGAGGGAGATTTCTGCGCGGAGCGCGTCGAGCCGCTGGTGCGCTCGATTGCCGGATTGTGGAGGGCCGGCCGGCAAGTCGTGCTGGTATCCTCGGGCGCGGTGGGCTTGGGCCGGGGCTGGCTCGGTCTGCACCGCTCGCGTTTGGGCGACTTGGTGACCAAGCAGGCGTGCGCCGCGGTGGGCCAAAGCCTGCTCATGGATGCTTACAAACGGCTGTTTTCCGCGTGGGAGATCAAGGTCGCGCAGGTCCTGCTGACCGAAGAAGATTTCACCGCGTGGCGGCGCTTCTCGAATCTGCGCCACACCATCGAGAAGCTGCTGCAGTTCGGCGTCATTCCCATCATCAATGAGAACGACACGGTTTCGACGGCCGAGCTCGCTACCGTCGAAACCGGCCCGCGAGCCGTTCCTTTCAGCGATAACGACCGCTTGGCGGCGCTGGTGATGAGCGGGCTCGAGGCCGATGCGCTGGTGTTGTTGACGAACGTGAACGGCTTCATCCGCACGGGGCCTCCGGGAGCCGCAACGTCTGCGAACGGCGCCGCGGAGGAGATCGTCCCGCTGATTCATGAAATCACGCCGGAGTTGCGGGCGCTGGCCGCCGGTCCTTCCGCGAGCGGGCGCGGCGGAATGTCCACCAAGCTCGAAGCCGCGGAGATTGCCATGAGCTGCGGCGGAACTGCGGTGATCGCCAACGGTCAAGTCCCCGGCATCCTGGAACGCATCTTCGCCGGCGAACGCGTGGGCACGGCGTTCCTGGCCTCCAAGCGCATGCGCGGAAAGCGCCGCTGGATCGCCTTTGCGGCCGATGTGCAAGGCCGGATCGTGGTGGACCCGGGAGCGCAACGGGCGCTCGCGCAAGGCAAAGCAAGCCTGCTGGCGTCGGGCGTCGTCCGCATCGAAGGCCATTTCAGCGCGAAGGACGTAGTGAGCATCGTGGATCGTGAGGGGCGCGAGTTTGCGCGCGGAATCGCCGACTGCGCTAGCCACGAGGCGGAAGAACGGCTCGGCAAGAAGGGCGCGACTGCGGGCAAGGCACGCGGCGCAGCCGCTGCGCGCATCCTCGTTCGTCGTGATAACATTGTTTTGTTGCAAAAATGACTACGACTCCACAGAAGCTGGCTGCTGAATTCGAAGAATCGTCGCAGGAACGCGTCGCCCGCGTGGCGAGCCGCGCCAGGGCGGCGTCGCGTTCGCTCGCCAAGCTCCCGCACGAGAGCCGGAATGAAGTTTTGATTGCGGTGGCGAAGGCGATCGAGACGAACGCGCGGGCCATCCTTGAGGCCAACGCGCGCGATTGCGGCGACGCGAAGATTTCGGTGGAAGGCGGAAGAATGTCTTCCGCGATGTTCAAGCGGCTGCAGGTGAATGGGCGCGGGATCGAGGAGATGGCAGAGCGAGTGCGCGACGTGGTTCGCCTGGCGGACCCTTTAGGGCGGCGGCTGGCGGCGACCGAACTCGACGATGGGCTGGTCCTCTATAAGGAGTCGTGCCCGCTGGGCGTCGTCGGCATCATCTTTGAGGCGAGGCCCGAGGTGATCCCGCAGGTGGCCTCGTTGACGCTGAAGTCGGGCAACGCCGTGATTTTCAAGGGGGGCGTTCAGGCGGCCCACACGAACGAAGCGCTCGTGTCCATCTGGCGCGAATGCCTGGAAAAGTTTCCGGCGGTGCCTGCGGACTCGATCCAGTTGCTGCAGACCCGCGCCGACGTGGCGGAGCTGCTGAAGCTAAACCACGACGTGGATTTGATGATTCCGCGGGGCTCGCGCGAACTGGTCGAGTACGTGATGGAACACAGCCGCATACCCGTGCTCGGGCACGGCGAAGGAATCTGCCACGTTTACGTGGACCGCGCCGCGGACATCGAGAAGGCGCTGGCGGTCACGCTGGATTCCAAGACGGAGTATCCCGCAGTGTGCAACGCGGCAGAGACGCTGCTGGTTCATCGAGACATCGCGCCAAGTTTCCTGCCGAAGGCGTTCGCGAAGCTGAGAGGGGCGGGTGTGGAAGTGCGCGGCTGCCCTCGCACGATCGCGCTGCTGGCGACGCCCGAAGTGGTGCCGGCGACGGAGAAGGATTGGGCCACCGAGTATGGCGATCTGATCCTTTCGGTCAAAATCGTGAGTAATGTGGACGAGGCCATCGCCCACGTCAATCGCTACGGCACGCGGCACACGGAGACCATCGTCACCGAGGACGCGGAAGCGGCGAAGAAGTTCATGGATGAAGTGGACGCCGCCGGAGTTTTCCAGAATGCCTCGACGCGGTTTTCCGATGGTTTCCGCTACGGTTTCGGCGCCGAAATCGGCATCAGCAACGGCAAGCTGCACGCGCGCGGACCGGTCGGCCTCGACGGCCTCACCACCTACAAGTACAAGCTCTACGGCAACGGCCACACCGTGGCCGATTACAGCACGGGAGTGAAGCACTTCAAGCACCGCCCACTCCAGTGACGTCAGCGGATCCGCTCGATTTCACATTTGAAGAATGGGCAGGCAGAGAGGCGCCTGGACGTTGAAATCCAGGCCGGCGATTTCCTCGAGCGCCTGATCGAGCAGCGCAGTGCTGCACGGTTCCAGGGTCATGACGAAGGGGAGAGTAGTGTGAGGATAGCCCGGCTTCTGGAGCACCGCGTCAATGCTGATATCGAACTTTGACAACACCGTGCCCAGCGCGGCGATGATTCCCGGCCGGTCCTTGACGACGAAGCGAAGATAATGCGGCACGGTGAAGTCACCGCTGACGGCATCCGGAACTTCCGCGGCGGATGCGGACGAAGCGAGCGGCGCGCCGGCGCTTCGCGCAATGGAGTAGAGGTCGGAAACGACGGCCACCGCCGTTGGGTCACCCCCGGCTCCGAAACCGGAAAACACCGTCTGCTCCGAGAACTCCCCCGTCGCCACGACCATATTCTTGTTTCTCTCCACGTGCGCCATCAAGCAGGATGCCGGAATCAGGGCCGGCTGAACGGCGGCGGAAAGGCGCAGGCCATCCGAGGTGTCCTTCCTGGCCAGGGAAATCTGCCGGATCGTGCAGTTGAGATCGTGCGCGTAAACAAAGTCCACCGCATCGATGGTGGAAATCGGCCGGCAGGGGATCTGCTCGGTGCGCACCTCGGTGCGCAAACCCGCCTGCGTCAGAATGACCAGCTTCGCGCGGGCGTCGAAGCCTTCCACGTCGGCAGTGGGGTCGGCCTCGGCGAAGCCCAGTTTCTGCGCTTCCTTCAAGGCCGCCTGGAAAGTGGTTCCGTTGGCTTCCATTTTCGTGAGAATGAAATTGCAGGTGCCGTTCAGAATGCCGGCAATCTCGTAGAGACGGTCGCCGGCCAATCCCTCCTGGATTCCGATGATCACCGGGATCCCCCCGGCAACCGAGGCGCCAAACTCGATTCGTTTACCCACTTCATCCGCCAACTTCTGCAGCTCGGTGCCGCATTCGGCGATGAGCATCTTGTTGGCCGTGACCACCGACTTGCCGGCGCGCAGAGCTTTCCGGATCCAGTCGCCGGCAGGTTTCAGGCCGCCGATCAGCTCGACGACAACGTCCACGTCAGAGGCGAGCACTGCGTTGAAGCTTGAGGGCCAGTGCATCTGCTTCGGCACCCACTCGATTTCTCGTTTTGACAGATCGCGATCGAGGATGTGGGTCAGTTGCAGCGGCCCATCGGCACTGCGGCACAGAATCTTGGCGACGGAAGTTCCCACCGTGCCCATGCCGAGGAGCGCTATCTTCAGGTTCTTGACGGCGCGCGGGGCGGCCTTCTTCGGCGCGGGTTTGCTCTTCTTGTGAGACTTCGAAGAAATGCGTTTGGCCACGGCTTCATCCCCTCGCTTCCATTTCGATGAGCTGAGTTCGTCCTACCGGCTGCCGCGCTATTCTCGATCTCTCAATTTGAGCTTGCTCTTGTTTTCTTCGAGAAACGCACGGAGCGCGTCGACGGAATCGAGCAGGCGCACCCACTGCTCGTAGTAGAGTGTCACCGGAAAGCGGCCGAGCCCATAGACGCTGACGCCGCCCTTCTCTCCGACCCTGAATTCCAGGCTGCCTTTCTTCCTGGGGCCAACCTGCTTCTCGAGTTCCGCGATGCGGGCCAGCAGCTCTTCTTTGCTTGGTTCCGACATGGTCTTTCACTCCTGGCAGAGATTATCGAACTTTCTTCGGTTCTGGTGGATGCCTCTACACGGTCTTCTCTTTGGAATAGCAAATGCGCTCGAGGTTGCACTCGGCGCACTTCGGCTTCCGCGCCTGGCACACGCGCCGCCCGTGCCAGATGATCTGGTGCGAAAAAAGGATCCACTTTCCTTGAGGGATCACGCGCATCAGGTCCTGCTCGACTTTCTTCGGATCCGTGTTGGGGCTCAAATCGAGCCGCTTCGAAAGCCGCAACACGTGCGTATCGACCACGATCCCCGACGAAATCCCGTACGCGGTTCCGAGCACGACGTTCGCCGTTTTTCGCGCCACCCCCGGCAGCGTCAGCATCTCTTCCATCGTGCGCGGCACCTTGCCACCGAATTGCTCGACGATCGCCTTGCTCGCGCCCATGATGGACTTCGTCTTGTTGCGGAAAAAACCGGTAGGCCGCACGTCCTGTTCGAGCTCGCGCGGGTTGGCGTAGGCGAAAGCCGCCGGTGTGGGATATTTTTTGTATAGAGTTTCGGTCACCTGATTGACGCGCGCATCCGTGCACTGCGCTGAGAGAATCGTCGAGATGAGAAGCTGAAACGGGTTGTCGTGCGTCAATTCACAGGACGCCTGGGGATAAGCGTCGTCCAGTTTGGCGAGAATCGCCGCGACCCGCTTTGGGTCAGTCTTCGCCGCGGGTCCCATCACCTTTGCGGCTCGTTTTCCCTTGGCGGGGGCGCGGGCCCCGGCGACTTTCTTCGTAGGTTTCCTTTTGCTGGCCATCGGCGGGAAAACTATAGCATAGCTGGCGCAGTTGCTCCGCCACACGGAGGGGCGCCCGGCCTCCTTCGGGCGGGCTGCGCCCCTTCGCATATCAAGTTGCGGCGACGAAGCCGAGGAGCTTCCTGAACGCTCTTCCGCGATGGCTATATTGGTTCTTTTCGCCGGCGCAAAGCTCGGCGAAAGTCTTTCCCGCCGGCTCGAAGAAAAATACCGGATCGTATCCGAACCCGCCCTCGCCGCGCGGCGCTTCGACGATGCGTCCATCCACGCGATCGCTAAAGAGGGCCCTTGCGCGTCCGGCCTCGGCGAGCGCGATGGTGCAGACGAAATGAGCTGCGCGTTCCACGCCTTGTTTTCCGTGCAGCGCGTCCAGGAGCTTTTGGATGCGCTGCAGGTTGGTAGCGCTCGCCCCCGCGTACCGCGCCGATTGCACCCCTGGCGCGCCTCCGAGCGAGGGCACGATGAGCCCCGAATCGTCCGCGAACACGAGCCCCGCAGCGAGTCGCGAGTAGTAGAGGGCTTTGCCAAGCGCGTTCTCGGCAAACGTGGACGCATCTTCCTCGAAAGAGGGTAGGGCATCGAATCCCGGAATCAATTCGATCTGAAATGAGGAGGAATTTACGGCCGCCGCGATCGCACGAAACTCGCGCAGTTTCGCGGCGTTCGACGAGGCCAGAAAAAGTTTAGCGGACGCGGGCACCGAAGTTGTATTGAACGAGCGCGCGCTGGTGTTCGGTGAGCCGGCGAATGCCGGCGGCCGCGAGCGCCAGCAAGTCCTGCATTTCGCTTCCGCTGAACGGACGGCCTTCGGCCGTCGCCTGGATTTCCACGAATCGCCCGCTCCCGGTCATCACCACGTTCATGTCCACTTCGGCGCGCGAGTCTTCGTCGTAAGCCAGATCGAGCAGCGCGCGCCCGTCCACCAACCCCACGCTCGTGGCTGCCACAGAATCCTCGAGCGGAAAATGTTTCAGAATGCCCGCCGCCACCAGCCGTTCCATCGCCAGCCCCAGCGCCACGAACGCCCCGGTGACGGAAGCCGTGCGCGTCCCGCCATCCGCCTGGATGACGTCGCAATCGATCCACACGGTGCGCTCCCCGAGCGCTTCCTGATTGATCACGGCGCGCAGCGAGCGGCCGATGAGCCGCTGAATCTCGAGCGTGCGGCCGGACTGTTTTCCCCGGGTAGCCTCGCGCTGCGTGCGTTGCTCGGTGGCGCGCGGCAACATCCCGTATTCGCTCGTGACCCATCCCTTGCCCGAGCCTTTCATGAACGAGGGCACGCCGTCGTTCACCGTGGCCGTGCAGATCACGCGGGTCTGCCCGATTTCGATGAGCACGCTGCCTTCCGCCGTGGAGACGAAGTCCGGCGTGATTTTCACCGGCCGAATCTGGTCTGCGGCGCGACCGTCGTTCCGCACGCGTCCTCCATTTTCAGGGGTTCCAGGCAGTTCCGGCTCTCGGGGTTTCAATTCCTAGGGGCCGGTGGGTTCAGTTTGCCGGGTGCCGCTCCGGGTGTCAACTTGTCCGCTCTGGAGGTTTCGACCGGTTCAGGTCGTGTGGCCAAGGAGTCGTCGAGAGTCGGCCCCTAAACCGGAAGGTTACATTGCTCTTTTGGCGGTCAGGTAGACAACCCAGGCCATAAGCAGCCAAGCCATGACATTCAAGAACAGTACGAGTGTGGGCCGGGGCATCTTTTTTCGTAAGCGACAGATCGAATAGGATCCCAACCCTTGCAAGAGAAGGAATGTTCCTCCTGCGGCCAGAACGATTCTCCTGTTGTGTGAGGTGACGAGAAAAAAGCATGCCACGGCCAAGAACATAAGGATAAGAATGGGAAGGAAACGAACCTTAGGCTTTACCAGTGCGACTGGGCAATACGCTACCAGCGCAGTCTTCAATTCTTCAAACCCACTGACCTCCGTAGGGATCGCTATTTTTTGGTGGAGCTCGCCACCTTTGACGAGCAACCAGCCAGCAGTCTGATGGAGCGAAGCGATCTGCGCCAAAGGAATCTCGACAGTTTGGTTCCCTTCGCGTGTCTGACTTAGCCTTCCATCCGACAGCTCGAACTGGTAGCTCTCCTTGAGTTTCCTTACGTTCGCTCTTGAAACTAGCCCTGTGCCGACCACAATCACCGATACCATGAGCGCCATCGTGGCCCATCCGAGCAGTTCTCTTCCTGAATCTCCGATATCTATCGGGTCGTATAGTGAGAAGATCAGAATTCCGACCAGAAGCAGGACCGTGCCCCAGGCCAGAATTCGGAAGGGGCGCCAGTTCTCGGAGCGGCGCGGAACACGATAGAGTGACATCGGCAAGGAGTATATAGCAAGAATAACGAGTGGATTCGTAGATGTCTTCGCACGCTAGCGATACGCCGTCCACATATCGTCAATGAACGTGTACTGAGGGAACTCGCCCTGGAGCCAATATCGCGTTTGGCCCTGCCGCTCCCAGTCCTGGCTGTAATCAAAGCCGGATTGCGCCTTGATTTCGGCGACAGCCTGAGCATCGTTTTCAGTCATCCAGCGATCCACATAGTCGAAGAATGCGGGGTAATCCCAAACGCTTTCCGCATGGAGGAGATGGATCGCGAGCGCCTCACCCACCCAAGAGACGGACGTGCAACACCTGCGATACGCCTCACCGAGTTGCTCGTTGCCGTTTATCAGAGGCCAATTGGCCGGCTGCAGTTGTTCATAGGGGCCGTATAAGCCGGGGCTGACCGGCTGGCCGGTCGTGGTCACGCCATAGTGGCCGCCGTAAATCACGGTTGCGCCCTGCCAAGCCTGCTGATAGGTCCCGGCGGGAGGAATCTGGTTTACGTAGACCGTCTGCATATCCTCGCCGAACTGGTTTGGATGCGCCGCCGATGCATTCTTCATGGCGTCGTTATCCAGCAAAATCCCGGCGAAAATGATGGGCAGTTTTCTGCCGCTGCGGTGTCCGCCGAACGCCGGCCATCCGTAACCGGCCTGCAAGCAGCCGTACAAATCGATGCCGTATTGCACGAAGTAGTTCGTGAGGCTGAGCTTTTGGTCGGCGGGGAAATTCAGCATCAGAAGCAGAGAAGCGTAGGAATCGGCGAAGGCAATGTGCTGGCCGTAGCTGGGCATGTATTCGGCCGGCGCATCGAAAAGGAACGCGTTCGTATCGATCCAGGGTCTCCGATACCAGGACTCGAATTGCGCGAGTGTCGGCGTGCCCGAAGGATTCGGCGGTGCGAGAGAAGGCAAAAGGTTTCTCTGCAATGAGTCAGCGTGATAGATCGTCTGGCTTCGGTCGCAGTAAGACGGCCGGAAGGCGTCGGCAGAAGGCGCCACTGCGAGCACGGTGAGCACGGAGACCGTGCGCACTGGGCTGGCACTCATGTCGGAGGCGCGCATCACCTCCGGAAGCGAGTGAATCTGGGCCAGGCTGATGGAGGACACCAGCGCGTCCCCGGGCTTCAAGGTGATCGGGGGATAGGCCCGCAGCGTGGCATCAAACCACCACGATTCGTCTGTCCCGTCGTTGAGCCTCGAATCGAAACCGCTCTTGCCGTCCGCCGTGGGCAGATTCAGCACGGACCCGTTCAAATAAGGTGAGGAAGTTGTCGGGGGAGGGTCAATGCCGGTAATGGTGACCGCGCCCACGACGTAGTAATCGCCGGTGACGAATTGCCCCACCGAAACAGGCTGGCTAAAGGTCCAGGTGATGCCATCTTTCGTGACCGAAGACGCAGTTCCAGGGGGGGGCGGTAAAGCGGTGACCGTCACGATTGCTTTGGCCGACTTCGTGCTGTCCGCCGAACTCGTGGCAGTGACGCTGAAGCTGCCGGCAGTGTTCCCCGCGGTGTAGAGGCCGGAGGTCGAAACCGTCCCGCCAGTAGCCGTCCAAGTGACGCTGGTGTTCGACGATCCGGTAACGGTGGCAGAAAACGGCTGTGTGCCTCCCACTTGAACCGACGCAGAAACCGGGTTGATTTTGACCACGACGCCCGGCGGATTCGAAGGATTTGGGGAACCAGCGAAGCTTCCGCAACCTTCGAGGCCCAACATCGCCAGCGGAAGCGAAAGGAGTGCGATCGCTATCCAGGCTGGGTAACGATTCTGTCGGCCAGGGGCCGCTATGTTCGTTGAAGCAAGCAAGCGTTCCCGCATAGTTTTCAGTTTCAGACACATAGGCTAGCGACCCGGCACTCCCAGCGTCTACTGGTCTGAGGGACAGACTTGGCACAGTCTGTGGGGCCATTTGCCAAGAGTTGGGCGCGGCAAGGATCGCGCTCAGGCGCGTATCGGTTAGTGCGGAGATTGGCCCGCTGGCGGTGTCGGCGCAGGATTCTTCGCTGGCCCGGGGGTTTGCGGATTCGGCGCGGGTGCGGGCGGGGCCTGCGTTGGGCCTGGAGCGGCCCCAGACGGTGATGGTTGCGCAGCCGCTGGCCCGCCACTTGGCGTGGCGGCAGGCGCTGTAGGCGCAGACACGGGCGCAGGCGTTCCTAGGAAGTACACGGGGAAGTAGCCGGTCAAATCGAGGTGTCCTGCCAGGGTTTCCACTTCTTGGCCGTGAATCAGAATCTTCAGCCGTCGCACCTGCGGCACGTTCGCCTGGAGCGTACGTTCGATGGATTCCACCGCCAGCTCTTCGCTCTGGATACCCGAGGGCATCGAGCTCGATAGCGCCTCGGAAAAATCGGCGATGCCGGTGCCGTCCGGCAGGAGGTAGAACTCGATCAACGCAGCGTCGGCCGGCAGCGTGCGCAGTTCGACGTCCACCGGTCCCGCGAGCAGCGTATTGAGTACTTGTTTGGCCCGCAGCGCCGGGTCTTTCGAAAGGGGCAGCTCGATGACGACGGGCGCAAGCGCCCAGGGCTCGTCCTCCGCCGCCCAGAATAGCTTGGCTTTTGTCTTGACGTCGCTCGGCGTCACGATCACGGGCTGGGTCAGTTCACGCTGGGCCTGTTCCTCCGTGCGCCGCGCGTTCTGCTGCAGTTCTCGCTCGCGGCGCCGCAGCCGGAGCAGGCTGATCGCCGCAAACACCACGGCCACCGCCAGCACGAAGACCGTCCATCGCATCCACCGCGGCATCAGCGCATCCCTCCCGCCGCCGCGGCCGGCGATGCGTCGTACACCGGCCGAAATGCCGCCACCGCGCGTTCGATGCACGCCGCCAACCCCGGCGCCATGCGATCAAGTATCGAGCGGTCTTCCGTCGTCACGCTGGAGATCTCGATGGCGATCGCCGGAGCCGCCACCGAGCGCAATTGCCGCACCGCCGCGGTCTGCGCCGAGTTTGGCGAGCCCTTGAACTGCAGCGCGAGCTGTCCCTGGGCGATGTCGGCGAGCTTCCGGCTCAGCGTCAGATAGGGGGCCTGTGCCCGGTCCCAGGGGATCAACCCGCTCGCAGCGCCCGGCCCGGCTCCTGCAGAGCTGGACAGAAACGGCGCGTCGGGCAAGGTGTAAACCCGCACCGTGCCCGGCAGCCCCGTTGACCCGACGTGCAGTGAGATGAAAATCGCGCCGCGCTGCGCGTTCACTAAAGCGGAGCGGTCGTCAAACGTCGGATCTTCGTTGCCTTGCCGCGTCAACAAAACGCGCAGACCATCTTTCTCGAGTTCGGTGCGGATTTGGGCCGCGAAATCGAGCACCAGATCGCTTTCGCGTACCCCGCCCACGCCCCGCGCGCCCGGATCGGTCCCGCCATGCGCCGGATCAAGCACGACGACGCCGAGCGGCGCGCGCACAGGGGGCTGGAGTTGCGGTGCGGAAACAATTGCCTGTGCGCCCGTGACCGGCGCCGGCACGGAAGGAGGAGGTGACTGCGCTTGCGGCGGTGTCGGATTCGCGGGAGCCGCGGATTGTGCTGTGGAGCGCTCCCAAGCCGCGCCGGCAAGCGTGCCCGCCAGCAGGGTCAACACGAACAAAAACGACGTTCGCACGCCAAGGAGGATACCAGAAAAAGGAGGTAACGCCGCCGCGGGGGTTCGGCTTAAGCACTGCCTTCGAACATCAAAGGCGCTTGGTGGCCGGGCGCGTTACGCCGGTGAGACTCTTACTGATTGCCAGCTCGCTGCAATGAAGCGTCCAGCTTCTGCGAATCGATATTCATGGCTTTCAGTTCTCTCGCGACATCCTTCCATTCTTTTTCGTTCATTGCCTTTCTGAGAATCACCAGGGAATGTGGCGCGTCGGCGTCCTTCTTTTGTGCAAGCCGCAAATACAATAGGAACGCGGCAGGCCGATCCACTGCTCCGCCCTCGCCAGCCGCGTACATTCTTGCCAGCGCTTTCATCGCAGCAACATTCCCTCGGGCCGCGGCCTGCTGGTACCAAAGCCTGGCTTTTACCTGATCCTTCTTCGCGCCTAACCCAAACTCGTACGCCTGCCCCAGGGCATTCATGCAGTCACACGCACGGTTCTCAGAGTGCTGTTTCCGAACTTCGTTGCACCAGTACTCTGCCTGGTAAAGATCTAGCGGCACTCCTAGGCCGGCAATGGACCTGATCGCCAATGCCGCCTGGGCCTCATCGTCGCCTTCTTCGGCCGCTTTCCACCACCACCGTGCGGCTTCAGCCTGGTCTTGCTGCAGTACGTCGCCCTTTTCATAGATCTTCGCGATTTCCTTCCATCCTCTAAGAATGACAATGGGCTTGAGTTCTGCGTCGGCTCTCTTGAGCGCCTCCACCGCACCCTCGCTACCTGCTTGCTTTGCTAGCGTGAACCAGGCGTACGCTGCCGCGTCGTCGATATCCACTCCATCACCGTTGTAGTATGCAGTCCCGAGGCTGTACATGGCGTCAGCATGATTCTGACGCGCGGCTTTGCGATACCATTTGAGCGCCTCGGCTTTGTCTTGCGCCACACAATCGCCGTTCCGGTACATCGTGCCGAGGGCATACTGGGCATCTGCATTTCCTCCTTCGGCAGCCATGCGAATCCACTTTGTTGCCACGGCGTCGTCCTGTGAAACGCCGTCGCCATTGGCATATGCTTTTCCGAGTTCCAATTGTGCTTTGGCATCACCCGCTTCGGCCTTGGCTTGCAGTTCAACGAACTGAGACCGAGTCAGCTCTTTTGCGGGCGCCGCGGGCTGATTGGGGTTCTGCTGGGCGACGGAGCCTGAGGGGAGGGCAAGGGAGAGGACTAACGCGACTAGTACCTGGGTGAACATAGTGCGCCGAGTATAACTCCAAATGAGCGCAATTCCAGGCGCGCAACAGAGCTATATCTCACCTAGCTCGCCCCCAGGAGCGGGTTAGGCCGTCGTGAGTACCGTTTTGAAAAACCTTGGCGTCCTACTGCTGAGGAGGCGCGCCTTCGCCTTCGTGATGGCCGTGGTGCTCGCCCCACTCCTCTTGCCGTTCCTTCTGTTGCTCTTTCCAGGCCTTGCGCTGGTCGGGTGTCAGAAGGGCCTCGATCTGCTTATTGGAATCCTGACGGATCTGGCGCATCTTCTCCATTTTGTCTTCGCGCGAGAGTGAAGAATTATTCCGCAGGTCCTGCATTTGAGAGCGCGTGGTGTCGAGGATCTTGGTGATTTGCGTTTTCTGATCGTCGCTGAGGTTCAGTTTCGGGTCGTTCAGGTCGGGACCACGGTCTCCGTGTCGTTCTGGACCGGCCTGCGTTTTCCCTTGGTCTTGCGGTGGTGCTGCCGGCGGGCCCTGCGCGCGGCTGGCGACGGCCCCGCCGCTCGCCAGAAACAGCAATGCCAATAGTGCCTGTGTCAGTCGTCTCATCCTGTGCATCTCCTTGGGTTCTTTTCCCATTGTTCTCATTGAGCTGGGCTACATCCCATTGGACTCGCGGCAGCGGCGCGCGGTTTCACCTAGTTGCGGGCATCTCCGCGCGCCCGCGATCCCTTTCCGAGTTCGCGCGGCTACTTCAAATGCTCGCGCAGAAACGCGGTTGTCCGCTCCCAGGCATCCTTGGTGGCTTCTGGGCGATAACCGTCTTTGTTGTTCGGGTTTTCGAACGCGTGCCCCGCGCCGTCGTAGATCTTCACGTCGATGGACTTCCCCGCCGCATTCATTGCCGTTCCAAACGCCTTGACCGCCTCGGGAGTAATGCCGCGGTCCTCCGCGCCGAAGTTCCCGAGCACGGCCGCGTGGATCGCCTGGATGGCCGTGGAATCGGTGGGCATCGCGCCGTAGTTGACCACGGACGCCGCGAGGCGCGGCTCCGCAACGGCGAGTTGCAGCGAGTATCCGCCGCCCATGCACCATCCGTCCGAGGCAATCTTTCGCGGATTCACGTCCGGCCGCGACGCGAGATAGTCAAACGCCGCCTTCAAGTCCCGCACGCCGCGATCCTGCGGCAAGCCGCGCATCAGCTCGTGGGCTTCCTCGGGAGTCGCTGCGGTCTTGCCGCGATAGAGGTCCACCGCCAGCGCTACGTACCCTTGTTCGGCGAATTTCTGCGCCTGCTCCTTCACCCAGTCGTTCAATCCCCACCATTCGTGAATCACGATCACCGCCGGATGTTTGTTTACCCCGGCCTGGCCGGGGCCGCCTGCTTCCGGCAGCGCCAGGTACGCCGTTACGTTCTCGTCTCCACTCCTGTAGCTGATCATCTGCGTCTTCACCAGCCTGGCCTCGAGAACGAACACCAAGCCCAGCCCCGCCAGGATCGTGAGCATGAAAATCCACTTACGGTTCATCGGTCGCCTCCTCATTCGAAAGTGATCTCAATGCGCGCAGCACGACCTTTCGGCCGCGCGCGTTCTCCTGCCTGTTCCTGTTTGGAGTGAGAGTTATTTCGCCGCGTTGCCCTGCAGCTCCGCGAGCGCCGCCAGCACTTCTTCGCTGTGCTTGGTGGGGTTCACTCCGATGAACGTTTTCGCGATCACGCCCTTCGGATTGATGAGGAAGGTGTTTCGCGCCGCCAGCGTCATCCCGTTATATTGCATCACCGATCCGTACTTCGACGAGACCTCGTGGTCGGTGTCCGCCAGCAGCTTGAAGTTCAGCCCTTCCTTGGTGCAGAACGCCTTGTGCGAATCCGCTGTGTCGACGCTCACGCCGAGAATCACCGCGTTCTTCTGCTCGTACTGCGCGAGGTCGCGCTGGAAATTATGCGCCTCGACCGTGCACCCGCTCGTGAAATCCTTGGGATAGAAGTAGAGCACCACCCACTTCCCCCGGTACTCTTGCAGATTCACGGCCGCGCCTTCCTGCGAGTTCAGCTTGAAGTCCGGCGCGACGCTTCCCGCGGCGGGCGGCTTTTCGTCAGCGCGTGCGGTACCGAAACCTGCTGCGAGAGCGAACGCCGCCGCGCCAAACAAAGCAATCATGAGCACTTGCATGCATGGATTTCCCGCGATTTGTGTCGTTTTCATCTTCCCCCTCCTCCCCTATGATGCCCTAACTCGCGCCCAGTTGCTCGCACAATCGTCCCGCGCCCCCGCCGCACCGAGGCCCAATCGCCGTCGTGGGGAGTCTGCCACCGGCGCGGAGCGGTGCAGCAGAGGGCAGGTGACCCGCCCGGAGCAGCCCGAAAGGAATTCACAGGCTATTGATATTTGTGGCGAGACTTTTTAGCCATCTGGGAGTATAGTCCCCCCACCCTTGGGAGGTGAGGTCAGGTGCTCACACTCCTCAAAGAGCATCGGTATCGTGTCCAGATTGGTGCGGAAGCCCGGACTCTCCTCGTTGAGGAGCATATCTCGGGAATGACGGGGTGGGCTGGCAAGTTCAGGACCATGATCCCCAGTGATTCCACCGGGGAATCCAGAACCATCTACGGATCAAGCGATCAGGAAGTGGCCTATCTGGCCGCGGAGTATTTGAACCTTCGAAGACGCGATGCCGCGTAAGTCGTTCCTTCGATGCTCGGCTTTCGATCCCGAATGAAGCAGGAGATGTGTACTCATCAACTGTGCTGTTGCAGTGCTCGCCAGCCGGAAAGTCTTTCCCCCAAGCCAGAGAATTGCCGTGATCGAGCAGGCGTGTCCTGATGCTCTGTGGAGGTGATTCTTGCGACTCAGAACGGCCCAGTGTGCTTTGATTGCTTCAATTCTCTGCCCTGCGGCATGCCTTGTTTCTCAATCGACTCCTGAACAACCTCAGCGGGTCATGGTTGATTGGCAAACAGAAAGAGCTCTGCTGATCGCCGCCGATACTCCCAGGTATCCGCCCCTGGCTCGAGCGGCTCAGCTTGAGGGAGCCGTTCGGGTTGACCTTGTCGTTGCCAGGGACGGCTCAACGAAAGAGGCCAAGGTTCTCTCTGGGCCTCCCCTATTCATGCAGGTTGCATTAGATGCGATTCGTACCTGGCGCTTCAAGCCGACCTTCGTTGCGGGTGCAGCAGTCGAAGTGAGAACCATCGCGGTGGTGCCTTTCTTCCTGCCCGGCCGTGATGCCTCCATGTACCTCTCTCCGTACCGGAAGGCTGTGGAGAAGCATCGCAACGATCCGAGGGCCCACGTGGTTCTGGGGACAGAATTGCTGAACATGGGTGAAGCGGAGGAAGCGGCGGCTGAATTTCGCCGCGCAATTTCGCTTGATCCGAACGATCCCAGCGCGCACTTTGGCTTGGGGGATGCCCTCGGCACAAAAGGCGACCTCGATCCGGCGATCAAGGCGTATCGCCATGGGCTTTCGCTGAATCCTGAGGCGACGGACGCTCGCTTTGTTCTGGCCGGCCTGCTGTGGCGGAGCGGCCAGTTGGACAGTGCAATAGCGGAGTACCGGTCCGCACTGCAATTAAGGCCGAAAGATGGCCTGCAACACCACGACTTCGGGATGCTCTTAATGAATAAAGGTGACGTGGACGCCGCGATCAATGAATTCAAGCTGGCAATACAGTATGGGGCAGGTAGTCCATCCACTCACTACGAATTGGGCCGCGCATTGGAGCAGAAGGGTGACATTGCTGCTGCGCGGAATGAATATCGAAAGGCGACCAGACAAGCAGGCAGTCCGCAAGAATAGGAATGAGTTCTCTGTTGCCGGTGGTCACTTGCGCAAAGGGGAGTCCGTCCAGATTCCCTCTTGTCCGTTTTCTGCTAGGGTAGTATTAGTACGATCAGTCGAATTTCAGGTCTCCAGCGCAAAGCTGTAGCGGATTTCGCTGAAGCCGGGCGTGTGGAATTCTCCGCAAAACATCGCCGAACGCGGCGATCAGGGGGCTTAACGTGAAACTGATATCAGCATGTCTCGCGATGGCTGGATTGGCCGGCCTGTTGGCAGCGTCGGCGCTCGGGCAGGCGCCTCCGCAAGCGGATGCGAAGAAGCAGGAATCGAGCCCGCTCTATCGCATTACTGTGGTCGCGCGCACGACCAAGGCCATCAACTACCGCCACCTCAGTGGGCCAACCAAGATCGATTTCAAGGGCACAGTCCTGCTCCCGCTGGCTCGTGGCCAAGCCAAGGTGGAGAGCAAGCGCGGGGCCGTGCGCATCCAGGCGCAGTTCGAGAAGCTCGAGCCCGCGTCGCGTTTCGGCCCGGAATTTCTCACTTACGTGCTCTGGGCCATCTCCCCGGAGGGCCGGGCCAATAATCTGGGCGAGGTGCAGCTGCAAGGGCAGAAGAGCAAGTTGGACGTCACCGCACAGTTCCAGGCCTTTGCGCTGATCGTGACCGCCGAGCCCTATTTTGCCGTCATCCAGCCGAGTGAAGTGGTGGTGCTCGAAAACATGGTGCGGCCCGATACCATCGGCAGCGTCCAGGAGATGGATGCCAAACTTGACCTGCTGCAGCGCGGGCAATACTCGGTCGTGCAAGGCGGTTTCGAGGCCGCGGTGCAAGACCCGCGCATCCCGCTCAGTCTCTTGGAAGCCCGGAACGCCGTGCAGATCGCCAAGGCCGCAGGCGCGGAAAACTACGCGCCCGACAGTCTGAAGAAGGCCGCGCAGCTCCTCCAAGACGCCGAGAACGGCCAGGCGCACAAGCGCGATAAGAAATCGATCGAGATGTCGGCGCGCGAAGCGGTTCAGACCGCAGAAGACGCCCGCGCGATCACCGTCAAGCGCCTTGACGAGGAACGAGTGGAGAAGGAACGGCGGGCCGCCGCCGAGCGCGAGGCGCAAGCCAAAGCGCAGGCCGAAGCCGCGGAACGCGCCAAGCTGGAAGCGCAGTTGGCCTCGGAACGCGCCGCTCGGGAAAAGGCCGAAGCGGAAACAGCTCGCGCGGCCGCTTTGGCACAGCAGCAGGCCGCTCAGGAACAAGCGGATAAGGCGCGCCTGGATTCCGAGCGCGCGGCCCGTGAAAAGGCCGAGGCGGACAAAGCCCGTGACGCGGCTCAGGCACAGCAACTGGCGGCTCAGGCGGAGGCGGACCGCGCGCGCAGTCAGGCGGAAGCGGCTGAACGCGCCCGGCAACAGGCCGAGGCGGAGAAAGCGGAACTCCGCAAACGCCTTCTGGACCAGTTGAATTCCATCCTGCAAACGCGCGATACCGCGCGGGGTTTAATCGTCAACATGTCGGACGTGCTCTTCGACTTCGGCAAGTACACACTGAAGCCCGGCGCCCGGGAAAAATTGGCCAAGATTTCCGGGATTGTCCTGGCCCATCCCGGTTTGAAGCTGCAGGTCGAGGGTCACACCGATAGCGTCGGCAGCGATCAGTTCAACCAAGTGCTCTCCGAACAGCGCGCTGCTTCGGTGCGCGACTTCCTCGTGGAACAGGGAGTAGCGGCGGGCTCGGTCAGCGCGCGCGGGTTCGGCAAGACTCAGCCGGTGGCCTCCAACGATACGCCCGAAGGAAGGCAGAGAAATCGCCGCGTGGAGCTTGTGGTTACCGGCGAAGCCATCGGCGCGGCCGGCTCGGACACCGTTCCTCAGTAGGGCCAAGGGTAGCTGCTTACGCACCCTCGTGTGTTGGGGACGGAGAGGAAGGAGTAGCGCTCTTCTTTTCCCGCCCGCTCTGAAGCGTCTTCACTAGGACGTAGAGCACCGGGATGAAGACCAAGTTGAGGAAAGTCGAGGCGATCATCCCGCCGAAGACCGTCGTGCCGACCGATCGGCGGCTGATGTGTCCCGCGCCGGTCGCCAGCACGAGCGGCAAGACTCCCAGGATGAATGCCAGCGAGGTCATCAGGATCGGCCGCAGGCGTATGCGGGCCGCTTCGATCGCGGCATCTACAATCGAGAGGCCCTTTTCGCGCAGTTGCTCCGCAAACTCCACGATCAGAATCGCGTTCTTGCTCGCCAGGCCGATGAGCATGACGAGCCCCACCTGGCAGTACACGTCGTTCTCCTGTCCACGCAGAGCTTGCGCGCCGATTGCTCCCAGCAAAGCCATCGGAACGGCCAGTAGGACGATGAAGGGCAGCGAGAAGCTTTCGTACTGCGCCGCCAGCGTCAGATACACAACGAGCAGGCCGAGGCCAAACAACAGGAACGCTTGCCCGCCGGATTGAATCTCTTCCAATGAAATCCCCGTCCACTCGTAGGCGAAGCCCGGGGGCAACACCTTCTTCGCCACGGCCTCCATGGCGGCTATCCCCTCGCCCGAGCTGCGTCCCGGCGCGGCCGAGCCGTCGATTTCCGAGGACCGGAAGAGATTGTAGTGGCTGATGATTTGCGGCGATGCTGTTTGCGTCACCGCCACCAGGTTTTCCAGCGGAATCATCGTGCCGCGGTCGGAGCGCACGTAATATTGGCGAATGTCCCGCGGCTGCGCGCGGAACTCCTTGTCCGCCTGCACGTACACGCGGTAGGAGCGGTTGTTGAAGTCAAAATCGTTCACGTACACGGAGCCCATGTACACCTGGAGCGCGTCGGTGATCTGGTTCAGCGGCACTTGCAGCCCTTTGGACTTCTCGCGATCGATCGTGACCAGGAATTGTGGATCGTTGACGCTGAAGCTGCTGAACAAGCCGGTGAGTTCGCGGCTGCCATAACCTGCCTGGACGGTTCCTTGCGTGACGTCGGCAAGTTGTTGGAGTGAAGTGCCTCGCAGATCCTCGACGACGAATTGGAATCCGCCGAAAGTGCCCAGGCCCTCCACCGCAGGTGGCGCGAAGGGAATCACCAGCGCGCCGGAGATTCCCGCGAAGGCTCCGCGCAGGCGATTGATGACCGCGCCGGCAGAATGCTCATCACCCTTGCGCTTATCGTAATCCTGCAAAGAAGCGAACAGAATGCCCCGATTCGGCGCCGCCCCCCCGAAGCTGAATCCGGCGACGGCAAATGCCCCTTGGATCTCGGGGACCTTGCTCATGACCGCTTCCGTCTGCCCCAAAATGTTCGTCGTGTACTCGAGGGACGCGCCAGGCGGCGCCTGCACTAGGACCATGAAGTACCCGGCGTCCTCCTGCGGAACGAAAGCCTTCGGGACGATCCGATAGACCCAGTAGGTCAATCCCAGGCCGGCCAAAAAGAGGGCCAGGGCAACGATCTTGTGCCGCAAGATGCCGCGGAGGCTGGCCTGGTAGCCGCGGGTGAAGCTGGCCAATCCCCGGTTGACTCCGCTGAATACGCGGCTCTTCCGCTTGTGGCGGGTATGCCCCAGGAACAGCGCGGAAAGCGAGGGCGTCAGCGTCAATGCGTTGAACGCGGAGATGGAGATGGAAAACGCGATCGTCAGCGCAAATTGCCGGAAGAGAATTCCCGTGGTGCCGGGGAACAAGGCGACCGGAAGAAAAACCGCCACCAGAACCAGCGACGTGGCGATCACCGCGCCCGTCACTTCCTTCATGGCCGCCGACGCTGCGTTGTGCGGCTCGCTGATGCCTTCGGCGATGTGGCGCTGCACGTTTTCGATCACCACGATGGCGTCGTCAACGACCAGCCCGGTGGCCAGCGTAATGCCGAACAGCGTCAGCGTGTTGATGGAGAATCCGAAAAGCTTCACAAAGGCGAACGTCCCGATCAGCGAGACCGGAATCGTGACCGCCGGGATGAAGGTGCTTCGCCAATCCTGCAGGAAAATGAAGATCACCAGGATGACGAGAAGGATGGCTTGGATCAAAGTGATGAGAACTTCGCGGATGGATTCGCCGACCACGGTGGTCGTGTCGAAGGCCATCGCGTATTTCATTCCGGGCGGGAAGCGCTTCGAGAGACGCTCCAGTTCAGCCTTCGCCGCTTGGTCCACCGCCAGCGCGTTCGCGCCCGGCAACTGCGTCACGGCGAAACCGGTGGCGTCATGCCCATTGAAGCGCAAGTTCGCGCTGTAGTCTTCGGCGCCCAACTCGGCGCGGCCCACGTCCCTTAGCCGGACGAGCGTGCCGTCCGAGCCCGTCTTCAAGACGATGTTTTCAAACTCCGCCGGCTCCACTAGGCGTCCGATCGCCCGCACGCTGATCTGGACCATCTGGCCCGGTTGTGTGGGAGGCTGGCCGATCTGGCCCGCGGCGACTTGCACGTTTTGTTCCTGCAAAGCGGCCAAAACGTCGGTCGCAGTCAAGCCGCGCGAAGCCATGCGCAGGGGATCGAGCCACAGGCGCATCGAGTACTTTCTTTCGCCGAAAATGAAGACGTCGGCCACGCCGGGAACCCGTTTAAGCGCATCCCGAACGTAGAGATCCAGATAGTTGCTGAGAAAGAGGCTGTCGTATTCGCCGTGCTCGGCATACACGCCGACACCGAACACGAACCCGGCCCCAGACTTGGAAATGTAGATTCCCGTCGTTTTGACTTCGTTGGGAAGTCTGCCGAGAGCGGCGTTCACCCGGTTTTGCACGTCCACGGCCGCCAGGTCCACGTTTCGAGTGATGTCGAACGTAACGTTGATCGAGCTCGAGCCGTCGTTGCCGCTCGAGGAGGTCATATACTTCATGCCCTCGACGCCGTTGATCTGCTGCTCGATCACCGTGGTCACCGACGTCTCGACAGTTTGTGCGTTCGCTCCGTTATAAAAGCTGTTCACAGAAACTACTGGCGGCGCCAGGGTGGGGAATTCAGCCACGGGCAGATTGGGGATGGCGATGGCTCCCGCGAGAATGATCAGCAGCGCGCAGACGGTGGCGAAGATGGGGCGCCGTATGAAAAAATCTACGAACACTCTTCGATCGACCTTTCCAAAGCAACTGCGGTAAACCGACAGCCTTCAGGAGATCAGGAAGAAGGTTTTCCACCTGAATCGGCGGGCATCTCCGTGACGGGCATCCCATCGACAAGGATTTGCGTGCCTTCCACGATGACACGGTCGCCTTCTTTGAGGCCGGCCAGCACCGGGTACTGGTTGTCCGTCAATTCCCCGAGCTGCACTCTCTTCTGGCGCGCCACAAGCGATTTTCCCTGGGTCTCGGCAACGAACACGAAGAACTCGCCGTTGATTCGCGATGCGGCCAACACCGGAATCACGGGCCCCGGACGCGCTCCCCAGATCACCCGGGCGCGAGCGAACTGAGACGTCCGCAGCGCTCCCGAGCTGTTTTTCACGATGGCTTTCGCAAGGACCGATTGCGTGCCGTTGTCCACCTCGGGAGAAACAAAACTGATGCGGCTCTCCGCCAGGGCATTGCCCGCGGTGTCGAGGAGTTGAACCGTCTGCCCCAGTTTCAGGCTCTTCGAATGCTCGACGGGGATGTTGACGTACAGTTCGAGGTTCCCGAGTTCATCGACGGTGGTGAGCAGCGTGGAGGTCGTCACCCGGTCGCCCACGCGCACGGGAATATCGCCCACCATGCCGTCGCTCGGCGCGACGACGCGGTAATAGTGCAACTGCACCTGCTGTTCGCTGACTTGCGCGTCCAGGGACTTGAGCTGCTGCTGGGCCGTGTCGATGCTCGTCTGCGCCTGATCGAACTCCTGCTTGCTGACAACCCCTGCCTCGTACAGTTTTTTCGTGCGGTCCCACTGGATCTGCGCGTACTGCACGTTCGCCACCTGGGCGGCGCGCGCGGCTTCCTGGCTGTGCACCGTGGCTTGTTGCTTCAGCGGGTCGATCTCCAGGAGCGGCGTGCCCGCGGCCACCCGGTCCCCCGACTTCACGAAAATCTGCGTGATCTGTCCTTCGACCTGCGGATTCAGAACGCTGGAATGCCTGGATTTCAATGTCGCCAGGTATTCCGAGGACTCCGCAACCGGAACCGACCGGACCACGGAGGTCCTCACCGGCATCGCCGGAGGACCCTGATTGCCACCCGGATCCTTGGCCTTGCACCCACCGCCGAGCGCAGCAAGCCCGCAGAGAAACGCGAGCACTCGAAGTGGACTGCCTTTAACTTCCAAGAACCGGACGAGGTGCCGATTCTCGCGACTGGGTCGGTTCATGGCGATCATCTGCTCCGGCAATACAATCCTACATTCTACGGGATGCCCGGCTACTTTCCAACCGTGAGGCATCCGAATGCCGGCCAAGGGCCGGGACGGAAACCCGTGTCTTAGCGGGTACTCAAAGGGGCGGCCAATGCGGCCTGTTTCAGCGCGGTGAGCCGGGTGAACCAGGTTGGTCATGCCGCGCTGGATACCGTCTTGACAAGTCGGGTGGGAAACCCTTACGGTCGAGTGTTCTTCAGGGGCCCACGTTGCACATCGTGGATGCAAGTCACTCCACACGGATTCAAATGGATGGGAGCACAATGCGAAAACATTTATCGACCTGCGCAGTTCTGTCACTTCTCGTTTTGAGCGTGATCCCAGCTCTGGCGCAGGCTCCCGCCCGCGCTAAGGAGCAGACCGACATGCCTTCAAGCCAAGCACTCGCCTCCGCGGATATCGAGCGCCGCGTAGATTCCATCCTCGGCCAGATGACGCTCGAGGAGAAGGTGGACCTCATTGGAGGGGTAGACGGCTTCTACATTCGTGACGTGCCGAGGCTCGGCGTGCCGCGCCTGAAAATGACCGACGGCCCGATTGGCGTGCGCAACTACGGGCCGGCCACGGTGATGGCGGGCGGGATTTCGCTGGCCGCCACTTGGAATCCGGCGCTGGCCCAGCGCGTGGGCGCCCAGATCGCCCGGGACGCCCGCGCCAAGGGCGTTCATTTCCTGCTGGGGCCGGGCGTGAACATCTACCGCGCGCCGATGAACGGGCGCAATTTCGAGTATTTCGGCGAGGACCCATTTCTGGCCTCGCGCATCGCCGTGGGTTACATCGAAGGCGTGCAAAGCCAGGGCGTGAGCGCCACGATCAAACACTTCATGGGCAACAACTCCGAGTTCCTGCGGCACGACAGCGACTCCATCATTGGCGAACGCGCCATGCGCGAGATTTACCTGCCGGTGTTCGAGGCGGCCGTGAAGGAAGCGCACGTCGGCGCCATCATGGATTCCTACAACCTGACCAACGGCCAGCACATGACGCAGAACGGTTATCTGAACACGGACGTCGTGAAAAACGATTGGGGTTTCCGCGGCATCATCATGTCCGATTGGGACGCCACCTACGACGGTGTGGCCGCTGCGAATGGCGGCCTGGATTTGGAGATGCCCTCCGGCAAATTCATGAATCGCGCGGCGTTGCTGCCCGCCATCCAAGAGGGCAAAGTTTCGGTGGACACAATTGACGACAAGGTGCGGCGGATCTTGCGCACGGCCATCGAATTCGGCTGGTTCGACCGCGAGCAGACCGACTTCTCCATCCCGCGTTACAGCGAGCAGGGACGCGAAGCAGCCCTCCAGGCGGCGCGCGAAGGCATGGTCTTGCTGAAGAATGACGGCAATTTGCTGCCGCTGGCCAAGACGAAGATCAAGTCCATCGCGGTCATCGGGCCCGACGCCTATCCTGCCCAGCCCGTCGGAGGAGGCAGCGCCCAGGCGCGCCCGTTTGCTGCATTGAGCTTCCTCGAAGGACTGAGCAATTATTTCGGCACGAAGATTCCCACGTACTATGCGCGCGGCGTACCGGCCTTGGGTGATCTTGCCCAGGCCACCGAGTTCTCAACCGCCGCGACAAACGGACAGCCGGGCTTACGGGTGGAAGTCTTCGACAACGCGGACTTGTCCGGCACGCCGGTGGCCACCCACATCGACCGGCACGTCAATCTGCCGGGTGGATTCGCCCCGGCGGACTACACCTCGGGAAGCGTCGATTTCAGCTCTTTCTCCACTCCGAAGCTGACCTCGGCGCGCTGGAGTGGTTACTACACTCCGGAAGCCGCCGGCACGTATAGCGTCATCGTTCAGGGCGGGGGAGAGCGCGGAGGCTACCGTCTCTACCTGGACGACATGCTGGTTGTTGATGCCTGGCAGGTGGCCAAGCAGTTGGTCAGCGAAATCAGCGTTTCACTCACTGCGGCGCCACACAAGATCTTGCTCGAGCAGTACCGTACCCGGAGCTTTGGCCTGCCTCGCCTGCGGCTCGCCATCGCGCGGCAGGGCAGTCTGGTTGAGCCGGACGCCAGGGCCATGGCCGCGAAGGCGGATGTCGTCGTTGTCGCGGCCGGCTTTGACCCGGACACCGAGAGCGAAGGTTCAGACCGCACGTTCCAGCTTCCTCCCGGTCAGGACGAGCTAATCCGCGAGATGGCTGCGGTAAACAAGAACACGATTGTGGTGGTGACCTCCGGAGGAAGCGTGGACATGAATGGCTGGCTCGACCGGGTCCCCGCGCTGATCGAGGCGTGGTTTCCAGGGCAGGAAGGCGGCACCGCGCTGGCCGAGATTCTTTTCGGTGACGTGAATCCCGCGGGCCGCTTGCCGGTCACGTTCGAACGCCGGTGGGAAGACAACCCGGTCCACGACAGCTACTATCTCGAGCCGGGCAGCAATCGGGTCGTGTACAAAGAAGGCATATTCGTGGGTTATCGCGGCTACGAGCATAACGACACGAAGCCGCTGTTCCCCTTCGGCTACGGGCTATCCTATACCTCGTTCAAGTACGGCAATCTGGCCGTCACGCCTGCCAGCACCGCCAACGGAAACGTGAGCGTGTCGTTCGACGTGACCAACACCGGCGCCCGCGAAGGCGCCGATGTCGCGCAGGTCTATGTGCGAAACAAGCACGCCAAGGTGCCGGTGCCGCCCAAGGAGCTGAAGGGTTTTCAGAAAGTGAGCCTGCGGCCCGGCGAGACGCGGCGAGTGACGGTGGCCTTGAATCGCCGGTCGCTCTCTTACTACGACACGGAGGCCAAGCAGTGGCGCGCCGATCCCGGCGATTTCGAGGTGCTTGTCGGCCGTTCCAGCGAGCAGATCGAATTGCATGCCACGCTCACGCTGACAGCCGCGCCAGCGTCTGCCAGCAAGTAAGCGCGAAAGACGCTAAGGATGCGCTAGGTCCTACCTCTTCTGGAAGATATCGACCGAGGCGCGCGTGGTTTCCCACTCCAAGCGCAGCTCGCAAACGTCGTTGCTCGGGTGAAACGAGATCGTGAGGTTTTCGACCGGCGCCGCGAGCTTTTCCACTTTCATGTCCACACGGGCGAAGTCATCCCCTGCGCCCGGATAAGGGATGCCCCACTCACCGGTCTTCTTGCTGATGATCAGGGTCCACTTGTCTTCGTTGGGGATGGTGAAGAGGGTGTAGCTCCCCGCAGGAACGGCTTTACCACCGACGATCAGGTCGGCGCCGGTCACGAACGTAGTCGCCTCGTTCGCGCCCGCGCGCCACACCTGCCCGTAGGGCACCAGTCCACCGTAAATCTTTCGACCCTTCATGCGCGGACTGGAGTAGTCCACTGTAATCGTCTTGCCGCTAGCCAACTTGCATTCGGCTTTGGCCGGCGGGCTCGCACGCTTGCTCTTGTCCATCTGGGCCAGGCCCGCTGTGGTCAGGACCGCGAGGCCCAGAAGAAGCCCGGTACAAAACGCAACGATTCGCTTCTGCATATTCTCTCCTCAGTTAGAGTTGCGAAGTGATTCGCTTGCAGGCGGCCATACGCCGGCCACCTGTCCCTTGCATCTTACGCCCTCTCCGCGCCATTGGCGCCAGTGGCATCGAGAAAAGCGGCGAGCGCGGGCAGCCCGTCATCGTCAGTCCCCGGAACGGTCGCGCGCAGCCGGCACTACTTGTTTCTGATCGCCGCAGCAAAATCAAACCGCCCCAGGTAGACCGGCTTCGACACGGGCGGCGCCGACTTGCTGAAATCAACGGGGTAGGGCGAAGGATCCGACGTCGGGAATCCCCACACGTCTCCCGTCTTCATGTTCACCATGACCTTGCCCAGGACCTGGGAATCGCCTCCCGGCGAACGCAGCATCCACGTTCCCGGCTCGATGTAGAAGTCGTAACGGTACGACTCCTGCGCCTCCACCTTCTGCGCCGTCACATACGGCCGCACCGCAATGATCCCGAGCAGCACTGCGATCGCAATGAGTATCGCCTTCGTACTCCGGTCAATGGTCATGGTTCCCCCCTCGTGGCTCGCCAATCAGAATGTTGCAGTAAAGAGATCTCACAGGCGTTGGCTCCGCCAACAACTATATTACTTCGAAAGATTCGGCCTGGAGAATTGTAGGGCCCGGATCCCCCACGTTCGCAAGAACGCCCGAAATTACTTTTGTGGGCATGCTCTTTTTGTGAAGATGGCCGACTTCTCAAAAGGAAAAACCTGCTTGGAACATCTGGACTCTCTTAATTGGCAGCTAAGCGGTTGCTGCGCTTTTCCTTCCGCCTGAAAAGAGTGAGTGGAACGGCGATCCCTTCGCAAACTTTGTATCTAGTTGGAGATGAGCGGACAGCGCCGTGAGGGGTGCGAGCGGCAGGTGTAGAATTGCGCGGGTATGAGCGAGATACGGATTGGGACGAGCGCGTTTACGGCGGCGGGTTGGGAAGGGACGTTCTACCCGAAGGGCCTTCCGCCGCGGGAGCAGCTTTCCTACTACGCGACGCAGTTCGACACCGTGGAACTGGATAATACGTTTTACCGGACGCCGGCGACTTCCACGGTGAAAGGCTGGTACGCGAAGACGCCGCCGGGGTTTCTGTTTGCGGCGAAGGTGCCGCAGGTGATCACGCATGAAAAAGTGCTGGTGGATTGCGAGGCGGACCTGAAGCACTTCCTGGAGACGATGGACGAGCTGAAGGAGAAGTTGGGGCCGCTGCTGTTTCAGTTCGGGTACTTCAATACATCTAAATTCAAGAGCGGGACGGAATTCCTGGCACGGTTGAAGCCGTTCCTGAAAACACTGCCGAAGGGCTATCGGTTTGCGGTGGAAATCCGGAACAAGACTTGGCTGGATGCGCGGTTTGCGGAGACGCTGCGCGAGCGCGGCGTGGCGCTGGCGCTGATCGACCAGAACTGGATGCCACGCCCGTGGGAGATGAAGGACAAGTTTGACCCGATCACGGCGGACTTCACCTACGTGCGGTGGCTGGGCGACCGCAAGGGCATCGAAGAACAAACGAAAACGTGGGATAGGACGATCGTCGACCGGCGCGGGGACCTGGCGAATTGGGCGGAGCTGTTCCGGGAGTTCGTGCGGCGGAATTTGAAGGTTTTGGCCTATGCAAACAATCACTATGCGGGACACGCGCCGGACACGGTGAAATTGTTCCGGGAGTTGTACGAAAAGAGGAAGTAGTCTTTCTGCATTGGCTTTGCAAGGGCGAAGACAATGCGGTCCTGGAGATCCTCGATGATGAAGAAAGTCGTTTTGTTCCTAATCGTGTTCTCCGCCGCTCTGGCGGCTGGCGCTCAGGTTCAGCCCATCGCTGCCACGGTTGACGCCACCAAGACCCGCGCCCCGATTTCGAAATACGTTTACGGGCAGTTCATCGAGCACCTCGGCGGCATCATCAATCACGGCTTGTGGGCTGAAATGCTGGATGACCGGAAATTCTACTATCCGGTGAGTTCACAGGCGCCGGCAGCCGAAACTGCTCCAAGGTTTGGCGAGGCCCCGCGGCGGTGGACACCCGTCGGCTCGGACGAAACCGTGTCCATGGATACGATCCGTCCGTACGTCGGTGAACACACCCCTCTCGTAAAGCTGAACGGGGCCGAAGCGCGCGGCATCCAGCAGGCAGGACTGGCGGTGCGCAAAGGCAAGTCCTACATCGGACGCGTCGTGCTCGCGGGCGATTCCGGCGCGAACGTGGTTGTCCGTTTGGTCTGGGGAACGAATGCGAACGAGCGCCAGACCGTCGCGGTGGGCAAACTCAGTGCCGAATATGCGAAGTTTCCACTGAGCTTCCAGGCGCAGGCGGACAGCGACAATGCCCGGCTGGAGATTGTCGGGACGGGCACGGGCACTTTTCACGTTGGCGCCGTTTCGTTGATGCCCGCGGACAATACGCACGGTTTTCGCGCCGAAGTCATCGCCGCGCTCAAGCAATTGCATTCGGGCGTTTATCGTTTTCCGGGCGGCAACTTTGTTTCGGCGCACGAATGGCGCGACGCCATTGGCGATCTGGACAAGCGTCCGCCGACGCTGGATCCCGCCTGGAACGCGGTTCAGCCGAACGATGTCGGCACGGACGAGTTCATGGCGCTTTGCCGCCTGCTGGACGTCGAGCCATACATCACCGTCAATGCCGGCTTCGGCGACGCATGGTCCGCGGCGCAATACGTCGAATATGCCAATGGCGCGGTGACCACCCCGATGGGCCGCTTGCGCGCGGCGAACGGGCATCCGCAGCCGTACGGCGTGAAATTCTGGGGCATCGGCAACGAAATGTGGGGCGAATGGTCATTCGGCGTCATGCCGCTGCAGCAGTTTGAAATCAAGCACAATTTGTTCGCCAAGGCCATGCGGCGAGTGGATCCGACGATCAAGCTGGTTGCCAGCGGTGCCATGCCCGACGCGATGACCGGCTCGAAACAGGCGAAGCGCATCAGCGGCAAGGTGGTGCCCGATTACGGCTCGCCTGCGGATTGGAGCGGGGGGATGCTCGCCAACTGCCTGGAGAACATGGACCTGCTCAGCGAGCACTTCTATTCCTACAGCGACCAGCGTTTCGATATCGAGAAGGGCGATCGGGTGAGCGTGGGTCCGGGCGAGCCGCTGGTGGAATGGGAGCGCCAGCCGGCTACGCAGGTTCGCGTGAAATACGAACATTACCAGGAATACTTGGCGCGCATCCCCGCGCTCAAGGCAAAGCCGGTGCCCATCAGTCTCGACGAATGGGCGTACGTCGGCGTCCCGGCGAACTCCTACAAGATCGTCCCCGCCTATGCCTGGGCGTTCCACGAAATGTTCCGTCACTCGGACCTCTACCAGATGGCAGGTTTTACCTTCGCCACCTCTCTCCTCAGCGCCAACCGCACCGAGGCTGTGTTGAATCCGGCCGGCCTGCTCTTCAAACTCTACCGCGATCATTTCGGCACGATCCCGGTCGAAGTGTCCGGCAATTCACCCCAGCCGAAACCGAGGTATCCAGCCGGGGGCGACCAGCCGCGGGTCAACCCGGGCAGCGACACCTACCCACTGGATCTGGCCGCGGCGCTCAGCAGCGACCGGAAAACGCTCACCATAGCCGTGGTGAATCCGACCGCATCGGAACAGCAGCTCAATTTCTCCATCAAGGGCGTGGAGCTTTCAGGCAAAGGACGGCTGTGGCGCATGGCGCCTTCGAGTGTTGACGCGACAATCGTCGTGGGGCAAAAGCCCGGAGTCGAAGTCGAGGAACACGCGCTCGGTGCGGCGCCCAGCACCGCAACCATCGCTCCCTTTAGCGTGAACATCTACGCGTTTGAGACGAGGTAACACGCGCTCGAAGCGGCGCCCAGCACCGCAACCATTGCTCCCTTTAGCGTGAACATCTACGCGTTTGAGACGAGGTAACACGCGCTCGAAGCGGCGCCCAGCACCGCAACCATTGCTCCCTTTAGCGTGATCATCTACGCGTTTGAGACGAGGTAACACGCGACTCTGACTTTTCCGGTCGAGGGGTACAGGCGCACTCACATCAATGTTCTAAAGGCGAACAAGTTCGCCGTAGCCGGTTCTTGGGCTAAGGTCAATTGAGGATGTAGCAGAAGTACACCGGGATGCCCAGAAGCGCCCCTCGACTCGTCCCGACAGAAACAGTCGGGACTCGCTCGGGACACCATATCCTCATCGGATATGGTGGAGGCGGGGGGAGTCGAACCCCCGTCCGAAAAGCGCTACGGCCCGAAGCCTACATGCTTATCTCAATTCAGGAGCGGCCCAGCCCGTGAGGGCCTGCCGCATGTTCGCCCGCCACGCTCAGAATGAGCAAGAAACGCAGCCGGCTAGTCCGATGAATCTCGCCCGGGAATCACGGACCGAGACCCCCGAGCCAGCTCACTGTGTGACGCCTCTTGCCGGGCCCGTGAGCAAAGCCCGGGGAGACGTTGCGCCTAATTTAATTAGGCAGCAAGAGCCAATTGTGTATTGGCATTTCTAGTTTTCCACCCGATTGCGGGCAGGTGGCGCCCGGCATGCCTTCGGGTCGCGACTGCTTCCGTCGAAACCGTGTCGCCCCCGTGTAGCACCACCATTGTATGCCTTCGCGATGGCTCCGGGCAAAGGCCGGTTTCCGCAGCCAACAAAAGAGAGCGACGGTCAACGCTTAACTCGTTGCCAGGCGGGGTTTTGTTTCATCCGCCCACAATAGGACACGAAAGCCTTGCTAGACGGTTGACATCCGGCGTAGCCCCTTCCAATATTCAAAGGCAGGGAATTTCGGGCAAAACACCTATGAAAGCCGGCAAGGTGCAGGAGCACACTACGATCGAGCAGGCGGTCTCGCGCGCGTTGCGCGATAATCTGGAAAGTCTCCAGCGCTCGTCCAACGAATTGCACCACGCCATCGCCGACGTCGTTGCGGCCTGCTCCAGCAGCAAGCCGACTCACGCCCTGCCTCCCATGCTTCGCGCGCAGACCGCGGCCGCTTCGCTCTCCGCGGCCTTGGAAGTCTTGTCGCGCTTCATCACCGCGGCGCTCCAGCCGGCCCAACGCACTCCGCTGGAAGCTGAGGTTGCGCGTCTCGTGGGTCTTCCCGCCGCTGAAACGGAGCCCGCGCCCTCCCCGGAGCTCGTCCCCGCCCCCCCAAGCGACGAGACGGCCGAATCGCTCGTTGAGCCCGAGCCGATTCCTCCGGAAGAAGAGATCTTCGACGTCTCGCGCCTTTCCCACGAGGAGCAAGAGATGCACCGGCGCGCGAATCGCGTCGCAAAAGTTTCCATGCAAGACATCAAGATGTTGCGCCCGGAGCAGGTGCGGCTGGGCCGCGAACAAGGCGATATCTGCATCCGGCTACGTGATGACATTGAGAAAGCTTACAAGGAATATCACCGGCGGTTCCGGCCGATCCTGGATCATCCCGTGGATTATTTCTACTACTGGATGGTCGAGATTCTGGCTGGGGGCGACGCTCAGGCGCTCGGCGAATATCCGTACGCGTCTCCGGTACGTCAATCGTAATCGCTTGTCGAAAGGCCACGTCGGGTCCGTAGATTGCGGCGAGAGCTGCGCTGCGCGCCCGCGTCGTGCGGGTTTCCTATTCGGCTTGGTCTGTGCTGTCGCGCTTGTCTTTCTCTGTGCCACGCAGCCTATTTTCGCGCAGACCGGCCTCCGTGCTCGCCACGGGAGCCGTTCCTCGTCATCGGGCACAGGAAGAAGGACCGCCCGCAAGACCCCACCCTGCCGTTCAGCCGATTGCCGCCCCTCGATCGACGGCCCCGCGCAGGAAGGCGCTTCGCCCGAAGACGCCGCCGCCCAGAGCGAGCTGGCCCCCCTTGCCCGCGCCATGCACAACGGTTCGCTCGCGGCCTACATGCAGGTCGGCGCGTTCGCCGATAAGCACGCCTCCGACGTTTGGGGCGCGCGCGCCGCGCTGGCGCTGGCCTATTTCGATAGCACGAATAGTCACGCCCAGCAAAGCCTGACCAGGTTCGAGAAGGCTGAGCGGGATCCGCTCCTCCGCGAATATGTTCTCTACTGGCGCGCCCAAGCCAAGCGCTCTCTTGGCAGGGAAGCGGAGGCTCTCGCCGATTTCGAGACCCTTCGCGCTGATTTCCCCGAGAGCGTTATGAGCGAACAGACCGTCGAGGCTCTCGCGGCCACCGCCGTAAACATCGGCAAGGCTCGCCAGGCCATCGCCGCACTGGACGACTATCCCGGTACCGCAAGCAAGCCGCCTCTTCTTTCCGAACGAGCGCGCGCGCGGCAGGTGGCCGGCGAGCTCGACAAGGCGGCCGCCGACTACCAGACGATCTACTATCGTTATCCGCTGAGCGATGAAGCGCAGTCGGTGGGGGGCATCCTTCAGTTGCTCGCCCGCAAAATGGGCGGCGCATTCCCCCATGCCGCACCCGACCAGCAAGAAAAACGCGCCGAGACCTTCTTCGACGCGCGCAAGTGGCGCGAGGCCCGCGTCGAGTACGAAAAGCTTCTCGCGACGATTGGCAAGTCCGATGCGTCGCCCCAGGCGCAGCGCGCGCATCTCCGCGTCGCGCAAGCTCGCTTCCAGCTTGGCGGCTCGCCGAAGCTCATCGAAGCCGTCCGCACTCCGGATCCCGCCGTGGATGCCGAGCGTCTCTACTCGCTTTCGCAAGCGTGGCGCCCCAAGCCTCGCGAAGCCCCGCGGCATGAAAGGGATATGTTCGCGGCCCTGGCCGCGCTCGATGCCAAATACACGGACTCTCGCGCGAATGAAGACGGTCTGTACGCCGCGGCGAATTACTTCTGGGCCCAGCTCGACCGCAAGCGTGCGGCTGACGGCTACCGGAAACTCCTGACAAAATTTCCCGGCGGACGCTACGCGCAGACGGCCGATTGGCGCGTCGCCTGGATCGCCCATCTCAACCGCCAGCCCGAGGCCAAAACGCTGTTCGAGGAGTTCGTCGGCAAGTATCCCGGCTCGGCTTATATTGCCAACGCTCTTTATTGGCTCGGCCGCATTGCCGAGCGCGATGGCGACGCCGCTCGCGCCCGCGGAATCTACCTCAAGGCCGAGGACCGTTTCCCGGAAACCTACTTCGGCATGCAGGCTTCGTCGCGGATTTTAGCCCTCGGCCGCGAGCCTGTGAATTCCCCCGAGTTTTTGGAGAAGATTGCTGCGCCCCCGCCGCTTCGCCGCCTCGATGAGCCTATTCCGGCAGCGGCCATCGAGCGCTGGACCCGCGCGCAGGTGTTGCGCACGCTTGCATTTGACGCTTCGGCCGAGCTCGAACTTCGCGCCGCCTACTTCGCCTCCTCGAACCCGCGCCGGATGCTCGAGGCTGCGCAGGCTGCCCTCGATCAAGGCCATTACGGAGTAGCCATGGCCCTCGGCCGCATCGCCGTGCCCAACTTCGAAGCGCGGCACATCGACGAAGTCCCCATGGACGCTTGGAAGACTCTCTTCCCGCTGCCGTACGAATCGGCGCTGCGCGACGCGGCGGAAAAGAACGGCGTTGACGCCATGCTCGCTGCGGGACTCATGCGCCAGGAGTCCACGTTTCAGCCGGACGCCGTCTCGAAGGCCGGCGCGGTCGGCCTCATGCAGGTGTTGCCGAAGACCGGACGCCTGGTCTCCCGCCAGGTTCACGTCCGTTATGCCAGGGCGAAACTCAACGATCCCGAGTACAATCTTCTGCTTGGCATGCGCTACTTCGCCGATCTTCTGCGCACGCAGGGCAGCCCCGAAGCCGCGCTCGGCGCCTTCAACGCCGGCGAGGACCGGGTGGCGAGTTGGCAGGCGGAGCGCCACTACGATGAGTTGCCGGAATTCGTTGAGTCGATCCCGTTCACGGAGACGCGCGAGTACATCCAAATCGTTCTGCGCAATGCGGCGGTGTACCGCATGATTTACGGCGGAAAAGCGACGGCGGGAAGCAGCCGGTGAGCGCGCCCGAAATCAGTCCAAAATCCGAAGCGGTTTCCGCGGGGAAAACCGCTCGCCGCATGCTCTCCACGAAGGCGGAGCGCTTCACCGAATCGGTCATCCGCGAAATGACGCGTCTGGCGATGCGCTACGACGCTGTCAATCTGGCCCAGGGTTTTCCCGATTTCGCCGCGCCCGCCGAAGTGAAGGAAGCCGCGCGCAAAGCCATCGCCGAGGACATCAATCAGTACGCGATCACCTGGGGCGCGAAATCGCTCCGCGACGCCATCGTGGAAAAGTTCGCCCGCACCCAGGGCGTGCGGGTGGACCCCGAGCGCGAGATTACTGTCTGCTGCGGCTCAACCGAAGCGATGATGTCGTCGATGATGGCGGTCATCAATCCCGGCGATGAGGTCGTGGTCCTCGAGCCTTTTTACGAGAATTACGGTCCGGACGCCATCCTCTCGGGCGCCACGCCCCGCTTCGTGAAACTGCGGCCGCCGGACTGGACCTTCGACGAAAAGGAGCTGTCCGCCGCCTTTGGCCCGCACACCAAGGCCATCATCCTGAATACGCCCAACAATCCCACGGGAAAGGTCTTCACGCGCGCCGAGCTGGAGTTCATCCGCGATCTCTGCGTCCGCTGGAACGCGTTCTGCATCACCGACGAGATTTACGAGCACATCCTTTACGACGGCGCCGAGCACATCTCCATGGCGCGCATCGAAGGCATGCGCGATCGCACCATCACCATCAACGGCATGTCCAAGACCTACAGCGTCACGGGATGGCGCGTCGGCTGGGCCATTGCCGCGCCGGAACCCACCACCGCCATCCGCAAGGTCCACGACTTTCTCACCGTCGGCGCTGCCGCGCCGCTGCAGGAAGCCGGAGCGCTCGCTCTCCGCCTCCCGCAAAGCTATTACGAGAAACTGGCCGCCGATTATTCTGCGCGCCGCGCGCGCATGCTCGCGATCCTCGAGCGCGCGGGCTTCGGCGTCTTCAAGCCGCGCGGCGCCTACTACATCATGACCGACATCTCGCGCTTCGGTTATCCCGACGACGTCAGCTTCTCGACCTTTCTGGTGGAGAAAATCGGCGTCGCAGTGGTTCCCGGCTCCAGCTTCTACAACGATCCGCGCGACGGCGCACGCCAAGTGCGCTTCACCTTCTGCAAGACCGAGAAAACCCTCGCCGCCGCCGAAGAGCGGCTCGGACGCTTATCGCCAAAGTAGCTGAGCTTGCCCTCGTGGAAGCGCTGCGCCCGGTCCCCGGAAAGCGAGGTATGTTAGAATCCGCGCGACAAACACCATGAACGTCGAGATCATTCCGGCGAATACGCGCCTCGAACAGAACGGCGACGGCGTAGCATTTGACATTTCTTCCAGCGCCACGCGGACGTTCCTGTGCACGCTGGTGATCGCCGAGCAGATCGAGCAGGAATCTCTCGACGTTTCCATCTGGGGATCGCCCGACGGCGAGAACTGGGGAACGAAACCTCTGTTGAAGCTTCCGCAGAGTTTTTATCGCGGCGAAGCGAGGATGGTGCTCGATCTTTCGCTCAAGCCGCAAGTGAAATTCATTCGCGCGAAGTGGGAATTGAATCGCTGGGGGCGCGTTACGCCGGCGCCGATGTTCGTGGCCGGATGCCTGCTGCGGGAGATCCCGCCCATGTCGCGCGAGACGCCCACCAGGCGCGCTCTCGCCAAGCCATAGGCTTGCGGTCGGAGCGCCTCCGCGGGAAAATCCTCCAGCTTGCCGGCAAGGAATGTGAGAAGGGGTAGGAAGCTGACGGTCGGTTGCCCTGTGGTGGTCGCTTCCTACCCCGCGAGTGGTCTTATCCACATAGACGCAGACAAGCCACGAAAGGTTTCGCCTCTCACCGAAAATTAATTTCGCCCTTCTTGGCGCGCCCTGGAAGGAAGGCTGTTCATGATTATGGACGGCATCCGCTCCGCGCGCGCTCAGACGGTGAGCGAGACGGTCAGAAGATACTGCGCAACGTCAATCGGCCAGTGGAACTGAGCCTCCGCGGCCGATTTCAGCGCCGCAGCCGCATCGGGCTCGCCATGGATGACGAAAGTCTTCCGCGGCGGCGCGGAGAATCCGGCGAGCCAGCGCAGCAGTTCGCTTTTCCCTGCGTGCGCTGAAAGTTGGCGTAGTTCAACGATTTCCGCGCAGACAGGAACCTGCTGGCCGTGAATGCTCAGCGTCTTCGCGCCTTCGAGCAGAGCGCGGCCGCGCGTGCCTTCGGCCTGGAAGCCGGCAAGCACCACGGCATTGCGCGAATCGGGCAAGCGTCGCGCGAGATGAAACAGGACGCGCCCGCCGGCGGCCATGCCGCTCGCGGAGAGAATGATGCAGGGAGTCGCGACGTTGCTGATCTGCTTCGATTCCTCCGCCGAGCGGGTGAGATGGAATTCGTGCGTGTTCAGGGGGTCGCGCGTGCCGCTGGTCTCTTCGCGGAGGAATTGCACGTCGTGGTCTTCTCGGTGGCGGAGATAAAGATCGGTGGCGCTGACGGCCATCGGGCTATCGATGTAAACCGGAACGTGAGGGATGCGGTGGTAATCCTCGAGTTGGCGTAGCAGGTACATCAGGGTTTGGGTGCGGCCGACGGCAAACGAGGGAACCACAATCGAGCCGCCGCGCTTGACCACGCGGTTGACGATATCCGCGAGCGCATCGAGCGCCGAGCCGCCGGGATGTTCGCGGTCGCCGTAGGTCGATTCGCAGAGAAGAAAATCGGCCCGCGGAGGCGTCACCGGATCTTTCAGGATAGGCTGGTCGTAACGGCCGACATCGCCGGAAAAAACCACGACAAACGACTTGCCGCCTTCGGAGACGGTGAGTTCGAGGCTGGACGAGCCGAGAATGTGTCCCGCGTCGTAGGAGCGCACCGCGAATTCCGGGCTGATGGTAAAGGAACCGTCGCGCGGAACCGGCTTCATGAGTTTCAGCACGGGATCGACGTCTTCGCTTTTGTACAAGGGAAGCGGCACGGCGTGGCGAGTGTACTTGCCCTGGGCGGCGTGCTCGGCGTCTTCTTCCTGCAGGTGCGCGGAATCGCGGAGAAGAATCTCGGCCAGCTCGATGGTGGCGGCGTCGGCGAATATCGGTCCGTGAAAGCCGGCGCGCACGAGACACGGCAACCAGCCAGTGTGATCCAGGTGGGCGTGCGTGAGCACGACCCAGTTGATGGTCTTGGGATCGATGGGCAGTGGCTGCCAGTTGCGGTCCTTGAGCTCGTGTCCGCCCTGGAAGAGGCCGCAGTCGATCAGCAGCCGCTTGCCGTTCGCTTCGACGAGATGCTTCGAGCCGGTGACGCAGCCTGCCGCGCCAAGAAATGTGAGTTGTGCCATAGGAACAGTATTGTAAACGAATCAGGCCCGTCTCGTAGCGGCCAGCTTCAGTGTGCGGTGCCACAACATCCTTTACAGTGGGAGGCGCTCCATGGTCCTAGGCAATCAGCCTCCTGGCCGTGTGGGGCGCGGCGTGATTGCGTCTTGCGGGGGCGTGGGATCGGACTTAGCATCTCGGGGGGAGACGAACGATGAGAAAAGAGCAGATTGACAGGCGGGAATTCATGAAGGTAGTCAGCGGGTCGGTGGCGGTGATGTCGGCGCTGCCGGAGCCGATTCTCAGTTTAGGAGGGAACGCGCGCAGCATGCGTGCGGCGGGGAGCGAGCCGAGAACGGAGGAGACCCCGAAGACTCCGCCAAAGATCAAGTTCGCGGTGATCGGCCTGAACCACTATCACATCTATAGCCAGGTGGGAGCCGTGCTGCGGGGCGGTGGGGAACTGGTTTCGGTTTATGCGCAGGAGCCCGACTTCGCTGACGCGTTCCTGAAACGCTTTCCGCAAGCAAGACTTGCCCGCAGCGAGAATGAGATTCTCGAGGATGGCGCGATACAGCTCGTCCTGAGCGCGGCAATTCCCGACGAGCGCGCGCCGCTCGGCGTCAGAGTGATGCAGCACGGCAAGGACTACATGGCCGACAAGCCGGGGATCACCACGCTCGAACAACTCGCGGAAGTGCGCCGTGTCCAAGCGCAGACGCGGCGCATCTATTCGATCATGTACAGCGAGCGGATGGAGAACCGCGCGACGGTGAAAGCCGGAGAGTTGGTGAAGGCTGGGGCGATTGGCCGCGTGGTCCAGACGATCGGGCTGGGACCGCACCGCATGAGCCCGAAACAACGTCCGGCGTGGTTCTTCGATAAAAAGAGGTACGGCGGAATCCTCTGCGATATCGGGTCGCACCAAGCCGATCAGTTTCTCTATTTCACCGGCTCGACCCGCGCCGAGGTCGTGGCTGCGCAGGCTGGGAACGTGCACAACCAGCAGTACCCGAACTTCGAGGATTTCGGCGACGTTTTGCTGCGAGGCGACAGCGGAACCGGTTACATCCGGGTGGATTGGTTCACGCCGGACGGGCTGGCGACTTGGGGCGACGGGCGGCTGACCATCCTCGGGACGGACGGGTTTATCGAAGTCCGCAAGAACATCGACATCGCAGGGCGGCCTGGCGAGAGCCATCTTTTTTTGGTGGACCAGAAGCAGGCGCAGTACATCGACTGCAGCAACCAGCCGCTGCCGTACGGCGAACAGCTCGTCTCCGACGTTGTGAACCGGACCGAAACGGCGATGCCGCAGGAACACTGCTTTCTCGCGACGGAGCTGGTGTTGAAAGCTCAAAAGCAAGCGCAGAGGTTGAGTTTCAAGGCGTGATTGAGGCGATGCTCGGACAAAGGATCGTGCCATGACAAACAAACGCAAAGAAGGTACAGCGCGGCGGGAGTTCATTAAGACGGCGGTCGCCGGGATGGGCGTCGCATCGCTTTCTCTGAGGGGATTCCCCACGATCGTGCCGGCCTCGGTGATGGGGAAATTGGCGCCGAGTAACCGCATCAACGTCGGCGCCATCGGCACGGGGCGAATCTCTCGGATTCACGACCTGCCGGGAGTGTGGAAGTACGACAATGCCCGGATCATGGCCGTCTGCGACCTGGACAGCAAAAGGATGGAAGACGCCAAGAGTTTGGTGAACGGATATTACAGCCAGAAGACCGCGAAGACGTACGACGGCGTTGCGGGGTACCTGGATTACCGCGAACTCCTCAAGAACAAGGATGTGGATGCGGTGCTGGTGAGCACGCCGGATCACTGGCATGCGCTGATCAGCATCGCCGCGGTCGAGGCGGGCAAGGACGTGTACCAGCAGAAGCCTGCTTCGCTCACGATCGTGGAAGGCAGGGCGCTGAGCGACGCGGTGCACCGTAGCGGGCGCATCTTCCAGATGGGGAGCCAGCAGCGGTCTTCGGTGCAGTTCCGTTATGCGGCGGAGTTGATTCGCAACGGGCGGATCGGGCAGTTGAAAACCGTGCAGGTGGGCCTCCCGGTGGATCCGTCCGGGGACGAAGAACCGGAAATGCCGGTTCCGAAGAACTTGAATTACGAGATGTGGCTGGGCTCGACGCCCTACGTGTACTACACGGAAAAGCGCGTCCATCCGCAGAAGGATTACGACCGTCCCGGTTGGTTGCGGTGCGAGCAGTTTGGCGCGGGGATGATCACCGGCTGGGGCTCTCATCACATCGACTGCGCCCACTGGGCCATGAACACGGAGTACACCGGACCGGTCGAGGTGTGGGGCACGGCGGAGTTTCCCACGAAGGGATTGTGGGACGTCCACGGCAAGTTCAGAACCGAAGCGCTCTACGCCAATGGCGTGCGCATGAGCGTCAGCGACAGCTTCCCGAATGGCATCCGTTTCGCGGGAACCGAAGGATGGGTGTTCGTCTCGCGCGGGAATGAATCGGTGACCGAAAGCGATCCGGTGGCGAAACTGAAGGACAGTCAGGCGCTCGCCGCCAGCGATCCGAAGATCATCACTTCGGTCATCGGGCCTGACGAGATACACCTGTACGAGAGCAAAGATCAGCACGGCAACTGGCTCGAATGCGTGAGGACGCGGCAGCAGCCCATCGCGCCCGTGGAAGTGGGGCACAGGTCGTGCTCGGCGTGCTTGGTCCATCACATCGTGATGAAATTGAAGCGGAAGGTGTATTGGGATCCGGGCAGGGAACGATTCAAGAATGACGACGAGGCCAACGCCATGCTCTCCCGGGCGCAACGCTGGCCTTACACCATCAGCGCAATCGAAAGCTGATTCGTTTTCATCCTTCAGCAGAACGAGGACAGGGACAATGATCACACGCCGAGATATCGTTGTCGGTCTGATCGTGGCAAGCGCGACTTTGTGCGTGGTTGCTCTCGCTCAGCAGCGAGCGCCTATCCTGCAGTCGTCGGTCTTCGATTGGAACGCGATTCCTGCCAAGGAAACGAATGTCGGAGCGGTGCGGCAGTTCTTCAAGGGCCCGACCGCCACCCTGGACGAATTGGAGCTGCACGTGACCACGCTCAACCCGGGGGCGACCTCGCATGCGCCGCACAAGCATGCGAATGAGGAGTTGGTGATCGTGAAAGAAGGGACGGTTGAAGCGCTGGTGAACGGTGAGTGGAAAAGGGTAGGGCCGGGGTCAGTGATCTTCAACGCCTCGAATCAATTGCACGGGATCAGAAACGTCGGCTCCATGTCGGCCACCTATCATGTGATCAACTGGACTTCGCCGGGGACTTTGGTAAAGAAGGCGCAGCCGTAGGCCCATGCTTGTCCCAGTGTCCCTACTGACACCCTGTGTCCTGGCGCATACGATCGGCCTGTTTTGGGCTGGCGCAATCCTCCATCTTTTCAATCGATTGAGTTCTTGCCGAGCTGCTAATCTTGGGCCAGCCAATTGCATGCCCCTGCGCAGGATTGCCGAAAAGGAGTTTCTATGATCAAGCGCATAGTTGCTTTGGCAGTCATATTCGTTTGCACCTCCGTCGCCTGGGTCGTTCTCGGAGTCACGATCTTCGTTCGGACCGAGTCACCGCTATCTGACGAACTCCGCTCGCGCGTTGCGTCCAGTTGGGGCACGGCCCAGACGCAGACGCCGCCGACAGCCACCTACCAACGGGAGGTCGTGCGGCTGGTCGAAGTGGAGAAGAAATCAAAGGTCGTGAAGAAGAATGAAGCCGTTCCCCTGGCACTCGAAGCGAGCAAGGTGGACGTATCCTTCGATCTTGTGCATCGGCAAAAAGGATTGCTGTGGTACAGCACGTATACCATCGTGTTCGGCGGAGATTACAGTTTCCCGAATCCGGCTGGACAGGACCAGGTCGTGACGTTCCGGCTCGAGTTTCCCTCCCGGCAGGCGATTTACGATGACCTGACGATGACTGTGGATGGTCATCCGCTTACCGTCAAGAACGAGAGCAACAACGCAGTTGGGTCGGTACTAGTCGCGGCTGGGAAGACAGTGATTCTGCACGCTGGCTATCGCTCGCAGGGTCTCGATTCGTGGCGCTACAGTTTTGGCGAAGGCATCTCCCAAATCCGCGACTTCACTTTGAATATGCACACGAACTTCAAAGGCATCGATTTCCCCGAGCGCACACTCTCGCCGACCACGAAATCGGAAACCGCTCTAGGATGGGACCTGAAATGGACCTACAAGAATCTGGTCTCCGGCTATGACATTGGAATGAAGATGCCTGAGAAGCTGCAACCCGGTCCCTTGGCGGGGAAGATCAGTCTCTTTGCTCCGGTGTCGCTCTTCTTCTTTTTCTTCCTGATGTTCATCATCACGACGGTCCGCGGCATCGACTTGCACCCGATGAACTACTTCTTCCTGGCTGCCGCGTTCTTCTCCTTCCACCTCTTGCTGGCGTATTTGGTGGACCACATCTCGATTCACTTGGCATTTGCGATCTGCTCGCTGGTCTCTATTTTCCTGGTAATCAGCTATCTGCGTCTCGTCGCCGGAATCCGGTTTGCGGCTGTCGAAGCGGGTCTCACGCAATTGGTGTACCTCGTTTTCTTTTCCTATGCGTTCTTCTTCAAGGGCTTTACAGGACTTGCGGTCACGATCGGTTCGATTGTGACGCTGTTCGTGGTGATGCAAATGACTGGGCGGATCAAGTGGGAGGAGAAGTTTGCCAAGTTCAAGCCATGAGAGGCAGTAAAGAACGCCTAGACCCCTCGGTTCCGCTCGGGATAGGTTCCGGCGGATCCACGAGGAAGAGAGATGCCGCCCTTGGATCGACATGCGAAAGGGTTTGCGTCGATGGCGCCGCGTGGCTAAGATTCGCCTAGCTTCACTTGCGGAGGCACATATGCGTCGGCTCGTCACTTTTCTCCTCGTTCTGATGATCGCGATGGTATTGGGGTACGCAACACCTGCCAAAGCACAGATCGGCAAGGACGTGCGGATTTCTGCGGGTTCGCCGGAAGACAAGGCGCTGACCGAAATCTCCAGCACTGCCGATGCGGCCCAGAAGCTCGACCTAATTCAGAAGTTCCAGGCCGACTACGGTCAGGGTGACATGGCGGTGGTGGCCTACGAGCAGTTCGTCAACTACTACTTGCAGCAAAAGGACTACGACAAAGTCTTCGAATACGGAGAAAAACTATTCCAGGTGGACCCGAATAACCTCGCCAACGGCGTCAACCTGGTGCGGGCGGCGCAAGAGAGGGGCGACACAGCGAAACTGTTCGATTACGGCGAAAGAGTTGGCGCCATTGTCACCCGGTACAAAGCGCAAGGACCGCTGGAAGGGGTGGCCGACGCCGAGTGGAACGCGACGAAGGCGAAAGCCCTCGAGCAAACTGCGGACAATCGAACCTACGTCGAGCAAACCCTGTTTGTGACCGCATACCATGCGCAGGACCCCGCGGCGCGCGCCGGATTACTGGCGCGGTTCGCGAGCTCGTTTCCCGATTCCAGCTACGCCAACCAGGCATGGGAGATCGCCGCAACCTCCTATCAGCAGGCTCAGAACTATCCGAAGATGCTCGAGGTAGCGAATGGAGTTTTGGCGAAGGACCCCAATTCCTTGGGCGTGCTGATCTTGCTCGCCGATTACTACAGCGGGAAGGGCGAGGAGCTGGACAAGGGGGAGGCCGATGCAAACAAGGCTCTCGACGTGCTGGCAACCGCCAAGAAGCCGGATGGGGTGACCGACGAGCAATGGCAGCAGCAGACTTCTTTGCAGAAGGGATTGGCGCTAAGTTCCCTGGGGCAGGTGGATATCTGGCGGAAGAAGAACGTCGAGGCGATCGGACAGTTCAAGGTTGCCGCTCCTTTGCTGAAGCCGAATGCGCTGCTCTATGCGAAGAACCAGTACCTGATGGGACTCGCGCTCCTCAATCTGAAGCGTGTGGCCGAGGCGGAGACCGCGCTGACCGAGGCGGCCGCGGCGGATACTCCATACAAAGCGCTGGCGCAGGAAAAACTGAATGGCCTCGCGGCGGCGCCGCGGAGGAGGCCGTAAGAAGACTGAGCACCGCGGAGTAACCTTGCTGCATCTAAAGGGCGGGCAACCACCTGGACTCAGGCGGGCGGAACACTCCCGGAGCGAAAGATGGCAGACAAGGCAACGTTCGGTGCAGGATGCTTTTGGGGTATTGAAGCGGCATTTCGCCGCGTGCCCGGAGTGATGGATACGGCCGCCGGCTATGCGGGTGGGCATTTCCCGAATCCCACCTACCGGGATGTGTGCACGGACGAAACGGGTCATGCCGAAGCGGTGGAAGTGACCTACGACCCGGTGGAATTGAGCTACGACGAGCTCTTGAACGTTTTCTGGCAGGTCCATGATCCCACTCAGGTCAACCGGCAGGGGCCGGACGTGGGGACGCAATATCGCTCGGTAATTTTCTTCCACACCCCGGAGCAGGAAGCGGCAGCGCGGAAATCAAAGGCGGCGCTGGAGGCTTCAGGCCGGTTCCAGAAGCCGATCGCGACCGAGATTCTCCCGGCGGGGTCGTTCTACCGCGCGGAGGAGTACCACCAGCGCTACCTCGAGAAGCGCGGCGCTGCCTCATGCCACCTCTAACGCTCACTTTGATCTGCTACTCACTTCCTATACGGAGAGAGTGGGATTCGAACGTGAGGCGCTTTGCGGGCGTTGCTCGAAAAACGCTCGTTCGCAACATGTTGTGAAGTCCAGCTTTAACGCCCGGCTTTGACGCGGCTGGCGGGGAGAGCGTGATCCTCCCCCGGCTTGAACGCGACACCTGCAAGCACATTGCTGAAATCGGGAATCGTCTGCTAGGCTAACAAGAGCGACCGCGCTGCGGAGAGGTGTCTGAGCGGTTGAAAGAGCTCGCCTCGAAAGCGAGTGTAGGGGAACCCTACCGTGGGTTCGAATCCCACCCTCTCCGCCATCACCCTTCTCGCGACGGGTTCGTCAAAAACCGGAACAAAATCCCTGTGTCTTATCGCCGGGTGGCGAAAAACGATTGGAGGATGGCCGCGCACTCTTCGGCGAGAACTCCGGAAGCGACTTCGACGCGGTGGTTGAGCTGTGGGTGAGATAGGACATCGAAGCAAGAGTGTACCGCGCCGCCCTTGGGATCATCGCATCCGTAGACAAGGCGGGCCATTCGCGCTTGGATCATGGCGCCGGCGCACATGGCGCAAGGCTCGATGGTGACGTAGAGGGAAGAGCCGGCGAGGCGGTAGTTGCCGAGGACGCGGGCAGCCTCCCGCAAAACGACGATTTCGGCGTGCGCCGTGGGATCGCCATCGCGAATGGTGCGGTTGCCGGAACGGGCCAGGATCTGGCCGTCGCGGACGATGACCGCGCCGACGGGCACTTCCCCGGCCGCGGCCGCAGCGCTAGCCTCCTCCAGCGCCGCCCGCATGAACTGGACGTCAGCCTCCATCACCGGCCAAGAATAGCATGGACGAAGGTGTGGACCGCGGGTAGCGGGTCATTCCCGCGAGCAGCTAGCTCTTGGTACAAGGAAATAACGCAGGTCGCCGGGTACGCCATCATCCAGAATCAAGCACGGTCGGCAGAGGGCGTAAATTCCCAGAACGGAACTTCTGGGGAGTCAGCGAGATTTCACTTCTCCGAGTGCCGCGTTAATCAGCACTTGCCCATTCCACGTGCCGTTGAAGAACCCACCCCGATCACAAACATAGGAATACTGCTTTCCGGAAATACTTCTTCGGTGCCGTCTGAGGATTTGAGGATGGCTCGCTCGTGTAGTTGAGCGAAAAGCTCTGCGCGAGCGAATTGATCCGCCGCGTCCGCCACCCGTTCACGGGCCTCGACGTGCAATTTCAGCTCTCTGCCTGACCCTTATTCTTTACTGTTTGCATCACCTTACTCCGGTCCGAGTTGACTGAGCCGCCGCAAGCGAGGCATGGCAGGCGTCGAAGAAATCGAGCTCCGCTTGGTGGACGTGCGTGCGCACGCTCACCGGATCGCCAAAGTCGAGCACGTTGTCGTCGGCTGGATCGTAGGCCGGCCACTTTGGCAATCCCGCGCCATTCGGATCGCCGGTCTTCGCGAAGTTCGTCCAGTAGCTCATGATCGTCTCCGAAAGCTTCCGATCCGTGTCGTCCCAGGGAAACGGGTAGATCATGAAATTGCCGAATACATGCGCGAGATCGAGCGCATGAAACGCGCCCAGTCGCTCGCCCTCCGGTCCGGGCGGCCGGTGGCTGAAGTAGTAACGATACGCCGGGCGGTGCCCCGTTTTCGTCTGCATGCGCGCCCAATAACGCATTTCCCATGATCTCTTGTCGCAGTACGACGCGTAAGCCGACTCGAGCGCCTGCGGGTCCGAATCCGCAGGGTAGGCCTTCAAAAACTGGCCGGCCATGTCTCCATAGCGCTGCTTCACGGCCGCGACAAACAACGCCGCGCTGATTTCTTGCGGAGCACAGGGGCTAGTTCTTGCTGGGCTTTTTCGGAGTCAGATCGCAAGCCTGCTTCACCCGGGCGAGATCGAGGCCAGCGGGCGAGAATTCCGCGATTTCGGGGCCGTTTCGGCCACGGATTTCCACCTTGAAGACATGAGCTCCGATCAACTCGCGCGTGGTGCCTTTGTCCATGGAGAGGAAACGGCCACGAATCCAGTTCCAGCCGTGATAGCTGTGCGTGTCGTCGACGCGGACCATGACCTCCATCTGGGGCTGTCCCCAAAAGCCGGGACGGTTGGGCGGGCCCAGCCGGATGCCGGGATTGAAGTCGGCGTAGGTGTACTTGCCATTGGTGCAGACGAGTTCGATTCGCGGCTTGTAATCCGGGTCTTCGCTCAGGTAGTTGTCCGACAGAAGCTCGAAGCGGACCTTCTTGGCGGCGGTCATCTTATCCTCGGAATGGAACTCGATCCACTTTCCGCCGACGTTGACGCCGTCACTTTCGTCCTGAGAAGGGCTCCTGACACCGCTCCTCTGGGCGCTGGCCGACAGCGCCGCCGCGCAAACCACTGCCAAGCCTGCAAAGAAGGCCTTCGTGGCCAAGGCCCGACGGTTTCCTCTAGGAAAGAATTGCGACGATTTCAAGGTCTCCTCCATACGGGACATTGTTACCTATTGAACCCGGAAAACCAACAGAAGTTGCACTGCTCGCTCCAGGAAATCAATCGCCTAGGAATTTTCGAGTTTCCTTTGTGCCACGGCCATTTCTGGTCTTGTCGCGGTCTGCAGCCTCCGTCATATGCTCCTCCTGGCTTGTCATTCCCTATCACACAGAAGTTCCTCTTCTCGGATTATGCCAGCACTTTCGGCGGCCCTACTTTCAGCCTAAAGGGTTTTTCCGCCAGTTTCTCCACAAGGCCGTGAATCGCTAAAGGGCCAGCTGCCCCAACGGATGACAACCTCCGCCTCGCTCCTCACACGCGGGCTCCCACGTTTTGCGCACCGCATGCTACTATCACCGCGAAGCCATGAAAACGCCGCGCACCTTTCTAGCCTTCGTTCTCACGCTTCTCTCCTGCGCGCCACTCGCCGCGCAATCAACGCAGCCCCATCCTGCGCCAAGCGCGCACGCAATCGTCCTTCACGCCGCGCGCCTGCTCGACGTCGAATCCGGACACATCACCACCCCCGGCGAAATCCTGGTCTATGGCGGCGCCATAGCCGAAGTCGGCGCGAAAGTCACCCGCCCCTCCGGCGCCGAAATCATTGATCTCGGCGATACCACTCTTCTCCCCGGCCTTATCGACGCGCACGTCCACCTCTTCCTTCACCCCGGTGCGGAAGATCTTCAAACCGTCCAGGAATCCGTCCCCCAGCGCACCATCATGGCCACCCTCGCCGCTCGCGACGACCTCATGGCCGGATTCACTGCTGAGCGCGACATGGGCACCGAAGGCGCAGGCTCCGCCGACACAGCCGTCCGCAACGCCATCAATCAGGGCCAGATTCCCGGCCCGCGCCTGCGCATCAGCGGCAATGCCATCAACATTCTCGGCGGCCACGAAGACGCCATCGGCTACAACCCTGAGCAGCACGTGCTTCCCAACGCTACCTACGCCAACAACGCCGCCGAGCTCGTTACCGTCATCCGCGAGCAAATCAAGGAAGGCGCGGACTTCATCAAGATTTACGAGACCGGCGGGGACTCGCTCGTGAACGGCCGTCTCTCCACTCCATTCCAGTACACCGAGGACGAACTCGTCGCCGCCGTGCGCGAGGCCGCGCGCACAGGCAATCGCGTCGCGGTCCACGCCACCGGTGAACCCGGAGCACTCTACGCAGCTCGCGCTGGCGTCGAATCCATCGAGCATGCCTATCAACTTAGCGATGAGACCATGCGCATCATGCGCGAAAAGCAAATCTTCGCCCTCCCCACTTTTACCATCGCCGAATATTTCGCGGACCACGCTGCCACCCCAGAAGCCGCCGCCCGTGAACGCCAGTTGCTCGACCTACACGCCGGCGAATTCAAGAGGCAGCTCGCTGCCGGCGTTCCCATCGCAATGGGTTCTGACGTCGGCCCATTTCCGCACGGCACGCAAGCGCGCGAGTTCGTCTTGATGGTGAAATTCGGAATGTCGCCGCTGGCTGCCATCCAGGCCGGCACCGTGAACGGCGCAAAATTATTGGGCTGGCAGGATAAAATCGGCGTCCTCAAGCCCGGCTACGCCGCCGATGTAGTCGCCGTCCCCGGCAGCCCCCTCGACGACATCACCGCCCTGCAGAAAGTTTCCTTCGTAATGAAAAACGGCGCCATCTACCGCAAGTAACCCGTCTCCTTGTTTTCCGCGAAGCGCCTAGCGCCAGCAGCCAGTATCCCGCCCCCACACTTGTGGCGGCGAAGCATTCGACTCGCATAGTGCTCTGCATCGGTGAAAGTGATGCTAATGCGGATTCTCAGCGGATGGGTTCAATGAATTTTGCAGGTCAACTCACTGGAATGGGTCCGCTGTCAGAACCCGTTCCAGAAGTTCGACGCACATTTGCCGTTTTCGATGTCCAAAAGGAAATCCGCGCTTAGACCATTCCTAACTGCCGCCCGCCTTATCGAACAGCGGCGTGCATGGCACGAGGCGCGCTTGCGTGCCATCGTGGACTGCATAGTGCACGCGTCTGCCGTTTGCGGTCATGGCCCACAGCGAGCTGGCGCCGTGCTCACCATCCTTGTTGATCGCGTAGAATTGAATGTGAAATGCCTTCAGCCGCTCGGGGAACGGCTTGTAGTTGCGTGCCACCCGGTGAAGTGCCTCAAGGCAGGCCTCGGTGGGCAGCTTTCCCTGGCGCATCATTTCGACGATCGTGTGTCCGCCCGAAATCTTGATGTTTTCTTCTCCGCGCCCGGTTGATCCCGCCGCGCCGACGTCATTGTCCACATAGAGGCCCGCGCCGATCAGAGGTGAATCTCCCACACGCCCGGCAATCTTCCATGCGAGGCCTGAAGTAGTCGTCGTGCCGGAAATGTCTCCTTTCGAGTTGACGGCGAGGCAGTTGATCGTCCCGGTCGGCGGATACATTACGACCTCCTCGACCCACGAGCGCAGGGCCAGATCCTCGGGAGTGTCGAGGGCTTGCGCGAGCTTCTCCTTCCATTCCGGACTGTCAAGCCCTGGCCTCCAGTTTTCCGCTGTCGCTGCCTTCCACGCCAGCCATGCCCTGCGTGATTCGTCCGTGAGGAGATTCATGGTTTGAAACCCCTCATCCTCTGCGAACCGTCTAGCGCCCGCGCCGACGATGAATGTGTGATTGGTCTTCTCCATCACGACCTTGGCAACCAGCGAAGGGTTCTTGATCCCTTGAATCGAGCCCACCGCGCCGCAGCGGCGCGTTGGTCCGTGCATGACGCTGGCATCGAGTTCCACCACGCCATCTTCGTTCGGGAGGCCGCCGTAGCCCACTGAATGATCGTTCGGATCGTCCTCCACCTTGGTCACCACCGCGAGCACCGCGTCGAGCGTGTCACCTCCGGACTTGAGGATGGCCATCCCGCCCTCGAGATGCCGCAGCCCGTTCGCGGCGGAGATGATCAGCGGGCGTACTCCCTGTGCCGGCGCTCCACCCGAATCAATAAGCTGCCGGGCGAGTCCGTCCGCGGAGGGCCTTGCGGCACCCCACAGAGACCGCGAACTTGCTGCGATGGTTCCCGCTAGTGTCGAGAGGAAGAACTTTCTTCGCGTCCATTTTTCCATTTCGGGCCTCACCGGTGAGTGTTGGATTCGAACGCAGCATAGTTCCGCCAAAGGACATCGACAAGTGGAGATTTCCGCTTAAAGGGAAGCGTCACTGACGGTGCAGAGGCCAGCCGCCGCTGCTTCTACCGGAGACGAGAACACGGGACCGTCCAAAGACAATTGAGATGGAGCGCGATTGTTCGCTAGTGCGTTGGTCTTCCGCGCCAGTAACGGCGATTCTCACGCTAGGCTCTGTGCTGCCATTTGCGATGGTTTTCCACGACCGATGGAAGCAGAGCGGCCTTTGGGAAAGGATAGACGGCCTTTTGGAGGAAGCCGCAGCCTTGCATGCGGCCCTGGAACATATGGAGTTCACCCCGGCGTTGCCGCAGGACTTTGAGTACCTTGGCGGCGAGGACCCCGGCTTCTTCAAACGGACAAACGCTGGCCGCCGAAGTTAAGAGCCACCGCCGAGTAGCTTCGCATGCGGTTATTTCGGGAACCCGATTATTTTTCGACGATGAGAACGGGTTAGCGCTGCGCGGCGTGCTCCTGCGTCACCTCGTGATGCCGGGAGGCATCGCCGGTACCCGGGGGATCAGGGAGTGGGTGGCGCGAGAGTTGAGTCCCGGCACTTTCGTTAATCTAATGGCACAGTATCGTCTGGACGGAAAGGTGTCGCGCAAGGAGTATGTTGAGATCGACCGCTGCATCAGCGACAATGAATTCCAGGAAGCGATAGAAGACGCCCGCACTGCGGAACTCACTAACGTTTGGGCGGGCAATCGTGATGTGGTCTGAGAGCACAACGCGCCGCGTTCGTGGGGCCTAGAGGGTCCGGCAGATCGGTCTTATGCGGGCACACAGGGGGAAACTCCTTTCCCGCGCCGAAGACGTCGCTGGTTCGCTTCGCGAAGCACGGAACGACCGTGGGGAGTTCTTAGGCCAGATCAATCAGGCTCTCGATGAACCGTTGCATCCGCCGATAATGTGAGCCTTTCCAATAAATGCGGTCGCATGCCGGACAGATGCAGAACTCGTCGTAGTATTGTTTCGTCTCCGGCTGGAGCCGATCGCTCACGGATTCCTTCCGAGTTGGCTGTAACAAAGCGTTGCAGTGTACGCATCTTTGGAAGGGTGAGATCGAACCTAGCAGATCGAACCGTTGAAGCACTTCTGCTAGCTGCTCTCGGGGATTCGTCGCCCGTACGTAGCAGCCGCGGGTCACTGTGTTTCGTTTCAACAGCCCTCGGTCCTTCGTCAACAGAATCCGCTTCTCGTTCGAGGAGATCGCAGCCAGCTCCTCGTCCTGATAGTCGCGGCGATACACGGCGTCGAAGCCGACCATCCGAAGATACGCTGTCAGCCGGCCGAGATGGGTGTCTGCGACAAAACGCAAGTCACGGAGCGGTTGGGGTCGGAGCCGTATGAGGGGCGATATGTCAATGGCTTCGAACACTGGGTAGACGCTGATTCTGTCGCCATGTTGCACGCGGTAAGAGAAATCCACCGAGTTGCCGTTCGCCACGACGAGGTCGACCTCCGTGTGCGGCACCCCGAGGGCTTCGATCATGTCTTTGACTGACCCGCTCACCTCGAAGGCGTACCAGGTCGTCCGTCTTCTCCTCCCCGGCGGGAGGAAGTCATTCAATTCCGCATAAAAGCGAACGTCGGCCCGCTTCATCTATCGGCCCACTCCAGCTTGGCCTAGACCCGTCGAGTGTTGGGACACCTCCAGTATCGTCTGCTAGCTGGGCGTCAGTTAGCAATGCGGAATTCGTGCCCGGGAAACTGGTGGTGGCCAGCCTTCGATAGGGAAAGGAAACGGCCCCAGCCTGAGCCCAGCATCCGAGCATGAAGAACGGCGGGAAGTATCGGCCCTGGCTGGTGAGGTCTCAGACTCAGGTGAGTAAAATCCTGCAATCGGAATAGGGCTCGATCTCTGCCTCGCCTACCCGCTCGCACGCGGCGATCTCGCGCATGAGCTCGAACGGAATGTCCTGGAGGTAGTAGGTGGGAACCCGGGAGATTGCTTCGGCCAGTCCGCGAGACTAGAATTCAGCCGGAAGGTGGAGGCATGGAGGGAGGTTCCTATGCCCCAGTACGAATACCTTTGCCTGGCGTGCAAGACGAAGTTTTCGTCGGTCCTTACCCTTGCTGAACACGAGAAGGGCAAGGTCAAGTGCCCCAAGTGCGGCAGCACGAAAGTGGAACAGCAGTGGGCCGCCTTCTATCCTACCACCTCGAAGAAGAGCTGAACCGGCGGACTTGTGCCTTCACCACGGCGGGCTGGGTTTGCCGACTGGCCCAGGCACGCTGGTTGCCGCAAGCCACCGGTCAGGGGCTTGCCTCAACACTGGGCCTGAAAATCGATTCGCCGTCCGTGCGTGAGGTACAATGCGGGTGTTTTGTCCGATTGTATGGTCGTCCGGACGCAAGGAGAGCTGCCATGCAAGAGAAGATCGGCACCGCTGCTGGGCTTATCTGGGAGGCTCTCAACAGGAAAGGCGAGTTGTCGCTGGGGCAACTCAAGAGAGAGGTGAAGGGCAAGACACCCATCTTCGATTGGGCCATCGGTTGGCTGGCGCGCGAAGAGAAGATTCTGGTCAAGCCAGAGAAGCGCTCTTTCCGTTTCCGCCTAAGAGAGCCAAACGTAAAATCGGAAGGTGTCTCTTAAGGTTGGCTCTTACTCTATCAAGCACCGACCCTCTGAACCCGCCGCGTTTATCAGGCACTGCCGAAAGTCCAAACCTGCGGCTACGGCCAATCAATGGAATATACTGCAAGAGTCCTGATCGTTGGAGCGAGCAATGAGCATCACGACGCAGTGGCGCAACCCGACAGGCTGGCTCGGCAGATTGATGCTGCGGGGAATGAACATCACGCATTCCGGACTGACCGACTGGGGTCTGACGCATG